>FUWD013429934.1_pt6 | contig 208983 bp, 229 predicted proteins | sample 1063281 | NCBI WGS metagenome assembly FUWD01 (sample SAMEA79048168, study PRJEB19326) | metagenome | biome: marine | reverse complement strand
ATATTTTTGTCAAAGAAAAACAATTTTCTTCAGAAGATGTTTGTACTGCTGATGAGTATGAAATCAACTTTTCTCCAGAAAGATCTATTTCAAAAGGATCTAAATGAATAATAAAATTAAATGCATAATTTAAATTATTTTTTGCTTCTATAATTTTTTTTAGCAAAGCTTTACTAGAAACAATCAAACCAACAGGCTTGCAGTCGTTGATAATATGTTCGAAGTCTTTAACGGAATAGGTAGTGTAGTTGGGGACTGTCACCAGACCGTGACACATAATTGCAATATCTGAAATTAACCACTCAGGTCTATTTTCAGATACGAGCATGACCCTGTCTCCTTTTTTTATGTTTTGCTGAGAAAGAAAGTTTGCGAATGCAAAAACTTCTTTTTTTGTTTTTGCCCAGCTATAAATAAAATCGTTACCTGTTTCTTTGTTTTTTCTAACTAGTTGTATTTTGTGACTATTCTCTTCACTTTTTTCTAAAAAAAGCTCCGGTAAGCTTTTATAACTAGATATATTCATATTTTTAATGGTGCGGATGAACGGACTTGAACCGTTACACACTTGCGCGCATCAGATTTTGAGTCTGACGTGTCTACCATTCCACCACATCCGCAATAATTATTTGGGTAAGCAATTTTTAATCAAAATTGCCATCAAAAGCCAGATTATAAAAGTATCACCATGCTCCATGGTGTATGTTGCTCCAAAAGCCTTAGCAATACCTAAGATAATGTAGATAATGACTGGTGATAAGATAAGACTTATCAAGAGATCTTTAATTGTTCTGAAATAATTCATAGTAGTTATTATAATGGTAAAGATATAAATAGTAAAATTACAATGTTCAAAAATCTTTTAAAAAAAACTGTGGCTTTGGCAGCCCACAAAAGTGCTAAAATTTATCTAGGGATTGTTTGTTTTTTTGAAAGTATTTTTTTTCCCATTCCACCAGATGTCATGATTGTTCCGATGACAATTGCAAAAAGCAATGAATGGATTAAAATAGCATCGACGGCAACCATAACTTCCGTCATTGGTGGTTGCGTGGGATATGCAATTGGTAGTTTTTTTTACAAGGAAATTGGAATTCCTATTTTTGAATTTTATGGGTTTGATGGATTCGTAGCTTTTAAAGATCAAATATCTATTGGAAAAGGTTTCTGGGCTTGGGTAGTGCTTCTAGCTATAGCAGGATTTACTCCCGTTCCTTTCAAGCTTTTAACAATTTCTAGTGGATTTATTCATTTTAACTTTTTTGTTTTTATTTTTGTTTCTGCACTAACTAGAGGATGTAGATTTTTTATTTTAGCCGGTGTTATTAGATATTTTGGAAAAAAAATTGTTCCCTACATAGAAAAAAGGTCTATAAAAATTTTAATTATAATGTCAATTTTGCTTTTAATTGGGTTTGGTATTGCTTATTTAATTTATCAAAACTATGAGCACTTCCTAAAATAGATGAAGGCCTCAAGAACCCAAGTAATATTTGCCTTATTATTTATTAATATTTCTATTCTTTTATCAGCATACTACATTCAATATGTTTTAAAAGTTCCACCTTGTCCTATGTGTCAGTATCAAAGAATACCCTACTACTTAGCAGTAGTCATGCTGGGAGTATTTTTTTTTAATATTATGGATTTTAAAAAATTAATTTTAATTTTAATTTTTTTATCCTTCATAAACATTGCAATTAGTTTTTATCACATAGGTATAGAGCAGGGTTTTTTTAATGAACTAACTAGTTGTAAAGATGATTTGAGTGCTAATAATACTCAAGAACTATTAAAAGAATTAAGTAATAAGGGTATAGTGTCTTGTAAAGAAGTAAGCTTTAGGATTTTTGGCTTTTCCCTTGCGACATTAAATTTTCTTGTAAATATAGCTCTAATATTATTTTATTCTCTTATATTAAAATATGAAAAATAAAATTGAAGAGATGATAAGAGTAGATCACGCTGGGGAACGTGGTGCGATTAAAATTTATGATGGTCAGTTACTGGCCTTGCAGTTTCTTAAAGGTGATCCTGATTTGGAAAAAAAAGTTGCAGAAATGAAAGAGCACGAAAAAGAACATTTAAAATATTTTGAACAACAGTTAGCGGATAGAAAAATTAGACCCACTCTATTTCTCCCTCTGTGGGATTTGCTTGGAACTGCCCTTGGATTTGGTACGGCAGTGTTAGGTAAAAAAGCAGCTATGCTCTGTACTGCTTCAGTAGAAGAGGTAATCGACAAACACTACTTAGAGCAAATTGATTATTTAAGTAAAAATGAAAAAAAGGAAAAAGATTTGTTGGCTAAAGTTAAAAAATTCAGACAAGATGAGCTAGATCATCGCGATATTGCTTATGAAGAAGGGGCAAGCAAAGAAGGTGCCTACGGATTGTTGGATGTAATTATCAAAACAGGATCCAAAGTAGCGATAGAAATATCAAAAAAAATTTAAATCTTAAGGCTCCAAACCAACATCCCAATAGAGGTAGTCTATCCAGCTTTGATGTAAAAAATTAGGTGGAAAATTTCTTCCATTTTTATGTAATTGTTCGTCTGTAGGCCTATAAGGCTTAATTTTGGGATGCATTCCACATTCACCACAAAGCTTGTTTCCTTTTTTAACATTACAAGTTGTGCAAGCTGTAACAACATTTTCCCATGAAGTAATACCGCCTTTAGATTTTGGTATTAAGTGATCAAAAGTTAGGTTTTTTACATCACTACAATAAAGACATGAAAACTTATCTCTTAAAAAAACATTAAATCTTGTAAAATTTGGATGCTCGGATGGCTTGATAAAAGTTTTAAGAGAGATGACACTTGGCAATTTCATAGAAAAGGAGGGGCTTCTGATTTCTCTATCGTATTCAGAAACTACATTGACTCTATCTAAAAAAACATCTCGGACTACATCTTGCCAACACCACAAAGACAAAGGGTAATAACTTAGAGGTCGGTAGTCAGCATTCAAGACCAACGCAGGACATTTTTCTAGTGGAAGTTCATTAGTATGACTAATAATCATGAAATGAAAACTATCTAAGTTTTACTATATCTTCAAGAAAAACTTTTTATAAATCAACTTTTAGTTTTAAAAAATTTAACCCCGCACTTAAACCTTCGGGTGTTATGGAGTGGCCACAATTTTCAAAAACTTTATATTGAATGTCTATAGATTTTTTTTTTAAAAGTTCATAACTCGCATACATTTCTTCTAATGGAATAACAGTATCTGTGGTTCCGTGTAATAAAAGAATAGGACATTGGGAAAGTATATTTTTTTCTAAAAAATTAAAATCATATACTTTTCCTGAATAACCCAAGACTCCTGCAATTGGATTCTTATAGGACAGTGCAAGCTGCAATGACATCATGGTTCCCTGACTAAATCCCATGAGATATAAATCTTTTTTTTCTAATCCTTGTTCTTTTAGTTGTGTATTAATAAATTGATCTAGTAATTTCAAAGAGGATTGAAATTCTTCAATTATTTTTTCTTGGGAGGTTTGCATTAAATCAAACCATTCAAAACCTGATGGACTAATTTGGCAAGGAGTAGGAGCATTAGGCGCAACAAAACAAAAGTCGGGAAGAAATTTTTGCCAATATTCTCCTATGGATAATAAATCACTACAGTCTGCTCCATACCCGTGAGACAAAATTACCATTTTTTTTGCTTGGGCAGAATTAGAGTTTAGTTTTTTAAAGTGTAGAGACATTAGATTTTATCTATCATTATAAAAATATTATGTTAATTACTACTTATGAGTCAAAATACACTGAGCTTCATAGCTATACTTGTTATTCTAGCAGTATTAATTGTTTTAATACGTGGTTTAAAATCTTTTTTTAAAGGTGGAGCTATTGAAGAAAAAAGAAAAAGTAACCAGTTAATGCAGCTAAGAGTCTTTCTGCAGTTTTGCGCCATAATAATATTAATGGCACTGGCATTTATATACGGTAAATAATTAAAAATTTTTAATCCAGCTAATAAATTCTTTGTCTGCAAAATCTATAGACCCAACAATCCTAGCAAATTCCTTACCTTCCTTGTTTATCAATAAAGTAGTGGGAACTCCCCTAAGTCTAAGTTTTTTAGTAACTTTTAAATCTTTGTCAAAATAGCTATCAAAATTTTTAATTTTTAAATCATCTAGAAACTGTTTAGATTTTTTGTACTCAACGGTTTCTACATTGACTGCAATAATTTCTACATATTTCGGACCTAAAATATCTACCAATCTATCCAGGGAGGGCATTTCTTCCTTGCAAGGAGCACACCAGGTAGCCCAAAAATTTATAACCGTGATTTGTTTATTAAAAATAACATCAATATCACTTGCTGTTTTTTTATCTTCTAGAGTTATTTTTGGAAAATCTTTTGGTTTTTCGTGTAAAATTATATTTTTTGAAGGTACGGGGATATTTGGTTGAGATAAGCAATAATTAGTAATAAGTAATAATAAAGCAATTAAAATACTTAACTTTTTTGAAAAAATTGTAAAAATACTCATAGACAACAAATACAGTATTTCGAAATGAAAAAAACAAAAAAAAATTCTGTTTGGGGCACTAGAATGAAATCGGAAGTTTCTTCTGTTCTTCAGGCTGCCAATTCTTCTATCGAAATAGATAAAAGATTGTATCAAGAAGATATTCAAGGATCTATTGCTCATTGCACCATGTTGGCAAAAAGAAAAATTATTGATGTAAAAAAATCTAAAAATATTATTGCAGGATTAAAAAAAATAGAACAGGAAATTAATAAGAAAAAATTTAAATTTGAAATAAAAAATGAAGATATTCATTTAAATATTGAAAAGAGACTATTTGAAATCATAGGTTCGGATGCTGGCTTCCTACATACTGCCAGATCAAGAAATGATCAAGTTACTACCGATTTTAAATTATGGATTAAAAAATCTTCTTACGAAATGAAAAGTCTAATTCACCTGCTAATAAAAGATTTTGCAAATCTTGCTAATAAAAATATTGACGTTGTCATGCCAGGATTTACTCATTTAAAAAATGCTCAGCCTGTTCTGTTCTCTCATTATCTTCTAGCTTATGTTGAGATGTTTAAGAGAGATCACACTAAATTTCAAAATGTCATAGACAATTTAGATGAAAACCCATTAGGATCCGGTGCTCTGGCTGGAACCTCATATAATATCGACAGAAACTTAACTACCAAGCTATTGGGATTTAAGTCTCCTACAAAAAATTCAATCGATTCCGTTTCGGATAGGGATTATGCTATAGAATTTTTATTTGTATCCAGTTTATGCGCCATGCATCTTTCTAGACTAGCTGAAGAAATTATTCTTTGGAATTCTGATTTGTTAAATTTTATTAAAATTAAAGATAGCTTACTGACAGGTTCTTCAATGATGCCTCAAAAAAAGAATCCGGATTCTGCAGAATTAATTAGAGGGAAGACGGGTGGTATTTATGGAAACTTAAATGCTCTGCTTGTAACGATGAAAGGATTGCCGTTATCTTATTTCAAAGATATGCAAGAAGACAAGGTAGCTGTGTTTAATACTTATGATAATTTAAAATTAAATCTCAAACTTGCAAGCCAATTGATTAAGGGCATCGTGCCCAACAAACAAAAGCTTTTTCATGCAGCACAAGATGGATTCACTACCGCCACTGATTTTGCAGATTATTTAGTTAAAAAAGGAATTTCTTTTAGAGATGCATACAAAAAATCGGCTGAACTGGTTAATATAGCTGAAAAAAAAGGCCTTAGATTAGATCAATTAGATTTTAAAACTGTAGCAAAAGTAGATAAATTAATTGAAAAAGATGTAATGAAAATTTTTGATATAAAAAATTCAATTGAAAAAAAAATTTCTTACGGTGGAACTGGAACTAAAAATGTTGTTAGTATGATAAAAAAAATTAAAAAAGAATTTAAATGAAAAGCTTATTGATCGTCATTATATCTAGTGTTGTTTTCTTTTCTTGTGGAAAAAAAGGACCTCCTGTATATGAGGAAAAAAAAACTACCTCTACTAATATAATTCAGAAATATTTTTCTTAAACAATGAATTTAATAAAATACAGAGGTAATGATCTCTATTTTGAGAATGTCTCCGTCAAAAAAATTGCCAATAAAAACATAACACCCTTTTACCTCTATTCTTTTGAGCAATTAGAATATAATTTTAATTTTTTTCATAAGTCTTTTAAGTCTATTAATCCACTTATCTGCTTTGCCGTTAAATCAAATACCAATTTAGTTTTCTTGAAAAAACTAAAAAAACTTGGGTCTGGAGCGGATGTGGTATCTATTGGAGAGCTACAACTTGCTCTAAAAGCTGGAATCAATGCACGAAAAATAGTTTTTTCAGGAGTTGGAAAAACAACAGAAGAACTGTCCTACGCAGTATCTAAAAAAATTTTACTAATTAATACAGAATCTGAAAATGAGATTAATGAAATTGTTAAAATTGCCAAATCAAAGAAAAAAATAGTTGCAATTGGTATCAGATTAAATCCAAACATTTCAGCAAAAACTAATAAAAAAATATCTACTGGTAAAAAAAGTGATAAGTTTGGAATTAGCCTTGATAAGTGTTTTAAGATTCTTAAAAAAAATAGCAATAATAAGAATATTAAGATTGAAGGGTTAAGTGTTCACATTGGAAGCCAAATTAAAGAGTTAGCTCCTTTTAAAAAAACCTTGAATGTTATGCATAAATTTCTTTTGAAATTAAGAAATCAAGGAATTTTAATTACATATTTGGACTTAGGTGGTGGCATGGGAATACCTTATTCAACATCAGAAACAGAATTTGATCTAAAAAAATATGCTAATCTTGTTCATGCATTTAACAAAAATCATAAATGTAAAATTATATTTGAGCCAGGAAGATATATGTCTGCCAATACAGCTCTTTTAGTTTCTAAAGTAACCTATATTAAAGAAATTCAAGATAGAAATTTTGTAATACTAGATGCGGCAATGAATGATTTAATGAGACCGGCATTGTATGGTGCAAAACATGATATTTTGCCCATCCAAAAAGATAAGAAAAAATTCAATAGAAAAATAGAATTTGTGGGCCCTATATGTGAAAGCACCGATAAATTTATTACTTACAATAACTACCCCAGGCTAAAAGAAGGTGGATATGTTTGTTTCACAAATGTTGGAGCTTATGGAAGATCTCTTTCATCTAACTACAACGTAAGACCATTGGCAGCAGAGATAGCTATTAATAAAAAATCTTACACTGTTATAAGACCTAGACAAAAGCTAAAAGATCTTATCAAATAAAGACATTGTGAATTTTTTACGCTCTTTAGTATTCAATTTTTTTACTTACGTGGGAATAGCCATTGCTTGTATTGTATCCCTTCCCACTCTTCTTCTTCCGAGAAAAAAATTTTTGAGTAAGATTTCTTATTTCTTAGGATATTACTTAATTTTTCTAACTAAATATATATTGGGAACCCAAATAGAATTTGTTGGAATGGACAAAATACCGAAAGATAAAAAATTCTTTATAGCTTCGGCTCACCAATCGATGCTTGAAACTTTTTTATATAATTTCTTAGTGCCAGATTGTACTTTTGTAATTAAAAAAGAATTACTTTCGATACCTTTGTATGGTCTGTATTTAAAAAAATTAGAATATATCTCAATCGATCGAGGAAAAACCACTAAGGATAACGTTAGTTCTTTTGGTCAAATTTTTGATCGAATTCAAGAAAGTAACCGAACATTAATTATTTTTCCACAAGGGACCAGAGTTCATCCAGAGGAGCAACCTATGTTAAAAAAGGGGGCTAGCCGCATTTATCAAGGTCTAAATATTAGCTGTATTCCCGTCAAATTAAATACAGGATCTGTTTGGCCTCGCAATAGTTTTTATAAATATCCTGGAAAAATTATATTTGAGTTTAAAGATTCTATAGAGCCAGGATTGGATAGTGCTACTTTTACAAAAGAATTAGAAAGAAAAATTTACAACTAATTTTTTCTTCCAAAATTAGAAGCTTTTGTATCCTGTCCTGCCTTAACTACTTTTGCTCTAATGCTTCTAGTTTTCTGAAAAAAATTAAATAATTGTTTTTTATCGTTATTTTGGATAGCTGTTTCCAAATGCTTGAGATCTTTGCTAAATCTTTTGAGCATAAATAAAATTTGTCTTTTGTTCCCTATCATAATGTCTCTCCACATAGTTGGGTCTGAAGAAGCTATCCTAGTAAAATCTCTAAATCCACTTGCACTAAATTTAATAACCTCGGACTTAATCTTGGCCTCTAACTTAGATGCGGTTCCTACAATATTGTAAGCAATTAGATGAGGGATATGACTAGTGATAGCCATAATATTATCGTGACTTCGAGCATTCATTGAAGTTACTTTGCTGCCAAATTTGGTCCATAATTGTTCAATTTTTTTTTGATCTTTCTTTTTGCTTAACTTGCAAGGAGTAGTGATAAACCACCTGTTCTTAAATAAGTTTAAAAAACCTGATTTCGGACCACTCTCTTCAGTACCTGCAATGGGGTGTCCTGGAATAAAGCTAGATTTTTTATTTAAAATTTTTTCTGATAATTTAATTATATTAGATTTTGAAGATCCCACATCTGTAATGATTGCACTGATAGGTGCATGATCACGAATAGTTTTAAAAATTGGCTCGTAGGCGCTAAGGGGCGTACAAATAAAAATAATATCCGTGTCTTTGCAACATGCTTTTAAATTAGAGGATATTTCATTTGCTAATTTAAGGAACTTTATATCCCTAAGTGCTTTAGAAGAAACATCACAAACGCTAATGTTTTTAGCTAATTTTCTTTTTTTAATTTCTCTTGCTATAGAGGATCCAATCAAGCCACACCCAACGATGCTTATTTTATTAAACATTAAAAAATCCTATCCAACAGCTTAATAAACAGCCTGCACTCTTGCGCATTCCCAACTGTTACTCTTAAGCTATTTTTAATTTTGTAGTTATTCATTTTTCTTAAAATAATTTTTGATTGAGCAAATTTTTTAAAAACATTATTAGCATCACAAGATTTGTCAAATTGCATTAGAAAAAAATTAGCAGAAGGGAAATTGCAATTTATTTTTTTTTCTTTTAATTTTTTATATATTTGCAAACTCCAAATATTGTTATGTTTTATATTTTTTTTAATCCACTTGGTATCTTTCAGTGAAGCCACACCTGCTGCCTCAGCTCCTGCTGTTACGTTAAAGGGAGGCTTTACATTCATTAAAGAAGAAATAACATCTTTAGATGCGTACCCCCACCCTAAGCGCAAGCTGGCTAATCCATAAATTTTTGAAAAAGTTCTCGTCACTAAAACATTTTTACTATTTTTAAAAAGCTCTAGTCCTGATGTATAATCTTTAGTTTGCATATATTCACAGTAAGCATCATCTATTAACAACAAAACTCGAGAAGGGAGCTTGTTGCGAAGAGTTTTTAGTTCCGACTTGTTTAAATATGTTCCTGTTGGATTGTTGGGGTTGGCTAAAAAAACAATTTTCGTTTTTTTAGTAACGCACTTTAAAATTGCATATATGTCCGTTTTAAAATTTTTTTCTTTTGCAGCTACAACTTTGGCTCCATTGATTTGAGAATAAATTCTATACATTAGGAAACTAAATTGAGGAACAATCACTTCGTCTTTTTTTTCTAAAAAAGCTTGGCATGCAAAACTTATAATCTCATCTGACCCACAGCCCACTATTATTCTATCTTGGTTAAGTTTAAATTTGCTGGCAATTGTTTTTTTTAACAAACTGCTGTTTGAATCTGGGTACTTGGAAATTTTATTTTTTGTTTTGATAAAAGCTTGCAGTGCTAAAGAAGAACAGCCCAAAGCAGACTCATTAGAAGATAGCTTGATTGACTTGGTCACTCCAGGTATTTTGGAAAGTCCGCCTTCATATCTCTGAGTTGTTATTTTTTTTGCTTTAGGAAAGTTCATTTCAAAATAATTAGTTAATTTTCTTCATACAATATGTATTACTGTTTATCAAAAAATCATTGATTGTTTGACAATAAATTTGCCTTTTAGTACAACTTCATTCGCTGATTTAACCGAATTGCGAGCCAAACTGCTAAAGAAGAAAGCCATTAATAAAATAATTTTATTTGAAATGAATTTAAATTTTAACAATATTAAAAAAATTACCCTTGATAAGACCCTAGCTTTAGACTGCGGTGTAGAATTAAATGGGTTCGATATTGCCTACGAAACTTACGGGACTCTCAATGAAAACAAGAGTAATGCAATTCTTGTATTCCATGCTCTCTCTGGTGATCAATTTGCAACAGAAACAAATACTGTAACTGGCAAAGATGGTTGGTGGAGTTATGCAATTGGTAAAGGGAAAGCTGTAGATACTAATAAATATTTTGTGATATGTGCAAATGTTTTGGGCGGATGTATGGGGAGTACTGGTCCAAAAGAAATTGATCCCTCCACAGGCAAACCTTATGGATTAAATTTTCCAGTAGTTACCATTAAAGATATGGTTTCTGCTCAAGTTCATTTACTTGACTACTTGGGTATCAAGAAAACTTTATCTGTCATTGGCGGTTCAATGGGTGGAATGCAAGCATTGCAGTTTTGTACTCTTTTTCCAGAACGTACGTTCTCATCAATTCCAATTGCATGTGCAGCAAGTCATTCTGCTCAAAACATTGCATTTAATGAGCTAGCCAGGCAAGCTATTATGGCTGACCAAGAGTGGGATGGTGGAAACTACTTAACTTCAGGAAAAATACCCAGAAAAGGATTGGCAATTGCTAGAATGGCTGGACACATTAGTTATTTATCAGAGCAAGGATTGCAGAATAAATTTGGAAGAAAGCTTCAAGAAAAAAGTGATCTCAAGTTTTCTTTTGATGCTGATTTTGAAGTAGAAAGTTATTTAAAATATCAAGGATATTCTTTTGTCGATAGGTTTGATGCAAATTCTTACATGTATATTACAAGAGCTATGGATTACTTTGATTTGTATAAAGCAAATAATGGGAATCTATCCAGTGCATTTAAAAATTCAAAAATTAAATACTGTATTGTTTCATTTTCAACTGATTGGCTCTACCCTACTTCTGAGAGCAAAAAAATTGTCATTGCCCTAAATGCAATTGGAGCAGAAGTTAGTTTTGTAGAAATTGTTACCAATAATGGTCACGACTCTTTTTTAGTCAATGAACCAGCTTTCTTCAATACCTTAAAGGGTTTTTTAGATTCTGCATATGAGGATTTTAAAAATGAAATTTGAAGATGATATTTTATCTGGATTAATAGATATTAACTCTAGAGTTCTTGATGTGGGATGTGGTGACGGAAGTTTATTGCTTCATCTTAAAAAAAATAAACGTGTAGACGGAAGAGGTTTGGAAATTGATCAAAAATTAGTTCAAGAAAGTGTGGCCAAAGGTCTTGCGGTTATAGAGGGTGATGCAGAAAAAGATTTAGTTGACTATCCTAGTAATTCATTTGATTTTGCAATCTTAAATCAATCTCTGCAGCAATTTTACGATCCCAGGAAAGTTGTTAATGAACTTTTGAGAATAGCAAAAAGTGCTATTATCACCATTCCTAATTTCGGATATTGGAAAGTTAGATTAAGCTTGCTAGTGAAAGGAACTATGCCAGTTACTGAAAATCTTCCTAATTTTTGGTACAATACTCCAAACTTGCACATGTGTACTATCAAGGATTTTCACAATTTGTGCGAATTGGACAATATCAATATAATAAAATCTATTTCGGTCTCTTCTGGTAAAATTGGGAACATTCAAAAAAGCAATTTAGAAATAAAAAATTTAACGTCTGAAATTGGAATTTTTTTAGTAAAAAAAAGTTAAGCTAAACCTGTTCAGCACTGCTTCTTTTTTTAATAAATGAAAATTTTTTTGGCTCAGAGTTTGCATAAATTCTTTTTGTGGCAACACATAAATAGAATCCATTAAAAAATCTCCAAAAATAAGAGCCTATTTTTTCTAAAAAAATCTATTATTTAAAAGCAATTTGCTATTCCAGCTTGGAAAATAAACCAACCGATCGGCAGATTGTACTTCAAAAAAGTTGTCTTCTAAAATACGAACAATTTGGTTTTTAGAAAAACCAAACCCTGATGAAAAAGGACTTTTAGATGAAAAGCTCCATGAAGATTTTTTATTGGGAAGTATAATGTAAATTTTTCCTTCTGGTGCAAGAACTCTCCACAATTCTCTTAAGGTTTTTTTTAAGTTTTCTGAATGTTCCAAGCAATGAATACAGATAATATGATTCAAAAAAAGATCTTCAATGGGTAGCTGTTCCTCATCTAACAATACATTAGATAGTCTTTCATTTATAATATTTTTTTTAATTCCCATTCGTTGAGAAAAAAAATTAAATATAGATACTTTTTTTTTAGGCAAAAGAGATAGGTAGGGCTCTCCAAAACCAAAGCTTCCTAGCTTCTCTCCATCGTGCAAATAGATGTATTTTTTTAATTTGGAATAAATTCTATCTTGAACGGCCTTGCCTAATTCGGATTGATAAAATTTCTCTAGTTTAATAATATCTTGATACATTGGGTCTTATATAATACAAAAAAAACTTAATGATTGTAAATGTAATTCCATGCTTATCTGACAACTACTCCTATTGTATTGTAGATCCCGATACTAAAAAAGTAGCAATCGTTGATCCGGCAGAATTTGATGCTGTAGATTCTTTTTTAGAAAAAAATAATTTATCTTTGGATTTTATATTAAATACACATCATCATGGAGATCATGTCGATGGAAACCAATCTTTGAAAAAAAAATATAACTGTAAAATTGTAGGATTTGCTCCTGACCACAACAGAATACCAGGAATTGATATATTGCTAGATGATAGTCAAATTTGGAAATTTGCTAATACCGAAGTAGAGGTGCATCATGTACCAGGGCATACCTCTGGACATATTTTTTATTATTTCAAAAAAAATAATTTAGCTTTTGTTGGAGATGTCGTTTTTTCTTTGGGGTGTGGAAGAATTTTTGAAGGTACCTATGAAGAGATGTTTGCTTCAGTAGACCAAATAAAAAAATTGCCTTCAGAAACAAAAGTGTTTTGTGGTCATGAATATACAAAATCAAACCTGGCATTTTGCATGTCTGTTGATCCAGATAATGATGATTTAAAAAAAAGAGCTACTGAGATAGAGAGCCTAAGAAGACAGAATAAGCCTACTATTCCAACTACTATTAGCATGGAGCTTAAAACTAATATTTTTTTCAGACTAGACGACCTTGCGGTTAGAAAGTCTCTTTCATTAAACAATGCTACAGACCTAGAAGTCTTTACAAAACTGAGGAAATTAAAGGATAATTTCTAGTATTTGCTGATCTAACGCCTTGACATGGTAAGCTTGCTGGATATATTGCCTCTACTTTAAAAAACATACAATGACTTTTGCAGTAATACATACAGGTGGAAAACAATACAAAGTATCAGCTAATGATACGTTGCGTTTAGAAAAAATTTCTGGCGAAGCTGGAAACGTAGTTAACTTTGATCAAGTATTACTTACAAACAAAGATGATAATATTGAAATTGGAGCTCCACTTTTAGAAGGAGCAAAAGTTGAAGGCGTTGTTGTTAAACAAACCAAAAATAAAACAGTTATATCTTTTACAAAAAGAAGAAGACAGAATTCAAGAAGAAAAAAAGGGCATAGGCAGCAAGTTTCAGTAATCCAAATTATGAAGATATTTGGAAAAGATGGAAAAATTCTATCTGAAGCAGATAAGAAAGTTGAAGTTGGCGTTATAGCTAAAACCAAAGCCTCTATTGCTAAGGAAAAAGAAACAAAAACTAAAGATACGGTTGTATCTAAAAAAAAATAAACTAAAATTATAATATTATGGCAACGAAAAAAGCAGGTGGTTCTACAAGAAACGGTCGAGATAGTGCTGGTAGAAGATTAGGAGTCAAAAAATATGGCGAACAATCAGTTATTCCTGGTAACATTATCTTACGACAAAGAGGCACTAAAATGCATCCTGGTCAAAATGTTGGAATGGGAAAAGATCACACAATTTTTGCAAAAGTAAGCGGTAGAGTCAAATTTCAAACTAAAAAGTTTGGAAAAAAATACATTTCTGTCATTCCTCACTAGATAAACACTTCTTTTTTTAAGAAGCAATTCCCCTATAATTCCCTAAATTATGAAATTTTTAGATCAAGCTAAAATTTATGTAAAAGCTGGAAATGGCGGAAGTGGTCTTTCAAGTTTTAGAAGAGAAAAGTTTGTTGAATTTGGGGGTCCTAATGGGGGTGATGGAGGATCAGGAGGATCTATTATTTTAAAATCTGTGAATGGCCTTAATACTTTAATAGATTTTAGATATGCCCAACATTTTAAAGCAGGTAATGGAGAAAAAGGAGGGTCTAGCAATAAGACAGGTCATGGAGGGAAAAACCTAACGTTACGTGTTCCTCTTGGAACCCAAGTATATGCAGAAGATAAAAAAACTTTAATTTATGATTTTACTAAAGAGGATGAAGAATTTATTTTGGCCAAAGGAGGTTTTGGAGGAGCTGGAAATACAAAATTTAAAAGTTCTACCAATCGTGCACCCAGAAAATTTACCAAAGGTAAACTTGGTGAGGAAATTTCAATATGGCTGGAATTAAAGATTATTGCAGATGTTGGGTTGATCGGATTTCCTAATGCAGGAAAATCTAGTTTTTTGAACATATCGACTAGAGCTAGACCAAAAATAGCCAATTATCCATTCACTACAATAAATCCAAATTTAGGAGTAGTTCAAATTGATGATAAAGAAATTGTATTAGCCGATATCCCTGGGTTAATTGAAGGTGCGCACAAAGGGATAGGACTTGGAGATAAATTTTTAAAACATATTGAAAGATGCAAAAGTTTATTACACATTATAGATATAAATGAAGATGATTTGATTAGACAATACAAGGTAATCAGAGAAGAATTAAAACAATATAGTGAAAAACTTATTAAAAAAAAAGAAATAGTAGTATTTAATAAAATTGATTTACTAGAAGAAAGAGAAAAAAATGAAAAACTTAAAGAATTTAAGAAATTTTTTAAAAAGAAGTTTTATGAAATTTCTATTCTCAAAAAAGAAAATATTAATACAATATTAAGAATTTTATAATGAATATTTTAAACTCAAAACTATTGATAATTAAAATTGGCTCTTCTACGTTGGTAGATAAGACAGAAAATTTTAAGAAAGATTGGATAAACAAGTTAATTGATGATGTCCATTTTTTGATCAAAAAAAAAATTAAAGTTATCATAGTAACTTCTGGGGCTATTGCCTTGGGTTGCAAGCTTTTAAAAAAAAATAAAAAAAAATTAAAGCTTAAAGAACATCAGGCAATTGCTGCAGTTGGACAAATAGAATTAATGAATTTGTTTAAAAAATCATTTTTAAGAAAAAAAATAAAAATTGCACAGATTTTACTTACCTTAGAAGATACAGAAAATAGAAGAAGGTCTTTAAATGCAAAAGATACCATTTCTAACCTACTTGAAATGAACATTGTTCCTATTGTAAATGAAAACGATACTACAGCGACCTCTGAAATCAGATATGGTGATAATGACAGACTTGCAGCAAGAGTTGCTCAAATAATTAATGCTGACACGCTCATTATGCTTTCTGATATTGACGGACTGTATTCTAAAAACCCAAATCAATTTAAGGATTCTGTCTATATAAAAAAAGTTACAGAAATTAATGAATCCATAAAAAAAATAGCAACCAAAAGTATTAGCGATTATGGGACGGGTGGAATGATTACTAAAATTGAAGCTGCAAAAATTTGTATGGACGCAGGCTGTAATATGCTTATTGGATCCGGGACGATAAATAATCCTATTCAAAAAATGATTAAGAATAAAAAATTTACCTGGTTCGTTCCAAAGATAAATTCTCATAATGCAAAAAAAAGATGGATCATGGGGACTATCAAAACAAAAGGATCTGTTTTTGTAGATCAAGGGGCTGCCCGAGCTATCATTAATGGGAAAAGTTTATTGCCAGTAGGAATAGTAGATACCAATGGTACCTTTCAAAGAGGGGATACCGTATCTATTTTTGGCGCTCACAAAAAAAAATTGGGAATAGGAGTAACCTCTTACTCTAATAATGATATTAAAAAAATTAAAGGTCTTAAAAGTGATCAGATAAATAAAATACTTGGATATTCTTCACGTGGAGAGGTAATTCATATAGATAATTTAGTAAGAGAAGAAAAGAATGAAAAAAAATAACTACTTAGAACAACTAGGTAAAAAAGCTGTAGTAGCATCTAATGCGATAGTACACTTAACTGAAATCCGCAAAAATAAGGCGTTGAAAGATTATATTGGTGAAATAAAAAAAAATAAAAAAGCAATTCTTAAGGCCAATGAGCTAGATATTAAAAATGCTAAAATCAAAAAAATCAAAGCAAATATAATAGAGCGGTCAATTTTAAATAATGATAGAATTGAAAGCATCATCCAGTCAATTAAAGAAATAATAAAACTTAAAGATCCTACTAATAAAATTATAAGCTCCACTAAACGACCTAATGGTCTTGTTATCCAAAAAATAACAATGCCAATTGGAGTAATTGGTGTCATTTATGAGGCGAGACCTAATGTTACTGCAGATGTTTCTATTCTTTGTTTTAAGTCTGGTAACTGCGCTATTCTTCGTGGCGGAACAGAAGCTTTTTATTCCAATACCATTTTGTGCAATTTGTTTAGAAAAATATTAAAAAAAAATAAAATTAACCCTGATTGCATTCAACTTATAAATAAAACTAATAGAGATTATGTGGATTATTTATTATCCAATATGAGATCTTATATCGACGTAATAGTTCCAAGAGGTGGGAAAAGTCTTGTTAAAAAAGTATTAGATTTATCCAAAGTTCCCGTCATTGGTCATTTAGAGGGACTTTGTCATATATATGTTGATGCAAAAGCCAGCTTAGAAATGTCTAGGAAAGTTGTATTTAATGCAAAGCTTAGAAGAACTAGTATATGCGGAGCAGTTGAAACTTTATTGATCCATAAAAAAGTTGTGGGCACACACTTACTACCTATTCTAAATTTGCTACATAAGAGTGGTTGTAAAATTATAGGTGATAAAATGGTCAAGAAGCACTTTGCTAAAGCTAGCCTTGCAAAAGAAGTGGACTGGAAGACTGAATATTTAGACTCTATTATTTCAGTTAAAGTTGTAGATAGTATAGATGAAGCCATTTCACATATTCACAAATATGGAACAAACCATACGGAATCTATTATTACTAATAGCAAACAAAGTGCACAAAAATTTTTAAATGAAGTTACAAGTTCAATAGTCATGCATAATACTTCTACCCAATTTGCAGACGGATATGAATTCGGTCTTGGTGCTGAAGTGGGAATTTCTACAAACAAACTTCATCCAAGAGGACCTGTTGGATTAGAACAGCTAACCTCATACAAATATATTGTTAAAGGCAAAGGCCAAATCAGAGCTTGAAACTAAGAATCCAAAATAACTTAGGAATTTTAGGGGGAACTTTTGACCCACCACACAAAGGTCATTTGCATATATCCAAACTAGTTATTAAAAAATTGTATCTTACAACTTTGTATTGGGCTATCACCAAACAAAACCCTCTTAAAAAAACAACACCACATAATAATGAAAATAAAAGAAAAACACTATGTAGGCAGCTGACAAAGAGTGAAAAAAAAATAAAATTATTCAATACAAGTGATGTTAAAAATTCTAACCTTACTATAAATATTCTACGAAAAATAAAAAAAAAAATTACTAAAAAAACAAATTTGTTTTTTATTATAGGTGCGGATAATTTGGTTCAGTTACATCAATGGAAAGATTATAAAAAAATATTTTCTTTATGTACTGTGGTAGTCATGAATAGAATTGGTTATAAAAAACCTGCACTAACTTCTCCCGCAGCTAAAAGATTTAGAAAAACAAAAATAAGCTTGGATACTTTGCTTAAAATAGGCCCTAAACAAAAGGAATGGGTGTATATTAACAACAAAGGTATTAATGTATCTTCTTCAAGACTTAGAATTAGTTTATATAAATAATTATTAAAATGGTAAGTGAAAAAAAAACAAGTTTAGTATCAATAATTAAAAAAATATTAGATGACAACAAGGCAACAAATATTGTTACAATTGACTTGAAAGACAAAAGTTCAATTGCTGATTATATGATTGTAGCAAGCGGAACTTCCTCTAGACACATACAGTCAATTACAGAAATAACCGCGCAAGAGTTGAAAAATATTGGAATTAAAGGTTGTAATATTGAAGGGCAAGAAAGCGATGACTGGAAGCTACTAGATGCAATAGAAGTGGTGGTTCATATATTTCATCCAGAAAAACGATCTTTGTATAATCTTGAAAAAATGTGGGAAGACATACTCCCTCAGCAAAATATTACCATTTAAATGAAGGTCACAATTTTGTGCGAAGGACGAATTAATAAAGGTCCTGAGAAAGAATTGTGTACGCTCTACCAACAAAGAATAAATTCTATAAAACAAAGTGGTTTTAGCAATTTTTCAATCAAACAGTCTACATCAAAAGAAATTATCAAAATAATTAACAACAAAAATAGTAACACTAAAATATTAATCCTAAGTGAAATTGGAAAAATATATTCTAGTACAGAATTCTCAAAATACATTCAGAAAACATTAAACAATGGCATTAAAGAGCTATATCTTCTCATAGGAAAACCAGAGGGAATTTCGGTCAATACAGGAAAATGTGAAAAAATATCTTTAGGTAAAATGACTTTTCCCCACTCTTTATCTAGAGTAATTTTGTGTGAACAATTTTACAGATGTGCTACAATTATAACTAATCATCCATATCATAAATATTAAAACATATGAGACTCTTTATAAGGTTAATTTTAGTATTTCTAGTTTTGCTTGTTCCTAGCGCAAGTTCTAAAAACACACATCCTCTTTATGAAAAGTTAGATTTATTTAGTGATGTCTTGGAAAAAATTAACAAGGAATATGTAACAGACATTGACCAAAGTAAGGTGATTGATGCTGCTATTAATGGAATGCTTCAATCGCTCGATCCTTATTCTGCATATATGAATCCTGAAAGTTACAGGAATATGAATATTGAGACAAAAGGAGAGTTTGGTGGCTTGGGCATTGAGATCACTATGGAATCAGGATTTATAAAAGTAATTACTCCTATTGAAGGATCTCCTGCAGATGAAGTTGGGGTAAAGCCCGGAGACTACATAATTAAAATTAATGAGACTCAAGTTAAAGGTCTAACTTTACAAGAAGCTGTAAACCTAATGCGTGGAAAAATAAAAACTTCCATTGATATTACAATTAGACGCCTAGATGAGGATAATGATTTAAAATTCACTATCATTAGAGACAATATAAAGGTGAGAGAAATTTCGGCATCCGTAATGGAAAATGTCGGCTACATAAGATTGCGGGCGTTTAACCAACAAAGCTCTAAGCAACTAAGAAAAAAAATTAAAGATCTATCTAAAAAAAATCTAGATGGTTATATTTTAGACCTTCGTAACAATCCTGGCGGGCTCTTATCCCAAGCCATTAAAATAACAGATGCTTTCTTAGATGGCGGAGAAATAGTTTCTACAAGAGGAAGAGATAAAAATGATATTAAAATTTACACGGCCAAAAAAGGCGATATATTAAAAAGAAAACCTCTAATAGTACTGATTAACCGAGGCTCAGCATCAGCATCAGAAATTGTATCTGGAGCTCTAAAAGACCACAAAAGAGCAATATTGCTTGGTGAAAAAACCTTTGGAAAAGGTTCTGTTCAATCCATCATCCCCCTAAAAAAAAATGGAGCTTTGAGGCTTACTATAGCAAAATATTATTTACCTTCAGGACAATCTATTTCTGAAATTGGAGTAGAACCAGACATCACAATCCAAGAACAAAAAGAAAATTTTAAAATTAACGATAGCATAAATGACAATCAGCTTGTTTATGCTTTAAATCTTTTAAAAAAATAAGACGCATGAAACCAATTAAAGATTTACCCTATAGAAAAGGAGTGGGTATTATGCTCTTCAACAAAGAAAAGAAAATTTTTGTTGGTAAAAGAATAGATAATCAATCTGCATGGCAAATGCCTCAAGGTGGTGTTGATGGCAATGAGAACGTATTAGAAACTGCAAAAAGAGAATTGCAAGAAGAAACAGGCATAACTTCTATTCAAATAATTAAACAATCAAAAAAACAATATACATATGACCTTCCTGAATCTATAAGGGAAAGGATTTGGAAAGGAAAATTTAAAGGTCAAGAGCAAACTTGGTTTTTAGTAAAATTTTTAGGTGAAGATAAAGAAATTAACTTACAGCAAAAATATCCAGAATTTAAAGACTGGAAGTGGGTATTAATTGAAGAGCTAGAAAATTTGATAGTCCCTTTTAAAAAAGATCTTTACCAGGAAATAACAAAAGAATTTAAGCCTTTTATTTAGATGAAGTCAATCTATTGACCTCTTCTTCAAATCTGCCAGACAAGTACGCTTCATTATCAGTCTGATTTTGTCTTTGAGATTTTTCTTTAGACTTATTTTTTAAGTAATCAAGAGTTGTGCTATCTATTGCCATAGTATCAAATATCTCGGAAACCAGAATAGTTAACACGTTGCTATTAAATTCTAAGACTCCATCAGAAATGAAAAAAGATTTTTCTGATCCTTCTGCTTCAATATTTATTCTTCCAGGTTTTAAAAAAGTAATAATAGGAATGTGATTGTTTAATATTTCTAAATCACCTTCGATTCCTGGAACATTAACAGACAAAACGTTATTTTCTGAAAAAATTTTTTTTTCAGGTGTTACAATATCAACTTGGATTACCTCGCTCATTTATAATTATGCTGCAGATTCTTTTGCCATTTTATCAGCTTTTTCTACTGCTTCTTCAATAGTACCTACCATATAAAAAGCAGCTTCTGGTAAATGGTCATATTCACCCTTACAAATTGCTGCAAAACCTTTAATTGTTGACTCTAAATCAACTAATTTTCCAGGCGATCCTGTAAATACTTCTGCAACAAAGAATGGTTGAGATAAAAACCTTTGTATTCTTCTAGCTCTAGCAACTACTAATTTGTCTTCTTCTGACAATTCGTCCATACCTAAAATGGCAATAATATCCTGTAAAGACTTGTACGTTTGTAAGATTTCTTGAACTTCTCTCGCCACCCTATAGTGCTCATCACCAACAATTCTAGGATCTAAAATTCTTGATGTAGAATCTAATGGATCCACAGCTGGGTAAATACCAAGCTCTGCAATCTGTCTAGATAAAACTGTAGTAGCATCCAAGTGAGCAAAAGATGTTGCTGGAGCAGGATCTGTAAGATCGTCTGCAGGAACATAAATAGCTTGCACAGAAGTAATTGATCCTTTGTTTGTAGTTGTTATTCTTTCCTGAAGGTTACCCATGTCAGTAGCTAAAGTGGGCTGATATCCCACTGCCGAAGGTATTCTACCAAGTAATGCAGAAACTTCTGATCCTGCTTGCGTAAATCTAAAAATATTATCAACAAAAAACAAAACATCTTGTCCTTCTTGATCCCTAAAATATTCTGCTACAGTCAATCCTGACAGTGCAACTCTGGCTCTTGCTCCAGGAGGTTCATTCATTTGTCCATACACCAGTGCAGCTTTTGATCCAGGGCCATCTAATTTAATAACTCCCGATTCCATCATTTCATGATAAAGATCATTACCTTCTCTAGTTCGCTCTCCAACACCAGCAAATACTGAATATCCACCATGGGCTTTTGCAACGTTATTAATCAACTCCATGATCAAAACAGTTTTTCCAACTCCAGCTCCACCGAATAATCCAATTTTTCCACCTCTAGAATAAGGGGCTAATAAGTCAACCACTTTAATTCCTGTAACTAGCACTTCTGTTTCTGTAGATTGTTCAACAAAGGAAGGTGCAGCTCTATGAATCGGCCATTTTTCTTTTGTCTTAATGGGACCTCTTTCATCGATAGGCTCTCCAATAACATTCATAATTCTTCCCAAAGTTTCGGGCCCTACTGGGACACGAATAGAAGACCCTGTGTTCGTCACCTTATCTCCTCTTTTCAGACCTTCTGTTGTATCCATAGCTATAGTTCTTACTGTATTCTCTCCAAGATGCTGAGCTACTTCCAAAACTAGTCTTATTCCTGAATTGTCACATTCCAAAGCCATTAAAATTTCAGGTAAATCTTCTTCAAATTTTACATCTACAACTGCTCCTATGACTTGAGTAATTGTTCCAAATTTATTTGTCATTTTTTCTCCTTAATTATCTACAAAGATTCAGCACCTGAAATGATCTCAATCAACTCTTTCGTGATCACTGCTTGTCTACTTCTATTGTAGTTTATAGTTAACTTGTTAATTAAATCTCCTGCATTTCTTGTCGCGTTGTCCATTGCAGACATTCTTGAACCCTGTTCACTAGCATCATTTTCTAAGAAACCCTTAAATATTTGGGTAGAAATGTTTTTTGGTAACAAATTCTCCAAAATCTCTTCCTCTTCTGGTTCATAGTCATACTGGGTTTGAATACTTACCTCGTCTTCTGAAGTATCTTCTGATGGGATAGGAATAATTTGTTGAGCCCGAGGATCCTGAGAAATGACACTTTTAAACTTACTATAAAAAATAGTGCATACGTCAAACTCCTCTTCTTTAAACATGTCTATAATTTTTGTGGTGATCTCTTCTGATTCATTGATTGTAATTTTTTTTAGATCTTTAAAACTAATTTTTTCAACAATATATTTTCCATACATTCTTTTTAATTGATCATTGCCTTTACTACCCACAGTAATAATTTTTAATTCTTTTCCTGAGTTTATAATGTCATTAAAAAATATTCGAGCTCTTCTGCATATGTTAGTATTAAACCCGCCACATAAACCTCTATCTGCAGTCATTACCACGCATAAATGTTTATGACTTTTTGTATTACCCACCAAAAGCTTAGGTGCGGAAGATGGATTTACTATTGATGCTTTTAAATTAGTAATGATACTATTCATTTTATCTGAATAAGGTCTTCCCTTTTCGGCTCTATCTTGAGCTTTTCTTAATTTAGCAGCAGCAACCATTTTCATTGCCTTGGTAATTTTCTGTGTAGATTTTACGCTTTTAATTCTATTACGTAAGTCTTTTAGAGTTGCCATTAATTTTTAGCTTTCGAATTTATTTTTGAAATTTTCTATAAAAGATTTTAATTTAGTTTCATTAGATTCATCTAATTTTCCTGTTTTATTTATATTTTCTAATATATCGGGAGAATCAGATTTTATTTGACTTAGTAAACCACTTTCAAAATCTTTAATTTTTGAAGTCTCGATATTATCCAAATACCCTCTAACACCACAGAAAATAGAAATAACCTGCTCTTCGACTTTTAGTGGTGAGTATTGTCCTTGTTTTAAAAGTTCAGTTAACTTAGCTCCTCTGTTTAATAGCTGTTGAGTAGAAGCATCTAAATCAGAACCAAACTGAGCAAATGCTGCCATTTCTCTATATTGAGCTAGCTCTAATTTGATAGACCCTGCAACTTGCTTCATTGCTTTAATTTGTGCTGAAGATCCAACCCGGGATACAGAAATTCCAACGTTTACTGCTGGTCTAACACCTTTAAAAAATAACTCGGTTTCTAAAAATATTTGTCCATCTGTAATTGAAATAACATTTGTAGGAATATAAGCAGAAACGTCACTTGCTTGCGTTTCAATGATCGGCAAGGCTGTAAGAGATCCACCACCCTGATCTTCACTTAGTTTTGCTGCTCTTTCCAATAGTCTACTATGTAAATAAAATACATCCCCTGGGAAAGCTTCACGTCCCGGAGGTCTTCTTAATAACAAAGACATTTGTCTATAAGCTACAGCTTGTTTTGAAAGGTCATCATACACAATCAGTCCATGCATCCCATTATCTCGAAAATATTCTCCCATAGTACAACCTATGTATGGTGCCAAAAATTGAAGTGGTGCAGGATCTGAGGCAGTTGCAGCTACAACGATGGTGTATTCCAAGGCTCCCGATTCTTCCAAAGTTTTTACTATTTGAGCTACTGTTGATCTTTTTTGTCCGATAGCAACGTAAATACAATAAAGTTTTTTAGACTCATCGTCGGATTTGTTTATTTCTTTTTGGTTTATAATTGTGTCGATTGCAATAGCAGTTTTTCCTGTTTGTCTGTCTCCAATAATCAGCTCTCTTTGTCCTCTTCCAATTGGAATTAAACTATCAATTGCCTTAAGACCAGTCTGCATAGGCTCATGAACTGATTTTCTTGCAATAATTCCTGGAGCCTTAACATCTACCCTTCTTCTTTCAGACTTGGGATCAATTGGACCTTTTCCATCTATAGGATTTCCTAATCCATCTACAACTCTTCCTAAAAGTGATTTTCCAACTGCAACATCAACAATCTTTCCGGTTCTTTTAACAATATCTCCTTCTTTAATTTTAGAATCGTCTCCAAAAATAACCACCCCAACATTGTCATTTTCTAAATTTAAGGCCATACCTTTAGTGCCTTCAGAGAATTCTACCATTTCTCCAGCTTCCACATTATCTAATCCAAAAATTCTTGCAATTCCGTCTCCAACTGAAAGAACTTGTCCTACCTCAGAAACTTCTGTTTCTGATCCAAAGTTTTCAATTTGCTCTTTAATTACTTTTGTTACTTCTGAAGGGTTTATGTCCATTATTTTCTCCTAAATATTGTTTAAAATTCTGTTAAATTTGCTTTTTGCTGAACTGTCTATCATTTTACTACCCACTTTTAATATTGACCCTGAAATTAGGCTTGGATCAATTATAAAATTCAATTTCATATCTTTTTTATATATTAAGGAAAGATCTCTCTTGATATCATTTTTCCTATCTTCAGAAATTTCATTAGCCACAATTAATTCCGCAGATATCTCGCCCTTGCTGATGGATAGGATTGAAAAAAAATCTTTTATTATTCTCTCTAAATAAAAGAAACGACCTTTTTCATTTATGAGCTTAAGAAAATTAGTAAAATAACTGTTAAAATTTAATTTACTTGATAGGTTTTCAATGATTTTAAGCCTAGTATTTTTTTGAATAGTAGGGTTGGTAACAAATTTTACAAAATCTTTAGAATCGCTAAATAAAGAATTAATCTGTAAAAAATTTTTTTCAACTTCGTTCATTATTTTTTTCTCATTAGCCAATTGAAATATAGATTTTGCATATCTACCTGTTACGTTTGAAAATGAGTTAGCTTGATTTTCCAAGATTATCCTTAATTAATGCTGAGTTCGTAACACAATGAAAAATATCGATCAAGTGTGATATTTTGGCTAATTATGTGACTTAAAGGAAGCTGACAGGATCTACATCAACTTCAAGTTTTATATTTTTGCTGATAATGTTCATATCAAGCCAATTTTTGATAAATTTCTGAGGAAACAGCGAAACATCGTATTTAAGCAGTAATCGCATTCTATATTTGCCACGAATTTTAAATATTGGGGCTGTTACTGGCCCGTAAATTTTTATTTTTTCTTGCAATAAAAAAGATTGCTTTAGTTTCTTAGATATCTTTTCTACCTCAAACTGATTGGCTCCAGATACAATAATAGAAACAAGTTTTGAAAATGGAGGCAAGTAAGCCCTTTCTCTAAATAGAAGCTCTTCTTCGTAAAACACTTTGGGGTCACTGTTAGACAGGGAGTGGAGAATTTTATTACTAGGATCGTTAGTTTGTAGAAAAACTTTAGCTTTATTTTCTTCTCTACCTGCCCTTCCAGACAGCTGCTGTAATAACTGAAAATTTTTTTCAGAAGCTCTTATGTCACTACCTAAGAAATTGGTATCAGAATTAATAACAACTATATAATTCAAGCTCGGAAAGTGAAATCCTTTAGAAATTAGTTGAGTACCTACCAAAATTGGAATCTTATTTTTTTCTATATCATTAATAATCTGTTCTGAATTTTTGTTATTATTTATAGAGTCAGAGGAAAAAATTTGTATTTTTGTTTCAGGAAAAATTAACTGAACTTCCTCAAATACTCTTTCAATTCCAAGACCATAAAAAGTAAATTCACAATCTTTATTATTAGTGCATTTCTGATTTAAACTTGTTTTGTAATCACAATAATGACATATCGCTTTTTTAGAAGTTTGGTGAAAAACTAGTCCTATTGAACAATTCGGGCAAACTAATCTTTTTTTACACTCATAACACATGATATATGTAGAATGCCCTCTTCTATTTAAAAAAAACAACACTTGTTGTTTTTCTTTAATAATTTTTTTTAACTTTGGAATAAGTTGATTGGAAATAAATTTTCCTTTATCAGCAGGAGCATTTACTAAATCAACTATTTCAATATTAGGTAATGAAATATTTTTATATCGCTCTGTTAAACTTACGTAGAAATATTTTTTATTTTTGCTATTATAATAACTTTCAATGGAGGGGGTAGCTGAAACAAGCAAGATAGGAAATTTTTCAATCGAAGCTCTTAAGATTGACATGTCTCTAGCATTATATGAAACTCCTTCTTCCTGCTTGTAGGAAGAATCATGCTCTTCATCAATCACAATTAATTTTAAATTTTGAAAAGGTAAAAAAATAGATGATCTGGCTCCCAATACTAATTTAATTTTATTTTCAGATACACCTTTCCAAATATTTTTTTTCTTTTTTTCACTTATGCTTGAGTGCCAAAGTGCGGGCTCTGCTTCAAAATAATCCTTAAACCGCTCAGCTATTTGCTTCGTTAGTGCAATTTCTGGCAATAATACTAAGACTTGCTTGTTTTTCTTAAGCGCTTCCTTAATAATCTCAAAGTAAATTAAGGTTTTTCCGGACCCTGTAACACCATGAACAAGGGTAGTTGAATAGCTTGAAAAGTTTATATTTTGAGAGACTTCCTGATATGATTTTGTTTGTAGAGCACTTAAATTATTTTTTTTAAATCTTTGAATTTTATATTCATTATAATCACCACTAATTTTATTTTTTAATATCGCATCTAAACCTTTTTCATATAAAAAAAGCTTAAGGGTCATTCCTAAGCTAGAAATATTGTACTGGGAAAACTTATTAATAAAACTAATATTGTTTTTAGTTAATTTGGGAAAGTTAATTTTTTTGATAATTTTTTTAAGCTTTATTTTTTTAGGGCCAGGAACATTCTTTTCCCAGACAATCCCTACAATTTCTTTATTCCGAAAAGGGACCAAAACATAATCCCCCTGTTCAAGATTTAATGAAATATCACATAAGTATGTAAATGCTTGATCAAACTTAATTGGTAATAAAATGTTAATATTCATATAAAAATTGATTTATATCTTTTTAGATAATAAGTTACAGTATTATGAAAATTTTTTTAGATTCGTCTGATATAAGTGAAATAAAGCTTATAAATAAAAGTGGCCTCATAGACGGTATTACCACCAACCCTTCTTTACTTGCCAAGCAAGAAGGAGATTTCAAAAAAATTTTAAAGACTATAGCTACTGAAGTTAAAGGACCAATTAGTGCAGAGGTGACTGCCACACACACCAACAAAATGATTGAAGAAGCTAAAATACTTCAAAAGATTGCAAAGAATATTGTTATTAAAATTCCTTTGACTTTAGATGGATTGATCGCATGCAAATATTTAACTAGTAAAAAATTTAAAGTAAATGTCACTCTTTGCTTTTCACCATCTCAAGCATTACTTGCAGCAAAAGCAGGTGCAACTTTTATTTCTCCTTTTATTGGAAGGTTAGATGATGTTGGTGAGAATGGAGTGCAACTAATCCAGGATATAAAAACTATTTACAAAAACTATAATTTTAAAACTCAAATTTTAGCAGCTTCCATTCGATCATTAGACCACGTACAGCAAGTAATGCAAATTGGAGCTGACGTGATAACGATACCTCCCAAGATATTTGGGGATCTGTACCGTCATGAACTAACAGACAAGGGTTTGGAATCTTTTCTATCTGATTGGAAAAAAAGCGGGAAACAAATTAGTTAAAAGTGTATAGCTCTTTTATCTACTGCTAGAGCCGCTTCTCTTACGGCCTCTGAAAGGGTTGGGTGGGCGTGGCACGTTCTAGCTATATCTTCTGCACTTGCTCCAAATTCCATTGCTAAAACCACTTCTGCAATCATAGTACCAACGTCTGGCCCTATCATGTGAACACCCAAAATTTTATCTGTGCTTTTGTCAGCTAAAATTTTAATAAATCCATCTGCATCATTATTAATTTTTGCTCGAGAATTTGCCATAAAAGGAAATTTTCCAACATTATATTCTATCCCGGATTCTTTTAATTGCTCTTCTGTCTTTCCCACAGCTGCAACTTCTGGAGAGGTGTAGACAACTCCGGGTATTGCATCATAGTTTACATGTCCATATTTTCCTGAAATGAACTCAGCTACAGCCATGCCCTCATCTTCAGCTTTATGCGCCAACATAGGACCTTCTATAACGTCACCTATTGCAAACACATTGTCTACATTCGTTTTAAGATTTTTTTCTACTAAAATTCTATTTTTTGATCTTTTTAATTCCTACAGCTTCCAAATTTAAACCATCCGTATTCGGTTTTCTACCGACTGACATTAAGACAACATCGCTTGTCATTTCTAATGTTTCTCCGTTATGCTCAACTGAAACTGTTACTCCACTTGAATTTTTTTCACATCCAATACTTTGGTTGATAAGTGAAATTTCATTCCTTGTTTTTAAAATTTTTAAAAATTATCACTGACTTCTCTATCCATGCCTGCTGCAATGTGATCCATGTACTCAATAACTTCTACTTCCGCACCTAATCTTAACCATACAGAACCCATTTCTAGACCAATATAACCTCCTCCAATAATAATTAGTTTTTTGGGAACTTGCTTTAAAGACAAGGCACCTGTTGAGGATACAATTGAACTTTCATCAATTTCTATATTAGGTAAAGAAAGCACTGAGGAGCCTGTGGCAATCACAATATTCTTTGCTTTAATTTCTTGCGTTGAACCAGAAGCGTCTTTGACAGTTAAGGTATTTTTATCTTTAAAGCTTCCATGTCCTTTTAAGTAAGTAACTTTGTTTTTTTTAAATAAAAATTCTATTCCCTTGGTTAGGCCATCAACTGATTTTGCCTTATGTCCCATCATTGTATCAAGATCCAAAGAGAGATCTCCAGTATTAATACCTATAGTTTTAAATTCATTTTTAGCTTTGTGATACATTTCGGAAGCATGTAATAATGACTTTGAAGGAATACATCCAACATTCAAACAGGTACCTCCCAAAGCTCCACGCGATTCTATACAAGCTGTTTTATTTCCAAGTTGTGCAGATCTTATAGCGCAAACATACCCTCCGGGACCTCCACCAATAACTACAACATCAAATTCTTCCATATCAATTTATAAGTTTAAAAATAATCTTCTAGGATCTTCTAATATTTCTTTTACTCTTACTAAAAAAGATACCGCCTCTTTGCCATCGATAATTCTATGGTCATATGAAAGAGCAAGATACATAATGGGTCTAATTTCAATTTTTCCATTTATTACTACTGCCCTTTGTACGATATTGTGCATACCCAAAACTCCAGATTGGGGAGGATTAATTATTGGAGTAGAAAGCATAGATCCATATATGCCTCCATTGGTGATGGTAAATGTTCCACCTTGTAATTCCTCAATCGACAATTGATTGTTTTTAGCCCTTGTACCAAGGGTAATAATTTCTTTTTCAATTTCAGCAAATGAAAGTTCATCTGCATTACCCAAAACAGGCACGACCAGACCCTTATCTGTACCTACCGCAACTCCAATGTTATAATAGTTTTTATAAACAATTTCTTCTCCCTGAACCTCGGCATTTACCGAAGGATATGTTTGCAAAGCATTAACACATGCTTTTACAAAAAAAGACATAAAACCAAGTTTGGTTCCATATCTTTTTTCAAACTCTTCTTTATTATCTTTTCTGATTTGAATGATCATGGACATGTCAATTTCATTAAAGGTAGTTAAAATTGCTGCATTATTCTGGGCTTCCTTCAATCTTTTTGCAATTGTCGATCTAAGACGAGTCATCTTAACTCTTTCCTCTTCTCCGATTTCAATCTTTTTTGTGTTTGGTGCAGGACTAAATCCCATGAGACCTACCAAATCACCTTTTAAAATTCTTCCATCTTTTCCTGTTCCATCAACACTTTCTACATTAATGTTTTTTTCATTAATTATACGTTTTACAGATGGGGATAATTCTTTCTTTTTATTTTGATTGTCTATTTTTTTCTCAGAAATATTTTCTTCTTTTTTAATTTCGACTACTTTCGTTTCTTGTTTATCTTGCTGCTCTTCTTTCTTTTTGGAGGGTGAGGCTGAAGTATCTATGGAACCAAGATGTGCACCTACCTCAACTGTAGCTCCATCTTTAGCAATAATTTCTGATAAAATTCCAGATTTTGGAGCTGTAACATCAATACTTACTTTGTCTGTTTCTAAAGAGACAATCTCCTCGTCTTCTTGAACACTATCACCTACTTTTTTCAACCACTTTGCAACAGTTGCTTCAGTTAAAGATTCTCCTAGTGTGGGTACGGTAATTTTGTCAGCCATTTATAGTTAACGCTTTTGTAACAATTTCCTGTTGTTGGGCAACATGTTTTTTTAAATAACCAGTGGCTGTTGAAGCCATTGGACCTCTACCAATGTATTTTATGTTTTTTGCCTTTGATTTAATATGATTTAATGTCCAATTAATATATCTTTCAACTGTATTCCAGCACCCCATATTTTGTGGTTCTTCCTGACACCAAATATATTCCTCTGCATTTACAAACCTTTTTATAAGCTTAGCTAAAGTTTTTGCAGGAAAAGGATATATTTGTTCAATCCTGACAAGTTGCACTCTTTTTTCTTTAATTTCTTGTCTTTTTTCTAAAAGATCAAAATAAACTTTACCTGAACAAATAATAATTCTCTTAATTTCTTTGTCTGGAGCTAGTTTAATTAACTTATACTGAGGATCCTCTGCATGATCTGGCAATACCCTATGAAAAGAATTTTTGTTTGAAAAATCTTCTATTTCTGAAACACACTTTTTATGTCTTAATAAAGACTTCGGAGTAAAAACAATCAGTGGTTTTCTAAATGATCTATGAATTTGTCTTCTCAAAACATGAAAATAATTTGCCGGTGTTGTACAATTGACCACTTGTAAATTTTCTTGAGCACAAGCTTGGAGGTATCTTTCGATTCTTGCTGACGAATGTTCTGGGCCTTGACCTTCATAACCGTGGGGCAACAACATAATTAGCCCACTTGCTCGCGTCCATTTTTTTTCTCCGGAACTTATAAATTGATCAAATATAATTTGAGCTCCATTTGCAAAGTCTCCAAATTGAGCTTCCCATGCTACTAAAGCATTAGGTTCCACTAATGAATACCCATATTCAAATCCCAAAACTCCCATTTCAGAAAGTAAACTATCTACGATTTCTACATTGGCTTGCTTTTTGCTTAAGCTTTTTAAAGGAAAGTATTTTTCACCTGTTTTTTGATCCGTAAGCCCGGCGTGTCGTTGGCTAAAAGTTCCTCGAACAGAATCTTGTCCGACTAATCTTACAGGATAACCCTCTTCTGCCAATGTTGCAAAAGCTAAACTTTCGGCAGTGCTCCAGTCAAAACCTTTTCCACTTTCAAACATTTTTTTCTTGGCTTCAAAAATTCTACTGATAGTAGGATGGGCATTAAAATTACTAGGAAGTGAAGTAAGCTTTGTTCCAATTTTTTTAATTATCTTTTTGTCTACTGCTGTCATCCCTCTTCTGTCTGACCCTTTTTCAGTAGAAAATTTAGACCAAGTTCCAGTGAACCAATCCCGTTCATTAGAAATATATTTTTTAGAATCTTCAAACTCTTTATCTAATTTTTTTTTATAATCAGATTTTTGTTTTTCAATTTCTTCTTTGGTAAACAATCCTTCTTCAACTAGTTGTTTTGAATAAACAGTCAAAATAGAAGGGTGGTTTTTAATTTTTTGGTACATTAAAGGCTGTGTAAATGAAGGCTCATCTCCCTCGTTGTGACCAAATCTTCTGTAACAAAAAATATCTATTACAACATCTCTTTTAAACTTTTGTCTATACTCGGTCGCAACCTTTGTTACATAAACAACTGCTTCTACATCGTCTCCATTTACATGAAAGATCGGAGCTTGAACCATCTTTGCTACCTCAGACGGGTAGGGTGAAGATCTTGCAAAAGAGGGTATTGTGGTAAATCCTATCTGATTATTAACAATAATATGTATGGTTCCACCTATATTATGACCAGGAACACCTGACATGGCAAAACATTCCGCAACTACTCCCTGCCCAGCAAAAGCTGCATCTCCATGAAGTAATATTGGAATCACTTTATCTCTTTTTGTGTCTTTGTGAAAAAATTGCTTAGCTCTAGTTTGTCCCAATACAACAGGATTAACTGCTTCTAAGTGGGAAGGGTTAGCAGTCAAACTAACGTGCACTGAGTTACCATCAAATTCTCTGTCTGCAGATGCTCCTAGGTGATACTTTACATCTCCAGAAACTCCACCCTCGGCAGGTCCTGGCTCTCCTGCAAATTCTTTAAATATTTTTTTTAAGGGTTTTTGTATTACGTTGGTTAAAATATTAAGTCTTCCTCTATGGGGCATTCCAATCTTAACCTCTTTTGCTCCTAGTGAGCCACCTAATTTAATAATCTGTTCCATTGCTGGTATTAAAGATTCACATCCATCTAATCCAAATCTTTTTGTACCCACATACTTTGTGTGTAAATATTTTTCGAAACCTTCTGCTTCTAATACTCGATTTAACATGGCTTTTTTTCCTTCTGAAGTAAAAGAAATCTCTTTTTCTTTTCCTTCAATTCTTTCTTGGATCCAGCTTTTTTCTTCTGGATCTTCCATGTGCATAAATTCTACGCCTACTTTAGAGCAATAAGTTCTTTTTAAGATCTCTAAAATTTCATCTACCGTTGCATATTTAAGTCCAAGAACATTATCTAAAAATATTTTTTTATTTCTATCTTTTTGTGTAAATCCGTATGTTTCTGGATTTAATTCTGGATGATCTTTGTTTTCAAACAACTTGAGAGGGTCTAAATCTGCAATCAAATGACCTCTAATTCTAAAGGCCCTAATCATCATAATTGCTCTTACCGAGTCTTTAGTTGCTGTTTCTATATCTTCGGTAGATTCTTTTTTTATAACTTTTGGAATTTCTTTAATAATTTCATTCTGCATGTCCAAAACATTATTTTTTGGTAAAAGTTTTTCATAAGAATCCAAATCTTCATTGTGCTTATTTTTTAATTTTTGAGGTGACCAAGAAGCACCCTCTGTTTCTTTTTGAATTAATTCTTTATTTTCTGCCAAACCAGAAAAAAAATCTCTCCAACTTTCCTGAATAGATTGTGGATCTTTTGCATATTTTTCATATAGCTCGTCTATATAAGACGAATTCATGCCAGATAAGAAAGATGTCGTTTGGAATATTTTGTTTTTAGAAGATGACATTTTGCAGTCTAAATATATCTTAACCTTGCAATTTAGTCTTTAATGTTTTTCCAATATCGGCTGGTGAATCGGTAACAATAATTCCACAAGATTTCATTTTTTCTATTTTATCTTGTGCTCCACCTTTTCCGCCGGCAATAATTGCTCCTGCATGACCCATTCTTCTTCCTGGAGGTGCTGTTAATCCTGCAATAAAACCAACTGTTGGCTTTTTTATCTTGGAATCTTTAATAAATTGAGCTGCTTGCTCTTCATCATCTCCTCCTATTTCACCAATCATGATTATAGATTCTGTTTTTTCATCATTTAAAAATAGCTCCAAACAGTCTATAAAATTTGTTCCATTTACTGGATCTCCGCCTATGCCAATACATGTAGATTGCCCTAAACCAATTGCTGTTGTCTGGGCAACAGCTTCGTATGTGAGAGTTCCAGATCGAGAAACAATACCAACCGAACCTTTTTTATGTATATGACCTGGCATAATACCAATTTTACATTCTCCGGGAGTAATGATTCCTGGACAATTTGGGCCTATCAATCTTGATTTTGATCCTTTTAATTTTTCCTTAACTTTAATCATGTCTAAAATTGGAATTCCTTCGGTAATACAAGCAATCAAAGGCATTTCACATTCTATAGCTTCTATGATGGCTGCAGCAGCAAATTTGGCTGGCACATAAATCATTGTTGCATCAGCTTTCGTCTGGTTAACTGCCTCTTCTACTGTATTAAAAACTGGTTTTCCTAAATGGGTTTGTCCACCCTTATTAGGGGTAACACCGCCTACTAGATTAGTTCCGTATTCAATCGCCTGTTCTGAATGGAACGTACCGTGAGTACCTGTGAAACCTTGGCAGATAACTTTTGTATCTTTATTAATTAGAACAGACATATTTATTTTATTGCCTCAACTATTTTTTGAGCAGCCTCTGACAAGTCATTTGCAGGAATAATTTTCAATCCTGACTGTTCTAATATTTTTTTTCCTTCTTCAAATTTAGTTCCGGCAAGTCTAACAACTAAGGGTACAGAAAGGTTTGTTTCTTTTGCGGCTGCAATGACACCTTCGGCAATTACATCGCATCTCATTATTCCTCCAAAAATATTAATCAAAATACCTTTAACGTTTTTATCAGATAAAATAATTTTAAAAGCTGCTGACACTTTTTCTTTAGTCGCCCCTCCTCCTACATCTAAAAAGTTTGCAGGCTCTGAACCATAAAGCTTGATAATATCCATAGTAGCCATGGCAAGTCCTGCACCATTTACCATACAACCAATCTCTCCATCTAATTTTATGTATGCCAAATCGTATTTACTTGCTTCTATTTCTGCAGGATCTTCTTCATCAAAATCTCTTAATTCTAAAATGTCTGGGTGACGATATAATGCATTTGCATCAAAATTAATTTTTGCATCGAGACACAATACTTGATTTTCTTTTGTTAGAATCAAAGGATTTACTTCAATTAAATTTGCATCTGTATTTAGTAAAGCTTTAAAAATAGATTGAATAAGTTTTTCGGCTTGCTCGATAGATTCTGAAGGAAGCTGATATGGTTTTAATACTTGTGTTATGTCTTCTTTTGTTAATCCTTTAGAAAGACTAACACGAGTAGTGGTAATTTTTTCTGGGGTTTTGTTAGCAACTTCTTCTATATCCATTCCTCCCTCAGCGCTTGAAATAAAAGCAATTTTAGAACTTGCACGATCTACAAGACAAGATAGGTAGAATTCTTTTGAAATATCTGAAGCCTCTTCAATATACAGTCTTTTTACTTCTCTACCCTGCGGCCCTGTTTGATGAGTGACAAGAACTTTCCCTAGTAAATTTTTAGCTTCTTCCTTTAATTGTTCAAGATTATCAACAATTTTAACCCCACCTGCTTTACCTCTTCCTCCAGCATGGATTTGGGCTTTAAGGACAACTTTATCTGTTTTTATTTTTTTAAACTTTTCATCTATTTCGTCTAGTGAAAAAATGGGCTCTCCATTGGGAACTTCTGCTCCAAATTTTTTTAGAATGTCCTTGGCTTGATGCTCGTGAATGTTCATAAGAAATCTGAAACTACAACTTGGTTTCTAAGCTGTCAATTTTAATAGTTTTAATTAATTTTTTTTTACCAATAATAAACATTCTTTATTTATGACAGGCTAGGATCAATTTTTTTAGCTGCCTCGAAGAGATCTTTAACGGCTGCAATAGAAATATCAAAATATTTTTTTTCTTCTTCATCAAGCTCTAGTTCAATTACTTTTTCTATACCTTGTGATCCAATCACTACGGGAACTCCAACATATAATTCTTTGATGCCATATTCTCCATCTAAATATGCAGCACAAGGAAGGGTTTTCTTTTCATTCTTTAAATAAGACTCTGCCATTTGAACTCCTGCCGCAGCTGGGGCGTAAAATGCAGATCCAGTTTTTAAAAATTTTACAATCTCTGCTCCACCATTTCTCGTTCTGTCTACTATTTCATTTAACTTTTCTTGAGATATTTTTCCATTAGAAACTAGATCTGATAATTTTTCTTTATCAACCATGGTCCTGTTAGGCATGGGAACCATGGTATCTCCGTGACCACCCAGAACAAAAGAATCGATATCTTTAATTGAAACCTTTAGTTCTTGAGATAAAAATCTTTTAAATCGTGATGTGTCTAATATTCCAGCCATTCCAATTACTTTATTCTTTGGGAGCCCTGAATATTTTTGCAATGCCATTACAATAACATCTAAAGGATTAGTGATACAAATCACAAAGGCTTCTGGAGAAGTTTTTTTTATTCCTTCTGCAACTTGTTTAATAATTTTTAAATTGATGCCTAAAAGATCGTCACGAGTCATTCCTGGCTTTCTAGGAACACCAGCAGTAATAATAATTACATCTGAATTTTTAGTATCTTCATAATTGTCTGTCCCAATTAAATTTACACTTGATCCATCGACCGCAAGAGATTGGGCAATATCCAATGCTTTTCCTTTTGCAACTCCTTCTGCTACATCAAAAAGAACCACATCTGCCAGTTCTTTGGTTGCAATTAAGTGTGCTAATGTTCCACCAATTTGTCCTGCACCGATTAATGATATTTTTTTTCTACTCATAGTTACTTCATAGTTGGCATTGTAAATTCTGGGTTGCTCCTTATACCTGAAGGCCAACGAGATGTAACTGTTTTTAACTTGGTATAAAACCGAACACCTTCCATGCCATGCATGTGATGATCTCCAAATAAAGATCTTTTCCAGCCTCCAAAGCTATGGAATGCCATAGGAACTGGAATGGGTATATTGATACCTACCATTCCTACCTGTATTTTATTCACAAAAGTTCTAGCAGAATCTCCATCTCTTGTGAATAAACTAACACCATTTCCATATTCGTGATTATTAACTAGCTTTACAGCACTCTCGAAATCTTTAACCCTAACAACAGAAAGAACAGGTCCGAAAATCTCTTCTTTATAAATTCTCATTTGATCGGTCACATGATCAAATAAACAACCCCCTATATAAAACCCCTTTTCATAACCCTGTAATTTCAAATTTCTTCCATCTACAGCTAGTTTTGCTCCTTCTTTTACTCCAATATCAACATAGTTTTTTACTTTTTCTAAATGTTCCTTGGTTACAAGTGGTCCCATTTCTGAATTCGAATCCATCCCAGGACCTACTTTTAATGCATTAACTTTTTCAGATAGTTTTTGAACAAGTTTATCTCCGATGTCCCCTACTGCTACTGCAACGGATTGAGCCATACATCTTTCTCCTGCAGATCCGTATGCAGCTCCCATTAATCCATTAACTGCCTGATCTAAATCAGAATCTGGCATAACCACACAATGATTTTTAGCTCCTCCTAATGCCTGAACTCTTTTTTCATTTTTGGCAGCATTCTCATAAATATATTTTGCAATTGGCGTAGATCCTACAAAGCTAATAGCACTAATTTTTTTGTTTTCTAGCAATGCGTCTACTGCCTCCTTGTCTCCATTGACAACGTTAAAAACCCCATCGGGCAAACCAGCTTCAGTCAGTAGCTTAGCTAACATCAGTGCACATGAAGGATCTTTTTCGGATGGTTTCAATATAAATGTATTTCCACATGCAATTGCAATAGGGAACATCCACATTGGTACCATTGCAGGAAAATTAAAAGGTGTTATTCCAGCACATACTCCAAGTGATTGTCGAATAGACCAGCTATCAACATCTCTTCCAACGTTTTCTGTAAATTCTCCTTTTAATAAGTGAGGTATGCCACAGGCAAATTCAACAACTTCTAAACCCCTGGTAAGAGATCCTTTTGCATCGTCATAAACTTTTCCGTGCTCTGCAACTATTATTTTGGTTAATTCATCAGAATTTTTTTCAATTAGCTCTTTAAACTTAAATAAAATTCTAGCTCTTTGTAATGCCGGCGTGCTAGACCAGGAGTGAAATGCGCTATGAGCAATATCAACAACTTTATCTACATCTTGTTTTGTGGCTAGAGTGACTTTGGCACTTACTTCTCCAATTGAAGGGTCATAAACATCGGAAGTTTTTTTAGAATCTCCTTCAAATGCTTTGCCATTAACAAAATGGTGAATTTTTTTCATAAGAGAAAAGAAAGTATAGCTTGGTTTTTAAACTGTCAATTTAATAAGAAAACTTAAGATTTATTGATTTTTGATAGTTACCACTATGCAGAAACTAACATTTTTTTAATTGAACCAATGGCTTTTGCTGGGTTTAGTCCTTTTGGGCACGCATTGGTGCAATTCATAATGGTATGACATCTAAATAGTTTTAATTCATCCGCTACTTTTTTTAATCTTTTTTTTCTTTCGTCGTCTCTACTATCAACAATCCATCTATAAGCTTGCAAGAGGACTGCGGGTCCCAAATATTTATCCCCATTCCACCAATAGCTAGGGCAAGATGTTGAACAGCAAGCACATAGTATACATTCATACAAACCATCTATTTTGGATCGATCTTCAATAGATTGTAATTTTTCAGCTTCTTTTCCAGTGGTCTCTGATTGCATCCATGGCTCAATAGATTCGTATTGCTTATATAGTTGCTTTAAATCAGGAACCAAATCTTTGATAACTGGCATGTGTGGCAATGGATAAATATTTATATCCCCACTAATCTCTTCTGCTGGTTTTAAACAAGCTAGTGTATTGGAGCCATCAATATTCATCGCACAACTTCCACAAATTCCTTCTCTACAAGATCTTCTAAAGGTTACAGTAGAATCAATTTCATTTTTAATTTTTATCAAAACGTCTAAAACCATTGGACCACATTCGTCCATAGCAACTTCGTAAGAATCTACTCTAGGATTTTTAGTATCTTCTGGATTCCATCGATATACATTAATTTTTTTCAAATTTTTTGATTTAGAATCGGAAGAAAAATGTTTACCTTTTTCTATCGTTGAATTTTTTGGTAAAGCAAATTGTACCATAATTTAGTAAACTCTTTTTTTAGGGGGAAAATATTGAACGTCCGTACTTAACGTATAAGTATGGACATCTCTATAGTCAATTTCAACTTTTCCGTCTGATTTTTGCCAAGCTAGTGTATGTTTCATCCATTCTTGGTCGTCTCTATCTTTAAAGTCTTCTCTTGAATGTGCGCCCCTACTTTCTTTTCTATTTTCTGCAGAAGAAACTGTAACCATTGATTGTCTAATTAAATTATCAAACTCTAAAGCTTCTACTAAGTCCGTGTTAAATATTAAGGATTTATCCTGAACGCGAATATCCTTCATTCCATCCCAAGGCTGCTGTATGTCATGAAGCCCTTCTTTTAAGGTCTTGTCTGTTCTAAAAACGGCACATTTGCTTTGCATAGTTCTTTGCATTTTATCTCTTAAAACTGCCGTAGGAGTACTTCCATTAGCATTTCTTAATTTATCAAATCGGTCTAGGGATTTTTGTGTCTCTGATTCTGGAATAGTTTCATGCTTAGAATTGGGTTTAACAACTTGAGCTGTACGAACTGAAGCAGCTTTTCCAAAAACAACTAAGTCAATTAATGAATTAGATCCCAATCTGTTTGCTCCATGAACCGAAACACATGCTGCCTCACCAATGGCCATCAAACCGTCCACTATTGTTTCAGATCCATCTGAATCTTTTGTTAAAACTTCTCCATGGTAGTTAGTTGGAATTCCTCCCATATTATAATGAACTGTTGGCATGACTGGTATTGGCTCTTTAGTAACATCTACTCCAGCAAATACTTTTGCCGACTCTGAAATTCCGGGAAGTCGTTCATGTAAAGTTTTTGGATCTATATGATTTAAATGAAGATAAATATGATCTTTATCTTTTCCAACTCCTCTTCCTTCATTAATTTCTACAGTCATTGATCGTGAAACAACATCTCGCGAAGCAAGATCTTTTGCGGAAGGTGCATACCTTTCCATAAATCTTTCCCCTTCAGAGTTAACTAAAAAACCACCCTCACCTCTACTTCCTTCGGTAATCAAACAGCCTGCGCCGTAAATTCCTGTGGGATGAAATTGTATAAACTCCATATCTTGCAATGGTAATCCTGCTCTCAAAACCATTCCTCCACCGTCTCCAGTACAAGTGTGAGCTGAAGTAGCTGAAAAATAAGCTCGACCATATCCTCCTGTAGCAAGAATAGTCATGTTTGATCTGAATCTGTGAATTTTTCCATCTTGCAACGACCATGCTAAAACACCATGGCACTTACCATTGTGCATTAATAAATCTAAAGCAAAGTACTCAATAAAAAACTCCGTATTCTTTTTTAAAGCCTGTCCATAAAGAGTATGCAATATTGCATGACCAGTTCTATCTGCTGCTGCGCATGTTCTTTGGATAACACCATTTCCATAATTTTTAGTCATACCGCCAAAAGGTCTTTGATAAATTTTTCCTTCTTCTGTTCTGCTAAAAGCCACACCATATTTTTCTAATTCAATAACCGCTTTGGGTGCTTCTTTACATAAAAATTCAATCGAATCTTGATCTCCAAGCCAATCTGCACCTTTAACTGTATCGTACATGTGCCATCGCCAATCATCTTCACCCATATTTCCTAATGCAGCAGATATTCCTCCTTGAGCTGCAGCGGTATGACTTCTAGTTGGAAAAACTTTCGATATGCATGCAGTTTTTAAACCTGCCTCAGACAGTCCAACAGCTGCTCTTAAGCCTGAGCCACCTGCGCCGACAACAATAGCATCATATTCGTGATCAATAATTTCGTATTTACTCATAATTAGTTAAATTTAATTAAGATTAAAGATACAATAGTTATTAAAGGAAGAACAGTCGCGAAGATAGAAATTATTAAATTTGCGACACTTTTGTATCGGCTATCTTGTATATAATCTTCAAATATTTCCCCCATTCCAATCTTCATGTGAGAAAATACTAAAACTAAAAAAGTAACTGAAAAAGAAAAATTAATATTATTTTCAAAAAAAATTATAACAGTTGCGAAATCTTTTTGGACTAAACCAATAAAAACCGATAAAAACCAAATAAGCAGAGGCAAAAGAATGACTGCTGTAACTCTTTGTAAAATCCACTTAGTAACTGCAACATTTCTCATGATACTACCCATAGTATTATAGTTAATAAGAAAGAACTTGTTAAAACAAAAATTCCAGAAAAATTAGCAGTCTTAATTTCATATCCATAGCCCATATCCCAAAATAAATGTCTCAAACCATTCAGCAAATGGTAGCAAAATGACCAGGTAAAACCGACTAAAATAAATTTCCCTACAATGCTTGAAGAAAACATTGCAAAATATTTATAACAATCCTCACCCATGGATAACGACAGTATCCAAAAACAAATAAGAGTTACACCAGCTGTGTTTATGATTGATGTTAGACGATGAGTAATAGAAAGAAGAGAAGATAATTGCCACTTATAAACCTGCAGATGAGGCGATAGTGGTCTATTTTTGTTTAAATCATCCATTTAGATTAATTGTTTATCTACTAATGTTTCTGCAATTTGAACTGCGTTTAATGCCGCTCCTTTTAATAAATTATCTGACACAACCCACATATTCAAACAATTTTTTTGGGTTGAATCTATTCTAATTCTAGAGATATAAGTATCAAACTGACCTTGGGCTTCAATGGGAGTAATATACCCTCCATTTTTTCTTTCATCTATAACTTTACAACCTTTAGCAGATGATAGGGCTGAATAAATTTGATCTAAAGTAAATGATCTTTCGAATTGAATATTTACAGATTCGCAGTGAGAGACTAAAACAGGAACGCGAACGCAGGTAGCTGTTAATTTAATTTTATCGCTTAGAATTTTCTGGGTTTCATTTGCCATTTTCAATTCTTCTTTTGTATAGCCCTCATCTGCAAATTCATCTATGTGGGGAATGACATTAAATGCTATTTGTTTTGTAAAATTTTCTGGAATAATTTTTTCCTTATTTAAAAATTGTTTAGTCTGGTTTGTTAATTCGCTCATAGGGTCTTTGCCAGCTCCAGATACAGACTGATAAGTAGAGACAACCACTCTTTCAATACTTAGCAAATCATGCAGTGGCTTCAGCGCAACCACCAATTGGGCTGTAGAACAATTTGGATTCGCAATTATATTTTTATTTTTAAACTGTACAATATCATCAGCATTCACCTCTGGAACTATCAGGGGTATCTCCTGATCCATTCTAAATAAGCTAGAATTGTCAATGACTATAGATTTTTTTGCAGCTATAGAAGCCCACTCTTTGCTCATTTCTGATCCACAACAAAAAAAAGTAATGGCAGCTTTGGAAAAATCAAAATTAGTTAAATCCTCTACTACAATTTCTTTCTTAAAAAATTTGACTTTTTTACCTTCACTATTTTTGGATGCCAATAGATAAAGATTATCAACGGGGAAATTTCTTTTTTCTAAAACTTCTATTATTTTTCTACCAACGTTTCCCGTTGCTCCGGCAATTGCTATATTTAATTTCATTTTTGAAGTTCTAATTTTGCAACTATCGCATCACCCATATCTGAAGTTGATACATTTTTTTTTCCGTCTTCCATAATATCAGCTGTTCTTAAACCATCTTTTAATACAAGTTTAATAGCAGATTCTAATAACTCAGATTCTTTATCAAAATTTAATGAATATTTTAAAGCCATGGCAAAACTTAATATCATTGCGATTGGATTGGCTATTCCTTTTCCAGCAATATCAGGTGCCGATCCATGACAAGGTTCATACATTGATCGAATTCTTCCATTTTTGTCTTTTTCACTAAGAGATGCAGACGGCAACATACCCAGAGATCCTGTTAACATTGCAGCTTCATCTGATAGCATATCTCCAAACAAATTATCTGTTACGATAACATCAAACTGTTTCGGATTTCTTACTAGTTGCATAGCACAATTATCTGCTAGCATATGACTTAACTCAATCTCTTTATAGGCTTTATTTTCATCATAAAGAGCCTGGACTTCCTCTTTCCACAACTGTCCCGCTTCCATTACATTAGATTTGTCAGCTGAAGTAACTTTTTTATTTCGCTTTAGGGCCAAATCAAAAGCAACTTTGGCAACTCTTTTAATTTCTTTAGTAGTGTATGTGTGGGTATTTACACCTTTTCTTTCTCCATTTTCAATTGGCTCAATTCCCCTTGGTTCTCCAAAATAAATTCCTCCTGTAAGCTCTCTGACTATCAGGATGTCCAGATCAGATATAATTTCTGCCTTTAAGCTAGATGCGCTTACGAGTTCAGAAAAACAAATAGCGGGTCTTAAATTTGCAAATAATCTCATTTCTTTTCTCAATCTGAGAAGTGCTCTTTCTGGTTTTTTTGAAAATTCAAGATTATCCCATTTAGGGCCACCTACAGCTCCCAAAAGAACTGCGTCGCTGTCCATGGCTTTATACAAAACTTGATCTGTTAGAGGAGTCCCATTCTCGTCATAAGAAATTCCTCCAGCCAATTCTTCTGACATTTCGATTTCTAGTTTTTTATTTTTATTGAACCAGCTAATTATTTTTTTAGCTTCTTCCATTATTTCAGGTCCAATGCCATCACCGGCTAATAATAAAATATTTTTTTTAGCCATTTAAAAATGCCAAGGTGTTTTGGATTTTTGTTTTTCTATGAAACTATCTATGTGAGTTTGTTTTTTTAAAGTTAAAGCAATATCATCATAGCCATTGATTAGGCACTCTTTCCTAAATGGCTCTACTTCAAACTCAATAGGTTGGTTATCACCTTTTGTAATTTTTTGCTCTTCTAAATTAACTTCTATTTCTTTTTTTTCTAATGAAAATTTTGACAATTCCTTTATCTTTTCTTCTGGCAAAGCAATTGGTAAGATTCCATTTTTAAAACAATTGTTATAAAAAATATCTGCAAAGCTTGGGGCTACAATTACTTTAATTCCAAAATCTAATAACGCCCACGGAGCATGCTCCCTTGAAGATCCACATCCAAAATTATTTTCTCCAATAAGAATTTTTGAACTGGTATATGGGTCAACGTTTAAAACAAAATCTTTAATCGGTTCGTGTGTTTGTTTGTCATATCTCATTTCAAAAAATAGACTTACACCAAGTCCTGTTCTTTTGATTGTTTTGAGAAATTGTTTTGGAATAATCATGTCTGTATCCACATTAACAATAGGTAAGTATGCTGGTATACTTTTTATATTTTTAAACTTTTCCATTATAAAAACTTTCTAACGTCTGTAAGTTTTCCTTCAATGCAGCTGCAGCTGCCATAGCAGGACTCATTAAATGGGTTCTACCATCCATGCCTTGCCTTCCTTCAAAATTTCTATTTGAAGTAGATGCACATCTTTCTTTTGGTTTAAGCTGGTCCGGATTCATTCCTAAACACATAGAACATCCTGCCTCTCTCCACTCTAAACCTGCATCAATAAATATTTTATCTAGACCCTCTTCTTCAGCCTGCTTTTTTACTAATCCTGATCCTGGAACAACATAACCAGTAACATTTTTTGAAACTTTATTACCTTTTAGTATGCTTGCTGCTGCTCTTAAATCTTCAATTCTTCCATTGGTGCAAGATCCAATAAATACTTTATCAATAGAAATATCTTCTAATTTATCCTTGGGATTGAGACCCATGTATTCTAGAGATCTTATTACAGCTTGTTTTTTATCTTTATCATGAATTTCATCAAGACTGGGGATGCTTGCATTAATTGGCAAAACATCTTCGGGACTTGTACCCCATGTAACTGAAGGAATAATTTCTTCACCTTTTAATGTAATAGTTTTGTCATATTTTGCATCTGAGTCTGATTTTAAAGTAGCCCAATGTTCCATTGCTTTGTCCCATTGTTCACCTTTTGGAGCCATGGGTTTTCCTTTTAAAAATTCAAATGTTTTTTCATCAGGTTCTATAATCCCAACTCTTGAACCGGCTTCAATTGCCATATTGCAAACCGTCATTCTTTCTTCCATGGTAAGGCTTTTTATAACTTCTCCAGAAAATTCAAGGGCATATCCTCCTCCTCCAGCTGTTCCTAAAATTCCAATGACTGTCAAAATAATATCTTTAGCGGTTACTCCGGTAGATAGTTTTCCGTTAACCTCAATTTTCATATTTTTAAGCTTACTTTGTAATAGCGTTTGAGTAGCTAAAACATGCTCAACTTCTGAAGTACCTATGCCAGCTGCTATAGCTCCGAAAGCTCCGTGGGTAGCTGTATGACTATCACCACATACAATAGTCATTCCGGGTTGTGTAAATCCCTGCTCAGGACCAATAACATGAACAATGCCTTGCCTAATATCATTAAGACCAAAAAAATTAAGACCAAAATCTTTACAATTTTTTTCTAAAGTTTCATATTGTAATTTAGAATCTTTATTCTCAATTGGTTTTGAACGGTCTGTAGTAGGAACATTGTGATCCGCAACTGCCAATGTTGATTCTGGAGAAAAAACTTTTCTGTTGTTCATTCTCAGTCCCTCGAAAGCTTGAGGGCTTGTGACTTCATGCACAAGATGTCTATCTATATAAATTAAACAAGTACCGTCATCTTGTTTGTGGACTAGATGACTTTCAAAAATTTTATCGTATAGGGTTTGGGGCATTAGAACTTATTTTTTTAAGTCTTCTTTTTTATCTTGAGACTTTTCGGTAGTACTCGCTTCAATTTTTACGGTATCTTCCTTCTTAGAAAGATCTAAACCGATCTTTTTTTTAATCTTCTCATTAATTCTAGCAGATTTACCTTTTCTATCCCTTAAGTAGTAAAGCTTTGCTCTTCTAACTTTTCCAGAACGAATTAATTCAATAGAGTCTAAGTTTGGACTGTAAAGCTGGAATACTCTTTCCACACCCTCTCCAAATGAAATTTTTCTAACTGTGAAAGCTGAATTTATTCCTCTGTTTTTTTTGCTATACAAACACCTTCATAGGCCTGAATTCTTTGTTTTTACCTTCAATTATCCTAACATTTACTTTTACTGTATCTCCAGGATTAAAGTCTGTAATTGATTTGTTAGCTAGTAATTTTTTAATCTCTTCTTTATTTATGTCTTCAATGTTTTTCATGTCTAAACTCATTTTAATTTTTATTTTTATTATACTTTTGCCACAAATCTGGCCTTAGGCGCTGTGTTATACCCCTGGACTGTTCTAAACGCCAGTGCTTTATTTCCGCATGGTTTCCCGATAATAGAACGTCTGGAACTTTTTGACCCCCCCATTCTCTAGGTTGGGTATACTGAGGATACTCTAATAAATGTCCATTAAAACTTTCTTCTTGTAAGGAAGATTCTCCACCTAAAACACCTGGCAATAATCTTAAAATACTATCTAGCAAAACAACTGCTGCTGTTTCGCCCCCTGACAGGATATAGTCTCCAATGCTTATTTCTTTTATATTATTTTTATCAATCACTCTCTGATCCACACCTTCAAAATGACCACATAAAATATTTAATCCTTTTTCTAAAGAAAAATTTTTTGCCATTTGTTGTGTTAGTTTTTTACCTTTGGGAGATAGATAAATAGTTGAGTTGGTATTTAGATTTTTTTCCAAACAGTTGTTAATAACATCTGCTCGCATTATCATACCGCTACCTCCACCAAAAGGTTTGTCATCGACAGACCCATGCTTATCTATGGCGTAGTCCCTTATGTTTACAGTTTCTAAATTCCAAATATTTTTTTCCCTAGCTCTCTTGTACATGCCCACATCAAGCAAGCCTGGGAAAAAATCTGGATAAAGCGTAAATATTTTAGCTGACCACATTATATCTTTATTTTTTTTCCTCCTCAGCTGCTGGTGCTGCTTCTGCTGCTGGAGTCTCTGCTGGTGCTGCTTCTGCTGCTGGAGTCTCTGCTGGTGCTGCTTCTGCTGCTTCTGCTGCTGCTGGAGTCTCTGCTGGTGCTGCTTCTGCTGCTTTTTTTGCTTCAGCTGCTGCTTTTAATTTTTCTTGAGCTTTCTTTTTTGGCTTAGCTTTAATCGGATTATTTCTTTGGGCCGGCATAGGTATTACTTCTGCTTGACCTAAAAATCTTGCTATTCTTTCCGATGGTTGTGCGCCTTGTGCTAACCAATACTTTATTCTCTCGATATCAAGATTTAGTCTTTCCTTTTTGTCCTTGGGAAGTAATGGATTAAAAAAACCAACTTTCTCGATAAATTTACCGTCTCTTGGTCTTCGAGAATCGGCTACTACAATTTTATAGAAGGGTCTTTTTTTAGCTCCTCCTCTAGACATTCTTATTTTTAACATACGCTTCCTTTCTATTTTAGATTATTGAATAACTCAGGAGGAACATTATCCATTCCCTCAAGAGCACCTCTTCCGCCTTTTGACATTTTTTTCATCATAGTTGTCATCATTTTATGTTGCTTTAGAAGCTTATTTACCATTGAAATGTCTGTACCAGATCCATTTGCAATTCTTTTTTTTCTTGAACCATCTATAACTCTTGGGTTGTCTCTTTCCTTTTCTGTCATAGATAAAATAATAGCTTCTTGTTTTGCAAGCAAACTTTCGTCCAGATCAGAGTCTTCCATTTGTTTTTTAATTTTAGAAACACCGGGCAACATACTCAATACCCCACTCATACCCCCTGCTTTTTTCATTTGTTGAATTTGTTTGAGGTAGTCACTAAAAGTAAAAGATCCTTTTTTAAAATTTTCCTCAAGTTCTTCGATTTTTTCTTTTTCCAATCCCTCTGAAACTTTTTCTACAAGGGAAACAACATCCCCCATACCTAAAATTCGATTGGCTATTCTATCTGGATGAAACACTTCCATTTCATCAATGCCCTCTCCAGTTCCGAGAAATTTTATTGGACATCCGGTTATTGATTTCATGCTTAATGCAGCACCACCTTTTCCATCGCCATCAATTCGGGTTAATATAATTGAACTTAGGGAGACAGTTTTTTTAAACTCCGAAGCAATATTGACTGCATCTTGACCTGTTAAAGAGTCGGCCACTAATATAATTTCACTTGGCTGAATATCGTTTTCTAATTGTTTTAACTCCATCATCATTTGTTGATCAATTTGAGTTCTACCTGCAGTATCAAAAATGATTACATCTTCTCCGGATAGAGAGGCTGCATTAATAGCTCTTTTAGATATTTCTAGAGGAAACTGCCCGTCCATTATTGGAAGTGTTTTAATAGAATTGCTATTTCCGAGTACCTCTAGCTGTCTTTGCGCTGCTGGTCGGTAAACATCCAAACTTACTAACATGCTTTTTTTTGAATACTGTTTTTCTAAATATTTAGCTAACTTTGCAGATGTCGTGGTTTTTCCAGACCCTTGCAAACCAACTATTAAAATTTTAATTGGGGGCACTGCTTTTAAATTAAGTTCTTTTTTTTCGTCTCCAAGAACTTTTACCAATTCATCAAAAACTATTTTGACGATCATTTGTCCAGGCGTTACAGATTTTAAAACTTCTTGTCCGACAATTTTAGGCTTAATATTATTAATAAATTCTTTAGCTACAGAAAGAGAAACATCCGACTCCAGTAAAGCCTGTCTAATCTTACGCAATCCTTCATCAGCCTGCTTTTCGTCTAATCGTGTTATTCGGTTAAAAAACGAAAAAGCACTTTCAATCTTATCTGTTAAACTCTCAAACATAATTTTCTTTCTTTCTCCCAACAAAAAAGGCACTAGTGGGCGAATCCTCGCTGACTAGTGTTGATCTCCTCCAAAGAGGACACCACAAAATTGTAATAATTTGTGGAAGTGATCAGAAGCTATATAGTAACAATTTAAATGTCAAGAAAACTGGAGTAATACTTAAAGTTATGGATTTTAAAGGTTATACAATGAATGGCTTGGGCAATGATTTCCTAATTTTAGATAATAGAACCAAACCTACTATTTTATCTAATGAGCAGATTAGACATTTGGCCAATAGAGATAATATTGGCTTTGATCAACTAATTATAATTGAATCAGGGAATGATTCTGCTCATAATATTTTATTTTACAATTCCGACGGTGAAGAGGCTGAAGCCTGCGGAAATGGAAGTAGATGTGTATCGCACTTACTAATGGAAGAAAAAAAAAGAAAAAAAATTTCTATCAATACCAAAAGTGGTATTTTAAATTCTATTGATAATGGAAACAAAAATATAACTATAGATATGGGTGAGCCAATATTTGATTGGGAAAAAATTCCGTTATCTGAAGAGATGGATCCTTCCAACGTTTGTATAACACTTAAAGACAATTCTAGTTTTGCTGGTTATGCTCTGAGTGTGGGAAATCCACACATAATTTTCTTTAATGATATTGAAACAGATAAATTAAAAATAATTGGTCCTGAAATTGAAAATCATAAAACTTTTCCTAAAAAGTGTAATGTTACATTTGCTAAAATCATAGATCAAAATAATATTAAAGTGAATGTATGGGAACGTGGCGCAGGACTAACAAAAGCATGTGGAACTGGCGCATGCGCTACTGCTGTGGCCTCTGCTAAAAAAAATCTTACTGAAAGACTTGTTAATATACATTTTCAAACTGGAAAGTTATCTATTGATTGGAAAGAAAACAATCACATACACATGTCTGGGCCCGTTTCTGATATCCAAGAAATTAATATTAGTATCTAAAAATGGGATTCTTAAAAAATTTAAAAGAAGGGTTGTTTAAATCTTCGTCAAACATATCTGAGGGTGTCTCTAATATTTTTCTAAAGTCCATGCCTAATGAAAAAATATTAGAAGAGATTGAAGATTTCATGATTCAATGTGATTTTGGAATTGATGTTGCAAGTAAGTTTAAATTGATTTTAGCAAATAAAAAGTTTTCTGAAGAAGAGCTAAAAAAAGAAAATTTTTATAATATTTTTTCAGAGGAGGTGACAAAAATTTTACAACCTCTAGAAAAAAAAATTGTAAACACCGGACCGGACTTTAAGACAATTATTGTATGTGGCGTTAATGGTACTGGAAAAACAACCACCATTGGAAAGTTATCTAAATTATTTAAAAATCATAATAAAAAAGTTGTTATTGGTGCTGCAGATACTTTTAGAGCTGCTGCAATAGACCAGCTAAAGGTGTGGTGTGACAAAAGTAATACAGAGATGATTCAGTCGGAAGTTGGTGCAGATCCTGCCTCCGTTGCATTTAAAACTCTTGAATACGCAAAAAATAATAATAAAGATTTGTGCATTATTGATACTGCCGGACGCCTTCAAAATAAAAAGAATTTGATGGAAGAATTTGCAAAGATTGTAAGGGTTCTAAAAAAAATTGACCCAGATGCTCCACAAGAAACATGGATTGTTCTGGATGCGACCACAGGACAAAATGCTATTGCGCAAATTGAAGAATTTCAAAAGATTACTCCTTTAACTGGAATTATTATGACCAAGCTAGACGGTACTGCCAAAGGTGGTATTTTAGTTGCCATAGCAGATCGATTTAAAATTCCAATTGTTGCTATTGGTGTTGGAGAAAAAGAAGAAGATTTGAGTCAATTTATTGCCTCAGAATATAGTCAGGCCCTGATAAAATAAATCTAAAGAGCTCTAATAAAATCTCTCAATACGGATACTAATTTTATATCGTATTTCATCATATGATCATCGGAATTTGGAAAATAAGAATACTTTGGATTATTTGCTTCTTGAAATAATGTTTTCCCCATATGAGATGGAACAAGCGTGTCCATTTCTCCATGCATGATTAGAATAGGAGACACATTTTTTTTAATTTTTGAAAGAGATTCAAACCGATCTTTTACAAGGATAGACGCTGGAAGAAATGGGTAAATCTTTTTCGCCATTGCCACCATGGAAGTGTAGGGAGATTCCAAGATTATTCCTGCATATTTAGAATCTTTAGCAAGTTCTAGAGCTACGCCTGTTCCTAAAGATTCTCCATAAAGAATAATATTTGTTTTTATTATACCCTTCTGTTCTAACCAGCGTATTGAACTTTTAGCATCTTGATATAATCCATCTTCTGTTGGTTTTCCTTGGTTACCGCTAAATCCCCTCCAAGAAATAATTAAAAAATTTAAGTTTAATTGATTAATTTTGTTAAGTTTATAAATTCTATTATTAAGATTTCCAGCATTGCCGTGAAAAAAAACTAGTGTCTTGTAGTTTGAATTTTTAAAAGAATACCAAGAATTTAGAACAATATTTTCGGTTGAAGAGATTTCAACTTTTTTAAACTCAAACTGAATACCTGTGTCATCATAGCTATTAATATCTGGATGGTACATAAAAGTTCTCTGAAACAAAAACATAAATAGACAGATAGCAAAATAAGAAATGAGTAGTAAAATTAAAATTTTTTTATAAAAAATCATTTAGAGTATTTTTTATTTGCGAGATAAATTCCCACTAACACCAGAATAGCTCCATAAAAATGATAAACTTCTAGCTTTTCCCCAAATAAAATCATGCCATATATTGATCCATAAATTGGCATTAAATATACCGTTAGTCCCGCAAGAGAAGCTCCAATTAATTGTTGTAATTTAGTGTACATAGTAAATGCTATTACGCCTGGAAATATTGCTGCTAGTAATACAAAAAAAAGAAATCCTAGATCGTAAGTTGTAGGAATAAAATAAATATTTTCTATTATAAAAAATGGAAAGAGAAATATAGCTCCCATAAAACTCATTAAAGTAAACCTTGCAAGAATAGAAAATTGACTTTTACGATGAATTAAACTGATAGAAAAAACTGCCCAACTGGTTGCAGATATAAGCATCCATAAATCACCATAGGTAAAGACTAAACTTAATAAATTTTCAATATCAGCTTTAAATATGACAAAAGCCACTCCACCAAAACTAATCCATATACCAAAATGCTGAATTAATTTTAATCTTTCCTTAAAATAGACCGAAGACAACAGGACAATTATAATTGGAGCTAATGCATAAATAATACTCATATTGGTTACAGTAGTTGAAAATCCTGAGATGTACGGAAATGCACCACAAATTGAAAAACCTGTAAACCCAAGAATTGCCAGATTGGGAAGTTCGCTTTTAATGCAATCTCTTTTCTGCTTTATTTCCTTAAGCACAAACGGAAGCATAAACAAAAAAACTACGAACCATCGCCAAAATGCTAGCGAGATGGGAGGAATAAAACCAAGAGCCCCTTTACCAATGGCAATATTGCTGGTCATAAAGATCGGTTGAATAAATAGTAAAGAGAAATGTAAAAAATTGTTTTTAAGATTAGACACAACGATAAAGAAAATAATTATTTTTTATCGAAGAAAGCCTCATAGACCATCATGCCAATAGCGATAGCCATTAAAATAAAAACAGGTAAAACATCGAAAAAACCAATCATGGAAGATCTCTGCAATGTAGTAGCCAAGCCAACTAGGAAGGCAATTGCTAGACCTACTCCTAAAGTTGTTGTTATTTTATTAATCATTTTGTTTGCAATTTTTTTCTACCCAACTAGCAACACCCAAAAACCTTAAATCATCATGCTTGTCGCCGATCAATTGAATACCTAATGGTAGATCATTTTTTCCGGTAAGTAAAGGAAGTGAAATTGATGGAAGACCTAAATAAGTCCACACTGTACTAAATTCTGGACTACCAGTATTTCCCAATCCTTTAGGAGCGACCCCAGAAGAAGCTGGTGTTAAAACTCCATGGTAATCTTCAAATACCTCTTTGTAAGAATCATAACTTCTCTTCATAAAATCAATTGCTTCTGCATATTCTGTTGCAGAATTTTTAAGACCTCGCTCAATTGCGCTTACCATTTCTTTAGAAAGTTTTTTTTTATATTTTTTGTAATATAGTTGGAAATTGTTAGCCATATCCGTCTCATGAATTATTTTATGATATTTTGGAATGTCGTCAAAATAAGAAGGTGTGTCAAATACTTCAATATTTTTTTTAAAAGTCTTTATAAAAATTTCAAAAGATTTTTGAGATTCTTTATCAATATTTTTCCAGTTCTTGGTTTTGTAAAAGATAAATTTGGGATCAAAAAGTGGACCTTTTCTACACACATCCATCATATCCTCTGCGGAATAATGAATTGTTGCTGGATCAAATAAATCTTTTTTAATTAACACCCTTGCTAATAGCGCCACATCTTCTACAAATTTTCCAAAAATACCCACTTGGTCTAGTTTATCTGATTGTTTTAAAATTCCGTATCTAGAGATTAGGCCATATGATGGTTTGTACCCAACAACACCACAGTAAGATGCCGGTCTAATAGTTGAGCCATTAGTTTGCGAACCAATAGACAGGGGTGCCATATGGGCTGCCACTGCTGCTGCAGATCCACTCGAAGAACCTCCGGGAGTCCTTTTGTAATCATGAGGATTGGTAGTTTTTCCTGGATGAAAATAGGCAAGTTCTGTTGTTTCTGTTTTTCCCATAATAATAGCACCCGCTACTTTAAGAAGATTAACAACTTCAGAGTCTTGGGAGGCTGTCATTTTTTTTCTTATGGTAGTCCCACATTCTGTCGGCATATCCAAAGTTCCAATTATGTCTTTAACAGCCACAGGCAATCCATGTAATAATCCCAATGGTTTTCCTGAAATTCTATGCTCATCTGCTTCTGCAGCCTTTTCTAAAAGTAATTTTTTATTAAAGTGTGACCAAGCTTTCACATCTTTTTCAAACTTACCTATTCTTTCAATATACTGCGAGCAAACTTCGACAGAAGAAATTTCGCCTTCTCTTAGTTGTGCAGCTAATTCATTGGCCGAAAGAGAAAAAATATCTGGCATAATATATTATTTAATTTGGAAATAATGTTTCTGGTAACCACAAAGCTATGCCAGGGAACATGTACATGAGCACCATTGCAAAAATAACAATTCCAAGGAATGGCATAATACCAGCAAAAATTTCCATTAGCTCAACATTATTTTTTTGAACACCTTTCAAATAATAGGCGGACATGGCCATGGGGGGTGTTAAAAAAGATGTCTGTAAGTTTAAAGCAATTAGCATAGCAAAAAAGTAAGGATCCACTCCAAACACTTCTAATAGTGGTAAAAAAATTGGAACAAAAATAATTAAAATTTCTGTCCATTCTAATGGCCAACCTAAAAGAAAAATAATTATTTGTGTAATAACCAGGAACTGCCAAGGAGCTATGTCTATGGATTTAAAGAAATGCTCAAATATTTCATGTCCTCCAAGATAAGAAAATACTGAAGAAAATGTCCATGAACCAATAAATAGCCACATAATCATTGCTGTAGTTTTGGCTGTTAAAAAAACCGATTCTTTAAAACTTTTCCACTTCAATGTTTTGTAAAAATAAGACAACACAAGTGCACCAAATGCTCCAGCTGCTGCAGCTTCTGCAGGGGTTGCAATACCTGCTAATATTGTTCCAAGCACCAACATGATCAAACCAAAGAGAGGTAAAAATGAAACTAGCACTTCTTTTAAAATTTCAGATTGTGGAGGTATGTCCTCTGCTTTAGGCTTAGGAGCGATAGAAGGGTCTAACCACCCTCTAGTAATAGCGTAAGTCACATACAAGCCTGCAAGCAATAATCCAGGGAAAATTGCAGCTGCAAATAATCTTAGTGGAGATAGTTGAGCAATAACAGAGTAAACAATTAACATAATGCTAGGTGGTATTAAAATTCCTAAACATCCCCCCGCACAAATTATTCCTGAAGCAAATTTTTTATCGTACCCAGCTTTTATCATTGCTGGCCAAGCAAGCAGGCCCATTAGGGTTACAACAGCACCAATAATTCCAGTTGCTGTAGAAAATAAAGTACAAGTTATTAACGCAGCCACTGCCATGGAAGCTGGCAATTTGTGAGCAGCTAGCCTTATTGCAAAAAATAATTTTGCTACAATTCCAGCTCTCTCAACTAAGTATCCCATAAATAAAAATAGAGGTACAGCGGTTAAGACATTATTATCCATAACCGTGTAAGTATTCTGAACAAATAAAGAAAAAATCCTATTATCAAATAAATGCTCCATTAAAGCTGGATCATAATAAGCATAGTATCCAAAGCCAATTCCCATTGCCATTAATGTAAACGCAATTGGAAAACCAAGCAGAACTGTAAATAGGAATATACCCATCATCAAGATGGCCACTTCTGGGTTGGTTAAACTAAACAACATCTTTTACGTTTCCTTCTTCAGCTGCTTTCATTAAAATTTTTTCTGTTTCTTCGGCAACTACCATTCTTGCAGGCCACTGTCCTGTGCGAATACAAATGATACATCTAAATAGTTCACTAAGTCCTTGAATTGTTAATAAAACTCCCGCACATGGTATGATTGCCTTTACCATATAAATTTGAATTTGCGCAGGACTGCTCCAGCTTGTTTCTTTTATTTTCCAAGCTAACGCAGCATACTCATACCCATAAAATGCAAGAGCTATTACTCCTGGAAAAAAGAAAATAAAATAAAGTACGAAATCGATGGAAGCTTGAACTCTATTGCTAAATAATCTGTAAATAACGTCTCCTCGTACATGAGCTTCCTGGGCTAAAGTATAAGCTCCAGACATCATAAGAATTGCTCCATACATTTGCATACTAAAATCGAAATTCCAAAGTGTGGGAGCATTAAATACATACGCCATAACCACCTCATACACGGTTCCACCCATTAATATTACTATGCACCATGCAAATGCTTTTCCCATTGAGGTGCTCAAAGCATCTGCAAACTTAATATAATGTTCCATCAATTTTATAAAAAATATTTTGTAGTGAGTTTAAAGGGGAGATTGGTATCTCCCCTTTTTAACTTTGTAAAGTTAATTAGATTTTAACTTTTCCAATAGGTCCAAACTCATTTTCATATGCTAACTTGTAGTTCGGCTGATTCATCAGCAAATACTTCATAGTTTTTCTAGCATAATCTTTTTGAGATTTTACTACTTTTGCAAAGAATGCGTCTTTCTTAACAAATTCTCCGATTACCTTGTCCCAGCCTTTTAATTGTGCAGCTAAGATTGCATCAGAAGTTTGGTATACATTAACCTTATGCTTGTTCATCAACTCAGACAAAGAAGCAGTATATCTGCTTAGTGCCTTAAAGTAGTTATCTGTATTCGCAGCGTAAGCAGCGTTTTTTAAGATAGCTTGATGAGCAGGTGAAAGGCTTTTGAGTCTTTTCGTATTACAAGGAATTTCAAACATCTCTTGAGATTGATGAAAACTTCCTAAGTGATAATGTTTAGACACATCTTGCATTCCAAACTGTGAGTCAGATGTTGGATTGTTAAATTCAGCAGCATCAATCAAACCTGTTTTCATTGCTGGTTGAATTTCACCACCTGGTAATTGTCTTACGACCATTCCCATAGCAGTCAAAACGTTAGTCGCTAGACCAACTGTTCTGTATTTCATTCCTTTAACATCAGACACTTTAGTTACATTCTTTTTGAACCAACCAAAAGGTTGTGCTGGCATAGGCATATGAAAGAACCCAGTATAATTGAATCCAACTTTAGCAGTTGCTTCTTCATATAACTTTCTTCCTCCGCCGTACTCCATCCATGCCATTACTTCTTGTGATGACATTCCATATGAAGGACCGGTTCCAAAAAGAGAAGCTGCAGCGTTCTTACCATACCAATATGCAGTCACCCAGTGACCCATATCAACTATGCCTGAACTTACCGCTTGTCCAATTTCTGAAGTTTTAACTACAGCTCCAACTGGCTGAAGATCAATTGTCAAACTTCCGCCCGACATATCTTTCACCATGTTGCAATAGTCTTGTGCCATTTCAAAAAATATATTCGCTCCTGAAGGCCAAGCTGCTTGCATTTTCAACTTCACAGATTTTCCGTGAGATGCTGAATGAGCAGCTACGTTAGGCATCGCTACAGTAGCTACTGCTGCTGCACCCGTTACCGCTGCTGCTTTAAAAAATTTCCGTCTTGAATTAGACGAAATAGTTTTTTATGACATGTTATTTTCTCCCATTGTTAGTTGTTAAGTGGGAATATATAACCACTAAAAATAAGGGTTGTCTCTATAAAAAATTAAAAAATTCTACTAATCTAGAGGGAATGAGGGGGGGATTTTTTTTATGCAAGTCAAAGTTGTTTAATTAACTTGATCCTTTGGTTTTTTTCCAGAAAAAAAAACTTCTAAATTATCTATAGCTCTATCACCCATATCAATTCTAGTTCTTTTAGTTGAGCTTCCAAGATGTGGGAGTAGAAAAAGATTATCAAGCTTTAAGTATTCTTCATTTATTTTTGGCTCTCCATTATACACATCCAGCCCAAGCGCAAAAATTTTTCCACTTTTCATTGCTTGGATCATAGCCTTATCGTCGATGATGTCTCCTCTAGCAGCATTGGCAACAACCGCTTTATCTGGCAAAAATTTAATTGTTTCTTCATTAAGTAAATTTGTAGTCTCGGCAGTTGCAGGACAATTAATGGATAAAAATTCACTTTCTGCAAAAAGAGATTTGACATCTTTATGATATGTAACGCCCAATTCTAAATCACTGCTTAATTTATTTCTGTTATGATAATGTATTTCCATTCCAAAACCTCTGGCTCTTTGGGCTACTGCCCTTCCAATTCTACCCATTCCTAAAATACCTAATTTTTTATTCGACATTTGTTTGCCCATTAAAAAATTAGTAGACCAGATCCAACTTTGTGCTTCCGCGTGCTTTCTTCCTTCATAAGCTCTTCTAGAAGCTCCAAGCAAAAGCAAAATAGATATGTCTGCAGTAGCGTCTGTTAAAACTTCTGGCGTGTTGGTTACTGCTATTCCTCGTTCCTCTGCAGCATCAACATCTACATTGTTATATCCTACCGCATAATTTGCTATTATTTTAACACTAGACGAAAGTTTGCTTATAATTTCTTTGTCAAATTTATTTCCACCAACACACAAAATTCCATCACAGTCTTTAGATAAAGAAATTACTTCTTCAGTTGATAAAACTTTATCTTCTTGGTTGAGTGTGGCATCAAACAAATTCAAAATTCTTTTCTCATTTTCTGGCAAGAGATTTCTAGTTACTAATATTTTTTTCATTGTATTCCTTCTCTATTTGCTTTGGTTTGATACCACCCGTGAACCAATCTAACAATTCTATAGTATGCACTATTGGTATGGATGAGCCTGTTGCAATTTGTGTAATACAGCCAATATTTCCGGCTGAAATAAAATCTGGCTTAATTTTATCAATATTTTCTACTTTTCTCTTCAGAAGCTCGCTTGCCATTTTGTCTTGTAACAAATTATAAGTTCCGGCAGAGCCGCAGCATAAATGTCCGTCGGGTATCTCTAAAATAGTATTCCCTGAGTTTTTTAATAAATCAATTGGTTGTTGGTGAACCTTTTGCCCATGCTGCATAGAGCAAGCGGAATGATAAGCAATTTTATAAGATTTTTCATTTTTAATAAAATTAAGCTTTATATTTTTCCCTAAGTATTCTGTCACATCTTTTACCAATTCTGAAACTTGCTTGGCTTTTTTTCTAAGATTTGTATCTGGATGGTTTTTAAAAATAAAACCATAGTCTTTTAAAGTTGTTCCGCACCCTGATGTATTAACGATAATTGCATCTATAGGGTTTTTTTCGGATATTTTTGCCCAAGCATTAATGTTTTGAATAAAGGAATTATGTGCTAATTTTTCTTTTCCCAAATGATGATTTAATGAACCGCAGCAGCTCACCTCTTGGGACACATGAACCTCCACGCCATGTCTGTTTAGAATATTTATAGTAGAATCGTTGATCTGCGGTGATATTACTTTTTGAACACATCCAGTTAATAAAATTACTCTAGCAACTGTCTTGCCCTCAGGTTTAAAAACATTTTTTGCTTTATGTTGAGCTTTTGGAAAATTGGTTGGCATCAACGCAACCATATTTTTAATTTTTCCTGGCATAAAAAATAAGAGTGGTTTTGTAATTTTAGTTAACCAACCAAGTAAAAGAAATATATTGGGCCTAGGAAGAACATAGGAGAGCATGCTCCTTAACAATCTATCTAAAAAAGGCCTTTTGTAGTTTCTTTCAATGTGATTTCTTCCATGATCTATAATGTGCATATAATTTACTCCGGACGGACAAGTGGTCATACATGCATAACAAGATAAGCAACGGTCTATGTGTTTTACTACTTTTTCAGTAGGAGGCTTGTTATTTTCAATCATATCTTTGATTAAATAAATTCGACCTCTTGGCCCATCCAATTCATCTCCCAATACTTGAAATGTTGGGCAAGTTGCGTTGCACATTCCGCAGTGAACACATTTTCTTAAGACATCTTCCGTATTTTTTATTTCTGGATCTTCTAGCTGTTTTTTTGTGAAATTAGTTTGCATTAAATACCTGCATAAATTTTCCCTGGGTTGAGAATACTTCTTGGATCAAAACTAAGTTTAACTTTAGATGCTAAAATTTTGATATTTTCATCAGAGCTGGAAAGGAAAAATCCAGAGGTCCTAAATGTATTGTCGGCTTTCATAATCGTAATGTGCCCACCCTTTTCTTTGCAAAATTTTTTCATTTTTTCTAATATCAGATAAGAAGGATCCTCATTCCCAATCTCTAAAAAAATCAATCCACCCACCCACTCTACAAAATATTTATTATTAATACCCATAATTTCATCTTCGCAAAATTGACTAATAAAACCAGTGGTTTCCGTTGGTGGAAGAGAGATTTTGGCAACTATTTTTTGTGAATTGTTAAAACACTCAAGGTTTGCACCAATTTTCCAAAATAAATCTGACTGATAAATTTCTAAAATTGTTTTTTCTTTTGCGTCTTTGAACATTTTGTTCAAACTTTCAATTCTTTCTTGAACTGAATTTTTTGGACCTTCAATTCTCAAGGCCGTGATTGTCTTTGAGTTGTCTAAATCATTTAAACGGAGAAAATCAATATTATTTTTTGGGTAATGGCATGCTCCTGAAATCTCCAAAGAAGTTTTCATTGCTTTTGAAAAAAATTCCAAAGCTTCTTTTGGTGTCAAACCATACATCACAAAAGTTTCAGAAAATTCTGGCTTGGGAACCACCTTAAGAGTCACCTCAGTTAAGACTGCCAATGTTCCATAGGATCCAGCCAATAGCTTGCTAAGATCATAGCCAGTAACATTTTTAACTACCGTTCCCCCCGATTTAATACATTCTCCTTTTCCATTTACTGCGGTAAATCCTAATAAGTGATCTCTTAAAGATCCAGATTTAAACCTCCTTGGTCCTGATAGATTGCAGGACACCACTCCCCCTATAGACCCATAATTCGGTTTTCCATTATACAAATATCCAAGATCTACCGGTTCAAAACCTAGCATTTGATTTTTGGATTTTAAAACTTCTAGAATATCAATAAGAGGGGTTCCTGCTTTAACTTTAATATAAAGTTCGTCTGGCTGATACTCTATAATTCCACTGTTTTTACTTAGATCTAATGTTTGTGAACATTGAATACTTCGACCTATGGGCTTAGAATTCAAAGTTATAATTTCTATTGGTCTATTCAATTCATAACAATCATAAATGAATTGAGAGATTTCCTCTTGGTTATTTGGGCGGTAAATATCCGTCATTAAAAACTGGGAAGATCTGGGAATCTTGTTTTTCCTTTATGAACATGAACTCTTCCTTCTTCAGCGCATCTATGAAGGATTGGAAAAACTTTACCAGGATTTAAAAGGCTTTTCTCATCAAACGCCTTCTTTAAACTGAGCTGTTGTTGAATGTCGTCATTATTAAACATTTCACACATTAGATCCCTTTTTTCAATTCCCACACCATGCTCTCCTGTAAGAACACCCCCGACTTTAACGCAATATTTTAAAATATCCGCTCCAAAGGATTCTGCTTTTTTTAATTCTTTCTTATTATTTGAATCAAACATAATGAGTGGGTGTAAATTACCATCTCCGGCATGAAAACAATTTGCAACAGCTAGTTCGTACTTTTTGGATAAACGAGTTATTTCATTTAATACTGTACCTAATTTTTTTCTAGGTATAGAGCCATCCATACATATGTAATCTGGTGAGATAGCACCCAAGGCAGTAAAGGCAGCCTTTCTTCCCTTCCAAAAACGTAAGCGCTCTTCATCGCTTTTGCTTGCACGGTTATAAGAAGCTTTATTTTTTTTTGCAATTTCCAAGACTTTTTCAATTAACGTGTTCACTTCAGATTCTGTTCCATCCAATTCCACTATTAATAATATTTCTACATCTCTTGGGTATCCTGCTTTAGCAAAATTATCTGTGGCAATAATTAATGGTTTATCCATAATTTCCATTCCCGCAGGAATAATCCCGGCACTAATAATATCTGCTACGCAGTTACCAGCATCATCGTTGGTATCAAAGCCGATGAGAACAGCGCGAACTGATTGAGGTTTTTTTAAAATCTTAACTGTAATTTCCGTAATAACACCTAGCAACCCTTCAGAGCCAGTCACAACTCCTAACAAATCATACCCCTCTGCATCCAAATTTTTTCCTCCGAGTCGGATTATAGTTCCGTCTATTAAAACCATCTCTACTCCAAGAACATTGTTAGTAGTAACTCCATACTTCAGGGAATGAACACCTCCAGCATTGGTGGATATATTTCCTCCTATAGAGCAGGCCATCTGACTAGACGGATCTGGAGCGTAATAAAAACCCTCATGTTGAACTGCTCCTGTAATTGATAGGTTTGTTACGCCTGGCTGAGTAACTACGCATCTGTTTTCAAAATCTATCTCTAAAATTTTATTAAATTTTCCCAAAACTACCAAGACCGAATCTTCTAATGGCAATGCGGATCCAGACAGGCCTGTTCCAGCGCCTCTGGGAACTACTTTTACATTATTATCATAGCAATATTTCAAAATCAGACTCACTTCTTTTGTGGTCTCTGGCAATACAACTGCAATTGGTTTTTGGCGATGAATACTTAAACCGTCAGTTTCATAAACTGCCTTTTCTTCTTCTTCCGAAAGCACGTGCTTGGAAATTTTTTTTAGACCATTAATAATGCTACTTGATTTTAATAAAGTAGCCTCATCAGGCTTTGGCATAACTAAAGACATGCTACAAAACTATAATAAATTTAACACTTTTTACAGATAATTCAGTGCAAATTGTGGAAGGATTATAAAATATTTTTTATTTTTTCTAGAGCTTTTTCAATGTTTTCGTAAGAATTTGCAAAACTAAACCTTACAAAATCATTAGCTGATTTTCCAAAACTAGTACCTGGAACAATTGCAACACCAGCTTCATAGAGACATTTGTCGGCAAACTGAGCTCCTGTTAGGCCTGTTTCACTAATATTGGGGAAGACATAAAATGCCCCTCCTGGATTGTTGCACTTAATTCCATCCATAGAATTCAATCCCTCTACAATTAGCTTTCTTCTTTTATTAAATTTACTCATCATATCTTCAAGAAAATCATGTGGGCCATCTAAAGCTGCTATGGCAGCAACTTGATTTGCTGCAGAAACACAAGAATAACTATTAATTGCCATTCGTGTTACGAGCTCAATTAATTGTTCGGGCCAAACACTCCAACCAAGTCTCCAGCCGGTCATGGCATATGTTTTGCTCCAACCATCCAATACAATTAACCTGTCATATAATTTTGGATAATAAAAAAAAGAGGGCATTTTGTTTCCATCATAAATTTGTCTACTATAAATTTCATCACTCATGATAGCCACATGAGGATATTGCTCCAATCCGATAGCTAGTTCATCAATTTGATCTTTGGGAATTAATCCTCCTGTTGGGTTTTGAGGGTTGTTTAAAATTAATAACCTTGTCTTATCATTAATTAAGGACAAGACTTCTTTGACATTAAAAGAAAAGTTATTTTTATCTGATAAATACATGGGAACTGCTTTGGCTCCAGAATAATTAATCATAGATTCATAAATAGGAAATCCAGGTTCTGGATAAATAATTTCTGCGCCAGGCTCTCCAAAAAGCATCATGGCAAAGTACATGGTTGGTTTTCCGCCAGGTGTGATTAGTACTCTGGATGGGTCAATGGTAGCTGAATACATTTTTTTAATATGAGCAGATACGCTTTGTCTTAATTCGAGAGTCCCATTGGCAGCTGTATAACCATGATGTCCATCTTCTAAAGCTTTTTTTCCTGCCTCCACAATATGCTGTGGAGTTCTAAAATCAGGCTGGCCAATTCCAAGATTTATTATTTCTTGTCCCTCCGATTCTAACTTTTTAGCTTTAGCAAGAACTTCAAAGGCTGACTCTGTTCCTAATCTAGAAAAACTTTGAGCAATTTTCATATTATTTACCTGAACAAAACTTTATCTTTAGTTAATTCCTTTACCGATCTACAGCCCATCAATGTCATTCCTCTTTGAATCTCATCTCTTAATTTACCAACTGCTTGCTCTACTCCGACTTGTCCTCCAGCACTTAGTCCGTATAAATATGCTTTTCCTATAGAGCAGGCCTTGGCTCCTAAAGCTAAAGCTTTTAATACGTGAGTTCCTCTTTGAACTCCTCCATCCAATATAACTTCCACTTTATCTCCTACTGCATCTACTATAGTTTGCAGCTGATCAAAAGGAGCTCTGGAACCATCTAGTTGTCTTCCTCCATGATTAGAAATCATAATGGCTGAAGCTCCAATATCTATTGCTTTTTTAGCATCCTCTACAGACATAATTCCCTTTAAAGCAAAAGGGCCATTCCATTTTTTAATAGCATATTCGGCATGCTTCCAATTCATAGTGGTATCAAACTGTTGGTTTATATAATCCATAATGGACATTTCAATACTGGTTCCTTTGCTCGTCATATGGGCAATGTTTGCCAATGAAAACTTTTTCCCTAATAAATATTTCAGACTCCATTCTGGGTGCATTGCAAAACTTAAGAGACTAGATAATGTTAAAGATGGTGGTGTAGTAAAACCAGTTCTATGATCTTTTTCTCTGTTCCCTGCAACAATCGTATCTACCGTTAAACACATTGCTTTGAAACCTGATGTTTTACATCTTTCAATTAGATTGTCTGTTAAGCCTTGGTCTTTATGAATATATAATTGGAACATTTTGGGACCACCAGAAACTTTAGAAACATCTTCGATACTTGTGGTTGCCATCGTAGATAAACTAAAAAAAGTTCCCAATTTTTCAGCAGCTTTCGCCGTGGCTGTTTCTCCTTCGTGATAGTACAATTGGTGCATTGCCGTAGGTGATAAAAAAAGTGGAAATTTTATTTTTTGACCCAATACAGTTGTCGATAGATCTACATTGCTAACATCTGTCAATACAGAAGGTATCAGATCACAATGCTCAAAAGCTTCTGTATTTCTTCTTAAGGTAACTTCGTCATCGGCTCCTCCATCTATGTAATGAAATATTGGAGAGGGAAGTTTTTGTTTTGCAAGTTTTCGAAAATCACCGACATTATGACAGTCGCTGAGTTTCATAGAAAGTTAAAATATTTTTGTAAAATTGAAATGATAATTATTTACACCCGGGTTATAATCTGCCAAATCACCATTAGAAATATGACTAGCACCCAAAGACAACACTCCCAGGGAACCGATATCTAATCCTACGTCAATCTGAGACTTAAATTGTAGAATTTGTCCCAAGGGCTTAGAATATCCTTTGCCATTTTTACCACGTTTATTTGATCCATAAGAATATAGTCCAGGAGTAAATGATGGGGTAATAACCAATCTTCCTATTTTATAATCTATTTTAGCCCCAGCATATGCCATTCCAGCATAATATTCTGTCATGAATGCGCCGGCTAAGGGCTTTACTGTTCCAATCGGTGTTTCATAAGAATTATCAAAACTATAATTAAAGCCTAGTGACATTGCTTGCTGGTCTACATGCTCATAATCAAATTGGAATACTGAAGCTTTAAGCTCACCTGCATGAACTTTTGCTCCACTTACCAAAATTAAAAAAACGAAGGCTCTAATAATAAATTTCATAATTATTAATCAATATTTACTATTAAATTATAAATAAAAAAAGATAATATTTATAAACTTTAGGGCTCTTTATTGCCTCGAATGGGGAACAACTACTTTTATATAAATAAAAACACCTCCTAGTAGAGCAAACATCAAAGGAAATCCCCATAATAGAAAAGTATTTATTTTTAAAGGGGGGTTAAAAAGGATCCAATCCCCATAACGCTCTGTTAAATAATTATAAATTTCCTTATCTGATTTTTTGTTGATTATTTTTTTCTTAATTACTTTCTTTAAATCAATGGCAAAGTCAGAATTTGAGTCATTGAGTGACTGACCCTGACAGACTAGACACCTTATATTTTTATAAATATTTATTTCTCTTTCAGCAGATGCTATTGCAAGTTGGGCTGGGATGAAAAAAACAAATAATATAATTAAAAATATATTTCTCACTTTATTATTTCACTTATTCTTAGGTAAATTTTTTTATTAAGAGGACCCACATGCTTAAAAATAATTAAACCTTGAGAGTTAACAACGTATGTTTCTGGAATACCATAAGCTCCTATTTCTATAGAAACACTCCCATCTTTATCAGAGCCAGTAAAATAAAATGGATTACCTAATTTATTTAGGAAGGCGGTAGCATTTGTTTTTTTATCTTTATAATTAATTCCATAAATTTTTATTTTATCTTTTAACTTCATTAGTATTGGATGTTCCTCCCTACAAGGCACACACCAAGAAGACCAAATGTTAATTAAATAATACTTGTCTCTATTTATGAGAGGCAATTCCTGCTTAAGGTTAGTATTAACCAAAGAAGTCAGCTCTATTGCTGGCAATGGTTTGTTCAGCATTATATTAGGGTTGTTTTTGTTGTTAGCTTTTAAAGAATAATAAAAAATTACAAAAAAGATAACAGCAACAGAAACTAAAAGAGATATTTTAAATTGTTTTTTCATTTCTCCTCCTAACAAAACTCACAATTCCCCCAATAGTAATTAAAGCAAATGAAATCCATATTAATCTGACAAAATAGTTGTAATAAAACCTTACTCCTATTCCCGTACTTGGATCCCCAGCATAATCCATGGCAATATAAACGTCACTAAGACCGTCCCTTTGGATACTTGTTTCTGAGGTAAACTGCTGAGGCTGTTTATACTTTCTTACACTAGGCTTAAGGATAAAAGTTTTATTATCTTTTGTTATTTTATAGATACCGAACAATTCTTCAAAGTTCTTTTCTTTACTAGATTCTGATTTTAAAAAATTAATTTTAATTCCTTGTTTAAAAAAAGATTCTCCTAGATGTATTTTGGCATTTATTTCCTTAGAAAAAAAATGATTGAGTGTGATTGCCAGTATTAGCAGGCCGAATCCTAAATGAGAAAATAATCTTGAAAAATTTTGTTTAGTAAAAAAAATTTTTTACTCATGACTATTTCGTAAAAGACCGAGACAATCAAATAGACAGAACACAAAACCCCTAATAGAAAAATAAAATTATACCTACTTAGATAAAGGCTTATTAAAATTGTTAAAAAAATGGAGACTATAAAAAATGAAAATATTTTTTGCTTCATTGAAATGAGTAAATTGCCATTCCATTTCATCAAGGGACCTATAGCCATTAGAATAAGAAAAATAAAAATGAAGGGCGCTAAAATTGCATTATAGTACTGCGGTCCAACAGAAATCGTTTCTCCTGTAAAAACTGATAATAATATTGGGTATGTAGTACCAACAATTACTACGGTTAAAATGAAAATTAAAAAATAGTTATTTAACAAAATAGAGAAATCCCGGCTGAATAAAGTAAAGCTATTGTTATTCGCCGATTCTTTTGGGAATTTTAAAATATAAATTATTAAAGATCCTAAGGTAATTATGGAAATGATAAAAAGTATATAAACTCCTCTTTCCGGATCATTAGCAAATGCATGAACAGAATTTAGAACTCCTGATCTCACTAAAAAAGTCCCAAACAAACTTAATATGAAGGTGAGTATGGTTAAAATTGCTGTCCAGGCAAAAAGTTTTTTCAATTTTTCCATAACCACAATCGAATGAATTAAAGCTGTAGACGCAATCCATGGCATTAAAGAAGCATTCTCAACAGGATCCCAAAACCAGTAACCTCCCCAACCTAACTCATAGTAAGCCCAAAAGGACCCAAGTCCTATCCCAAAAGAAAGAAATGACCAGGGTAACATGATCCATTTTTTAGCAATAGAAGCCCAACCAGAATTGTACTGTTTCAAAATAAGAGCTGCTAATAGCAAACTAAAAACTAAAGAAAATCCCACATACCCCAAATATAAAAAGGGGGGGTGGATCGCTAATAGAGGATCTTGCAAAATAGGATTTAATCCAAGTCCCTGAACCGGGACAGGAAATATTTTACTAAAAGGATTAGATGTAAAGATTAAAAAAGATAAAAAAATTAGCTGAATAATGCTTTGGAAAAAAATAGTGCATGCTCTTAGGGAGTCATTTATATTTTTACTATTTAACAAAAATAAAATTCCATATAAAGAAATCACCAAAATAAATAAAAGCATGCTACCTTCGTGGTTTCCCCAGGCAGCAGATATTTTATAGAACAAGGGCTTATCTGTATGAGAGTTTTCATAAACAGAAATTATTGAAAAATCTGAAATTCCAAAACAAACTATTAAAACAAAAAAAGAAAATAAAATTAAATAAAAACTAACTTTGTAAAATAAGAAAAATTGTAAATAAATTGATGATTTTTGAATGATGTTGTTTTTAATATAAAGAAACAGCGTAGAACAAGTAGTTAAAAAAGATACAATTAGTAGTACAGCACCCAAATTACTGATCATATTTTTTATTCCAATTTCCACTTTTCTTCAAAGCCTCAGCCACCTCTGGTGGCATATAATTCTCATCATGTTTTGCTAAAATAGTTTTGCCTAATAAAAACTTTTTATCTTTTAAGGTTCCTTCTACGACCACTCCTTTTTCTTCTTGAAATAAGTTTGGCAATATTCCTTTGTATTCAACATAAATATCATTCTTTAAGTCTGTTACTACAAAAGTATAGGTAGCTTCATTTTTGTTTTCTTGAACTGAGCCCTTTTTAACTAGTCCTCCAACTCTTATAAGCCCTTTGGGATTTTCGCTGTTTAGAGACAAATCTGTTGGTGAGAAAAAATATATAGTATTTTTTTGCAATGAATTAAAAATAAACTTTCCCAATATTAAAACCACTGCTGTAGATACTAAAAAATAGGTTAATCTTTTTTTTCTGGATGGAGTCATTTTTTTAAAACTTTATTTAGTTTGTTTTCTTGTAGCTGCAAAACTTCAGTTTTGTATCGTATGAAAAAAATGAATAGTGCAAATACAGAAAATCCTAGAAACATAATTAATAAAGGCATGAGCATAGATGGGTGTATGGCTGGGGATTCGGTTAGTTTAATACTAGCTGGCTGATGTAAAGTATTCCACCATTCAACAGAAAATTTAATAATTGGAAGATTAGCTAGGCCTATAATAGCTAAAATAGAAGAATATTTTTCAGCTACAAAAAAATTTTTAATAAATTTCCAAGATAGAATATAAAAAATATAAAAAAAGACCAGAACAAGCATGGATGTTAGTCTTGCATCCCACGTCCAGAAAGTTCCCCAAGTAGGTTGTCCCCATAACGAACCTGTAAAAATAGAAATTAATGAGAAAGTAAATCCTATAGGCGCTAAACTTTTAGCATAAATAGTAAAAACTCTAATTTTAAATACTAAAGTTATAATAGAGCTTATGCCCATCGCAGCAAAAATCATGAGCGCAAGCCAAGATGCCGGAACATGCACATACATAATACGAACTGTGTCTCCTTGCAAATAATCCTTGGGCGAAACAATTAATGATAAAATTAATCCAAATATTATTAAGGAAAGAAAAGTAATTTTTAACCAATAAAAAAAATTTTCATTCAATTGAAATATTTTTTTTAATTGGAATAAACTGAACATGTGGAGATGTTATATATAAAAATAATGAGAAAAAATGTGACAAAGTTTGTCTGGTTTGGAGAAGGGAGATATGAGAGTATCACTCCAAACCAGACACTTACGATTTATATATTTGGTTAATTTGTCTTATAATTGTACTAATCTTGTTGAATTTGAGGCAGGTAACGTAGGGTTAGTTTACCGGTCTAAGATAAAGACCGTCTTTGGTCTTTCCTTTAAATATTTCATTTAATAAAGGATGCCCAATTGGATCGCTTCTGTCATCAAGAACTAAATTTTGTTCAGAAACATAAGCTTCGTAGGTAATTTCATCATTCTCAGCTAAAAGGTGATAAAAGGGCTGGTCTTTTCTTGGTCTCGCATCTTTTGGTATGGATTGGTACCATTCGTCTGAATTATTAAACTGAAAATCCACATCGTAAATTACACCCCTAAACTCAAACAGGCGGTGTCTGACAACTTCACCGATGGAAAACTTTGCTTTTTTAAGTTGTTTAGGTTGCATTGTTACCCTGAAGATAGTGATGATCCAAAATTAATCAAGCGTTAAATAAATTATTTCAAAAACATTTTAAGTGAAATTTTTGATTTCGTCCTCAAAAAGTAAGGCAAATATACTGAGTCTTGCTTTCCATAAAAAATATCCACATAGGACTTGTTAAATTTTTTTTCATCTTTTGCCTTGTGGCCTGCAATTGTTTGATATTGCAGTTTGCATTTTCTTAATGGTTTTTTGAAAGTAATTTTTGAAGACTTAACAATATGATCTTTATTGCTCTGCTCCGATAAAATTAGATAAAAAACATCGGATCCATCAAAAACTTTCGTTCTTTGGTTGCAATTTAATTTATTTTTTTGATTAAATAAAAGTTGATTTATAGCGGTAAGAGGATCGACAACATTTTGTAAGTGATAGGGCTGAATTGGAATAGTATTTGTTTGTTTTTTTCTAGCAGGTTGGGAGATGTTCTTGATAACTTTTCTATCTTTAAAAACAATAGTAGTTGATCTTGCCTTCTTTTTCTTTTGATATTGAAACTGATAGGAAGTTTGTTTAGCATGGGCTTTGGTTGAACCATTTCCTTTAAAAGAAACAAAAAAATTTAAAAGACCCTTGCTTTTAATTTTTGTTGCTAATTCCTGATGAGGGCTGTTAGAGAATTGAATTTCCATAAATTTTAAGTTCAAGCCATAAATTTCATAAAAAAAATCTTTTGCATGCAAATTTTGTGTTACAAAACTAAATAATATAAATATAAAAATAAATAATTTTTTCATGAATAAGTCGTTAATTAAATTTATTACAGATTTTGGGCCATTACTAATTTTTTTTATATTTTATAAAAAATATGGAATGCAAGAAGCTATCTTGCCGTTAATAATTGCAACTACTATAGCTATATCTTTCATTTATTTAACTGAGAAAAAGGTTCCTACTATGCCTTTGATAAGCGGTATTTTACTTGCCGGATTTGGTGGGCTTACATTGTATTTTAATGACAAGACTTTTTTTTACATGAAGCCAACAATTATCAACTTGATGTTTGCCGTCGCTTTATTGTATGGAAAGCTCATATTAAAGACCTCCCTTCTAAAAAAAGTTCTTGGCGAAAGCTTAAAGTTAACAGACACTGGATGGAATATTCTCACAGACAGATGGATTTATTTTTTTATTTTTATTGCTATACTTAATGAGCTGGTGTGGCGAACTCAATCTGAAGACTTCTGGGTTCAATTTAAAGTTTTTGGAATGATACCTATTACCATAGTCTACACTTTCTTTCAGATTTCGGTCATCGAAAAGTATAAAATAGAAGAATAATGTTTCGTTATAAGGTTATTCATAATCAAAAATTCGAAGAAGAAAAATTTTTTAATAAAAAAGAACTTGGAGAAATACTAAATTTATATGGCTCCATGGTGTCTGTCGGTGAATGGAAAGATTATGCTATTTTTATTAATAAAAATATTGTTGGTTTTAACATTTATCGAAAAGCAACGGAAAATCCGCTTTATCAGATCATAAAGAACTTAAATGTCAAAAGCAGAAATCAAAAATATTCTATAAAAGACCAGGCAGGATCTATATTAAAAAATTCAAACCAATTAAAAAGTATTTTGGAAGTTATTAGCAAAAAAAAACTAAAACTAGTTAAGTGATACATCGCAAAACTCATTTACCAAAAAAAAACTGTGTAAATTGTGGGCTGTCCTTTGCTTGGAGAAAAAAATGGGAGCGATGCTGGAACGAAGTTAAATACTGCTCTAAAAAATGTGCTGGGTCAAAAAAAGCTCCCAAGATTTAACCTGGAAGCTTTTTTATTTAATTGATTAACGCTGAACTATCTTCTTTGACCAAAAAGTCTAAGCAGCATAATGAATAGATTAATAAAGTCTAAGTATAACGTTAGAGCGCCCATGATAGCTTTTTTGCTCATTACTTCGTTTCCATCACTAGCAAGATACATGTTCTTAATTTTTTGAGTATCGTAAGCAGTTAAGCCTACAAAAATTAAAACTCCTAAAATTGAAATTACAAAATGCATTGCACTAGACTTTAAAAAAATATTGACAATAGATGCTATAATTATTCCAAACAGACCCATCATTAAGAAAGATCCCAACCCTGTTAAATCTTTTTTAGTTGTATATCCATAGAGACTCATTGCACCAAAAGTTCCAGCTGTAATAAAAAAAACTCTTGCAATACTAGTTCCTGTGTATTGAACAAAAATAGATGACAATGAAGCACCCATTAAAGCTGCAAAAATCCAAAAAACAGTCTGTGCTCTAGAGGCACTCATGTTTTTAATTCCAAAACTCATGTACATAACAATTCCGAGAGGAGCTAACGCCACTACCCACATCAAAGCTGAATTATACATCGCATTACCCAAACCCGTTAAGCCAACAATATTACCTGAACCGTCTGTAACGACTGCAAGTTTAAAAAATAGCATAGCAATAACACCCGTTAAAAGAACTCCTGAACCCATAAAATTGTAAACAGATAACATGTAGGTTCTTAAGCCTTCGTTTACTGCTTCAGATCCAGTAGTTGTGGACTTAATTGCATTAATTCGATCGTTTAAATTCATTTTTCTCCTTTGTTATTAATTCTACTAATTAATTAATAGTTAATATGACTATAAAATTTGTCAATTTCAAGACCTTTAGATAAAGAAATTAATTAACTATAGCTATAGTTTTGTAAAAATTTTGCTAGGATAAAAAAAAATGAATTATAAAAAACTTGGTAACTCTAATTTAAACATAAGCACGATTTCCATGGGCACTATGACTTGGGGGGAGCAAAATACTCTGGAAGAAGCATTTGAACAAATGGATTATGCTTATGACCAAGGTATAAATATTTTTGATAGTGCTGAGTTATACCCTGTACCCCCTTCTACAGGTACCCAGGGAGAAACAAGTAGAATTCTAGGACAATGGGTTAAAAATCGAAAAATACGGGACAAAGTAATTATTGCAGATAAAATTGTGGGCAGGTCTGGAATGAATTGGTTTCGCCCCGAGGGAATAGAAACAAGACTAGATAAAAAACAAATTGAGTTTGCATTGGATAGAACATTAAAAAATCTCGAAATGGATTATGTGGATATTTACCAGCTACATTGGCCCGACCGACCTATCAATGTATTTGGAGGATTGGAATATGAACACACCGACAGCGAAGATGCAATTTCAATTGAAGAGACTTTAACAGCTTTAGACGAATTGGTTAAACAAGGAAAAATTAGACACATGGGCCTTTCCAATGAAACTGCCTGGGGCACTAGTGAATTTTTAAAAGTTGCGTCTGAAAAAAAGATGTCGAAAATAATCTCCATACAAAATCCTTACAATCTTTTAAATAGAAGTTTTGAAGTAGGTCTCTCAGAGATATCTATAAGGGAACAGGTGGGTTTACTAGCTTACTCTCCTTTAGCTAGTGGAATTCTGACCGGAAAATATTTTGATGGAAAGCTACCAAAAGGAAGTCGCATGGATCTTTTTGGACACAGGTATCCCAGATATAAAACACTTAATGCCGAAGCTGCTGCTAAAAAATATCATGCTGTTGCTTCAAAACATGGTTTAAATCCATGCCAAATGGCCATTAAGTTTTGCGAAATACAAAAATTTGTTTCTTCTGTAATAATTGGACAGACTACTATGGAACAATTAAAAACTAATATTGGGAGTATCTCTTTAAACTTAAGCAAAGAAGTAATAAAAGACATTAATGAAGTTCAAATAATATATTCAAACCCATGTCCATAAAAAAATCCATACTTTATTTACTTGTATCTCTGCTCATTGCTGGACAGACTTCCGCTGCAATTCAGATTAAAGGAAAATTTAAAAATTGGGAATCTCATTTTACTAAACAAGGTGATGATTTAATTTGTTTTGCAATATCAATGCCCATGACAATGGAGCCCAAAAATTTAAACCGAGCTGAAGCAAGAATTTTTGTAACCTTCAGAACTAAGGACAACATTCGAGATGAAGTTAGTGTTACGGGGGGCTATCCTTATAAAAAAAAAATTCCAGTAGACGTAAGCATTGGAAGCAATAATTTTAAATTTTCATCTTCAGAAAAATTTGCATGGCTTCCAGGCAAGAATGACGAAATTAAAATTGTTCGCCAAATGAAAAGGGGGAATCAAGCAAAAGTTATTGGGATCTCTGCAAGAGGAAACAAAACTACAGACACTTATTCTTTGCTAGGGTTCACAGACGCATATAATTCTGCAAAAAATCAATGCAAAAAATAAATAAAATTGTTTTAGCCTATTCGGGAGGTCTCGATACTTCCGTAATACTTAGGTGGCTACAAGAAAAGTATGAATGTGAAGTTATTTGCTACACCGCTGATTTGGGACAAGACATAGATAGAAAAAAAATTATACAAAATGCAAAAAGACTGGGTGTAAAAAAGATTATTATCGAAGATCTCCAAGAGATATTTGTAAAAGACTACGTGTTTCCTATGATCAGAGGAAATGCTTTATATGAAGGTATTTATTTGCTGGGTACCTCCATTGCAAGGCCCCTGATTGCAAAAAGACAAATTGAAATTGCAAAAAAATATAATGCGCAAGCTGTATCACATGGGTCTACTGGCAAAGGAAATGACCAAGTTAGATTTGAGTTGGGTTACTACTATTTTGGTCCTAATATTAAAGTTATTGCACCATGGAGAGACTGGGACTTGGCTTCAAGAACCGATCTTATTCGTTATGCAAAAAAAAATAGCATCCCAGTTCCTCAAGATAAAAAAGGAGCACCTCCTTTTTCTGTAGATGACAATCTTTATCATACTTCAACGGAAGGCAAAGTATTGGAAGATCCTAAAAAAGCAGCGCCAGAATTTATTTTTCAAAGAACAGTGTCTCCACAAAAAGCTCCTAATAAAACTTCCTTCATAACTATTGGTTATAAAAATGGTGATCCTATCTCTTTAAATAATAAAAAGCTTTCTCCTTCAAATATTCTAAAAAAGCTAAATGATATAGCTGGCAAGAATGGTGTTGGACGTGTTGATCTGGTCGAAAATAGATTTATTGGAATAAAATCAAGAGGGGTTTATGAAACACCTGGTGGAACTGTTTTAGCTTTTGCTCATCGGGCAATAGAATCCATTACTTTGGACAAAGAAACTATGCATAAAAAAGATGAATTGATGCCAAGATATGCAGAGCTGATTTACAATGGTTACTGGTTTTCAAAAGAAAGAGAGAAGTTACAAAAAATCATTGACCGAAAAAGAAATAAGGTAAATGGAACTATTAAAATAGCATTGTATAAAGGAAACCTAACCCTTGTCTCAAGAGTGACTAAGAGCAAAGCTTACTCCATGAAAAAAGTTTCTTTTGAAGAAAATAAAACTTTTAATAAAAAGAATGTTGAAAATTTTATTAAGAAGCATAGCAAAATGTTAAGAAAATAATTGTTCTAACTATTAAATGGAATTAATTTTTTTATAAGCTTTAACAGTATTGCTTAACAAACAGCTAATAGTCATAGGACCCACTCCTCCTGGCACGGGGGTAATTGCCTTGACTAGGTCTTTAACATTTTCGAAATCTACATCTCCCACAATTTTTTTAGTTCCATGGTCTTCCAAGCGATTAATACCAACATCAATAATAACGCAGTCTTTTTTCACCCAGTCTGCTTTAACCATTTGTGGGCTTCCTACCGAAGCAACTAAAATATCTGCTGTTAAACAAAGATCTTTTAAATTTTTGGTTTTAGAATGAGTAATCGTCACAGTACAATTTTCTTTAAGCAGCAATTGGGCCATTGGTTTTCCGTTAATATTAGATCTTCCAATAATCACTGCATTTAAACCACTTAGGTTAGGTATAACTTTTTTCAAAAGCAGGTAACATCCATACGGAGTACAGGGTACCAAGGCATCATTGCCAGACGAAAGATTTCCTACATTGTTAGGATGAAAACCATCTACATCTTTAGCAGGATTAATCTCACTAATTATTTTCCCGGAATCGATGTGGCTTGGCAAAGGTAATTGAACTAAAATACCATGTACGGCAGAGTCATCATTTAATTTGTGAATTTCTTGGATTAAATATTTCTCGGTAATTGTATCTTCAAATTTTAATAGTTTAGAATTAATACCAACCTCTTTTGCAAATTTTTCTTTATTCCTTACATAAATTTGGCTAGCTGGGTGGTCTCCAATTAAAATGACTGTTAGGCCTGGTTTGCTAAGGTTTTTGGGTAGTTGGTCGATTTCTTTTTTTAACTTGTGACGAAGCTCTTCCGCTATCTGTTTTCCATCAATAATCATTAAAATAAATAAGGTGCAAATAATTCAAAAATTAAATTTCTTATAAAAATTAAACCAAGGACTAAAACCACGGGAGAAAAATCAATGCTTGCGATATTTGGCAATACCATTCTAATTTTTCTTAGGACAGGCTCGGTTAATCTGTATGAAAATTCAATTAAACTATAAACAAATCTGTTTGAGGTGTTAATGATATTAAAAGTAACCAACCAACCTAGTATTGCATTAATAATTACAATCCATAAATACAATTGAAAAAGGCTATCTATTAAAATAAATAAGGATTTCATTTTTCTAGTTTCTCCACATAAACAGATTGGGATGGGAAGGCAAAAGAAGCACCATTTTTTTCAACTATAGCTTTGATCGCAATGATTAAACGATCTTTTGCATTTATCCATTCGAGATATTGATTGGTTTTGGTAAAACATCGAACTCGAATATCAATGGAGCTTGCAGAGAACTGATTTAATTTAACAATTAATTGTGTGTCTTTGGAAACCAAAAAATCCTCACTGGAAAGAATGTGTTTTTCTATCTGATCTCTGCACTTAGTAAGCTGTTCAGCAGTACTTTTGTATTCAAGACCAATAATCCAATCAATTCTACGGTTGGTCGTTTCTGTATTGTTTATCACCGCTTTTTCCGCAAATTGAAAGTTAGGAATAGTTGCCAACGATTTATCAAATTTACGAATGACTGTAGATCTAAAACCAATTCGTTCTACAACTCCTTCGATAATGCCTTCGACATATATCCAATCCCCAACCTTAAATCTTTTTTCTACTAAAACTAAAATTCCTGAAATTAAATTTTTGAATAGATCTTGCGCACCAAGTGCGACTGCCACTCCAAACAAGCCCAAACCAGCAATTACAGGTCCAATTTTAATTCCCCAAATGTCTAGAACTGCAGCTGCTCCTAAAATAAAAATAATAATTTTAAATGCTTTTAAAATCCAACTTAACAAATCTTTAGATAATAAATTTTCTACCTGCTTAATAAGAAAGGAAACTGGTTCAATAATTTGGTGAATAGACCAAAAAATCAAAACCGTAATCAAAGAACGATTTAGATTTTCAATAAAATAAGAAGCTTTTCCATCAATTTGTAAATAATTAGTGGCAATAAAAAAGCCTATGACTAGTGGGAAGAATTTCACTGGGCCCTCTAAAGAAGTAACTAGCTGGTTGTCAAAACGATTGGTGCTTAAAGAAACAAATTTTTCTAATCTTTTAATAATAATTTTTGAAAAAAAACCTCTTAAAAATAAGAATAATAAAAAAATTAATACCGCAAGAAAAACTTCAGAGAAATTTATACCACCAACCCCTTTAGACCAAACGTCTGAAAACAAATTTGTAAAATTACTGATAATATTCATGCCTTTAGATATTGAATTATACTCCTAAATTGATCTAATCAAGGCTAAATTGCTCATTTCCAGCGCTAAACATTTTTACATTCTTCCATTTTATTTTTTTTAAAGGAAAAAAAACATTTTCACTTAAAGATCGAAGTTGAACAGAGCTACACTTGGATTCTAAATCATTATTAAATATCAATTTTGAAAGATGTGCAGCCGAACGATTAGAGTAAATAAAGATCAGGTCGATGCTCTGGTCTTTTAAAATTGTTAAAGTTTTTTGATCGAAATCTGGATTAAGGGAGGTGGTATAGTTAATGACGCTGTCGATACGATAGCCACTTGCTTTTAAGTCTTCTTCAAGGTTATGAGCAATGTCTTCACCTCTGATGTATAAAAATTTTCCATCATTTTTGTCTGCTATATTTAAGATCGTTTCTTTGAGCTGCAAATAATTTCCTCCAGCAGTAATAATGTTATTAAATCCTTTTTGTTTAGCCTGCACTGCTGTTGCTTCTCCCACACAAAAACATCTAACATTAGATTGGATGTTTTGATCTAAACACAATGCTGCATTGGAGCTAGTAAAAACTACAGAGTTATAATTAGTAAAATTTATATCTATAGTTTTTTTTTTGATAATATTGAGAATAGGAAACACACTAACTTGATGCCCTAATTGAATAAATTTCTTAGCTGAATAAATCGATTCTACTTCAGGTCTTGTGAATAGTATGTGCAAGTTTAGTCTCCGATACTACAAAGTCATGGCCAGCTTTGTCTAAAATTTCTTCAGCAACATCTAGACCTATGCTTGCTGCTTTTTCTGAAATACCTGTTTTATGAGCATTAAATACTTTTTTTCCATCTAAAGATAGTATCTCTGATTGAATAAAAATTTCACCATCATCATTTAAAACAGCATTTACAGCAACTGGTGTGTCGCAGGCTCCATTCACTCTGTGTAAAAAACTTCTTTCTGCGCTAACAATAATTTCCGTTTCTTTATCGTTTACAGATTTTAATAACTTAATTAATTCATCATCATTAGACCTACATTGAATGGCTACCACCCCTTGACCTGCAGCTGGAAGCATTTTTTCCTTATCTAAAATTTCAGAAACTTGATTGTGAAAACCTAATCGTTTTAATCCAGCATACGCTAGTACAATAGAATCATAGATCCCTTCTTTTACTTTTTCAATTCTAGTGTCGATATTTCCTCTCATACTTACAATTTTTAAATCACTTCTTAATTTTTTTAATTGGGCAACTCTTCTAACTGACGATGTTCCTACAGTGGATCCTGGCTTGAGTGCCTCAAAAGATTTTGCAATTGGAGAAATAAAAGCATCTCTCTCGTCTTTTCTTTTTAAAAATGCTGCTAGCTTTAAATCGGGCAAACCAAAAGTGGGGACATCTTTTAAAGAATGCACTGCACAATCAATATTATTATTAAGAAGTTCTTGTTCAATCTCTTTTACAAAAAGACCTTTGCCTCCCATGCTTGCCAAATTCTCTGTCTTAAATTTATCCCCAGAAGTTTTAATAACCTTAAGCTCAATTTGATCAGGGCGAAGATCTGGATTGGCAAGGAGCAATTCATCCTTGAAATGTTCCGATTGCGCCATAGAAAGCCTGCTGCCACGACTGCCAATTATTAACTTTTGTTTTGCGATCATTTTCTCTGTTTAAATATTATTTTTCATTATATTAGTATTAAATATTAAGCGACGGGAGGTCGCATAAAAATGAGTAAAGAAATGATTTTTTTAGGTATTGAGAGCAGTTGTGATGAAACTGCGGCTTCAATTGTCCGTGAAGATAAAAAAGGCAATGTTACTATTTTGTCTAATATTGTCTCTAGTCAGGTGGAAGAGCACAAGCCCTTTGGAGGGGTGGTTCCTGAATTGGCAGCAAGATCACATGTAGAAAAAATTGATACTATTATTAAAAAAGCAATTCAAAAAAGTGGTGTTGAGCTTGAAAATATTACCGGAGTTGCTGCCACGGCTGGCCCGGGCTTGCTGGTTTGTTTGATGGTTGGAATGAGTGCGGGAAAAACGATTGCAACCTTTTTAAACAAACCATTTTTGGCAATTAATCATTTAGAGGGTCACGCCTTAACTCCAAGACTTATAGAAAAAGTAAAATTTCCTTACTTACTATTATTAATTTCAGGAGGTCACAGTCAATTCTTAGAGGTGCGGGGAGTTAATAAATATAAAAGATTGGGAACTACTATAGACGATGCGTTAGGCGAAGCTTTTGATAAAACTGCAAAAATACTTGGCATAGACTTTCCAGGTGGTCCACAAATTGAAGAATATGCAAAAAAAGGAGATAAAAATGTGTTTGTTTTACCAAAGCCTATTCTACATAAAAGTGGCTGCAACCTTTCTTTTGCAGGATTAAAGACAGCTGTGCTTCATGCTTCAAAAAAAATCAAAAATAAACAAGATAAATATGACTTAGCGGCATCTTTTCAATTTACTATTAATGAAATTTTAAGAGTGAAGTGCAAAAAGGCTATGAAACTATTTCTCAATAATAATAAAAAAAATAAAAAAAATTATTTTGTTATTGCGGGAGGAGTAGCATCTAACAAAACTATTAGATCTAATTTGAAACAAGTGTCCATAGAGAAGGGTTTTGAATATATTTTTCCTCCGGCAAATCTTTGTACGGATAACGCCGCTATGATTGCGTGGGCCGGAATAGAAAGGTATAAAAAAAATCTAATAGATGATGTAACTTTTTCTGCTAGACCAAGGTGGCCTCTAGATGAAAAGGCGCCATTTTTAAAAGGAGCAGGAGTAGATCACTCGTAGTAAACTATTTTGCTCTAAACCTATTTTCTATAAATACATAAAGAAGCTAAGATTGATAAAGTCAAATAAATAAAAGATGTTGATTAAAGCTAATTACAGTTAACTAATGTGTAGTGGTCGAGACATTATTAGGTATATTATATTCTCAAAATTAAAGATGTATATAACTTTGCATATAACGTGTTTTCTAAAAAAGGCGTATTATAAAAGTACTGTGATTCAAAAAATAAGTAACACTGGAGAAACAATTAAATACAGTACTGGTTAATGAAATTATATCCTGAAGTTGCTCAATTATTCAGCAAAAAACTGGATTTGTAAGTGCAGTATTGCATCAATTAAAATTGGGTTATTTAGAAAAATCATTAGTTTTTGAAATTATGTAGTTTTCTAAAACTAGATAATCGATATTATTAGTCATAAAACATTTAAAGGCATCTTGCGGTGTGCAAATTATTGGTTCATCTTTTAGATTGAAAGATGTGTTTATAATCAAAGGTATCCCTGTTTTTTTTCTAAAGCTATTAATTATTTCATAAAAAAAAGGATTACTACTTTTATCAACAGTTTGTATTCTCGCTGAATAATCCACATGTGTAACGGCAGGTATTTCAGAACGTTTGTTATTTATGGTTTCTAAATTTCCAAAATTATTTTTTTGCTCTATCATTTTTTCTTTTTTAATTTTAGAAACCATTAACATATAAGGATTTTCAAAATTTTCCTCAAACCATTCATTGTAATATTCTTTTAAAATTGCTGGGGCAAATGGCCTGAAACTCTCTCTAAATTTAGTCCGTAAATTTAATTCACTCTGCATTTTTTCTGACCTTGGATCAGCAATAATAGATCTTGCGCCTAGTGCCCTAGGACCAAATTCCATTTTATTATTAAATAAACCAATAATTTTTTTTTCATTCAAGTGAGTCGAAATTATTTCTGCCATTTGTTCATAATCAAATTTTTCATATTTAATATTATTTTCTATTAAAAATTTTTCAATTTCACTTGAAGAATAGGAAGGACCTAGGAGTGAGCCTTTCATATAATCAGTATTTTCAACAGCTATTTTTCTACTTTTTTTTAAATGCTGATACCAGAATGCTAAAGCTGAACCTATACTTCCACCAGAGTCACCAGAAGCTGGTTGTATCCAAATGTTTTTAAAAATTTTTTCAGAAAATATTTTTCCATTAGCTACACAGTTTAATGCAACTCCACCAGCAAGGCATAGATTATCTATGTTGTACTTTTCTTTTGAGTATTTGCAAACTTTCAAAACAATTTCTTCCAATATGTCTTGAATAGATGCAGCTATGTCCATATAAAATTTATCAATAGGGGTGTCTTTTTCTCTATTCTTTCTTTGAAAAATATTGAAAAATTTTTCATTCACCATTCTAAATCCAGTAATATAATCAAAGTATTCTAAATTTATTTTACAAGATCCGTCATCATTAATTTTTACAATTTTTTCTTTAATAAGTTCTTTATAAATTGGTCTACCATATGGCGCCAAACCCATTAATTTATATTCGCCTTCATTTACGTTAAATCCACAATAATATGTGAAAGCACTATAAAGCATTCCCACAGAGTTTGGAAAATGCATTTCCTCTAAAATTTCAATTTTATTCTTGTTGCCTATAGATATGCTTGATGTAGCCCATTCTCCCACTGCATCCAAAGTTATTATCAAGGAGTTCTCAAAATTTGATGTAAAAAAAGAACTCGCTGCATGACTTAGATGATGTTCAGAAAAAAAAATGCTTTCTTTTTTAACTTTATTATCTATTTTTTTCAATTCATTTAGTATTTTTAATTTCTGAAATAACTTATCTTTAATCCATATTGGAATATTTTTTATAAAAGAATTTAAATAAAATGGAGCAGTCTTAAAATATGATTGAAGAATTCTATCAAATTTCAAAATTGGTTTTTCATAAAATACAAAATAATCAATTTCAGACAAATTTAATTTATTGATAGAGCAAATTTCTTTAATTGCATTCGAAGGAAAGCTTTGATCATTTTTAATTCGAGTTATCCTCTCCTCTTGAATAGCATTTATAATCTCACCGTTGTCAATCAATGCAGCAGCACTATCATGATAAAAACATGAAATACCTAGAATCTTAGTCATTTAAAATATACTTTAATACTTCATCGCGATTATGTTTATCTCTAAATCTCCAAATATAAGAGTCTATATAAAAATGTAACATTTGGAAAGTTATTGGAATTAAAAGTAAATTTTTAAGAAATACTTCATCAGCAAATAATTTTGGAGATAAAGAAAAAAAAGTCATTAAAAAACTGTAAATTAAAATAAATTTTAAGAAGTTATTTTTCACTAATTTTTTAATTAATTCACTTAGGTTATTAATTTCGACACCATCTCTACCAAATTTCACTTTTGAAGTAATTATCAAATATTGACTATAGTGAATAGTTACTCCCATTAAAATTGCATGAACTGGATTTGTGACGAAACAAATTGGAAGAAATATAATTATTCCCGAAATCATTAAAAAAATTTTTTCTAGATTTCTGTATTTAAAGTAAAAAGTTATTATTGTAAAAATTATTGACAAATAAATACAATAATTAATTAAATCTGCAATTGATGTATGTATGAAATTTGTATAAAATTTAAAAAAACCAACTATAAAAAAAACCGAGTTAAATATATAGATTGCATTAATTTTAAATACTAATCCTTCATTATTATTTTCATAAAGTTTTAAAATTCCAATACTTTGTTTGGTTACATGATAAATATTGAAGAAATAAAAAATTAATAAAAAACTGTTTCTGAAATAAAAAAAACCAAAAATACAAAAAAATAGAATAAGCAGATTTCCATAAATCAAAGTTAGCTTATTTTCTTTTATATATTGTTTGTTTTTTGCGTTGATAAAAATTGGCCATGTTGCTGCAAAATGGGGTTCTGCAAGTATTAAAATTGTAAAAAAAATAAGATATAACTCGCTATCTGGAAAAGCATATAAAATTAAAAAATAAATAACCGGGAAAATTATAGGAAATTTTACAAACCAGAAATCTACCTTTTGATTTATTATTTTCATAATTTTTTACCAACCAAAATAAATAGACCACCATCACTTCCCAGAGAATTAAAATTCATTCTAAGTTGAGTAAAAATTCTATTAAATTTATTACAGAAGTTTTTATCTTGCATTACATCTTTCTCTAAACTTAAATCATTAAGGAAATCTTCATTTAAATGATTATACATTTTTAAACTTGGTAGAGTTGTGATGGGCTTTATATTATTTTCTAAAAACCAATGAATAATTTCATCAAACGTATGGAGACTCTCAACGGGATGTTCATACTGGTCTTGTATCCATGCACTTAAAACTTTTTCATCAGTTTTTATTTTTTTTCTGATCATTGGGTCAAAATATTTTAAAAATATTTTTCCCATTTTTTTTCCTAAAGTTTTATAAATTTTCTGTCTAATGATTGTACCTAGTCTCCCATAAATATTATATAATCCAACAAGAATTAAACCATTTTTTTTTAAATATTTACAAATGTTTTGAAACCCCTTTTTTGGATTTTTTGTATGGTGCAATACACCATTGCACCATACAAAATCAAAAAAATTATCATCAAAAATATCATCAAAAATATCTCCGCAAACGAAACTTATATTATTTATTTTATTTTTAATTGCAAAATCCGAACCATGTTCTAATGATTTGCTAGTTACATCAAAAGCAACAACAGAGTTGTTAGTTCCCAAAGCAAAAAAATTTGATATTTGACAAGTGCCTGCACCAACTTCTAAAATTTTTTTATTATTTCCAATAGTTTTTTTTATTTGATTGGCTAAAAAATTATTTTCTCCTTTCTTTTTAATTGATTGCTTATCATCCCAAATTGAATAGCTTGGAAAAGGATTTTTTTCATAAAACTTTTGAATTGTATGAGATGTTTCATTTTGGGTATTAAAAAAATGTATATTATTGATTTTTTTTGTTTTATTTTTAAACACAATACAAAGTTAAGTTAAGTTAAGTTAAATTATGGTATAAATAAAAGGGGAAATTATCGAGCCCTGTGTCAAAATTATTAATGATCCAAGTATCAATAAAGCTATTATAACTGGTATAATCCAGTATTTTTTAGATTTAAAAATGTATTTAAATAATTCAATAATTGTGTCAAACATTAAAATTGATTTTTAAAATTTATTTTTTTATTTTGCTGAATCCAAGTAGAATTTGGCATCGCGTCTCCATTTATCAAAGGGTCGAAGTTAAATATACGCATTAATAATGCAATTGGTGTTATTAGACCAAAATAAATTATTGTAATAATTATTGGAGAAATAAATCTAGATAGAAAAAACCCAATCTGGTACCAAAAAATATTTAATGGATAAATATAGTCTGAAAAAAAAATTCTTATTATTGTCAACATTGCAGTAGATGAGATCAAAATCAGATTAGTAGAATTAAGATAAATATATACAAAAATATTCAATAATATAAATATAGTTATAAAAAAGTTAAGAAATTTTTTATTGTTAGGCATATAAGTTAGGATTATTATATAACATGCTACGGTAAATAATATATGAAAAAATACATTTTTTTTAATTTAATATTAGTTTTACTATCACCGTGGATTGTAGAAATTTTCTTAACATATTTTATAAGTTCAGATAGCTTTATAGAGACAAAAAATATAACAGTTCAAAAGAATCACCTTTTGCAAAAAGATAAAAAAAATCAGTTAGAAATATTAAAAAAACAAGGATATCAACCTACTGTATATCCATCCATTTTGGCAAAAAAAAAAATTTACCAAAATTTAATGTTAAAATATAAATTTTTACCTTTGGGCGCTCAACCTAATACTAAAACGTATTTTTGTGATGAGGGTTATGGTTTTATAAAATTTAAGACAGATTATTTAGGTTTTAGAAACAAAGCTGAAGATTGGAGACAAAATAAACTTGCATTAATAGGAGATTCGTATGTTCATGGAAGTTGTGTCGAGGATGATTACACGATTTCTGGTCACTTAAAAAAAAAAGGAATTGATAATTTGAATTTAGGAATTGGCAATCATCAATCTGCACATTATTATCATACAATAGACCAGTTTATTATTAATGAAAGATTTCAAAATGTTGCTCTTCTTTTTTCATTGCATAATGATCTTATGGGATTAGATGCTGGTGATAGTTTATTCTTAAATAATTTTAACAGTTATTTGTTTGATATAGAGACCAATGAATTTAAATTATCAAATGGTGGAAAAAAATATTATGAGAATTTAAATGAGAATTTAACAGATTTGATAAAAGATGAAACAAGAAAAAACACAGGGATTTCATATAAAGGGCTTCTTAAGTTAAACAATTTAAGAAATTCCTTGAAAGCAAATTTTGGAATTTTTATTAATAAAGATTTAATTTGTATTAACAAATTTTGTTTATACGGATCTCTAGAAAAAAGATTTGAAAAAGAGCTGATAGTAGTAAAAAAAACAATTTCAAAGTTAATTGAAAGATGTAATCCAGAAAAAAAATGTAATCCGATTGTGATTTTACTTCACCATCCAAAGTTTTATGATCATAATTTTATTTATGATTTAAGACGAATTTATTTTAAAAAATTTGTAAATAAAATTAAGGAAGAGGCTTCGTATCTTAAATATATAGATGCTTCAGATTTTATTGATCCTGATATGCCAAAAAACTATGCTCCAGCTGGAAGTCATTTTTCAAGATTTGGTTATGGGGAAGTTGCAAATATAATATATGATAATTTAAGATAACTTTGATAATTACAAATTTGAAATATTAACGAACTTAAAAATTTCCAATATTGTGTTCAAAAGTAAATTGCTACTGTTCATCAATTACACTATAAAAACAATAATAATAAAACGATATTGTATTGAGCGTCTCATGGTATTTACATGATAGTGCGGTTTGTTTTTACAAAATAGAAAATCTATTTTATAAATTATGCAACAAAAATGGTTAATAAAATCAGAGCCTAACGTATGGTCTATTGATCAACAACAAAAAGCTGGTGCTAAAGGAACTGCCTGGGATGGTGTGCGAAACTATCAAGCTGCCAATAATTTAAAGCAAATGTCTAAAGGAGATCTTTGTTTTTTTTATCATTCAAATATTGGAAAGGAAATTGTTGGAATTGTAGAGGTGGTTAAAACTGCTTTTATAGATGTAACCGATCCAGATAAACGATTTGTAGCAGTTCAAGTAAAATTTAAACAAAAATTAAATCAACCAGTTACATTAGAAAATATTAAAAAAACTAAGGAACTAAAGGGCTTATCACTCGTTAAACAAAGCAGACTGTCGGTCACCCCTATAGACCTAAAAAGCTGGAAAATTTTATGTAAGATGGGTAAACTATAAAAAAATTCTAACGGGGAAATTCAGTGTCAGATACAGATAAGATTTTTAAAGTTAATGATGGGTGGTCTAAAATTGCTCATGCCAATAAAGAAACTTACGAAACAAAGTACAAAAATTCATTAGAAGATAATGATGCTTTCTGGGCTGAAGAGGGAAAAAGAATTGATTGGATTAAGCCCTATTCTAAAATCAAAGATGTCATTTACAGTAAGGCAAAAACTGAAATTAAGTGGTTCTATGATGGAACCTTGAATGCATCGTATAATTGTATTGATAGACATTTAAAAAATAAAGCTAACCAAACTGCAATTATTTTTGAAGGAGACGACCCTAATGTCTCTAGCAAGATTACCTACCAACAACTAAGTGATGAGGTTTGTAAATTAGCTAATGGATTGAAAAAAATTGGAATTAAAAAAGGAGATCGAGTTACTTTATATATGCCAATGGTGCCAGCTGCTGTATATTCTATGTTGGCATGTGCTAGAATTGGTGCAATTCATTCTGTAGTGTTTGGGGGGTTTTCTCCAGAATCATTAGCTGGAAGAATTGTTGATTGCAAATCTGAATATGTCATTACAGCAGATGAGGGTGTTCGAGGACAAAAATCTATACCTCTGAAGAAGAATACAGATGAAGCATTAAAAAAATGTCCTAATGTTAAAAAAAATATTGTTTTAAAACACACGGGTGGTTCTATCGATTGGAATGATAAAGTGGATGTTTGGTACCACGATTTGATTCAAGATGAATCTACTACATGCAAGCCTGAAGAAATGAATGCGGAAGACCCTCTATTTATTCTTTACACATCTGGTTCTACAGGAAAACCGAAAGGGGTTATGCATACGACCGGTGGTTATATGGTTTATGCGTCTATGACCCATGAATATATTTTTGATTATAAAGAAGGTGACGTATATTGGTGTACAGCAGATGTGGGTTGGGTAACAGGACATAGCTATATTGTTTATGGACCGCTCGCTAACGGTGCTACCACTCTAGTGTTTGAGGGAGTTCCAAATTATCCGGACGCAGGAAGGTTTTGGCAAGTATGTGATAAACACCAAGTAAATATTTTTTACACTGCTCCCACAGCTCTACGAGCTCTCATGAGAGAAGGAGATGAGTTGGTAAAAAAACATAGTAGAAAATCTTTAAAACTTCTAGGATCTGTTGGCGAGCCAATCAATCCTGAAGCTTGGCTCTGGTACCATAAAGTAGTTGGAGATTCTCGTTGCCCTATTGTTGATACGTGGTGGCAAACTGAAACAGGCGGAATTCTAATCTCACCTCAGCCTGGAGCAATCGATTTAAAACCAGGCTCAGCAACAAAACCATTCTATGGCATCAAACCAGTTATTGTTGATGAAAAAGGAAATGAACTAGAAGGTGCTTGCTCAGGAAACTTATGTATTGGTCAATCATGGCCTGGGCAGATGAGATCTGTGTATGGAGACCATCAAAGATTTATTGATACATACTTTGCAGCCTACGAAGGAAAATATTTTACAGGTGATGGCTGTAGACGAGATGAGGATGGTTATTATTGGATCACTGGAAGAGTGGACGATGTAGTTATTGTGTCAGGACACAACTTGGGAACTGCAGAAATTGAAAGTGCCTTTGTTGCTCATCCAAAAGTGGCTGAAGCAGCAATTGTAGGCTACCCTCATGATATCAAGGGACAAGGACTATATTGTTACGTAACTCTTAATGCTGGGCTAGAAGGATCAGAAGAACTCCTCAAAGATTTAAAGCAGTGGGTTCGAAAAGAAATTGGTCCTCTTTCAACGCCTGACTTGATTCATTTTACTCCAGGTTTGCCGAAAACTAGGTCGGGGAAAATTATGAGAAGAATTCTAAGAAAAGTTGCTGAAAATGACTACGGCAACCTTGGGGATACTTCGACCCTTGCAGATCCAACAGTGGTACAAAGTTTGATAGATAATAGGTTAAATAAATAATCTAAAAATCAGAAACTATTCCTTTTTTTTCCCAGTCACCGTATCTAGTGGGCTCGGGTCCTGTAGGACCATTTATTTCCTTAGGAGTTTTTTCTGTAGATTTTAATTTTTTTCTTTTTTTAACTTCTTCTAGGGCTTTTTTGGCTATTTCTTTAAAATCTCTGCTCATATTTTTTTTACTAATTGATAGAATTCTTTCTGAACGTTTTCCCATTTTAAAATCATAGAGTTCAAAACTATTTTTCTGTCTAAAGTTTTTAAGTTATCAGCAATAGGCGCCCACTCGTATAAAGCCAGAGCACTCTCATTAAATGGCCAAGATTTATAATACTTATCCCAATCTATTTTTTTTAATCTGTCTTCAAAAAGATTCTTACCCTTCAAGACAATGTCTTCGGGCATCCCATTGGTTATTTCATTATTTAAAATTTCTTCGTAAATTTGTTTTGCTTTTGTAGTTTCTTGCGAATCGTAAAAAACCTTTAAATAAGAAAGGGTAAAAAAAGTAAGATCTTGTAATGCCACAGAGTAAATGTTCCACTTTGCAGTGTTGATAGAGGCTAAAAATTTCTCATCATTAAACATTAAGACATATCTAGTTCCTATTCTTGTTTTTAAATAACCATACAATGTTACTTGGGATACCCATGCTGACTGCTTTTGAATATAAGACTTAAGATCATTCAGGTCTTTTATTTTTTTTTTAGGCAGAATAGATTTAAAGAGCCCCAAAAAGTAAGTATTGAAGTAGGTCTTAAAATCATCCCACTTAATATCTTTAATTTTTAGCGAATACTTTAGGCTCATGTATTAATTGTCTGTGACGTTCTGGTCATAACTTACTCTATATATTACAAAAGCCCTGGTTTTTAAACGCTTTTTAAAGCTTTTAATATAACAGCCAAACAGGTATGTTTTTTTTAGTTAACTATAGGGAGAAAATAAAAATGTCAAAACAATCACAACACTGGGGGAAAACCAGAGGATTGCTATTCAAGACTTTAGCAATTTGGTTTGTATTCTCAATCGGCATCTTTTTTTTCGGAGCAGAAATGCAAGCGTCTTCCTTCAAGCCTTTTGGATATCCATTGTCATACTACATGACGTGCCAAGGGTCTCTTTTAGCTTTTGTACTAATCATTTTTTGGTTTGCAAATAGTCAAGAGAAAATTGATGAAGAGTTTGGCTACTCAGAAAGAGGGGATTAATATGATAAAAGGTAATTTTATAGACAACTTGCCTAAGGTATATGGAATATATACTGGAGGATTTCTAGTTTTCATCATATTGATGGCAATATTAGAACAAATGGGCGTTAGTGCGAAAGCAATTGGTATTGCATTCGTTGCCTTCACCGTCGGTATCTATGCATTTATTGGATGGATGTCGCGTACCATGAACACGGGTGCGTATTACGTAGCAGGAAGACAAGTCCCAACTGTATTCAACGGAATGGCTACTGCAGCAGACTGGATGTCTGGTGCTTCATTTGTTGCAATGGCAGGTGGAATTTACTTTAAGGGCTATGGATACATGGCACTTCTTGTTGGATGGACCGGTGGTTACGTTTTAGTCGCTTCGTTGTTAGCACCATATTTGAGAAAATTTGGATGTTACACGGTGCCTGACTTTGTTGGAACACGATATGGTGGAAATGCTGCAAGGCTATCTGCTGTTCTTGTTTTAACTGTAGCTTCATTCACTTATGTGACTGCACAAATCAATGCAACGGGAACTATTGCCTCTGTGGCACTAGACATTCCTTTTGAATTGGCCGTGTATGTTGGATTAGCAAGTATATTACTTTGTTCTTGCCTTGGTGGAATGAGAGCCGTTACATGGACACAAGTCGCGCAATATATTGTTTTAATTATAGCGTACTTACTTCCTGTATTCTGGATCAGTAGTAAAATGGGAGCTGGATTCTTTCCACATTTAATGTTGGGAGATGAAGTTGCTAGGATTGCTGAACTAGAAGGTCAATTTGGTTTTGTTAAAAACTCTGCAGCAGACTTAGCTACAGTGCCAAAAGGTCTAGCAGGAATAACTAAAGCTCACTCGGAAGTGAACACTACACCTTGGAAATTTATTTCATTAGTGATTTGTATGATGGCAGGAACTGCTTCATTACCTCACGTTATGATGAGATATTTCACAAGTCCAAGTGTTAAGTCAGCAAGAAGATCAGTGGCATGGTCACTATTTTTCATCTTCTTATTGTACTCAACTGCACCGATGCTAGCTACACTATCAAAACTTTCATTGATGGATCCAACTCTTGCAACTGGTATTATTGGTAAGCCAATAGCACAGGTTCAAGCGTTAGATTGGTACCAAAACTGGAACCAAGCGAAATTGATGTTTGTCAGCGACTTTAACGGAAATGGAACTCTTGAGTTAAACGAGTTTTTCATGGGTGGTAAAGCCGTAGTGTTAGCTACACCAGAAATTGCTGGTTTGCCTTACGTGATCTCAGGACTAGTTGCGGCTGGTGGTATGGCTGCTGCCATGTCAACTGCTGATGGTTTAGTTTTAGCAATTGCAAATGCTTTGTCTCATGACTTGTATTACAAGATCATTGATCCAAAAGCAGAAACTGCAAAAAGACTAATTGTTGCAAGGGTATTACTTGTGCTAATTGGTTTTGCTGGAGCAACTATCGCTGCAATGAAAATCCAAGGTATCTTAGGTTCCGTTATTTGGGCCTTTGACTTTGCGATGTCAGGATTGTTCTTCCCACTTGTACTAGGAGTATGGTGGAAAAGAGCGAACAAACAAGGAGCTGTTGCAGGTATGCTACTAGGTCTTGCTTCCGGAACTGCGTATCTAGTTTGGGTACGTAATGGTGGAGCTGGATTCTGGGGTATAACTCAACTTACCTTCGGTATCGTTGGAGCATTGGTTAGTTTAGTATCTATGGTGGCTGTTAGTTTAGTAACGCCAGCACCAGATGCAAAAATTCAAGCAATGGTTGACGAAGTTCGTATCCCTAGCGGAAGAACCATTACAGGAAACTAATAAACTATTCTTTAAGGGGCGAATTTTTTCGCCCCTTAATAGCAACACCCACTCCAACACAAATCAAAATTCATGGGCAATATTCATCCGTTTATCTTATTAATCGACTACGTCATGGGTGTAGTGATGTGGACTCTAATTGGAAGGGTTGCGATGAACATCTTTCAAAGAGAAGATTCAGAATTTTTCTTTATGAAAGTATTTGTAAAACTTACCAATCCAGTTATCCGTCCATTTAAAGTTATAACGCCTAATTTTATAGTAGAGCCTCTAATACCTCTTTATGTAGCTTGGTTTTTTTTCATGTTTAGATTCTATTTTATGCCTTGGATATTGGGATATCACGTAATGGGGATGCTATCATTTCCACTAGAGAGTGAGATCGCACTAGAACTTCTAAAATTAAAGCACTTTTTGTTGGGTAACTGATAAAAAAGAATTCAAATTAAAAAATAAAATTGATACTAAGTTAGTTAGTATTAATGAAAAAAATAAAAATCTCTCCTTCTATCCTGTCATCTGATTTTGGTCAGTTAAGCACTGAAATAAAAAAGATAGAAGATGCTGGAGCAGACATGATTCATGTAGATGTAATGGATGGACACTTTGTTCCCAATATAACTATTGGAGCTCCTGTTGTTAAAGCATTAAGGAAACACACCTCGTTACCTTTCGATGTGCATCTAATGATAGCTCCTGTTCATAAATACGTAAAAGATTTCGCTGATGCAGGTGCTGATATTATTACTGTTCACCCAGAAGCCACGGATAACTTACTTCAAACTATTGAGCTTATTAAATCTCTTGGCAAAAAAGCAGGTGTTTCTATTAATCCCAAAACTTCTTTGGATTCTATATTTCCTGTTCTCCACTTAATTGATCTTGCATTAATTATGAGCGTTAACCCAGGATTTGGTGGACAAAAATTTATGCCTGAAGTTTTATCCAAAGTAAAAATTCTAAGGCAAAAAATAGATGAAGAAAATTTAAAAGTTGAAATTGAAATTGATGGTGGAATTGATTTTGATACTGGCAAATTAGCAAAGGAAGCTGGCGTAGATATTTTAGTATCTGGAACCACCTTGTTTGCGGGTAATGATGGTCTTAAAGAAAATATTAAAAAACTAAGAAATTGCTAAGAGATTAATGAAAGCCGGTTCTTTACTTTTATGGCTAACTGCAATTTGGAAATTTCTAAGGAATAAATATAGATTTATTTATTTTAACACTAAATATTATAACCATTCCTTAAAAGCCGAACCGGTCTCGAGAATATATGATCTTCACAACACTCATTTTTTAGGCGAATTACAAGATAAAAATAATAAAAACTATTTATTAGCTTTAAAATTTAAAAAAAATATTTGGAAATTAAATAATCTTGATCAAAATAGTATTAATGACTTGCATAAATTTTCTTGGCTTAATTATATAAATGCAAATAAGGATCTTGAATATTCTAAAAATATTATCCAAGGTTGGTTGGATAACTTTTCTAACTACAATTCAAAAATTTGGCATCCCACTGTTATTGCCCATAGGCTTATTTTTTGGGTTTCCAATACTTCCTCCACTATTCGAAGTGAAGACTTGGTATTTCGAACAAAAATTATTCATAATATTTAAAACAAACACTGCATCTTTCTAAAAACATATCTCTCATTAACAGCAAATTAGACAGGATTTTGGCTATTTTTTCGTTAATTTTAGTTAGTACTAGCTTTGAAGGATATAAAAAACTTTTCGATTCTTCTTTAAAAAAACTTAATGAATTAGTTAAAGAGCTGATTGATAAGAGGGGTTTGGTTAAAAGCAAAAGTATAGAAGATCAATTTTGGCTACTCCACCACTTAATTGCAATTAAAGAAAGTCTTAAAATTTCTCAAAATTTAGTTCCAGAAACCTTGGAAGATAACATTGAAATTGTCGGTAAAAATTTTGTATCTCTATTGTATACCAATAATACAATTCCACTTTTTAATGGTTCCAAATTTTATGATTGTTCTAATTTTTTAAAATTTATTAAATTAAAGGGTTATAAATTTGATGCCAGCTCTAACAATACTAATTTTTTATTTGGCAAAATAAATAAGTTAGAAGTCTGCATGGATACCAATTCACCTCCTCCTGACACCCACGCTCGTCATTACCAGGCGGGCTGTTTATCTTTTGAGCTATTGTACAATGGGACTAAAGTTATAGCCAATACAGGTTCAGCTAAAAACTTTTCTAAAGAACTTTCATATTTAGCTCAGTCTACCGCTGCCCATTCTTGCTTAACTATTAACGATACTTCTTCTTGCCTGTTTCAAAAAAATTCTTTTATCAAAAAATATTATGGGGATGCTTTATTACAAAGATTCAAAGTAAATCGGAAAGAGTTTGTGCAGAACTCTGTCACTGCTACTTTGAGTGGGGGCCACGATGGATATCTTAAAAAATATTCTACTTTGTTTGACAGAACTATTTCTATGAATGGTGCAGACAACATAATTCAAGGAGAAGATTTACTAACGGTTTCTGAAAATGACTATGCTTTCCTAAATTTTTCAATCAGATTTCATGTGCTTCCCGATACCAAGTTAATCAAAACGAACGGCGGAGATGTATTAATTAGTATTAAAAATCAAGGCTGGAAATTTAAATCAGAGGGTCAAAATATAAAAATTGAAAGCAGTCTGTACTTTGCGGAACACAATAAAATACAAGAAACTAGCTGTATTTTAATAGAAGGAACTCTCAAACAAACAATAAACAAAATTCTTTGGTCTATAGAAAAAACTAATTAATAATTTATAAGTTGTAAACGCATGGAATTAAAAAAAATCTCAAGAGCTCTTATCTCCGTTTCAGATAAGGCAAATCTTGCAGACATGCTCCAGATTTTAAAAGAGTTTGATGTTGAAATTGTAAGTACAGGCGGTACTTACAAGGCCATTAAGGACCTTGGGTATCAATGTATAGAAATATCAAGCTACACAGGTTTTCCTGAAATGATGGATGGAAGGGTTAAAACTTTGCATCCTAAAATACACGGTGGCTTGTTGGGAGATGTTGAAAAAAAATCTCACTGGGATGCTATGCAGAATAACAATATTCCTGAGATCAATTTAGTGATCGTAAATTTATACCCCTTTGAAGAAAAACTTTTAGATAAAAAATCAACTAAAGAAATTCTTATTGAAAATATTGATATTGGTGGTCCATCGATGCTTCGGTCTTCGGCCAAAAACTTTAAACATGTCACGGTTCTACCCTCAACTAAATATTATGAAGAATTTATTACAATAATGAAAAAAAATAATGGTTCGATAGATTTAAGTTTTAGAACTAGAATGGCTAATGAGACTTTTAATGAAACTGCATACTATGACTCCATGATTGCTAATTGGATGAATCAAATTAACAAAAACAAATTCTCTGAAAAAAAAGTAATGGGTGGGAAATTAACAGCTAAATTGCGATATGGTGAAAATCCACATCAAGAAAGTGCTGTTTATGAAATACCAAATAACGAGCCCGGATTTTCAAACCTAACACAACTTCAAGGAAAAGCGTTAAGCCATAATAATTATTTGGATAGCTACAGTGCCTATAGTTTAGTGACTGACTTTGGAGTACAAGATCAAATTTGCGCTATTATTAAGCATAATAATCCCTGCGGTTGTGCAATAGACCCTGATGGCAAACTTGCCTATTTAAAGGCACTTAGCGGTGATCCAATCAGTGCTTTTGGAGGGGTTGTTGCTTTTAATTATGAAATTACAAAAGAAATAGCTGAAGAGCTGGTTAAGACATTTTATGAAGTAATTTTAACGCCTCTTATCACCAATGAAGCTTTAACAGTTTTGGCACAAAAGAAAAATTTGCGCGTTTTAAAATATAACTATCCCGAAAAAAATAAAATTCAGCATCTAACCTTCCTACAAAAAACTTTTCTAGCACAGGATGAAAATATTAAACAACTAACCAGGGTTGACTTAAAAATTGTAACTAAAAAAGAACCCAGTAACGAAGAAATTGAAAACTTATTATTTGCTAACCAAATTTGTAAGCATGTTAAGTCTAATGCCATTGTTGTTACCAAAGCCAATACAACTTTAGGGATTGGAGCAGGGCAAACTAGCAGAGTTGGCTCTAGTGAAATTGCATGTGAACATGCAAACAAATTCTTTTCGGGTAAATTAGAAAATTGTGGAGCAGCTTCAGATGCTTTTTTTCCTTTTGCAGACGGTCTAGAAAATCTCATCGATCTAGGAGTAAAGTCGATTATCCAACCGGGTGGATCAATTCGTGATCAAGAAGTAATTGATGCGGCTGATAAAGCTGGAATATCTATGGTATTTACAGGCACTAGGAATTTTAAGCACTAATTTGGTCAATTTTTGCGGCTAATATAAAATCACTCTCTGTTAAACCTTGAACAGCATGAGTAAAAATAGTGATGTTTGTATAACCCCAACCAAATGAGATATCGGGATGATGCCCTTCATTCTCTGCAATAGTAGAGGTCTTGTTAATAAAAGCCCAACTTTCTTCAAAATTTTTAAATTTAAAATATTTACTTAACATAAAAATACCGTCCTGGTTTTTTATGGAATTCCAATTATTAATTTGTTTATTAAAAGTTATAATTTCTGTCTCAGAAAGCGCAGGAGTATCTCCGCTGCAAGCAATGCACTTTTTTTTGTGAAGGTTGCCCATCTTTATTTATTAAAAAAATTTAGAAAATGATTAATAGTATCTTCGGGCTTTTCTTCTTGAATGTAATGACCGCAGTCAACTGCAGCTCCGACCACTTCTTTACTACAGTAGTTTTGCCACACGTTTATTACGTCTCCCCAAACAATTCCTGTATCACCTTTTCCTCCCCACAAGACTAAAGTGGGACAATCAATTTTGCTTTGGCTATCATAATCTTTGTTATCCATATCAAGATCGCAAGAAGGTGAGGCTCTATAATCTTCGCAGGAAGCTCTGATCGTTTTAGAATTAAAACACCTTACATACTCTTGAAAAGTATCTTTACAAAAATCTAATCCTCCACCTCTTTTGGACATTTTTTTTTCTAAATAAAATTCTGCTGGGACAGAAGAAAGCATGCGCTCCGGAAGGTCATAAGGTTGCATCATTAAAAGCCAGTGCCACTTGCTCTTGGCCCAATCTTTTTTCTGAACGGTCCAAATGTGCCTATTGGGCATAATATCTAGAATAGCTGCTTTAGTGATTTTTTCTTTATGATCGAGGCACATTCTATGTGTGGTTCTTGCTCCACGATCATGACCTGCAACTTGGAAAGATTTAAAACCACATTGTTCCATTACATATATTTGGTCCATAGCCATCGCTCTAAACGAGTAGTTAATATGATTGCTTCCGCCATCCTCCGGTCCAATGCTGTCTCCATAGCCTCTAAGGTCAGCTGCAATTATATGAAAATGTTTTTTCAGCTCTGGAACTATTTTGTTCCAAGTAATGTGCGACATGGGATTTCCATGTAATAATAAAAGAGGTGGTCCGTCTCCCCCTCTTCGTAAACGGATTGTAGCCTCTCCATAACCCTGGTCGGGGACTTTCATGTCTTGTTTTTTAAAACCCTCGAACATAGTTTTTTGGAGCGGGTCAAGGGAATCGAACCCTCTGCCTAATCGTTGGCAACGATTCGCTCTACCAATGAGCTAGACCCGCTTATAATTTTTTTGTTTAAAGTATTATCTATAATGTATATTTTCAATATAATTATTAGATGAATAAAAATAAAATTAATTTAGAAAATATTCCGGAGGAAATTCCTATATTTCCTTTGTCCAATGCAATTTTTTTTCCCAATACTGTTATGCCTCTAAATATATTTGAGCCAAGATATAAGCAAATGATTGAAGATGCTTTTGATAAAAATAAATTTATCGGGATGGCCCAGCCTAATTTACAAAATTTACAATCAGAAAAACCAGATTTATTTAATATTGGGTGCGTGGGAATGATTAGCAAATACAACAAAACTTCCCAAGGAACTTACCTGGTTAACTTAGAAGGCGTTGTTAGATTTAAAGTTATTAAAGAAGTGGAAACTAAAAAAATGTACCGAACTTTTAAAGTATCTTACACAGAGTTTTCAGATGATTTGGATGAAAAGGTTAAAAAAGAAATAGATGATCAGTCCTTACTAGAATTAATTGATAAAACAAAAAAATTTTTTAAAATGTTTCAACTATCAACCGATTGGAGTGTGATAGAAAAAGTAGAGCCAAGCCAATTAATTAATTCACTAGCTATGATTTGCCCCTTTACTTCTGGAGAAAAACAACGTCTTTTAGAAACAAGCTCTATTCAGGAAAGAAACAGCATTTTAAATCAAATTATTAATTTTTATATTTTGGGTAACACAACCGACTCTCACAAAAAAATTCACTGATGGATTTAAAGACCGATTTAACCTCGATGCTTGTTTGTCCTTTGTCTAAAGAAAAATTAATTTATGATAGGGATAATCAAGAACTCATTGCTAAACGTTCGGGCTTAGCCTATCCAATAAAAGAAGGCATTCCTATTATGCTTCCAGACGAAGCGAGAAAATTAAAAGATTAAATTGAATTTTAAGACTTATTCATAGAGTCAAAAAATTCAGCGTTATTTTTTGTCTCTCTTAGTTTTCCAATCATAAATTCAACTGCATCCATGGTACCCATCGGGTTGATAATTCTTCTTAGTACATTCATTTTAGAAAGTTCTTCTTTAGATAAAAGCAGCTCTTCTTTTCTAGTTCCAGACTTGGTAATATCTATTGCAGGATAAATTCTTTTATCAGCAACTTTTCTATCCATAATTACTTCTGAGTTACCCGTACCTTTGAATTCTTCAAAAATAACTTCGTCCATTCTCGATCCTGTTTCTATTAGTGCTGTTGAAATAATAGTTAGCGATCCACCTTCTTCTATGTTTCTTGCAGCACCAAAAAATCTTTTTGGTCTTTGTAATGCGTTTGCATCCACACCACCGGTTAACACTTTACCGGAGCTTGGGACCACAGCATTATAGGCTCTTCCTAATCTTGTTATAGAGTCTAATAAAATGACCACATCTTTTTTATGCTCTGCAAGTCTTTTTGCTTTTTCAATTACCATCTCAGCTACTTGAACGTGTCTCATTGCTGGTTCGTCAAAAGTAGAGCTTACGACCTCTCCTTTTACAGATCGCTGCATATCAGTTACCTCCTCTGGTCTTTCGTCAATCAACAAAACAATTAAGTAAACCTCTGGGTGATTGGTTGTAATAGAGTGAGCAATGTTTTGTAACACCACTGTTTTTCCGGTTCTAGGAGGCGAAACAATTAGTGATCTTTGTCCTTTTCCTATGGGTGCAATTAAATCTATTAGTCTAGTTGTGACATCGGCTTTTTTTTCAATTTTAGTAGTTTCGATTTCTAATTTTAATTTATCCTGAGGATACAGTGGAGTTAGATTGTCAAAATTAATTTTATTTCTAGTTTTTTCAGAATCTTCAAAGTTAATCTTGTTAACTTGAAGTAATGCAAAATATCGCTCTTGTTCTTTGGGCGCTCTAATTTCACCTTCTACCGTATCTCCTTTTCTCAAACCAAATCTTTTAATCTGACTCGGACTAACATAAATATCATCTGGTCCAGGTAAGTAATTGGACTCCATTGCTCTAAGAAAACCAAAACCATCTTGCAAAGTTTCCAAAACCCCGCTGGCTGTAATCTGTTCATTTTTTTCTGCAAGTTTTTTTAGAATTGCAAACAAAATTTCTTGTTTTCGCATTGTACTAGGGTTTTCAATGTCTAGTTTTTCTGCTTCTAAAATTAAATCGGCGGGCGTTTTATCTTTGAGTTCTTGAAGGTTCATTTGTATTAGGAGGGTTTTTTTACTTTTGAAATTATTTTATAGCGGATACTAAGTTTTTTGCAAGTCTACAGTGGTTTAAAGATAACTAAAAAAATAATAATAACCATTAAAACAGTGGGAATTTCATTAATTAATCGATAAAAATTTTCAGTCTTAACGTTTTGATTATTGATAAACTTTTTTCTACATACGCCTAAAAATCCATGAAAACCTGACATTGCAATTACCAAGCCTATTTTTAATTGAACCCAAAACTGCATAGCCGCCTCATGTCCCAACATTCCCAACAATCCAATTCCCAAGATCCAGGAAACAATCATGGCAGGGTTCATGATAAACTTTAATAATCTATATTCCATTTGGACAAACTTTTCATGTGTCTCGGAACCAAAAGAGGTTTGACAATGATATACAAAAATTCTTGGTAAGTATAAAAGTCCTGCCATCCAAGCAATAATGGAGATGATGTGCAAAGATTTTAATAAAAGGTAAATATCCATAACTAAACTATATGTTTCTTAATAAGATATTCTAAAAGATTTATATGATCATTGCTATCATTTAAACAAGGAACCATAGAAAAATTTTCTCCTCCGTGCTCTCTGAATGTCTCTTGCCCTTCCATTTCTATTTCTTCTAATGTTTCGACACAATCAGAGGAAAAGCCAGGGCAAATAATTAAAATATTTTTCTTTCCTTCTTTTGCCAATCTTTCTAACGTTTTGTCTGTGTAGGGTCGTAACCATGACGCCGGTCCAAATCTAGATTGAAAAGAAAGTTCTATAGGAATTTTGGTGCCAAACTTTTCTATTAAAAGTCTGTTTGTTTTGTGACAATAACATTGATACGGATCGCCTTTGTCAAAATATTTTTGCGGTATTCCATGGTAAGAAGATAAAATTACATCTGGAATCCAATCAATTGTTTTTAAGTGATTCTCAATGCTATTGGCTAGGGCTCCAATATACAGCGGCTCCGATTCATAGTGTGGAATAATTTGTAGGCTTGGTTGCCATCTCATTGTCATTAGATTTCTATAAACCTCATCGCATACTGTTGCTGTTGTTGCTGCGGCATACTGCGGATACAGGGGTAGAATGATTAATTTTTCGCATCCTTGCTCCTTCATTAATTTCATTTTGGAACGTATGCTTGGATTGCCATATCTCATGGCATAATCGACGTGAATATTTTGGTTAGAAGAAAATTTTTGAATAAGCTTTTCTGATTGGCTCCTAGTGTAGAATCTTAGAGGAGATTCGTTGGTTTCTTTCATCCAAATTTTTTTATATGCCCTGGCTGTCTTGTGGGGCCGCAGGTTAAGAATAATAAAATTTAAAATAACCCACCATAAGATTGGGTTTGTTTCAATTACTCTTCTGTCCGATAAAAATTCTTTTAAATATTTTCTAATATCCCACCAAGAAGTGCTATCTGGGGTACCCAAATTAACAATTAAAACACCGGTCTTGCCATACTTTACTTCGGGGTGATTAATTTTTTCTAAATTAGTGTTCATGAAAAAGACCTTACTACTTTAACCAGCTTGTGAACAGTACTGGGGCTTGTTTCTTTTGGCACCCCGTGCCCTAGATTAAAAATATAATTTCTGCTTTTAAATTTATTTAAATAAAAATATATTTTTTTTTCCATTAGTTTTTTTTTCGAGTTTAAATACTTGGGGTCCATTCCTCCTTGAATGGTAATTTTCTTGTCGATTTTTTTTAATATTAGATTCACATCTATTTTACTATCTATGCTTAAGCCATCTGGCTTAACGACATTACAAAAGTCAACTACCTTTTTGCCTATGCCTTTCGGGAAGCAGATAATAGGAACGCGCGGGTATTTTTTTTTTATTTTTTTAATAATTCTTTTTGTTGGTTGAAAACAAAAAAAATCGTGGTGTTTTTTTTCTAATAGGCCGGCCCAGCTGTCAAATAATTGAATGGTGTCTGCTCCTGCCTTTATTTGCTGTTCAATATGAATGTATATAAATTTTTCTATTATTTTTAGTAATTCTTTGGTTTGTTTTGTATTTTTTAAAATTTCTTTGTAGACCTGACTTTTTTTTGGGGATTTTTTATTCAAGACATAGACCAAAATAGTCCATGGAGACCCTGCAAATCCTATCAAAGATTTTTTTTTGTTTAGTAACTTTCTGGTTTTTTTAATTGCCAAATAAACATTTTTTAATTTTTTAATAAATTCTTTTTCTTGTGTTTTTTTAAATGTGCTTAATTTAAAATCTCCTAAAATGGGTCCTTCGTTTTTCTTAAAGTCTACTTGCTGTCCCAGTGCATAAGGTATTACCAAAATGTCTGAAAATATAATTGCAGCATCCAAATCATATCTTTGAATAGGTTGTAATGTAACTTTTGTTGCGGCGTTTACATCCAGACAGAAATTAATGAAATTTTTTTGTTTTTTCCTTACTTTTTGGTATTCAGGTAAATAACGACCTGCTTGTCTCATTAACCAAAGAGGATTTTCTTTACTAAGCGATTTTTTAAATAGTTCACTCATATATATAATAATTAATTATAAGTATTGGTATTGGTGGGTGCTGTTAGTTTCGTGGTTAAGTTTTAATTAACATTTTATACATAAGTTTTACAAATTTTAATCTTTTAATCGTTAAGAATTTGTACTTTATAAACACAACTAACTTGTAATAAAAAACTCACAAAATCTAACACTTTTTCAACAACCGACTACCAAAAAAAGGACTAATAAACCGGCCGCACAAGAAGAGTGTATTAATCCGGGTTATATATTATTATTAACAAGCTTATGAACAAGGAATATAATTTTTTTTTAGTTTCTGACTCCACGGGAGAAACCCTAGATCGTATTTTTTTGGCTATAAAGGCCCAGTTTAGAAATATAAAATATTCCCTTCACCACTTTTCTTTTATCAGAACAAGCGCTCAGACAGCCCAGTTAATGAATAAGTGTAAACAAGTAAAAAATCCTATTATTATTTATACTTTAGTTGAGCCCTCAACTTCTAATTTTATTATAAATGAAAGCAAAACTTTAAACATACCTTGTTTTGGCGTTCTGGATCATCTCATTCCTAAATTTGAAACCTTGCTTAATGAAAAAGCCACCAGAATGCCAAGTGGCCAGCATGAACTGAATAAAGAATATTACAAAAAAATAGAAGCCATTCAGTACACCCTTGCCCATGATGATGGACAACAAATAGAAAGCATTGTTGATGCAGATATAATTTTAATAGGTGTCAGTAGAACCAGCAAAACACCAACATCAATTTATCTTGCAGAAAAAGGATTCAAAACAGGAAACATTCCATTGGTTAATCATCAGGAAGTTCCAGATTCTGTTTTTCAATCAAAGGCTCTACTAATAGGGCTTTATATTGACCCAGAGAGGTTGGTAGATATTCGGAAAACAAGAATGAATATTTTAAATGATAAACAGGAAGATCATGGATATGCAAATATAGAATTTATCAAGGAAGAGGTTGCAAGATCTAAAAAAATGTTTGCCTTAAAAAAAATACCTACGATTGATGTTACAAGAAAATCGGTGGAAGAAACTTCTGCTGCGATTGTAAAAATTTTTGAGATTAGACAAAATTCATGATTAAAAACATTATCTTGGCCTCTAAAAGTGAAATTAGGAAAAAGGTTTTGGAAAAAGAAGGCTTTGATGTTCGTGTAGAAGTGTCCAGTGTAGATGAGGATATTATTAAAGATTCTATGAAAGCCGAGGGTGCAACTAGTATTTCCATTGCCAAAAGCCTAGCGGAGCACAAAGCGAATAGGGTTAGCTCAAGATTTTCTGACCTTTTCGTTTTGGGAGCAGATCAGGTATTAGATTTTAATAATGATCAAATTAACAAACCCAACAACTTAGAAGAGGCCAGATTCATTATGACTAAATTACAGGGCCAAACGCATTCACTGCACAGTGCTGTTTGTGTGTCTAAAAATGGAAGTATGATCTGGAATTATCATGAAACCTCAACATTAAAAATGAAAACCATTTCACCCAAAGATTTAGAACTTTATTTAGAGGATGTGGGTATAGAGCTTATGCAAAAATATGGGGTTTATCAAATAGAAGGAAAAGGAAAAAAACTGTTTGAAAAAATTGATGGAGACATGAATGCAATTATGGGGATGCCCATTGTTGCTGTAACTAACTATTTTAACCAACAGGCATAATGAAAAAATTTTTTGTTATTGGTAATCCTATAGAGCATTCTTTATCTCCCACTGTTCACCAGCACTGGTTTGAAAAAAACAATGTTAAGGCCACCTATGAAAAAAAATTATTAGAGGAAAAAGATTTAAAGAATATAATTAAGGATATTAAAAACGATCACGTGGCAGGCATTAATGTGACGGTACCGTTCAAACAAAAAATTATTCCTTTGCTGGATGAGCTTTCCACAGTTGCTCAAAGCACACTGTCTGTGAATACAATTTATAAAAAAAATAATAAGGTAATAGGTGACAACACAGACGTTGGAGGTTTTCAAAAATCTTTAATGGACAATATTTCCAAAGAATCTATCAAATCTGCATTACTAATAGGAGCTGGAGGAGTTGCTCCGTCTATTGTTTACGCTCTAAAAACATTAGGAATAGAACAGATTTTTATTGCTAATAGAACGGTGGAAAAAATAGTTAATTTACAAGAAAAGTTTGGTCCCCCATTAACCAAAATAGCGTGGGAAGATTTGAGCAAGCAACAACTCAATGTTGATATTATTATCAATGCTACTAGTCTCGGATTAAACAATGATCACATGATAGATTTGAATTTTTCTAGCATAGATAAAAAAACTATTTTTTATGATGTTATTTACAATCCAAGTGAAACCAGACTTTTACAAAAAGCAAAAAAACATGGATGTCATACAGTAAATGGAATGAAGATGTTTTTATACCAGGCACAGCTAGCTTTTGAAATTTGGAATCAAATTAAACCAGTTATAGATGTGGATTTAACAAATATTTTAGCAAAGAAGCTACATGATTAAAATATGTGTAGTTGGAGAGATTGGATCAGGAAAAACATATATATCTAAATTGTTTTCTCCTAAAAAAAATTTAATATTTAATGCGGATATCGAAGTAAAAAAAATTTACAAGCGACACAGGCCTACATTTGCTAAATTAAAAAAAAACTTACCTCTTTTTATTAAAAGCTTTCCTGTAAAAAAATCAGAACTTTATGATTCTATTTGTTTTAATAAAAATAACTTAAAAAAAATCATTAAGATTGTGCACCCAGAAGTGAGAAAAAAAATGAATTCTTTTTTAAAACAAAACAATAAACAAAAATTTGTTATTTTAGATGTGCCGCTGCTATTAGAAAATAAACTAAATAAACCCGAAGATGTTATTATTTATATTGATGCAAAGAAAAACATATTACAAAAATTTATAAAACAAAGACCTGGCCATAACCCAAAAATAATTAAGTTGTTAAAAGAATTGCAAATTACACCGAAAAAGAAAAAAATTTTATCCGATATTATTATCAACAATAATTTTAACCCTAAAAAAATGAGATTGAGAGCCAAAGAGCTTATTGATAGTATTATTATTTAAATGCTAGAAATTATTTTAGATACTGAAACTACAGGCCTTTCTTTTAATACAGATAAAATTATTGAAATTGCTTGTATTGAACTCGAAAATCAAATTCCAACAAAGAATAAATTCCACGTTTTCATTAATCCCAACATGGACATTTCAGATGGCGCGTATCAGACTCACGGAATTTCAAGAGATTTTTTACGAGACAAACCAGTCTTTAAAGACATAGCGAAGGAATTCTTAAACTTTATAAAAGATTCCAAATTAGTTATTCATAATGCTGATTTTGATTTGGCTTTTTTAAATAAAGAACTTCAAGAATTAGATCTAGAGCCTTTGTCTAAAGATCGTGTAGTAGATACGTTGTTTCTAGCTAGACAAAAATTTCCAGGATCTCAGGCTAGTCTAGATGCTTTGTGCAAAAGGTTTAAAATAAATACCTCAGAACGAGAAAAACACTCTGCGCTAGTAGACTGCAATTTACTTACGGAAGTGTACATCGAGTTACTTGAAAAGAAAGAACCCTTGTTAGATTTGCAACCATCACAGGCTGATATTAATGACTTAGATAGTTCTAAAACAATAAACACAAATAGAAAAAAAATTATTGTTCCAATCACAGGGGAAGAAAGAAATCTACATAGAGAATTTTTAAAAGTTCACGTCCCCAAGTCTTCTATGCTTAACTAGGAAACTGCTGGTTATACAATTCTTCAAAATTCACTTCTTTAGTAAAAGAGAATTCTTTAAATCCCGATTTTTGAAAAATAGTGGTAACCATTTCTTTCATAAAAGAAAAATTTTCAGTTGGTAGTTTTACTAAAATTAATTTTTTTACCTCATCGGTAGTTAGTTTTGTGTTTATTATTTTAAAGACAATAGCCAAACAAACCTCAGTATGAATTTTCTTCTTCGTAGATTCTGGAGCTTCTAAAATAAATTTGCAGTTAAGTTCAATGAGATTATTTTTAAAAGGTTTGCTGCTTAGATCTAACTTAGTAGCATAGGTCCCTAAGTTTTGAGCTGCATCAATAAAGCAATCTGGATCAGGAATTTCAAAAGAAATATCCTTGATATATTTGGCAACTATCTCATAATCTTTATTTAAATCTGTCATGCTCGTCTATTTCCTCTGGTTTAATTTCTATAATATTATCCTCTACGTCCTGAGGTTTATTAAAGAAATTTTTTAAAATAAAATTTCTTGTAAATGGTATCAATAGTAAAAACCCAATTGTATCAGTTAAAAAACCAGGAAATATTAAAAACAACGCAGCTATAAGCAGGCAGAATCCACTGAGCATATCTGCAATAGGTTTTTTATTCACTCTTAGGTTTTCCAAGGCAGAACGTAAAGTTGCAATACCCTGAAGCTTTGCAAAATACATTCCCAGAATAGCAGTTAAAATTGTTATAGAAATTGTATTGAAAGCTCCAATCGCAGAACCAACTTTGATCATTAGATAGATCTCGGTGAGTGGTAATAATATTAAAATTAGTAGTGCTATTTGCATATTGATGATTTATATATAAGCATTAATATTAAATATTCAAATATGAGCGAAAACTTTGGTTTTATAGACATAATTTTGCTGGCTATGATTGCTGGTTTCATTTTTTTACGTTTACGAAATGTCCTTGGAAAAGGAGCAGATAATTCTCCCATCAAACCAAATTTTGCAAACAAATCGCGAGATGATTTTTCTTTTGTAAAAGAAGTTAGAACGGAATCTAATAAACCTGTTTTTGACGAAGCCTCTTTTAAAAAAGGAGCAGAATATGCTTACGAAATGATCATTAATGCCTTTGCTAAAGGAGATAAGCAAAGTCTAAAACCACTTCTTACAAAAAAATTATATCTGGATTTTGAGAAAATTATAGATGACAGGAATGAAAAAAAATTAACTTCTAGCTTAACATTTATTGGAATTGAAAAAATGTCTATTGATAAGGTTGGTAACGTAGACACAAAATATAAAGTTACCGCACGTTTTATAAGTCAAATAATAAACTGTCTTAAAAATGAAAAAGACGAAGTGGTTGAGGGTGATGCGGAGAAGACCAAAACCACAACAGATGTTTGGAGTTTTGAAAGAGATCTAAAAGATTCAGATCCTACTTGGTACTTAACAGAACTATCTGCTGAAACAGAAAATAGTGAAAAAGAAACTAAGCACTAAAATATCTAAAGAAGACTTAGAGACTTGGAATAATTTTATTAAAGGAACAAGGTCAGTAGAAGATAAAGACATAAAGTTATCTCCTGAACAAAACTTTGAAAATAGCAAAACGTATGATCTTCGAATAGATTTGCATGGGTATACTATTGAAGAATCTTTTCGCAAAATTGATCAGTTATTTATTTTTGCAAAAGAAAACAACGTTAAAAAAGCCCTAATCATTACCGGCAAGGGTATTCATTCTAATAAAGAAAATGATCCTTATGCATCTAAAGATTTAAGTCTTTTAAGATATGCTGTGCCAGACTATATAAATAAAAATTATTCTCAAAATATTATTTCTATCGAAACGAGTCCCATTAGTCTTGGAGGTGAGGGGTCGATGATAGTTACACTAAAAAAAATATAGCTTAGTTGATAGCTTTTAAAGAATAAACTTAGATAAGTCTTTGTCTTTGATAATATCACCAAGATTTTTTTGTACAAAAGATTTATCTATTACAATCTTTTCCCCGCTCTTGTCAGGAGCTGAAAAACTAATTTCTTCTAACACCTTTTCCAAAATAGTATGTAATCTTCGAGCACCAATATTCTCAATAGTAGAATTAATTTGACTAGATATTTCTGCAAGCTCCTCGATCCCATCATCAGTAAATTGTAGCTCTACATTTTCTGTTTTCATTAAAGCGACATACTGTTTGATTAAACTGTTGTCTGGCTCTTTAAGTATTCTAACAAAATCTTGTTTTGTAAGTGGTTGTAGCTCTACTCGGATAGGCAATCTTCCCTGAAGCTCTGGTAATAAATCTGATGGTTTTGCTAATTGGAATGCACCAGACGCTATAAATAGAATATGGTCAGTTTTAATGGGTCCGTGCTTAGTGTTAACCGTAGTACCCTCAATAAGTGGCAATAAATCACGCTGAACACCTTCCCTAGAGACATCTGTCCCAGAGCGTTCGCTTCTAGCCGAAACCTTGTCAATTTCATCAAGAAAAACGATACCATTATTCTCAACAGAAAATTTTGCTTCTTTTATAATTTGATCTTGATCTATTAATTTATCTGATTCTTCCTGAATAATGTATTCATAAGATTCTTTAACAGACATTTTTTTATTTTTCTTTTTCCCAGCAGACCCTTTGCCAAAAATATCTCCAATATTAACCATGCCGACACCACCTTGCATTCCTGGAATTTCAAATGAGGGTGTAGATGGATTGTCCTGAACAGCAATTTCTATAACAGTGTCATCCAAGTCTCCTGCTCTTAGTCTTTTTCTAAAACTTTCTCTTGTAGCGGGCGTTGCACTTTTTCCAACTAGCGTATCCAAAACTCTTTCCTCAGATGATAGCTGGGATTTTGCCTCTACTTCTTTTCTTTTTTTCTCTTTAACAAGAGCAATAGAAATTTCTATTAAGTCTCGTATAATTTGCTCAACATCCTTACCAACATAACCAACTTCAGTAAATTTAGTTGCTTCAACTTTTATAAATGGAGCTTCCGATAGTTTAGAAAGTCTTCTGGATATTTCTGTTTTTCCAACACCTGTTGGACCAACCATTAATATATTTTTTGGAAGAACTTCTTCTCTCAAATCGTCTGGCAATTCCTGCCGCCGCCATCTATTTCGAAGAGCTATTGCTACTGCTTTTTTCGCGTCCGCCTGTCCAATTACATAGCGATCTAACTCAGACACAATTTCTCTTGGTGAAAAAGAAACTATTTTTTGTTCGTTTTCCATTTATAATTTTTCGATAGTGATATTGTTATTTGTGAATACACAAATGTCCGAAGCTATTTCTATAGATCGTTTGGCAATTTCTTCTGCAGTTTTGGTCCTGTCATCTATCATAGCTCTAGCAGCAGCAAGCGCATAATTTCCACCCGATCCAATGGCTACCACTCCGTATTCTGGTTCTAGAACGTCACCCTGCCCAGTAATTACAAAACTCTTATCTTTATCGGCGACTAGCATTAGCGCCTCTAGTCTTCTCAAATATTTGTCTGATCTCCAGTCCTTTGCCAATTCCACAGCAGCTCGTGTTAGCTGTCCTCCATGTTTCTCTAGTTTAGATTCTAACCTTTCAAACAAGGTAAATGCGTCGGCAGTAGACCCTGCAAATCCTGCAATAATATTTCTTTTTTCAATTTTTCTAACTTTTTTAGCAGTACTTTTCATAACAGTATTGCCAATGCTCACCTGTCCATCTCCTGCAATTACCACGTCTCCATCTTTTCTAACCAGTGCAATGGTAGTTCCGTGCCAGCTATTATTGTCCATATTTTTGCTTTATTTAATTATTAAATATATGTGGTAACGAATTCCATATCTTCAAGGTATAAACTTTATAGTATTTATTATATTAAATAAGCATACTTCATTATGAGAACAGCAAACGTAGAAAGAAAAACAAAAGAAACCAGTATTAGCGTTGATATAAATATTGATGGTACGGGGAAGTACGATATCCAAACTGGAATTGGTTTTCTAGACCACATGTTAGAACAAGTTTCAAAACATTCTTTGATCGACCTAAAGGTTAAAGCTAAAGGAGATCTGCACATTGATTTGCATCATACAACCGAAGATACAGGAATTGCAATTGGAGAAGCTTTATTAAAGGCCTTGGGAGAAAAAAAAGGAATTAAGCGATATTCATATGCCCTTATTCCAATGGATGAAACATTAAGCAGAGTAGCTTTGGATATTTCAGGTCGTCCATATTTAGTTTGGAATGTAAAACTAAAAGTCGAAAAACTTGGAGAAATGGACACGGAGTTGTTTAAAGAATGGTTTCAAGGATTTGCACAAGCAGCAGGTATTACCTTACATATTGAAAATATTTACGGAGACAACAGTCATCACATTATCGAGTCATGCTACAAAGGTTTGGCAAAAGCTTTGCGAAGTGCCTTAGAGATAGATCCTCGACAAAAAAATTCTATCCCTTCCACTAAGGGCACAATTTAATTTTTAAATGATCATATCCATCTTTGATTATGGATCTGGCAATATCAAGTCAGTTTCAAAAGCTGTAGAATTAGCCGCTAATAATTTACAAAAAAATGTTTCCGTTCAGGTTATTCATGATCCCAAAAAAATTAAAGAGGCAGACAAAATTATTTTACCGGGACAAGGTTCGTTTAAGCAATGTGCACAACATTTACGAGGCATTCCTGGAGTTGTAGATGAGCTCAATGACTTTGTGTTAAATAAGAAAAAAAATATCTTTGGTATTTGCGTGGGCATGCAATTATTTGCAGACTTTGGAGAAGAAGATGGAGGTTCTAAAGGTTTAGGATGGATACAAGGAGAGGTCAAAAAAATTAAAATTATTAATCCAGAATTAAAGCTCCCTCATATGGGATGGAATGAGATTGTTTTAAAAGAAACCAACCCTTTGTTTCAAAATTTAAGTGAGGACAAGCATTTCTATTTTGTTCATAGTTATGAATTTATTGCACAAGATCAAATTAATGTTGCAGCATCTACATTTTATCAGGACGAGATAACAGTAGCTATTTTTAAGGATAATATTTTTGGGACTCAGTTTCATCCAGAAAAAAGCCAAAAAAATGGGATCCAAATATTAGAAAATTTTATAAGTTGGTAATATTATGATTATTTATCCAGCCATCGATCTTAAAAATCAGAAGTGTGTAAGGCTTTATAAGGGAGACTTTTCCAAGGAAGAAATTTTTAATGATTCTCCATTAGACCAAGCACAACAATTTGAGAAACTAGGCTTTCAGAATTTACACATTGTAGATCTGGATAGAACATTAAGCTCCAACAGCACAAACTTAAATTCTATAAAAGAAATTGCGAAAAACACTTCTTTAAAAATTCAAGTGGGGGGTGGATTAAGAACTTTAGAAAACATCGAAGAAGTTTTAAGGTTGGGTGTTGAAAATGTTGTTATGGGTACTGCTGCAGTAGAAAATATCGATTTATTAAAAGAGGTTTCTATAAAATACCCCAATCAAATTTCAGTAGGGATAGATGTTAGAAAAGGATTTTTAGCTTTAAAAGGATGGACGGATCAAACGCAATTGTTAGCATTTGATTTTGTAGATCAGATTAAGGAATGTCCAATTAAAAGTATTATTTTTACCGATATTGATAAAGATGGAACAAAAGAAGGCGTAAATCTTGAGGAAACATTAAAGCTAGCGACTATAAGCAAAGTTCCAGTAATTGCTTCAGGAGGTGTTGCAAAAATAGATGATGTTTTTGATATACAAAAAACCCAAAAGATTGGTGGAGTTATAATTGGCAAGGCTATTTACGACGGCTCTATTAATTTAGAAGAATTGGTTAAAGTTAAGTAGGTGTTAAAAAAAAGAATTATTCCCTGTCTCGATGTAAAAAATGGAAGAGTAGTAAAAGGTATTAATTTTGTTAATTTGGTAGATGCTGGTAACCCAGTAGAGCAAGCAAAAATTTATAGTGACGGTGGAGCAGATGAGATTTGTTTTTTAGACATTACTGCTTCTAATGAGAATAGAGATATTTTATTAGACACAGTTCAAAAAACAGCAGAGCAATGCTTTGTTCCTTTAACGGTTGGAGGCGGAGTAAGATCAATTCAAGATATACGAAATCTTTTGATGGCAGGGGCTGATAAAGTTTCTATCAATACAGCTGCAATTAAAAATCCAAATCTTATTAAAGAAGCAGCTCTACAATTTGGCTCTCAATGTATAGTGGTTGCTATTGATGCCAAACATGTAGCATCCAATAAATGGGGTGTCTTTACTCATGGTGGAAGAGAATCAACAGAACTGGATGCCTTAGAATTTGCCTTATTGGCGGAAAATAATGGTGCAGGTGAAATTTTACTTACCTCTATGGATAAAGATGGAACAAAGTCAGGATACGACTTGCAGCTAACAAAGAGCATGACAAACAGCTTAAAAATACCAGTAGTTGCCTCAGGAGGGGTTGGAACTTTAGAGCACATCAAGGACGGAATTGTTAAAGGAGGAGCAAGTGCTGTTCTGGCTGCATCCATTTTTCATTTTGGAGAATTTTCCATCTCTCAAGTAAAAGAATATTTAAACTCAGAGAATGTTCCTGTAAGAATATAAATATGTTTAAAACTTTAGAAGAATTAATAGAAATTATTCGTTCTAGAAAAAATGCAACTAAAGACAAATCTTATACGAACCAACTGCTTAACAACAAGACTCTAAGCAAAGAAAAAACAGAAGAAGAACTTCAAGAATTGCTGGAAGCGATTCAACTCAATAAAAATCAAACGCATGAAGCTGCAGATTTAATCTATCATTTATTGGTACTTCTAGAATGTAACGATATAAAAATCGAAGATGTCATGGACGAACTAAAAAAAAGACAACAACAGTCCGGGTTAGATGAAAAAGCAAGTCGTTAAATTATGAGTTATGATACGAACAATATTTTTGCAAAAATATTAAGAAAAGAAATTCCTTGTGATAAAATTTATGAAAACGACCATGTGTTAGCATTTAAGGATATTAATCCTCAGGCCAAGATTCATGTGTTAGTCATTCCAAAAGGTGCTTATGTTAATATGGATGATTTTTCTCAAAATGCTAAGAACGATGAGATTGTAGCTCTTACAAGAGCTTTGGGAGAAGTTACAAAAATAGTTGGCCTGTCATCTTATTCTGAAGGAAAAGGTTATAGATACATAGGGAATAATGGACCAGATGGAGGACAAGAAGTTCCTCACTTACACTTTCACATTATAGGCGGTGAACCCCTTGGAAGAATGGTTTCTAAAAAGTAACCATGACTCAAAGAGTTCAAAGATATTTTTTAGAAATGAAGAATAAAAAAGATTTTAACCCAGCGGTGTGTGGAATTTTTAATTTAAAAATTTTAGAACAAGGAAAAAAAGACCCCCAGTTTTGTAAGTTTTTATACCAAAAAATAGGAGAAGATTTTCATTGGAAAGATAGGTTGGGTTGGAGCCTAGAAGAGTGGAAAAATTATTTAGATAGTAAAAAATTAAAATTTTACACAGCATATATCGGAGAAGAACCCGTTGGTTACTATGAATATCTTAACCATGAAGATACCAAAGAAGTAGAAATTACTTACTTTGGAATTTTTAAAAATTATTATGGAAAAAAAGTAGGGGGTTATTTATTAAGCCATGCTTTAGAAACAGCATGGAAACATAGCCCCAAAAGAGTCTGGGTGCATACGTGTACTTTAGATCATCCTAACGCTTTGAGAAATTATATTGCAAGAGGGATGAATATTTTTAAGAAGGAGGCAGTCTCAGTTCCCGTTTAGATCAAAATTGGGAACCTCAAATTTCTCTTTAGTATTAACATTGGTCTGGCTATTTTTTATTATAAAGGAGGTTGGTTGCTGATCGTAGCCAGCTGTTTCCCACCCAGCTATATTGAAAGTGTCTTTATTTATAAACAATCGAACAGAACCAGCGTTTTCATTATTTTTAAATTCAACCACAAAATTATTATCTTTTATTGCGATCTTTCGAATCTGATTTATTTGTTTAATAATTTTTTTTTATCTAATATGGTTGCAAAAACAGAGTTAGCCATGCGGTAGTAATAAATTTTTTGATATTTTTTTTTTATAACTATTAGCGTATTATTTTTTATAATAATTTCTTTCTGTTCATCACCTAAATATCTGCAAATTAATTTTTTGGCATAGGAAAGATAACAAGAGCCTTTTTCAACAAGTCCATTGCTAGTCTGAATAAAATCAAATTGGATATTGTTTATATCGTCAAATCTACTTGCAATTTTTTGAATAATTTCTTTGTTGCTTTCTGCTTTAGCTGAGATGGATATTACAAAAAAAATAATTAAAAGACTTATTTTTTTGATCATTAAAAGGGAAGTATTTCTCTTTTACCAGCATGGTTTGCTGGACTAATTATTTTAGATTCTTCCATTTGGTCAATAATTCTTGCTGCACGGTTATATCCAATCTGCAACTTTCTTTGTAGATAGCTAGTTGAAGCTTTGCCTTCTGCTTTAATTAAACGTACTGCCTCATCAAATAATTCATCCTTATCATTACCCCTTACCTGATTTCCATTTTCGTCGGTCACCTCTTGAATCTTTGTAACTTCATCCAAATACTCAGGAGCACCTTGAGACCTTAAAAAAGTTGTAATTTTTTCAATCTCTTCATCCGATACAAAAGGACCATGAATTCTAATTACCCTGCTTGCTGAAGACATGAACAACATATCTCCTTTTCCAAGAAGTAATTCCGCTCCCTGTTCTCCCAAAATAGTTCTACTGTCAATTTTAGAAGTAACTTGAAAAGAAATTCGTGTTGGAAAATTGGCTTTAATAGTACCTGTAATAACGTCCACACTGGGCCTCTGAGTGGCCATAACGATATGAATTCCAGCCGCCCTAGCCATTTGAGCCAAACGTTGAATGTAGTTTTCAATTTCTTTACCAGCGATCATCATCAAGTCTGCCATTTCATCTACAATTACGACAATATAAGGAATGACTCTTTTAGGATCCTCCCCCACTTTTTCATTATACCCAGATATATTACGCACTCCTTCTTCCGTCATTTTTCGGTACCTATTTTCCATCTCACCCACTACCCACTTTAATGCTGCAGTGGCTTTTTTAGGTTCTGTAATAACGGGTGATAACAAATGTGGGATGCCCTGGTAAATTGAGAGCTCTAACATCTTAGGGTCTATCAAAATAAGTTTGCAGTGTTCGGGTCTGTGTCTATATAAAATAGAAAGTATCAGAGTATTAATACAAACTGATTTACCTGAGCCAGTCGTACCTGCTATTAACAAATGAGGCATGCTCACTAGGTCTCCTACAATAGGATAGCCAGAAATACTTTTTCCAAGAGTAATAGGAAGTCTAATGTTTTTATTTACGAATTCTTTGCTAGACAAAATCTCTTTTAAATAAACTGGTTCGATATTTTTATTAGGAATCTCTATTCCAATAGTATTTTTGCCAGGAACAGTTGCTACTCTAGTTGCAATAGAGCTGGTACTTCTAGCAATATCATCTGATAAATTTATAATTTTTGAAGTTTTAATTCCAGCGGCAGGTTCAAATTCATAAAGAGTTACTACTGGGCCTGCACTGACTCTTTTAATTTTCCCCATAATTCCAAAGTCTAATAAGGTATCTTCTAAAAATTTAGACTGTTTCTCGAAGCTATCACTTAGTTCTGTATCTGATGTTGGATTATCCGGTTCTTTTAAAAAAGATATAGAAGGCATTTTATATTCAAAAGAATTTAATTTAGTACTTTCTTGCAATGGAAGGCTAGATTGAAATTCTTGGGACGTAGGGACCTCCAAAGTTTCAGTTTCTATCTGAGTTTCAAAAGTCTCTAGCTCTTGATCTTGGTTAATAGATTGATGGTTTAATATTTTAGATTTTAAAAAAGCAAATGGTTTATAAATAGTTTTGAAGATATTTTTCCAGTTAGAAACAGATAGCCCCAAACTTAAAATGAAAAAAATAAGAGCAAGAACAGCAGATGCATAAGTAACAATGTCTAAATTAAAAGAAAAAGAGGACATTAGCGTTAACAAGTAACTTCCTAAAAACCCCCCATTGCCATTTGTAGATAGCCAGAAACTTTGATCGTTATTAATTGTAAAAAATAAAGATCCGAAAATTAAGTAGAGTGTGATGAGCAAAAAAGAAATAGAAGTGCTAACCTTTTTCTGCATTCCAACCTGCATACCCAAAAAACAAAAATTGATAGCTATTCCAAAAGCCACCAGACCAAATGCTTGCAGTATAAAATCTGTAAAGCTTACTGCGTATCTAAATAGCCAAAAACTTCGTTATCATTTAGGGAAAATTAAAGTGGGGTTATTTGGCGTATAATTAAAAATTAGATAGAGAAAGGAAATACCAATTGCAACAGTTATCAAACCTGCAATTTCAAGCATTCTTTCTTTAATAAAATTTAAAATTTTTTCCATATATAACGAATCATTTGCTGTTGTTTTTTAGCATTTTTTATACAATTGATAAAAATTAATCGTGAAAAATTTAATCAAACAAAGAGTAGCAGTTCTTGGATCCGGTCTTACTGGCAAAGCTATAGCCATGGCTCTTTTAGACCTCAATATTTCAGTAGATTTAATCGAACAGACTTCACCGCCCAAAAATTTCAAATCTAACGTTACCCTATCCATAAGTGATGCTTCTCTAAAAATACTTCAAAGTTTAGGCATTAAGAAAAATAAGTTTAACTTTTGGCCTCTTCAAAAAATTATTCTTTTTGATGGTCTTAAAAAAGAAGCAAAACCTGATACAGAATTTTACAATATAGATAACAAAAAATTCTTAAGTCACATTGTTAAAAGAAATGTTCTAGAAAAAGAAATAAGCAATAAACTAAAAAAAGTTAAATTTATTAAAAACAAAATTATTTCCATCGAAGGTAAAGGGTTCTTAAAAAAAATAATTTTTCAAAATAAAAAAACGTCAGAATATAATTTAATTATTGCAACTGAATTTAGCAATTTAAAATTATTATCTAACGAAAAAAAATTAAATTGGGATTATTCTGAAACTGCTTATACTTTTGTTCTCCACCATAAAAAGTTAACCAATAATTGTGCAAGACAATTTTTTTTAAAAGATGGCCCATTAGCTTTTTTGCCAATTTCAAATACGCACACTTCTATTGTTTGGTCTGTTAAAAACAAGTCTGATGCAGAAAAGATTATTTTAAATGATGAAGCTAGATTAAATTTTTTAAAAATGATTTCAGTAGGCTTTTATGAGGTCATTGGTTGCACGAATAAGTTGGAAAAATTTGATTTAACTTTTGAGTTCCTGAGACGGACTGTGCTTTCTAGAGTTATATTTATGGGTGATATTACTCATAAAATTCATCCTATCGCAGGACAAGGGTGGAATATGACTTTAAGAGATATCAGCATTTTAGTTAGCATTTTAAAGGAAAAATTAAACAAAGGTTATGATATTGGTGATCTTGGGATACTCAAAGAGTATGAAAAAAAAACCAAGGCAAGTAATTTATTATTTGCTATGTCGATTGATCTAATAAGAAAAGCATTCAGAAGCCAATCCCCTGCCATTTCTCAATTAAGAAAAAAAAGTTTTTCTATAGCTTCGCAACCTACAGTGATGAATAAAATCATTGATCTAGCGGACAAAGGATTAAGATTTTAAAATGACAATTTATGCACTATCAACTCCACCAGGAGTTTCTGGAATTGCCATTATCCGCTTATCTGGACCTAGCTCTCTAATAATCACCAAAGATATAATTCATGGCACAATTGATAAACCAAGAATGGCTTTGCTCAAAACCTTTTACGATTCAAAAAAAGAAATTATAGATGAAGGAATTGTTGTTTGGTATCCCAAAGGCCAAAGTTATACCGGTGATGATCTAATAGAGTTTCATGTTCATGGTAGCAAAGCAGTTATCAATAAATTTTTAAACGAACTATCGTTACGGTCCGATTGCCAACTTGCAGAGGCTGGAGAATTTACTAAGCAAGCATTTTTAAATAATAAAATTAATTTATACGAGGCAGAAAGTATTGCGGACCTTTTAAATGCCGAAACAGAAGGACAAAGAATTCAGGCCTTGAGACTAAAAAATAGCTCACCTTTATTTATGAAGTGGAGAGAGAGAATTTTAGACGTTAGAAGCAAGTGTGAGGCTGCCATTGACTTTTCTGAAGAGGATCTTCCTGCTAGTATTCTGGAAGGAAATGATCAAAAAATAAAGGAAATTTCGAAAGAAATCACAGCAATGCTGGATGACAGCAAAGCAGGGGAAATCATGAGAGAAGGCTTTAAAATAGCTATTTTTGGCCCTCCCAACTCAGGAAAATCAAGCTTTTTGAACTTATTAGCCAAAAGAAAAGCTGCTATTGTCTCCGAAATCAAAGGAACAACTAGAGACGTTATAGAAGTTCAACTACAGATTAATAACTTCCCTGTTGTGCTGTCAGACACAGCAGGAATAAGAGCTGCAAAAAACAAAATTGAAAAAATCGGAATTAGTTTGGCTCTTAAACAAATTACAAAATCAAATTTAAATATTCTAATATTGGATGGAACAATTAAAAAAATTTCAAATGAAATAAAAAAATTAATTAACGAAAAAACTTTAATTATTATTAACAAGCAAGACCAAAAAAACTTTGATGGAAGGCTTGTTTTAAAAAATATGAAGGGAAAAAAGTTTTTAGGAGTTCAAGAAATTTCTACTTTAACAAAATTTGGTTACAAAAAGTTAATTGAAGATTTAAAAAATATTTTGAATAGTTTATATGATCATGGGGATGATACGCTAATATCAAGATCTAGGCACAGAACTTTACTAGTCAAAACATCTAAGCATTTGAAAAATTACCTCAAAATCTCACAATCTGCAGAAATAGAAAAAACTGCTGAAGAGCTGAAAATAGCCTCAAATTACCTAAGCGAAATAGTAGGTTTTATAGGAGTAGAAGAGGTCCTTGGAAGAATTTTTAAAGATTTTTGTGTTGGCAAATAAGTCGCAAACTTTGCTATTAAGTTAGATTCCTCACTTGTAAATTAATCCATGAGATATACATTTCGTTCATGGAAAATTTTGATGTCGTCGTAATTGGAGGAGGTCACGCAGGCTGTGAGGCAGCGGCAGCGTCTGCTCGCATGGGAGTAAGCACTGCTCTTGTCACAACGAATAAAAATTCAATTGGTGAGATGTCTTGTAACCCTGCAATCGGAGGCCTAGGTAAAGGACATCTGGTAAGAGAGATTGATGCTTTCGATGGGGTGATGCCAAAAGTTTCTGATGCATCAGGAATTCAATTTAAACTATTAAATGCAAGTAGAGGTCCTGCAGTTCGTGGTCCAAGAACGCAATCAGATAGAGCATTATACAAAAAATACATGCTAGAAAACTTAAAAAGTCATTGTAATTTAAGCATTATTTATGATCCTGTTACATCCTTTGTATTTGAACAAGACAACATTAAATCAATCATCTTGGCCTCAGGAAAAGAAATAAAATTTAAAAAAATAATCTTAACTACTGGAACTTTTTTAAATGGAGTGATTCATATTGGATCACAAATGACACCCGCTGGAAGATTTGGCGAAGCTCCTACTTCTGGTTTGTCAGAGCAATTACAAAAATTTAATTTAATGTTTGGAAGATTAAAAACTGGAACTCCTCCGCGCCTCGACGCACGTACAATTAATTTTAATGGTTTGGAAAAACAGGTTGCCGATGAAAATCCTTTTTTCTTTTCTACGGAAACTAAAAAAATTAATTCCAAACAAGTTGTATGCAGTATTACTTATACGAATGATGAAGTTCATAAAATTATTTCACGCAACATAAAAAAATCTGCAATGTATTCTGGGAACATTAAAGGTGTCGGTCCAAGATATTGTCCATCTATAGAGGACAAAATTGTCAAGTTTGCAGATAAGCAACGACATCAAATATTTTTAGAACCAGAAGGACTAAATGATCATACTATTTACCCCAATGGTATTTCTACATCACTTCCTGAAGACGTACAAAGAGAAATATTGTTTAATATCAATGGCTTATCTGAAGTTAAGATGATTAGACCTGGATATGCTATAGAATACGATTATGTTGATCCAAGAGAATTAAAATCAACCCTTGAATTAAAAAAATTTCTTCATTCTACCTAGCAGGACAGATAAATGGAACTACAGGTTATGAGGAGGCCGCAGCCCAAGGCTTGATGGCAGGTCTTAATGCATCCCTTTCCGTCAAAGGGCAGGATACCTTAATCTTAGACAGATCGCAGGCTTACATAGGGGTAATGATTGATGATTTGATTACCAAAGGTGTCGCGGAGCCTTATAGAATGTTTACTTCCAGAGCTGAATATAGACTTACTCTTAGGGCCGATAATGCTGATTTGAGACTGTCTCCAATAGCAATGAGAATTGGATGTGTGAGTCTTGAAAGATGTAAAAAGCTAGAGGAAAAAATTAAAAAAATAGAAATGATTAAAATAAGTCTTTCAAGCGTATCTTTATCTCCAAATGAAGCAAAAAAACATGGCATTTCTATATCAATGGATGGGGTTAAGAGAAATGGAATAGATCTACTAAGATACAAAAATGTTGATTATGATAAGTTAAAATCAATATTTAAAGAACTTCCTGACTCCGAAGAAGATATAATAGGTCAGCTAAAGATAGAAAATCACTACAAAGGGTACTATGCAAAGCAAGATGCTGACATAAAAAAATTCAAGAAAGATGAGTATTTAAAAATACCCAGCGATATTGACTATGATAAAATAAGTGGTCTCACAGAAGAAGTGAAGAACAAATTAAGAGTAGTTAAGCCAGAAACATTTGGACAAGCCCTGAGAATAGATGGAATGACTCCTGCTGCAATAAACCTTTTACTTGCGCACACAAAAAGATATAAATTTAAGCATTCAGCTTAAATTAAATGATAAAAACTGCATATTTAGATAGCATTGTTTCACGTGAAACATCTAAGAAAATAGAGAAATATTGTGATTTTCTCATAGAATATAACAAAAATCTTAACTTAATATCTAAATCTACAGAGGATATCATTATGAGTAGGCATATTGAAGACTGTGCTCAATTGCTTAAGTACATTAATATTGAGGACAGCAATATCCTTGATATAGGCTCAGGAGCTGGTTTTCCAGGAATAGTAATGTATATTATTAAAAAAGATCTTAATATCAACTTCAAGCTAGATATTGTAGAAAAGAGTTCAAAGAAATGCACTTATCTACAGGAGCTTTGTAAATTTTTAGAAATAGATGTGGCAATACATAATCATGATGTTAAGAATTTAAAAAAAAAGGATTACACAACTTTAGTAAGCAGGGCATTTAAACCCCTAGATTCTTTTTTAAATATTTTAGATATGAGCAATATTAATTTTAACAAAATTTTACTCCTCAAGGGCCAAAGTTATAATATTGAGATTGATGAAGCTAAGAAACATTGGGAAATAAATTGTGATACGCATGAAAGTGTTACAAATCCAGGTTCGAAGGTTTTGGTAATAAATAGTGTGAAAAAAATATAAATATGAATCATGTTGTCTCAATCATAAACCAAAAGGGAGGGGTCGGGAAAACTACCTCAACTATAAACCTTGGTTGTGCCTTTGCGAACTTAGGCCAAAAAATTTTAATCATAGATTTGGATCCGCAAGGCAATGCATCAACAGGCGTTGGAATAGAAAATAACGATAGAGACAATTCTATCTATAAACTTTTAAACGACAGAAATAACTTGCAACATTACGTGAAGACAACAAAAATTGAAAATTTAGATATAATTTGCGCAAATGTCGAATTGTTTGGATTTGAAACAGAGGTTGCTGAGATTAAAAATAGAGCCTTTATATTAAAAGAGATATTGGGTGATTTAAAAGAAAAAAATCAATATAATCAAATACTTATTGACTGCCCACCATCCCTAAGCCTTTTAACGGTGATGGCTCTGGTAGCTTCTAATTCAGTTATAGTCCCCTTGCAGGCAGAGTTTTTTGCTCTTGAGGGTCTTACGCAGCTCTTAAAAACAATAAATAGAATTAAATCCAGCTTAAATAAAAGCTTAGAAGTAGAGGGAATAGTCTTAACAATGTTTGATAAAAGAAATAAGCTTTGTTCTCAAGTAGAAGATGAAGCTAGAAAATTCTTTAGCGAACAAGTTTATCAAACAATGATTCCCAGAAATGTTAGAATTTCTGAAGCGCCTTCTCATGGTTTGCCAGTTCTTGTCTACGATAAATATTGTGCAGGTTCAATGGCTTATGAAAAATTAGCATTAGAGATTATAGATAAACAAAAAAAATTTAACTTTGCAGCGTAATGGTATTAAATAATTTTAAGTCAAAAGGATTGGGAAAAGGATTGGCAGCATTGCTGGGTGAATCAGAAACTAAAGAACCTGTCATTGAACAAAATTTTACTTCCGAAAAAGTTGCAACTCATCTTTTAAAACCAAATAGATTTCAACCAAGAAAGAATTTTGATAAAAAGCAATTGGATGAATTGGCCCAATCTATTAAGGCTAGAGGTATTATTCAGCCCATTGTTGTGAGACCATCTAATGATAATACATTTGAGATTATTGCTGGAGAAAGAAGGTGGAGAGCAGCACAGCTAGCACAACTTCATGAGATACCAGTCGTTAAATTAGATGTAGATGACACGCTAGCGGCAGAGTTTGCTGTATTAGAAAATATTCAAAGAGAGGGCTTGAATGCATTAGAAGAAGCAGATGGCTACGAATTATTAATGGATAAGTTTAGCTACACCCAAGATAAGCTTTCGCAAATGATAGGGAAGAGTAGAGCCCATGTAGCAAATACTTTGAGGCTTAAAAAATTGCCAGTAGAAATACAGGACATGATTACCAAAGGAATACTAACGCCCGGACACGCAAGAACTTTAATAGATGTATCTGGTAATGTTGAATTAGCTAAGACTATCGTGAATAATAACCTGTCAGTACGTCAAGCTGAGCTTCTGGCCCAAAAAACACACTCTTCATCAATTCCAAATAGTAACAAATCTAATAAAGCGATAGATCCTAACCTCAAAGAGCTCATAGAAGATCTTCAAAATAAAACTGGCATGACAGTCAATATCTCTCATAAAAAAAAATCTGGAGGTACTATCGGCTTTCACTATAAGAACCTATCGCAACTAGAATTTTTGATTAAAGCTATTAAGGAAAATTATTAAAATTAAATATATCTATTATCTAAGCAAGACTTGTTAGAAGTAGAAACAATAAATTGTTGTAGGATTATATTAGAAACATCGTAATTCTTTTTACATTCTACTTCAGTATCATAAACAAGTTCCATCAGCTGTTTTAATTCAGATTTATCCCATCTCCTCAGTTGTTCTTTGACCACACTCTTTTCTTTCCAAAAGATAGGAGGCTTAAAGCTTTCAACGAGTTGATTAGGGTCCTTATCAGCAATATCAGATTCTAGAATATCTATTAGTTTTTTAACTTTGTATTTAAGTGCAGCTAAAATTTCATTAAAATTAATTCCCTGTGCGTAAATATTGCTAAGCACTTTATTAATATTTTTTTTATCACCTAATAAGCAAAAATTTATGATTTCAAAATTATTACTATTCTCTGAAGAATGAAAAATATTTTTTAAGTTTTCCTCAGTAATTTTGGATGTGTTTTGAATGAGTTGAATTTTACTAACGGCATCATTAATATCCTGGCGGTTAAGAGAGTTTATCTCAAAAATAGAGTTTATAAATTCCCGAGAAACTGAGATCTTGTTGTCTTTTAATTTTTGAAACAAAATGGATTGAAGCTGTTCAGGGGTATCGTCGTAGCAAGCTATGCACGTAAAATTTGTAGATGTTTCTGCTAAATTTCGTATTTTAGATTTTTTAGTTAGAGGACCTGATAAAAATATTATCTGTTTATCATTATCTTGTGCGTTTTTTTCATCATATATTTCCATTATCTTATCTGTTGATTTTGATATGACCACCATCTCTTGGTCTCCAAATAAACTTTCTGTGTTTATTAACTGGTCGAATATATCTTTATTTTGTAATAAATATTCTTCTTGGTATTTTTTTATTGTTAGATTCTTAGTAGTCTTTGCTTCTGCTTTAATTTTGTTTTCTATTTCGGATATTAATGAAAGATTCTCTCCATACAAAAGAGTGAATTTTTTTTTAAGAAGTTCTTGAAAGTTTAAGTTAAAACTTTTGACTATCATTTCTGCTGTCTAGAAATAAGTTGTAATTTAAATTTAATTTTTTGAGTTAGATTTTGCATTAAATTATTTTTTTCAATTCTACGTGTTTCTTGATCTGAGCTTAAATTATTAGAAATAGGAAGCTTCCTAGAAGCTGAAACGCTATCTGTAAGTAGATTTACATTTTTATTATTTAATACATTTATAGTTATACTAAGAGTAATCTGTTCTTCTGTAACTATTCCAGAAGTGTTTTGTGCAGTTGAGGTTGAACTTTCTGAAATTACAAAATTTACTACCAATCCTTTTGGTCCCCTTTTCTCTTCTAAATTTAAGTAATTCTTGGCCAGATAAATTAGGTTGCTATTACCAGCATAATTCGCTTTTTGTATATTTAGATTGGATGAATCAAAATCTTTCAGCATAGGAGTAAATCCACAGCTAGACAGGACCACAAGAATAGAACAAATAATAACTTTTTTAATCATGAACAACAAAATTTATTAACTTATTTTTAACATATATCTTTTTAATAATTTTTTTATTTTCTAAAAACTTTTTAACATTATCCAGCTCCAAACTCATTTGAAATAAATACTTTTCGTCCATATCGTTTTTAGCCTTTAAAATGGACCTTTTTTTACCATTTATTTGTACAACAATATTGAAATCATCTTGTTGCAAAAGGCTTTCTTCAAATGAAGGCCATGGCTGCAGGTGTAGATTTTTGTTTTTAGTAATTCTTTCCCAAATTTCTGAAGCCAGGTGTGGAATAAAAGGATAAATTAAAACTACAAATTTTTTGACAATAGAAATAAATTCATCACGGTCACAGTTTTCATTTATTATATGTTTATTAAAATTATTCACAAATTCATAAAATTTTGCAACTGCAACATTGAAGTGAAAATGTTCTATATTCAATGTAATTTCCTTAATACATTTGTTGATTAGCTTTTCTAGTTCTAATTTTTTATCCTTTGATATTTTTTTTGTATCTGAAATGCTTTGTATCATTTCCGTCATTAACCAAACTTTTTGAATAAACTTATGGCAGCCTGCAATCCCTTCTTCACTCCATTGAATGTCTCTTTCAGGTGGACTATCAGACAGCATGAACCACCTAACCGCATCTGCACCATAAGTATCGATAACAGACTGAGGATCTACAACATTTTTTTTAGATTTAGACATAGACTCTGATGAGCCAATAACTATCTTTTTCTTACTTATTTTTTCAAAAGTATTTCCATTTTCTTCAACAACGTCTTCGGGATATACCCATTGACCATCTTCCGTTTTAAATGTTTTATGACAGACCATGCCCTGGGTAAATAAACCCTTAAATGGTTCTGAAATTTCATATTTAGTTTTCAAACTTATGGCTCTAGAGAAAAAGCGTGAATATAATAAATGTAAAATAGCATGCTCTACACCACCGATATATTGGTCCACAGGCATCCAATACTTTGCATCATCTAGATCATATCCAACATTATGATTGTTACTTGAACAAAATCTTAGAAAGTACCATGAGGAATCAACAAATGTATCTAACGTATCTGTCTCTCGTGTAGCTTTCATACCTGTCTTAGGACAACTGGTGAATTTCCATGTTGGGTGGTGTTCTAGAGGATTCCCAGGCTTATCAAAATTAATATCTTCGGGAAGTTTTATGGGTAAGTCTTTTTCTGGAACTGGAATAACAGCTCCATCTTCTCTATAAAGAATAGGAATGGGACAGCCCCAATAACGTTGTCTAGATATACCCCAGTCTCTTAGGCGAAAAGTAGTTTTTCCCTTACCTTTATTTTCTGATTCAAATTTTTCTATAATTTTTTCTTTAGCATTTTTGATGGTCAGTCCATTCAAAAAATCAGAGTTAATTAAAATCCCATCTTCAATGTAGGCTTTATTTTTTATTTCAAAAGATTCTTCTTTTTGGTTTGGTGGAAGAATGACAGGAGTTACTTCTAAGTTATATTTTCTAGAAAAATCTAAATCTCTCTGGTCATGAGCTGGACATCCAAACACTGCACCTGTTCCGTAATCCATCAACACAAAGTTGGCAAAATAAACTGGTATCTTTTTATCTTTAATAAAAGGATGGTCTGCTAAATAGTTACTTTTAAAACCAAACTTATCAGTTTTGGCGATCGCCTCATCAGTATTACCTATTTTATAACACTGCTCCTTAAAGGATTTAAATTCATCACCTTGTTCGTATTCTTTTGCAATAGGATGATCGATTGCAAGAGCAATAAAAGATGCTCCAAAAATAGTATCGGGCCTCGTAGTAAAAATAGTTATTTTTTTATTTTCCCTAGAGGAAGTAAGATTGAATTCAATTTCGCAGCCCTTAGATTTTCCAATCCAGTTCTTTTGCATTAACTTAACTTTTTCAGGCCAATCTTTTAACGTTTCTAAAGATTGATCCAAATCTTCAGCAAAATCTGTAATTTTAAAAAACCACTGTGGTAGTTTTTTTTGAACAACTTCTGCACCCGACCTCCAGCCCTTACCATCTACCACCTGCTCGTTAGCCAAGACCGTGTTATCTACCGGATCCCAATTCACTAAACTTTCTTTTTTATAAACAAGATCTTTTTTATAAAGATCTAAAAAAAACTTTTGCTGATGTTTATAGTAATCTTCATTACAAGTGGAAATTTCTCTTTCCCAGTCTATAGAAAAACCCAGCAACTTTAATTGGGATTTCATGGTTTGGATATTACTATTGGTCCAATCTTTTGGATGAAGCTTATTTTGAATAGCAGCGTTTTCTGCAGGCATACCAAATGAATCCCATCCCATAGGGTGCAATACATTAAATCCATTTAATCTTTTAAAATTAGCGACCACATCACCTAAGGTGTAATTTCTTACATGCCCCATGTGAATTTTGCCTGATGGATATGGAAACATCTCTAGGCAATAAAACTTTTTTTTAGTTTTATCTTCTCCCGCTTTAAAAATTTTATTTTCTTCCCAAAAGGAATGCCACTTTTTTTCAGCAACAGTGTGATTAAATTTTTCTACTACCATTTTGTACAATTAGCGCATTACATTTGATCGCGCAATTAAATTAAGAAAACCCAAGCTTTTTTGAGTTTGTTTTTTATTTAAATAGCTTTTTAAAGCAAAGCCAAAGATGTTTAAAAATCGAGCTTTATGAATGTTGCTTTCATTAACCCCTCCTAACGCACAAATGTTAATTTTTGATGTAAAATTATTTTTTAAGAGATTAAATTTTACAATTCCCATAGACTTTTTTTTTGGGTGAGAAGAAGTAGGGTAGAGAGGAGAAACAAAAATTTGTGAACAGCCTTGTGCTTTTTTTATTCTCACTTCCTGATGGTTGTGAGCAGACCCAATAACACTTATTTTTTTTTGACAGCTATGATTTAAATATCGAAGTTGTTTGTTAAAATTTGGAATGTAGAGATTAGCACCTAGTTTCGTTGCTAATAAAAGATCATTTGAAACAAAAAGAGAATGTCCTTGTTTTTTTGCAAACTCTTTTATTTTTAAAGCTCTAGTTATATAATCTTGTTTTGAATAGTTTCGATAAATAATAGATATATTTTTTAATTTTTTTAGCAGTGGAATATTGATACTATTCAGCTCTTCTAAAAAAAAATAAATTTGAGTTTTTTTCATTATGAACAACATAGTACAAAATTTTTTAAATATAAGAGATGAATTAACCAACACAAACCTTAACCCCACTGTGATTGCTGTCAGTAAAACTTTTCCACTAGGACATATCAAACCACTCATTGACCACGGCCATAGAGTTTTTGGAGAAAATAAAGTTCAAGAAGCAAAGCAAAAGTGGTCAGGGCTGAAAGATTCCTTAAAAGACTTGGAGCTTCATTTGATAGGAGGGTTGCAGTCTAATAAGTCCAAAGAGGCGGTGCAGCTCTTTGATTATATACATTCAGTAGACAGCATAAAGCTTGCAAGTGAGCTATCAAAAGCTGAGGCTAAACTGAGTGTAAAAAGAAAATATTTTATTCAAGTAAATGTTGGAATGGAAGAACAAAAATCAGGTGTTTCTAAAAAAGAGGTTGAAAATTTATTGAAATACTGCGTGAATGAAAAAAATCTAAATATAATAGGGTTGATGTGCATACCTCCATTTGATCAAAATCCTACCCCACATTTTAATTATTTAAAAGAACTTAATAATGACCTTGGTTTAAAATTTATTAGCATGGGTATGAGTGAAGATTATATGAATGCTGCAAAGTGCGGGTCTACCCATGTCAGAATAGGTAGTAAAATATTTGGTTCTCGATCTAACCAATAATTTTAATTTTTTCTTTTTTTCTTATTTTTTTTAACAAATGTAAAAATTTTTTTTTTGTAAGCGCTACACATCCTTGAGTTGGTTTATATTTTGGTTTTGCTATATGAATAAAAATAGCACTTCCTTTTCCTTTTATTATTTTTTTTGTATTATATTCCACAACCAAAATTAAATCATACAGGTGATCTTTTCTATAGAGTCGTTCCCTATGAGAGTTTTTTGGTAATGTAATTAGTTTGTTATAATTTTTTTTTCTTGGGTTATCTTCCCAGGCCATATTTTTTACAATGGGTATCGTTTTAATCTTTGTGTTAATTGTTTTAATTCTATCTTCTCTGAGAAAGAGCTTATTTATATGAAATGTCCCAATTGGGGTACATCCATCACCCTCTTTTTTGGATTTAATGAAGCCATTCTTACCATATGCACATTTGTAGCAAATTTTATTGTACCAAAGCTCACCCTTATTATTTACTATCATCATAAAAATTTATAATTTCATCATATGCATAATTATTCAATAGTCACAGTTGGTTCAGAGGACTTTTTCGAGTGCCTTCAAGAACAAAAACTAGAATATAATGTTAATCAATTAAGCACGTTTAAAGAAGCTAGCCACTTGTTTAAAAATTATAATGTTCAGGATGGCTTTGTTTTTTTATTTTTTTTAGACAATCTAGAAAAAATTAAAATTGCAGAGGCTAAAAAAATTATGTTTCCCAAAATTTTTTTCTCTTCTGATCCTAAGCAATTTAAAGATTTAAAAAAAGACAATCTATTTAGTACTTTTTTACAAACCCCCATCAGCTTTCTTGATTTAGAAAAAATTATTAAACTATCAATATTAAAATTTAAGTTTCACTTCCAAGCAAAAATTGAAATTGGGCAGTATATATTAGACAAAAACAAAAGAACCTTGTCTATTGGTAGAAAGAATATTAGGCTCACGGAAAAAGAACAGGACATTATTGTTTATTTGTTTGGAAAAAAAGACGGTGCGAATAAAAAAGATATTATGAAAGATATTTGGTCTTACTCAGACGAGGTAGATACTCACACTTATGAAACGCACCTCTATAGATTACGTCAAAAAATACAGTTAAAACTAAAAGACAAAAATTTTATTGAGATTAAAGAAGGTAAATACTTTCTTAATCAATAAGAAATGAAAAAAAAGAATCCTGTAGCTAAAGAGTTAAGAACTCCAAAATATAAAAAAAGGATAGTAAAATCTAAAAAAGGCAAGGGGAGTTTTAAGAGAAAAAAGACTTAAATATATTTTGTCGATCTAAATCTCGCTAGTATTTTTAGTTTTTGTGTTTGTTAAAAAAATTATATGTGTAATCGACGGCAAGATCTAACTTTTCTCTAGTTTTTCCACTCCCAGCCTTATCTCCAAGACATCGCTTGTTAACTTTTCTTCTAGTAGATGGAGTCCCATCTGCAAACTTCCAACTTCCATCAGGATATCTAAAAGCTATATTATCTGGGCAACCATTCACAGCTATTCCTTTCACAATAGTCCCATTAAAACTAAAAAAATGGTTTACTTTTGGTATGATTAAAAATTCTATGTTATTTCCCTGTTCCTTGATAATCTTTGCATAGTATTTGCAAGGTTTAACTGGATAATGGCTTTCCTCCCCCTTAATGAATAAATTAGGCGTTGTAATTTTCATAGGGTAAGAAACAGTTTGACATGCAGGCTCTGCTGCTACCATTGCTTTCCAAGGAATTTTTAATTTTCTTTGTGTTCTTTCATCATAAAACTTATTTACGTTGCCGCCACCAAAGCTAAAGCCTGTTAAAAAGAATCTATTTTCATCGAATCTAGGATCTTCAGATAAAATTTTCTTCAACTTGATAAGAAACATCGCCGCATTAGGGAATTTTTTTTTATCTCCTGGACTTATCCCTTTTTTGTAAAAAGAATCTATAACAGCAACGGCGTATCCTTCTTGTATACCTCTTTGTGCTATTCTTTTCGAAAATTCATCAGATTTTCCACCCCATTTTTTAAATTTCATTGTGTCTCGATTGCTTCCATGTTGAACAATGACTACTGGAAGTTTTCCTGACATATTTTTTGGAAAATGTATTTCGGCCACAATATCGTCTTTGCCGGGATACCTAGAGTCTGGACTTTGAAATTTAATTAATTCTATATTCTTACTTTTTATTTTTTTAATTTCAATCTTAGCCTCGGAACCAAGAGTTAAAAAGAAAAAAATTGTACTCAAAAAAACAAGTCTCATACTTTTAAGCATTTTATCAAACCTATTGGCTTGTCAATACAGTAAATGATTAATTTAAACTCTTTTTTGTTTCTTTGATTTAGATGCAAGCCATATGATTAATGGAATTAAACCGATGATTGTTAAAGAGATTAATTGCCACCAGCCAGATTTTCCGACATCATGGAGTCTCCTCGCGCCCACAGCAAATGAAGGCAAAAGAGTAACCATTGTCACCAATGCATTGATGTACAAAACCCCATCGGGATCTTTATGAAAAATCCACACATCAATTAGATATGTTAAAAATCCTGCAATAAAACAAAATAAATAAAAATACCAGTATTCACTTCTTGAGGCATTTCCTTTGAAGGATGAGTATTTTTCAAAACAAATTATAGTATAATTTGCAAAATTTTTAATTACTGAAAAATCATTTAAAATTTTATAACGGTTTTTTGCTGCAACAAAAATATAAATAAGCAGTCCTGTTGCTATAATTAGAATTAGGTTTGGAAGTGTAAAGTTATCTTTGGGTTTTTGTTCGTATTTAATTGCAGGTTTAAAATACTTTTTTGCATTATAATTTTTTTTTTTAGTAGTTTTTGATGGCACTCCATATTTACATGAAGAAAATCCAGAACCCTTAACTTCTAAATTTATATCTCCTACATACAAAGTTGAATAGATAACTCCAAATGGCTTTAAGTGTATTTTTCTCTTAGCTTCTGCCATTACGGTTTGATTATCTTTGGCCCACAGGCCAATACTTGTAATTATGATATCTTTCTTTGTCTTATTCTTAAAAGTCCAGCGTGCATATTTAGCCATACCTGAATTAATCTGACTTTTGGTTAGTTTGTTTTTTGAATAAGAACTAGATGTAAAATGCCATGAACGATCTATATCATGACCGCAATGAGAAGCGGAGGCTTCAAAACTGTAGATTAAAAAAAAGACGAAAAGTAGTGTTTTCTTCATTCTCTACCTTAACAGCACTAATTTAATCTTGCACCGATCTTTTGAATAATTTTTGATGCCATTTCAGTACCTTTTTGAAGACTTTCTTGAATAGACATTTCATTGATATGTCCATGTAAGAATCCAGCAGCGAATAAGTCTCCAGCTCCAGTAAGATCAACCAATGTAAGGTTTTTTTCACTTTCGCATTCAAAAACTTCATTGTTATGAATGGCAACACTACCTTTATCCGATCTGGTGATTACTAATAATTTTCCAAGATTTTTTCCAAAATCCAACACCTCATCAAAAGACTTTGCTCCAATGAGATGAATAATCTCTTGTTCATTTGCAAAGGTAATATCTAGTTTATTTTTTACTAAATCTAAAAAACTTGTCTTATGACGCTCTACACAAAATTGATCCGATAGTGACATGGCAGTTTTGTTTGCTAGCTTAAAAGCTTTCTCAAATGCGGCTTTCGGATCTCCTTCATCCCACAAATAACCTTCTAAAAATACAAGTTCACTTTGTTTAATTGCATCTTCTTGAATATCTTGTTCACTAATTTTTCCAGCAATTCCAAGGAAAGTACACATCGTTCTTTCAGAATCAGGAGTAATTAAAATTAAGCAGGTTCCTGTAGGAGTGTCTTCTTTTTTTTTATTATAAAAGTAGGTAACATTCTCTTTTACTAAACTTTCTTCATACTTATTTCCAAGCCCATCATCATTCACTTTTCCAATAAAAGAAACTTTATTTCCTAGTTGGGACAAACCCACAATACTATTGGCAGCAGATCCTCCAGCAACCGTTTCTTCTATGGTTAAGTTAGATAAAAGTTTTTTAAATTCAGCTTCATCTACCAATTTCATAGTACTTTTGGTTAGACCGTTTTGTGTTAAAAATTCCTCATTTACTTTGCAGATGACATCTACAATGGCATTTCCAATTCCAACTAATTTCATAAGTCCATTACCTTTTCTTTAAATTTACAGTGTTTTATAATTACGCATTCCTTACAATTAGGAGTTCTTGCTTTACAAGTATATCTTCCATGAAGCAAGAGTAGGTGATGGGCTTCTTTTAAATATTTATCTGGAACTACTTTATACAAAGCTTGCTCCACTTGATCTGGACCTTTTCCAGGAGCTAGTCCCGTTCTATTACTCACTCTAAATATGTGTGTATCTACAGCAATAGTAGGCTTTCCAAATCCTTCATTAAGCACAACATTAGCAGTTTTTCTGCCAACACCTGGAAGAGCAAACAATTTATCAAAATCATTAGGGACTTTGCTTTTATGTTTTTCGACGAGAAGTTTAGAAAGATTGTAAACACTTTTTGCCTTGTTTCTAAACAGGCCTATTCTATTGATTAATTTTTCTATTTTTTTTGTCCTAATTTAACAAAATCTTCAGGTGTATTATAAAGCGGATAGATATCTTTGGTTACATTATTAACATTTACATCTGTGCATTGCGCTGAGAGAACTACAGAAACCAAAAGTGTAAATTTGCTTCTATATTTTAAATCACTTTTAGGATTTTTAATAATCTTACTAAGCTCCTTGAAGATATTGTCGCTTTGAATGGTCACCTTATCTTATTTTTAAGACATCGTGCATATTGTATAGGCCAGGCTTTTTATTGGCTAACCACTTGGCAGCATTAATTGCTCCATCTGCAAATAGGTCTCTAGATTTTGCAGTATGTTTTAGTTCAATAGTTTCTTTAGCTGTTTGAAAAATTACGGAGTGGGTTCCTGGAATTTTTCCTTTTCTTTTTATAAAGAAATTTATTTTATTTGCTTTACCTTTACCTTTTTATTTAAAAAATATTCCTTTATCTGGTCTAAAGATTTTCCCTTACCTTTAGCAACAGCATTTCCCAACATCAGTGCAGTACCAGATGGGTAATCTATTTTCATTTTGTGATGAGCGTCATGTATTTCCATGGAATACTCTTTTAAAATTTTTTCGGATAAAATGCCCGATAGATATTGCATTAAATTAACACCTAAACTCATATTTCCAGATTGAAGAATGGAAATTTTTTAGATGCTTTATTAATCTCTGCCTGTTGTTTTTATTAAATCCTGTAGTTCCAATAATTACTTTTTTTTAAGCTTTGTTGCTAACTTTAAAATCTGAGAAGTGCAGTTTGGTCTTGTAAAATCAATGATGACATTGGTTTTTTTAAGAGATTGAGAGGAGTTTTTTTCAAAGAAAATTCCATTTTTTTTTAATTCTCTTTGCTCAGTAACGCTAGATAGATTTAAACTTCTATCTTCTTTGACTTTTTGAATAAGCAAAGAACCCATACGCCCCAATCCACCACTAATAGTAATATTAATTTTTTTCATTAATTTAAATTGCTCCAAAAACTTTTTGCTTTTTTAAAGAAAGATTCATTTTCAGGGTTGTTTTTAGAATCTTCTAGTTCTTTAAACTTTTCAAGTAATATTTTTTGTTCTTTGTTAAGATTTACTGGTACTTCAACCTTAATTTGTAAATATAGATCGCCAAAACCACTGCCTCTCAGTTGTGGCATTCCTTTATCTTTAAGTCTTAATTGTTTTCCAGATTGTGTCCCTGAAGGAATTTTAACTTTAGATCGAGAACCATCAATAGTGGGAACTTCAATTGTAGTACCAAGGGATGCGTCTGCTACAGAAATAGGAAGTTCAAAATATAAATTTTCCTCAGACCTTTTAAAAATAGGATGATTTTTTAATGATATATAGACATACAAATCTCCCTGAGTTCCACCTCGTGGACCGGCTTCTCCTTTTCCAGCAAGTCGCATTTGTGTCCCATCATCCACTCCTTTAGGAATTTGAATAGATAGTGTTTTATTAATTTTTTTAGCCCCACTCCCTCGACATCCCTTACAAGGATTGGAGATAGTTTTCCCTTCCCCAGAACAATCGGGACATGTTTGTTGTAATGTAAAAAATCCTTGTTGAGCTCGTACTTGACCATGACCATCACAAGTGGAGCATGTAATGGGTTTTGATCCTGATGCAGCACCGCTTCCAGAACAATCCGAACATTTTTCAGACGTTGGAACTTCGAAAGTTTGCTTTTTTCCTTGGAAGGCCTCTTCTAAAGTGACTTCAATATTAATTTTTAAATCTGATCCTCTTTTAGATCTTGATCCTCTTCTTCTACCACCACCAGTAAAATCACCAAAAAAATCATCAAAAATATTCGAAAAGGAACCTGAGTCAAAGCCACCAAAATCTCCAAAGCCTGCACCACTACCTCCACCACTATTTTCAAAAGCAGCATGACCGAACTGATCATAGTTTGATTTTTTTTGAGAATCTGAAAGTACTTGATAAGCTTCAGATGCTTCTTTAAATTTTGATTCAGCGGATTCGTTACCTGGATTTTTATCCGGGTGAAACTTCATTGCTTGCTTTCGATAAGCAGACTTTATCTCTTCTTTAGAAGCATTTTTAGATACTCCTAATGTATCGTAATAGTCAGCTTTGGCCATGCTTCTATTTAATACTTAATAAAAATTAAACACTATCTTTTTTGTCTTCTTCTTTTTTCTTCCTTTGAATCTTTTACTTCTTCAAATTCTGCATCGACTACATCTTCTTTTTTCTCACCATCAGATGCTTTTGCTCCTTCAGCTCCACCTTCAGGTTTTGCTTGCTGAGTTTTATAAATTGCTTCACCCATTTTCATAGAAGATTGCATTAAAGTCTGCGTTTTTGTTTTTATATCTTCAACATTCTCAGACTTAATTGCATCCTTTAAGGATTGAAGATCTGTCTCGATTGTCTTTTTATCTTCAGCAGACACTTTGTCTCCATGCTCTTTTAAGCTTTGTTCGGTCGAAGCTACTAAGCTATCAGCGCTGTTTTTAGCATCAATTTCTTCTCGCTTCTTTTTATCCTCTTCTTTATTTGCTTCGGCGTCTTTAACCATTTTTTCAATTTCTTCATCACTTAGACCACCGGAAGCTTGGATTTGGATTTTTTGTTCTTTCCCAGTTCCTTTATCTTTTGCAGATACATTCACAATACCGTTAGCATCAATATCAAAAGTAACCTCAATTTGAGGTACGCCTCTTGGTGCTGGCGCTATTCCTGTTAATTCAAAATTACCAAGTGACTTATTATCCGTAGCCATCTCTCTTTCACCCTGAACCACTCTAATAGAAACGGCAGGTTGGTTATTTTCTGCAGTTGAGAATACCTGACTTTTTTTAGTTGGTATTGTTGTATTTTTTTCAATCAATTTTGTAGATACACCGCCCAAAGTTTCAATTCCCAATGATAGAGGAGTCACGTCTAATAACAAAACATCCTTAACATCTCCTTGAAGAACTCCGGCTTGAATAGCAGCACCCATAGCTACTACCTCATCAGGGTTCACGCTTTTATTAGGCTCTTTTCCAAAAAAGTTTTTAACAGTTTCAGCAACTTTTGGCATTCTTGTCATTCCACCAACAAGAATTATTTCTCCAATTTCTCCTGCGCTTAACCCAGCATCTTTTAATGCAGTCTTGCAAGGAGCAATAGTTTTTTTAATTAATTCTGAAACGATAGATTCTAATTTAGATCTTGTTAATTTAAGATTTAAATGTTTTGGACCGCTTTTGTCTGCGGTAATAAAAGGTAAATTAATTTCTGTTTGTGTTGCAGAAGACAATTCTATTTTAGCTTTTTCCGCAGCTTCCCTCAGTCTCTGTAATGCTAATTTATCTTGTTTTAAATCAATAGCATTGTCTTTTTTAAATTCATCCGCAAGATAGTCTACAATGTGAGCATCAAAGTCTTCACCACCAAGTGTCGTATCTCCATTAGTTGATTTAACTTCAAATACACCATCTCCTAATTCTAGGATCGAGACATCAAATGTTCCACCACCTAAATCATATACAGCAACCGTCTTCGCATTTTTTTTATCTAAGCCATAAGCTAGCGCAGCAGCAGTCGGCTCGTTAATAATCCTTTTTACTTCTAGTCCTGCAATTTTCCCCGCATCTTTGGTTGCTTGTCTTTGCGAGTCATTAAAGTAAGCAGGAACTGTGATTACAGCTTCCTTAACTTCTGATCCTAAATATTTTTCAGCAGTCTCTTTCATTTTTTGTAAAACAAAAGCTGAAATTTGACTTGGAGAATATTTTTTCCCTCTAGACTCTACCCAAGCGTCCCCATTGTCTGCTTTAATAATTTTGTAAGGAAGTCCTTGAATATCTTTTTTGACAGCATCTCCATCAAATTTTCTTCCGATTAATCTTTTAACTGCAAAAAAAGTATTTTCAGCGTTAGTAACACCCTGTCGTTTAGCAGATGTACCAACTAATTTTTCTTCGCTATCAGTAAAGGCTACCACTGATGGTGTTGTCCTTGCACCTTCTAAATTTTCTAATACTTTTGGTGTTGCTCCGTCCATAACGGCAACACATGAATTTGTTGTTCCTAAATCAATTCCTATAATTTTTGACATAATCTTTAATCATTCTGTATTCTTGTTTCTGGTTGTGTAATGGATATGGGGGGTGTTTTTGAGATTACAAGATCTTAAGAAACTATTTTTTTTCTTCTTTTTTACTTGATTTTGCTACATTTACTAACGAAGGTCTCAAAAGACGATCATGTAGCATGTATCCTTTTTGAACTTCTTCAACAACAGTACCGGGTTCTTTTTCACTATCAATCTCACTAAGTGCTTGATGAAAGTTTGGGTCAAATTTCTTATTCAAACAATCAATGTATGTAATGTTATTCTTTTCCAAAGTGCTTAATAGTTCTTTTTCAATTAACTCTATACCATTTGTTATTTCAAGAAATTCTTTATCTTTAAATTTTTCATTGTTTTTAAATATTGAAAAAGCTCTATCTAAATTATCTGTAAGATTTAGAATTTGAGAGGCAAAGTTAAAAGATCCGTACTTTAAAATATCCTCTTTTTCTTTTTCTTGGTTTTTTCTTACATTTTGATTTTCTGCTAATAGTCTCAAAACTTTATCATTAAGTTCTGCTATTTTTTTTTCTTGAGAATCGGCCAAATTTTCTTTAGTCTCACCATTACTCTCTTCGAGGTTGCTTTCCTCTTCCTGGGTAGAATTTGTCTCTACTGTATTATTTTCTTCTTGGAGAGACTCTAAATTTTCTTTTTTTTCTTCTGTATTCATTTTTTTTATAATTTATAATGGAGGATATATAGTAACTAAATAATAAATTCCAAGGTCAAAAATGAGAAATGATAGAAAAAATTTAGAATTAAGAAAAATAGAAATAACTACTGATTTTATAAAAAATGCTGATGCTTCTTGTTTAATTAAGTCAGGAGACACCCATGTAGTTTGTACAGCATCTATTGAAGAAAAAGTTCCAAGATGGCTTAAAGGATCAGGAAAGGGGTGGGTTACAGCTGAATACGGAATGTTACCAAGATCTACACACGAAAGAATGAGAAGAGAATCTTCAGTAGGCAAAGTAGGTGGAAGAACATCTGAAATTCAAAGACTAATTGGAAGATCTTTAAGAGCATCTATGAATCTTAAGCTATTAGGAGAATATCTTATCACAATCGATTGCGATGTTTTGCAAGCCGACGGCGGGACTAGAACTGCTTCAATTACAGGTGGGTTTGTTGCATTAAAAAAATGTATAGACTTAATGATCAAAAGAAAACAAATTAATCACAATCCTATCAAAAGTTATGTTGCAGCAATTAGTTGTGGAATAGTAAATGGAGAGCTTTTAATGGACTTGAATTATGAAGAAGACAGTCAAGCCGATGTAGATTCAAACTATGTCATGAACGATAAAGGTGATATCATCGAATTGCAATTGACTGGTGAGCAAACAACCTGCTCTGAGGAAGAGTTCATGAAAATGCTTCGACATTCTAAATCATCCATAGCTGAAATTATTACACTGCAAAAAAAAGCTTTAAGTGAATAAATTAAAAGAATTAAAAAAAATAAGCTCTATTCTCATTGCCACCAACAATCCTGGAAAATTCAAAGAGTTAAAGGAGTTATTACCAAAACATATAAAATATTTTAGGCCACAGGATTTTAAATTAAAAGAGCCAAAAGAAACTGCAAAAGATTTTAAAGGTAATGCTAGAATAAAATCTTTATATTGTGCGAAAAAATCAGGATTAATTTCTATTTCAGATGATTCAGGACTAGAGGTTGCAGGTCTTAATAATCAGCCAGGTATATACTCAGCTAGATGGGCAGGAAAATTAAAAAACTTTTCTTTAGCTATTGAAAAAATCAGAAAACTTCTTTCAAAAAAGAAACTATCAGAATCTAAAGCTAACTTTACTTGCTGTATTTCCATAGGTTTTCCCAGTGGTAAAAGCTATGAATTTTTGGGAAAAGTATTTGGAAAAGTAACCTTCCCCCCAAAGGGTAAAAAGGGGTTTGGATACGACCCTATTTTTGTTGCTAACAAAGAATTAAAAACATTTGGTCAATTGCCTGCGAAGTACAAAAATAGTATTTCTCACCGCTACCAAGCCTTCAAAAGAGTTAAAAAATACTTTAAATTTAATTAATTTTCTTAAATTTACCTTTTTTAACTTGGTATAAATCTAACTTGTGTTCTGCAAAGTTGTATTGATTAATTTTAAAAATACCAACTTTTCCCTTGAATTCTTTGTTTCTAAAATCTTGTATTGTAAAAATTTTATCTTTTTTCTCATTCCAAATAGAGACTAAGAGAGGGATGGTGTCATAGGCTATAATTTCAATATTAGAAATTTCTTTGTTATAATTATCTTTAAATTTTGTATTCAACTCTTGGAAATTTTTATAATCGATAGAAGGAAAAATAATATTTTGCAAAGAAGGCTCTATTAAAATTTTTTTATTAAACCATTGATTTAAAGTTACAAATTCAACATTGTTATAATTGACATCATAATAATCAAAAAAAGAAACTACACTAATTAGCTCATTGTCAAAAGCTGGGATAAATACTTGCTCGTAGCTGACTCCATCCAGAGTATCTAGCTGTTCAAGTGTTTTTAACTTTTTAATATTTTTGAGATTCTCTGAGTTTTGTAGAATTTTAATTTGATCTAATAATTTTTTATGTCTCCAATCATAAGAAGTGGCATCCCTTGCTTTTGGACTTATTTCTTTAAAGGATTGGTAACGATATTTATTTCTAAACTTTATTTGTTGTAGTTCCATTTCTCTTAAAACCGTTTGGGAGAAACTTTTTTCATCTCCAAAAAAAATGGTATCTTTTTTTTTCTCACTTAGTTTTTTTTTTAAAGCAAGAATTTGACTATTAACATTAATTCCAAATGAGATTACATTTTCTGGTAAGTTTGAGATATTATTACTTAATGAAACGAATGTATATTTAGAAAAATTATCTACATTAATTATAGATTGTAAATTTTCTTTAAATATAGGGCCTAAAATAATGTCAATTTTTTGAGATTGCAGTTCTTGAAAGGCAAACTTTGTCCCACTTGTACTGCTTTGGTTATCAAATGGAATAAGAGTTACATTAACATTTGGAAGTTCGAATAAAGTGAGTTCAAAAGTTTTTAATACGCTATTACCTATTTCTTGGTAATCACCAGTAAGAGGTAAAATTGTACCTATTCTCAATTCTTGATTTTTACTTTCTGCCGCAAATCCCAAGCTTAGTAGCGTAGAAAAAAGTAAAAAAAATTTAAAAAAAATTTTTTTCATAAAAATATGTTAGTGATATAAGTGAGTATATGTCGAAAAACAAAAAAAACAATCATCTTGATCCTGGACTTTATGTTGTTTCCACCCCGATTGGCAATTTGTCAGATATAACATTTCGGGCACTCGATGTTTTAAAGCAGTCTGATTACGTTCTATGTGAAGATACCAGGCATTCTTTGAAACTTTTAAACTTTTACAAAATTAAAAAAAAACTTGTTTCGTTTCACAAATTTAATGAAACAAAAAAATGTAAAGAAATTTTTGACGATATAGAAGGGGGGAAAATTATATCCCTAATATCAGATGCTGGAACGCCTTTAATTTCTGATCCTGGCGAGTTTTTAGTAAAATTAGCTAGAGAAAAAAAAATCAAAGTAATTCCTGTGCCAGGACCATCAGCTGTCACAGCTGCAATTTCTGTAGCAGGCTTTAGTTCAAAATTTTTCTTCTTTGGATTTCTATCTAAAAAAACAAAAGAAAGAACCCGAGAACTAGAATCTCTTTGCAAGGTAGATAGCTCTATTGTTTTGTATTTGCCAGCTAGGGATCTTAAAAAATCACTAGAGGAGTTTAAAGTTTATTTTGAGAATCGAATGATATTTATAGCAAGAGAGATTACCAAATTGCACGAAACATATTTATCAGGAACAGCTGAAGAATTATTGGAGAATATAAGAGCAAATGACCTTAAGGGTGAGATAACAGTTGTGATTAGTGACAAATCAGTAGATCTTGAAAATGCTGAGGATGTTGACCTTGTATATGAAATTAATCTTTTAATTAATAAAATATCATCCAAAGATATGGCGGAGTATCTTGCTAAAAAGTTAAAAATAAGTAAAAAAATAATTTATCAAAATATATTAGACCTAGAAAAATGAAAAAAATAGCTTCTATCCTTTTTATTCTCCTGACCCTCAGCGGCTGTATAGGGGTCAGTTCACAGGGAGTTTTAGGGACAGGTGTTAATATTTTTCTTGATCCAAGAACATTAGGGACTCAAATAGATGATTCTATAATGCAAAAATCTTTCTTAATTAGAGTTAGTCAAATAGACAAAAAATATGTTTTGTCAGTTTCCTCCAAAGTAGTTGATGGTCATATCTATTTAACTGGAACGGTTGATTCTGTAGATGAAAAAATCTTATTAACCAAGATTGCCTGGAAAACAGAAGGAGCAAGATCAGTTAAAAATAATATTAAAGTGAAAGATAAATTTTCATTAAAAAATTCTGCAAAAGACTTGTTAATTACCTCACAATTAAAAGTCGCCTTACTTTCTAACAAGCAAGTAAGCATGGCCAACTATCAAATCAATACTGTTAATCAAATTATTTTTATCTTTGGTATTGCCAAAAGCGAGTCTGAGAAAAGAGAAGTAATTAATGAAGCAAAAATTATTCAGGACGTGAAAAATATTGATGCAAGTATTTTTTTAGTCAGTGAGCTGTCTAAAAACAAAAAATAATTTTAGTATTTAATTGTTTCAGAGGAGTAGGCAGCAATCGAAGCTAGATTCAAAATTTCATGACTAGTGGATCGTAAAGGAGCCACTTCAATTGGTTGTGCCAAACCTGTCAAAAGAGGTCCAATTACCTTACCTTTGCTCAATTCTTTCAGCAACTTAATTGAAATAGCAGCTGCGTGTATTGAGGGCATCAACAAGATATTTGCATTACCTACGACTTCAGAAAAAGAATAGGCGGACTGATATTTTTTATTGAGAGCCACATCTGGCTGCATTTCTCCATCAAATACAAATTCAACTTTTTTTTCTTTTAAGATTTCAACAGCCTTAGAGACTCTTTTAGTTCGATCTGTTTCTGGCTGACCAAAAGTTGAGTGAGATAAAAAAGCAACCTTAGGATCTAGACCTAATAATTTAGCAACTCGAGCAGCTGAAATTGCCATTTCAGCTAGTTGTTCAGATGTGGGATATTCAATCACATTTGTATCCGCTACAATGATAGTTTTTCCTTGCTCAATGAATACGCACAAGCCAAAAACAAGCTCATCTTTTCTAGGCCCTACAGACTGCATTAATTTTTCAACAGTAGCTGCATAGTGTCTGGTATTTCCAGTCACCATAGCATCGGCATCTCCACAAGAAACCATGCAAGATCCCCAAGTAGTTCGATCTGTTTTTACTAACTTGTTACAATCAGCTTCTAAAATACCTTTTCTCTGAAGTTTTTCATATAAAAATTTAACATATTTCTCACTTTTTTCTTTGTCTGCGGAGTTTGAAATTTCAATCTTATAATTTTCATCCAAGCCTATGCTTTTAAAAGTATCTTTTAATTTTTCTTCATTAGCAATTAATACCGGCTCTCCCAATCCACTGTTTTTAAAAGCAACAGCTGCTTTTAAGGTTTCGGGATCCTCTCCTTCTGCAAACACAACTCTTTTCTTTTTATTTTTTATTTTAGAGTTGATTGCTCTCATAAAATTCATCGACTGATCTAGTCTTGCGGCCAATTCATTTTCATATTTATCAAAATCCTTAATAGGCTTTCTTGCTACACCACTATCCATTGCAGCTTTAGCAACTGCCATTGGTATTATGGTTATTAATCTAGGGTCAAAAGTAGATGGAATAATATATTCTCTTCCATACACAGGTCTTTCTCCTCCATAAGCCGCAACTACTTCATCTGGAACATTGTCTCTAGCCAGCTTTGCAATAGCGTTTGCAGCAGCCACCTTCATTTCTTCATTTATTTCTTTAGCTCTAACATCCAATGCTCCTCTAAAAATATAAGGGAATCCAATAAGATTATTCACTTGATTAGGATAGTCAGATCGTCCTGTTGCTATGATAGCATCGTCTCTTACTTCTTTCACTAGCTCTGGTTTGATTTCAGGATCAGGGTTGGCACAAGCAAAAATAATTGGGTTTTTTGCCATAGACTTAACCATTTCTTTAGTAAGAATATTTGGAGCAGATAAACCTAAAAAAACATCAGCACCACTAACAGCTTCTGCTAAAGTTCTATTTTTGGTTTCGATAGCATGCTTTGATTTCCACTGATCCATACCTTCAGTTCTTCCTCTAAAAATGACTCCTTTACGATCTATCATCGTAATGTTTTCATTGGGTACACCGCTATTTTTAAATAACTCTGTGCATGCAATGGCAGAAGCCCCAGCACCATTAACAACAATCTTAACATCTGTGATTGATTTTCCAGAAATATCTAACGCATTAATTAATCCAGCAGTGGTAATAATGGCAGTACCATGTTGGTCATCATGAAAAATTGGAATATCAACCAGTTCTTTTAATTTTTGTTCAATAATAAAACAATCTGGTGCAGCTATATCTTCTAAATTAATTCCACCAAAGGTAACTGCAATTTTAGAAATTACATTAATAATTTCATCGGCATTTTTAGAATCTATTTCGATATCTATAGAATCGATATCTGCAAACCTTTTAAATAAAACAGATTTACCTTCCATTACTGGTTTCGATGCAAGAGCTCCTAAATCGCCTAGTCCTAAGATAGCAGTTCCATTGCTAATAACGGCTACTAAGTTTCCTTTACTGGTATAATCGTAAGCAGTTTCAGGATCTTTTCCTATTTCAACACAAGGAACAGCTACCCCCGGAGAGTAAGCAAGAGCCAAATCTCTTTGGGTTGAGAGGTTTTTTGAAGATATTATCTCTATTTTTCCAGGCTTTCCTTCAATATGAAAATCCAATGCCTCTTTATCTGTATATTTTTGTATTGGGTTCTTAGTTGTCATTAATTTATTGATTGCGTTAATAATGTCTAATTTTATTTGTAGGACGGAATTTAGACCATTAATATTGTAAAACAATATAAATTTTAAAAAAATGAATATTTTATCTTCAGTCGGGTCCTTTGGTTTTCTTACTCTAATTAGTAGGGTTCTTGGCTATTTTCGTGATATTTTGATAGCTATATTTCTTGGTACTAGCTTTCTAGCAGATGCATTTTTTGTTGCATTTAGGTTACCAAACACTTTTAGAAGATTGTTTGCCGAAGGTTCTTTTAACTCGGCTTTTGTTCCGCAATATTCAAAGTTAGATATTAAAAAAAAAGCTTTCGAGTTTGCCAATTCTGTTTTTAATTTACTTATTTTTTTTCTTTTAGTTTTAGTGTGCGTTGCGGAAGTTTTTATGGGTGGAGTTATTTATATAATCTCTCCAGGCTTCATTGAAAATCCCGAAAAGTATAATCTTGCAGTCACACTAAGCAGAATAGCGTTCCCCTTTTTGCTTTTTGTATCTTTGTCTTCTTTTTATTCCGCTATTCTAAATACAAAAGGAAGATTTGCTGTAGCAGCAGCAGCACCCATTATTCTTAACCTATTACTCATCGCCTCAATTTTTTATGCAAAATTTTTTGACAAAGAACTGGTTTATTTTATGGCCTGGGCAGTTACCTTGGCCGGAATACTACAGCTGATCATGCTGGCTATTTATGCAAAAAAATATTTCACACCTAAAATAAGTTTTAATTTTAAGATTTCATCAGAGGTAAAACATTTCTTTAAAAGATTGTTGCCAAGCATCTTTTCTTCTGGGGTTATGCAAATAAACATTCTAGTAGGAACGGTTATAGCTTCATTTCAAACTAGTGCAGTGTCGTATTTGTATTACGCTGATAGAATCTACCAATTGCCTTTGGCAATTACAGGTATTGCAATTGGAACAGTTATACTCCCCTCCCTATCAAAAGAAATTTTTCAAAACAAAGATGGAAAGAATTTTTTTTTACAAAACAGGTCTATAGAGCTTTCTTTATTCTTGTCTGCCCCAGCCACAGTTGGAATTATTATGGCTACAGAACCTATTATTTCCACGCTTTTTGGCTACGGTTCTTTTGATCAAGAAAGTATTCAGCAAACATCAAAAGCTTTATTTGTATTTGGTTTTGGGCTACCTGCATTTTCTTTGTTGAAAATTTACTCAAGTTTTTATTTTGCAAGAGGAAATACCAAGTTTCCATTCTACATATCGGTTTTGACAGTTATTATAAATATTTTAATAAGTATAATTTTATTTAATCGACTAGGCTTTGTATCTATTGCGTTGGGAACAACTGTTTCTTGTTGGTGTGCCATCCTAATTTATCAGTTTTTTCTTTTAACAAATGGAATGCATAAATTTGATAAAACTTTTATAGCAAGAGTTTCAAAAATATTTGTTTGTTCATTTATAATGAGCGCAGTTTTATCTTTCTTGTTGTTTAAGTTCCAATTTGCTTTTGAACATGGGTCTATTCATAAAATATTTTCCTTAACAGTAATCGTTGGTATTTCTGCATTAATCTATTTTCTACTTTCAATATTGTTTAAATCTTTTAGTATTAAAGACTTTAAAGTGAAAAATTATGACACAAAATAAAAGAATTTTATCTGGTATTCAGCCAACAGGGAATCTCCACCTAGGGAATTATTTTGGTGCTATTAATAATTTTGTATTGTTGCAAAAAGAGTACGAGTGTTTTTTTATGTTAGCAAATATGCACGCAATTACAGTGAAACATGAGCCTCAAATTTTAGAAGATAATATTTTAGAAACTACAGCGGCTCTAGTAGCCTCTGGCATTGATCCTAAAAACAATACAATCTTCGTGCAATCCTCCGTTTCAGCTCATGCAGAACTTGCTTGGATTTTTAATTGTATTGCAAGAATTGGTTGGCTTAATCGAATGACCCAATTTAAGGAAAAAGCTGGAAGCAACAAAGAGAAAGCCAGCGTTGGACTTTTTACTTATCCAATCTTAATGGCAGCAGATATTTTGCTTTATAGGGCAACACATGTGCCTGTGGGAGAGGATCAAAAGCAACACTTAGAGCTTTGTAGAGACATAGCAATAAAGTTTAATAATGATTTTAAAGTCAACGATTTTTTTGTAACTCCCGAACCCATTATACCAGAGAACATTTCAAGAGTTATGAGTCTAAGAGATGGAACAAAAAAAATGAGCAAATCCGAAGAATCGGATCTATCAAGAATTAACCTAACAGACGATGCTGATTTAATCTTAAAGAAAATTCAAAAAGGAAAAACAGATAGTGAGGCAATAAGTGAGAGTATTCTCAAAGGCAATACAAGACCCGAAGCAAGAAATTTAATTAGTATTTTTTCCGCGTTGACAGGTAAAAAAATGCAAGATGTAATTAGCAATTGGAATGGAAAGGCCTTTTCAGAATTTAAAAAAGAACTTAGTATGTTACTTGTAGAGAAAATTTGCCCGATTGGAAAAGAAATTATAAAGTTGAAATCGGATCCAGTTTTTCTAAAAAAAATTTTAAAAGACGGAAGTAAAAAAGCCCAAAAAGTTGCGAATACCAATTTAATAGAAATAAAAAAAATTGTAGGATTGGTCTAATGAAAAAAAATTTTTAATTATTATAGATGAAAGTAATGAGCTAGAAAAGGCTATCTATTTTGCAGCAAACCGAGCTATTCATACTGATGGAAAATTGTCTCTGTTGTATATAGTTGAGCAAGCAGTTAATGCACAGTGGTCTAGAATTGAAAATCTTATTGAACAAGAGGCTACCAGTGAGGCCAAAAAATTATGCCGAGTATGGGCACAAAAAATTAAATCTAGATTTGATATTGAAAGTGAGATCATTATTAAAATCGGAGATCGTTGCGAAGAGCTTTTAAAATTAGTTGAAGAAGATAAAAATATTAGGTTTCTTGTTCTAGCCTCTAGCGCCAATAACGAAGAACCAGGACCATTAATCAAAGCTTTGACAGGAAAAAAAATAAAATATCTATCTATACCTATGGTTGTTATCCCGGGCTCTCTAAGCGAAAAAGAGATTGATTTAATTGCATAAACAGAAGTTTGAGTCCTAATAGATCTATGTTAAGGTAACCACATCTAAAATATTTATATGATTACATTAACAGACACACCAAACCCAGAGTCTAAAAAATTTATATTTGATTTTGATATTGTCAAATCTGGATCCAAAGAGATTAAATCAATAGAAGATTGCAAAGAAATTAGGTTTGCAGAAAAATTATTCGAGCAAGTTTCGCCTGAACTTGTCTATATAGATTCAAATTTTGTAACTATAAAAAAAAAATCTTCACAAGATTGGAATGAAATAAAAGAAAATATTTTAAAAATTCTTTCAGAAGAAATAAATGCTGATTTTAAGCCCCTTTCCTTTGAGAAATCTCTTGAATTTAAAGACGAAATCTCTCAAAGAATTGAAGAAGTGCTCAATGAAAAAATCCGCCCAGCGGTTGCTATGGATGGGGGGGACATTCAATTGAAGTCTTACAAAGATGGAGTAGTTGAAGTAATGTTGAAGGGAAGCTGCGCAGGGTGCCCAAGCTCTACTATTACCTTAAAACAAGGAGTGGAACGAATGATCAAGCACTATGTTCCTGAGGTGAATTCAGTAACCGCAGTAAATGTAGATTAGATTTACATGAGCCGTACATATTTGTCAAAATTGAAAAGAAAGATAAATTTAAGTCTATTAAGACTTAAGGACAATCTTGCTTACCAAAAAAAATTAATTAAAAAAAAATTAAAAGAGCTTTTGAAAAATTCATTGACTTTATTGATGTCTTCAAAAAAATTAATAATAATATTCTTGGAAAGTCTAATAAGGTTTTAACCGGGCCATTAAAAAAACATTACAATTATAGTTATGCCAAGGGAAGTGTAATCGCTTTTTTAATATTTGCTATCTTATACAAGCCTGATTTTCAAAATTCTACTTTTGCGAAAATTGACAATGATAGAAAAATAATTGAGAATATTTATTTAAAAGAAGACATTTTAGCAATTGATGAAAACCTATATATTACTAATAAAAAACCAGTTAGTAAAAAAAGAAATGAACAGAAACCTTCAGAATATTCAGACAGGCAAATTTTAGGATTTGGAAATAATATCAGTGCAAGAACTATCATAAGTCTTTTTGAAGAGGAAAATTATAACTTAAAAGATATTAGACAGGGAAAGGCAGTAGACCCTGTTTTTTTATCAAAATTACCTACTGGCATTGCAAATATAGACAACATAGGAGATAGAAAGAAACTTTTTATAAAAGTTATTCTGCCCTTAGTTATTTATGAAAATAATAAAATTCTAGAAGATAGAAATTATTTAAATCAGATATCCAGTGAAAAAAGTCTTAGTGAGCAAGAAACAGTCTGGCTAAATAAAAAGCTCAAAGAGTACAAAGTTAAGGCTGGTGATATTGAAGAGCTAAAAAAAAGAATGGACGTTATACCTCCTTCTTTAGCAATTGCGCAGGCTGCATATGAAACAGGATGGGGAACTTCTAGATTTGCGATGGAAGGAAATTCTTTGTATGGAGCCAGAACATGGAAAAAAGGCAAAGGAATAGTACCAAATGACCGAGGGGAAGAGCAAAAATTTGAAGTGTTGAGCTTTAAGATTATCAGAGCATCAATATCTTCCTATAAAAAAAATCTAAATACACATCAAAGCTACAATGAATTTAGGAAAGCTAGAGCAATACAGAGAAAAGAAAAAAACAGAGTTTTTGGTTTAGAGCTATCCCAATATCTAAATAAATATTCAGAAATTGGAGATGTTTATGTTCAGAGGCTAAAAAAAATTATTGAACAAAATTCACTTACAGATTTTGATGAATCGGTACTATCCCAAAAGAAAAAGCCTAATATTGTTTAATTTTTAAGAACATATTGTCTTCCAAACCATCCCCACGTTCCATCACTCAATTTAAGTGTGCAATTTATTTTTCCTCTTCTTGTCTCAAATGGTTTTTTTAAAATAATTTTTATCCAATTTTTTTCTAAAAAAGCAATTTCGCTTGGCCCCCATTGCCCACCCTCATTAGAAAAGCAATTTATTCCTTTCACACTGTTAACGAACTCTATTTCAATAGCAGGAGGATTATTAGAAGTGATAAGTTTGTTCTCTGGTTTATAAAATTTATGTGGCAATGGAACTGTGTTGATAATAAATTTAAATCTATCTATCTTTCCATAAGCTTCATTAATTGGAAATCTTGGAAGCTCGAACAAATCTTCCTCCCGATGTACTACCCCAGAGTGTTGTCCAAATGCCAATTTGTATTTAGAGTTTTTAATTAATTTTTTAATTTTAGTGCTATACTCTCCAAAAGGATAAGAAAAAACTTCTGGAATAAATCTCAATTCTCTTAAGTAATCCTGATGAGATTGCTCTATATCTTGAGCAATATCTTTCTGATTTAGTTTCACAAGATATTCATGGCTGAAGCTATGAGCTCCTATCGTACCAATTTTTGATTGGTGCACTTCTCTTATTTGGTCCCAAGACATGTAGTTAGTATGGCCATCATTGATTTCACGGGTATTTACAAAAAGTATGAAAGGAACATTTTCTTTTTTTAAAATAGGCCAGGCATTTTGGTAAAAAGATTGGAACGCATCGTCTATAGTTATTAAGATTTTCCCCCCCGTGTAGGCTTGCTTATCAATTAAAATACTTTTTAGCTGATCAAAATTAATGAATTCATTTTCAGAATTCTTTATAAGTTCAATCTGTTTCTTAAAGTCATGCACTTTTATATTGGTAGTTGGATATTTATTTTCTTCAAATCTATGGTACATTAAAGTTACAATGCCTTTTTCTTTAATATTTTCTGCAAAAACATTTGATAAATTAAATCCCATAAACATAATGAGAAGATAGGCAATTTTTTTAGTGACTGTTCCTAATTTCATATCAGTAGATTCTACTCTGAATTCTTTAATAATTACATCAAATTTTAGTATTAAAAAAAATTATAGTAAAAAATATTTAAAAAGTGATAACTTTTCTAATGATTTTTATTTAATTTTGAAAAAAAATGCAATTGAACTCCACAAGGCAAAATTATTAATAGTTAATTTAGGACCAGGAAGTTATGCCGGTATAAGAAATATACTGAGCTGCATGAAAGTATTGTCCATGATTAAAAAGATAAAACTTATTGGCATTTCAAACCACCATCTGTGTAAAATAATTGATAAAAAACAAAAAGGATCAAATAGGATGATTTTAAATATAAATAAAAAGTTTTTAGACATAACCAAAAAGAACAAACAGCTCGAAAAAAAGCAATTTGACAGTCTTTTAAGAAAGAAAAAAATTGTTTCTAATTATGAATACAATGGTATTTTTAAGAATAATTTAATTCCCTTTAAATACACACACAAGGAAATTGAATTATTAATCAAACAAAAATTAATTATTGAAAAAAACATAACACCTAATTATTGAAAATTAGCACCATGAAAAATAAAACTTCACCTTTTGCCATCGATCTAGAAAAAAAATGTATAGATAAAGGCTTAAGACTTACAGACCAAAGAAAAATAATTGTTAAGCTCTTAGAGGAAACAATTATGGACACTAAGTTTCATCCAGATGTAGATGAGCTTCATAAACGCGCCATCATAGTAGATAAAAAAATTAGTATTGCGACCGTGTATAGGACTGTAAAATTATTAGAAGAGTCAAATATTATCGATAAGCATGAATTTAAGGAAGGCAGATCGAGATACGAAGCAGTTACAGAAAATCATCATGACCACTTGATTGATATTAACACAGGAGAAATTTTGGAGTTTGTGGACAAGGAGATTGAAATTCTAAAAAAAAAAATTGCTGATAGGCTTGGTTATCAATTGGTAGATCATAGATTAGAGCTATACTGTAAAAAAAAGAAAAAATAATTGTCTAAAAATTTTGTAATAAAAACTTTCGGTTGTCAAATGAATGAATACGATTCCAATCGTATTGCAGATTTACTTTCTACAATTGATTATAAAAGAATTGAAGAGGTCGAGAAAGCAGACTGCTTTATATTTAATACATGCCACATAAGAGAAAAGGCAACCCAAAAAGTTTATTCCGATATAGGTAAAATAAAAAAAATTCTAAGAGACAAGCAATCAAAACCATTATTTGTGTTAGCTGGATGTGTTGCACAGGCCGAATCTTCGATGGTATTTGAAAAAAGTGATTTTGTAGACATAGTTGTCGGACCTCAAGCTTATCATAAGCTTCCAGAGTTAATAAAAAATTATCAAAGCAACAAAACTAAAAGCTTCAACACAAATCTAGATGTTTCGGATAAATTTGATTTTTTAGAAAATTATAAAAATATTTCATCTAAAGTTTCTTCTTTTATCACCATACAAGAAGGATGTGATAAATTTTGTAAATTTTGTGTTGTGCCTTACACAAGAGGTCCAGAATTTTCTCGATGTCCCGACCAAATATATAATGAAGTGCAAGGCCTAGTTGATGGCGGAACAAGAGAAATAATTTTATTAGGTCAAAATGTAAGTGGTTATAAAAATAAAGACACCAATCTTTCTAGATTAATTGAAAAAGTTGCTTCTATAAAAAAATTGGAAAGGATTAGATTTACCACCTCGCACCCAAATGATTTTGACGAAGATCTTATCAATGCATTTAAATACCAAGATAAACTTATGCCACAGCTACATTTACCAGTGCAGTCTGGATCTAATAAAATTTTAGAATCTATGAACAGAAAACACACAAGGGAATTTTATTTAAAATTAATAGATAAATTTAGGGATATTAAAAAAGATATTGAATTTTCCAGCGATTTTATCGTAGGATATCCAGGTGAAACAGAAAAAGATTTTGAGGATACTTTGGATCTTGTAGATAAGGTAAAGTTTTCTAATTCCTACTCATTCGTTTATAGCCAAAGACCAGGGACTCCTGCAGTAGACTTTGATCAAATACCAAAAGAAGTCAGTGCCAATAGACTAGAAATATTACAAAACAAACTGTTTGATTTACAAAGAAAATTTAACGATAGTAAGGTTAATTCAAAAACTAAAGTGTTAGTGGAAAATATTACAAAACAAGGAAATCAGTTTTTTGGTAGAAATGAATACATGCAGCCTGTATTTATAGAAGGTAACAAATGCACTCCAGGACAAATAGAAATTATTGAAGTTAAATCTAGTAATAGACACAATTTATGGGGTACTGTTGATAGCAATTAATGGGTAAGCCAGTTTTATCAAATAACTTTTTGCAAATTTTGGATTCAGGCAATGATGCTGTGAATATCCAGGTTAAAAATAATCATTCTTTAACTAAAATAAGTGGAACCCACGATGAAAATTTTATTTTATTAGAAAAAATATCAAACACTAAGATTAGTCTAAGGGGGAATTTGATTACAATAAAAGGAAAGAAAAAAGACACAAATATTATTACTAGTGTGGTCAATAAGTTATTAAAAAAATCATTAGAAAAAAATTATATTGATGATGAAGATGTTAAGTCTTTATATAACTTTACATCTAAGGATTCTCAAAATGATACCATCGATCTTGAAGAAAAAAATAGTGACAGCAATTATTCTGTCAAGACTCCAAAGAAAACTGTTTATGCAAGAACCGAAAAACAAAAAACATATTTAGAAATTTTAAAAAACAATAACATTATTTATGCAATCGGACCTGCTGGTACAGGAAAAACTTTTTTACCTGTAGCAGTGGCTGTCCACAAGTTAATTTCAGGCGAGGTAAATAAAATAATTTTATCAAGGCCAGCCGTAGAGGCTGGGGAAAATTTGGGTTTTTTACCAGGAGATTTAAAAGAAAAAATTGATCCTTATTTAATTCCTTTGTACGATTCCTTAAGTGAGCTTCTTGGACATGATAAAATGAATAAAAAAATAGAAGATGGATCAATCGAAATCGCCCCACTGGCTTTTATGCGCGGGCGAACCTTGAAAGATTCATATGTTATTTTGGATGAAGCGCAAAATGCTACAGAAACTCAGATTAAAATGTTTCTAACAAGGCTAGGAAAAAATACCACCATGGTTGTTAATGGCGATCCTACACAAATTGATTTACCGAATTCAAAAATATCTGGATTAATGAATTCTGCTAACGTTCTAAGCAATATCGATGAAATTAAAATTGTTACATTTGATGCATTAGATGTGCAAAGACATCCATTGGTTTCAAAAATAATTGAAGCTTATAAAAAAAATTCTTTAGATGTTTAAAGTCAACATTATTGTAGAAGATTCTAAGTGGAGGAAAGAAATTCCCGCAATTGAAAAAATGTTAAAAAAAAATGTTAAAAAAATTTATTCTTCTATTGATAGAACAAGCCAAAAAAAAAATTTAGAAATATCAGTGCTATTAACTAATAAGACTAAAATGAAAAAACTAAATAAAGACTTCAGAAAAACCTTAAAAGATACAGATGTGCTATCTTTTCCACACCATGAAAAAAACTTCTTCTTAAAAAGAAAATTACCTACAATGAATAACATTTATCTTGGAGATTTGGCTTTTTCATATGATTACATAAAAAAACAAAAAACTAATTTTGTAGAGTACGTTAATAAAATATTTATTCATGGATGTTTGCACCTAGTTGGATACGAACATGATAATTTAAAAAATTACAAAGAGATGTACTCTTTGGAAAGAAAACTTTTAGGTATTGTATGACCCAAACTAAACAAGATAGTTTTATCAAAAAATTAAAAAAAACCTTGGGCTTTTCTGAACAAAACAATTTAAGAGAAAGTATTCAAGACGCAATTGACGAGAATTCTGGGGCTGGAAATAGAAGTTCTGGTCTATCGAATAAAGAAAAAACAATTCTTGAAAATATACTAACTATCAATAAGTTAAAAGCAGCTGACATAATGATACCAAGAGCTGAAATTGTTAGTGCAAGTTATGATTCTGACTTTAATGCTCTAATTAAAATTATTAACACCGAATCTCATTCTAGAATTCCAATTTTTAGAAAAGATCTAGATGATGTGATGGGAATGGTACACGTAAAAGATCTCATCAATTTTACCAACCAACGTTCACAAGCTGATTTTAATTTGCAGAAAATTATGAGAGATGTTTTGTTTGTACCACCTTCAATGCCTATCTTGAATGTTTTATTAAAAATGCAATCTACAAAGCTACATATGGCATTGGTAATAGATGAGCATGGTGGAACAGATGGGTTATTGACGATTGAAGACTTAGTAGAAGAAATTGTTGGAGAGATTCAAGATGAGCATGATCATGATGACGTTACAGAATTCAAAAAAATTAATGAAAGCACTTTTATTGCCAATGCAACAATGGAATTAGATGAATTTGAAAAAATGACTAATATTAAATTTGGAATTGAAAACATAGAAACGCTTGGTGGTTATATTTTCTCTATTGTAAACAGAGTTCCACAAAAGGGAGAAATTATAAAAGATATTCCCAATTATACTTTTGAAATTATAGATGCCGATCCTAGAAAAATTAAAGTTCTTAAGATTACAAAATCTTAAAAATGAAAAATTTTCTTTTTAAGAAAAATAAATATTTAGTATCTTTTTCTTTAGGTAGTATTCTTTCGTTAATCCTTCCCCCTTACAGCTATACTGCATTAGGGTTTTTGATTTTTCCCACATTATTATATTTATTATTTGTAAATAAAGACCAAACGAGAAAATCAATTTTTTATATTGGATTTTTATTTGGTTATGGTTATTTTTTGTTTAGTTTATACTGGATTACATATTCCCTAAACTTTGATGATAACTTAGCTATTTTAAAACCATTAACGCTAGTGGTTTTGCCATCAGTAGTCGCTGTTTTTTATGGGCTAGCAAGCATGTTAATTAAGAAAATCATTTCAAATAATTTTTATTTTATTGTTGTTTTTTCAGTTGCGCTTTCAACATTAGATTTTTTGAGGGGTAATTTTTTTTTGATTTTCCTTGGAATTTATTTGCATATACTTGGAGTTGGTCGTTAGAGAGCCTTCAAGTACTAGGTTTTGTCGGAACCTATTCTTTAAATTTATTTACAATATTTATTTTTTGTCTTCCATACCTTGCGCTAAAACATTTTCATTACAAAAAACTATTCATAATTGTCTCGTCTATAGTTTTTACACTTTGTGCAAACTTTTTTTTTGGCCAAAGCACAATTAATAATAATAACTTAAAAAAAATTCCAAATTTTAAGGTGGTGTTGCTTCAACCAAACCAAAATATAATAGATTTAACCTTAGCCAATAATGAAGAGCAGTATGTCAATCGGTTAATTAATATTAGTAAACCAAAAATGTATAAAGATACCCAAGCGCTATTTGTTTGGCCCGAGGGAGTTTTGTCTAAGCTCGATAATTCTAAAAATTATAAAAAACTTTTTTATGATAATTTTTCTAACAATCATAACATCGTACTGGGCTCTATTCGTTACGAAGGAAATAGGTTTTATAATAGTCTTGTACTGCTTAATAATCAGGCTGAAATACTTTCAAGTTATGACAAAATAAATTTAGTTCCTTTTGGCGAGGTTATTCCCTTTTATAACTTGCTTGAAAAAATAAATCTTAAAAAAATTACATTTGGGTATGGCTCTTTTTCCAAAGGAGAAAAAAGAAACCCAGTCACATTAAATATTAATAGTATTAAATTTTTACCTTTGATTTGTTATGAAATTATATTTTCTGGATCAATTGATATTGAAAAAAAGGAGTACGATTTTATTTTAAATATTTCGGAAGATGGTTGGTTCAATCGTTCGATTGGTACTATTCAGCACTTTGTTCACTCCAAATATAGAGCCATAGAGCAAGGTAAACAGGTAGTCAGATCAACCAATCAAGGCCTAACTAGTAGTATAATGCCCAATGGTAGATTAGCTAAAACTACTGATTTTTCCAATCAATCAAGTATTGCTGTGGATATTTACAAGTTAAATAAAAAAACACTGTTTAGTGAGCTTGAAAATGTTATTTTTTATTTACTTACTTTTGTTAGTTGTGTACTCATTTTTCTTTTTAGAAAAACCAATGAATAAAAATTATATATTTACAAGTGAATCGGTTTCAGAAGGTCATCCAGACAAAGTATGTGACATTACTTCAGATACTATTTTAGATCTATATCTTTCAGAGTTTAACGAAAGTAGAGTCGCCTGTGAAACGCTTGCAACTACTAATAAGATTATCCTTTCAGGAGAAATTAGAGGTCCAAAAATTGACCCCCAGGTTATCGAGCAAGCTGTAAGAGAGCAGATAAAAAATATAGGATACGAGCAAAAAAACTTTCATTGGAAAAACTTTGAATTTTTTAATTATTTGCATGAGCAGTCAGCAGATATTGCCCAAGGTGTAGATTCTAGCGGAAATGAAAAAGATGAGGGAGCTGGAGATCAGGGAATCATGTTTGGATACGCATGTAATGAGACGGAAGAATTAATGCCAGCACCAATTACCTATTCTCATAAAATTTTAAAAGAAATGGCTATCGCAAGAAAAAGTGGTGATTTAAAATTATTAGGTCCAGATTCAAAAAGTCAAATTTCAGTTGTTTATGAAAACAGTAAGCCCGTAGGCGTGAGCTCAGTAGTAATTTCTTCACAACACGATGAATCGATTGGTCAGAATGAAGTAAAAGAAATGATCAGGCCTTATGTAAAAAAAATTCTTCCAAAGGATTGGTCTTGTCCAGAAGATCAGTTTTATGTCAACCCAACTGGAAAGTTTGTCATTGGTGGACCGGATGGTGATACGGGATTAACAGGTAGAAAAATTATAGTTGATACGTATGGTGGAGCAGCATTGCATGGTGGTGGAGCATTTTCAGGAAAAGATCCTAGCAAAGTAGATCGATCTGCAGCGTACGCAGCTAGATATTTGGCAAAGAATATAGTTGCATCAGGAATCGTAGATAAAGCAGTGATCCAATTGTCGTATGCAATTGGAGTTTCTCAACCACTTTCTATTTATTTAGATATTTTTCAAGAAGATCAAAAATTAGTAGATCAAATTACAAAAGTTATCCAAGATAATTTTGATTTAAGCCCAAGAGGAATAAGAAATAAATTAGAATTAAATAAACCAATCTATAAAAAAACAGCAGCATACGGACACTTTGGAAGAGCTCCAGAAGCAGATGGTTCGTTTAGCTGGGAAAAAATAGATATGGTAAATGTTTTCAAAAAAGAAGTGTAGTGATTAAAAAAAAAATATTCTTTGGACGAATTCAGTCTCGTAAAATTTCGTTAGAAAAAAAAAAATTCTAGACGAAAATCTTAAAAATTTTCAATTTAATTTAAAAAAAATAAAAAAAACCACTCCCAATATCCTAGAAATAGGATTTGGCATGGGGCATAATTTGATTGAATTATCAAAAAATAATTTAAATAGTCGAATTATTGGCATAGAGCCTTTCCTCAATGGAGTAGTCAGTGTTATCTATAGCTGTGTTAAACAAAACATAGACAACATCTTAGTTTATCCCGATCCTGTAGAAAAATTTTTAGAAAAGTATAAAAAAATTTACTTTAAAGAAATTTTTATTTTATTCCCCGATCCTTGGCATAAAAAAAAACATCACAAGCGTAGACTTGTTCAGCTGCCTTTTTTAAAGAATATTGTAAAAAGACTAGATAAAAATGGGAAGCTATATTTTGCAACAGACAATCAGGATTATTTTGAATCTGTTCAGGACTGTTTGGACAGTAAGGATTTTAAAAAAATCCCAATTGTTCACAAAAAAATAGACGTAAAACACCTTGGCCAAACAAAATACTTTTTAAGAGCCAAAAAGTTAGGAAATAAGGTTAATTTTTTAGTTATTGTAAAATCTTAAATATTGGAGTAATTTCCAGGAAAATTAACAAATTAAGAAACGGGCTTAGGCCCTTTTTTTTTACTAAAAATCAAAATGCTAAATAACCGAATTGATAGTACTGAATTAATTAGAATAGCCGATGCTGTTGCTGATGAGAAATCTATAAGCAAAGACTTGGTTTTAACCTCTATGGAAAGTGCCATAGAAAAAGCTGCTAAAACTAGATATGGAAATGAAAACGAAATTTACGTTGTAATAGATAGAGCTACGGGAAAAATTGAGCTTGGAAGAAAATTAAAAGTAGTTGAAAAAGTCATGAATACCAACTCTGAAATAGGGTTAGAGGAAGCGCTTGAAAAAAATAGTGAGGCTAAAATTGATGATATAGTTAATGAAGAATTGCCACCAGTAGATTTTGGACGAATAGCTGCGCAAACTGCAAAACAAGTTATATCACATCAGATTAGAGACGCTGAGAGAGATAGGCAGTTTGAAGAATTTAAAGATAAAGTAGGAGAGATTTTAAGTGGCATAGTTAAAAGATCCGAATACGGCAATGTAATTGTAGATTTGCAAAAATCAGAAGCAATCATAAGAAGAGAAGAGCTTATTCCAAGAGAAAATTTAAAAAATGGAGATAGAATTAAAGCATACTGCTACGATGTAAGAAGAGAGAGTAAAGGACCACAAATATTTTTATCTAGAGCGCATCCGCAATTTTTAGCAAAATTATTTCATCAAGAAGTTCCAGAAATTTATGAAGGTACAATTGGAATTAAATCAGTTGCTAGAGATCCAGGTAGTAGAGCCAAAATATGCGTTCAATCAAAAGATAGTTCGATAGATCCAGTTGGTGCCTGCGTTGGTATGAGAGGTAGTAGGGTTCAAGCTATCGTTAATGAATTGCAAGGAGAAAAAATTGACATTATAAATTGGACGGAAGACGCATCTTCTTTAGTTAAGAGCGCTTTATCTCCAGCTGAAGTTATGAAAGTTATCATTGCGGAAGATGATAGAAGAATTGAAGTAGTTATTGATGAAGACAATCTAAGTAAAGCAATTGGAAGACGTGGTCAAAATGTTCGACTGGCATCTAAGCTATTAGATTATGAGATTGATATACTTACAGATAAGGAAGAATCAGAGAAAAGACAGACTGAATTTAAAGACAACACTGAAAAATTAGTTAAGAGTTTAGAAATAGATACAACTATGGCTCAACTTCTTGTGGCTGAAGGATTTCCGACAATTAATGCAATCGCAAATGCAAGTTTGCCTGAGTTTTTAAAAATTGAAGGTTTTGATGAAGAGACTTCGACAGAGCTTCAAAATAGAGCAAAAGAATTCATTCAAGAAGAAGCTGAGGAAGTATCTAAAAAAGTAAAAGAATTGGGTATAGAAGATGATTTGGCTACCCATAAAGGCCTTAGTCTTGGAATGCTTTTAATTCTAGGTGAGGATAACATTAAAACTCTAAAAGATTTTGCAGAATTGGCTACGGATGAGTTAATCGGTGGATATGATGAAATCAAAGGTAAAAGAGAAAAATTTGATGGTATACTTGAGGAGTTTGATATTTCTAGAAAAGATGCTGATGACTTGATTATGAGAGCTAGAAAAAAAGTTTTTGACATTTAATGAATACCAAGGTGAATAAAAATGAGCACGAAAGAAAAGAAAAAAAAATTAACTCTAAAAAATTTTACTGGTAATGCGCCCAGTTCGGTAAATAAAAAACAAGCACAAAAAACATCTGCTATTTTTGGAAAAAAAGAAGAACCAAAAGTTCCCAATCCTGTAATCGAGAAAGCGGATAGTACAACTACTCCTGAGAGTAAACCTTCACCAGCAACCAAAACTGCAAAGAGCCCTGAAAAGCCTAAGTCAGCTAAAGAGTGGGCAAAAATAAAAATTCAAGAAGAGCTATCTAAAAAAGCCGATAAAAAAGCAGCTGGGAAAAAAAGAGATTATCGTTTAACAGTCACCAAAGCACTATCAGAAGAAGAAGAGGTTCAGGTCAGAAGTCTTGCGGCAGTGAAAAGATCCAGAGAAAAACTTTTTAAAAAACAAAGCGATCAAGATACAGACGGGCAAAAAGTAATCAGACAAGTTAAAATTCCAAAAGTTATTACCATTCAAGAATTGGCTAATAGAATGGCAGAAAGAGCCAATGCAGTTATCAAATACCTATTAACTAAAAATGTAAAAGTTACTATTAATCATACGATTGACCAAGACACAGCAGAATTTATTGTAAAAGAATTTGGACACGAAATTCTTATAGAAGAAGAGCCAGATCAGTTATTGAAAGATATTCTATCTAAGGATAAAGACTTAGAAAATGCAGTTTCTAGACCACCAGTTGTCACTGTAATGGGGCACGTTGATCATGGAAAAACATCTCTTCTAGATTCTTTAAGAGATGCAAGTGTCGTGAATTCGGAGCATGGGGGTATTACTCAGCACATAGGAGCTTACCAAGTAAATGTGAATGATAAAAGTTTGATTACATTTATAGATACTCCTGGACATGCTGCATTTACAGAAATGAGAGCTAGAGGATCCAAGATTACAGATATTGTTATTTTAGTAGTTGCGGCCAATGATGGAATTAAACCTCAAACGATAGAGGCTATTCAGCATGCTAAAGCGGCACAAGTGCCTATTATTGTTGCTATTAATAAATGTGATTTACAAGGTGCAGATCCCACAAAGGTTAGAAACCAACTTTTAGAACATGAACTGATAGTTGAAGAAATGGGAGGAGATGTTTTGAGCGTAGAAATATCCGCATTAAAAAAAACTAATTTAGATAAATTAAAAGAGTTAATTTTATTGCAATCAGAAATTTTAGATATGAAAGCAGACCCTTCTATTGCCGCTGCAGGAGTTGTAGTTGAATCAAGACTAGATAAAGGAAGAGGCCCAGTTTCTACAGTTTTAATTGTCAAAGGTACTTTAAAAAAAGGAGATTTGTTCGTTAGTGGTGCTTCTAATGGAAAAGTAAGAGCTATTTATAATTACAAAGGAGATTTAATTAATGAAGCAGGTCCGTCCACGCCGGTAGAGATTGTAGGTTTTCAGGGAGCCCCCAACGCAGGAGATGATTTTGTTGTTGTAGAAAATGATTCTAAGGTTGAAGAAATTGTAGAGTATAGACAACAAGAGATTAAAAACAAAAAACTAGCAGGTAACAAAAAAACTGATATTTTTGGAGAGTCTGATCCAGAAGAAGAATATAATATTATTTTAAAAACAGACGTTAACGGATCTCTAGAAGCCTTAGCTAATGCAATTGAAAAAATTAAAATTGAAAACATTAAGACAAAAATTATTTTATCAGCTGTTGGACCTATCACAGAAACAGATGTCACTTTAGCAAAAGCTTCGAATGCTATTTTATTAGGATTTAATATTAGACCAAATAAGGAAGCAAAAGATTTAGCTAGAAGTTATAAATTAGAAATACTTTACTTTAATATAATTTATGAAGCATTAGATCATATAACCAAAAAAATATCTGGCTTGTTAGCTCCAGAGACAGAAGAACAAGGCCAAGGAACTTGCGAAGTATTAGAAGTATTCAGCGTTTCGAAAGCTGGTAAAGTTGCTGGTGTTAAAGTTACAGAGGGTGAAATAAAAAATAATTCAGAGTTAAGACTGCTTCGAGATGGTGCGGTTGTTTATACAGGTAAAGTGAACAGTCTTTTTAGAGAAAAGAATGAAGCAAAAGAAGTAAAAGCAGGCTTGGAATGCGGTGTTTCTATTAAAGATTTCAATGATATTAAAAAAGGAGATGTGATCGAATTCTTTAAGACAATCACAATTGAAAGAGAAATTTAATGGATTATGAGAATACTTCAAAACCATTAACTCAAAGACAATTAAAAGCAGGCGAAAATTTAAAAAAAATTATAGCCAATATTTTCATTAAAGATCAAATAGTTCTTCCCGACATTTCAACAAGAAATATTACCATTACAGAAGTTAGGGTCAGTCCAGATTTAAGACACGCTATAGTTTATTTTATTCCTCTTTCTGGAGATAAATCAGAGATTGCTTTTAAAACTTTAAACCAATTTTCATACGAAGTTAAAAAAAGAGTAAAGAGTTCTTGGTCAGCAAAATTTTTACCGGATTTAAGGTTTGTTCTTGATAAATCATTTGATTATGCTGAAAATATTGAAAAATTAATTTCTACTAATCTAGAACCAAAATGAATGGTTGGATTAATATTTACAAGCCTAAAGGCTACACTTCAACTTATTGTTTAAATGTTCTCAAATCAAAATTTAAGTTAAAAAAGATTGGCCACGCTGGAACACTGGATCCATTAGCAGAAGGAGTTCTGCCAATAGCCATTGGTGAGGCGACGAAGTCTATTCCTTATCTAGCGGAAGCAAAAAAAAATTATTTGTTTGAAGTTTTTTGGGGCGAAGAAACAAACACACTAGATTCTGAGGGAGTGACTACTAATGTATCTAAAATTATTCCTTCTCTAAAAGAAATTAACAAAGTACTGCATTTATTTATTGGACAGATTGATCAAGTCCCTCCAAAATTTTCAGCTAAAAAAATTAATGGCAAAAGATGTTATGACTTAGCAAGAAATAATGAGGAATTTGAGCTAAAGCCACAAAAAGTAACTATTTTTAATTTGAGAGTTGTCTCTCATCATGAAAACAAAACATCGTTCTTGGTTAGTTGTGGATCTGGAACTTATGTGAGAAGCTTAGCCAGAGATTTGGCTTATGCTTTAAATACTTTTGGTTATGCGTCTAAAATTTTAAGAAGCAGATATAGTCATTTCACAAAAAAAAATACACTGACCATGGATTTTTTAGTAAAAAACGTTGAAAAAGAGGACTTTTATAAATACTTGCTTGATATTCGAAAGGTTTTAATACATATACCATCCATAAAATTAGAAGATGAAAGAATAAAGCTTATTAAAAACGGAATGAAAGTAAGCATGTTGGAAGAGTTTGGAGAAGTAAATATTAAGAGTTTAATTGCCCAAAATCAAAGCCAGGTACTCGCATTCGGAGAATTAAAGTCTGGATTTTTTTATCCCAAAAGAATTTTAAATATATAAAGAATTATGCCAAAGAAAAAAATTGAAAAAAAAGAAGTGATTGCATCATTGCAAAAACACAAAACCGACGTCGGTTCATCAGAAGTTCAAATCGGTATTTTAACTGAGAGAGTTAAATACCTATCAGAGCACTTTGCTAAAAACAAAAAAGATAAACACTCAAACACAGGATTAAGCAGAATAATTACTCGAAGAAAAAAATTACTAGAATATTTGAGCAAAAAAGAGCCATCTATTTATAAGAAAGTCTTAGAGCAGTTAGGTTTGCGTAAATAGAAACTTATGTTCAACATCACAAAAAAAGAAATTACTTGGGGCGATAAAAAATTAACACTAGAAACAGGTAGAGTAGCTCGTCAAGCTGACGGAGCGGTTATGCTTACTTGTGGAGAGACGGTTATCTTGGCAACTGCAGTTGCAGCAAAACAAGCAAAGCCAGATATGGATTTTTTTCCCTTAACAGTTAATTATCAAGAAAAATACTATGCAGCTGGAAAAATTCCAGGTGGCTATTTCAAAAGAGAAGCTAGACCTACAGAAGCTGAAACATTAATTTCAAGATTAATTGATAGACCAATTAGACCTTTATTTCCCAGCTCATTCAGAAATGAAACTCAGGTGCTACCTACAGTAATATCTTATGATAAAGAAAATGATCCAGAAGCATTAGCATTAATTGCAAGCTCTGCAGCTTTAGCTATTTCAGGAATTCCTTTTATGGGACCTGTAGCTGCTGCAAAAGTAGGAATGATCGATGGAGAGCTTGTTTTAAACCCAACCAAAGAGCAAATTAAAGATTCACAGTTAGAACTAATTGTTGCTGGTACGGAAGATGCTGTATTGATGGTTGAATCAGAAGCTTCAGGCCTATCAGAAAAACAAATGTTAGATGCGGTTAAATTTGGTCATGACAAAGCTAAAGAAGTCATTAATTTAATTAAAGATTTTGCAAAAGAGGCAGGTAAAGAAAGATGGAAAATAGAAGAGAAAGATTACTCTGAGCTTAAAGGCAAAATTTCTTCTGCCGTAGCAGATGATTTGCAAAAAGCTTTCGATGAATCGGACAAGCAAATTAGAACTGGTTTAATTGCTGCAGCTAAAGATAAAGTAACAGCTATGTTTGAGGGCGATGAGACTTATTCTAAAGTTGAAATCGGAGACCAATTCAAAAGTGTTGAGAAAAAAATTGTACGAACACAAATCTTAAAAGATTCAAAAAGAATTGATAGAAGAAAACTAAACGAAGTTCGAGATATTAAATGTGAAGTGGGTGTTTTACCCAAAGTGCATGGTTCTTCATTATTTACAAGAGGAGAAACGCAGGCTTTAGTTGTGGCTACTCTAGGAACTTCAGATGATGAGCAAAGATTAGAAACTTTAGATGGAGCTGAGCGATCAAGATTTATGCTTCATTATAACTTCCCACCTTACTCTGTTGGAGAGGTTGGACGTATTGGAACTGGAAGAAGAGAAATTGGTCATGGTAAATTAGCATGGAGAGCAATTAATTCTTCACTTCCTTCCAAAGAAGAATTTCCTTACACATTTAGAATTGTGTCTGAGATTACAGAATCAAATGGTTCGTCTTCTATGGCAACCGTATGTGGAGCATCGCTTGCACTTATGGATGCGGGTGTACCGATTAAAACACCAATTGCTGGTATTGCAATGGGACTTATTAAAGAGGGTGATGACTATTCAATTCTTAGTGATATTTTGGGAGATGAAGATCATCTTGGAGATATGGACTTTAAAGTAGCAGGAACTAAAGATGGAATTACTTCTCTTCAAATGGATATCAAGATTACAGGAATCACATTTGATATTATGGAGAAAGCTTTAGATCAAGCTAAAGAAGGAAGAATTCATATTTTAGGTGAAATGGCAAAAGCTTTAACGGAGTCTAGAAAAGAGCTTTCTATAAACACCCCTAAGATGGAAAGAATTCAAGTAGACAAAAAAGATATCGCAGCAGTGATTGGAAAAGGTGGAGCTACGATTAGAGAAATTGTAGAACTTTCAGGTGCTAAATTAGATATCAATGATGATGGTATGGTTACTATTGCAGCTGCTGACGAAGAATCTAGAATGAAGGCAGTGCAAATGGTTAAAGATATTGTTGCCAAACCAGAAATGGGAAAAATCTATAAAGGTAAAGTGGTAAAAATTATGGAATTTGGTGCATTTGTTAATTTCTTAGGAAAACAAGATGGACTAGTTCATATATCTCAGCTTGCAGCTAAGAGAGTAGAAAATGTCTCTGACGTTGTTAAAGAAGGCGATGAAGTTTCTGTAAAAGTAGTAGGGTTTGACCGAGGAAAAGTTAAACTTTCTATGAAAGAAATAACAGAAGATACAAAGTCAGACTAGGGCACCTGGCAACAGAACGCCCCTGAAAGTTGGATAACCCTTTATTCCGAACAAAAATCTAAAAGTTATTAACTATGTACTAGATTACAAAAACAGCTTTATATCAAACTAGGGATTAATAGTATTTTAAAGGGTAAAGAAACTCAAACAAGTGTGAACATCTGGATCCATCTTGTTAGGTATTCTTTTAAAGTCAATGTGTGTTCCTATTTCAGCACTATTCCAGTGCGCTTTTTTATGTAGAATTCTTTTTAATAATCTTAGATCTAAATCACAGTATAAGTGCCTACTATTTTCGCTGCCTTTTACTATCTGAATATTTTCATTTTCTATTTTCAAATAAACATTAGACTTTAATTCAATATTAAATTTCTTCACTTTATCAATAAATTTGTTTGATGCTAAAATTATTTCATCCTTTAATTTAGAAACATTAGGCATTTCATCATTTTCATATTCATATTTTTTATCTTTCAAAGATAGAATATATTCCTTCATATCATTGGTATCTAATTTCTCATACTTTTCCAATTGCTTTTGATTCTTGATATCATATGATTGATTTTCTCTTAAACAAAATACTTTAGTATCAAATTTCAAATTTTCATTAAGATACTCTGCACACTCGTCCGCAGTTGTGGTTCCTAAGTATTCATTCTTATAATAATTTTTACCACCAATAATATACGATCCTGCGAATGGCAATACTGATCTAGGTTGAAGAATTGGAATAATGCTGCACAACTAATTAAAGTTTCTTTTTAAGATTCTTTTATTTTCACTTATTTTTTCTTCGGTAGTTAAATTATCAAAACAAGAAGGATATGGTCCAGCAGCATTATAATTTAACATTGCTAAATCTATACTTTTAAATTTATTTTTTAAAAAATTACATGCTTCTTCATCTGGTTGGTTATCATTAAAATTGACAGCAGTTACACCATCATTTTCTAACACTAAAGCACTATCAATTAAGTTGCCTAATAGTGATTCTTCATAAATATGTTTTGTAAACGGCTTGTATAAAGTTAATTTAAATTCTTTAAATTCTATTGTTTCGTTATTTTTTATTTCTATAAAGTTACTATAACCCTTGTTGATTAGATTTTTTTTTTAAAAATTTGGTCCTTCATCTAAGATAATTAGAGGAATATTTTTTGGAAAGTCAAAATTTCGTTCATCATAATGATCTGGATGAATATGACTAACATAAATTCCATCTACATCTTGGATATCAGATAATTTAGTATTTAGCGGTGGATAATGATACCAGGAGTCTTCAAACACACCATCTATGATCCAAGGATCATTTAAAATTCTAGTTCCTTTTGAACCTGTGAATATACCACCAGCATTACCAATAAACTTAAAATTTATTATTTATTTATATTATACAAAAGTTGAAAAAAAAATATTAATATTAATTCATATAAAAAAACCTCTTTCAGAAGATTAGTTAATATTACCTAGATTTATCAGATGTATACTTATTAGAGATATTTAATCAATTAAATCGAGATAGAAATGAACTAAAGAATCTAATTAAAAAGTCATTACAAAAAAAGGAATAGATTAACTATGTACCCTACTATGCACCTTTTAAAAAAATCATATATTATTATGTTATGTATTGATTTGGGACGGACAACAGAACACCTTTTATTATTTAATAAATTTAAACTAAATTTCTGGTTTAAAGATTAAACATAACCCATTACTACAAAATCTTTTTTGAGTTGAGGTTGGTCCATCATCAAATACATGGCCATGATGCACACCGCAATTAGCGCAGTAATACTCAATTCTTTTCATTCCGTAAGAATAATCAATGGTAGTTTTAAAAGCACCAGGTAAAGATTCAGAAAAAGACGGCCAACCAGTCCCACTATCAAATTTAGCGTCTGATGAAAAAAGCTTTGCATCACAATTGGCACAATGAAAGAACCCTTTTCTTTTCTCAAAATTTAATGGACTTGAAAATGGTTTTTCGGTTGCCTGATCAAGCATAATTTTTTTTGTTCTTCTGTAAGATTTGGATTAATAATTTTTTTAGCAGCAGAATGTGCCAAATTATAAGGTAACAAAATTGCTGATAGATAAGAAAATCCTAATAATTTTAAAAAACATCTTCTAATATTTTTCACAATTTCAAATTAGGAAGTAAAATTTTTAGGGTCTGGCATACCAACTTTATTGTATCCAGCATCTACATAGTGAATTTCACCCGTTACACCACCTGATAGATCGCTTACTAGGTACAACGCAGAATTTCCGACATCATGTATATCTACGTTTCTTTTTAACAAAGAGTGATCTGCATTCCATTTATATAAGAATTTAGCATCTCCTATAGCAGAAGCTGCTAATGTTTTGATAGGACCTGCACTAATAGCATTTACTCTAATTCCTTTTCCACCAAGGTCTCTTGCTAAATATTTGGTACTCGCTTCTAATGCAGACTTGCAAACTCCCATGACATTATAATTTGGAATAACTTTAGTAGACTCGTACGTTAAGGTCAGCATGCTTCCACCTTCATTCATAATAGGAGCTGCTTCTTTAGCAATTTCTGTGAAAGAAAAACATGAGATTAGCATACTCTTTAAAAAATTTTCTCTAGAAGTATCTAGGTATTCACCACTAAGTTCTGACTTATCTGAAAAAGCAACGGCATGGATAACAAAGTCTAATGCCTGCCCCACTCTTTTTTAATATCCGAAAAAGTTTTAACAATTTGTTCTTTATTTTCCACATTACAATCTAAAGTAAATTTAGATCCTAAAGATTCTGGCAAAGTGGAATAACCCTTTTTTTTAAGCGCGTCACCAACATAAGTAAAAGCTAATTCTGCACCATGTTCAGATAATTTTTGTGCAATCCCCCATGCAATCGAACGATCGTTTGCAACTCCCATAATCAAGCCTTTTTATTTTCTAATAATTTCATGATGATAATTTCTCAAATACTAGTGCCGCATTTGTTCCCCCGAAGCCAAAGCTGTTAGACATAACAGCATTAAGTTCTAAATTTTTTTGAACTTCTGTGACGATAGGGAATTTTTTTGTTTCTTCATCCATCTCTCCAATATTGGCAGAGGCTGCAATAAATTTATTCTTCATCATAATTAAACAATAAATAGCTTCATGAACTGAAGCTGCTCCTAGAGGATGACCAGATAAAGATTTTGTTGAACTAATTTTAGGAATCTTATCTTTAAACACTTCAGCAACAGATCTTAACTCTGTAACATCTCCCACGGGAGTAGAAGTGCCATGCGTATTGATATAATCTATTTTATTTTTAGTAGTACTTAGCGCCATGTTCATACATCGAACAGCACCCTCACCAGAAGGGGCTACCATATCATACCCATCTGAGGTTGCTCCATATCCTGTTAATTCAGCGTAAATTTTTGCCCCTCTCGCTTTGGCATGTTCTAATTCTTCCAAAACTAATACACCACCTCCCCCCGCAATCACAAAACCATCTCTTGTTTTGTCATAAGCTCTAGATGCTTTTTCAGGAGTGTCATTGTATTTTGAAGATAATGCAGTCATCGCGTCAAACATGGCAGTCATGGCCCAATGTAATTCCTCACTACCACCAGCAAACATAATTTTTTGTTTACCATATTGAATTAATTCCATAGCATTTCCAATGGCATGACCACTAGTAGCGCAGGCTGAACTTATCGTATAGTTGGTTCCCTTGATTTTAAAAGGAACGGCTAAAGTAGCTGATGCAGTACTTGCCATAGTTCTTGGGACAATAAATGGACCCATTAATTTTGGTGTTTTGGCTCTAGTTTTATCTACTGACAGAACGACATTTTCAATAGAGGGCCCACCTGAACCCATAATAATACCTGTGTTAATATTACTAACTTCTTTGTCTTCTAAGCCTGAGTCTTTAATAGCTTCCTGCATGGCTATATAGTTGTATGCAGAACCAGCACCCATAAATCGAATTGTCTTTCTATCTATATGATCTTCTAACTTTATGTTTGGCTTCCCATGAATATGACTTTTTAAATTGTACTCTTTGTACTCTTCGCAGAATGAAATGCCCGATTTTCCATTCAAGAGAGATTGGTAAACCTCTTCTTGATTATTTCCTAAGCAAGAAACTATTCCTAGTCCCGATATAACTACCCTTTTCACTACTGCCCTCCTTTAAATAATCCTACTTTTAAATTTTTAGCTTTATATATTTCTTTATTATCAGCCAAAAGTACACCATCTGCAAGACCAACAGAAGTCTCACCTTTTTTCATAATTTTTTTCATATGAATTATGTATTTTGCCAAAGTAATTTTTTGGGTTACCTCTCCAGTAAATTTTACTTCTGCTACTCCTAAGGCCCTGCCTTTTCCAGGATTTCCATCCCAACCCAAGAAAAACCCAACCAGTTGCCACATGGCATCTAAACCTAAACATCCAGGCATAACAGGATCATTTATAAAATGACAATCAAAAAACCATAAGTCTTTTTTGATATCTAACTCTGCTTCTATTAACCCTTTACTGTAATCTCCTGCATTATTATTTATAGTTGTGATGCGGTCAAACATGAGCATGGGTGGAACAGGTAGTTTTGCATTACCCTCACCAAGCATTTTACCATTGCCACAGTCAAGAAGCTCTTGATAATTGTAATTGTTTTTTTTGGTCATGCTGGAAAATATTTTAATAATTTTTTTATATAGCTATTTATAAATAATTTTTGCAAATAAAACTAGTTCATAATCTCATTTTTATTTAAGCCCCATAAGGAATTTTTTTTAACCCATCCTGAAAAAAGATTATTCTTCACGTTGCACCAGTTCAAAGAACACTCTTTTATTACTGCAACTTCTAATTTTCCAATTTTATATATAGGGCGGGAATAGGTAGTTGGTTTTTTAAATATTAATACTTCGTCCTTAACAAATAAAACAGATCTTTTTCTAGATAGTTGAGAAATGTGCACCCACCCGCTATCATTTTCAAAATCTTTAATTTTTCGCCAATTGTAATATTGGTCAATAATTATGACAGGAAAACTTTTCTTTTCGTAAATCCATTTAATCGGAGCAGTTCTTGAGGGAGCAATTCTCACATTCACCTTGTTATTTTTCAAGCTTAAATATTTTAAATCATTATCGGAAAAAGTCTCAGTTGCGTAAAGAAAAAATAAAAAAAAAGCTAAATAATTTTTAACACTCATTACAGATGATTATGACAATTTTTGTGCAAGTTGATAGTTCTGAAAGTTGTTTTTTCTAAATCTACAATCAGGATTTTTCCACATAATGATTCTTTAAAATTTAAAATTTCTTTAATTGTTTCATTGCACATCAGTACGCCCATTACTCCCGCTATAGAGCCTACGATCCCCTCCGACTCACAGTCATTATTGTCATTACTTGGGGCTTTGGGCATAAAGCATCTTAAGCAAGGAGATTTCTTTTGTTTTTCTTTAAAGTTAAATACAAACAAATGCCCTAAAAATTTATTGATAGCTGAGCAAATTAAAATTTTCTTATTTTTTTTGCAATAATCGTTAATAGTTAATTTGCTTATAAAGCTATCTGTTCCATCTAAAATAACATCGTAATTTTTTGCTATTTTATCAATATTATTTTTTGTAATTTTATTTTTGAATATTTTTATTTTTATTTTGGGGTTGATTAATATTATTTTTTTTTTACTTACCTCTGCTTTAGATTTCTTTAGATCTTTTTGATCATAAAGTATCTGTCTATGTAAATTGGAAATAGAAATTTTGTCAGGGTCAGCTATTCCAAAACACCCAACACCACTTCTTGCAAGATAGGTCAGTGCTGGAGTTCCTAATCCACCTAGTCCAATAATTAAAATTTTACTATTAATTATTTTCTTTTGACCCGTAATGCTAATTTTTTTCAAATTGATTTGTCCGGAATATATTTTAATTTGGTCGTTTGTAATTCTCACTTTATTGACCGGTAGAGCCAAATCCACCAGCACCTCTTATTGTTTCTGGAAGCTCCTGTACCTCTTTTAAATTGGCTTTAATGATAGGACATATAACCATTTGAGCTATTCTCTGAAATTTTTTAATAGTGACTGCCTCAGTTCCCAGATTAATTAGTAGTACTTTTATTTCACCGCGGTAGTCAGAATCTATAGTTCCGGGTGTGTTTACAACTGATATTCCGTTCTTATAAGCTAGTCCCGATCTAGGACGAATTTGAATTTCGAAATTATTAGGCATAGCCACACTAACACCTGTAGGAACTAATTTTCTTTCCCCTGATAACAGTCTCAGATCTTTTTCAATATAAGCCTCAAGGTCAAGTCCTGAAGAGCCCTCCGTCTCATATTTTGGAATATTGACGTCACTGTGTAATTTTTTAATTAAAATTTCATGCATTCTAATGTCCTAAAGATTTTATAATTCGAGTCACCACTTCACTTGCTATTTCAGATTTTGATGTTTTGGATACTTTTTCTGTCATTTTATTTTTATAAATTATAGTTATCTCATTATTATCTGAATTAAACCCTATAGATTTATCAGATACGTCGTTAGCAATGATCCAATCGCATTTTTTATTGTCTAATTTTTTTAATGAGTTTTCCAACACATTTTCAGTTTCCGCTGAAAAGCCAATAACTAATCCTGGTCTATGTTCACTTTGACTAGAAAGAAATCTAAGAATATCTATATTTTCTGACAATCTTAAATCATGATTAGTAATGTTGTTTTTTTTAATTTTTTCTTTTTTATATTCCGGTGAAAAATCAACAACAGCAGCAGCACATATTGCAATGTTTACAGGTAATAGTTTTTGGCAAGCCTGTAGCATTTCTTCAGCAGTAATTACTTTGATAACCTTTAATTCTTTTGGATAATTTATATTAGTCGGTCCAGTTACTAGCGTAGTGTCAAATCCTGCATCAAGAAGCTTCTTTGCAATTTCGTAACCTTGCTTACCAGAAGATTCATTAGAAATATATCTTACAGGATCGATATACTCTTTGGTTGGTCCGGCAGTTACAAGGACTTTTTTGTTTTTAAAGCTATTATTTTTTTTTATAAAATAAAGTTCAAGAGTTTTTTCAATTTCATTAATAGAAGACATCTTGCCCTCACCAACTTCACCACAAGCAAGGTCGCCACTATCTGGTCCAATGAACTTGTAATTATAGTTATGTAATTTTTTTATATTTTCTTTTGTGGCTGGCTTGTTCCACATTTCAACATTCATAGCTGGAACTAAAAAATATCCTTATTGGAAGCAGATACTACCGTCGAAATAAAATCATCAGCCGATCCGTTTGCAAGTCTAGAAAGTAAGTTGGCTGTAGTCGGCGCTATTAATACAATATCTGACCATCTAGAAAGCGCTATATGGTCCATTTCTAGTTCATTGTTTACGTCAAAATGATTCTCATAAACTTTATTCTGAGACAAAGATGTAATAGACAAGCTTGTAACAAATTCCTTAGCTGACTCTGTTAATATTGTTTTAATTTCACACTCTCTCTTTTTTAAATTTCTAATTAAATCTAATGTCTTGTAGGCTGAAATTCCTCCAGAAATAATGAGTAGTATCTTTTTTTTGTCTAAACTTTCCATAGATTTTATTTAAATATTAATAGAGCAACCACCACAGCAACTAATATTTTAATAATAAATGAATTTTTCTCATTTTTGAGTTTTGTTTTTTCTACTTCTAAATTCTTGGCGATAGTAGGATCAGAAGAGCTAGCATCAGAACGTGAAATAAAAACTTCTAAAGCCTTAGTGGCCTGGTCCATAATTTTAGGAATTTCAGGAAGCCTACTCATCATATCATTGGTAGTATGAATGGCTTGTTCTATTGTAGCCTTGGGACCTTTTTCTCTTGTAAGCCAACCCTCCAAAATAGGTTTGGATATATCCCATATATTGGCATCATCATCTAAGGATCTTGCAACACCTTCTACAACAACCATATTTTTTTGTAGGAGTAACAATTGTGGTTGTGTGGTCATGTTAAATTTTTCAGTTATTTCAAATAATTGCGCCAAAAGCTTACCAGCAGATATATTTTTTATAGACTGGCCAAAAATTGGTTCACCAATGGAGCGCAAAGCTTGAGAAAAAGATTCTTTTGATTCATTCTGAGGAACCAAACCTGCTTTAAAGTGAACTTCTGCAACTTTTTCATAATCTCTTTCAATAAAGCCATAAAGGATATCTGCTAAATATTTTCTATTATCTTTATCCAGTCTTCCCATAATACCAAAATCTACCGGAATAATATTACCATCCAAATCAACAAAAAGATTTCCTTGGTGCATATCACCATGAAAAAAACCATCACCAACAGCTTGCCTTAAAAAATTTTGAATAACAGATTTGGCTAATTCTTTTTTATCAATTTTCGTAGAGTTAATTTTTTCAATTTCTCGAAAGGGTATTCCCTCAACTTTTTCTAAAGTTAGCACTCTTTTGCTAGTAAAATCCCAATGTATGGAGGGGACTTTGAAAAAAGGGTCGTTACTCGTATTATTTTTTAGTTCATTAGCTGCCGCTGCCTCAAATCTTAAATCCATTTCTATACTAGTTATTTCTTTTAAAAGATGAATGATCTCAACAAGTTTTAATCTTCTAGTTTTTGGCAAAAAGCTTTCTGCCAAATAAGCAAGCAGCATCAATGCTTCTAACTCTTTATTGAAAATCTTTTCAATATTAGGACGTAAAATTTTTATAGCCACTTGCTTTTTGCTATTGTTAATAGATGCAAAATGAACTTGAGCTATTGACGCGGCTGCAATAGGTTCTGAAATATTAGAGATCTTTTTAAAAGTTTCCTCACCCAACTCTGTCCTTAAACTTTCCTTGGCTATAGAAAGACTAAATGCTGGCATTCGATCTTGCAATTTTTGCAAATCTTTAGCTAAAGTTTCACCAACAATATCTGGACGTGTTCCTAAAAACTGGCCAAGCTTTATGAAAGTTGGACCAAGTCCTTTTAATGCATTTACAAATTTCTCATTAGAAGGAATATTTAAATCTTGTTTAGGTGAATTTAAACTAAACCCCAATACTTTGAATAAGATCTTAATTAATAGAGGGGGGTCATAAATTTCTTCAAAATAGCCAAGTGCATCCGCTTTAGCTAAAGTTCTTCCAATTTTAAATAAGCTATATAGTTTTTGAAGCATTTAAATTTTCCAGGCAGTGTGAATAGAAACAATTCCACCCATCAAATTAATATAATTTACATTCTTAAATTTAGATTGTTTTAACATTTCCTTAAATTGATCCTGAGTATAAAATTTTTGAATACTGCTAGTAAGATATTCGTATGGGCCCTTATCGCCAACTATTAATTGTCCAACAGAGGGAATTATTTTAGAATAAAGCTTATATAGCTCTTTTAATATCGGCTTTTCTACCTTGTAGAATTCCAAGCAAATAAATTTACCTCCCTTTTTTAATAAACGGTATGCTTCTTGCGTAGCCTTCTCTGTATCAAACGTGTTTCTGATTCCAAAGCTGATAGCATAGATATCTACACTTTCACTTTTAAGTGGAACCTGTTCTGCAGCAGAGCATATTTCACTTATTTTTTTATTACCTTTAAAAGAGTCAGTGCCTTTCTTTAACATTAAATAATTAGGATCTACTCTAATTATTTTTGTATAATTAGAATCTTTAGCAATGAGTTTTGCGATATCGCCAGTTCCAGAAGCCATATCTATTATAGATTCATTTTTTTGAATATTCATTAATTTAACAAATTCTTTCTTCCACAATCGGTGAGAGCCAAGAGACATCACATCGTTCATAACATCATATTCATCATGAACTTTATCAAAAACACTTTTTACAATTTGTTTTTTTAATTTTGAAGTTTTCATTTTAATATATACAAATATAAAACATTAATAATTTTATAGTAGCTTATTTTTTATGCCTGAATTGCCAGAGGTAGAAATTACCAAAAAAACACTACAGAAATATGTACAAGATCAATATATCACAGATGTAAAAATAAAAAATTATAACCTTAGATACAAAATAAATAAAAAGTTCAGAAAAAATGTTATTAAAAAGAAAATAAAAAAAATAACAAGACGGTCTAAATATCTAATTTTTCACCTTTCAGACAAAACTTTCTTTATTATTCATCTTGGAATGACAGGAAGAATACTGGTAGGTAAAAATAACACATTACTAGATACTAGTTTTTATTCATCTAACTCATCTATTAATAAACATAACCATTTATACTTTTTTTTTAAAAAATATGTCATGATTTATAATGACACAAGAAGGTTTGGCTTTATTAAATTTTATACAGAACAAGAGCTTTTGAAATCTTCTCACCTTATTCATTTAGGAGTAGAGCCTCTTTCTAAAAGTTTAAATTTTTGTTATTTTAAAGAAAGAATAAAGGGATTTAAAAAATCAATTAAAAACACTCTAATGGATCAATCTTTTATTTGTGGCTTAGGAAATATTTATGTAAATGAAGCGCTTTTCATATCCAAAATAAGTCCTGGAAGAATGTCTTTTAAAATAAAAGACAATGAAATCATTTTATTGATCAAATCTATTAAAAAAATTCTAAAAAAATCTATTGTTTTTGGAGGCTCTACTATAAAAGATTTTCACAACTCGGAGGGGAAATCTGGGCAATTTCAAAACTTCTTCAAGGTTTATGCTAAGGAGGGTCAGGGATGTCCAAGGAGCAGTTGCAACGGGACGATCCAAAGATCCGTAATAAGCAGTAGGGCAACTTTTTTTTGTACAAAGTGTCAGGTAGAATAGTAGTTGACCATATATAAAGGGCGCTATATACCTTGCGGCGTTTATGGCTAATACAAAATCTGCAAAGAAAAAAACTAAAGTAATTAAGAAAAAAACCGCAATTAATAGAGTGCGCATTGGAAAATATAAAGGTGCCATTACTAAGATGGAAGAACTAATTAAAAGCGGAGATAAAGCCAAAATTGATAAATTTTTTTCTACCTTCCAGTCTCAGTTGATGAAGGTTTCTAAAAAAGGATCTATAAAAAGAAAAACTGCGTCAAGAAAAATCTCAAGAATATCTAAAAAAATTTCTACGATTAAAAAGTAGTATTAAAAATTTTACCTTATCTACTAGTGGTGTTCCAAAGAACACTAGACCTATGCGTTTTTTAAATAAAAAAAACAGACCATCCTTATAACAATCCAAAGTTGTTTTGAATTTTTTTGAAGCAAGCACCGGTTGATTCAAAAATTATTTTTTTAATTTCACTTTATGAGTGAAAATTATTTTTTTTATTTAATTAAAAAAATTCTTGCAGTATTGTCCTCGTCATATACAACAGCGCTCTCTAAAAAATATGAAAAACACCTCAGCACTACAAGACAACAACGACCTTAAAAAAAATTGGTCTGATGTTCAAAATAAATTAAAAGAAATTTATGGTTTAGACGTTTTTAAAAGTTGGATCCAGAATGTTGAGGCAAAAGAAGTAAAGCTCAATTCACTTACACTAATAGTGAAAACAAGATTTATTAGAGATTGGATCGTCTCTCATTACGCAGATAAAATTTTAGACTTTTTTCAAAAATTGGATAGTTCTGTTACTAGAATTCAGTTTGAAATTCACGAAAGCTTTTATGGAGACAAAAAGACACCAACAAATGTAGTAGATTTTGAAACTGGAACGCAAGTACTAGACAATAAAGATTCAAGTTATGCTTCTAATAGAATAGATCATAGATTAACTTTTTCTAACTATGTGGTTGGTGAAAGTAACCAATTAGCCTTTTCAGCTGCCAAAAGGGTTTCTGAATCATTGGGCCATTATAACCCTCTGTTCATCTATGGATCGGTTGGACTAGGAAAAACACACATATTGAATGCCATAGGTAATGAACTTAAGAAAACAGATAAAAAAGTTATCTATTTGTCAGCAGAGCGATTTATGTATCAATTTGTTAAGGCTATTAAAAATAAAGATACTCAGAAATTTAAAGATGTTTTTAGAAATGCAGATGTTTTGATCTTAGATGATATTCAATTTATTAGTGGTAAAGAAGTAACTCAAGAAGAATTCTTCTATACTTTTAATAGCTTAGTAGAGAATCAGTCGCAGGTCATTGTTTCATGTGACAGATCTCCAAATGATCTTGATAGGATTCAAGATAGAATTAAGTCAAGACTATCCGGAGGTTTGGTTGTTGATATTCAGCCTCCTGATATAGCATTGAGATTACAAATTTTAAAAAACAGATGCAAAACTGAAGAAACATATTTCGGTAAAGAAGTCCTAATTAGTGATGAAATCTTAAGTTTTATAGCAAATGAATTCAAGTCAAGTATTAGAGATATGTTGGGAGTTCTAAATAGAATTATCGCATCCTCAAGAATGCAAAACAAAGTTCCAACTCTTCAAGATGCTAGGCTTATATTAAAAGATTTACTTAGCAATATGCAGTCAGTGGTAACAATAGAAGACATTCAAAAATTAGTCGTGCACTACTATAATTTACCCATGGCAGATTTTTTATCATCGAGAAGATCCAGACACATTGCTAGACCCAGACAAGTTGCTATGTATTTGGCAAAAAAACTCACCACAAAGTCATTACCTGAAATAGGAAGAAAGTTTACTGGAAGGGATCATACAACAGTTATTCATGCAATTAAGAAAATTGAAGAACTTATGAATGCGGATAAAAAATTTGAATATGAGGTCCAGGATATTAGTAATAAAATTTTAAAAAATAATTAAATGGAAATTAAAATAGATAGAGATATTATTTTAAAGTGTTTAAACCACATCCAGGGGGTGGTAGAGAAGAAAAATACGCTTCCAATTCTTGCCAATGTATTGATAGAAGCATTCGATAATAAAATACAAATTTCTGCAACTGACCTAGATATTATTATAACAGAAAAAATTGATGCTGAGGTAATCAAGGAAGGATCAACTACCACCACAGCTCAAGTATTATATGATTTAATAAGAAAACTTCCAGCTGGATCAAGCATCCATTTAAATTTACAAAACGATAAAAGACTAAAGTTAACTTCAGGAAAATCAGATTTTAATTTAACATGCTTACCCGCAAGTGAATTTCCAATCCTAGAAGATTCAATTGAAAGTGATTACTTGGAAGTTAAATCCAAATACTTATTAAAGTTATTAAATAAAACTAAATTCTCAATTTCTAACGATGAGACTAGACATTATTTAAATGGAATTTATTTACACAAAACAGAAGAGGACAGCTCTAAATTAATTGCAGTTGCTACAGATGGCCATCGTTTGAGCAAAACACAAATTACCGTAGAAGAAGATAAAAAATTTCATCCAGTTATTCTTCCAAAAAAAACTATATTTGAAATTATCAATATAATCAGTGACGAGCCGGATACGCCAATAAAAATTTTGTCTGTCCGATCTAAAATTAAATTTATTATTAAAGATATTGTCCTTATTTCCAAGGTTATTGACGGAAAATTTCCAGACTATGAGAAGGTCATACCTAGCGATACCAGAAAAGAAGTTCTAGCTAATGTAGTCGACTTTATAAGTGCTGTTGACCGAATAAAGTCTTTATCAGCAGACAGAAAAGGAGTGATCAAAATTAATATTGAAAATAATAAGATTAGGTTTTTTATAAATGACACTTCTTCAGGAGAAGGAATAGAAGAAATCAGTGCCGTGTATGAAGGGGATAATTTAGAAATAGGTTTTAACTCTGGATATTTAATGGACATTGCCAATTGTATTCAAGATGAAAATATTACGCTAAAGCCAAAAGATGCAACTTCACCCATTATTATCAAAGACCAAAAAGACCCAGATAGCACATATGTTGTTATGCCCATGAGAGTTGTCTAATGCTCAATGGCTTTTATTGCAAAAATTAAATTACAAAATTTTAAGTCCCACACATTTTTTCAAAAAAAAATTCCAAGCAACAATGTTGTTATTCACGGGAATAATGGAATTGGAAAAACCAATCTACTAGAATCTTTATCCTTCTTTTCTAACTCCAAGGGAATGAGGGCCAATAAACTGGAAAATTTTTTACAAAAACAAAATAACATTCAAAGCGAATTCGCTCAAGCAGAGTGCCAGTTAAAGCAAAGCAATTACTCTACTAACATATCCTATAAAATTTATAATCAAGATGGTCAGATTAACAAAAATTTTTTTATTGATAGTAAAAAAAGCTCTAACTTGCAAATTGCTAATTTGGTTAATTTTATTTGGCTTTCTCCACACATGGACAAAATTATGTATGAGGAAGGAAGTATTAAAAAAAAATTTATTGATAAAATTATTTCAAATCTAAACCGAGACTTTAGTAAGTATTTATCAGATTTTAAAAAACTATCAGAAGAACGAATTGCTCTTTTAATAAATAGTCATGATACTAAATGGATCTCTATTGTAGAAAATAAAATGGCTACCCTCTTTTACTTAATTCTTATCGAGAGAAGAAAGCAAATTAAAGACCTAAATATATTGGCAGAGGAGAAGTTAAAGTTATTTAGTAGCTTCAAAATAAACATATTCAATGAATTAGAAAAATATCTTCCTGATCAAAAAGAATGTATTGCTGAGATAGAAAAAATTTTCTTTAACAATAGAAGTTTAGATGCCTCAATTAAAAGAAATACTTTCAGCCCCAATACGGACAAGGTAACTTTTTTTAACTGTACAAAAAATCTAAATTCAGAACTTTGTTCAACAGGCGAACAAAAATCAATTTTATTAAGTATAATTTTGGCGTTTGGCTGGATGTACAAACAAAGGAATATTCAGTTTATTTTGCTATTTGATGAAATTTCTTCACATATAGACGAAAAGAATATGGAGAATTTTTTTATAGAAGTTGCTAAATTTGAGACCCAAGCATGGTACACCGGAACCAAGAAAAATATCTTTCAAGTGATTGATAATAAAGCTTTTTTTATAGATTTAGCTTAATTGAGACCTCCATTTTTACCAATAAAAATGCTATAATAGATCTTCTTTTAAAATCAAAAAAATGAGCAAAAATTTAAAAAAAATTGAAAAACCGGAATCTTATGGTGCAGATTCTATCAGAGTTTTAAAAGGATTAGACGCGGTCAGAAAAAGACCAGGAATGTATATTGGTGATACAGATGATGGAACCGGTCTTCATCACATGGTCTTTGAAGTAGTAGACAACTCCATTGATGAGGCGTTGGCAGGACATTGTTCAAAGATAGATGTTTTTATTAATGCAGATAACACAGTAACAGTATCAGATAATGGTAGAGGAATACCAGTTGATATTCACAAATCAGAAGGAATCTCTGCCGCAGAAGTTATTATGACTCAGCTTCATGCAGGAGGTAAATTTGATCACAATACTTATAAGGTTTCAGGAGGATTGCACGGTGTTGGTGTATCAGTAGTAAACGCTCTATCTGAAAATTTGAAACTAACTATTTCAAGAGAGAAGAAAAAATATTTTGTTGAATTTGAAAACGGAGCTGTTGTTAAGCCTTTAGTAGAAATAGGAAATTCGGAAGAAACTGGAACTACTTTAACATTTTCTCCTTCTACAGAAATTTTTACATCTACAAAATTTCAAATAAGTATTTTAGAAAAAAGGTTAAAAGAATTGGCATATCTAAACAAAGGCTTGGAAATAAATTTAACTGATCAAAGAAAATCTAAACCACAAATCTTTCAATTTAAATTTGAAGGTGGGATTAAAGAGTTTGTTATAGATCTGAACAAAAATAAAGAAAAAATAAAAAACGATACAGGTAAGCAGGTATTGGACGACCCTATATATTTTATTGGAACTAAAAATAATATTGAAGTGGAGTGTTCTTTGGTTTGGAATGCTACTTATAGTGAGCAAGTTATGTGTTTTACAAATAACATACCTCAAAAAGATGGTGGAACGCATTTACTCGGATTTCGTAATGCCATCACAAGACTTATTAATAAGTATGTGACTGACAATGGTTTGGCTAAAAAAGAGAAAGTTGCGATTTCAGGAGATGATGTTAGAGAAGGATTGATCTGTGTATTGTCCGCAAAAGTACCTGACCCAAAATTTTCATCTCAAACTAAAGAAAAACTAGTATCATCCGAAGTGCGTCCAGTCGTTGAAACAATTGCAAGCGAACAACTATCAATGTGGTTTGACCAACACCAAAAAGAAACAAAAATTATTATAGGAAAAATAATACAGGCTGCAGTTGCTAGAGAAGTGGCAAGAAAAGCCAGAGAAAGCGTTAGAAGAAAAAGCGCTTTAGATATTACAAGTTTGCCAGGAAAATTAGCTGATTGTCAGACAAATGACAAAGAAATGGCAGAGCTTTTTATAGTTGAGGGAGATTCTGCAGGAGGGTCCGCCAAACAAGCTAGAAATAGAGAGTTTCAAGCAGTTCTTCCGTTAAGAGGTAAAATTTTAAATACATATGTAGAGCAAAAAAACGATTCTTCTGAAAAGAAAAAAGTTTTTGCTAAAATGCTATCTTCCAATGAAATTATTACTCTAATTAATGCATTGGGTACGGGGTTTGACCCTTTTCAAATCGAAAACTTAAGATATGGAAAAATTGTAATCATGACCGATGCCGATGTTGATGGTTCCCACATCAGAACATTGCTGTTAACCTTTTTTAACAATGAACCCTTTAATCAACTAATTCGATCTGGGAGAATTTTTATTGCACAACCACCACTTTATAAAATGACCAAGGGATCTAAATCTACTTATATTAAAAATGAAGAGGCCTTAGAAAATTTTATTATTTCTAATTCTGATGTTTTAAAATCTATGAAAAAAAATTCAGAAGAGTTTAAAAATAGTTTTGAAATGGAAAAAGCAAAATATACCTTACAGAGATTTAAGGGATTAGGGGAAATGAACCCCGAAGAATTGTGGAATACTACTTTAGATCCAAAAAACAATACGTTGTTAAAAGTAAACTATTCTTCCACTAGCGATAAATTGGCAATGGAGGGTAGTGAAGAAACATCTCCTTCTCCGGAAGACATTGAAATATTTGATATTCTCATGGGAGATGACGTTTCTAAAAGAAAAAATTTTATTAATACCAACGCAATCAATGTCAATAATTTAGACATTTAAAATGAATCTAAGAAATATTTTTGGATTAAGCCAAGAAAATATTAAATTAGAAATTTTAATCAATATAAGGTGGATAGCTATTATAGGACAGTTATTTGCTGTTTGTTTAATATATTTTTATTATAGATTTTCATTTGCATTCTTCGAATGTCTCACTGTCATTCTATTTTCCATTTTAATAAATGTGTACTTGGGATTTTTTCTAAAAAATACCCAAAGATTGAATAATTTTTGGGCCACCCTTAGTGTTCTTTATGATGTATTGCAGTTATCACTTCTTCTCTACTATACGGGAGGTCTGACAAATCCTTTTTCTATTTTGGTGGTGGTTCCCTCTACTATTGCTGTTACGTTTTTGTCCAAAAGAAGCAGCATTTTTCTTGCTGTAATTTCAATTCTATCAATCTCTATTCTTGCAACTCAACACAAGCCATTACCAGGCCCAGGAATTATCATGCCAGACTATTATCTATTTGGATTGTGGTCATCTTTAGCAGTCTGTGTTATTTTTTTAGGTAACTACGCTTATTCTATTGCTGCAGAAGTTAAAAAAAGAAACGAGGCTTTTAATAAATTAGAAAAGTCCTTGTCTAAAGAAAAAGAGCTCAAGTCGTTGGGTGGCTTGGCTGCAGCTGCAGCCCATGAATTGGGTACGCCATTAGGCACAATTAACCTTGTAGTAGAAGACCTTCAAAGAGAACTTGGTAATAGCAAAAAATATAAAAGTGATATTGATCTTTTGAGCTCACAGATAGAAAGGTGCAAAATAATCTTAAAGGATTTGTCTATGGATCCCAATAAACAGGACAGTTTTATAGAAAATATATCGTTTAAAAATTTAATTAAAGAAATTGTTTTCTCTTTTGACCTGCTACATTCTAAACATATTGAAATTGATGACAGCAAACTCACAAGTAATATTTTTGTTAATAGAAAAATAGAAATTATTTATGCTTTAAAAAATATTATCGATAACGCTATTAAGTTTTGTAAAAAAAAAGTAGTTGTCAAAGTATTTAGCCATAATAAAACAATTTGTTTGAATATAGCTGATGATGGTAGTGGTTTTCCTCTGGATGTGATGCAAAAATTAGGAGATCCTTACATAAGATCTAACTTTGTTAATAAAAATAAAAATGGACTCGGACTTGGTGTTTTTATATCTAAGACTTTATTAGAAAGAACAAATGCAAAAGTTTTATTTAAACAAAACTCAGAATTGGGTGGAGCTTTTGTGAGCGTTGTATGGAAAGAGTCTGATCTAGAAAATATTTAAATTATTTTCTAAATTTGTAAGATATTATTTTATAAGCCAATTTTGCTGCAATAAAGTCACATGCATGTAGGTTTTTCTTAGGGGCCAGCTCATTTATATCTGCACCTACTATATTTGAATTTTCAGAAGTAATTTTTAATATTCTCATAGCATCATTCCAAAACAAACCTCCTGGTTCAGGAGTACCAGTTGCTGACATTAAGCTTGAGTCAAATCCATCTAGGTCAAAAGTAATATAGACATTTTTATTTTTAATCATTTTCTTAAGAGTATTAAGATTCCAATTTCCCATATCTTTTCCCCAAAATATTTTCATTCTTTTGGGTATAGACTTGCAATACTTGTATTCATCACTGCATAAATTTCTTATTCCAAAAGAAACAATTTCTATATTTTTGTAATCTAAGCATCTTCTCATAGCTGAGGCATGGGAAAATTTTTCTCCTTCGTAACCATCCCTTAAATCTGCATGGGCATCTATTTGTAAGATAGTTATTTTTTTATATTTTTGTGAAAATGCCCTAATAATACCCGGTGTAATAGAATGCTCTCCACCAAGTATTAGCGGGAATTCTTTTTTATTTAAAATATTTTTTGTAATGCTGGTTAGTTGATTTAGAGCATCTGTTAATTTTTTTTTTATTTTAAATGGTTTTAAAGTTTTTATTTGAAAGTTTTTATATGAATCTTGCAACAACTCTTCATCAAATAACTCCACTTGATGAGATGCTTTGAGAATGGCCTTGGGACCATTTTTAGTGCCAGAGCCATAACTAACGCTTTTTTCTAGCCCAAAAGGAACTACGCATATACAATTTTTGGATTTAGTTTTTTTAGCAAGACCTAAAAAACCTGACAAGGGACTTAAAAATTTCATTTTTTGAAAATATTTGAATAGCTTCTTCTTGGTCGGTCTTTCCAATTCATTCTATGGTAAGCATCACTTGCTATTAATGGAATAACGCTAGTGGCTTCAGCAAATACCATTTGCTCTTTAGTTGTATCAACTTTGCCCCATGAACTAGCTTCTTTTAAAGTAGAGCTACTACACGCTCCATCTCGAGAGTCAGCAACTGTAATTTGAATTGCGTATTTGTGCATTTCAACTTCTTTACCTAAAAGCTCAGCACAGATAACAGTGTCTTGAATAAAATTTTTAGGAACTCCTCCCCCGACCATAAACAGTCCTGAATTTTTAGATTGTATTTTTATTTCTGTGAGCTCTCTAAATTCACGAATAGAATCTATAGTCATGTGCTTATCTGGATTTTGCTCCTGATGGATAACTAAACCGAAGCCAGCAGAACTATCAGTAAAAGCGGGACAAAAAATTGGAACCCCATGGTCATAAGCCGTTTCGATTAGGGAACCTTTTTTTTGGAATTTTTCTTTAAATATTTTCCTAGTTCCCAAATAAATTCTCTGGAAGTATAAGGTTTAGGATCTAAAGAGTTTGCAATTTGGCATATAGTCTTGTCACAGGCTTGCAACTCATTTTCATTAATATAGGTATCATAAATTCTATCAATATAATTTTCTCTTAAAACATTATCATCTTGGAATTGGGATCCTTGGTAATGTTTGAATCCTAATGCTTCGAAAAAATCCATATCAATGATAGAGGCACCAGTTGCTACTATCGCATCAACCATATTGTATTTAATTAAATCGGAGTATAGTTGCATACACCCTCCAGCAGAGGTAGAGCCTGCCAGAGTTAAAAAAATTGTACAGTCTTTGTCACTAATCATTTCGTTAAAAATTTTAGCTGCATTGCCTGTTTCTCTAGATGTAAAAGACATCTTACCCATTGAATCTATAATGGGCCTTGCATCGAAAGAGGTAATATCAATATGTTCTACAGTAGTTGATAAAAAAGAGGGCTTCTTAGAATTCATTTTTTTATCCGAATAAATGTCTGATATTTTCGTTTTCATCAGCATCATATATGGACATTAATGGTTTATCGCACACATCGTGAATTTCATCTGAGTAACAGCCATTAAACTTTGTTCTTAAGCTAAGACCGTATGCCCCTAGTTGGCCAATCTCAATATAATCACCTTGTTTTATATTTGAGGGTAGCATGAATGGACCTTTCATAAAGTCAATCCCATCGCAAGTTGGACCGTAAAAACTATAAGGAACTAATCTTTTTGTGAATGATTTTTTTAATTGTATCGGTTTAGTAGGAAAAATAAATTGAGGTGTGCCAGCATCAAACAATGATCCGTAAGTTCCATCATTAATATACAAATTCTGTTTTTTTCTAAGTTCCACCCTTACTATTGTTGACCCACTCTCCGCAACCAATGCCCGTCCCGGTTCACAAAGTAGCGCTGGTTTTGACTTTAAATTTAATTTAGCAAAGCTTTTTTTAATTTCATTGATATAGTTGATTAGTGGTTGCGGATACATATCAGGATAGGTTGTAGGAAATCCTCCTCCAACATTTATAATATTAGGTTCAATTTCTGTTTTTTTAATTAGACTACCAACATCTTTTAATGCCTTGGAATAAGAAATTGGGTGCATGCATTGAGATCCTACATGAAAACTAATTCCAATTTTGTTCGCAACTTCTTTTATTTGTCTTAACAATGAAGAAGATTCGTAAACAGTAGCTCCAAATTTTTTGGAAAGATCTATTTCTGCATGTTCATTGGACGCCTGAATTCTTAGATATAAAGTTAAGTCTTTTGCTTGATTAGTAGCTTTAAGAATTTTGTCTAGTTCATCTTTAGAATCTAATGAAAAATCTTTAACATTATATTTAAAGTAAGCTTCAGAGATACTCTCTTTGCTTTTGATCGTATGCATAAAGTATGCTTTAGCCTGCGGTGCTATTTTTTTAATTAATCTAATTTCTTCAATAGTGGCAGTATCAAAATTTGTAATATTATTTTTGAGTAAAGTTTTTAAAACTTTTTCGTTTGGATTTGCTTTGACAGCATACAATATGTTTCCAGGAAAATTATTCTTAAACCAAGCAGCAGAAGTTTCTATACTATCTTCTCTTATGCAGTAAACGGGATTTACAGGTCTTGTAGCTTCGACCAGTTCGTCAACAGACTGAAATTTTGCCATCTCATAAAACCTCTCGTTAGTTACTAGTCGACTTATAAAATTTAAAATATAAAGCCATCTTAATTCCGCAAATAGGGTTTTTCTGTATTAAAGTAAAGAAAAAAAACTCATTATTTTTTTGGAATGTGAACTAACTTAACAATCTATTCCGATGATATTTGTAGCTAGTTTTTTTCTTGAGATTGTCCTTCTTTGGCATATATAGACAAGTATGAAATTTCCAAATAACACATTAAAAATAAGCGATTTTGAAGATAAGACGCTGCTTATAGTGGATGACGACGACCCGTTTAGAGGAAGGCTAGGAAGAGCCATGACGAGTAAAGGTTTTGAAGTAACTCTTGCAAAGGGAGTAGAAGAAGCAAAATTAATGGCTAAAAAAAAACCTCCAGCTTTTGCTGTTATCGACCTTCGACTTTTGGATGGCAATGGACTGGATGTAGTTGACGAAATTCACCGAATTAAAGAAGACAGCCGAATAGTTATGCTTACAGGATATGGAAATTTACCAACAGCAGTTGCAGCTGTTAAGGCCGGAGCCATAGATTACATTTCAAAGCCTGCAGACGCGGAAGCTGTTGAGGCAGCCTTATTAGCAGCCCCAGATAGAAAAGCAGCCCCACCTGAGAATCCAATGTCGGCTGATCGAGTGAAGTGGGAACATATTCAGCGCGTGTTTGAACTTTGCAATCGCAATGTTTCCGAAACAGCAAGAAGGTTAAAAATGCATCGTAGAACCTTACAGAGAATTCTCTCCAAAAGATCTCCTAGATAATTATTCTAAGTTTTTTTTTAGACTAAATATTTTTGGAATTATTAGGGCAAGTAATAATATTTTGCAAAATTCTGCAAGAATAAAAGGTTGCACACCAATTTCAAATATTGGCTTACTCCATCCCACAAGGTAACCTAGCCACAAATATCCAAGAAGATAAATGGGAATTACCGAAACAGCTAGATAGAAAAAACGTAAAATAAAATTAGCTTTTAAATTAAAGTATCCAGACAAAAAAGCAGTAAATAAGAATCCTAATAAATACCCACCGGTTGGACCAACCATATAGCTTAACCCAAGTCCTTTTTCAGGAGTACCAGCAAAAACAGGAAAGCCAAACAGGCCTTCCATTAAATAAGTTAAAACAATTAAGCTTGCTTTTTTCCACCCAAAAAAAGATCCAAATAAAATAATTATAAAAGTTTGCATGGTCATGGGAACTGGATAAAAAGGAACTTTTATTTTTGAAGATACAATAAGAAGCGCAGATCCAAATAACAAAATTAAAAAGTAAGATATAATTTGAATTGATTTTGTGGAGTTTATATATTTGTTTGTAATCATAAATTTTTAGTTAGTTTAATAAATACGTCTTCTAAATCAGCATCTTCAGTCATTATGTCTTCAATTTCAAGACCTTTTTCTTTAATTTTAAAAATTATGTCTTCAATATTACTAATTGTTTTATCGTATTTTATCGATATTTGGTTATTTTTTAAGTATTCTATTTTTAGGTGATCATCTAATTTATCACCAATTGTTTTTAAAGTTTTTTCACTTTAAATTTTATTTTTTTTAAAATTGAATTTCTGACAGTAGATTTTCAGTTTTGTCCAATGCAACAATCTTCCCATGATTAATAATAGCTATTCTATCACAAAGCTCCTCTGCCTCTTGAAGGTAGTGAGTGGTCAAAATAATAGTTACTCCTTGCTTGTTAAGTTCTTTAACATTTTCTAAAAGTTTTTGTCTTAAATCAACATCAACACCAGCTGTTGGCTCGTCTAATATTAAGATTGGAGGTTGATGCACCATTGCTTTTGCAAGCAACAATCTCCTTCTCATTCCGCCGGATAGAGACCTCATATATGAATCTGCTTTATCTGTAAGGCTGGTAAGTTCTAATATTTTATCTGTAATCCTGTCTTTTTTGGCAACGCCGTACATACCCGCTTGAATATCTAATAATTTTTTAGGAGTAAAAAATGGATCAACGTTAACCTCCTGAGGGACTATTCCAATTGAAGCCCTTACTTGTCTAGGATTTAAGTCCAAGTCAAAACCCCATACATTAACCAAGCCATTAGACTTAATGACTGTTCCTCCTAGAATATTAATCAAGGTGGATTTTCCAGCACCGTTAGGACCCAGCAACCCAAAGATTTCCCCCTGCTTAACATTAAACGTAATGTCATCTAAGGCTTTCAAAGAATTGCCATCCTGCAATTTGTAAGTCTTACCTACATTTTTTATTTCTAGGGCAATTGAATTATTCATGAAGTATTAATTGTATTAATACTCAATAATTTCTATAAAAGAAATTACTTTTATGGCCAATAACTCCAAAAAACATATTTATTTAATTGATGGCTCTGGTTATATCTTTAGGGCTTATTATGCCCTTCCACCTTTAACAAGAAAAAGCGATGGCTTACCAGTTGGTGCAGTTAGTGGTTTTTGCAACATGCTTTATAAATTTTTAGAAGAATCTAGGTCTTTAGACAAAGTAGATCGACCAACACACTTTGCAGTTATATTTGATACTGCAAGAAAAAATTTTAGAAACGATATTTACAAAGAGTATAAAGCCAATAGACAAGACACACCTGAAGATCTTATTCCACAATTTAGCTACATAAGAAAAGCTGTAGAGGCCTTTAACATTTTAGGAGTTGAATTAGCAAATTATGAGGCAGACGATTTGATAGCCACTTATAAAGAACAGGCATCAAAAAGAAATATAAAAGTAACAATTATTTCATCCGATAAAGATCTTATGCAGTTGGTTGATGAGAATACTTTTATGATGGATACAATGAAAGACAAGTACATTGGCAAAGAAGAGGTCAAAGAAAAATTCGGAGTCTATCCAGATAAAGTAATTGACGTCCAGTCTTTAGCTGGCGATTCATCGGACAATATACCTGGAGTACCAGGTATTGGAATTAAAACAGCAGCGGAATTGATAAATCAGTTTGGTTCTTTGGAAAAAGTTTTAGAAAATGCTTCCAGTATAAAGCAGCCTAAACGTAGGCAGACATTGCTAGATAATAAAGACAAGGCTTTAATAAGCAAAAAGCTAGTAACCTTAAAAAAAGATGTGCCTGTTAAAACCCCTTTAGATGAGTTTGCCCTCAAATCCATCGATCCTGATAAAATATTAAAGTTTTTGCAGGAAATGGAGTTTGGTAGGCTTTTTAAAAAATTAGAAAGTGATTATGGGAAATTTTCAGGAAAAGCATCTCCTCAATCTAAACTTACTGAGTCTAAAGAACCAAGTGTTGAATCTGGCAAATTACCAGGCGTCCCAGAAAAAATTATAGAAAAAAAATTCTCCCTAATTTTTGACATGAGTGAATTGAAGAGTGTATTAAAAAAATCAGATGAAAAAGGGTTGTTTGCAATTGATACGGAAACCAATTCATTGGACACAATGGTTGCCAATTTGGTTGGTATTTCCTTGTCCTATAGGCCTGGAGAAGCATTTTATATTCCTATCGGTCATCAAAAAAAATCTGATCCATTAATCAAAAAACAGCTAAAACTAAAAGATGTATTGAGTGTCATCAAGCCTTACTTAGAGGATCCAACAGTTAAAAAAGTGGGTCAAAATATTAAATACGATTATAGAATTTTTCTAAAACATGGCATTCAAATGAACTCAATAGAAGATACTATGCTGATGTCATATTCCTTAGACGCAGGAAAAAATAGACATGGTATGGATCTTTTGTCAGAGCTTCATTTAAATCACAAAACCATTTCATTTAAAGATGTTGCCGGAATAGGAAAATCCCAAGTCACTTTTGATTTTGTAGATATAGAGCAAGCAAAAGATTATGCCTGCGAAGATGCTGATATTACTCTTAGATTGTACCAGATGTTTGAAAAAAGACTATTTAATGAAAATGTTCTTAGCGTCTATGACAATTTAGAAAAGCCATTAATTAAAATTTTATCTTCAATTGAAAACAATGGAATAAAAATAGATAAAAATATTTTAGAAAAATTGTCTAAAAAATTTGAAATAGAAATTCAAAACCTCGAAAAAAAATATTTAAAATTGCCAAGGAAGAATTTAATATTGGTTCCCCCAAGCAGTTAGGAGATGTTATTTATGAGAAGTTAAAAATTGCTGGAAGCAAAAAGACTAAAAAGGAAATTTTGCTACCAATGTAGCAGTGTTAGAAGATCTAGCATCCCAAGGACATGAATTTCCTAAATTAGTTTTAAACTGGAGACAAAAATCTAAACTTAAAAATACATACACAGATACTCTACCGACTTATATTAACGCCAAAAGTAAACGAGTGCATACCTCCTTTTTGTTGGCAGCCACTACCACAGGCAGGCTTGCTAGCGCCAATCCAAATTTGCAAAACATTCCTATCAAAAATATAGAAGGAAAAGAAATTAGATCTGCTTTTGTGTCCGAGAAAAACTCGAAACTAATCTCGGCTGACTATAGTCAAATAGAAATGAGGATTCTTGCTCACATGGGAGACGTTAAGGAGTTAAAGAAAGCCTTTTTAAACAAAGAAGATATTCATACTTTAACGGCGAGCCAAATATTTGATGTTTCTTTAAAAAAGTAGATGAGGATATGAGAAGAAAAGCAAAAGCAATCAACTTTGGAATTATTTATGGAATTTCTTCTTATGGTTTGGCAAAACAAATATCTGTTAGCAATTCTGAAGCAGAGAATTTTTTAAAATCCTATTTTGGAAAATTTCCTGAAATAAGAGATTTTATGAATGAAAATATAACGTTTTGTAGAAAGAATGGTTACGTAAAAACTTTATTTGATCGAAAATGTCATTTTCCTAACATCAATGATAAAAATCATACCTTAAGAACATTTCAAGAAAGAGCTTGCATTAATGCTCCCATACAAGGCACGGCAGCTGACTTGTTAAGATTGGCAATGATCCAAATCGACAAAAAAATTTCTGCTAAAGAGATACCAGCAAGCTTACTTATTCAGGTGCATGATGAGCTTTTATTAGAGTGTAAGGAAAAAGACGTATCTAGTGTTCAGCAAAAAATAGCTCATGAGATGGAAAATGCCTCTGAGCCTTTAGTCAAATTTAGCATTCCACTCACAGTAGATGTAAAAAGTGGTAAAAACTGGAGTGAGGCTCATTAAATTAGTAGTCTTTTTTTTGACTTTTTTTGATAATATTCATTATTAAATATGAGCAAAATAATTGCATTAGTTGATGATGATAGAAATATTTTAACAAGTGTTTCTATGGCCCTAGAAAATGAAGGCTTTAAAGTTCAAACATACCTTGATGGAGAAAGTGCCTATATAGGAATTACAAGAACTCCACCGGATTTGGCAGTTATAGATATTAAAATGCCAAGAATGAATGGAGAGGAACTTTTAAAAAAACTAAGAAAAAAAACAGACATTCCTATTATTTTTTTAACTTCTAAGGATGAAGAGGTTGATGAATTGCTTGGCTTGAAACTAGGAGCGGATGACTTTGTGAAAAAATCTGGAGGTTTTTCAATCAAAGTTTTAATTGAAAGAATCAAAGTTCAATTTAGAAAAAGAGATCAAAACGCACCTATTAGCAAAAATACAATTCAACAAGGAAAGTTAATTCTGGATCCAGAACAATTGGAGTGTCAGTGGGATAGCCAAGCGCTACCGGATAAATTAACAACAACAGAATTTCAAATAGTCTATGAGTTGGCGAAAAGACCTGGTGTTATTAAAGAGAGATCACACTTAATGACTATTGCCTATAGAGAGAACAATGACATAGAAGACAGAACTATTGATAGTCATGTTAAGAGAATTAGAAAAAAATTTAAAAAAATTGATAAAGATTTTTCAGCTATAGAAACTAGATATGGAAGTGGCTATCGTTGGAATGTAGGATAGCAATGATCGCTAGATTATTATCCTCCCGGTCTTTACTAACTCAATTCTTAGTTTTTAACTTATTTATATTTATTATTTTAAGTTTTTTTACGTTTCTTTATTTAAAAGCTATTCAGCCAGAATTGATATCAAAACAGTCTAACAAACACTTAAGAGTCATTAAAAATATAGAAGCTAATTTAAATATTCAAAAAATTAATATTCAAAAAGAACAACTAAAAAGTTTTTTGATTAAATCTAAATTTTTATTTGATGAGATTGACCAAATAAAATTTTTAGATAAAGAAAACAATCTTTTATTAGACTCCGTTCTTCTAGATATTGAGCAGGGTGTTTTTTCTAGACCTTCAAGAATTGAGGAATATACATTGAAGAACATACCTAAGGAAGAAATAATTTTAAAAAATGATTTAAAGCAGAATCTGGCAAATTCAAATTTTTTAACACAGCAGACACAAAGATTAGTTGACGAGAATAACTTTGCGGCATCTGAATTTGTTAACAAAAACCTAATTGTTCATACATTCTCAAAAATTTTGTTAGAAAACAATGAAACGTTAACAATTGTAATTTCAGAAATTTCTAATGAAATTATGTTGGCTGTTGAGGAAAGAAAAAACTTCGTGCTGAGGTCAGTGTTAATTGCTGCTATTATTATTTTAATTTTTTCTATCTTTTTAAATGCTTATATTATCAAGCCAATCAGAGAATTGAATATTTTTGCCAATCAGGCATCTCCAGAAAGTAAAAAAAATAATTTAGGCAATCAAATAGAGACCCGAGACGATGAAATTGGTAACTTGTCTAGGTCCTTAAGAGATATGACTTCTACACTTTATGATCGTATTGACCTCGCAGAAAGATTTGCATCAGATCTTACACATGAAATTAGAAACCCACTTGCATCATTAAAAGGTGCTTCAGAATTATTAATCAATACTAATGATGACGTTAAGAGAAATAAGTTGTTAAGAATTATATCTAACGATGTAGACCGTATTGAACGACTTATAACAGACTATTCTCAAGTTCTCAAAGATGAGGCCAGTCAATCAAGGTCGGTTACTAAAGAATTTGATTTAATACCTTTGATAGAAAGTGTAATTGAAGATTTTAACACAGACATTAAAACTTTGGGCAAAAATATTTCTATAAATTTTAAAAATACATCTAACTTGTCTGAGGCAAAGGTGTTTGGGGTAGAAAGTAGAATCGAACAAGTCGTAGCAAATGTTTTAGAAAATGCAGTTTCTTTTAGTCCAAACAATGCAGAGGTAATATTGTCTATTGCCAAAAAAAATAAGGACAAAGAAGTAGAAATATTAGTTACAGATAGAGGCCCGGGCTTCGATGAAAAAAATGTTAGTAAGATCTTTGAGAGATTTTATAGCGATAGACCAGATAATAGTTCGGTTAATCATTCAGGATTAGGTCTAAATATTGTAAAAAATATCATTGATTCTCACAAAGGGTCTATAAAAGCCTATAACTTCTCAAAAAAATCAAATTCTGGGGCAGTTATAGATATTCAGTTACCTCTGAGGAAATAAAGAATTGATTTATAAAAACAATGTTGCTACATGCATGTAAAAAATATGGATTACAAAGTTAAAGATATAGGTCTTGCAGATTTTGGAGATAGAGAAATTTCTCTTGCTGAAACAGAAATGCCGGGACTAATGGCTCTAAGAAAAGAGTATTCTGCTCAACAACCTTTAAAAGGGGCAAATATTCTTGGATGTCTTCACATGACAATTCAAACAGCTGTATTAATAGATACATTGGTAGCATTGGGTGCTTCTGTAAGATGGTCTTCATGCAATATATTTTCAACCCAAGATCACGCAGCTGCAGCAATTGCAAAAAAAGGAATTCCGGTATTTGCTTGGAAAGGTGAAACCGAGGAAGAATATTGGTGGTGTGTTAAACAAACCATAGAAGGAAATAAGGACTGGAAGCCTAACATGATATTAGATGATGGAGGTGATCTTACGGATCTTATGCATAAAGAATACTCGCATTTGTTAAAAGATGTAAAAGGAGTTTCAGAAGAAACAACGACCGGAGTGTTGGCTTTAAATAAAATGGCCGAAGATAAAAAATTATTAATACCAGCAATTAATGTAAATGACTCAGTAACAAAATCTAAGTTTGATAATCTTTATGGATGTAGGGAAAGTCTTGTTGATGGAATCAAGCGAGCTACAGATGTCATGATGTCAGGTAAAGTAGCAATCGTTGCAGGATTTGGTGATGTGGGAAAAGGTAGTGCAGCATCTCTTAGACAAAGTGGAGCTAGAGTAATGGTGACAGAAACAGACCCAATTTGTGCATTGCAAGCAGCTATGGAAGGTTATGAAGTAGTTGTTATGGATGAGTCTATTAAAGAAGCTGACATAGTAGTTACCGCAACAGGTAATAAGGACATTGTTACGGCAGATCACATGAGAATGATGAAAGATAGAGCTATACTTTGTAACATAGGACACTTTGATAACGAGATCCAAGTAGATGCATTAAAGAATTACAGGTGGACAGAGATTAAACCTCAAGTACATGAAATTGAACTACCAAGTAAAAAAAGAATTATTTTACTAGCGGAGGGAAGACTAGTTAATCTAGGTTGTGGTACAGGTCACCCTAGTTTTGTTATGAGCGCTTCCTTTACTAACCAAGTTATTGCCCAAATAGAGCTATGGAATAATACAGATAAGTATGAAAATAAAGTATACGTGCTACCAAAGCATTTAGATGAAAAAGTTGCAGCACTTCACTTAGAAAAAGTAGGAGCAAAGCTAACTAAATTAAGCAAGGAACAGGCCGACTATATTAGTGTAAAACAACAAGGTCCATTTAAGCACGATAATTATAGATACTAAAAGCCATGGAATTTATTTCCATAAAGCAACTTCAATCATTATCTAAAAAAATTTCTAAAAAAGTTAAAGTAGGCGACTCAATATATTTGTATGGTGAAATTGGTGCTGGCAAAACAACATTTTTCTCGATTTCTTATACAAAGCCTTCAGCAAAAATTTAAAGTAAAGAAAGAAGAGGTAGTTAGCCCAACCTACAATATAGTCCAGTATTACAATATTAATAAAACTATAAATATTGCTCATTATGATTTGTACAGAATTAAAAAATAAAAGAATTGGATAATATTGGGATATTTAATCAAGAATACTTATTTTTAAATATAATAGAATGGCCAGACTTAATAAAAAAAAACACAAAGATAGAATTGAAATTATTTTAAGACATACAAAAAACCATGATTTACGAAAAGCCAATGTTAAATATTTTGGAAGATTTAAAAAAAATAAATTAGAAATAGTAGCCGGTGATGCTTCTTTTCGAACATTTTATAGAATTAGAGTTAAAAATAAAAAATACATTCTCATTTACTGTACAAAAGAGAAAAAAAATAATCTCGAAACATACGCATCTGTCAATTCGTTTTTAATTAAAAACAAGATCATGGCACCTAAGCTAATTAAGATAGATCTAAATTCTAATTACATGATAGTAGAAGATTTTGGTAACAAAAGTTATAGAGATATTTTGAGTAAAACAAAAAAACCATTAAAATATTATAAAAAAATAGTAGATACTTTAATTAATATTCAGAAGATTGAAATTAATTCTAAATCACAAAAAGTTATTAAAAACAATTACTCCAAAAAAATACTAGCTAAAGAAAGTAACCTTTTTTTTCAATGGTATGTTCCTACCCGTATATCTAAAAACAAAATACCCTCATTCACTAAAAAAGCAAAGAAGGTGTTGTCAAAAATTTTTACTCAAATTAAAGGACCGAATACATTTTTCGTTCATCGTGATTTTCACGTATCTAATTTGATGGACTACAAAAAAAAAGTAGGAATAATCGATTCCCAAGATGCACTGCTGGGTAATCATGCCTATGATATTATGTCATTAATAGATGATGTTAGAATTAAGACTACTGCAAAATTAAAAAAAAAAATTTTTAATTATTACGTTTCTAGAGCAGGTAAAAAATTAGCAATCAACGCAAAGACTTTTCAAGATGATTTTGATATTCTTTCTGTTCAAAGAAGTTTGAAAATTATTGGGATTTTTTACAGATTATATTTGCGAGATGGTAAGAAAAAATATCTTAGTTTAATTCCGTATACTTGGTCTTTGCTGCATTTAAGACTTAAAAACCCTATTTTTCATGAATTTAGTACAATATTAAATGACTATCTTCCAGCAAATAAGAGAAAGTAACACTGAATGTTAATCAAGAAAGCAATTATTTTAGCAGCGGGGTTTGGGAAAAGATTGTTACCCTTAACCAAAGAACGCCCCAAACCTTTATTGGAGATTGGTGGAAAAAAATTAATAGAATATTCCATTGATTTATTGCGTGAAAATAATATTACAGAAATTATTATTAACTCACACTATTTACATGAAAAAATATCAGAATTTATAAACAAAAAATATCCTAACATTTCCCTTTCCTATGAAAAAAATATTTTAGATACTGGAGGGGGTATATTGAATGCGATGAGCTTCTTTGAACAGAAAAATTTTTTTGTTTTAAATAGTGATACAGTTTGGACTAGAAGCTACTCTGATGATTTGCATAAGTTAAAAGAAGTTTTTAACAATGGGAACAGTAAAGCCGCTCTTTTATTAGCACATAAAAAAGACAGTTTTGATAAAAATTTATCTGGTGATTTTAGTTTGGATAAAAACAATTTACTCAATAAGAGTAGTAATGATTATATTTATACAGGATGCCAATTGCTTAACCCTAATATTTTCAATTTAAAAAAAGAGGGAGATATTTTTTCTATGAATGAAATATGGAATGATTTAATTGCACAAGAAAGTTTGAATGGGTGTTTGTCTTCATGCTCCTTTCTACACGCCACTAACTTAGAAATTTATAATCAATTGATTAAGATAAAGACTATTGATTAGTAATAATTTCTTTAGATCGAGTCTTATCAAGATATTTAAAACTATTTACCCTCAAGTTATTCATTTCAATAAAAATTGGATTTCCAGTTGGAATTTCTAACTTTGTAATCATTGCATCAGAAATATTAAAAATTTTTTTACAAATAGCTCTTAAGCTATTTCCATGAGCGGAGACTAAAATATTTTTTTCTTTCTTCAGCATAGATTCTATTTCTTTAATATAAAAAGGAACTGCGCGGTTATATGTGTCTAGCAAAGATTCTGAATTGGGAATTAATTTTGGATCAATATCTTTGTAAATTTTATTATGAATAGGATGGTTAGGATCACTTGGGTCTAGATCCGGAGGGGGTGTTTTATAGCTTCTTCTCCAAGTCATGACCTGTTCTTCACCATACTTCTTGGCAGTTTCAGCTTTATTTAGCCCCTGCAATCCACCGTAATGCCTTTCATTTAGTTGCCAAGCCTTTGTAGTAATTAAATTTTTTTGATCAATTTCTTCTAAAATAATTGCCAGAGTATTGAATGCTCTTTTTTGAAAGGAAGTAAAAGCTTGTTCAAAGTTAATATTTAATTGATGAATGAGTTGACCAGATTTTTTAGCCTCTTCCTTACCTTGCTCTGTTAGTTCGGCATCATACCATCCTGTGAACCTATTTTCTAAGTTCCACTGACTTTGGCCGTGTCTCACTAATATTAAATTTACCATTATGATAAATTTATTTATGCCATTTTTGAAAGATCAGCAATGATTAAACATAAAATTCATATTTATTTGCTTTATAGTAAATAGGTGATTCGAAAAAAAAAATTAATACTTTGTTTTTTAACACTTTTAGTAGTTTCGGGTTGTAGTTCTATACCCAAAAATACTTCGAATGCGTGCTCTATTTTTTCTGAAAAATATTTTTGGTTTAAGAATGCGCTAGCAACAGAAAAAAAATGGGGAGCTCCTATAGAGCTTCAGATGGCCATCATAAAAAGAGAAAGCTCTTTCGATTGGTTAGCCAAACCAGAACGAACTAAAATATTTAAGGTTATTCCTTGGAAAAGACCTTCTAGTTCTTTTGGATATTCGCAGGCCGTTATTGGTACTTGGGATATGTATAAGCAAGATACAGGAAACGATCTGGCGTTAAGAGTAAGATTCAAAGATTCTTCAGATTTTATCGGTTGGTATATACACCAGACAAACAAAAAATTAAGAATTAGTAAAAAAGATTATTATCGTCAATACCTTGCTTACCATGAAGGCTGGGGTAATTATAAAAATTATAAGAACAAAACAAACGTAGTTTCTTACGCAAGAGAAGTAAGTTCTCAAGCTCGAAAGTACAAAAGGCAATTGAAGAAATGCAAGTCTAGATTAGACAGGAATAAATTTATCTTTTTTTAATTATTTAGCTTTTAGTTGTTTGTTGAGCTCAATTTCTACAGCATCTATTCTTTGAGTATTTTTACTTATCATCAAGTAGATAGAAGGAATTACATATAAAGTAAAAAAGGTAGAGAAGATCATTCCTGAAAAATTACGACCCCGATGGTAGTCTGCTTGCTTCTCCTGGTCCAGATCCTAAAATTAGTGGGAGTACGCCAACAATGGTTGAAAGAGAGGTCATTAAAATTGGTCTTAACCTGACCTTACAGGAGTTAAGAATTGCCTTTCTAATATCCTGACCTTCTACTCGCAATTGATTTGCAAATTCTACAATCAAAATTCCGTTTTTAGCGGATAGTCCTATGAGGATTATCAACCCGATTTGGCTATAAATATTTAATGAGCTGCCAGCCACGAGTAGTCCAATAATACCACCAAAGATAGCCAATGGTACAGTAAGCATAATTGTAAATGGGTGTTTCCAGCTTTCAAATTGAGCAGCCATAGAAAGGTATGCAGTCAAAAGAGCTAAGGCGAAAATTAAATAAATACCAATATTGGTTTTTTGGTATTCTTCTGATTCTCCCTTGTAGGCAATCTTTGCTTCTGCAGGTAGCTTTTCCTTAACTGCTTGTTCCAGGTATTCTAACGCTTCCGCAAGGGTATATTCACCAGCTAATCTTGCAGAAATAGTCACGGCTCTCTGTCTATTAAATCTATTTAAAGATTGTGGAGCAGCACTTTCCGACAATGATGTAACAGATGATAATGGAATTAACTTTCCATTAGTTTCAGATCTAACAAAAATCTTATTTATTCCGGAAGAATCAGACCGGTTGCCTATGTCCGATTGTAAAACTATATTGTATTCCTTTCCATCATTTGTAAATTTAGTTACATTCCTAGAGCCAAAAAAAGTTTCTATTGATTTCCCAATAGAGTCTATGGATATGCCAAGGTCTGCAGCCTTCTCATTATTAATTTCTACTTTTAACTCTGGTTTAGTTATTGCATAGTCATCTTCAATACTATTCAAGCCAGGATTTTTTCTAGCTTCTGCTTTGATAATTTCCTTCCATTCTGTAAGTTTCTCGTAGGTATTTCCCAGCAAAACAAACTGTACTGGCTTACTAACACCTCCGGAACGAATTGATTGAGGCATTACTGGAAATGCCAAAATACCAGGCACTTTAGCTATATCTGCAAAAGCAGACCTCATAATTGTTTGGCCAGATCTTTTTCTTTTACTCCAGTCTTCCAATAGCACAATAATGAAACCAGAATTAACTTGTTTTCCGCTACTTCCAAAACCAGGAACACGTAATAAGAGTCTTCGTATTTCTCCCTTACCAACCTTCGGTAAAAACTTTTCTTCAATTTGCTCTACTTTTTTGGAGGTAAAATTAAACCCGGATCCTTCGGCAGCTTTAATAATTACAAAGAAAACTCCTCTATCTTCTTTTGGAAGTAATTCTTTTTTGGAAATAGTAAATAAAAGAAAATTGGCACATAGGACAAAAATTAGAAAAATAATAATACTTTTTTTTCTTGATAGAACGTATTCTAATGTTTCAGAATAAAAAGCTTCAAACTTTCTAAAGTAAGCATTAAATTTTTCAGTAATTTTAGGTTTATTTTTTTTTATTTTTAAATATTTTGATCCAATCATAGGAGAAAGACTCAAGGCGACAAAACTCGAAATAATAACTGCAAAAGACATGGTAATGGCCATTTCTAAAAACAACCTTCCAATCAATCCTTTAATAAAAATTAAAGGAAGAAAAACTGAAACTAAAACTAGTGTTGTTGCTATTATAGCAAACGCTACTTGCTTAGAACCTTTGTAGGCAGCAATTAGAGAGGTTTCTCCCTCTTCCATTCTTCTATAAATATTTTCCCCCATCACAATTGCATCATCCACCACTATTCCTATGGAGATGACAATTGCCATCAGGGTAAATAAATTAATACTAAATCCAGCTAAATAAATTGCTAGAAAAGTTGATATAAGGCACACAGGAATGGCAACGGCGGGTATAATTACTGCAGTTAAATTTCCTAGAAATAAAAAAATTATTACAATCACTAGAATAACAGCAATAATAATTGTTTTATAAACTTCTTTAATGGCTTCCCCAATATAAGTTGATCTATCAAAAGACACTTCCAAGCTTGAACCTTCAGGTAAAGAAGGGGCAATTTCTTTCATCTTTTCTTTTACTAGTTTCGCAACTTCAATAGTGTTTGCTGTAGATTGCTGATAAATACCCAGCCCCACAATTTGTTTTCCATTTCCTTTAAAAAGGGTACTAGTATTTAAGGCTCCAAATTCTAACTTGGCAACATCTCTCAACTTAACCAAAGATCCATCATTATTTCTTTTGAGAACAAGGTTCTGATAATCTTCAATTTTTACATACGCTTTTTCTACTTTAATAATTAAATCCATACTCTTGGATTCAATCTTTCCAGCAGGGAATTCCACATTTTGTTTTCTAAGAGTGCTTTCAAGTTCCTGAACAGTAATATTCCGAGCAGCCATTGCTGTTGGATCTAGCCAAATTCTAAGAGACAATTCTCGTTCACCACCTAATCTAATTTGTCCTACTCCTGGAACGTTAGAAAAAGCATCTTTTAGATATCTATTTGCATAATCTGTTAGCTCCAAATCCGACATAACTGCACTCGAAAAAGAGAGCCACATAGTGGTTGTTCTTGCGGCGGAAGCTTTAAAAATTTGGGGCGGTTCAGCTTGATCGGGAATATCGTCTACAATTCTTGCTATTCTTTCCCTTACATCATTTGTTGCAGTATCTAGATCAATTCCCAAATCAAATTCTAAATTAATAGTGGATCTTCCATCCTGACTTTTTGAATCAACTGTAACCACTCCAGGAGTTCCACCAACTCGATCTTCAATTTTTTGAGTAATTTGAGAATCAACAATAGAGGCAGAAGCTCCACTGTAATCTACACGAATGGATACTTTTGCAGTTTCAACATCTGGAAGCTCTCTTAAAGGAATTTTATTAAAAGTAACAATACCAAATAGAACCAAAACCAAACTAAGTACTGTTGCAAACACAGGACGTTTAATAGAAAGATCTGTTAAAAACATACTATTTTATTGTTTGTGAGATTTTTACTTTTCTTTTGGGTCTAACTTTATTGGTGCCTTCTGCTAAAACAATTTCATTCTCTTCTAATCCAGAAAGAATTTCTATCTTCCCTTCATTTCTTCTACCAATTTCTACTTTTGTTTTTTGAATCACATTGTTTACAATCTTATAAATAAATTTTTCTTTTCCTTGGATTAGCAGAGCTTCTTCGGGAACAGATAAAGACCGCTTTTCACTAAAAACAACTTTAAGATTTAACAGCATGCCAGGTATTAATTTTTCATCTAAATTATTAATCTTTGCCTGAACTAGAATAGATCTAGTAGTTGGGTCTACCCTCGAGCTAACAGAGCTTATAGTGCCTTCAAAATTTTCTTTATAGGCATCTGTTTTTACTAGAACTTTTAATCCTTGTTTAATTACTGAAACATAATTCTCAGGAAGTTTAACATCCACTTTTAAAACTTTAATGTCATCAAGATTAGCGATAATAGAATTTTCACCACCTAAAATCCCAGGAGTAATTTCTCTTTTCCCCACTCTACCTGCAAAAGGTGCAATAATAGATTGCTCATTAGCAAGCCTTGCAATTTCTGTTCCTTTTTTTACAAACAGATATTTATCAAAATCGATAGAACTTATTAGATTGTCTTTTTTTATTCTTATTGAAAAAGATTGATTGGCAATAGCGGTACCAAAAGTATCAATCTGATCATAAAATGAAAAGTACGAAACTCTTGTTGCAATAACTCCGACAGGAGCTCTTTTTGCTTGCGCGATTTTTGCTTGAATTTTTTTTCCAATAAATGCTCTTCCAGCAATTACAGAGACAATCAGGAATGTAATAATACTTAAAAATAGTATAATTTTTTTTTGTACTTTCATTTATAATTTTTTTTTATTAAATTTTTTTGATCTAATTATCACTGAAACCAAGACTTTGTAATCGTGATAATTCCACGTAAAACTGAGTTTTTTTAGGATAGTAGACCTTCTTTTGTAGCCCATTCTGTCCATGAACCATCATAAATATTAACTGGTTTGTTATTAATGATATTAAATGCTTTTCCTATAACGCATGCAGATATACCCGACCCGCAAGAGAAAACTATTGGTTGGCTGTCATTAATTTTTAAGGATTTGAACTTTTGTTCTAAGACCAGTTTTTCTAAAAAACATTTTGAATCGGGATCAATACATTCATTCCAAGGTAGATTAATACTATTTGTAATAGAGCCACTCCGTAGATTTTTTCTTGGTTCAGCATCTATGCCTTCAAACCTACCTTTATTTCTCGCATCCAAAATTTGAAAAGAATTATTAGAAATATTTTTTTTGATATCTTTATACGTTTTTAATAAGGAATGATTTTTATTAACTTTAAAATTTGTTTTTGAGTATTTTTTGCTCTTTCCTGATTCTACCTCTTTTTTTTCTTTACACCATTTTATTAGACCACCATCTAAAATTGAAATTTGATTATGTCCATAATAATTAAACATCCACCAAACTCTTGGGGAGCTAAAAATACCAAGGGCATCATACACAATAATATGATCTTGATTGGAAATTCCCAAATTAGAAATCATTTGTGAAAACTTATCATCAGGCAAAACCGTATGGGGAAAAGAGCTTTCTTTATCGGAGAACTCATCAATGTCAAAAAATATAGATCCAGGAATGTGGCATGCTTCAAACTCCAACTTTCCAGATCTTTCACTATTAGGCATGTGCCAAGAACAATCCAAAATTTTAATATTATCACTCAGTAGGTTTTTCCTCAACCAATCAGTATTAACTAATCCCATATTTTTCTTTTATTTTTTTATTATAGTATTGGTGATATTCTTCTGCAGTATAAAATATAGAATGCTTGGTAATTTCTGTGACTACTCTTCCATTGTACTGTTTCGTATTTATCTCAGACTTAGATTCTTCTGCATCTAATCTTTGAGAATCATTAAGATAAAATATTGCTGAACGATACTGTGTCCCAATATCAGGTCCTTGTTTATTTAGAGTAGTTGGATCGTGCATGGTCCAAAAAATTTTTAACAATTGTTTATAAGATATGACCTTTGAATCAAATTCGATTTCAACTGCTTCTGCATGATTAGTTGTTCCAGAGCAGATCATTTCATATGTGGGATGTTCAACATTTCCACCAGTATAACCAGCTTTTGTTTTTATAACCCCAGGTGTAGAATCAAAAATTTCTTGTATTCCCCAAAAACAACCTGCAGCTAAAATGATTTTATTCATTCTAAAACACTTATACTAAGATCTTTAATTATGGTAAAATAAATTTCAATGTTGTCTTCAAATCAAATAGGCGCGGTATATATGGCTATTAGTGCCGTAAGCTTTTCGATCATGGATATTTTAGTAAAGATCATGTCCGCTAGCTATCCCACTGGAGAAATCGTTTTTTTTAGAGGTCTTTTTGGACTCATTCCTATTTTTTTTATTATTCCAAGAGAGAGATATAAAAATCTTTTTCAAACTAAAAAGTTAAAACTGCATTTGGCTAGAGCTTTTATAGGAACCTTTGGAATGTTATGGATTTTTTTAGCAGTTAAATATTTACCTATTGCAGAAGCCATAACTATTACCTTTGCAGCCCCAGTTTTTGCAACTATTTTTTCGATGATTATACTTAAAGAAGTAATTAAAGTATTTAGATGGGTAGCCATTATTATTGGTCTAGCTGGTGTTGTAATTATTTTAAAACCAGGAACGGAATTATTTACAATATATTCTCTTTTCCCTTTAATGTTTTGTTTGTTCTTCGGAATCATAGCCATTCTAATTAAAAAACTATCAAAAACAGAACCTGATTATTTAATTGCAACCTTCTTTACTTTGGCTGTAATTTTTTGTGGATCTATCTCATTATTTTTTGAATTTAAAATGCCTACTGCTCGTGATTTTGTACCCCTTATTTTAATTGGAATTGCAGGCTCTGCTGGAAATATTTTTTTAACCATGTCTTTACGCAAAGGCTCTATTTCAGCAGTTACTCCGATTAAGTACCTTAGCTTGATCATAGCAACTTTTGCCGGAGTGCTTATTTTTGATGAGATTCCTTATTTTACAACTTATTTAGGCGCAGCATTTATTATTGCAAGCTCTTTCATTATTTTTAAAAGAGAAGAGATCAAAAATAAAAAAACAATTATTACTAGGCAAGTATAATGAAAAAACCCAAATACTGGAGTTTGGCCAAAAAAACTTTATCTAAAAAAGACAAAGTAATTAAAAAAATTATTGCTACGCATAGTGGATCTTTGGTTTCTAGGAACGATCCTTTCTTTTCCCTTTGCAGATCCATTATTGGTCAACAGATATCTGTACAGTCTGCAGATTCTGTGTGGAAAAAATTCTCTCATAAAGCAAAAAAAATAATTCCTAAAAATATTTTAAACCTCTCCAAATCTCAATTGTCTAGCTGTGGTTTATCACGACAAAAAATTGAATATCTTAAAATTTTGGCTAAAAAATTTGATGATAAAAGTATTGATATTAAGAAGTTAAAAGAAATGGATGATGAAGAGGCTATTAAATACCTAAGCGAAGTGAAGGGAATTGGACGTTGGACAGCTGAAATGTTTTTGTTTTTTAATCAATTGCGCCCAGATATTTATCCAGTTCAAGATATTGGTTTGCTCAAAGCAATATCTAAAAACTACAAAACAGCATACCCCCCGCCTCAAAAAAAAATAGAAGAGCTTAAAAAATTATGGTCTCCTTATGCAACTGTTGCCACTTGGTATATGTGGAGAAGCATCGATCCAGTCCCCGTTAAATACTAGACTCCCTCAACAATTTCTAAATCTCTTTCTGTTGTATCTTTTGCAAGAGACCATGCATCTTGGTATTCTTTAGAATTGTAGCAAGTAAGGGCAGAATCATAATTAGGAAACTCCCATATTACAGTTCGAGGAATGTTATTTCCCTCTAAGGTTTTGTATTTGCCACCTCGTACCAAAGGTTTTCCACCATGATCTATAATAGCTTTAGTTGCATTTTTTCCGTAATCCCCAAGGTTTTCCTGGTTTTCTATTTTTTTATAAATTGCGATCCAATATCCTTTCATGTAAATACTCCTTTTTCTAAGTTAAAATTATTTATGGTAAAAAAACTTTTAGTTAATTGGGATGATTATAATCACACCGTAGAAAAACTTGCAATTCAAGTTCATGACAGTGGATTTAAACCAGATTTATTAATAGGAATAATGAGGGGTGGAGCTCCAATCATTGATGTTTTAAGTAGAATTTTTAAAATCAAGTGTGCCTATCTAGCAGTAGAATCTTATAGTGGAGAAGATTTGGAAGATAAGCAGGGACAAATTATTTTTTCTAGAGAGATGAGTTCAACCGTTCATTCTATGGGTGGGAATATATTATTATGTGATGATCTCTCAGATACAGGAGTAACTTTAAAACAAAGTATTGCTTGGTTAGAAAAATACCCAGCGATCAAAGATGATATTAAAGAAATTAGAACAGCAGTCCTTTGGAAAAAATTACACTCTACGTATGAACCTGATTACTGTGCAAATAAATTAGATGATAATCCTTGGATTGTTCAGCCTTTTGAAAATTATGAACTCTTATCTATTGAAGAAATTAAGAAGATTCATTCCAAGTCTTAAGAAATAAAGGGGCCACCCCAAAGAGCAGCCCCTTAAAATTTATATAGCGATACTGATAGTTCCAAGTATTGCTATTAACCAAATTGCTGGTGATACCCCTTTAACTTTTCCACTTCCTAACTTAATTAAAGCATAAGAAATAAAGGCCAAAGCCATTCCAGTGCTAATACTATACGTTAGTGGCATGGCAATCATTGCGATAACAGCAGGTGCAGACTCTCCTATGTCATCCCATTCTATGTTCACAATGTTTCTCACAAACAGAATAGAAACATAGACTAAAGCTGCGCCATCGATTTCTTTAGGAAGGGATGTTGCTAGTGGTGCAAAGAATAAGCATAGCAAAAAACAAACTCCAATAACTATAGAGGTCATTCCTGTCTTTCCGCCTTCTTTTACCCCAGCTCCCGATTCAACGTAGCTCGTTACATTCGATGTACCAAGCATAGATCCAGCAACAGTACCAACACTGTCTGAAAGCATTGCTCTCTCAATATCTTTTACGTTTCCTTTAGAGTCAACTTTGCCAGCTACATTTGCAACTGATGTAAGCGTACCTGCAGTATCGAAAAAATCTACAAAGAATAGTGTAAACACAACAGTGATCATGCTTGCAGATAATGCTGCACTCAGATCAAAAGTCATTAAATGTGTCATTGGCGGAATAGCTCCGACCACACCATTAAACTTTGCAATTCCAGAAACCCAAGCAATGATACTAAAGACCAATATACCGATAATGATATTTCCTTTCACTTTTAGTTTTTCTAAAATAATCATAGATACAAACGCAAAGCATCCAAGTAAAACGATAGGGCTTTTTAAGTTTCCAAGTGTTACTAAAGTTACAGGATGATCTGCAGTCACTCCCATGATTTCAAATCCAATGATAGCTAAGAATAATCCAATACCCGCACCAATTCCTAACTTCAAACTTCTTGGTATGGAATTAATGATCCAAGCTCTTAAAGGTGTAAGTGATATGATTAAGAAAACCATACCCGCTACGAACACAGCACCTAACGCTTCTGCAGGTGAATAGCCCATGCCTTTACATACTCCAAATGCAATGAATGCATTCAGTCCCATTCCTGGCGCGAGTCCAATGGGCCAAGTTTTTCCGTAAAAGCCCATGATGAAACAAGCTAAAGCTGCAGCTAAAATAGTTGCTGTAAATACTCCACCAAAATCAAAACCACCATCTGATAAAATTAATGGATTTAAAAACATAATATAAGCCATGGTTAAAAAAGTTGTAAAACCAGCGGTCACTTCTGTTTTAAAGTCTGTTTTGTGTTGTTTGTAATTAAAATATTTTTCTAACATTTGATTTCCCTTATTTAGAAAGACCTATAATCTGATTCTACAGGGAATTTCTTTAAATTTTAAATTTTTTTTAAATAGCAAAACCCTAGGTTGAATTACTTAATGTTTAATTGAAATTTTCTAGTTTTAATTGCATAATTATTTTGATGAAAGAAAATTTTTTTGAAAATAAAAAAGCAATAATTATTTTAGTAGCTGCTGCGCTGGTCGTTTTCGTCTCTATGGGAATAAGACAAACATGGGGTTTGTTCTATAATTTCTTTGAGACAGATTTGGGATTTAGTAGAACGCAGTTTGGTTTAGCTATTGCTATTCAAATGGTCTTTTGGGGAACCCTTGCACCTGTTTTTGGTTTTTTAGCAGATAGATTTGGACCAAGCAAAGTAGTCGCCTTTGCTTTTATAATTTATATTTTTGGTGTCTACATGTTGGTTCAAGAACCAAAAAACGTTTTTGAGTTTCAAACTAGTTTGGGAATTTTAGTTGGAATTGCTTTAGGGGGAACTGCAATGTCTGTTCCTATTTCAGCTGTAGGAAAATTTTTTTCAAATAAAAATAGAACTATTGCCACTGGCTTAGTTACAGCCTCAGCTTCAATTGGTTTTTTTTTATTACCTATGTTTGCAAAGTTCTCTAACGATACATTTGGTTGGAAACTCACTTTGGAGTATTACATTTATCTTCTTGTTTTTGGACTTTTTTGCTCAGTATTTTTATTAAAAAAAGAATATGTAGATGAAACTAATAATCAATTTACTAGAGATCAGACTGCACCTAAAGCCTTGCAGGAAGCTTTCCAACATAAAGGCTATCAATTATTAACGGCTGGCTTTTTTGTATGTGGTTTTCAAATTACTTTAGTGGCAACTCATATGCCGGGATATATTAAAGAAACTGGTTTGCCAGACTGGACAGCCGCCGCAATTCTTTCCTTGATAGGAATATTTAATATTTTTGGTACATTAACTATGGGATATCTCTCTACCAAGTATAGTAAAAAAATTCTTTTAAGTTGGCTTTATTTTTTAAGGGCCA
>FUWD013237242.1_pt1 | contig 211615 bp, 213 predicted proteins | sample 1063281 | NCBI WGS metagenome assembly FUWD01 (sample SAMEA79048168, study PRJEB19326) | metagenome | biome: marine | reverse complement strand
AAATCATCATCACGTCGTCCTGATACGTAATCACTCCGTATGAACGGTCAAGAATTTTCTCCAGCCGAGGATCGAGAAAGGTTACCAGTGAGGCATCATGCTTTCGTGCGATATAGTCAGGGATAGATTCCATCGGGCCTGGTCGATACAGGGCTACCATCGCATTGATGTCATGAATGGTACTTGGCTTGAGCTGTTTTAAAAACGACGTCATGCCCGTACCGTTGAGCTGAAAGAGTCCCATGGTTTCTCCGCGCGCAAGCATTTGGAACGTTTTTGTATCTGCCACATCTATATCCTCAATATCCACATCCTCACCACGAATCTTTTTTACCCGCTTGACCGTGTCAGCTAAAATAGCCAGGTTTTTAATCCCAAGAAAGTCAAACTTCAGAAGTCCCACACCATCTTCACCTACAGAGTGCATTTCGTACTGAGTTACGTACTTACCTGTCTTGGAGTCAACTTGAATTGGCACGTATTGGTCCAGTGGCTCAGGCGCAATTACCACACCAGCAGCGTGTACGCCCATATGTCGCACTCGACCTTCAATGCGCTTGGCTAGGTCGATTACTTGTCGCGACTCACTGTCTTGTTTGTATAGTTTTGCTAAGTCTGGTTCGATGTCCATGGCTTTATCAATGGTCATCGCTGAACCTTGTGCGCCCAGAGGAATAAGCTTAGAGATACGATCACCAGTTGCGTAGGGATGACCAAGTGCACGAGCAACGTCTTTTACAGCCGCTCGAGCCATCATGGTTCCAAAGGTGCCAATCTGAGCTACTTTGTCTGCTCCATATTTTTCTTTGGCATAGTCAATGATTTCATCACGACGATCATCAGCAAAGTCCATATCGATATCAGGCGCCGATGGACGTTCGGGGTTCAGGAATCGTTCGAAAGGAAGTTTATATTCAAGTGGGTCTACGTTGGTAATGCCAAGTACATACGTTGCGTATGACCCCGCAACAGAACCACGAATGGTCGTATAGATACCACGTTCACGGGCCTCACGAAGCAGGTCACCTACCGCCAGGAAGTAGGTTGAATAGCCTTTGGTTTTAATCACCTCCAGCTCATAGTCAATACGGGTTTTAATGACCGAATCTTTGATGTCATGCTTTCGCCAGTCTACTCCAGCGTAGGCCATATCTTTAAGTTCATCATCTGAGTTTTTCCCGCTGGCAATTTTGTAGTCAGGAAACTTCCAGGCCTCTTGACCAAGCACAATCTCCACCTGGCATTGGTCAGCAATCTTCACCGTATTTGCCACCGCTTCTGGTTCATCTTTAAATTTTTCTTTCATCTCTGCTTGGGTGGCAAAAGAGAAGTCTTCAGCTCGTGCTTCGTCGGGGTCAATAACCCCGCCACTTTGAATTTTCATCATCAGTGCCCGGATGACTGCGTCATCTTTTTGCATGTAGTAGATATCTTGCGCAGCCACTAAAGGCACGCCACCTTCCTTGGCGAGGGTTTTGATTTTCTTTTGTAGTTCAGGGTGATCAAGGATTTCAGGATGGTGGGTGATTTCGTAGTAGAGATTCTCGCCATATACCTCCTTGTACCAGGCAAGGGAGGCAGCTGCTTTTTCCAGGTCATTATTTTTCAGGTGCAATGTCGCTTCTCCGGCAAACGAAGGGACAATACAAATCAGTCCTTCACAGTGGTCTTTGAGCAGTTCTTGGTCAAGTCGGGGACGATAGTAGAATCCCTCTGTGTTTGAGACGGTGACGAGCTTAATGAGGTTTTTGTACCCAGTCATGTTTTTAGCCAGCAGTACCACCCGCGCTCGTGGACGGTCCATCATCTCTTTGTCATGGCGGGTGCGAGGAGCTATAAACGCATCAATGCCAATAATAGGTGAGATACCGGTTTTGTGGCACTGTGAGTAGAAGTCAATTGCACCATAGAGTGCCCCAGCATCAGTAATGGCCATTGCGTGTTGTCCGTCTTCTTTGGCAGCTTTCACCAGCTCCTTGGGGGTGGGAACTGCATTAAGCAAAGAATACATTGAGTGTACGTGCAGGTGAACAAATTCCGCTTTTTCCATCTTTTCTTTGGGAGTGTCTGACATAGTGCGGTAAGTATACCAAAAGAATTGGTAAGTCTTACATGTGGATAGATTTGTTACACTAAGTCAATGAAATTTGAATATGTTATAGGAGTCGACGAAGCCGGGCGAGGTCCGTTGGCAGGACCTGTTTCTGTCGGTGTGGCTATGGTGCCAGCTGGCTTTAACTGGGAGCTGCTACCAGGAGTCAATGACAGTAAGAAGCTGACTGAAAAGAAACGAGAAGAGATTTTTGAAATTGCTAAAAAATTAAAGAAGGCAGGGAAGTTGACGTACGCTGTGTCGTTGGTGTCCGCCAAAAGTATTGATACCAAGGGCATTGTTCCATCCATTACCAAAGGGATGCATCAAGCAATTAACCGAGTGATGAAAGACCCATTTAATTACGTAATTAATAACGTAATTAATTACGTTATATATGATGTAAAGCTAGATGGGGGACTAAAAGCCCCTAACGAGTTCATACATCAAGAAACAATCACCAAAGGAGACTCCAAAGAAAAGGTAATCGGTCTGGCTTCGATTATGGCAAAAGTGACCCGTGACCGATACATGGTAAAAATTTCTACCAAGACTGAGTTTGTGCCGTACACCTTTGCCCAGCACAAAGGGTACGGGACTAAAAAACATCGTGAAGCAATTGCAGAAAATGGACTATCCATAGAGCACCGTACAAGTTTTTGCAAAAATATAACACTCTTATAATAGTACTGCCCTTTTCAAATTTATTCAGGATGGTTTTAATGTTGTGCTTGGATATTATAAAAATTTATTGCAAAAGTATAGATATGTTGTACACTGCAATGCATTGTCCACCAGCAAGGTGGGTTCGTAAAAACGAGAGGGACACTGCATGTCTACAAAGATGAAAGAGGTTGATTTCTGCGTTGGCTGCAGAGACAATAAAGGTGGTAAGGGCCCCAAGGTGTTCTGCGCCTGTGTTAATAGCACACCAGTACAACGCGTGGTCCTAAAAATTGAACCAGGCGATAAAAACCGAGATCGTTATTGCCCCCAAAGAAAAATAGAAGTAGCAAGGATGAAAGCAGCGCGATAGTTTTCTTCTTGCATGCACCTAAGTAAAGTCCATACGTGTGTGTGGCATCCGTCGAGCAGATGGGCAAGAAGTCTTGCACCGTTATGTTCGGCTTTTTTGTTTCAAAATTATATACCTAATAGTTCCGTACGTGACCTATTGCAATTTTGCACACATTTGTTATAGTTCTGGCCACTAAGTAACAAATCTTATGGTAATTCGAATGCGACATACGCGGGCTCATACAAAGAACCGCCGTTCACACCACGGTCTAAAAGCAGCTACCTTAGCTACTTGTAAGAACTGTAGTGCAGAACACCGACCTCATCACATGTGTCTTGAATGTGGTTTTTATAAAGGACGACAAGTAATTGACTTGGCTTCACAGAAGGCAAAACGAGCAGCTCGTATCCAGGCCAAGAAAGATGCAATCAGTGCTCAGGCGCAGTCAGTTACACCAACTGAAGCTGAAGAAGTATCTAAAGCAGAAGTAGTAGAAACAAAAGATACAAAATAGATACATATTGCCCCGTTTGGGGTTTTTTTGTCCACAGAAATCTGGTATATACGGGATTGCTGGGGCAATGCAGGTGTATACTTACAGATAGTAGGAGTTAGTACATTTTTCATGGCAAATAGACATTTATCTCGGTCAATCGTTCTCCAAACACTCTTCGAGTGGGATTTAAATGATATAGACAAAAAAGGAACGTTAGCAGTGCTCGCACGTAACGTTGAAGAATTTGCACCCAACAAGACAGACAACCCATTTATTGAGAAGCTTTTAGACGGTGTGTTGGGTAAGCAATCAGAACTTGACCAAGTAATTGAGAAAGCAGCCCCCGAATGGCCCATTGATAGAATTTCACCAGTAGATCGTAATATTCTTCGTCTGGGCTTATACGAACTTTTGTTTGCTGACCGAAAAGAAGTACCAGCAAAGGTAGCGATTAATGAAGCAATTGAGCTTGCTAAGCAGTTTGGTGGTGACAACAGTAGCCGGTTTGTAAACGGTGTACTTGGTGCAGTCTATAAAGAAATCGGAGAACCTGGCAAAGAAGAACAAGGAAAGAAAAAGAAAGCCGTACCGTTTGACGAAATGCCTATACAGCGTCTTGCTGGAGCGGTTGTATACGCCATGGATGACGATGTGATGTACTTAGCATTAGTGCATGACATCTTTGGTCACTGGACACTGTCAAAGTCAAAAATTGCTGAAGCAGAAACAGTCGAAGAAGGAGCAGTTCGAGCCCTTAAAGAAGAGATTGGGGTAGATATTGTCATCGAAGGAACACTTGGCTATAACGAATATGTAGCCTCACATCCAGAGCTGGGTAAGGTGCGTAAGCAAGTTTCATACTTCTTAGCAGAAGCAAAGCATACAGATTTGGTCCTTGAAAACAAAGGTGGTTTAGATGATGCCCAGTGGTTCAAGGTGGCGGATATTTTGGAGTTGAATTTCTATGAAGACATACTGCCCATCGTAACCAAAGCCATCACAATGCTGGTTGCAAAAAAATAGAGCGATTTCTTCGTTGTGCTACGGTAATGTTTCTTTCACCGTACCAAATGTACGGCTCAACAAAAATTCCTTGCACGCCTTGAACTCGCTTCTATTTTTTGGCAACCAGTGAGGGAGTTTGAGTAGTCGCAAAACTTGGAAGTTCGTGTATAGTGAAGTGGATACGTTAGCAGATTAGAGAGTGTTTTTATATAAACCAGTTGTAATCTATCTTGTGTATTATGAGTTTTATAAATGGTACAGCTTTAAGCTAACTGCTACTGGCTGACCACTAACCGCTGATACAAAACTATGTCTGTAGAACAAAATGAAGAGGTCAATTTTGCAAAAATTGAAAAGTTATTGGGCTTTACCTTTATCAATAAAATACTTTTATTATCTGCTGTTACCCATCGGTCGTTTTTAAACGAGAACCGTGAAGCAACCCAAGAGCACAATGAGCGCCTTGAATTTTTAGGTGATGCGGTGCTCGAGTTAGTGGTAACTGACTTTCTGTTTGGAAAATACCCTGAGAAGCCTGAAGGTGAGCTTACTGCGGTCCGGGCTGCACTAGTGAACACTATTTCGTTAGCTGATGCATCAAGCAAGCTTGGTATTAATGACTACCTACTAATGTCTAAAGGTGAAGCAAAAGACACTGGTCGCGCGCGACAGTATATTCTTGCAAACGCGTTTGAGGCGCTCATTGGAGCACTCTATATGGACCAAGGGTATGACGCATCTCAGAAATTTATTGCCCAACACTTATTCCCAAAGACTGAAGCAATTGTGGAAAAACGTCTGTGGCAAGATGCAAAGAGTCGCCTGCAAGAACTGGCACAAGAAAATACCAACGTTACACCAACGTACCAAACACTTAGTCAGGTAGGTCCTGATCATGACCGGGTATTTACCGTAGGGGTGTTCCTGGGAGGTGTCAAAGCGGGAGAAGGAACTGGTCGCGCTAAGCAAGAAGCTGAGCAAGCTGCAGCTGAAAATGCCCTTGAGGTAAAAAATTGGATATAGTCCAATCCCAGAGGTATGCACAAACCCTAGAAAAGCTCCGCTTTTCTAGGGTTTGTGCATGGTAAAATTCAGGTATGAAAAATGCTTATAAAAAGGTTCGTGGCTTTACGATTGTTGAGATACTTGTAGTACTAGCTATTATATCGTTGTTGTCTTCAATAGTTATGGTGTCAGTAGGTAGTGCCCGAGAAAATGCAAAAATAAAGACTGAAACTGCAACGGTTGCACAGTTTGAACTTTATTTTAAACTCTACAGAGAACAGACGAACGGCTATCCCCCTAGTGTACGAGGAACCCATATAGATAGTTGCTCTTTCTGTTCCCTGCGCACGTCTACTTATAATTATGCAAATGCTGTGGCTGGCTGGAGAGTTGTTGCGGATGTCTTAACACCAATCTATACTCCTTCACCTCTATATGAAGATGCTTGGGGAAATCCGTATGGGTATGATAATAATTATAAAGTTCCTGGCCAGCCCAACTACACAATGTTGTGCAGTATGGGACCAGATGAGGTTTTACAGACAGCACTGTCCTCCACAGTAACTGTACCGAATCCTCAGGCGCAGGGCGATGATATCTGTATATATTTGAGATGATGACGTGTCCTTTCTATGTATCTCAAACACCTGACAATCTCTGGTTTTAAATCATTTGCTAAAAAAAGTGAACTTGAATTTAGTGCGCCGATTACTTCTATTGTAGGACCCAATGGTTCGGGCAAAAGTAATGTTGCTGAATCGTTTCGGTTTGTCCTGGGTGAGCAGTCTATTAAGTCGATGCGTGGGAAGAAGGGTGAAGACCTTATCTTTAATGGTTCTGATAGTATTTCTCGTGGTAATCGTGCGGCGGTGTCTATTACACTTGATAACACCAAACGAGTATTTCCACTTGATTTTGACGAGATTACGCTTGAACGCACGGTGCATCGAGACGGTCAAAATGAGTATCAAATCAATAAGTCTAAAGTACGCCTGAAGGACGTGCAAGAGCTTCTCTCGGCAGCAAACATCGGCTCTACCGGGCATCACATCATCTCTCAGGGTGAAGCGGACCGTATTCTATCAGCGAGCCCTAAAGAGCGACGTGAGATGATTGAAGACGCCCTTGGTCTTAAAGTATTTCAGTATAAAAAAGTAGAAGCTGAAAAGAAACTCAAGAAAACTCGTGGGAACATCGAGAAGGTGCAGTCACTTCGAAGAGAGGTTGCACCACATCTTAAGTTCCTTGCACGTCAGGTAAAAAAGATTGAACGCTCTATGCAGCTCAAGTCTGAACTTGTGACTACCTATAGTGAGTATCTTAAGCGTGAAGATACCTATCTTGCGTATCACTCAGACCGACTCAGACTATTGCAAGAAACTCCATCAAAACTTCTTAAAGAGTTAACTACACAACTTACTGACGCAAAAAAAACCCTTGCCTCGAGTGATGATAATGAAAAAGGAAAAGAGTTGATTCCGCTTGAGGAGTCTGTGTCTGCTGTTCGACAAGAACGACAGACATTACTACGTACAAGTGGTCAGCTTGAAGGGCAAGTTACTTTTCTAGAACGACGTATTGCGCAGCTACACCAAAAGAGCAAGTCAGAGTCTGATGCACCAGTACCTATGGGTGAGGTACAGAAGATACTGCACGTCATAGAATCCACAATTGAAAAGGCAGTCAAGAGTGACGACGCAAGTCAGTTGCAGCGCTCTTTATCAGACGTATTACATACGTTTAAAAAGTTTGTGCAGAGCGCGTCAGGTATAGTGGTGGTTACTACAGATGAAGAAGAGAAAGAACTCGCATCGCTCCAAAAAAAGCTACAGAGTATTGAGAAAGAAATTGTTGCAATTGAGGAAAAGGAGCAAGCACATACAGCCCAGTACAATGACCTGAAGCGTGCTATCGAGGAAGACAGTCATGAAAGCAGGGAAGCGGAACGTGAAGTATTTCGCATAGTGGGAGAGCAACGCGAAGCTGAAAATGAACTTTCGAGAATTCAAAGTGAAATTACGGTACTCGACCGAGACCGTATGGAATTCAAGCGAGAACTACAAGAAGCAGTGGCGCTGATAGGCAGTGGGGCTGCACAGTATTTTACCTTTGAAATTACTGTTGACGGCAATGTACTTACAAACAAAAATATTGCAGATGAATCTCGGCAGACACAACGAGACAGAAGGCGTGAACTTGAAAAGAAGAAGATTCGGCTTGAGGAACTAGGTGGTGCAAATCAAGATATTGAAAAAGAATATACAGAGGTAGTAGAGCGAGATGAGTTCTTGGTGCATGAAATTACTGACCTTGAAGCATCAGCGGTAAAACTTGATGCGCTTATTGCTGAGCTGGTGGCTCAGCTTGATGAACAGTTTGTTGCCGGCATCGATAAAATTGATGTCGAGTTTAGTCGTTTTTTCACCCTTATGTTTGGTGGAGGTGAAGCTAAGCTGGTTCGTATCAAACCAAAGATAAAGAAAAAGAAAAAAGGAGAAGATGAGTCTGGTGAAGAAATTGAGATTGATGAAGATGTCGAAGACGAAGAAGCCCAAGAGGGAATTGAGCTTGATGTAAAGCTACCGAACAAACGGGTAAAGGGGTTGGACATGCTTTCTGGTGGCGAACGAGCACTTACCTCGATTGCGCTTATTTTTGCAATGAGTCAGGTAAATCCACCGCTGTTCATTATTCTTGATGAGACTGACGCGGCGCTGGATGAAGCCAACTCACGACGGTATGGTGATATGATTGAAGCGTTGGCAGAAAAGTCACAATTAATTCTCATTACCCACAACCGAGAAACCATGAGCCGCGCAGGAATCCTCTACGGAGTAACTATGGGTGGGGATGGAGTTTCTAAGCTGCTCTCAGTCAAGTTTGATGAAGCATTGGCAGTTGCTAAGTAACTGAAGATTAATCGTTCTGACTGCAAGTACTTGTTTAGTAAATAGTTGGAAGCACTAAAATAGTTAGACCGCTTATCAAAATATTTCGTGGGAAATATTTTGATAAGCGGTCTTTTAGTTTGCTCTTTGAGCTTTTCTAAGCCCTCTGTCTCTACGCCGTCTTCTCTTTTTCCCAACATTGGGTCTTTCGTTTGGACAGAAGATCATTACTACTTCTACAGTAGATTTTTCGAGTTCTGATCGAATGTATTCTGTTGTGATTGAGGTATTGAGTTTTATAATAGTCTCAGTCCTGCCAGGAGATATCTCCTGAATCTTGTGATTCATCTGACTTGGTAACGTGTTGCCAAAAAGTGATTCATATATCGTAAAGAACGAATTCCATTGAGCACTTCCGTCAGAAACTACACGAATTTCGATTGGACGTTCCATCGTAGTCTCCTCCTTTTGTGAGTACCAAGATTTAAAGAACCATACCAAATATCAAAAATAAGTAAAGACCTGGCGAATACATCGCCAGGTCAGTTACTATGCGCAGAGTGGGCTCTGAGTAATCATCAGTATCTCATCATGCCATTGTCCCTCTTTGAACACATGGTTTGGATACCGCCCAACTTCTTCAAAGCCACACTTTTCATAGCACTTTTTTCCTCGGGGATTATTACCTAGTACGCTGAGTGTCACACTGCGTAGATTCTTTCGAGTAAACGCATAGTCAAGCATGAGTGTAAGTACTTCAGTGCCATGCCCATTACTCCAGTAGTCTTCGTTGCCGATGATAATACCAAACGTCGCTGTTTGGTCGAGTTGATTGATACTATGCAGGCCCGTGTTACCAATCAACTTTTTGTCTTGTGTGTGCCAGATTCCAAAGACTATGCTGTCTGGATTCTTGTAGGCATCAGCAATAAATGCATCTTCAAGGGGAAGTGTCATAGGTGTCGCACCACGACTTAAAAACTTATTTACGTTTGGGTTATTAATCCAACGCATCATAGTGACGTTGTCCTCTGCTTCAAGCAGTACTAAGTCGATATCGGTACCTTCCATAAATGTGTGTCTTTGGGTGTGCATAGTATTTCTCCTAAGTTATGATTCTGTTAATGAGCTCGTTCTTCGGCTAAAAATAAAATATCCTCAGCCTAGATCGAGCCGAAGATATATTTCATTGTGGAGTGTTGGAATTAGATATTCCGCATGTAGTACGAGTATGCAGATTTACGAGAACCATAGCCACGGCTAGATCGAAGTTTAAAAAGGGAAGTAAGCGATGTGACGCGCTCACTAAAGGTGATGCCTTTCTTAGAGTAGGCATATTCCATAGTTCGAGTTGTGTTGTGACTTTGTGTGTTCATATTAATTTCTTTTGTTATTAGTTATGACGTTTCAACTCTAGAAATCTTTCATGCGATTCATTGCAAGTGTTTGAAGTTACATTCCAGCGAAGTGTAATAGTCCTACTGTATACTATATAAACTATGGAAAGACCACGAGTATATGACCGACGTCCAGTTTTAGACGCTCGAGAACAGAAGGTAGCTGAGCAACAGGATCAATCTCAGCAACCTCAGAAAAAAGTCTTGAGTCGACGGAATTTTTTATTTGGAGCTTCTTCTCTAGGTGTAGGTGGAGTTGTAGCACTGGGCTCAAACAACACTGAGGTTCCATCAGATCTAGCATTAGAAGACCCTGAGCAGGAATCTGAACCAGCTGTTGAGTCGATTGAAACTCTCTCAAGCAGTGAAACATTTGAATCAGAACGTCTTGGGTGGCAGAAATGGTGGGAACTACAATACAACCAGATTTTATTTGTAGATAGGCAAGGAGCACCAGTAGGAGAGCCGGTTGATTTTGAAAACTTTACCGTGAAGCGTACTCGCACCGAAGAAGATGGAACATTTACTGAGTTTGACTACAGACTTGCACCAGGAGCTCTTAATGATAACGGTATGCTCACTGATAATATAGCTGGTGAGTGGTTGCGGTATGTGCAAGCTCAGCACGCGCGTAAGTTTGATATTTCTACCGATGCTCTACAACAGCGCAATATCACTCAAGAGTTTGAGGTTGCCGTTGCACGTGGTGATACTGAACCCAAGCTTCGTGAGAGCATTCTCGATGCAGTTAATGGAGGTAATGGGATTGAGACGATGATCGATATTGTTAGGTACTATGGAATGAATCCAGATAAGGTAGTCAATGGTGATTATCAAAGAAGAACTCGGGCCCAGTACCTCCACCAAGAAATTACGTTCCATACTAAGTTGCCTGAACTAGTTCAGGATGAATTGAGGGGCTTTATAGTGGGACTTGCTGCGCAGGAGTCACGTTTTAATGCGGGGCTCCCCAAAAATAGTGCAACTGCTGAAGGTGTTTTACAGCTTGTTGATGCTGTCCGTGAAGAAAATGGTCATGACCCATCTACTCGTCTATCTTTTGTGCAGGAGGTTGGTGTATGTGGTGTACACTTTTCTAATGTCTACTCACGAGTTGAACATTGGATGAAGCATGAACTCATACGCAATGCCAATGGAGGAATTGTGGAGCAGGACAGACCCGAAACATACCAGATGTTGCGTGGACTTTTTCCAGAAGGTAGCGAAGGTGAGCAGTCATGGCAAAAATATTTTTTGGTGCCATGTATGGTCAATGCATACAATGCTGGGTCATGGACTATTGGAGCGTGTCTGCATGAATTTGTTGCAGCACATTCCCCAGAAGAGCTGCAAGCAATGCTTGGTGAGAACCCAGGGTATGACTTGTTTACTAAGTTTACCCATTTTGCTAAAGAGTCTCAAGCAAATGAATTTACACAAAACTATGGAGAAGATGCACAAGCATATTTCATCTCAATTGCCGCCGTAACAGAATCTCTTTCTGAAGAATTAAAATCCACAGAAGATAGAGAAATTGCCTCACTTTAAAATAATTAGTCCTGTATGTATGGTGATACATAAAAAACGTATCACCATAATGGTGATACGTTTTTTATATAGTCTGTAAAATTATGTAATTATTTAAAATTAGATGAGCTGCGAAGTAGGTGAGAAAAATATCTGGAAGTGTACTTGTTGGTACTCTGACAAATATTTTTCAAAGCCTGCTGAAGTAGATTGCTAATTTTATACAATTAAGGAGAAGTCGAGTTGTCGTTCTTCTAGATCTGCCCGCTCAAGCTTCACTCGTACCTCTTGGCCAAGTGAATAGGTGGTACCGGTTTTTTCACCTTTGATTCGGTACTTGTCAGCTTCATTCTTGAAGTAGTCACCCTTGATGCTTCCAAGTCGAACCATGCCATCTGCCATAGAATTTTTCTCTTGCACGTAGATGCCCCAGTCAGTGACACCAGTGATGATACCGTCAAATTCTTCACCCACTTTATCCATCATGTATTCAACTTGTTTGTATTTGATGGAGTTACGTTCGGCGCGCACTGCGAACATTTCTCGCTCTGATGCATGTAGGGCAGTTTTTTCGTGCTTCATCATTTCTTTTGGTCCAATGAGGGTTCCATCAAGATGTTTTCGAAGCATTCGGTGTGCCATAAGGTCAGGGTAGCGTCGGATTGGTGACGTGAAGTGCGAGTAGTGACCAAACGCCAGACCGAAGTGCCCAATGTTTTTTGTAGAGTACACCGCTTTTGCCATCGAACGGATGGTTGCTACTTTGAGTAAGTCTTCCTCTGGTGACCCTTCAATCTCCTTTAGGAGCTTGTTGATGTCTTTGGCATCTACTTCACCATTTTCAGCTTTAAACTCATACCCAAGTGCATGCACAAAAATAGCCAGATCATTGATACGGTCAGGATCAGGTGAATCATGAATCCGGTAAATAAACGTTGTTGGCTTGTCAGAATCTTTACAGAGCTTGTCAACATATTTAGAAACACTTTTGTTCGCTAGAAGCATAAAGTCTTCAATCATCAACATTGTTTCAATCCGTTCTTTTGCAACCACGTCGATAGGTTTGCCTGCATCATCAAGAATAAACTTCACCTCAGGTTGTTCAAACGCAATTGCTCCATTTTTGTACCTATCCTTACGAAGCAGTCGTCCAACCCTCATAAGGGTGTTAAGCGCATCAAGATTGTCACCTGCTTGTTCATCGAGTACTGCCTGGGCATCTTGATAGCTAAATCGACGGTTTGAGTGAATAATAGTCTGTCCGTACCATTCACCAACCGTTTCGGCATTAGGTGTGATTTCAAACACTGCAGAGAAAGCCAGACGATCTTCGTTCGGTCGAAGCGAACACAAGTCGTTAGAGAGCACTTCCGGAAGCATTGGAATCACTCGGTCCACCAGGTAGATAGAAGTCCCTCGCTCGTGCGCTTCAGTATCAATCACTTCACCTTCTGGTACATAGTGTGATACATCTGCAATATGAATACCGATTTCGTAGTTACCGTTGTCCAACGCCTTAAATGAAAGTGCATCGTCAAAGTCTTTTGAGTCAGCCGGGTCAATGGTCATAGTGATAGTGTCACGCATGTCACGTCGAGTTGGGTTTTCACCCTTGGTGTTGGCAATTGCCTCTGCGAAGATTTCATCTTTACGCGCATAGAGTTCCTGACTGGCTGCAGATACTTCTTCAGAGAAACTTTCAGAAAAACCACCAGAACGAATAATCGCTTGCATTTCAGTTTCGTGGTCACCAGCTTTCCCCAATGTTTCAGTTATTTTTCCAATCGGTGCCGTATGCGACGACGTCCATGATGCAATTTCTACAATCACTTTCATGCCATCATCAAGCTCAGTTGCTTCTGGCAGGATAGGTCGCACATGGATACGATGATTGTCAGGCTGCAAGTATCGTTCTGGTTTGCCAGCTCCCGCCGGCTTTACGATGCCAATGAACTCAGTATGGGCCGGTTCAAGCACTTCAAGCACTTTACCTTCTTGTCGCTTACCACCTTCTTTCGGGAAGACCTCTATTTTTACAATGTCAGTATCCAAAGCAAAACCTAGATTTTCAGTAGTAATGAGGATATCTTCATCATCTTCCTTTTGATCATGGCGAATAAAAAAACCGGTACCTTTACCGCGCACCGCTATAGTTCCTTCGTACGTGTTATTTTCAGTTGTGTTAGTCATATATATGTAGGGCTGAGTGTACCGTGTGACAGGCTATTTGACAATGTCTACTTTTATTTTAATTCACTGTGCAGTCGTGCATTGTAGGTAGTACGTATGGTATTTTAAAAGTAGAAGTATTACCCGCTAAAACTACAGATGCAATTAACTGGCAAAATGGGCGCCACCCATTTTTCCAATGAACACAATATGCACGTTTTAGCACCTCCCTGAAACTGGGGCCGCTTATGTGCGGCCCATTTTTTTATGTATACTATTGCCTTATCTACGTATGTGTAGTATTCTTTCGCCGTTATGTTAATGATGAGATTACAACGAGTCGGCCGCAAAAACGATCCTAGTTATCGTATTGTGGTGACTGATAAGCGAACTGGTCCCAAGAGTAACAAGCATGTAGCAATCATTGGATCGTATAATCCAAAGATGAGCCACATCCAGCTTGATGCGGAGGCGGCTACAAATTGGCTTTCAAAGGGTGTGCAGCCTTCAGATACCGTGCACAACATTCTCGTTAAACAAAAAGTGATCAACGCGAAGACTATTAACCCTCTTCCACGAAAATCACCGATTGTAGACGAAGAAGCCCTTGCAAAAGAGAAGGAAGAAAAAGCAGCCGCAGAAGAGGCTGTTAAAGCAGAGGCTGAAGCTCCTGTAGAAGAAGAGACACCCGCTGCTGAGGAAACTCCAGCAGAGGAAGTTGTCGAAGAAGCTCCTGCTGAAGAAGTGGCAGAAGTGAAAGAAGAAGTCGAAGCTCCAGCTGAGGAAACTCCTGAAGCAGAGGCAGAAGTGAAAGCGTAATCGACGCAAGGTGACAGCCCCAATGCAGTATATGCATTGGGGCTGTTGACGTTTGTGTCAACCTTTCGTATGATTGGTGTAGCAGCACAGTCGAATTTTATAACAAATTCAGGTGCAGGCTTATCAGACAGTTCCTAACTTAAACGCATATGCAAGATGATCAGCAATTTCTAGAAACGGTAGTCACGTCATTGGTAGACAATCCAGATAGTGTAACGGTTAACCGAACTGTAGACGAGATGGGGGTACTTTTGACACTTGATGTACATGCCGACGACATGGGAAAAATTATTGGACGAAGTGGTAACACTGCAAAAGCAATCCGAACCCTTCTACGGGTGGTTGGAATGAAGAATGACGCTCGAGTTAACTTAAAGATTAACGAACCAGAAGGAGGACGAGTAGTTACTGAAGACCCAACGGAAGAAGGTTCAGATGATGATACTGGAGAAGCTATGAGCAGTGGAGGAGACGGGGATGTGGCGCCGGAGCCTAAGTCACTAGACGACGCCATCGACGACCTAAAAATCTAAAGTAACTGGCAGATTTCTTTGTCAGACTACGAAAAAAGATCTTCGCTGGGCACGTGCCCCGCTTAGATTTTTTTTCTTGTCTTCCTCGAACTCTACTCAGTTACTTTAGATTTTGTTATTGAAACTTCATTTAGTTTACATCTTTAGGAGCTAGGGAGGTGGTAAAACAAAAGTGGCTACGGTTGCTTTTGTTTTTATGCTACGATTATCGTTATGAATAGTAGTGATGTACATAGACTTGGGTTTGATGAAGATTCTACTGACCCAATAAATTTTGTAGAGACCCTCATTATGAGCCTGTCGCCTTTTTCAGCCCATGAAGTGCTAGTTGATGGTGTGCGGTATAAAACTGCTGAACATGCCTATCATGCTTTGCGGATGCTTCCTAAAGCCAGAGCAGAAATTATGTCAGCAGCAAGCCCGATTATGGCGTGGCAAATTGCTCAGCTGTGTAAAGATAAAAATCTACTGCTCCCCGCTCATGATAAAGATGCTGTAATGGAAAAAATTTTTAGGGCTAAGTTGGAACAGCACGCTGACGTACAAGACATTTTACTTCAAACCAAACATCGTGATTTAGTAAAAATATTTGCTACTGATTATTACTGGGGAACGGGTGCAGACGGAACTGGTGAGAACAAAATGGGGGTGTTGTGGATGAAATTACGTGATGAAATGCAAGATAATAATTAGGTATGAAAAAAGGAATTGATTACGTTGGAATTTTTGTTGTTGGTATTTGTCATGACGGGCAAGGGAATGTACTTTTTCGCAAGAGGGGCATAGGCGCCCGTGATGAGCAGGGAAAGTGGGACCCAGGGGTCGGAGGTGGTTTAGATCAAGGTGAAAGCATCGAAGTGTGCTTAGTAAGGGAAATGCTTGAGGAGGCATCTGTAGAACCACTCACTTCAGAGTATCTTGGTCATATGGAAAAATTTAGAACACTTGATGGTCACCAGACGCACTGGCTGGGCTTTTATTTTAAATGCCTAGTTGACCGTGAAAAAGTTATTTGTAACGACGAAGAAACTGATGAGACTTTTTGGGCTCCATTTGAAAAATATCCGAATCCCATGATGATTGGTTTTGAAGATACCTTTACTCGCTTTAAAGATAAATTTTTAATAATATGAAAAAAAGTACATTTAAGCAGATATTTTGGGCTGGCACTGTTCTCGGTATTATTGGTTTTGTTGATTTTAGTACTCGAGGATTTGTAACTCCAGTTTTTAATGATGCGTTTAATACAAACTTAGAACAGGTAGGTCTTATTGGATCCTTGCTGTTTGATTTCGCTAAGGCTTTCCCTGGTTTAGCTGCAAAAGTGCTTACTGCTACCATTATTTTAAGTGATGTATGGATAATATTATTTATGGTTTCCTACTTCTTGCATAAAAGAATAAAAATGTTTGGAATAGAGAGTTCTGTTAATAAAAAGACAATATTATGAATTTTCACGTAATTACATTATTCCCAGAAGTCTGTCAGACGTATACTGATGCGTCGGTGCTTGGGCGTGCGCAGAAGACTGATAAGGGTAAAGGGGCAAAGGTTCGCGGGAAGAAGATTTCTGTTTCGTATTACAACCCCCGCGACTATGCCAACAATAAAAACAACAAGGTAGACGATAAGCCCTATGGAGGTGGACCAGGAATGGTGATGCGTGCTGAACCAGTTTTAAAGGCTTGGGATAAAGCAGTAGGGCGAAAGACGAAGGCGTTAAAAGAGAAGAAGGTGAAGACACTGATTATGTCTCCACGTGGAAAGCAGTTCGATCAGAAGATGGCTAAAGACCTGGCAAAGAAGTATGACCATGTCGTGCTTATCTCAGGGCGCTACGAAGGTATCGACTATCGAGTGAATAAAGCGCTTAAAGCCCAAGAGGTAAGTGTGGGGGATTACATTCTCACGGGAGGAGAGTTGCCAGCACTTTCCATCATCGACTCAGTCTCCCGACAGGTACCAGGAGTACTTGGCACGTTTGAGTCTTTAGAAGATGAACGAAACACTACTGGGGAGTGCTATACTCGTCCCGAAGCAATTGAGTATAAAAAGAAAAAATACACTGTCCCGAAAGTTTTTCTAGGAGGCAATCATGCTGAGATTGAGAAACGTAGATCAATACCATAAACCAAACCTTTCATACAAATGAAAGGTTTGGTTTATGTTGCGGTAGTCCCCGAAGCAGCTAGAGTATTGCAAAAATATTTAATACGTATTACAATACGTATTAATGAATACAGCCACAATAAAGAAAAAAGTAACTCTTATGCTTGATGCGCAAGTGTATGAAGGTTTGAAAGCAAAAGTTGGCGGACGCGGTATTGGTGCATACTTAAGCCAGCTGGCACGTCCTTTTGTTGTGTCTGATGACTTGGAAGCGGGGTATAAAACGATGGCTGCAGATGAAGCCCGCAATAAAGAAGCACAAGAGTGGATTGAAGGTATACATGAGCCCATTGAGGCAGAGAATATATGGACGTTCAAAGAGTAATTCCAAAAAGAGGAGAAGTGTGGTGGGTTAATTTTAATCCAGCGCGTGGTACAGAAATTCAGAAAAATCGCCCCGCAGTCGTACTGAGTACTGATATTTCAAATAAATATTTAAACCGTATGCAAGTTGTTCCTTTAACATCTAACGTGGCCAGAATTTACACAAGTGAATGTATGCTCGCTGTGAAGTCACAAAAATGTAAGGCGATGGCTGATCAAATTAGAACGGTGAGTATTGCCAGGTTTGGCAAAAAGATTGAAAAGTTAGAAAAGGAAAACCTGAGTAAGGTAGAGTTGATTGTGAAAATTCAGCTGGAGCTAGAGTGATGTATCTGAAATCTTCAACTATATCCCAAACCACCAGTTGCAATATACTCAATTTCCTGTATAATCACCGCCACTAACGCATTTTCTACTCGAGTGAGTCACGGTTGCTGGATATGTGGGTTGGGAAGGAGGTTTAAAAAGCATGGGATGCTTTTTAAAAAGCTTTTGTGGAATGTTATGACCGAAGGGAAGTAAGATACCCAAAAGGTGTACAGCGTCTGTAAGACGGGGAGGCACAGAGCAACAGTGGGAGTTGTTGTTCTCACATCCTAAACACTTTTCAAGTGATGCAATTAGCAATCGTGCAAAAATAAATACTACCTACAATGAGCGCTCGTAAGCGTCTATTTTTCGTTACTGTTTATTTTTGTACATAATTTCGTATACATATATATGTACACCAATCCAAAAGCAGATGAGTACGCTTCAGTCGGTGCTATGCCACAGAAGCGATTCAAACTTGCCAAAGAACCGTTGGTAGAGTTGCCTGACTTGATTGAGCCACAACGAGAATCGTTCAAGTGGTTTGTTGAGGAAGGTCTTAAGGGAATCTTCAAAGAATTTTCTCCTATTACTGACTACGCAGAAAAGAAGTTTGAAATGCAGTTCAAGAAGTATGAGCTTGGTAGTCCCAAGTGTACTCCAGAACATGCCAAAGCAAACAAGCTTACCTACGACGCACCATTACGGGCAACGGTTGTGCTAAAAAACAAAACGTTTGACTCAGCTAAGGATCAAGAGATTTTCCTAGCGGACATCCCAGTAATGACTGACCACGGTACGTTCATCATTAATGGTGTAGAGCGAGTGGTTGTACCACAGCTTGCGCGTAGTTACGGTATCTTCTTCACCTCACAAGAATTAAAAGGGAAGACATACTTTGGAGCAAAGCTTATCCCTGCACGTGGTGCATGGATTGAGATTGAGTCTGAAGCAGATGGCATCATCTACATTAAGATTGACCGAAAGAAGAAGGTTCCGGTAACCTCATTGCTTCGTGTTCTTGGCGTAGAGAAGGATGAAGACATGATTAAGCTCTTTAGCGACGTTGAACGTGGTGAAGAGTACATCAAGGCAACCCTTGAAAAAGACCCAGCTAAAACAACTGATGACGCATACATTGAAGTCTATAAACGACTTCGTGATGGCGATCTTGCAACCGTAGACAACGCAAAAGAATTTGTAAACTCTATTTTTGCACCAGAACGATACGACCTTTCAGAAATTGGTCGACATCACTTTAACGCTCGATTTGGACGAGCACAGGCTAAGAAGCGAGAAGATCAGCGAGTGGTAACACTTGAAGACTTCCGACTGATTCTTGGCAACATTATGGTACTTAACCATACTCCAGGAGCTGTAGCTGACGATATTGACCACCTCGGATTCCGACGAGTTCGATACTTTGGTGAAATGGCTATCCAGCGAGTACGAGTTGGTATGACTCGAATGAAACGAAACATTCAAGACCGAATGTCTACTATTGAAGCAGAAACCTCACTCCCAATGCAGATTCTTAACCCGCGACCATTGCAGGCTGCGATTAAAGAGTTCTACACAACCAACCAGCTTTCACAGTTTATGCCCCAGCAAAACGTGCTGGGAGAGCTTGAAGGACTACGTACACTTTCAGCCCTTGGTCCTGGTGGACTGACGCGAGAACGGGCTGGTTTTGAAGTGCGCGATGTGCACACTTCTCATTATGGACGACTTTGTCCAATCCATACCCCAGAGGGACCGAACATTGGTTTGATTCTTCGATTAGCGATGTATGCTCGGGTGAACCGATTTGGTATCATCGAGACACCATACGTGAAGGTAGAAAAAGGGGTGCTGACTGGTGAAATTGTATATTTCAACGCCCATGAAGAAGAGTCATATAATATGGCGCATGCTGCGGTTGTAGTAAGCGATAAGGGAAAGATTGAACGAGAATTTGTCGAGGTTCGACGAAATGGTGAGCCACGGTTGGTTCCTCGAAATGAAGTGGACTATATGGATATTGCGACAAACCAGGCCTTCTCAGTTGCGACATCAATGATTCCTTTTTTGAACCATGATGATGCGAACCGTACCCTTATGGGTTCAAACATGCAGAAGCAGGCGACACCATGTGTGATCCCTGAAGCTCCTATTGTTGGAACTGGTATTGAAGGTATGGCAGCACGAGATACTGGACGGGTACTTATCGCTAAAGAAGGAGGTGAAGTGGTTGAATGTGATGCAAATCACATTGTAGTGAAGCGAAAGGATGGGAAAAAAGATGAATATCCACTGACAACGATTCAACGGACAAACGACTTCTCCGCGTTTTATCATCGACCAGCAGTTACTGTTGGTGACAAGCTAAAGCGAGGTGACCTACTTGCAGACACTACTTCAACTGACCAGGGTCAGATGGCGGTAGGGCAAAATGCATTGGTTGGATTCATGAGTTGGTCAGGTGCGAACTACGAGGATGCGATTATTATTTCAGAGCGACTGGTGAAGCAAAGTAAGTTTGCTTCTATTCACCTAGATGAACTTGACGTATCAGTTCGTGATACCAAGCTAGGGCCTGAAGTAACCACTCCAGACATCCCAAATGTATCAGAAATGAAACTTCGCAACCTCGACGAAAACGGAATCATCCGGGTTGGTGCAGAAGTGCGCCCAGGAGATATCTTGGTTGGTAAAGTAACCCCTAAGGGTGAAGCCCAACTTACTCCTGAAGAACGACTACTTAGATCAATCTTTGGTGAAAAAGCGAAAGATGTGAAAGATTCATCACTACGTCTGGCAGCTGGAAAGCGAGGGCGAGTTATTGGTGTAAAAATCTTCTCTCGAGAAAACGGGGATAACCTAGACAGTGGAGTAATCAAGAAGATTCTTATTACTGTTGGTCAAGTACGAAACGTATCTGTCGGTGACAAGCTGGCGGGACGTCACGGTAACAAAGGAGTTATCTCACGTATTCTGCCAGAAGAAGATATGCCCTATACAGAAGATGGACGGCCTATTGACCTGCTACTAACACCGCTTGGTGTACCAAGTCGTATGAACCTGGGGCAGATTCTAGAGCTACACCTTGGTATGGCTGCTCACTCACTTGGGTATCAGGCTATCGTACCTCCATTTGCATCAGCAACTGAGGATGAGATTAAAGATGAATTGGAAAAAGCAGGAATTCCGCGAGATGGAAAACTACAGCTTCGTGATGGACGAACCGGTGAAGAGTTTGCCCAGCGAACAGCAGTTGGATACATGTATATCCTGAAACTACACCACATGGTGGAAGACAAAATCCATATGCGCTCAATTGGACCCTACTCGCTTATTACTCAGCAGCCGCTTGGTGGTAAGGCGCAGATTGGAGGACAGCGATTTGGAGAAATGGAGGTATGGGCACTTCTTGGGTATGGAGCAGCCTATACGCTCCGTGAAATGCTAACTATTAAGTCTGACGATATCGTTGGACGAAGTGCAGCCTTTGACTCGATTGTTCGAGGAGAGAAAATTGGACATCCATACACACCAGCAGCATTCAACGTTCTGGTGAATCAGCTTCGGGGACTGTCTCTGGATGTTGATCTTAAACGAGAAGAAAGTTAATAGCCCTCAATAATATATTTGTCTATGAATCCAAATAAACAAAGACGAGGAGCCCCAGCTCCATTCAGCGAGGTGAGTCTAAAGCTTGCATCTCCAGATAAAATTCTTGAATGGTCACATGGTGAAATCACCAAGCCTGAGACTATTAACTATCGAACCCAACGTCCTGAGAAGTACGGTCTATTCGACGAACGTATCTTTGGTCCCGTAGAGGACTTTGAGTGTTCTTGTAAGAAATACCGAGGTATTCGATACAAGGGTATCGAATGTGAAAAGTGTGGAGTAGAGGTTACTCGAGCTATCGTTCGACGTGAACGAATGGGACATATTGAATTATGTGTACCAGTTTCTCACATTTGGTTCCTGCGTGGAGTACCAAGTCGAATTGCCCTTATTCTAGGTTTGACTGCATCATCAGTAGAGAAGGTTATCTACTTTGCAGGATATATTATTATTAAAGTAGCTGAGGAGGAGCGAACACGTCTTCTGAAAGAGCTTGATACCGAGTACAAAACAAAACTTGCTGAACTACAAAACGAAGATGCTCGTACAGCACTGAAAGAACGAATGACTGAGACGAAGAAGGAAATTGAGTCAGTCAAACAAGGAACGATTCTTGATGAAACAAATTTCCATAAATTCTCGGTAAAGTATTCAACCCTGTTTGAAGCCCGGATTGGGGCTGAGTCTATCTTTGAACTCTTTAAGAACATTGATCTTGAAGTATTACGTGAAAAGTTAGAACTGGCTCGAGAAACTGCCGGTGTAGCAGAGCGAACGAAGCTTGATAAACGATTGAACCTTATTCGAGGTTTGATTCACGCTGAAGTACGTCCTGAATGGATGTTCCTACAGCGTATCCCGGTAATCCCTCCAGCCTTGCGACCAATGGTTGCACTTGAAGGTGGACGACACGCGTCATCTGACCTAAACGACCTGTACCGACGGGTAATCAACCGAAACAACCGACTAAAGAAGCTGATTGATATCATGGCACCCGACGTTATCTTGCGTAACGAAAAGCGAATCATGCAAGAGGCAGTTGATGCCCTTATCGACAACTCTATCCGTCATGGAAACGCTGCCTACTCATCAATGAGTCAGGCCCAGCGTCGACCATTGAAGTCACTTTCTGATTACCTCAAGAGTAAGCAGGGATACTTCCGACAGAACTTGCTTGGAAAGCGAGTAGACTACTCTGGACGTTCAGTAATTGTTATTGGTCCAGAACTTGATCTTGATCAGTGTGGCCTACCAAAGCACATGGCACTGGAATTGTTCCGACCATTTGTTATCTCTGAGCTACTCCGACAGGAACTTGCCTACAACATTCGTGGAGCCGGACGACTGATTGAAGACGGTGTTCCAGAAGTATGGGAAATCCTTGAAGATGTGATTGAAGACCGACACGTGCTGCTTAACCGAGCACCAACCCTTCACCGACAAGGTATCCAGGCGTTCCGTCCGGTACTAATTGAAGGTAATGCGATTCAGATTCATCCATTAGTATGTAAGGCGTTTAACGCTGACTTCGATGGTGACCAGATGGCGGTACACGTACCCCTATCAGAAGAAGCCCAGACTGAAGCCCGAGAGATTATCTCTGCCAACCGAAACGTGCTCAAGCCTGGTTCAGGGGAGCCGGTAGTGTCTGAGTCACTTATGGATATGGCACTTGGTGTCTTCTGGATGACCAAAGAAATGGCAGGAGGTAAAGGTGAAGGGAAATGGTTCTCATCACCAAACGATGCAATCAACGCGTATGACTATGGTGTTATTGATTTCCGAGCAAAGATTAAAGTACTTGCAACCGATACGGCAAAGTATGCCCAGTACGAAGGGAAAATATTTGAAACGACAGTAGGACGACTCTTGTTTAACTCAGTACTACCAAGCGATCACGCGTATGTCAACGAGATTGTGTCGCAGCGAGACCTGTTCGCAATAGTGCTTGACCTGATTGATGACCGAGGAATCGACATTGTCCCAGGGGTAGTAAACAAAATCAAGAAATTTGGTTTCAAGTACGCGACTATGTCAGGTACAACGTGGGGAATCGATGAAGTAGTGATTCCACCAGAGAAAGATGACATTATTGCTAAGGCCCGGGCTGAAGAACAGGTAGTACTTGAAGCCTTCGACAATGGTCTCCTAGCACGAGAAGAACGACGACGAATGATTATTGAGATTTGGCACCGAACGAAGGCTGATCTTGAGGAAGTAATTCCTGATCACATGGACCATAACGGTTCTGCATTTGACCTCTGGAAGTCTGGTGCGCGTGGATCTATGCGACAGATTGCACAGATGGTTGGTATGAAGGGTCTGATTGTGAACACCCGAGGTGAAACACTTGAGTTCCCGGTAGTGTCTTCTATGAAGGAAGGTATGTCACCAATTGAATACTTTACTACTACACATGGTTCACGAAAGGGACTAGCCGACACGGCACTTCAGACTGCAAAGGCTGGGTACCTGACTCGACGACTCTTTGTGGTTGCGCAAGACGCAATTATTACTGAAGCGAATTGTAAGACAAAGGAAAGTACAAACGTGGGGCGACTTTCATCTTCAGGAATTGAGATTTCCTTTGCCAAGGCACTGAAGGGACGAGTGCTGGCAGAGGCGATTACCGATGCTGAAGGAACAGTACTCTTTAAGAAGGGACACATGCTTACTCGACGAGATTCAATCCTAGTTGAAGAATCAACCTGTGAATCAGTTGAAGTACGTTCGCCAATGACCTGTGCAACCCTACGAGGTGTCTGTCAGAAGTGTTACGGGGTTGACCTGACGACCAATAACCTGGTAGATATCGGTGAAGCAGTAGGGACGATTGCTGCCCAAGCTATTGGAGAACCAGGAACACAGCTTACGATGAACACAAAGCACGCCGGTGGTACGGCATCAGCTGGTGGAGACGTAACCCAAGGTCTTCCTCGAGTAGAGGAGGTGTTTGAGAAACGACTACCAAAGATTCCTTGTATTATTTCTAAGACCGGAGGTTTTGTTACAGAAATCCGAGTGGATGGAAAAGACAAAACAATTGTTGTCGCAGTAGATAAGACATCACCATTTGCACCAAAGAAATCAGATGTCATTGAATATCCAGTTGACTGGCGACGAGTAGTGAATGTGTCTAAGGGAGATACAGTCGTAGGCGGTCAGATGATGACTGACGGTTCTGCCTTCTTACCTGACCTATTCAAGTACGGTACAAAAGTTCAGACGCAGGATTACATCATTTCTGAAGTAAATAAGATTTATGAACTCCAAGGTGTGGTTATTTCACGAAAGCACATTGAGCTTATCGTCAAGCAAATGATGTCACGAGTGAAAGTAAGCGATTCTGGAGATAGTCACTTTACACCAGGTGAAGTTATTGAAGAATGGATCTTTGCACTAGAAAACGGGAAACTTAAGGAAGCAGGTAAGGCTCCTGCGAAGGGAGATAAGCTCATCATGGGTATTACAGAAAGTTCACTTTCACGTAAATCATTCCTTTCAGCCGCCTCATTCCAGAACACGACTCGAATTCTTATCAACTCAGCAGTAAAGGGGTCTAAAGACAACCTGGCCGGTTTGATGGAAAACGTGATCATCGGGAAGTTGATTCCAGCTGGGTCTGGATTCGAAGGGTCGCAGAAGTATGACATGATTCAAGCTGTCATAAAGTCACAAGAATAATAAAATCCATAGAATCACCGCATCTACGTCGTTGAATGAAGAAAGGAGCACAAGCGACTATTCTGAATTTATGTCCCGATTTGTTCTGCCCTTGGGCAAATCGCTGGACCGAAACTTCTAGTAGCTGCACCAATTCTCTGAATTTTAGGAAAACGACTAGTTCACCCGACCTACTTCGTTAGACTGCGAAAAAAGAGCCTCAACGTACCCCAAGTACGCCCCGGCTCTTTTTTCTTGTCCTTCTTACTGAAGCTGTTCAGGTTATCAATGTATTTCCTTCGTCAAAACATTAGGTAACCTCTTGCAAAAGCCTCCCAGGCTTTCTCACCTCGTATCTCAGGCAACCTACTCATTTTCTAAACAAGTAAATTGAGTAGATGAGTAAAATCACAAAAGACCGCAAGGCTTCGCCTGAGGTCTTTTGTGTACCACATTAGAAATCCAATTAAGCGGAAAATGGTCACTATGCTTTTTTTATGTATCATCAATGATACATAAAAAAAGGTATTTTTGACACTTCTAAACATACCTGTTAACAGGTATGTTTAGAGTAAAAGTTTTAAAGAATACCACAATTAATTACGTAATTAATTGTGGTATTCCGTGTTGGTAGATAAAAAGAAACCCCGAATGAATCCAGGGATTCTATCAGGGTTACACCAAAACTTCAGCGCTTGTAAAAGTAGTGGCGTATTTTCATAACAACATTATCTGAAGTAGGAAAAATAGTACTACCGGCCAGATCTGTGTATTGAACAGCTGTGCCGTAAGGAATATATCCTGCCTTTAGGAGGTGGCAGAAGATTGCATCAAATAATCCCCTACCTGGTGACATTCTATCCTCGACTAGATATCCAAGTTTTGGAAGCTGGTCAGGGAAACATAGGTCGAATTCTTTCATTTTCATCCTAACTTGTGTAAACGACTTTACCTTATAAACACTTTTGCTAAAAAATGCAACACGAGGTTAATTAGCGTATAATAGGTTCACTAAGTGCTAACAGCTAATTACTAACCGCTAATAAATCATGGCTTCAGGTGATTCAGTCCAACAGATAAAAGAACGGCTTACGATAGTTGATGTGGTGTCTTCGTATGTTGAGCTTTCTCCGGCTGGGAAGCATATGAAGGCGCGGTGTCCGTTTCATAATGAGAAGACACCGTCATTTACACTGTCTCCTGACCGGGGCATGTACTACTGTTACGGCTGCCAGGCTGGTGGGGATATTTTTACTTTTATTCAAGAGATTGAAGGAGTGGATTTTAAAGGAGCGTTACAGATACTGGCTGAAAAAGCCGGAGTAGAGCTTACTCGTGAGGATCCAAAGAAGCGAACGCAACGGGATAAACAGTACGATGTGCTCGATACGGCTACAACGTATTTTGAAGAGTACCTACAAAAGAAGACGGGGGCGCTTAGCTATCTCAAAGATAGGGGAGTGACTAATGAAACTATTGCCAAGTGGCGCATTGGGTATGCACCAGGTCCCCCTGAGCACGGCTGGAGAGAGCTTAAAAACGCCCTAGAAGCCAAAAAATTCACCGTTGACGAGCTTTTAAAAGCAGGATTGATCAAAGGAGCAGATGCAGGTAAAGAGCCCTACGATCTCTTCAGAGACCGCGTCATGTTCCCAATTTTTGACCCCCAAGGAAAGGTAGTTGCCTACTCAGGACGTATCTTGACGAAGGACTCTGAAGCACCCAAGTATGTCAATTCACCTGACACTGAACTGTTTAGTAAGTCAGATATTTTGTATGGTTATGACAAAGCCAAGCAGGGTATCCGTTCTATGGATTTCTCTTTGATTGTAGAAGGGCAGTTCGACGTAGTGATGGCCCATCAAGCCGGCTACACAAACACCGTGGCTGTTTCCGGTACTGCCCTTACTGAGCACCACGTAATGTTGCTGCAACGACTGAGCAATCGCTGTGTGTTGGCACTGGATTCTGACCGGGCTGGTATTGCTGCTGTGAAGCGTTCAGCAGACATTATGCTGGCTCGCGGAATGGATGTGAAAGTTGCCCATATGCCAGATGGAGAAGATCCAGCAGACATGATTCAGAAAGACCCAGTATCGTTTAAGCAGGCAATTGGTGCGGCGACGCATGTCATTGAATTCTTGCTTGATGTGCTCGAAGGGCAAAAGCTTGAAGAACGAACCTTTAAGCTTAAGGCTCGCGAAGAAATACTTCCGTACGTTATAAAGATTCCTAACCGAATCGACCAAGAACATTTTGAGAGCATCATCGCTGAACGGTTAGACACGACTAAAGACGCAATTCGGTTTGAAACTGAACGATTGACTCAAAAAGCAGAACTTGAAAAAGAACGGGAGAAGAACCGGGCGGCTGCGCCGCAATACCAGTCAGCGGAAAAGCACCAAGTTTCTGAAGATCCTAAAATGCAATTTCAACGAAAAACAGAATTACGGCAATATTTAGCAGTGCTCGCTGAAGTCTTCCCAGAAGAGCAAAGAGCGCACCTGCGACATGCCCTGGAAAAAACTGTTTCTCAAACCCTGGCGGAAATTAAGCTGACACTTGATGCAAGCAAGACCAGTGGACTTTCGTTTAGGTTAGAAACATACATTGAGAAAACTCTTATTAAGCAAGTGTATGAAGAAACAGTTGATAAACTCAATGAACTCGTACTGTTACTCACTAAAGAACAGATGCGCGCTCTCACCCAGTCACTGCATACAGCTGAAGCGTCAGGTGATGACGAGTTAGTGATGAAAACACTTGGTGCTGTCTCAGAACTAAAAAAGAAGCAAGAAGAACTTATGTTCACCCCAGAATTGTTTGATATCATGCCGGTGAAAAAGCTGAATTAATTAACAGCTCATTTTGATACTCTGTATATACTACTGATGGTTAAATAGATATGGAAACACTGGACTAATTCCATAAATAGCGTATAGTTGTCGAAATATGGCGGTCAAAAAAGTAATCAAAAAAATCGCCCCAGAAGTTTCAAAAAAACTAAAGGGACAAGTAGAAAAAGCGACTAAAAAAGTCGTAAAAAAGGCAATAAAACCAGTAGCTAAAAAGCCAGTTGCAAAAACTGCTCCAGCTAAAAAAACCACTGCCAAAAAACCAGTAGCAAAGAAAGTAGTAAAGAAGCCAGTAAAAACCGTAGTAAAAAAAGCGCCAGCTAAAAAAGCCCCAGAAGTTTCAAGGAAACTAAAGGGACAAGCTGACGCAAAAAAAGCTTCTAAAAAAGCGCCAGTTGTAAAAGTTGAAAAAAAGAAATTAACCAAAACTGAAAAACTACAACGAGCAAAAGCATCAGAACTGATGAAGAAAGGTCGTGAGCGTGGGTACGTAACCTACGATGAGATTCTTAAATATTTTCCACAGATTGAAAAAGAGATTCCCTTACTTGAGCAGATGTATGAAAACTTCTCAGTAGCGGGTATCGACGTACTGCAAAGTGGCGGTATGCTCGGAGCTGATCCATCGGTAGAAATTCTGGCCCAGAAGAACTCATACAAGCGAAACGACAGTGGCTACGACTCGATTCAGATGTATCTGCGAGAAATCGGACAGTATCCACTACTTACCGCGCAAGAAGAGCGTGACTTAGCGCAACGTATTTTGGATGAAGATGAGGAAGCACGTAACCTTCTGGCTCGAGCGAACCTACGACTGGTGGTTTCAATTGCTAAGAAGTATGTAGGACGGTCACCAGACCTCACACTTCTCGACCTGATTCAGGAAGGAAACTTGGGACTCTTTAAGGCAGTAGACAAGTTTGACCATCTCAAAGGATTTAAGTTTTCTACCTATGCCACCTGGTGGATTCGGCAAGCAATCACTCGTGCCCTGGCTGACCAGTCGCGAACGATTCGTATTCCCGTACACATGGTTGAAACTATGGCGAAGTATAAGCAGGTGTCTCGACGTCTGGCGCAGGACTTTGGACGAGATCCAGTACCAGAAGAAATCGCTACTGAGATGGGTATTGAAGTTGAAAAAGTCTACCAGATTGAGAAAATTAGTCAGGATACAATATCACTTGAGCTACCTATTGGTGACGACGATGATCGGTCACGACTCTCAGACTTTATCTCGGATGAGAAAATGATTTCACCTGACCAAGAAGTGTCACACAGTATTCTTACTGACCAGATTCAAGAAATCCTTGGCACCCTTTCAGATAAGGAGCGACGTATCCTGGAGATGCGACACGGACTACTTGATGGAACGTATCATACACTGGAAGAAGTTGGACGAGAGTTTGGAGTGACTCGAGAACGTATTCGGCAGATTGAAGCAAAAGCGCTTGAAAAAATACGACAACACGAAAAAGCCCGACGACTTAAATCATACTAATAGTGTGTTCAATAAAAAAATGAAGCTGCCAAGCTTCGTTTTTTTTATATGTGTATCTATGCAAATAGCTGCTGGAGAGTTTCGCCAGTGGTAACAATGACTGTTATCCAGAATGTAATCCACACGATACTAATAATACTTTCATAGAGTATGAAACGTTTAGTGCTTACATCTAGTGTGCCAAGTACTAAGGCATATGCAGGACGTAAAAATGTGACAAAGCGACATATACACATCAGCAGAATTAAATTATGATTCTGAATCAATGAGTGAATTTTTTTAACATACTTGTGCTCTAAATGTTTTTGGATGTATTTTGAGGATCCAAATTTTTTACCAATAAAAAAATTTATATAATTTCCCAGAATCGTACCGAGACTTCCAGCAATAATCAGCTCACTCATACTTATTGATCCGCTTAGTATGAGTACTCCTACGGTACTTAGCATCGCAAACCCATAAAAAATATACCCAGTGATGAAAAACACATCTAGTATTGTAGCTAGAAAAATAAATATTGGTGTATACGATGTGAATTCTGAAATTGCTTGAATCATAGGTATTACTACTATACCAAAGAATAGTTCATCTGGTACAATATAGGGAACATGCACAGAAAACTTATTTTGTTCTTCAGTATGGCGCTGTATTATGCGCTTGGTACCTATGCACTGTATATTTTTGGTGCCGGACTGCTGGTGAGTACACTTGTGCTGTTTGGTGTCCCAGCCTTGGTATTATCCCACTTTACGCTTGCACCACCCGCAGTACTTATCTCAATCGCTCTGTTGGGTAGTGGCATTGCTATTTTGTTTGAAGGCATCGCCCATATATATGGACTTTGGTACAGTGTTGGCATTGCCGAAGCTCGCTTATTTGGCCTGGCTCCGATTGAAATGCTGATTGCAACCACACTCCAAGTTCTGTTTCTTGGTCTGCTTTACGAAGTGATGTTTGATGATGGTGTCTACACACCCAGAAGTGCATGGGAGCGGATGACATTCTTTGGTGTATTTGCCCTTGCTGTGATTGTGCTGGTTGGTCTCCATCAGTACGTATTCTCAGACATATTTCTCTCGTATTCCTACCTGTGGATTGTCGGGGCGGTAGTTATGTCTGCACTGGCTGCGCTGGCATTACATAGAGACCTAAGTGTGACTTTTTTTGATAAAATAATTGACTTCTCACTGGTTGCCTCAATCCCCTTGGCACTTTCACTCTGGATTGCATCAACTAACGTACATAAAGTATTTGCAAACACTACTGAATATATTGGAACCTTCTCATTGTATGGTCAAACAGTACCGCTGGAAGAAATAGCTCTTCTGTTTGCGCTACCGTTTTTTGTGGGGACTATTTACGAAATTTACCTAGACGACAAATCCTAGAAGCTTTGTGATGGCACATCTCAGCGTCACTCTGCGATAATTTGAAAATCATCGTACCAATGTACGCTTCATTTCAAATTTCTTGTGTTCCTCGATCTGCACTCATCACAAAGCTTCTAGGTTACCCAGAGTCTTTAGGGTTAGTTACGCATGTTTTCGTATGGTTAAAAAACTGACACTCGCTGTGTGTTGGTTTTTTGGTATACTACTAATATGAATACTCATATACAGGATACAGAAGCAGCCTTTAAAGAAGCATATGCTGGACTGAACCCGGCTCAGAAAGAAGCAGTCGATACAATCGAAGGCCCAGTGATGGTGATTGCAGGACCAGGAACGGGTAAAACTCAAATTTTAACTCTCCGGATTGCAAACATTTTGTTGCAGACTGATACTGCTCCAGAGAGTATCCTTGCCTTGACGTTTACTGAGTCGGGTGCTAAAGCTATGCGTGAACGGTTACGTCGCTATATTGGAGCACGGGCCTATCAGGTCCCCATCTACACCTTTCATGGCTTCTCTCAGAAACTTATCAGAGATTACCCTGATGCCTATGATCGGGTCATTGGAGGCAGGCCAGCCAGTGACCTAGAAAAAATTACCATGGTGGAGTCTATCTTAGAAAGTGGAGAAGTAAAGCTGTTGCGTCCAATGGGCGCACCTACCTACTATGTATCGCATATCTTGCGTATGTTTGGTCAGATGAAACAGGAGTACATTACCCCTGATGATTTTGCCAAAATTATTGCAGACCAAGAAAAGGAATTGCTGGGTATTGAGCAGACTCACGAGAAAGGAGCGCACAAAGGAAAAGTGCGTGGTGAGTACACCAAGAAAGCAAAATCAGTTGCGAAGAACTTTGAGTTACTCCATGTCTATAGACAGTATGAAGCGTTGCTAATTGACACCAAGCTCTATGACTTTGAAGATATGATTGTTCAAACGGTCAAAGCCCTTTCTTCACAAGAAGATATGCTCCGTGACCTACAGGAGACATACCAGTATGTACTAGCTGATGAACATCAGGATGTAAACGGCTCTCAGAATAAAATACTAGAACTCCTGTGTGCGTATCATCAGGCACCAAATATTTTTGTTGTGGGTGACGAGAAACAGGCTATCTATCGCTTCCAGGGTGCATCACTTGAAAATTTTAGATATTTTGATGATGTCTTTACTGGTACAAAAACTATTTCACTTACAAAAAATTATCGCTCGGGACAGATGGTGCTTGATGCAGCACATAGTCTGGTAGAGGTTGAAGATGGTCCTTTGAAAGTCTTTCGAGTACCTCTGACAGCAGAAGCTGTACCGTCTTCAGATGTCACTCAGCGTTGTTTTTCTCATCAAGCGGTTGAAGATACTTGGGTAGTAGATGAGATTAAAAGAGAGATACAAAATGGTGTTTCACCAGAAGAGATTGTTGTGATTGTTAGGACAAATCGTGAGGTGGAATCTTTTGCAGCTGCCTTACGTAAGGAGAATGTACCAGTTACCGCTTCAGCAGATGGTGACATTCTTAAGCATCCAATGACCCACGCAGTGCAAGGTCTGATTAACGCAGTTATTGCAGATAAGGATGAGGGAGCACTGTTTGCTGTTTTACATGGTACGTATTGGGGGATTTCAATTAATGATTTGATAAAAATTGCATCGTCACGTAATTATGGAACAACCTTAGTAAGTATTCTGTCAGATAAAGAAAAACTGGCAGAGTTACAGGTGGCAGATATTGATGCTGCGCATCGTGTCTTTGCAGTAATTGAGGAAGCTCGAAAAAAAGAGGTGCACGAGGCACCACATAGAGTTCTTGAGTATTTATTGAAAGAAAGTGGATTCCTTGATCATCTCTTAACAGAAGATATGTTTGAAGGTACGCGGATTGTCAGGCGTCTGTATGATGAGGTCGAAGAGTTGGTCCTTCGTGATGGTGTTGCATCGTTACGGCAAGTTAGCATGATGTTTGCTACCCGTCTTGAGTATCATCTTCCTCTGAATGCACCGTATATTTCCACTAATCCATATGCAGTACAAGTAATGACTGCTCACAAGTCAAAAGGCTTAGAGTTTACTACCGTCTTCATTCCACATCTTATTGATAGTGCCTGGGGTAACCCTAAAAACAACAAAACATATTTTGATATACCCCTTGTGAAGGTTGCTACAGAAGTCCCCTCAGACATAACTGAAGATGATAGAAGATTACTGTATGTTGCCATGACACGTGCAAAGACAACTCTGCACCTTTCTTGCTCTGATACTAATGCCGATGGGAAAGAACTTATTCCAACGCGACTGTTTGATGACATGGATAGCCAGTATCTACTACCGCAAGAAACTCAAGCTGAGGACACAGCGTTTGACCCGATTGCTACCTTATTACAGGAGAAAGAAGATTTGGTAGTTGATGCACAGTTACTCACTCATTTGCTGACTGAACGTGGTTTCTCTGCTACATCATTAAATAATTACTTGCGAAGTCCTTGGGATTATTTCTATCGGAACGTGCTACGTATCCCAGAGACACAGGCGGTGCATATGCAGTTTGGTACTGCAGTCCATAATGTCATGGAGAAATCAACCAAGTATCATACTCAAAATGGAGCCTTGCCTAGTGATACAGACATTAAAAAAATGCTTGAAAATCAGCTTGAGCGGTTACCAGTAACCAAGGAAGAATATGTTCGGTTACTAGAAAAAGGCTTAGCATCCCTGTACCCGTACCTGGCACACACAAAGCAGGCCCTGCCTACAAAGACAAAAGAAGAGCTAAGTATACGCGTGGTGCTACAAACAGGCATTCCAGAACTCCCAGAGCTCCCACTTACCGGGAAACTAGATAGGCTTGATATCGGGGACGACGGCATTGCGTATCAAGTTGTAGACTACAAAACTGGAAAGCCAAAAACTCGCAATGTGATTGAAGGGAAGACAGCTAGCTCAGATGGTGGCTATAAGCGGCAACTGGTCTTCTATGCACTCTTACTGTCACTCTATGATGATGATCGCTACACGTGCAACACCGGAGTCCTTTCGTTTGTTGAGCCTGATGCGAAAGGTGTCATACATGAAGAAGTTTTTACTATTAGCACAGAAGAAGTGGATGCACTCAAAGCGGAGATTATAGCATCGGCAAAAGACATTGTCTCTGGGAAGTTTCTCAAATCATCTTGTGAGGAAGGTGAGAGTGACTACTGTCATTTGGTGGCGTTGCTTCAGCGGTAGGATGTTGCAGGTAACGAAAAGAGCGGTACCTATAAGGTACCGCTCTTTTATAAAGCATACTAGTAGTCTGTTTTATTCACTTCCTCCTTCAATCTGTGTAAGCAGGGTCTCAATAATTTGCTTCACTGATTGGTACGGTTGTGCTCCATTGATCACTCCTTGTTGTCCTCCAACTAGTACCAGTGAGTAGGGAGTGCCCTGCGCTCCAGCGTTTGCTGCATCAACCAGGTCTTCACGTACTTTTGACATCAATCGTTCTTCTGCTACACAGGTGTCGAATGCTGTCTGGTCAGCACCAGCTTCTACTGCGTATGCACCAAGCTTTGTTACATTTGTTTGGGCATTTATTTCGCGTTCTTCAAACACGAGGTCTGAGAAAGTCCAGAATGCATCGTTACCTCCCAAGTCGGCAACACACTCAGCAGCTAAGGCGATACTTAGCGCATTTGGATGTAGTTGTTCAATGGGGAAGTGTCGGTACACCCATGCAACCTGACCTGTAGCGCCATACTCATCCATGACTGTATTCATAGTCTCATGGAAACTTTTGCAAAATGGGCAGTCATAGTCTGAGTACTCTACGATGACAATGGGCGCATTAGGATTGCCACGGATGTGGTCATCTTCATCAACCGGACGAACGGGCCCTGCTTGGGCTTGTTCATTAGTTGGATTTCCAACTACAGCAGTAGGGGCAGTAGTTCCGCCACCACTAAAAAATATTGCTGCTGCAATCAGGCCAAAACCCATAACAATTGCTCCTGGAATAATGAATGGATTTGATTGGGTCTGTACTGGCATTGGTGTCGGTGCCTCGGGTTGAGTTTTAACTGTGTCCATACGATTGCAAATTTATGTATATAGAAAAGTATACCACGCAGAAAAATGATTTATACAGCTACTTGTGCTGGAATCTTGTCTATAAAGCGCTACAATAGGCAGATGACTATACTTGAATCTATTATTTTGGGAGTTGTCCAAGGAGTGACCGAATTTCTGCCCGTATCATCTACTGGGCACCTGATACTTACCCGCACACTATTTGACATTACTGACAGTAATGCACTGGCCTTCGATGCGGTATTGCACCTTGCTACCGCGGCGGCGGTAATTGTATATTTTTCCCCTGACTTATGGCAGTTAGCTCAGGCTGGTTTACGCAAATTAGGAAGGCTCCCAGTAAACAAGCGTGACGAGACTCTTTTGTACTCGCTATTGATTGCAACGGTCCCTGCGGTGATACTGGGTCTTTCCTTGGAGTCACTTATGGAGTCGACATTTAGGTCACCATTGTTGGTTGCAGCCGTGCTAATAGCTGGATCAATATTGTTTATGTATGCAGAGTGGGTATATCAAAATAAACCCAGGACAAATATCATAACGGTACGTAAAGGATTCAAGATTGGTTTATTCCAGTGTCTGGCGCTTATCCCAGGCATGTCACGCTCTGGAGCAACTATTGCTGGAGGTATGTTGTTGGGGCTCACACGAGTGGAGGCAGCTCGATTTGCGTTTCTCCTGGCAGTCCCCGTTATTACTGGAGCAGGACTAAAGAAGTTTATTGAGATGCTTTCAAGTAATGAAGTAGTAGCTTGGCTACCCGTACTTATTGGGGCTGGTGTTTCATTCTTTGTAGGACTGACTGCTATTCATTTTATGCTGCAGTTTGTACGTACGCATACGTTGTGGCCGTTTATTTGGTATCGGATTATACTCGCATCCTTCGTCATATTCATCACGGTGTTTGGATAAATGAGTGAACTGCTTTGTTGCAGTTCAGTAAAATAAAAGTCACCGTATAAACATACGTCTCCTTCTATTTTCTTCCTGCGCCTCACATTTCATCTCATTTATCCAAACACTGGTATTGGGGTATTTTATAAAAGGACGTCCGGATTATTTTTCAAAGTCTACTCTGCTTAATCCTGATTGTCTGACAATAGAACGAAACGTTCCGTGGGGGATTGTTTTCTTAGACGCAGGGACAATCACTGTTCGCACCTGTATATCTTCATAACGATACTTAGCATGACTACCGCGTTGAGAGACAAAATAAAAACCGTGTTTTTCTAGTACACGGATAATTTGTTTTGAGGAATGTAGTACAGGCATTCTATACAGTAATTATTTCTGGCTCCAGGACAGTTTGGATGTTTGTGACATCAGTATCTTCAAAATATAGTTCTAGGGCTTCACGAAGGTTGCTGATTGCTTCATTTTTTGTGTCCCCAAAGCTTGAAACATCCACGTTTAAAGACTGAGCGACGTACCGACCACTCTCTTTCCAGATGACATTTTTGAAAGATGCTATATTCATAATTTAACTATACCACAGAATTCCTAAAACAGAAGAGAATGTGTCATGGAAGTGTCTTCTTTTTCTTCCCAGGTAGACGTATCTAAAGGGATTTCTTTCTTTCTATAGCCGTCTTTGAATTTTACAAATTTATTCTCAAGCGCGAAGTCAAAAAGTTTTTTGGTTACTTTTACATCTTGTTCACAGTACTTCATAATTTCTTTTACCTTGCCTTCACGCCACCAACGTACTGCTTGTAGTCCGTCAGCACTTTTCTTGGTATTGAGCGTCGCAGACGCTACTGAATCTAGGCGGAGTCGTCGCCCTAACGAGTCTCGGATTGAAACTAGTAGGTCGATACTTTTTATTTGGGTTAAGTCGCCGGGGTAGTACTTGTTTAGCAACGGGATGTCGAAGTGGTTACCGTTATAGGTTACTAACGCATCAGCTCGCTCGAGAATTGGCCAGGCTTGCTGGAGATCATCAATGTGGAGTGTGGTGTAAGTATCGGTATCACTCTCGTAGAACGTAGCAACTGATATATCAAGGTCAGCCGCATTATTTGAACCAACCTCTTCAAAAAGATTTTGAGTTTCAAGGTCGTAAATAACGTAGTTAATTGCGTATTCAGGAGTAGCCATTAGGGGTATGTTTTTTAACCTAGGACATCGGATGTCCTAGGTATGTGTTGTTAATTTTTCGATAAGTTCGTCAATGGTACCCGTCATCTCACTTTGTTCCATCAGGTCTTTGACGATATACGTTTTGTTCTTGATTTCATCTTCACCCAGGACCAGTACATAGTCTACGAAGTTATCTCCGGCAAGAGATATTTTCTTACCAACTTTTTTAGAACTTAAGTCTACTGACGTAGCAACCCCGGCTTCTCGAAAGGCTTGCGCTACTTTTTGGGCTGCAATGTTGTGCGATGGGTCCGTTGGGAGTACTGCTAAGGTTACTGAGTTGATATCTGTAGTCATTAAATCATGACTGATAAGGAAGTCTTTAAGAGTAACATCTCCAAACCCGAATCCAATCCCAGAGATTGGCTCACCACCAAACATCTCTGTTAGGTTGTCATAGCGGCCACCTCCCATCATTGCTCGATTATTTTCAGGGTCAAGGTCAACTACCTCAAACACAACTCCGGTGTAGTAGTCAAACCCACGGATGATGGTTGGATCAAACACGATAGGGCAATGCAAATCGTTCATGGTAGTGATAAGAGTCTTAAGGTCAGTGTACGCAGGGGACTTTTTGAGCATGTCAGGGACAACGTTGATATTGTCAGCGTTAAGAAACTTCAATACGTCAGAAGTTTTTTCTCCAACTGCGTCAGTCATCTGCTTCTTAAATTCATCAACTTCTATTTTGTTTTTACGGTCAGCCAGACGAGTGGCAGTCAGTCGGGCTGCTTCATCTAGCTCCAGAGCATCATACAGGGCATCAAGTAATCGTCGACTTGAAACTCGTATTTCGTATTGTTTTCCGTTGATGGCACCGAAGTTTTTGAAGATTTCATTTGCCAGGAGGATAATTTCCACATCAGCCGAAACGTCGTCAACCCCAAAAATATCACAGTTTAGCTGCCAGTGTTCACGCAGTCGCCCACGTTGCATGCGCTCATACCGAAATAGGTTAGGGATGGAATACCATCGGACAGGGAAGGTGAGGTCACGTCGTTTTCCAGCCACCATCCGGGCTACCGTTGGCGTCATCTCAGGACGTAGGGTCACTTCTCTGTCTCCTCGGTCAGTAAACGTATATGTCTGCTCGTTAACCATCTCTGCGTTTACCGCTCCTTTACTTCGGTATAATTCTGAAGGCTCAAGGATGGAAGCATCATAGTGCTCAAAACCAAAGTGCTCAGCCGTCATACGCCATACGTCAAACATATAGCTTTGCACAGCCATATCTTCTGGATAAAAGTCACGCACTCCTTTATATGCGTCAGTTGATAGTTTTCCTTTATTAGTCATGATGAGAATTGTAGGTCAGAGGGGTAGTTATTGCAAATCGTTTCTTTTATTTTGTGTAGTTGTATGTGTTTTCATAAGATCATCAGCTGCTTTTAAAATAAGTGCTTTTATGTCACGTGGGTGTGGAAGATGTGTCGTCCGAAACTCGGCATCGTGACCACCACTGGCTGTTTCTGCCTCAACGGTTCCATAGTTTAAGAAGGTCGGAAGTATACCAGCTATCTCAATGTTGACGTCCTGTAGTTTTTCTAAGCGAAAGCTACCTATACGTCGCCGAAATAAAGAAACTTGCTCAATAACAATAACTCTTCGAGTGGTTATTACCCACACATCTAAAAATTGTGTAGTCCAGGCATGTATAAAAGTCATCCAGCATACTAAAAGCCAGAAGCTGTAAAAGAATACAAAGTACGCTGTATAGGCAGCTAGGTCTATAGGTAGCGTAGATGCTGCCTGTTGAGTAAGTATGCTTACGGTAATCCAGCCTGCTAGTGGTGCAGCCGCCACCAGACCAATGCTTACCGCGTGCGAGAAGACTACAAACCAGTGTCGGTGTATGGTCTGGAGTATCTTCTCAGCCTCTTCGAGTTGTATTTTTTCAAATAACATAGAGATTAGAAGGCAGTAAGTGCCAGTGACATGCTGATAAAGAGGACTGCACTGACTGATAGGTATATCGCAAGCATTATCAATATACGAGACTTTTGCACCCCGTATGAAAACCAGTGATACCCAATGCTGAGAGAAAATATAACAAATACAAGTGTCGTGACATAAAAAATACCTTCAAGTCCAAGATTTAGAAAATGTTCGATGTTGCCTGAGTCAATCATTTATCTATTGTAGCACTAGTATCGAGTACCGTTCTACGTCGTACTGATCTTTGTGGGTAGTGCAAGAAAAACTAGAATTCTTTGCCAGGTGTTCTACTTGTACACTTTGTTCAGGTTCGTGTTCAATCCAGAGTTGCCCGTGGTGTGTGAGATGTGCAGATGCCTGAGTGATAATTTTCTCAATACACTCCATACCCTTGACTCCTCCATAGAGTGCAAGTGAGGGTTCGTGTAGCTTTACTGAAGGTTCTGCTCGATCAACTGCAGGGTCAATATACGGAGGGTTTGTGAGAATATAGTCGTAGGTAGTAGGTATGTTTTCAAACAGGTCAGACTGGGACACTCTACATCGTGCGTCAGGAATATTGTTTGCTATCAGATTCTTTTCTATGGTTGCACAGTGTGAGGCATCGATTTCACCAAACGTAACCTGCGCAGTAGGTAGAGCCTTGGCGACAGCAACACCAATAGCTCCAGAACCAGCACATAAATCCAGGATACGAAGGGGTCCGACCACTAATTCTTCAGAGTCAGGTTTCACATTCTTGTCATTTTGTGCAGATTGTCGTATTGACGTGATAGCTTTTTCTGTCCAGAATTCAGTTTCAGTTCGTGGTATCAGTGGATGTGAATCAAGATGGATTACGCAGTCCAAAAAGGGAATAGACCCAATAAGATAGGCAAGAGGTGTGCCTGTGTGCAGGAGTACTAGGTCAGCTTGAAAAGCCTCACTTTCCAGGTTGTTAAACTTTTCAGTAAGTAGCCATTGTTCTTCTTGGTTGTATGTACGCATGTCTATCTACTATGAACGCTGGTCTCATGATTTGCAAGGTGTATACTGTCGGCATGTCAGATCAAACACCAATGCTTGAGATTACAAATCTCGTAAAGAAATATGGAAAGGGGAAAGATGAGAAGGTAGCGGTAGACAATATTTCTTTGTCTATTCCAAAAGGTAGCTTCTTTGGCCTTTTGGGTCCCAACGGAGCAGGAAAGAGTACGGCTATTCATTGTGTAACAGGAATTTCACAGCCTACTAGTGGAACTATTAAGGTCGACGGTATCGATGTCGTCAAAGAGTATCGAACCGCTCGTACAAAAGTAGGACTTTCACCACAGGAATTTAACGTAGATATTTTCTCCACACCACGGCAGTTGATGGACTACATGGGTGGCTATTATGGTATCGCTAAAGTAGATAGGGACGCACGTATTGCTGAAATGATTGAACGTTTTGACTTAACCGAACATGCAGATGTCGGTTTTCAGAAGCTGTCAGGAGGTCTTAAGCGACGAGCAATGCTTGGTCGCGCCCTGATACATACTCCAGACTTGCTGATTCTTGATGAGCCAACTGCAGGAGTGGATGTGATGCAGCGGCATGACCTATGGGAATACCTTAAAGAAATGAACCAACGAGGAAAAACTATCATCCTTACGTCGCACTACATTGAGGAGATTCAATACCTATGCAATGACATTGCCATTATCAACAACGGAAAAATTGTGGCACAAGGCTCAAAAGAAGAATTTATGAAGGACGGAAAGAGTGTCGAGGAAGCCTACTTAGAGATTACTCGTAAAGATAACGCAACCTAATATGCAGGGAATAAATCCCCCAAACTTTTTAGTCACCAATTATGCACTACGTCTATATATTACAAACAGAGTATAATAACGAAACCTACATCGGTTGTACAAACGATTTGAAACGAAGAGTCGTAGAGCATAATTCTGGACAGGTACAATCAACAAAACATAAGATACCTTTTACCCTCATCCACTATGAAGCATTTATAAACCAGAAAGATGCATTCGAGCGTGAAAGATTCCTAAAAACTGGTTGGGGTAAAAGATTCATTGCTAAAAATTTAAAATATTGCTTTCTATGACTAAAAAGTTCGCGGGGATAAATTGGATAGGACTCTATACATTTGTACGCAGAGGAATTAAAAGAACATTTCGGGTGGTAATTCAAACAATACTGGCGCCAATGATTTCGGCAGCACTGTATATTTTTATTTTTGGCGTGGTAATAGGATCCCAAATACAGGAGGTGGCAGGTGTACCCTATATCTCCTTTGTGTTCCCAGGAATTCTGATGCTTTCAATTATTAATGCCTCATTTTCAAGTGCATCTTCGTCGCTCTATTTTATGCGGTGGGGTAGAAGTATTGAAGAAATATTGATAGCACCATTTGCGTATGTGGAAATGATTATTGGTCTGATGCTTGAGTCAGTGGCTCGGGCACTGATGGTCTCATTTCTAATTCTGGGAGTTGGGCTATTGTTTGGAGCGGTGAGCCTGGTGAATCCTGTAGGTTTCGTGCTGTATATAATTGGGATTTCGTCAATCTTTGCGTTGCTGGGTATTCTAGTTGCGCTCTGGGCAGAAAGTTTTGAACAACTGACTGTGCTTAACACATTTATCATTACACCCCTTACGTACCTTGGAGGTATTTTCTACTCCATTACCATGCTGCCAGAAGTTGCACAGACAATTACTCGTCTCAATCCATTTTTCTACTTCGCTGATGGGATACGAAGTAGCATGATTGGTATCAGTGAAGCAAATAGTATGGTGGGAGCATTGTTGACGATAGGACTTATATTCTTTCTGGGGCTACTGGTAAATTATTTATTCAGTATTGGTTGGAAGATTCGATCGTAGTGTACAGAGGCATTGGGTACGCTGTGTAGTATTGGTGTGTGGTTTGGACATCCACAGCAGCCTCACTGATAATTACGTAGGGCTGGTACACTATAGCTATGTCAGACAATCAAAAACTCCACGAGATTGCGAAAGCTCTTGTGTCGCCGAGGAAAGGAATTCTTGCGGCTGATCAAAGCCCAGGTACGATGAACAAGCAGCTTGAAGCCTTGGGGTTACCTCCTGATGCTGAGGTACGCAGGACATACAGACAGCTTCTGCTTACCACACCAGGTATTGAAAAATATGTCACTGGTGTTATTTTGCATGATGGAACGATTCGTAATTATACAGACGATAAAACCCAATTTTCTGATGTGCTTATTGCCAAAGGAATCATTCCTATTATTAAAGTAGATAAAAGTACTGTTCCTCACACTGGCTTTGCTGGTGAAGTAGTAACCCAAGGGCTTGACGGCTTAGCAGAACGACTCCAAGAGTACTATGACATGGGAGCACGAGCTGCAAAATGGCGCGCTGTGATGACCATCTCTGAGAAAACACCAACTGAGCAAAATATTCTTTTTGACTGTATTATGCTTGCTCGATATGCACAACTATGTCATGAGGCGGGCATTGTCCCAATTGTAGAGCCTGAAGTTATTTTTAGTGGTTCACACTCTTTAGAAAGAGCTGAGGAAGTTACTACTAAAGTATTAAAAAAATTATTTGACGTATGTACATGGTTTAAAGTAGACCTTGAAGGGGTCGTGCTTAAATCAAGTATGGTCCTGGCAGGAAGTGAATTTCCTGAGCAAACCAGTCCGGCTGAAGTAGCACAAGCAACTCTACGGGTTTTCAAGCAGGCTGTACCCAGTTCCATCCCAGGAATAGTGTTCCTTTCAGGTGGTCAGACTCCACAACGAGCTACTGAAAATCTCGATGCAATTGCAGAACTTGAGGCACAAGACGATACCCTCCCGTGGGAATTAGCCTTCTCGTTCTCCAGAGGGATAGAGCAGCCAGTACAGCAGGCATGGTTAGGGAAAGAAGAAAATATTCCAGCAGCCCAAGAAGCCTTGCTGAAGCGTCTGCGACTGAACTGTAAGGCGGATGCGGGTACCTACGAACCCACCATGGAATAAAACTAAAACTTCCATTCTCCGCCAATTTCTTCGTTGTAGTTCAGTAAAATGAAAGTCACCGTATAGACATACGTCTCCTTCCATTTCCTTCCTACATCTCGACCTTGTCAGAAGAATGAAAATTTTAGAAACTTCAGAAAATACACAACGAAAAGACCAGCGCAGTGCGCTGGTCTTTTCGTTGTGTATTCAAAAAGTATTTTTTCTTGAGTGCAATTCGAGGAACTAGTGAAAAATTGATTGAGCCGTACATTTGGTACGGTGATTGAAATTTTTCGCGTAGTGGTCCAGCAATTTTCTCAAGGAGAGAAAAAATCGGGACATAAATTCACCCCAAGAGTACACCATTTTAATACTCCCTCCGGTCGTTTAAAATTGGGCGCAAATAGTCGCTTGCGCTTCTTTCTTCATTTAACAAAGAAGTGTGCCAATAATAACTCTTTATTCTCAAAAAATAGTTATAACTTGAGTGCAGTTCAAGGCGCTAGCATATCGTGGAAGGAGCTGTACGTGGGTACAGTGACTGACACTATATGTGCAGTAACGCAGGAATGAAACTTGGATGCTTGAGTGAATATCTAGGAACTAGCAATAATTTTCTGGAGGCGTACTTCTGTACGGTGACAGAAAATTATTGTGCAGTGACAACGATATTTGCCAAGCATGCGAGTTTTTGCTATTTCTTTTGGGTGTAGTCTGTATGTGACCGAGAAACTGGGTTAAATTTCCGTTCGGTGTGCTTTGCACTGGGGTCCTTCTTGTTTTTATTATTAAAAACCGTGTAATATATATGGCCTTTTCCGACGCCTTTGTCGTCGCCCTTGCTGATCATTTTTATGAGTCTTTCTTGTGACATAGTTGCGAAATATTACCAGAGTAGCTCGATAGAGTCAATACTCACAGGTATACATATGTAGTGCTTCTATTGCGTGATATTATACAAATATCATTTGTTTTAGATTGGTTCGGTACGTATAAGCAAAAACACTTGACCTCACCATGAAAGTTCTTACTTTTGGATGGGATTTCCCACCACATACAACCGGGGGTCTTGGCGTCGCATGTCAGGGTCTCACACGTGAACTCGCCAAGGAAGGTGTTGAGATAATTTTTGTGCTTCCAAAGTCACAGCCTGTTGAAGGGGACTCTCGTTTTATATTTGCTGATGTGGAACATATGGTGCGCACTCGAGAAGTTACTTCTTCAATCGCGCCCTATTTAGGATCACAATCGGTGCTTGATGTGTATGATGAGTATGGCGTTAGAAAGCTGTATCAAAATACATTGCTCGATGAAGTGCATGCGTTTGCCCATAAGGCTTCCCAGATTGCATCAGAAGAAGAGTTCGACTTGATTCATGCACATGACTGGACGTCATACTTAGCAGGTGTTGCAGCAAAAGTTGCTAGTGGTAAACCATTGGTTCTTCATGTACATGCTACCGCTTTTGATCAGGCAGCAGGGGACAATGTAGACCCCGCAGTATTTGCTATCGAAAAAGAAGCCTTCGCTTCTGCTGACAGAATTCTCACGGTAAGTCATTTTACAAAACAAATCATTGTGGAGAAGCACGGTGCAGATGAAGATAAAGTACAGGTAGTACACAATGGTGTTGATACAACTGAACCCAAAACGTACGAACCAACGTTGCAGGAGTTGCGCGAACAGGGAAAAAGGATAGTGCTATATCATGGACGTATTACTATACAAAAAGGAGTCGATTATTTTATACAAGCGGCGCAGAAAGTTATTGCACATGACCCAAATGTGATGTTTGTTATTTCAGGAAAAGGAGATATGACGGGGCAGATTATGCAGCAGGTAGGTGCACTGGGCTTGTCACAACATGTGCTGTTTGCAGGAGCACTCTGGTATGAGGAGCGTGATCAGATGTACCAGAGTGTTGACTTGGTAGTTATGCCCTCAGTATCTGAACCATTTGGACTGGTTCCTCTTGAAGCAATTCAGCATGGAACTCCATCATTAATCTCTAAGCAGTCAGGAGTGTCTGAGATTATTACACACGTGCTCAAAGTAGATTTTTGGGATGTTGACGATATGGCCAATAAAATACTAGCAGCATTGCGATATCCAGTTATGCACAATCAACTCGTACAAGAAGGGAAGCGAGAAGTTTCTCGACTGTCGTGGAAAAAAGCTGCACAAAAAGTCGTCGATATATATATTCGTCTGTTAAAATGGATAACATAATATGCTAACTGTCTGCCCTTATTTTCATGTACACCAACCGTACCGTATTAAAAAATACCGAGTTTTTGATATTGGGAAAGATAATCAGTACTTTAATGATGCGTCAGAAACTGATTTAAATAATAGAAGAATAGTTGATAAGGTAGCAGAGAAGTCATATCGACCGATGAACAAGGTGCTCAAGGAGCTTCTGGATACACACCCAGAGTTTCGCTTTGCCCTTTCTTTTTCAGGAACAGTACTCGATCAATTCGAAGCATATGCACCAGATGTGCTTGAAAGTTTTCAGGAGCTTGTTGCTACTGGACGAGTAGAAATACTTGCTGACACGTATCATCACTCTCTAGCGTTCTTCTATTCTGTGCCTGAGTTTGAACGACAGGTTGCACAGCATGCCAAGCGCATCAATGAACTATTTGGACAAACCCCCCGAGTATTTCGTAATACGGAATTATCGTATCGTAATGATCTCGCAAAGTGGTGTGAGGATAATGGATATTTGGGAATTATGGCAGAAGGGTGGGATCCGATCTTGGGATGGCGTAGTCCAAACCATGTGTACACACCAGTTGGGTGTGATCGTATAAAAGTACTCTTGAAGAATTATAAGTTGTCTGACGATGTTGCGTTTAGATTTGGTAATAAACAGTGGGAAAGTCATCCACTATCAGCCGAGACATATGCAGACTGGATTCATGCACATCATGGTGACGGTAGTACAATCAATCTCTTTATGGACTATGAAACGTTTGGAGAGCATCAGTGGGAAGATACTGGTATCTTCAATTTTATAAAGGTGTTACCTGAGATACTCCTGCGTCACCCCGAGACATCCTTCAAGACCCCTACGGAAACAATTACAAGTTATGATGCTATCGGTGAAATAGACGTACCAGATATACTCACATGGGCTGATACTGACCGCGACCTCACTGCATGGACTGGTAATGACATTCAGAAGGATGCTATTGCTTCTATTTATGCACTTGAAGGAGATGTGATGGAAACTGGCGATACAGACATAATAGAAACCTGGAGAAAGTTACAAACCTCAGACCATTTCTATTACATGTGTACAAAGTGGTCTGATGATGGTGACGTACACGCATATTTTTCTCCGTACGAATCCCCGTATGATGCATATGTCGCTTTCATGAATGCCCTAAGTGATTTACAATTACGTATACAGTATCTTCTTGAAAAAAAGCGTCACAAAGAGCAAGCAGAGAATGAGAAAGGGGTAGTAACAGGCAGAACACCACGCACATTCTGGGGGAAGATGCGTGGATGGTTGTCGCAATGTATCGCACGCATTTTGTTCTTTATCAATCAAAAAAAATAGTCAGTATGCCAATAAAAAAACTAACTAAGAAAGTGTCACCAAAAAAAGCTGCAGTTAAAAAGGCGGTTACAAAAAAAACGAAGAAGCCAGTAGTTATAGCTATAAAAAAAGTGGTTAAGAAAACAGTTAAGACTCCTGCAAAGAAAGTGGTTGCAAAAGCATCTACGAAGAAAGCATCTACGAAGAAAGCACCTGCAAAAAAAGTGGTTACTAAAAAAGCAGTAAGGAAGAAACACGTTCGTGCCTTAGTGTGTGCACCTGGAGAGCAGTGCTTTTGGACATCTGATGGTAACGTATTGCAAGATCTTGATCAGCTTCAGATGGCGTTTGGGACAATGGCAGATGAGGTATTTTTACACCATGTCACAAAAGAAAAGAATGACTTTGCTGATTGGGTAGAGTCTGTGCTTGAAGATACAGAATGTGCAAAAGCATTACGTCAAGCAAAAAAGGCATCTTCTGCGCGTACAGCAGTGGTGCGATGTTTACGTATCTATACTATTTAATTTATATGGCACGAGCAGTTACTTTGGGAAATGGAAATATGCTAGTCGGTTTAGATTACCGAGGGCAGGTTCGTGATCTTTATTATCCCTATGTAGGTTTCAGCAACCATGTCAGTGGTGCCAGTGGAAATTATGTACATCGCATTGGTGTGTATGTAGATGACACCATTTCATGGTTAGATTCTCCAGAGTGGGACATTACTGTTGGGTGTGACCCTGAAACAGTTGTTGGGAGTATGCATGCTGTAAACGACACTCTTGGAGTAACACTTTCAAGTGTTGATGTAGTACACAATGAACAAAATGTATTTATCCGCTCATTTACGGTGTGTAACGAACGAAATGAAACACGGGAAGTAAAAGTATTCTTTTCTCAACAGTTACGTATTTCAGAATCACGCAGAGGCGACACTGGGCTGTACGATCCACGAGTAAAAGCAATTGTGCACTACAAAGGAAAAAATACTTTTTTAATAAACGCGATGCATGATGGTGCACAATTTACAGAATATAATATTGGTCTGTTTGGCATAGAAGGGAAAGAGGGAGCGTATTGTGATGCAAATGATGGAGTCTTAGAGCATAATCCTATTGAACATGGGTCTGTTGATTCAGTTATTGGCATAACACTACAACTGGGAGCTAAAAAATGTGCTCAAATAGAGTATTGGCTTGCATGTGGTGAAACAATTGCAGAAGTACATGATTTAAATGCGTACGTGTTGAAAGAAACTCCTGAACGATTATTACGTTCTACTGAGAAATACTGGAAAGCTTGGGTAGATGCTGATGAACGAGATGTGTCACTGCTTTCCCCTGAGATACAAATACTCTACAAACGATCACTTACAACGATTCGTGTTCATACTGATAATCATGGTGGAATAATCGCTTCAAGCGACACTGATATGCTCCATCACGGCCGAGATACATACAGTTACGTATGGCCGCGTGATGCTGCCTTGGTTGCTAACGCACTTGATAGGTCAGGGCACAGTGATGTAGCAAAACGTTTTTTCACGTTTATAACCAACAAGCTCGAGCGAGGAGGGTACCTGATGCATAAATATCGCACAGATGGTTGTTTAGGTAGTTCATGGCATCCGTGGATTATTGAAGGTGTTCCAGAATTTCCAATTCAAGAAGATGAAACTGCACTTGTGTTACATATGCTTTGGAAGCATTATGAAATTGAAAAAGATATTGAATATATTGAATCGTTATATAATCCCTTTATTGAAAAGGCAGCAGATTTTATGACTGAGTTTATGGAATCTCGACTTGGGCTACCTAATAATTCCTTTGATCTTTGGGAGGAGAAGTTTGGTATCTCAACCTATACAGCATCGTCTGTATATGCGGCACTTAGTAGTGCAGCAAAGTTTGCAAATATTCTTGGTAAAGAAGAATCAGCCCGTACTTATAATGCTGTGGCTCAAAGAATACAGTCATCAATCCTTGAACACCTCTATGATGAAGATCTAAACATGTTCATTAAACAAATCCGAACCTACGATGATAAAGACGATGTGCGAGATATGACTATCGATATTAGTAGTTTCTTTGGTCCAGTATATTTTGGAGTTGTTGAACCACATGATCCAAGAGTCCGAAAAGCACTGCAGACAGTTGAAGATACACTGCGCGTCAATGCAGAAGAAACGGGGTACATGCGGTATGAGGGTGATACGTACTATACGTTACAAGAGGCAGGAACACCCAATCCCTGGGTGATTACGACACTTTGGATGGCACAGTACCACATTATGGCTGCAGAGAGCCTTGAGGGACTTAAGGAGGCCTACAAAATACTTGAGTGGACGTGTGCGCACGCAACAAAGAGTGGAGTCCTGGCAGAGCAGATGCATCCTCACACTGGAGAACATCTTTCCACTGCACCACTTACTTGGAGTCATGCAGAGTTTGTGACGACCATTGACGAATATCTTAAGAAATACGCAGAGCTTACAAAAGAATAATTATCTAAATTTTTGTGTCCAGAATCCTCCCCATAGTGGGAGTTTTTTGTAGGTACCAATTGTAGTGCGGTGGATAGAATATGCTAGACCACAGGTTCCAATCTCTTTTGCTATCACTTCACTTAGTGTGCGCATATACGTTCCAGAAGAAGCAAGGCACGTAAATTTCGCACTATAAAAAATATCATCTGGTGAACCTGTTTCTTTAAACTGTTGCCAGTCTTTTCTGACATCATCCCGGCGAAAATCATTTCCAATGGCTTTGCGTAGTTCCGTTACTGGTGGGATGCTTTCTACCTTCGTAGTTGCATAAGCATGCACTTCTGCTCGAGTGTGGGTCTGTACAGCATCACATTGGAGTTTATGAATGCGTGATTTTTTGGTAGGTATCTTTATTTCCTCAATCCGTCCTTCTAGTTTCCAGGTATGGAGGGCTTTACCGTTAATTGTTTTTGAAGAGAAGTGAGGGTAGGGGAGCTCGACATCACCAATAAGTTTTTTACATAGTGATACCAGTGTCTTCTTTGAAACATGCTGACCTTGTCCCCATTTGTTCTGGTGTGTATGACCAGTCTTAGAGTTCGCACATTCTGATAGTCGTCCAAGCACGTCAGCAGTATCAGACTGTAATCCAAACAACACTTCAAACTCATACTCTTTATCAAGTGAGCAATAGGCTGTTTGGTTTTTGCATTCCTTACCTAGAAGTATAAGCAGTTTCCCTGAAGCCATTGGGTCCAGCCGACCGGCATAGGTCATAGGCACCCCGACACATTCTGGGTGTGATTCTTTATACAGATCAGAACACTGCAGAGGGGTTTGCCCGACTTCTTTATCTAAAACAACGTACTTTTTCATAGGTGTAGGGTAGCATATAAAGCGAAAGGGCGATCAGGATAGACCGCCCTTTGCGTCATAACTACTGCATATCATCGTACTCGTAACACTTGAATGCATATTCAAATGCTACAACGTCCATTGGGAACTCCGAATTTGGCATGAAAATAACCACATGAATCGAAGTTACGAATTTTACAACATCACGATAGCTATCTGCCGTTTCATTTGGTATCTCCTCCAAGGCGACAAAACACTGTCCATTGAAGATGTCCAAATTGGACTTCGACGGTATCACCCGCAGCGTTGAAAAGATGACCCGGTACACCTTCCCATGTTCTAGAATTGTTAGGAAGAACACTCCATATGAGCCATCGTGTGACTCAGGGTATGGGAGATCTTCGATTGTTCCTACTGGATTGGTGCGCGCGCCTACAGGGCTGGCTAGCAAGATATAGATAGACAGTATACTTGAAATAACTTTCTGCATCTGATTCACCTCGTTTTTACCTGATTTTGTACTAGGCTTCATCAAATACGATGGCACAAATTAACTGATAAATCAATAGCTTACTGTACTGTCCAAATATATATGACCTTTTTACAAATTCCGTGGAAAAATTATCAAAAAAATTTTAGGTAATGGTATAATGTTAGACATAATGGAAAGAACAGTACCTTTTTTAAACGGATGTATTTCGTTCGTAGCCTTTATTACCGCACTGGCGCTCGTGGTATATATGCTTATTGCATTTATTACGGGAATGTTTGATGTCTCACTACTGATGTTTGAGACTGTCTTCTTGGACCCAGCTGAACGCCAAGCTATCTTTAATACCATTAATGGAGACTTTCTCCACAACGTTGCTATTTTGATAGTCTTAATGAAGGCGTATCGTATCTTGGTTGAGTATATGCGGTTCCGGCATATTGATATGAAGTTTATGCTTGAGATTGGTATTATTGCCTGCCTACTTGAGTTGCTATTCAATTCAGCGACATACACCGAACATATGCAGATGGTTCTGGCTTTTTTAGCAATTGGTCTCGTATCTATATATGCATTCAAGTATGAAACATTTGTGAAATCGAAAAAAGACTCGCAAAAAGAGTTTGCAAAGGATACTCTGAGGTAATTACATCAGAAAGCTATAACAAAAAGACTGATGGGAAGCCATCAGTCTTTTTGTTATGAGAGATAGTTGTTAACCATCAATAGAAGTATAAATAATACTACGGCAATAATTAAGGGTTTCATATAGTTTAGTATACCTCTAAATTATCCTTCCGGTACTACATCCCTGCCTTTAAAGAATGGCGTTTCTGCGCTAGGTCCCGTGCGATAGATTTTATAATCTCCCCGTACGTTGGATGATACCAAGTCATCGCCAGAACATCATCATACGTATTACCATTTGCCAGAATAGGAACAAGAATCTGAATGAGTTCACCAGCGCTGTCAGGACCGAGTATTTGCGAACCAATTATTTTTCCAGTATCAGCTTCAGCCACTACTTTCCATAACCCGTACTCTTGCCGCTTGAGAATCCCTAGTCCAATACTGTTAAATTGCTTTGTTGCAGTTATGACCTTGATACCTCTGCTGACTGCTTCTTTTTCTATCAGGCCTATTAATGCAGAAGGGAATTGGTCAAAGGAAACTGCGAGCATGAGTTTGTCATAGTTGATAGAAATTGGTTCCTCATTGCTTGCTGCATTATGTCCCGCTACCTTTCCCATTTCAGCGGCAAAATGAAGTATTTGGTAGTGTCCGGTTACATCACCTGCGATGTATATATTCGCCACCGTTGTTTGCATTGTGTTGTCATAGATAATTGTACCTTGGTCAGTATATTTGATATCGGTGTTCTCTGGTGCCAGTGAGCTTAGGTTTGAGGCACGGCCAGTTGCAACGAGTACCGCATCAAAAAGTTCTTCTGTTACGTCGCCATCTTTTTCGATAGTGCAGAGCACTCCGTCATCAGTTAGGGCTGTTTTCATGAGGTTTGCCCGGAGATGAATCGGAAAGCTTCCTGCATCCATAGAGGCTCGAACGCGTTCATCGCCAAACTCAGGATCAAATAGGCCAAGGGCTTTGTCTCGTTGTAGTACTTGTACATCTGATCCCATGTCATGAAAGAAGGTAGACAGCTCAAGTCCGATTGGTCCACCACCGATTGTGAGTATCTTTTTTGGAACAGTCTTAAAATGGGCTTTCTTTGCCACTACATCGTCACTAATCATCATTCGGTCACCAAGAGAATCTAGACCAGGAATTGGGGGGACAAATGGATGTGAACCCGTAGCAATTACAATACTGTCGGCTGTATACACTGTCTTTATTTCTGCATCTGTTACTTGCACAGTGGTGTTATTCACAAAAGACGCCAGGCCACGCACAATTTCAAATTCCTCCTCTTCCAAGCTATCGGTGAGGGCTTTTTTAAGCCTGTCGATGTGCGCATCACGAATAGTAAGTACCTCAGGGAGTGTTTCTTTATAATGCGCTCCAGCCAGAATGCTCTTACTAGGCATGCACCCTTCTTCTACACAGGTATTAATAAGGGTTCGTGGTTGTATAAGGGTTACTTTTTCAGCTCCTGCCGTAACAGCTGCCCGGGCTGCATTACTGCCTGCAGTACCGCTTCCAAGCACGAGCACGTTTGTGTGTATGGTATTCATATGTGGGTACATCCTACCACGGCATTGCATGAGCAGCAGGTAGTGTCATCAGGACTTATTTGCACATTCCCAGTCGCGGGTCCCATTGGTCTTGTAGAGTACTAGTGCATATTCAATATTGCCTTCAAACGTAGTCACATCAAAATCATCAATGGTGTGGTTGGTGTCATTCTTTAGATTATAGCGTTTGAGAACTTTTGGGTCAGGATGCAGTGAGGACATGATTTGTGCAACACCAACAGCACTTGACCCAGATGTATTTTGTAGAGGATTTCCTGTTGTATCATAATGTCTGAAACGGGATTCACATTTAATGATAGGAATCATTTCAGCAGCATTATTAGCTTCAAAATAACTAATGACTTTATGCTTGATCTCAGAGTTTAAATGCACCTGCTCAACGACTGGGGGTGGAGTAGACTTTGAAAGTGTAGTAAAAATAAAATGAACAACCCCAAAGCTGCCAAGCAGTACAAAAGCTCCACAAATCATACGGACTCGCAGGAGGCTCTTTCTCTTGTTTTCTTTTTCTATAAGTGCTTTTTTACGCGCACGCTTTGTAGTATTTTTTGTAGCCATAGTACCCGCCTGTGGTGGAGATGTTGTACAGAGGTCTCTATCTAAATGTACCACACCACTTTTAACAAATTTTGCAAATTATACCCAGAGACATACCTTTGTGTATATGGTGCGAAATAGTAATGACAAACAAAAGACTGAGTCTAAGCTGATGAAATGTTACGTAAGTTCTGAAAAATCAAAAAACAGTTCGTCGAAGTCTTGGATGATGCCTTTTGCATTTACGTATATATCTTCCAGAGCATAGAGTTCGCGCCGTTTGTCTTCACAGTTAGAAGTAAGCCACGTTTTACCCCCTGCATACACAATGCGGTGCCAAGGGACTACTCCTTGGTTAGGATACTTGCTAAGAATACGCGAGACACTCCGGGCTGCTTGTCCACCACCACCGGCAGCTTTAGCAATAGCACCGTAGGTAGTTACTCTGCCAGAAGGAATAGAGATTCCTAGTTCCCAGACTCGTTGTGTAAAAGAAGATTGCATATATTACAGTTCACAGGTAAGTCCGCAGGATTCAGGGGGAGGCGTACCTCTCTCAGGACAAGTATGTGAGAAGATACACGCTCGGTTGGTAATCAGTGGAAAGAAGGCTTCAGGACTACTGTCTCCATAGATGAGCAGTATTCTGTCTTCCTCTGCGGAGATATAGGTCAATGGGCTTGGGTGGAGTTCCTTATTTACATAGAGAGAAAGGGTGTTTGATTGGTTGTTGCAGTGTGAGGCTCCAGTATCTGTCGTTAGGCAGTCTTCAGTGAGGGTGAACCCAATTGACTCCAGAAACATAGCGAGAGTGATACCATCAGCATGACGGTGTAGAACATCATCATTGTCATGCAAGTGAATATCAGCATGCTTGCTGCTTTTGGCAGTAGATTGATACTTGTCATCTGTCAGGTCTAATACTTCTCCATTGATAACTATGAGAATATCAGAGTGTACATGGACTTTTTCAGTATCAGCGTACGACTCATTTCTGGGGATGAGACTTGTTCCATATGCACCAATCAGGCAACCAATTAGGAACGCTACGATAATATTTGTATTCATGGGGAAATTGTACCTCAAATTATTGTGAGAATCTATCAACAGCAATGTTCCATAAAATGCACAGAGGTGGTACTATACGGCTATGAAAATACTATATTGCGCACCGTACGAAGGTGAGAGAGAGATTGTCACCAACGCTCTTGCCGGTCATGACGTTGTATTCACAACTGCCCCTGTGAGAAATGAAATACCTGAAGATCATCGAGATGCACAAGTGCTGTCAGTATTTGTGGATTCAGCAGTGACCGCAGAGATGATTGACTCCATGCCACACCTTACAGTTATTGCATTGCGATCAACTGGGTTTGACCACGTGGATTGTCTGCATGCCCGAGAAAAGGGAATTATCGTAACGTACGTACCACATTATGGTTCCCAGACTGTAGCTGAGTATGCATTTGCGCTGATACTCGCACTATCGCGCAAGGTCTATGCTGCCTATGATGCACTGCGATCAGATGGTTCACGAGACGTACAGAAGTTTGAAGGCTTTGACCTTAAAGGGAAGACACTTGGTGTGGTTGGTACTGGAGCTATTGGACGACATTGTGTGAGTATTGCCCAAGGATTTGGCATGCACGTGATTGCCTTTGATCTATATCCAGATAATGCCTTTGCAGCAACTTCTGGCATCGTATACCAGGATAGTATCCAGACACTACTAGCAGAGTCTGACATTGTGACGTTGCATGTACCTTCATCTACCCAGAATCATCACATGATTAATGATGAGTCACTAGCAGTTACTAAAAAAGGTGCCTATATCATTAACACCGCCCGAGGGGACTTGGTTGATACTGTAGCACTCACACGGGCTGTACAGTCAGGACATATTGCAGGAGCAGGACTTGATGTCTATGAAGGTGAGAAGTTTATTACTGATGAAATGGAGCTTCTCACACAGGATACTGAGATAGGCGAAGCAGTATGGAAATCATTTGCAGCAGAACATGTATTGCTTGATCTCCCCAATGTGATTGTGACACCCCACGTTGCATTTAACTCAAGAGAGGCAAAAAGAGAAATCACCGACACGACGACAACAAACATTATACAAGCCCTCGCAGGAGAGTCTCAGTTTGAAGTACCGTAATACTTTAAATCCAAAAGAATAACGTAATTAATTACGTTATTCTTTTAGTTATATATACTAGTATACTAAAAGAATTAGTTGTACCAGTAGGCAATATGGATACTCAGACACAGGAATGGTGGTTACAGACCTAAAAGAGAAAGGTGACTCTTCTAGACTTACGAACGGTACGCAAGTGAAGCATATCCGCCCGACAGATGAACCAGAGGTCCTGACAGGGAAGATAGACAGTATGAAAGGTATCTACATCAACCAGATGTACGTTAAGAAAGGGCAGGGAGGCAAGTTGAAAATCGACCACAACAAAAGGCACCGTGAGGTGCCTTTTGTTGTGGTCAGTGTGGGGTGCAATTATGCAGCTACTACACTTACCTTTACTGCGTTTGGTCCTTTTGGTCCTTCACCAACTTCGAACTGTACAGCGTCACCTTCTCGTAGGTCGTCAAATGCTGTTCCGTCAAGTTCATTTGCGTGGAAAAAAAGATCTTTTTCCTGTCCTTCTTGTGAAATAAACCCGTACCCGTTGTTTAGTCGTGCGATAGTTCCTGTTTGCATATTTGTATATGTAAGATAATAATCTCAAACCATTTTGAGATCGCATAAACATATAACTGTTTACTGCAATTCCGATTTGAAATAAGATAGTACAATATTTTCATTTAAATGTCAATCACCCAAGGACACAAAAGGGAAGTTGTCTAGAGCTTTCTTGGATCGTAGGCCCAGTGCAAAATAGCTTGGCGTTGTTTAGGTCTGCAGAACTGGTCGTCTGGTCTACAGTTGTGAGCAATCTGTGCAACATGGCGCGTGATTGCTTTCCATCGTTTTATCTGCCGGGAGTCGTCTTCGTGGCGCCGACCGAGGTAGTACCGACAGTACCACTGGAACCAGCCACGGGGGTCGTCAGCATGAATCCATTCTTTCTCTCGCCAGATAGACAATGGTTGGCTGGCAATGACGTTGTAGTAGTTTAGTTCTTTATGGTCTTTTCTGTCTTCAGAAAGCTTCGCATTTTTGAACCAGGCTCGTGGAAACTCCGCTGGCTTATCACCAAAATAGAGCCCTCCAAACACGCCAAGCTCGAGCATTTCCTGTGGAGTCAGATGGGGCTTGAACTCAGGGTCAAAGTTTGATGCTGCTTTTTCAGTACGAGTATACGTATACCCAGACTGCATTGCATCATTGACAAGGATTTTTTTCATAGCCTAGATAGTCTTTTTTTTGGTGGTAATGGAAAAAATGCGCTGGTCTGTTTTTTATATTCTTGAAACGCTGGATTATCATCAAACGCTTTTTCAAGCATCGGGATACCTGAAACCTTGAGTATTAAGAATGTGATCATTAGAGGGCTCATCAGGGCGATAGCACTAAAAGGAAGCATCACTATCATAAGAAAGATACCCCACCACATAGTGACTTCACCAAAATAGTTTGGGTGACGAGAATACTTCCAAAGACCGGTATTCATTATTTTTCCATGATTACTTTTGTCTCCCAGAAACGCATCAAGCTGAAAGTCTCCAACTACTTCAAAGAAATATCCGATACACCATACGCACAAACCAAGTATAAATAGCCCTCCAACTTCCTGGGTAGCACCATAGAGTGCGGTGTGAATGAATGGGTATCCTACTACCACCATAAGAAATCCTTGCAGGAGATAGACCTGTAGGTAGCTTCGGGGGTAGAACCATATACCCCAGGTATCTCGCCATACTTTATACCGTGAGTCTTCACTTTTTTTAATGTTTCGAAGCAGAATACGCAGTGTGAGACGAATGCCCCAAAGGGCAGCAAGTAGTAAGAGGGTAGTGCTTAGTAGTGATGGTTCAGGGTTTAGTAGGTAGCTACTTAGTGCCACCAAGAAGATACCAGTACCCCAGGCGATGTCTGCAATGTCGTTGCGCTGGATGATAACTGAGATGATGAACAAACAACTTACAAAACTGAAGATTATTACACCAATAGTAAGTGGGAGTAAAAACATATTAGAAGAATAATGCTTTACCAATAAGGTAACTTACCGTAGCAACACTTGCACTGAGTATTGTTCCCCAAATGAGGTCAACCACAGTAACCAGTAGAGGCCAATCTTTTATCGTAGCCAAGTTGGTGAGGTCGTACGTTGCATAGGTAAAGAATCCAAACAGTGCCCCAAGGAGGACTGCTTTTCCAAGAGAGCCAGCAAGTAATGCAGGATGCACTGCAAAAAAGATAATCCCTACAATATAGATAAGATAGAAAATGATGGCTGCAGTCCAGTTAACTGGACCTAACAAAAAACCAATCTGAGACTGATAAAATTTATTTCCAATCAGACCAATCCAAATCATATCGATGATAAAGAAGACAGGGATGGTTAGTAGGTACAAATAGAAAAATTGAATAGTGCTCATATAATTAGAAGTTTAAATATGTAATACGTAATTCGAGTGTCGTTTGAATGTTTGATGCCAATTGTTTGACGGTATAAATAGTAGTATATCAGTACTGGTCAAAAATATAGACCTCCAATTAGGTAATGCGTATGAAATAATTGTATATAGAAATAGTTATTGGACAGTCAGTTGCAACTTTCCCTAAACAGGAAGTGAGCTAGTGAAGGTTGCAATAATAGTGGTAAGGGTGAAGTTACCAAGTACTAAAGCGATGATTGCCGGGAGGTACGGGAATCGACTATATCCAACAGACAGTGTCAGGAGATCATTTGGAAGAGGTGTAAAGGCGGTATAACAGTAGATACCAAGGACAACATAGCGTTTTTGCTGTTTCATTAGCCATGTACTGAACCGTTCACCCCAGTACGCTAGTTTCGTATCTGCAGTTGCTGTGCGACCTTGTCGGCCTAAAAAGTAATAGATAGTGTCACCAATAGAGATACCAAGACCAGAAGCAAGACCAAGCAGAAGGGGATTAAGACCACCGGCTGCGAGTGTGACAATTGTTGCTGCGTATGATACTCCAGTAATAGAAGACATACCACCAAAAAGAGCAATAAAAAATAAAACTATATACCCATTTTTTACCCCTATAAAAGCGACGATTACATCAGCACCAACATTGATTACAAGGAGACTCCATACAACAATGCAGGCAATACCAATAAAAATGATACTCGTTGCTTTGATTGTGTTTTTCATCATACTGCAAAGTATAGTAGCATACCGTGTTTTGAAAATGATGTTACAAAGCAGGCGAGGTGTCGGTGTCAGCTGGTGTATTTACCTGCATTACTTTTGCTAATGCAACAATCAAGTCTGATAAATCAGTATCTGACTTAATAAAGAATCCGTCAAGGATGAGCTCAGTGATTCTAGAGTTTTCTTCATTTAAGCTATTACGATTTGTCAGAACAACAATAGGAATATTCTTTGCTTCATCAATTTGCTTGATAACTTTCACCATTTCATAGCCATCCATACCAGCCATCATCACATCGGTGATAATCAGGTCAAAGTTATATTTTTCTTCTGCCAGTTTTTGGGTTCCTTCTAATCCATTACTTGCACGGCTGCACACAGCTCCTTCAGCTTTCAATTTCCTAATGAACATGTCACCAACAAAATTGTCGTCTTCAACTAGTAGTATTCTTTTCCCTTCTAATTTCATATGATATTTATTTATTTTTTAGTATAACAGGAAATTCAACAGTAAAGGTTGTACCTTCATTCTCTTGAGACACAAAATAAATTTTACCGTTAAATAAGTGCACAATGGACTGCACCACATAGAGTCCCAGCCCAGTACCATCAATGAATGACTTTTCGGCATTAGAAGCTCGATAGAATCGTCCAAAGAGACTACTTTGGTCTTTGATTGGTATACCGATACCCTCATCTTTTATGCTTATGGATACTGTATCTCCATCTATACTAGCCAGAACAGTGATGGAAGATTCATCCTTTCCCCTTTGTGAGTATTTAATTGCGTTATCTATCAGATTTTGAAAGATTTGGTAAAGTCTGGTTTCTTCTGCTATTAGTATAGGTAAGCCAATTTCTGGTGGTGTATAAAGTATTGTAATGTTCTTTTTTGTGGCATGTGGTGTCATGTCGCTGACTACTTGTGTAAGCACATCGATAATACTGACGTCAGTCATTGGAAAAGAAAATTTTCCTTGCTCAATCTTAGTTATGTCGAGCATTTGATTCACTAGATCAATCATATTTTCATTTGAAGCATGCGTCTGTGAAATGATGTCACGCTGTTCTTCATTAAGTGGCCCATATGATTGGTCGAGCAGTATTTCAGTGTTTCCCTTGGTGACGGTAAGGGGTGTACGAAGCTGGTGTGATGCAACTGCCACCAGCTCACTCTTTGAGCGTTCTAGTCGTTTTTCTTGGGTAACATCATTGATCCATACGAGTAAACCACTGAAATCCGTTTCATCAGAAACGCCCTGCAAGAGGATGTGAAATATTGATTTACCAACTTCGATGTTGTCAATTTCCATCGATAGGTTTTGGCCACACTGTGCAACGTAGTCACGAAGTGGCTGGTCAGAAAACGTAGCATAGAGCTTTTCTAGAGAACCTTCATATCCTTCTTCTTGAAAATGTATAAAATCCCGTGCTGGACGGTTAAGGAAAATGACCTCACCGGATTTGTTAAGCAACATAGCTCCTGTACGCATATGTTCTGCAATCTTTGAAAGCTTCGCACGTTCATGGTCAAGTTCCTGTGTTCGTGTCGCAACTGTTTTTTCGATTATCTCAGCTTCTTTTAGTAGCTGACTGTTTAAGTCAGTAAGCTCTGAGGAACTAATATCAAGAGAGCGTTCCATTAACTTATATTCACCCTGAAAATCAATATATGTCTGATTAACAACTTGAATTAACGCATCGTATCCAGAGGGCACTTCTTCTGTTGAACCAAAAATCCGTGTTAGTTGTCGTGCGAGTGTCTTATCCATAGTGCTATAGAGTTTCTCTGAAGGTTGTGATGGTCATCGTTTGGTTATGAAGCTGACATTGTTTCTCAGTTGCGGTTACTGGTGAAATTTCTCCATATGAATAAAATCCAGTTATGAACGTAGACTCGTCTCCACCAAGGGTTTTCTTAACTGCTTCTGTTTCTTCTTCAACCCGACCTTTAAGTACTAGTTTGCGTCCAACACAACTAATGAGGATTGCGAGTTCTGGGACACTGTTTTCAAGTGATTGCGTAGACATACTTGCTGCCCCTGCTGCACCGTCTACGAGTCGGTCAAAGTTAGCTTTCATAAGGTTCACCTTTTTACCAGTTGGTAAATCTCCAGCAAAGGTCATACTTTGATCATCCTCATTAACAGCCAGAAGCGTACGTACAACTGAGACACCATGCTCGTCATCGTCCATATGTAGATTTAATGGAAATAATAAACCAGAACTAGGGAGATTGTCAGCTAATTCACCTAGGTATTGCTTGTATAGGGTTAAAGCGGGTTTGTTATCTAACTCATAGAGCACGTTCTTGTCTGACTTAGTAATCGTTCGAAGCGGTCCAAATGAGTCCCATCCGCCAAGTGATCCGTATCCGATATTGATGTCGTTACCGTAGAATCCAATCAGTACAACTTTCCCGGACACTGGTGTTTCGTTTAGCCCAGTAACAGTTTTAACAAAATCAGCCCCATCTCCAGCCAAGCCACCAGTTACCGACACTGTGTCAGGTAGGTGTTCAAGAATCCCTGTAACCAGACTTGTACCGTTTACCTTCAGGCCATCTGAAAATACCATTATATGTCGCAGGTTCTCAGTGTCCAGCTTTTTCACAAGTTCAGTCCCTATAGCTTCTCCAAAATCGCCTTCACTAATTTCTCCTGATACAACTACCGTTTTTGTTTTTTCAAAATGCAATGCACACACAGAGAGTGAATTATCACGCACAATAGTACCAGCAATTTCACCAGCAGTTGATGCTAACACAATATCAGCTGTAGGGTATGAGTCCTTCAGGGTAGTAAGGTGTTCCTCCATCATCAATTCCTCTCGACCTCCAAATACAAGTACTAGTTGCGGCTCTGCAGTACCGAGAGTATTCCCGTGCTGCTGCCAACCACCTTCTGTAGTCCAGATTTTTTGTTCTATTTTCATAGATATTTTTATTTTAAACTTTTAAAAAGTATACCATGTAGAAAGCAGATATCTTGGAGTGCTTTTACAATGCATGCCCAGTGTATATAAAGTGTTCCAATCAGTACATGGAGGAGTGACAGTCAAAACCACTCAAAGGAAGTATTCCTTTGAGTGGTTTTGTGAGTTTATTTCTTTTTCCCTTTACTCGCTTTTGCTGCCAGCATTTCTTGCTTTATAGCGAGCCGTTTCACTGTTTTATGTGAATGTCGAGATCCTTTTTTCTGTTGTAATGTTGTTGCTCGTTTTGCCATGCCAGCAGTATACAGTAATTATCATTTCTAGCTATAGCAGTACACTCATGTGCTCATGTGCGCCAGGCGAAGTGCGTACTATATACAACACAAACCCATATGGCAATTCCTTATCCTTAAAGTGACAGCCTACAGCACCATCAGATTTCTAGAGCTTTCTAAGCAGTGTAAAGAAATCTTTCTTAAACTTTTCACCATCAATTTTTGTAGCAACGCTTATGTTTGGAGTTATATCTGCGCAACGTCGCCTATCAGCAACTGTCATACCAAGAGTGTGCTCACCACGTGTTTCGACTTGAATATTCATGTCATCGACTACAAACGCAGATGGATTCACTATGTAATATGCTGCAAGAGGGTCGTACATGAGTGCGCCTGAAGTTTTCTCAAATTTTTGTATCCCCTTGATGTATGGCATCATCATTCCAAGCACAGGTCCATATAAGATATGCTCTTTGAGTTCATCAAAATTTTCTAGTGATAAGTAGATGTCATTACACGCATCAAGTGGAACAAGAGTCTTTTTAACCTTGGAGTTAAAAATAATGTCAGCCGCTTCTGGGTCAACAAAGATGTTGAATTCAGAAGTTCGGCTCTTGTTTCCTGGGACGTTAATTGCTCCACCCATAATAACAACCTCTTTTACTAGTAAAGGTAATTTTGCATCCTGAAGAAAGGCTTTAGCAAGATTAGTACAGGGACCAAGCATTACTATTGTAATTTCATTTGGATACGTGCTTATGAGTTCAACTATTCTTTCAACAGCATCACCTAATAGGGGTTCTTTTTTAGTACCTCAGCCCCATCTAGTCCACTTTTTCCATGAACATCAGCTTTTACCAAAGGTCTGCTAAGAGGCTTCTCTGACCCAGAGTGTAGTTGTACATCACTACTGATTAAGTCTAGTACGTAGCGAGCATTATTTGTCGTGTTTTGTATGTCACTATTTCCAGCAACAGTGGTTATAGCCAGGATCTCAATATGCTCACAGCCATGCATAAGCATAATTGCTAACGCATCATCATGCCCAGGATCTGTATCGATAATTATTTTTTGTTTTGTTTGCATAGTATTTTTTATTATTAAAAATATGGGAGGGTACACCCCTCCCATATCTCAAAGCTTACGAAGTAGCCCTGGTTTCCAGTAACCCAACTCATATGAGTACCAGTGTCCTTCTGCATACGCCGCTTGTTTAGTCTCACGTATCATGAATCTGTTTGCTATGGCGTCTGTGTGATGAACCTCATCTGATAGTTCGTGCTCACAATACAGAACAGTCTTCCAGCCAAGGGTCTTGGCAGTATCAAGATTTTGAATGTTGTCGTCAATCAAGATGTGTTCTGTATAGTCAGGAAATCGTTTTGTCACCGTCTTGAAAGCAAGCACATGAGGTTTTAGGTGAAAGTTCATCTCCTTCATCCCAATAATGCCTTTAAAACAGTTACTAATGCCCATATGATCCAAGACTCGTTTTGCATACTCAGAAGGATTGTTGGTGAGAACAATTTTGTCCCCAGATATTGCTTGAAGAGCATTCCTTTTCTCCAAACAGTTTCTAGGAACTCCACATGCATCAAGATCTATTTGCATGTACGTCTGTTCTACAATCTCTTGGAAATCAGCTCCAAACTCTTTCATGACTGCAACAATAGAAAAATCAGTTACGTACTTGATTTTAAGTTGCGTAATCATTTCAACGACTTTAGATTCATGTATTCTGAATTCCTTAGAAACATATCTATTAAAGATAATTTGAAACTGCTTAGAAGCTCCAGCGTCCCGGTACAAAGTACCGTCATTGTCAAACACCCACAGAAACATAAGGCTACTCCTTTTGGTTGGTAAAGAACTATGTATTTTGCCACATGACAAAACTCGCTCGATATTCATCGAGCGAGTTTTGTTCATAAAAAGAGATACATCAAAATTTTACAGCACAAAACCCGACCGACGAAATTGTCGGTTGTGCCACCATGTTGTATGGAATTGTGTTGCAAGACTTTGTATTTGCATTAATTAAATTGTATCAGTAGGTACAAATGTGTCAATACTCAACATAAATTTGAACTGTTAACTATCTACGCAAAATGAACCCTATTTAGGACTCATTTTGCTCATCACTAACCATAAGGATTGTATGATCGTGTTCGATAATACAGCTAGCTAAGAGTTTAGTGTTAGTTATGATTTTTTTCCAAGTAACTGCTGAGTGTTTGATCAACCAAGGAAAGTACTTCCTTGGTTGCCAAATTGTATTCATATAAAAGTTTATTAGCCTCAGTAACTTTGGCAACTGTGTAATCATGTAACTTCCGAGCAGTATGGAACTGCTCATTATCAAGGGTTCTATTGTGTGTTGGTCCACCAAGTAACTTACGATGAGTACTGGCATCTGTAACTTGTAAATAAAATTCGAACAAAATAACTCTATCATCCCATTTTATGTATTTTGGTAAGACGTGGTTACCGTCGATTATCCAATGTTGCTTTTCTGTACTGGAAAAATCAATAATCTGATTTATTGAACTCGAAATTGGAGCTACTTGTTTTTCATATAATTCAGCGACTTGATTCCGAGATGATTCTTCACTTAAAAAGGTGTGAAGGTTGTACGTGTGTGCATATAAATAAGGATTACTTTCCTTGCTTACATACTCACGTAAAATTGATCGAATAATTCCAGTAGGAAGCACATTGATGTTCTTAAAATAATTCGTAATTTCTTTAGCAAGTGTACTTTTCCCTGTACCGGCATAGCCTCCTATTAAAAACACGACAGGCTTTGAGACCTCCCCTTGTTCCCATAGCTCGTTGTATCTTACTATAGCCGGGTACTTTTCTAGAGTATTATCCATATACAGACTATACCAGTATGAAATACTATTTCAATGCTTAGGTGTCAGGAATTTCGGGCATTTCTCCGAAAAGTGAGAAAGAGTATACGAGTTTACTTCTAAAAAACGTTCAAGAAAGTTTGTCCGTACAGGGCGTAAGCAGAGCTTTCTGACTGCGTTCACTAAGAATGAACTAATATCAAGGATTACCCTTGATATTACGTTAATGTCAAGGGTTACCCTGGACACTATTTTTCTAGAAAATCAATAAAGTTTTTTTGTAAATCTGGATGTACATGCACGTCAGGCTCATCAATTAACAGGACTTTATGTTCCACATCCGTCTGCAGATGCATTGTGATAATGCAATCAAGGCCCAGCGAAAACATTTCTTTTTCCCCAGAGCTTAAATGTTCAAAAGCAATTATTTCGTCATTATCTTTTCGTTTTATAACAAGATTTGTCTCGGACTTGTCTATGTAATATTTTACTGGAATCAACATGCTCAAATCAGAAATAGCGTCTACCACAATTTGACCGACTTCTTCTGGTCGGTGTAAAGCTTGGTTCGCTAGCAGTCTTTCAAATCCTGAAGATACTATGTGACGAAACTGCCTGTTTTCGTTCTCCAGATTACTAGATGCCATGAAGTTTGGGTCGTTACTAATGTTTGTGCCGATATTTCCATCCGTCTTATAGACACCACCTCTCTCTGGGCTAGTTTTTTGAAAAAGTACATTTTGGGCAATTGGCATATTAGACTCAGGCATAGGCACAGTCATTATGATTTTCCTTTTGGATGCAATATTTTTCAAGAGACTAGACTTACCACATCCGTTTTTTCCAAAGACAATGTTTATGCGATTGAGTCCTGTGACTGACCAGCTCGTGTCTGTATCATTAACCTGTAGCCATTGAGGTTTTTGAATATTGGTGATTTCTTTAAGTAAAGCCATGTTTATAGTTAGTATGCCCTTACAAAAAGGCTTTGTAAACTTATTTATGTTTCTTTTCTTGCTATGCGTCAAAAGCTAATTAGCCAAACCTCCCAGTGTCACCTCAATTTTATGATTTTCTCGTTTGATTATCTTTCTTTGTAAGGTATTAACGTGTATACCTTCTTGATAGTGAGCATACTAGTAAGTTTCGATTGTATTAGGTGCCACTATATCTCCTGAACCAGAAGACACAATTTGAGAGCTAGAGACAACTTCATAGGTATAGTTTGTTATAGCCGCTTCAGAGGCAAAAATGGGCACTGGGCCGGTGTTTACATCAATGTGTACAGAATCACCAAGACCTGGTCCAATCGGTGCAGTTGCGCCAAAATCTCCCTTACCAAGGGTGCTACCGTTTTCTTTATGTAGTTTTATTTCTACTTCACCACTAAAGGGTTTGTCGTCATTGTTTCTGATGTCGAAGAAGTAGCGGTATTTGCCTTCAACTTTTTTCACTGTTTGGTTTATCACAACTATATCTCTTTGTTCAACAGCGACATCGGATTGCTGTGCAACTGGGGCAGGACTATGATTAATGTCACTCCACATAATTGAGCCCCATAACCACGCAACGAAGAGCAGAAGAAGAATGCTTAAAACCGGTCGTTTTTTAATTGAGTTGATGAGGTTTTCTTTTTCGTCCATTTTGAATGAATCCATAGAAGTTACTTAGATTAGTAATCTGGAAGCCGAACACAAAAAGCCCGCTACCAGGAGAGCCGAAGCTCCTACATAAGTTTCCCTATGCAACGAAGAGTACGCCCTGATAACGGGTTGTTTGTACTCTTCGATTTGCGACCATGCCACTGAAATATCAATAGTTTAGGCCTTTTTTGTTTTTGGGTCTTTACATTATGACATTTTGTCGACAAAATAGCATCATGGAAGCCATAGAAAAAATTGAGTGTGTGAGAAAAGGACTCAGAGAAACTTTTACCTTGGGTGTTGAAATGAATAAAGGATACGACCGAGGTACAGATACATTTAGATTCTATTCAAAATGTCTTGAAGATGATTTTGCAGAACGAGTAGGGGTGCCTAGCTCACAAATACAAGGAGTCCTAGATATTTTGGTGAAAGAAGGTTTTATAAATGATTATAAGTACGAGCCTATTTATTCTAGCACCCAAGGCACATCGACCAGTGAGTTTGTGGGATCGGTGTTTTGTCTACATTTTCCACTTTCTTTTAATGAAAAAACTAAAATTGTTGCTGAAATAACATTTGACCCTCAGTCTCGTGAAGTTTTTTATAACGGACAGAGAATAGCTCGACCAAACTTTGAAAGTATCAATTATCAGTTTATTGAGTATGTGACTAAAAATCCAAACATAACTCACACAAAAGATATTCTCATGAAAGAAGTTGATGGTTACAATGGACCAAATCAGATTCTGAGTGATTTAAACTTTAAAGGTTCATTAAGAAAAATGTTTTTCTCCGGTGCGTCAGTAGATGGTGTTTACTTTAGGAATCCAATAACGCGAGAAGACTTACAAAAACTCAAAATAAATCTCAATGAGATTAAAGCAGATATGAAATAGTAGGAAGTAATAGGAACTAACAGGACTGAAAGATAAATATGACTGTCGACATCTAGGCTTAACTCATAAGCCTGTTTATGTTGACAAAGGAAAGCATAAAAGAATACAAGAAGATTTTCACAGACAACTGTGAGGTTGATCTTACTGACAGTGAGGCACAGCGAAGTGCTGAGCTTTTGGTTGGGCTTTATGAAGCTGTATTTAAAAATGTAAATAATAACTATGAAAAAGAGAACTACAAACCAGATTAGAGTTAGTAAAGAATGGTCACCACATATTCGTCAAATGGCTAGATATCATAAGACCACCATGTCAAAGGCAATGGATATCATGTGTAAGCAACATTTTCAGAACTTTAACTACTTTGCTGAGTACATAAGTTAATTACCCGTAATGCACATTATGGGCAATTTAGCACATTAGAGACAATCCTTATATAACGCTATTTATAAAGACATTATAAAGTAGTGTCGACAATAAGCACTGTTAAAATGCACATTAGAGACCCCCCCGTGGGTAGCAAGCGAGTCAAAAAGTGATTTTTGAGGCACAATTAAAATGAGTAACGAACATGAAAAATCAAGAAATAAAATATGTAGTATACGCCCGTAAGTCTTCAGAACAAGATGATAAGCAAGCTGCCTCAATAGATTCTCAAAAAAATGAATTGATAGAAGTTGCCAAACGCGACAATATTAAAGTAGATTTAGTACTTGAGGAGTCACACTCAGCCAAAGACCCTGGAAGGCCAGTATTCAACAAGTTAGTTGAAATGATCCGCAGTGGAGAAGTAAACTCTTTGTTGGTTTGGCATCCAAATCGCCTTTCAAGGAATATTTCTGACCTGGCGGTGCTTGATGAACTTATGAAAAGCAATTTGCTTATCGAGATACGTACACCATCACAAATCTTCCGTAACAATATTCCAATGGAAATGTTCTTTCTGCTGTTCTCGATTGGACAGGCAAAGCTTGAGAACGACAACAAGGGTGTTGATGTAAAGCGTGGTCTACGAGCAAAAGTTGAAATGGGTATTTATCCTTCCCAAGCTCCATTCGGGTACAGGAATGATAAGTATGCTGAGAAAGGAAATAAGGAAATATTTCCAGATGAAGAATGTTTCAAGAAAGTTCGTAAACTATTCGATTGGATGCTTTCTGGTAAATACACACCTCCACAGATTCTTGAAATGGCTCATCAAAAATTGGCACTGAGGTCAAAGAATGGGAAGAAGGTATCTCGAAGTGCTATATACCATATTTTTCATAATCCATTTTATTATGGAGAGTTTGAGTATCCTTCTGGTTCAGGTAACTGGTACAAAGGAATCCATAAACCAATGATTACAAAAGCAGAGTATGACAGAATCCAGATAATGTTTTTCAAAAACAGAGCCCCAAACTCTAAGAAGAAAAGTGCAGGAACATTTAAGTTCAGGGGTATTGTTTACTGTGGAGAATGCGGAGCAATGGTGACAGCTGAAGAAAAGTTTAAGAGACCTAAGAATGGAAAAGTTCACAGATACATTTATTATCATTGTACTAAACGTAAAGACCCGAATTGTAAACAAGGTTCAATCCGTGAAGAAAAACTTGGAGAACTTCTCTTTTCGGTACTTGATGAAATAGTAATACCAAAAGAGTTGCACAACTGGGTAATCAAAGAACTGAAAAAGAAGCATGAAGTTGAAATACACGAACGTGGTGCACAGCTGGGTGCGCATAGGAGGCGGTACGACTCATCCGTACAGAAGCTTGACAATCTGATAAGAATGCGAGCTAATGAAGAACTAACAGAAGATGAGTTTAAGACTGCTAAAGAGGCTTCAGTGGCTGAAAAGAGCCATCTTAAAGGCATGTTAGATGATGTTGATGGGAGAGTTGATAGCTGGATTAAGATTGCAGAAAATTGTTTCAGCTTTGCAAAAGAAGCAAAATCTGCCTTTGAGAATGGGGGGTTAGAGACCAAGATTAATATCTTTTCCACCTTAAGTTCGAACCTCACGCTGCAAGACAACAAACTGTCTATTTCATGGGCTATTCCGTTTGATGTAATAAAAAAGATGGTTAAAGAAGAAAAAGCGATTTCTAACAGGTTAGAACCACAAAAAACCCTAGTGACACAAGGTCAAAAGGGCGATTTGTACACTACTAGTTCTATTATGCTCCGCATGTTGGACGAACTTCGAAACTGTTATGAGGAAGATCTGGTTTCAGTGTAACGCTTCAGTAAGTCAATTCCGCTTTCATATTTAATAAAAATACGATCTAAGGTTTCTTCGTCGTGGCAGTTTTCTTTAACTGACTCATGGAACTGGTCGGATGTAATAGTTACATCTCCATTTTCAAAGGCTTCTATCACAAAATCCCAAAATCGATCCATATCGTTTGGGTGACCGATTGTCCCCCAATTTGCTAAAGATGAAAATTTTGTGAGTGATGTATGTGTGTCTTCATTCATATTTATTTCAGTTTTTCTAGTAACTCATCATAGCTTTCTAGCAGTTCAGTTTTGGGTGACCACTGTATATTCTGGTCATCTCTACTTTTCCTTGGGACTACGTGAAGAGGAACACGCAGAGCTTGATCGGTGTAGAGAGAACCAGTCTCTTCAATACGTCGACCTCATTAGTGCCCCTAAACAATTACTAGGAATCACAAGAGATATCTTGTGTTAATCTAAATACATATGGAACCTACAAATAAACTAAGTTATGTGAAGAAAGTGATTATTGGTCTGGTGCTCATGGCTTCGGTTATCACCATCTGGGATCAGGTGCAGTATGTACTAGGGATTGGGTGGGCCAGCGATCTTGAGAGTGAAGTGTACGCAGACGACGATCTGTACGGAAATAGCTACGTGGGGGATGGATGTACAGTAGCTGGTGTGCAGTTCCATGGTGATTTATATACGTACTACGACCCAGAACTACAAAGTACCGATGACATAGCTTCTTCTGAGGATATCTCATACTACCTTAGCTTGGCGGAGGACACTCCAAATATTGAAGTGATACTCTTGGAGATTGACTCATACGGAGGAACGCCTGTAGCTTCTCAAGAGCTTGCTGATACGCTTCAGACGTATGTAACGAAGCCTGTTGTGGTTCAAATCCGTCAGTCGGGACTTTCAGGCGCATACTGGGTTGCTTCAGCAGGTGACTATATCTTTGCATCAGCCCTGTCTGACATAGGGAGCATTGGTGTAACTATGTCATATCTTGATGAGAGTAAGCTTAATGAGAAAGATGGTTATACATACAACCAAATAAGCTCAGGAAAATTTAAAGACAGTGGAGATCCTCAGAAGGTCCTTACTGCAGAAGAGAAAGCAATTTTCCAGAGAGACGTGGACATCACACATGCAGCATTTGTTACCGCTGTGGCAGTAAATCGCGGTATGGACAGTGAGGCAGTCCGTTCTCTTGCTGATGGTTCGTCAATGATGGGCGAAATGGCACTAGAGAATGGTCTTATTGATGAAGTGGGAGGGTACTATGAGATTCTTGATTATATTGAGGGAGCGTATGGTGTAGATCCGATGGTGTGTTGGTAAGATTGCGTTATAGAAAAGTGCCTAACTAGCTTTTATAAATTGGATAATATCCTTTAAAATGCTAATGTTTTTAAATACAATGGTTCCATTAGTCTTGCTAACTGGATCCTCTGTTTCTTTTTTTTACTAAATCAAAAACTAAAATAATGTCTTTGTCTGGTGAGTAACAAGGAAGTTGCTCGAAGTGTGGTTCAGAATTAGTAGAAAGAAACGGCCGTAAAGGACGTTTCGTTGGGTGTAACTCATTCTCTAAGTGTCGATACATAACTGAAATTTAATATTTTTTAGATACCTTACTTTATATCATATGATGACTTTCTTACTAATAGCACTCTTGGTTGGTTCAGTTATAGGCATATGGGCTCTTTTGGAACGCACGAATGAATTAAGTTCATCTATTCTAGAGAGTGAATCAGAATACAGGCAGGCAATAGTTGATTTCGAGAAGCTGTATAGTGGTGAAATTTATGTGTCTAATCACTCAGATCAACAATGGCGAAATAAATACAAATACCTTGACGATAAAATTCAAGGACACACTGGCTTCTTTTTCAATGAACACGTTAAAGAGTTGCTGAACGATTTTAGGATATGTTTCTGTACTGATGAAGGTACACGTAGGGAATTTAACGAAGAATTTGTCAAGAAACAAAAGAACATAAAGAAAGACCTATTCGACTCTTTAATGGACTACCCTTTGGATGACCAGCAAAGAACGGCAATTTTACATGATGAAGACAATACTCTTGTGATTGCTGGAGCTGGAACAGGGAAGACTACAACAATCATGGGAAAGATTACGTATATTTTGGATAACAACCTAGCCTCCGAGGAGGAAATTCTCTTAATATCCTTCAGCAAAACCGCTGTCGGGGACATGCGTAAAGATCTAAAAAAAATAAAAATTGGTGATGGTGTCACAGTTAAAACCTTCAATGCTTTTGGATATGGAATCATCGGGGAGGTTGAAGGTAATAAACCTGACCTTCTTTTTGGAGGTGCTACAAACGCAGATGTAAAAGCTAAAGATCTGCTTACTAAAGCAATGTATGACAAAAATATAGATAAGAACCTTAGAGTGATGGTAGCCAGCTTCTTTCTCTATTACATTTATCCTCAACCAGACCTTAAGTCTTTCGACACTTTAGATGAATACTATTCATATGTTAAATCAGTAAAGCTCGTAACTTTCCAGGGTGATATAGTGAAAAGTTTTGAAGAGTTAAAAATTGCTAACTTTCTGTACCTACACAACATTGAGTATGTGTACGAGCATACATTCGATAAAAGTATAAAAAGTACAAGATTTACATCTTACAAACCAGATTTCTTCTTGTCTCAGTACAACATTACTATTGAACACTTTGGAATAAATAAAGATGGTAGTGTGCCTGCATTCTTCAATAGCGACAACGGTGTCGCCGCCACCAAGAGATATCAAGAAAAAATGGAGTATGCTCGTAATGTGCATAAGGAATATGGCAGAACACTCATCGAGTCTTATTCATACGAAGAAAGGTCTGGAGACTTACTGGGAAATCTGAAGCAAAACCTTGAAAATGTTGGGGTGCAAATGGAGCAGCGTCCTCTTGATGAAATATTACATAAAATAATGGTTGGGAAAACATTTTCTCCCTTTATAGATTTAGTGTATACATTCCTTACCTTAGTAAAGTCAAACAGTGTATCTGTTGAGAGTTTAAGGGAAATGGCGAACGAACAGGGTGATAAGAGAGTTATAACATTTATAGAAATATTTGTATATTTGTTCGGAGCTTATGAATCATATCTGGCAGACAATAATGAAATAGATTTTAATGACATGATTATTAAAGCTACAAAGTATATTGAGTCTGGTCAGTTCAAACATCCATATAAGTACATTCTTGTTGATGAGTTTCAAGATATGTCTGTCGGCCGATACGGCATACTCAAAGCGTTGCGGGATCAAAATGAGGGATCAAAGCTGTTTTGTGTAGGTGACGACTGGCAGTCTATTTTCCGGTTTACAGGTAGTGACATCTCTATAACAACTTCTTTCTCTGAGTATTTTGGGCATACATATCATGGCAGGCTAGAATCAACCCACCGCTTTAATAATAAAATACTTGATTATTCAAGCGATTTCATTCAAAAAAATCCAGCTCAATTAAAAAAGAGTCTCAAGGCCGATTCCCAAGTGGACGAGTTTTACAATGCCTTAGACTTTAGGACATATAAAGGTGGTTTGGGTTCATCTCCAGATCAAGAAATAATAAACCTATTGGAAGAAATACAAGATAGAGTTAAACCAGAACAAAAAAAGAAGTCTTCTGTATTGCTGCTAGGACGATATAATCATAATAGGCCTGACAGACTAAGTGAAATAAAGGCAAGGTTTAGTAAGGTGCTGGAGATAGAGTTTTTAACCGTCCATAAGGCCAAAGGAGCCACTCGTGACTATAGTATTCTCATTGATGTAAATGATGGGCAGTTTGGATTTCCTTCAGAAATTGTTGATGATCCTCTGGTGCAACTTGTTTTGCGCAAAGGGGACGACTTCAAAAATTCTGAGGAACGAAGGTTGTTCTATGTTGCGATAACAAGAGCTAGAAATGCAAATTATATAATTACGCAAGAGGGAGGTGAATCTAAATTTGTAAAGGAGCTGCAAAAGAATGAGTCTAGAATCTTACAGCTGGAAGCGAAAAAAGAGTGTCCCCAATGTCATGGTGAATTAGTTGAAAGACAGAGTAAGCATGGTGCTTTCTACGGCTGTAAGAACTATCCTTTGTGTGATTACACCCAGCCACAGCCTAAGGTTAAGTAAATTGGATAATAACCATTAAAATGATATTCTTAATTTATGAAACTCCCCAACATCATAGATAATCAACGAAAGATATTTTTAGATACATTCTTGCAAGTAGCTCCTGATCATAAGTATCTTTCAGTAGCGACTGGATACTGGGATATCGAGGGTATGAGGCTAGTCATTGAGTCCATAAAAGACTTTGAGAAAGTAAGGATCCTCATAGGGCGTGAACCTTTGCTGAAAAGAGATAATAAGTCTGGAATTGAACTGCCAGAACCAGATTATCCAGATCAGGATTTTTTTGATGATCTTCAAAGGATAAGTCCTTCTCCTGAACTAAAGCAAGTTGTGATTAAGATGAAGGAGCTTATCAATAGTGGGCAACTCGAGGTAAAGGTGTATAGACGAACATTTTTACATGCTAAGTGCTACATTTTTGGCGACGAAGCCTCAGATAACGCTGTAGGAATCATCGGGTCGTCTAACTTTACTAGGAACGGAATGACTACCAACCTTGAGCTCAGCGCACTAGAGTCGGACGTTAGAGTTGTAGCCTTCGAGCCAAAATCAGAGAAACAAGAAGTGGGGCACCTTTTTTGGTTTAATCATATGTGGAATGATGAACTTACTGAAGATTGGACAGGTGAATTTTCTGAGCTCATTGGTACTTCAAAGCATGGGGATACATTATTTTCTCCTAGAGAACTTTACCTTCGTACTCTAATGGAAGTATATAAAAGTAAGATTGATGCCGAAAAGCAAGAGATAGTTGCGACTAAATCTAAAACTTTATTTGATTTCCAGCAAAGCAACGTCAAGAACCTAACTCGAATACTTGATGAATATGGAGTCGCTATGTTGGCTGACTCAGTGGGGTTAGGTAAGACTATAAGTGCTATTGGAGTCATTAAGCAGTATCCGAATCAAAGAGTTGTGGTCGTCGCTCCAAAGACCCTGGTTGGGCATTGGGAAACTGAGCTGGCTGAAGAAGGAATCCATAACGCCAGGGTAATTTCTCTACAGAATAAAAATGAGATGCAAAATCAGATGGATGTTGATAGGTTTGCTCCAGTTGGGCTTTTTGTAATAGATGAGTCTCATAACCTTCGCTCTCACAATAGTGTGCGGTATGAGTTGCTTGCAGACTGGATAGCGAGTGAATATAATGAGTCATCTAGGGTGTTGTTAGCAACAGCTACGCCAATTAATAACTCTCTTACTGATTTAACTAACCAGATTCTCCTTGGAGCAAGAGGTGATCAGGATATTTTTACCATTGCAGTTAAATCCTCCTACGACGACAAGATAGTGAATCGTTCCTTTTACGAAGCTATAGATAATATTCGAAAGCGTATTCAGCAAAATATTGCTCAAGGAAAAGAGGATCTAACAGAAATTTATGAAGAAGCTCGGATGACTATTGATCCAATCATTCGAAACTTTGTTGTGCGTAATACACGACAGTCAATTAAAGAGATTAAATTACCTGATGGCACTATTGAAAAGTTCCCAGAGGTAAAGATTAAGAATACAAAATACCCACAACCACGTGACTTATTTGATATTTCTGATGCATACGAAGCAACGTCATTACTGCCTGTAGAGCTGTTGGCTGAAACAATGGACACACTTCTGCACCCCCTTCGTCAACTCGGTCGATTCAGTGACCATGAAGCTACTCCTCCAGCTTCACCTAGTAGTACTTATAAATTGTATCAATTAATTCTCTCCCTCTCGTTTGTTCCATACCGTTGGCGGATGTATGACTTCCAATATTATGGTAAAAGTAAAGACGATATTCGTAGCATGAACATCGTTGCTACAGAAAAACGAAGACTTAACATGCAACTGAGTCTCTATGGAATCATGAGAACTTTGTTTCTCAAACGTCTTGAGTCCTCTGTATCAGCTATTGAAGTATCGATGGGACGGTATAAAGAACGTTTACAGATTTTTGAAAGAGCATTAGTCGAAAGAAACATAATCATTAACCTCTCAGACATAGATGACATCCTTGATGAGTATGATGTGGATGATGGTGAACAAAAAGAGTTTAATGAGGCAGAACTCCGGGAAAAATCAGAAGTAAAAGCCCAAGAAGTGTCTGATAATTATAAAGTAGCTGAGTTGAAGGAAGATATAGCGGCTGAAATAGCTTTAATTGATGAAATCCTCGCCCACCTTTCAATCCTGAAAGAAAATGATTCTAAGATTGTTATTCTTAAAAATAGACTGCTCAAGGACTATCAAGAAAACCCACAACAAAAGATTCTCATCTTTTCATTCTTTGCTGACACAATTCAGTATATTAATGATTCAATTAGTACAGATGATCGTTTCCAGTCCATTTTACCAGTTACTGAATTTGTAAGTGGGCGTGATCGAATGTCTGCTATTAAGTCTGCAAAAAGATTTGCGCCCGTCGCTCAAAAAGCATCTACTGAAGATGTGGAGGAAGGAGAGCTTACTTACTTATTCGCCACAGACGTGCTCTCAGAAGGACAAAACCTGCAAGATGCCGGCCGCCTCATTAACTATGATCTTCACTGGAATCCAGTTAGGATGATTCAGAGAAACGGTCGTATAAACCGTCTTGGAAGCACTTTTACTGAAGTAGAGGTTGAGAATTTTATTCCTGGCGAAGACCTTGAGTCTTTCCTTAATTTAATGAAAAAGATAAATCAAAAGATTGATCTTATTAAGCATACTATTGGAAACGACTCCTCAATCTTTGGAGAAGATACAGATGGACGAAGTTATACAGGAATATATTCAGAGAATACAGAGGAAGCCAATGAGGAATACGGTAAGCTTGAGTCAGAACTCGACGCTTTTGCTGATGATTTGTTCTATAGTGATCTAGTAAAATTTCTAGAAACAGCAACGGAAAAGGAGATTCGCATTATCGAGCGCATTACCCCTGGTACCTGGACGCTTCATAAAGAGAATCTTAGTACGCCAGACGATGTCATTACTCTATCAAAGTTTAAGTTTGAAGAAGGTAAATCAAAGGATGTCTTTTTTGGCAACTCTGCCGAGGCTGACTCAATTGAAGTCATTCCTTCAGTCCTTGCACTGAAAAAGATCCGCACAGAAGATAATGAGAGAAAATTGGATACTGTTAGCGTTAATCGCACTACTCATGAATCTGTACTAAAAGAATATGGCCCTCAGATATCTCGTGATGTATATGATGACGGCTCATTGACTCCGACCAAAGAGAAGGTGCTTGGAGCATCAAATGAATATGGATGGAAAGCTGAAGAGAAGGATAAGTTACGAGCTACTCTCACTACCAGGAACGTGATTCTTGCTCGCAAGGTGGCAAGGCTAGTTAAATCAATAAACAGTAATTTAAATAGCAATGTACCGTCTGAAGTTGAGTATAAAAAACTCAAGAAGCTATTGATTGAACCAACTGAAGCACCAGAGGTGAAGTCAGTGGATCTAATGTTTGGCTTCACTAATCAATAATATGACTATTGAACAAATAGACAGTAAGTTAAAGGAACTCAGTACGACATGTTCAGTCGACCAGGCAAAAGCTCTTGTCGATGCTCTTGTTACTCTTTTAGGTATTAACGAAACAAAGAAAAAAGAGTTGTTAACTCACAGGTCTATCGACCGTGAAGTAACTCGATTTGTCAGTGCCCCAATGCTTCGCAACCAAGCAGCTGCCTATAATATTCCGCATGAGAGTGATGAACCAATCGACCTTAAGCTCTTTTGGGTAAAAAACACTACTAAAGCTAATCTCTCGTGGTTAGTAGCACTTACCCCTAATTACGAGGATGATCCAGTCAATAATGAAAATGCTAATCTTGGTATTGATTTTGTGTTATCTGAGTCATGTGATCGGCTATATATTATTCTTTCATACAAACTAAAACTTCGTGTACTTGAGCTTCATGAAACCCTTTCACATACACAGAAAGAAATCCTTGAGAATTGGATTAAGATTCGTAGAGAACTTGATCCAACCAGTGGTACATACAAAGAACAGCTCAGGGCACATCTTTGGAAGAGTTTTGATTTCGAACCAGTCAACAAGCTTTTTTATAATAAGCTCATTGAACAATTCGATCATCTAGTAGCTCATCTCAAAGAAAATATTCCAGAAGAAGAGGCTAAAATGTTTACAGTTAAGTTGTTTGGGCGGACACTCTTCCTGTGGTTCCTGAAGAAAAAAGAGTTTCTAAACCCTAAGATTAACTACTTTAGAGTAAGCGGGGAAGACGATCAGACTAAGTACTATCGTGATTTTCTCGAACCACTCTTTTTTGAAGTATTGAATTCAGAGATTCGAGGACGGCAGTACCCAGACGAAATAACCCCATTCTTAAACGGAGGACTCTTCGAACCTGTTGACACCGATTTCTATAAAGATTCTGTTTTAACCTTTCCAGAGGGTTTCTTTACTCAGTTCTATGCGTTATTAAATAAATTTAATTTCACAGTTGATGAAGGTACATCAGACTACGAACAGGTAGCGGTAGATCCAGAAATGCTTGGTCGTGTGTTTGAAAATCTTCTAGCTTCTATCAATCCAGAGACTGAGACTAGTGCACGTAAGGCTAAAGGTGCTTTCTATACACCTCGTACAATCGTTGACTACATGTGCGAACAGTCATTGATCGAATATCTTAAAACGCAAATACCTGAGTCTCCGGTGCGTGACCAGCGCATAGAGGAGATGGTAACCATGAAGGAATCTGACTTTCGTGAGCAAGATCACAATAAGCGACGTGATTGGAAGCGTGATCTTGGAAAAGAAAGCGTGATTAGGGCTTTGGACGAATTAAAAGTATTAGACCCTGCTGTAGGTTCAGGGGCTTTTCCTATGGGAATGCTGCAACTTCTGGTAAAGGTCTATTCACGAATTGAAACAACTAATGAAAAAGATCTCGCTGGGCTTAAGCGAAGAATCCTTTCAAGGTCGCTGTATGGAGTGGATATTGATCAAATGGCCATCCAGATTTCCCGCCTGCGAGCCTGGCTCTCTATTTTGGTAGATATGCAAGACTTACGCAGGGTACAACCACTCCCAAACCTAGATTTCAAATTTGTATGTGCCAATACATTAATACCATTAGCTGAAGGAATTCAAGATAATTTGTTTGACGAACATCAATTAAAAGAAGATCTTATCGGTATTCGTGACAAATATTATGAGGCAACAAAGAAGGCAGATAAAAAGAAACTACGAGAGCAATACTTGGAGAAGATCCGTGACGGCGGTCTTTTTGCAGAACTTGAGTCAGAAAGATTGCGTCAGCTGAAGGATTATAATCCGTTTAACTCTTTAAATTCATCAGGATTTTATGACCCGAGCCTAATGCATGGCGTTGAAAAGTTTGAAATAGCTATAGGTAATCCTCCATATTTTGTTTACGAGGGTTGTTCCACTAATGAAATTGCTACACTGAAGAATATATCTCGCTATAAAAAGGCTGAAGGAGGTAAAATGAATGCGTTTAAACTTTTTCTAGCTGCGACACCTGATTTTTTAACAGAGAAAGGAATTACATCGATGATTTTTCAAAACTCATTTCTTGGAGATAATTCAGCAAAAAATATTCGAAAACACTATCTACTAGAGGAAAGGATTCTGCAGATAGATTCCTTCCCTGAAAGAGATGATTCTAAAAAAAGAGTGTTTGAGGGAGTAAAGATGAGTGTGTGTATTTTACTTGCAATAAAGAATAAAAATGAGAATTACAATTTTAATCTTAGGGTCTGGGAAGACCGGGATAAATTAAAGGGCTTTGCAACAACATTTAAAATAAATGATCTTCATTATATTGATCCTGAGTCCTACGTTATACCAATGATTAAGGAAAACGAGAAACAAATCATTAGAACTTTTTTCGGTGGAAATCAGAAGATTGGGGATATATTTCAGTGTTATCAAGGTGAAATTAATATGTCAACACATAAGAATTTACTCACTGGTGATGATAGTCTTCCTGAGGTTATTAAAGGAGCTAAAGTACAAAGGTATCATTTGGTCGATAAGATGAGTCAGGGAGAAATAGAATTTATTGATGAAAAGAATTATCTGAAGAAGAATAAAGGTCCAAAATCAAAGCATCACTTAGTTCAACGAATAGTCATGCAAGGAATAACAGGCGTTGACGAAACTTTAAGAATAAAAGCAACCTTAGTTCAAAAGGGTAAATACTGTGCTCATTCCTGTAACTATATACTCCCAAATGATAATTACGATACTTATTTGCTGTTAGGTATCTTAAATTCATCTATTTTGAATTTTGTTTTTAAAAAAAGTAGTACAAATAGCAATGTTAACTCTTATGAAATTGAGAATATGCCAATACCCAAAATTTCTAAAGAGAACATTTCTTATGCTAATAAAATAAGTTCAGCTGTACAGTCTGTGTTACAGATCAAAAAATTAGACAATAAAAAAGATACTTCAGATTTGGAACACCAAATTAATGAACTAGTGCTGGGACTCTATAGCTTTAGTGAAGGAGAAAAAGAAATTATTAGTAGTTCATAAATTGGAGTAACGACAAATCGAAATTTATTAGCATAATAATTTTTTGTAAACATGAAAAAATTTGTGTCACAATGCTGCCAGACAGCCTTAATAGTAGTTTATGCAAAAAAGGATGTCGAAAAAGATTTCTGGCAGTGTACCAAGTGCCAAAAGGAGACAATGCCGGCCCCGACCATAAATGGATTTATTCCATCAATCTGGCCTAAGATAAAAAAATAAACTTTTACTGAGCCTTAGAGTGTTACCTTGGATCAGTGGTTCTATTCACTACCAGTTCTGTCATCACTACTCTTTAATAGCTTTTAGGTCCAAGAGTTATAAATACAATTTTGAACTCCGTACTGATTCTGCTAAGTATAATTGTATGTTTCTCTTCATCCCTGTTAAGTATCTCCGAAACCTGTTCTCTCATAAATGTCACCATGGTTGACTCTCGAGTATGAGCTTAGTAAAGGACAGGTTCTAAAAAAACACTTGATACTCTTATATTAAGTGTTTTTTTACCCGAGTATGCAAGTCATCTTGTTCGTAGAGCTGAAGCAGGAGCGATAGTACATCAAAAATGTATACCTTTGGTCCATGTACTGGTGGTATGACTAAATATATGATTTTGACACTTCTTGTGATAATAGTACTTTTGTCTGTTTTTTTGTATGAGAGTAAAAAAAGGGAGAAAATGTTTAGAGCAAATTGGATGTTTTGTAGACAGCTACATGATTTAGGGAAAAGTTTACAAACCAAGAAGCAGAGAGACTCTTACACGAAAATAATGAGTGAGGATGTAACGTTAGACCTTATATCTGCTATAGAGAGTGGCGATAGCTCAGCTAAGAATAAGCGTGAAATGCAAGGGATTAAGATAAATGAAACTATCGAAAACGATGAAGTTAGGAAAGTATATAATTCTGCTATGTCGGAATATAGACAAATAAAATCTGATAGTGAACCTCGGAACAATCCTCATTATTTTTAGTGGAAAGTAAGCTAGAGCTCTACTTTCTTAATGTCTTACTTTGCGTATACTCCCAGGTATGTCTTTTTAGTCTTTATGGGACTATAATAGATAGAATAGTATGCAAATTAGAACACTTAGTATTAGAAATTTCAGAGGTATATCTGAGTTGGATTGGAAATCGGATGAACAGTTTTGTTGTATTATCGGCTCAGGAGATAGTGGAAAATCAACGGTTCTTGATGCTGTTGAGGCTGTTTTGTCTTCACGATGGTTCAGTTTCTCAGAAAGTGATTTTTTAGGTTGTGATACCTCGCTGTCTGTAGTAGTAGAAGTGACTATAGGAGAATTGTCCAAACCTCTAAAATCAGATGAACGTTTCGGTTTGTACATAAGAGGGTGGACATCTGAAGGAAAGTTGAGGGATGAACCTGAAGATGATGATGAACCAGTGCTCACAGTTCGTCTAACTGTAGATTCTACCCTAGAGCCTGTGTGGGAATTAGTTTGTGACAGGGTAGAGAATCCTAGAACTTTATCTAATAGAGACAGGTCTCACTTTGGTCTAGTTCGATTAGCTGGTGATGATGCACGGCATCTGGCATGGGGACATGGTTCCGTCCTCTCTAGACTTACTGGTGATAGGGGTGAGGCCTCCGCTTTGCTGGCACAAGCATATAAAACTGCTCGAGATAGTGCTGGACTGGACAAGATACCTTCGCTTAATGAAGCATCCGCAAGTGCAGAAGTTGAGGCTAAAACATTAGGGGCTTACGTTGATGGTAAATATGGACCTGGTTTAGAGCTAGGTCGTTCTGGTATTTCTGCCGGTTCAATAGCCCTACATGATGGTGGTGTACCACTTAGGCTTGCTGGTTTAGGTACTCGCAGATTGGCAACCCTTGCAATCCAACGTTCTGCCATTGCTGAAGGGGCTATTGTACTAATAGACGAGATTGAGCATGGTTTAGAACCACATAGGATTATAGGTGCAATTTCTCAACTTAAAGTTAGTCAATCTAAATCCCTAAAGGAAGGAGAACCAGTTGGGCAGATTTTGATGACTACTCACTCTGATGTTGCTCTTGTTGAGACAGGCTCAGAAGGCTTATTTGTGTGTCAAACAAATAAAACTAATCATAAAACAACACTTGTTTTGCCGGAATCTCCAGAACCAGTTCAGGATTTATTACGTTTCAATCCTAGAGCTTTACTTGCAAGACGAATACTTGTTACAGAAGGATCGACAGAAGTAGGTCTTATGTTGGGATTGCGTGGATATATGGCTGCTGGTCACGGTAACGTGTCTGTTGAACAACTAGGTGTTGCTATTGCTGATGGCAACGGAGAACAGGCTGCTTCACGGTCCATTGTTTTTTCAAAACTCGGTTATGATGTTGCTTTGTTCCGTGACTCAGATACAAAGCTTACTGCTGATGTCTTAGCAAATCTTTCTGCGCAAAACATACCAATTTTTGAATATGAAGGTAGTTTGAACACGGAGCAGGCAATCTTTTGGGCAGCAAACGACGACAGAATTCAAGAGTTACTGGAATATATGCGAGATGAAAGAAGCGATGAGTCAATCAATGGTACTTTACATCCTTTGATAGACGGTTTAGATGTGATGTCTATAGCACAGAATTTTAGTACCTGGGAAGGGGCGTCAAGTCTAAGTGCTGATGAAATCAAGAAGGTTTTAATTGATACTGCGTTGAAACAAAAATGGTTTAAGAATTCACGCATTTCTCGTGAAATTGCACCGATTGTATGGTCGGTTATTACTGATAGTTCAGAAAATTCTATCTCAAAAGTAATTAAAGAAATAGAAGTATGGTTATATGCTTAGCCCTCAAGAAATTTATGGGCTGGGTAACGTTTCAGTGGTGGCTCCTGCTGGATACGGCAAGACCCAAGTGATTGCACAGATTGCAGGATTGGGCAGGCGTACTCTAATTTTGACCCACACTCATGCAGGAGTACATGCGATTAAAGAGCGTTTAAAACGACTTGATATACCAGCTTCATTAGTGAGTGTGGATACAATAGCTGGTTGGTCTATGCGTTATTCTTATGCTTTTCCTTCAGCAGCTCGTCCATCTGAAGGGTTGCCAAGCAACACTGAGGAGTGGAATCAGCTTTATTCTGGAGCACGTGATGCCCTTAACATATCTGCTGTAAGAGAAGTTGTTTTGGCATCTTATGACAGAATTCTAATTGATGAGTACCAGGACTGTACACTATTACAACATAATCTAGCGATTGAATTATCTAACATAGTTCCAACTACTATATTCGGTGATCCTATGCAGGGTATTTTTGAATTTGCAGGTGCTAATTTAAGTTGGGAAGAAGAAATTTATACTCATTTTCCACTTGCAACAGAACTTGAGACTCCTCACCGCTGGACAAGTACAAACCCAGATCTTGGAGCGTGGATATCAGAAGTCAGGGAGAAACTGATGGCTGGGGAGCAAATCGATCTTCAAGACCCACGTATTGATTTTAGGTTGACAGAGAATACTTTCGATATGCCATTCTTGTTTGATAGTATAGATGGGAAAGAGGGAAGTGTTGCAGGAATACACTGTAGTAAAGGAGTTTGTTATAAGTTAGCAAAAGCAACGAGAGGTAGATATCAAGCCATTGAGGAGATTGCTGCTGGTCGGCTACATCAGTTTGCAGAAGAGTGGGATGATGCAGTGGATGGTGATGGGAGAAGAGGATCGGTATCAAGTTTACTGACAGCATCTTTCCATGAACGTGCCCTTGCTGAGGGGGAGAAAATGACATCAGAAGAATTAGCAATCTCAGAAGAGATTCAAATTAATGCTCAGGCACTTGATATGAAAGAATGTTTTGAGTCAGCAAAAAAGTTATTATCACTTTGTCGTGACCATCCAAGATGGAGGCTCTATCGTTCTGGTCTCTGGAGGGATGTGGAGCGTTCTGTTCAAGAACTTTGCATGGGTCGTCATAGCACCATGACTGAGTCTGTGGGGGAAATCAGGCAAAGAACGAGTCATTCAGGGCGTAAACTTCCTGTAAGGACCGCTTCGACACCTCTATTACTTAAGGGTTTGGAATTTGATCATGTCGTAGTTCTAGGCGCAAATCATTTTGTCGGTCAGCGTTCTGCTCAGGCAAAACAATTCTATGTAGCGATTTCTAGGGCCACTCAAACGTTGTCTATATCGTCACCGACAAGATTCTTGCAGTTTGATAAGCCACAAATATAGTAGACATTTATTGTTAGATTCTTATTTTTTGATACTATATTTATACAAATGAACAACTTTAACTCAAGAGTATAGACACTCCCTGCGACACACCTCCGTGTGAAGCTTTATGGAGTAGCTTTTCCATGTTCTGCCCCGTAGCTTAAAGGATAAAGCAAGTGAGTTATATCCACTAGATTGAAGGTCCGAGTCTTCTCATGGGTACAATGATATTGTCGTTTTTTAAAAAGGGGTATATTAAAATAATATTGATATGAAAAAATAAGTACGTCAACCTCTATTATTATAGGTAGTGTAATTATCAGAATTTTTACATTGATTGGTTTATCGGATGATTCATTAGGTTCGGATACTGTAATACAGGTACAACAAGCATCTTTATATAAATTAAGTTCAGCTCAGAAGTCAGAGATGGTGACGGATCAGCGTGTGAAACTTTGCCCTAAATTCATAACTGCATGAAAATAATACACAGTCTCATAATTTTAGTACTTATGATGACGCCATTAGTCATGTTGCTCATCCAGGTAGGACTGCTTCGGATGGGTGTCATTACTACAGAACAAACTGTTCTGATTGGGGAGTATCATATGACGTGAGACATGGTCACAATAGTAATACGGTTATTAGTTATTCAAAAAACACAAATAAAAGTAGTGACGGGTCGGTGGGGTTGGTTTTGTGGGATATTTCGCCTTAGCTGGAAGGGGAAAATGATAGTGGTGGTATAATCAATTTATGAAAAATTTATTACTTTTTTACGCTTGTGAAGATTACTTTATAAAATTAAAGGTAGATGCATGGTGGGCTAGGGGCTTGGACTCTGTCTACAGACTTGCAGTTTTACTCTATATTACATATTTCATTAGCCTTTTTGTGACGACAGACACGTCTACGTATGAGTTATTTGACTTTTTTTATTCATTCGTTGCCCTGACAACCGTGCTTGCAGGTGGAATTTTAGGCTACTACGTCCTAAGAAGTGCTGTCATTTATGTTGTATATGGGAGGAAAACCATTGGCAGCAAAACTCGTAGTATTAATGAATATGCAATTACTCATGTAGTAGTTTATTTGTTGATAGTGAGCACTATTTGGGCACTCATGGGACCTTAAGATTTAATGAAAGTCATTATATTTGTTTTGATTAAATATCAATTAAACTTGTTCTAATATCTCCCTACACAACGAATATTGGAATCAATTACTGACTTTAGGTGAATTTGGGTAAATAATTAAATAAAAAGCCATGGATATAAATTTTTTAGAAATATCGGATATAGGTGATTGGTTAAACAACAATCAGGGTATTCTTTCTGTGATAATTTTCACATTGACTTTATTAATAGCCTGGGGTGCAGGTATTTTCAAGTGGGTTGGAAGTCAGGTCTCGAAGAGAGAAAGAGCAAGTAAAATAATTTGTGTCTGGAGTCTATTTCCAGATAAAGAAGATAAAGATTTTTTTATTTTCAAATTTGCACCACGTTTCCAAAACAAGACTGACGAGACTATAAGAGACTTTTGGATAAATTTCTCATCTTCAGGTTTTGGTTTGACTCTGAGTGAGACTCCTCAGATGTCTCTCTTTGAAGGATGGAATCATAGAGGTGATTCTTTACAGCTAATATTAAAAGAAAATTATAGATTTGCTCCTCAGCATTTTATTGAACCATTTGAAATTACTATTAAGCTTCGAAAAGAACTACCTAAACATGATGCCTGGTTATACATATCTTATGGAGTTCCAGATGCTAAAAAAATAGAACTTAACTATCACTTGAATTACTCTGAGCTAAAGTTTTTTGTTCACAGTTCTGACTGTTCAGGTCAAAAATTCCTTAAATATATCGGAGCAACGGGTGACGGTTATGTGAAGACAAGATTATTTCGATTTTTTATTAAGTAATACAGTCCAGAATAGTTCTAACACTGTCCCTTACAGCTGTCAGTAATGTTTTTTGAGTTACTTCTAGTAAAGAAGCGTCATAAATCGCTCTCAAAGGCCTGCATGGCAGAAACGATGAATCCTTCATGCCAGACGTCTGCGATTGATTTAACCTGCTTTTCAGCCCATTCAGGGTCATGTTTGAACATGGAGTAGAATTTTGGGAAGTATTTGACTTCAAACACCTCACCATCGACTATAAAAGTATCTTTTTCTTGCATATATTTAGATTTTAGAACCAGACAACGCTCCCTTCATCTTCCTCAATAGTCCCTCCATTGCATTTTGGACACTGGTCATCTTCATTAAGAAAATTAGATTTGTTACAGTCTGGACACATGTAAGCAACTTCCTTGCCCTTATCTTGTGAAATTAACACTACATAACGGCAATTCAAACACATTTCACCGTTGAAAAATCCATCTGCGAGATCGGGATCAACAGGAAGAATCATTCGTATTTTTTCTCCTGTTTCTTCGTCAATTTCATAAGGCATGTTGAACTGCAGGCTATAAGACAGGTCGCATTTTGTGCATTGGTATCTTGATATAGTACTCATAATTTAAATGCGATAATCATCGGCCGCTCTCTCCTGGATGTAGTCATATTTATTTAACCCAGTAGAACTACTTGGTAATATTTTATATAAAAGACCAGTTAGTCCTATCAATAGGCAAGCTATTAACACATATTTTAAAATTAGTAAACTTTTTGTGTATAGTCGAGTAAGCATACTTGATGGCTGGTAGCTTGAAGGATAGTCAATTTCTTCATTTGTGCTAGCGCTAGATTGTAAGACCTTCTCCCTATTTTTTTCTACAACACGTTCTGCTGTTGCTATGTCTTCCTTAATATCGTTTGGTCTAGTGTTGGGATGCTTCAGCTTCAAACTGGCTCTGTTTGTTGCATTTTCCCTCATTGCTTCTAGAGCAAGATTTTTCAATCGTTCAATGTCTTCTTTCTTGATTTTCGTACTCATAATTTTGATCGGTTTTACTCAGTAGTCATACAAAAAGCCCACCACATGGGCGATAGCTAGGCTACCCACTGCTAGTTTCCCAACAGGACCGATCAAAGTGCTCCCCTATGGCGGGTTCTTCATCTTTGATCGGTTTTAAACCATGCCGCCATAAATGCCGGGTTAGGTCTTTGGATTATTATTAAATTGTGCTTTGATTATAGCATTGTCGACAAAATATAAAACAATTGATCAGATTGCTGTGAGGAACAGACTAAGAAGCGAAAGCAGTAAGAACATTGAAGATACGATGCTTTTGCTGAAGGAGTGTAAGAATTATGTGGATTTAGACAAATCACATGCACACGCTACATTCCTTTTTCCTCTGGAATCAAATACTCGGTCTGGCTACACAAGAGAAAGTATGGAACATCTTGTGTGGATTTTGAATTCTATTCATACAGCAATTATTCAAAACAAAGTTGACTTAACTAATGGTATTTTGTCGGTGTCTAAGGGTACAGGTAAATTTAAAATTGATAACCAGGACCTAAAGTTGCCTTCTATGTATCCTTATGATGATGTAATAAAAAGCCTCAGTAACCTTCTTGTTCAGCGGTCAAACAGAATACAAAGTGGAGAAATAATACATTTAAACCTGAATAAAACCAGGGGGCTAGTTTTAGTTAAGAAACCTGAATATTCTTATAGGTTAATAGGAAAAAGATACGATTTGATGAACATATTAGCTAGAGGAAATTTCTATAGAACTGCAGCTTTAACTGACCTACTTACTGATGGAGATACAGAATATGGGGTACCGCATGCTGTAAGAGAAATAAGGAAAGCTTGCAAAGAGAACCTGCACCTCATCGATGATGTAGTCATTTCACGATGGGGAGATGGATACGGTATTGATTGGGAAAAATACAGTATAAACTAAAACTGTAACTAACAACGAGGCTAGTAACCTCGTTTTTTTAATGATTAAAACTACCCCATAACTACCTCAGACATTTAGTAGCCTTGTTGTATGGAGTTAAGTAAGGAAGCAAAAAATGAGTTGAAGGAAATTCTTTCTATCAACTTACCAAAACAACAACTCGATCAACTTACTGAAAGTAATTTGAATGAACTTGGTGTAGTGCTTCTAAAACTTACCTCTGTAGTGCTTAAGCACTAAAACCTGCATGAGCCTTAGACAGCCTCAAAAAACGTGTCTATTGTTCGTAATCAGAATAAATCCCCTGAAATAGTGTCAACTTCTGTTTCAGGGGCTCCCATCTGATTATGAAAGAACTAAGCAGACAATAATTTATATATGGAGATATATAACTGCTAGTTAAATAAAGGTGCAGTACATAACGGATGGGAGTAAAAAAAGTTGTATTTATTAAATGTTAACAAAATAGCTATGGATGAAAAATCTCAGAAGAACACAGAAAAGAAACAGGGGCTTATGCTCAGTGAACGTAAATATCGTACGTACAGAAAAACACAACACGTCAGAATCTTATCGGATCTACACATGTACTTGCGAGCTGTTTCAAAAAAGAAGAGTATCCCCATGTCTAAATTACTAGATACTATTCTCTCAAAAATGCTTGTGCACGGATATCATGAGACTGAATCTTTGTGTGCACACTGTGGGATTGTCAACAAAACAAAAGTATCTTATTCAGAGTTTTCACTTAACAAGCATGAACGAAGAGAGATAAGGAAAAATCATAAAATAGTGCTTGAAATAGAGGTTTAGTTTGTCTGATAGTAAAAGTAACAACACATCCCCAAAGGGGGCTACATACAGTAAAAGAGTCGGCTTCTTTCAGATTCTAAATCTTGGCTTTTGTCGACACATAAGTCATTTATTCAGTTATAATAAAAGAACTAACCTGTACTACATCAAAAAAATATGAAGGATAACAATAAGATAAAATATTTTGCCTACCTTAGAAAGTCTTCTGAAAGTGAGGACCGACAAATGCAATCCATAGATTCACAGAGAGCTGAGCTTCAAAATCTAGTAAATCGATTAGACTTAGATGTAATTGAGTACTTCGAAGAGTCTCAGTCAGCTAAGATGCCTGGTAGGCCAATTTTTAATGAGATGATTAGGCGTCTCAGAGAGGGCGAGGCTTCTGGCCTGCTGTGTTGGAAGATTAACCGCCTTGCACGTAATCCTATTGATGGTGGCATGATTTGCTGGTTGCTCGACAGAGGTATTGTTCAAAATATCCAAACATCCAGTGGTCAGCATCTGCCAACAGACAATTCACTCATTATGAATGTTGAACTGGGAACTGCAAATCAATTTATCAAAGACCTCAGTACTGACACTAAACGAGGATTACGTGAGAGAAGAAAGAGAGGTTACACTACTGGAGTTGCCTCAATTGGATATCTAAATGATTTATCGCAGGAACCAGGAGCTCGTGGATGGATTAAGGACCGAGATAGGTTTTTGCTTATAAAGCAAATGCTTAACTACTACGCAGACGGAATTTACAGTGTCAAAGAACTACTTCATAAGGCTGAATTTGAATGGGGACTAACTACACCTCAAAGAAAGTCACAAGGTGGAAAACCTATAGCACGTTCCTACCTCTATAAAATCTTATCCAATCCGGTATATGCTGGCCATTTCTATGGACCCGATGGAACAGAATATGATTTAAACTCTAGTATTGAGCGAATGATTAGTAGGGAGACACATGAAAAAATACTGCAGCGAATGGGGAAGACAAATAATCCTCGATCGTCAAAGAATGAAAATATTTATGCTCCTCATGGAGAGTGTGGTACCTGTAAAAAGGCCCTTGTAATGGAGAAAAAACGTCGTGTGCGCTGTGATTGTGGTCATAAGTTCTCATACATCACACAAGACACCTGTAAGCGTTGTGGGACCAGGCTAGTAGATATGGAATCCCCAAAGTTTTACGATTTCGACTATATTCACTGTACAAAATCACATAAAAAAATAAAGTGTACTGAGTCAACAATCACTTTAGACGACTTTACTCTGCAACTATCTAATTACCTTGAGGAAAATTTGTTTATTACTGCAAAGCTTGCACAGTGGTGCCTTAAGCATGTAAAAGAGTTGGATGATGCTGAGCTTGCTAATACAGTAGAAATTGCCACAGCTCGCTCCAGTGCATTAGAACAAGCCCAGAAAAAGTATAGCAATCTGCTTGAACGCAGAGTTGCTCAGTTGAGTCTTTCAGTAGAGCAAGAGTCTCAATATGATGATCTTGAAAAAAAGTTATTGAATGATATTGAGCGTTTCAAAGGGACCAATACTGAGTATGAGAAAATACACAAGCGATTCACTAAGATTACCAATGACTTTAACTTAGCTCTTGAGATTGCTGAAATTATCAAGAATGGGACCAATGGTGAACGTAAAGAGATATTGAGCTCGTTTGATTCGAAACTCATACTTACAGACAGAAAACTAAGTGTAGAGCCACGTAAACCCTTAAAGGTTATGATTGAAGGGTTTCGTGCCTATAGGACCAATATGGGTTCATTCGAAACCAAAAATCCCCTTGATAAACAAGAGGATTTAGTGGGTTCTGACCTTAAGTTTTCTTCATTGCTCCGGCGGCAGGACTCGAACCTGCGACAAATTGATTAACAGTCAACTGCTCTACCAGCTGAGCTACGCCGGAATGCGTAGGCTTGGTCATTATTTCAAGCTCAAATTGTAAGTGAATCCGTAGGAGCAGTTGACTAGTCAACCTTCATACAGAAGCTGTTCAGATTATCGACACTGACGTGTCAGGTAACCTCTTGCAAAAGTGTATATACACTTTCTCACTCTACCAGCTGAGCTCCAAACACAAACGAGTAAGATAATGGAAGTTTACTTACATTAGTCTTGCCAGAGAAGTGTTTGCATGGACGGATGTCCATCCAAGGAATGCGTAGGTTTTGTTCCTTTCAGTAGGAACTAATGAGTATTGTACAGACATTTAGGTATTTATCAATATTACCAAAATAACTAATGACGAAATTGGTGTGTAATGCGAGTATGCTAAAAAAGGATACTAAAACTATGAACGTATTTTTAGTATTAACAATGGAATATCCAGAAGGAGTCATGATTCTAGATTAGATAAATTAAGGACTATACATCAGTAACTCAGCCTTGATTGCTCTCTAATTGACTATGTGAAGAGCTTTCAGCTGGCAAAGTGCTGAAATCCCCTCACGGGGATTTTTCTGTGCAGTTGATCCAGAGGAGAAAGGTGTTTACACATCTTTGGTCAGGACCCGAAGACCTAACTCTTGAGCCCGGCACTTTCTTTCATGGTAACCATTTTATTTAGTTCGTATGACCAGAATTTTAATCTAAATGCTTCGATTGTCCCTCTCCAGGTAAGTGGTTGGATTGTTCTAAATTCTTCAACTGCGTCATAACACTCACGTAACCGATATCCAGGAACGCTACTATTTAAGTGATGGATATGGTGGTACCCAATAGCGTTGGAAAACCATTCCAGTGGTTGCGGCAATACGATGAGTGAAGACCCTTCAAGTGAAGCATTTTCGTGTTCCCATGCTTCAGTGGTAAACCACGTTGCATCAGGATAATTATGCTGCAGATAAAAGAGTCCTACACCTATCATGCCTCCAATATATGCAGGAGCAGCAAATACAAATACCATTACCCAGAAGCCGAAATATATCAAAAGAGGTATATAAATAGCTGCTACAAACATATTGGTGATAAGGACACTCAAGATAACCTTTCGAGTATACATCGCAGGATATCTTGACTTCAAAAAAAATAGATAAAATGGCGACACCAGGAGGAAGACAACCGGATGACGATACACGCTATATAGCTTCTTTTTCATTTTAGACTTACTGTTGAACTGTTCGACAGTGAGAAGTGGTACATCTCCATGATACATTTTCTCAATATCTACAACATGACTGTGATGGTCATTATGTTCTTCTTTCCACGAGGTAAACGGCATAGTCATAAAAATCGAGATAAATCTGCCTACCCACACATTTAGAAAGGCTGATGAAAACATGGATTCGTGCGCACAATCATGTAGTAGTGTAAACAATTTAACCATGAAAAGAGATGAAATAAGTGAGAACACTACATACGCTGGCCAAAAATGTCCAACAAATGAAAGGTACACAACATATACAAAAAATGCATATCCTATTATGGTGACAGCAAGTTCATAAAACGAATACACATTGTTTGAGGCCTCAAATTTTTTCGATATAGTTCGTAGATCAGATGACATATTCATATTGTATCATTTTATTGAACAGTGGTGAAAATTTCAAGTTTTTTAGGGTTATGACCTTGGACATACGTTTTCTAAAACTATATTTCTACATAGATACAAGTAGACTTGTATCTTAATGTAGACTAGGTTATTTTTATTACTATTTGTATACGTGTGATGGTGAAATATATCCACGTTACAAAACGTAGTACAATAAAGAGACTATAAGATAATCTAACCATAGTATGTTGACACTCTACTACAAGCCCACATGTCCATTTTGCCAGCGAGTGCTTAGTGAAGCTGAGGCATTAGGTATTACAATGAACCTAAAAGATATTTCATCAGATACAGCTGTCTTGGATGAGTTAATCCAGAAGGGAGGGAAGAAGATGGTGCCATTTCTGGAAGATACTGACCGAGGAGTTTCGATGTATGAGTCAGGTGATATTATTGCGTATCTCACTGAACACTATAAAGGAAGCTCTGACTCGAGCACGAATGTTTGTGAAAGTTGTCCGTAGCCACCAATTGATTACGGCATACATAAAAATATAAAAGTAACATATTGACAGACCTAATAATTTCAAAATATATGGAAGGACCACCAAAGATAAAAGGACCAGAGCTCACCCTTATTGAAGGAGGCAAAAGTAAAAAAAAGGGAGAGGAGGGACAGAAGGGTAAAGGCAATGAAACAACAGCCTTTGAAAGAGAGATGGAAGCAATGGATCCATTTAAGAAAGGATCGGATGATTTCATCTTTAACAACCCTCTAGACAGAGAAAATGCACCTGAAGACGAATAATGTTAGTACAATAATCAAAAAACTATATGGCATTTCCAATGATTCAATTTAAGGCAACCAACACCGAGATGATAGGTGAGCTCCAAGACATTATGGAGATGAAGCTCCATTCACTTGAAAAGTATATTGGTGATGAGACTGACCTAAAATGTGCAGTAGAATTCGAAAAGGTTACGGTACAAAATTCAGGAAAAATATTTCGGGTAGAAGCAAATCTAAGTGTTGGCGGTAAGCTTTTCAGAGCTGAATCAACAGAAACTACCTTTGAAGAAGCTATTGATGAGGTCCGTAATGAGCTAGATAAGGAGATGCGTCGCTCAAACAAGAAGAAGGACACACTGGTGAAAAAAGGTGGACGAAAGATTAAAGAGATGTTGCGGTTTGGCAGATAGAGAGCGTAGGTATACATAAAACTGCGACCCTAGGGTCGCAGTTTTATTTATGCCAGATACTGTGTGAAGTCCATCTCTTGTTTTCCTGCAGGAATCACTCTGTCGAGCTGGAGTTGGTCGTCTGCAATGTGTGCTTGCATAATCTTCACACGCTTGCCTGCATGCATGAAAAAAGTTCCTGGAAATCCATCAAATGCTCGAATCTTGAGGAGTGCTTGATATGCTTCGGGACCGGTAGGGAGGTTGTGTGGATCGAGTGTGAGTTCACCCATGGAACGGTCAAGTCGCCCACAGTAGGTTGCTGCACCATGGAATTGTTCTACAGGAATAACCTCACCAGCTACCCATTGCGGAATGGTACTCGCAAGAACTACTCCACCAAGAGTAGCCAATGCGATGTCAAGCTCAGTTCCACTAACTGGCCATTGGTCCTCATCTATTTCAAGCGTTTGCTGGGCAAGAATTGGTCCATGGTCCATCTTTTCGTCCATCTGCATGATGGTGACACCGCATTGTGTTCGCATGTCCTCTAAGATGCTGGTACGGATTGGGCTGGCTCCACGAAGCAGTGGGAGAAGTGAAGGGTGTAGGTTAATAGTGCCATGAGTAGGGAGGTCGACCAGGTACTTTGGCATGATTTTGTTATACGCAACGACAACAAATAGGTCCCACTTCGTTTCCATCATACGCGCTTTAAAGGCGTCATCGTTGATGCTTTCAGGCTGGTAGACTGCAATGTCATGCTCGGCAGCCCATTGCTTAACTGGTGGGGCAGTTAGTACCTGCTTTCGCCCAACTAGTCGGTCCGGATTACACAAAATAAGACTTAGTATAATACCTGCTTTTTGTAATTCATTTAGAACAGGAACCCCAATCGGTTCTCCTCCAAAATATGCGATGTTGAGTTTTTCCATATGATGCTTATCCCTTGGCCTCACTTAGTCCTCGCTTTTCCATTTCTTCTTTGGAGTAGATTGCCTGCGCAATGTCAGTAAAGAGAATTCCATCAAGGTGATTGTGTTCGTGCTGGATAATTTGGGCTAGTAGGCCTCCAGCTCCACGTTGATAGGTAGCACCAGTTTCATCAAGTGCACTCATAGTGGCATTCTTGTGCCGTCGCACTTCACCGTAGAGATCTGGGAGTGAAAGACATCCTTCACCAACCACGTGGGTCTTCTTGGAAACCTTGAGGATTTTTGGATTGATCGCCACCAGACAGGGAAGCGCATCACGGTCCTTGCTCTGGTCTTCGATGATAAAAAGTCGTTTGGATATACCAATTTGTGGGGCTGCAATAGCTACTGCAGTGAAGCCACTGACACTGTAGCTTTTCAGTGCCGACTTTAAGTCTTTGACGATTTTAGTCACCAACCCACTATCAAAATCCTCTTGCGTAATCTCTTCCGCAATAGTGTGTAGGGCTGGGTGGTTTTCTGGGACTAGCTTTGCCATATATGTTCAATACTATAGCGTAAATTGCAATAAAAAGCACTGATACTGTAACTGTACTCAACAAAATTCGTCAATAACTCCTGGTGAAGGGCACTTAGATTATCTTGTCAGGTCCTACTTCAATCTTTATCGACGGAGGAAGGTTACGAAGCTGTTCAATGAGTATGCTGTCAGGCCATTTTTTAGAATCAATCCGAATCAGACCATGACGGGTGATACCTTTTGGTGTAGTTAATGGGGAATTATAGAACTGAAGTTTTGTGGTGGTCAGCTGCGTATCGACATATTTTTCAGCTTGAATAATCTGTTCTTGGGTACCAGTCCAGGTAAGCAGGATAAAAAATGCATATGGTGGGTACGCCAGTGCTTTACGCATCATGATTTCTTCATCATAAAACTCATCGACCAGTCCACGCTCAGCATATTTCAAAATATAGTCAGGATCAGTTCGTGTTTGTACAAAGCACTGATTTGTCGTTTTTTCCCGCAGTACTAAAAGTAGTGACAGTAGTGTCTCTTCGGCCCGCCAGGTCGGGATTGCTCGCGCTGCTTCGTATGAAGTGACCACTGTTGCAGTTATTGATTTTGTGAGATACGGCAGGGCCATTGAGGTGCCAATCATGATGGCGCCTTTGGTGTCATAAAACTGTTGGGCCAGCTTCTTGGCTTTTACATGGGTAGTGGCTGTGGTGTGATCAAAGATGGTTACTGGAGCATCTTTGAAAATCTTGCGGACGTGCCCGATGACTTGCTGAATGCCAATACCTTGTTCACGTAAGCGCCATGAACTGCACTCAGGGCAGGTGTCATTTGCCCGTACTTTCTTCCCAGAAGTAGAGGATATAAACCATCGCTTCATAGCGTCTCCACTACCGGTTTGCAGTAGTGAGTATGGTGCACCTGAATCAGGGCAGCGGAAGATGTATCCACAATCGTAACAAAGTACTAGTGGTGCCAGTCCTTTTCGCGCAGCATAGAGGAACACACTGCCTTTGGCAGCCAGGGTTCTTTGGATTGCTTCAATAACCTCTGGTGTAAACAGGGCAAACTCTTTTTCTCCTTCTTTATTCTTATGCTGACTGACACTGAATGACCCATCAAAAGTGAGTCTCTTTGGATGCTCATCAAAAGTTTCGTAGACATCATCCCTGCGTAACGCTTCTTCTTCTGTGCGGGGCAAGACATCACCAAGCAGGATTGAACGGTTCGTTACGCGGGCATACGCTTTGAGTACATCTCGAGCGTCTAGGTAGGGACGGGTACGGGCTTTGTAGTGGTTAGAGCCACACCCTTCCATGATTATGGTAGTGATGTCGTGACGATCGAGAAACGCAAAATTCGGGGTGGTGATAATGAGTTTTGCAGAACTGAGGTCTTCAAAAGATTCGTATGACTTCTCAGTCTGTTTTTTGGTGTGTGTGCTTGAAAAGGTGATTACTCGTTTCTCAATACCTTGGGACAGTGATTCTTTTGCAGAAGAGACTGCAGCTGAAGTAGGTACCACAAACAGTACTGAGCCACGGTGCGCAAACGCTTGGCGGATATGACTTCTGTACGACATGAACCTATCAGAAACGGTGCCACTAAGAATGGTAGGTACTGAGTTTTCTTTATTGTCATAATTGGCACAGTTGGGGTACTGACGAACACCAGACCGAACATCAGGTGGTAGGAGTGCAAAAAGAATGCTCCCAATGTGCGCTGGAGTGGTTGCCGCGAGCATGCTCGCTGTCTTCATAAGACTGTCTGGCAAATGATGATTGATGTCTTGTTCAGCCAGCTTTCGCAATGAAAATGTCGCAGCCCGAATGGCTGTTTTGGCAGCCGACACTGACTTAGATGAGATAACAATACCCGGGGCTGTTTTTTCCGAATGGGAATTTCGATTAATGACCCTGGAACGTACTCTGTAGCAGAATAGTACGAAAGCGATTCAATAGAGCTGGCGCGCGAAAGAGGAATCACTGAAATAATAAACATAATCTACGTAGTATAACAAAAGACCAGCCAGTCTACGACTCGCAGGTCTTTTGTTGTTGTGTCATTTTGATATGCAAAAAACTAGGATTTGTTTGCCTGGATGAAATTCGAGGTGAGAAGTGAATCCTTGGAGCTTCGCAAGACCTTTTGTAACAAATTCGACCATAGGGAGAATATGTTCAAAAGGTGTACAGTTCCTGTAAGGAATCAAGGAATGAAAAAACCGAGTCGTGTTTGGTACACGTCGAGGTTTTGTCTGACGTAGATACCGAAGAAGTTCGCCAAGCAGACATGTTCTAAAACTTACGTATCTGGATGAAATTCGAGGCGACCAGAAGCGAGAAGCCGAGTCGTGTCTGCACACGGTGAGACTTTGAGTGACGCAGACAACGAAGAAGTTCGCCAGATTTGTAAGTTTTAACTAGAATTCTTCTAGGTACTGTACATCAGCTCCCAACGACTGCAGCCGCTCCACCAGCTTCTCATACCCTCGGTTGATGCTGTATATGTTTCGCAACACAGAGGTTCCTTGCGCTCCAAGCATGCCAATTAAAAGAATGGTTGCGGGACGAAGAGCTGGAGGACAGACCATTTCGTTGGCGTGTAGCTTGGTTGGTCCGGTGATGAAGATTCGGTGTGGGTCAGCCAGCATGGTCTCGGCACCAAGCTTATCAAGCTCAGTGAAGTAGATGGCTCGCTTTTCATACACCCAGTCATGGATAAGTGTTTGTCCAGTAGCTTGGGTGGCAATCACTGCAAAAAATGGCAGGTTGTCTATATTTAGTCCAGGGTACGGTCGGGCGTATATCTTTTCATCCAGTGCTGTCAGGGTTGATGGCTTCGTCACAATGTCCACTAAACGTGTCATGCCGTTAACACTCAGGTACGGTTCAGACTGGGTGTACTTGAATCCCATCTTAGAAAGCTTCAGCAGCTCAAGTTCAAGGAAATCAATCGGGCAACGAGTGATTGTGAGTTCAGAATTAGTAACAATTGCTGAAGCTAAGAAGAACATTGCGTCTGTTGGGTCTTCTGCTAGTGTATACTCAATATCCAGATTGATTTCTTCTCTACCAGTGACTACTAGTGTCGTAGTACCCACTCCTTCTATTTTTACACCACACGCAATCAGAAAGGCGCACATTTCCTGCACCATATAGTTTGATGACGTGTACTTAATGGTTGTGGTGCAAGGAGATAGGGCAGCAGCGAAAAGTGTATTTTCAGTTACCGTGTCTCCTGACTCGTACAGAATTATTTCTGTGGGGCAGGCTGGCTGTACTGTGACGTTAAACGCATCATCGGTGGTTTCAATATTGACGCCAAAGTTCTCCAAGGCATAAAAGTGTGGACGTACGGTGCGACTACCCAGCTTACACCCTCCTGACTGGGGAAGTGAGAATGACGTAAGATGATGCATTAACGGACCAATAAACATCACAATACTTCTTGTACGACGGGCTGCATCCGCATCAATCTGCTCAAGGTTAAACTTTTTGGGTGGTGTAATAACCATCGTGTCACCCTCCCAGTCAATTTTTACATTGATACTTTCAAGCACCTCTATCAAGCGATACACCTCTTCAATGCGAGGCACCCGTTTAAGTGTCGTTGTCCCCTTATTCAGGAGTGATGCACATAAAAGACCAACCGCACCATTTTTAGAGGTATTGGTTTGAATTGTGCCCGTAAGTTTATTACCTCCAGTTATCTGTAGGTTTACTGAACCTGGGGTATCTGAAAGGAGGTTTTTATTCAACGCTTTGCTAATTTTTCGTACCATATCAGTTGAAATATTTTGACCACCAGACTCGATACGGGCAATCGCACTTTGGGTGGTTCCAATTTTTTCAGCCAGTGCTGACTGGGTCATCTTCGACTGTTCGCGCACGTGGGCGATTCGCTGTCCAATATTATCCATATCTACATACTATAGCATAGATGCTATGTACAGTGTACGAATATGTATGTTGACAATTATTGTGTAAGTTGTAATGTAAATTAGTTAGTATGAAAGGATAGTAGAATGGAAGCTGATAAAAATCCAACCAAAGAAGATACAACAAAAGATACGACGGTAAATCAACCAGGTGTAAAGTCAGAGACCGGGGAAGATCAGCCTCGCAAAATAGATGGTATGTTTGACCTACGCTACGGTGGAGTTCCCAAGTTACCAGATTTCTAGCTTCACAGTTGATTATTCAAAAACACGATGGTCGCTCCAACCGGAGCGCCCTTTCATTTTTTCTAAAACAGGCTACTATTGATGTTTATGTTTCCTTCATTTACACCAAAGCTTGGCATTGACCTTGGTACCACTAACGTACTGGTCTTTGTGCCGGGTGAAGGTGTAGTGCTTAACGAGCCCTCAGTAGTTGCTGTCTCTGACGACAACCAGGTACTTGCTGTTGGCATTGAAGCCAAGAGAATGATTGGACGAACTCCAGATAGTATCCGTGCCTATCGACCAATGAAAGACGGTGTGATTGCAGACTACCGAGTGACTGAAGCCATGCTTCGGTATTTTTTAAAAAAGGCTCTGAAAAAATACAACATATTCCGACCAGATGTACTGATATCCGTTCCGGCTGGAGTATCTTCAACTGAAAAACGGGCAGTAGTAGAAGCGGCCGCAAAGGCAGGGGCTCGTAATACCTACGTTGTAAAGGAACCGATTTTGGCTGCCATTGGTGCCGGAATACCTATATATGAACCGCAAGGTCATATGATTGTTGATATTGGTGGTGGTACTACAGATGTAGCTGTGATTTCTCTGGGTGGGATTGTATCTTCAAACTCAGTGAAGTGTGCGGGGAATCGCATTGATGCAGCTATCATTGACTACGTAAAGAAGACAAAGAATCTTGCCGTTGGTGAAAAGACTGCAGAAGATATTAAAATTACTGTCGGGTCCGCGTTGCCACTGGAAGAAGAACTTACTATGGATATTAAAGGACGAGACGTACTTTCAGGACTACCTCGTACAACTGACATTAAAACCAATGAAATCGTCCGGGCTATCTCACGTGAGCTTCGAGAGATGGTCAAGGCCGTTAAAGATGTATTTCAAGAAACACCCCCAGAGCTCGCAGCTGACATTATTGATGGTGGAATCATTATGACCGGAGGAACTTCACAGTTACGTAACTTCCCAGAACTGTTACGACGACGTACAGGGGTAAAGGCAATTCTGGCTGATCAAGCATTGTTTTGTGTGGTGAAGGGGACGGGGGTGGCTTTGGAGCACCTAGACACCTACAAACGAACTATTTTAACGAAGAGATAGACTGGAAATTTCTTCCAGCTACTTCGTTGCATTTCAAAAAACTGCTCTCACCGTACATAAAGTACGGCTCGTTTGTTTTCCTCATCCGCCTCGTATCTGTTTGAAATTTTCAGTCTTTGAATGTGGTTAATCTTGATAAAGACTAAGAACCTTATCGAAACTCCTATGTCTGAAATACCATAAGATACACTGACATAGCTTTTTCGCATTGAGGAATGTGTGGCGCCGGTGAATTAGTATTGGGAGTTTTCTTTTGTCTGTTTATATATACACGTAGATGTTGTCCACTTGATGGTTGCTTGTGTTCGGCTGGCTACAGCCTATACTAGGGGGACATATGGAAAGTGGACCAAAACAATTTATCTCTCCGGAGGAGGAGATTGCATATTTACGAAATCAGATTGCTTCAAAAGAGCGTGAGTTGTTAGAGCACTCACCAGAGGCAGACACTGCTGCGATGGAGGCGGTTGGAAAAAATGAAGTCTTTGAATATGGAACATTCACCCCTGGTGCAGTTCTCTCGCAAGAGCAACAATTACCAGAAGGAGATATGATTGAGCAGGTTGAAAAGGTCGACATCTCAGGAAATCCGGTTGAGGAGCTCGTACAGCTTGCAATGGAAAAAGGTATTCATACTGCACTATCGGTCATGGAGAGAAGTAGCTCACCGTTTGCAACAGATGAAGTGCACCGGCGATTGGTTGAATTAATTAAATCAGGAGTAGAGGTGCAGGGTCTTAAAGATGGAGTACCACCATGGCAGATACTGCACTCGACGCTGTTTGAAGTACGAGTGCCTGAAGTAAGTGCTGACACCAGTCATGAGCATCAGTTACCTGAAATATTTGGGATGATGGAACAATTTTTCGCTGGCATGCAGGCAGTTGGTCAGCACAAGAAAAATCAACACTATGTATTGGAAGTGGCCTCTCCGGATGGAAGTGATCATATTATCTTTTATGTTGCAGTCCCTAATGAATTTATTGATTTATTCCAAAAGCAACTATTGTCGCTGTATCCTGATGTAGTACTCACTGAGCAGAAGCATGACTACAACATCTTTGTGGAAGGAGGTTCGTCACACGTTGCGGTGGCATCACTCTATAAGCATCCGGTATATCCAATCCGGGGGAAAGATACGTTTAGTTCTGATCCGTTTGCGGTTCTTCTCAATGCATTTTCTAAAATAGAAAAAGTTGGTGGAGGGGCTGCGTTGCAGATAGTGGTAAAGACCGTAGCTCGTAAACATCAAACGCAGTATGAAGGAATCATGAAGCGTGTTCGTGATGGGGTCAAAGTTAAAGAAGCTATCGCACGAAGTACGTTTGGAGGTGATATGTTTGTGAGCTTAAAGGACATGGTTACCAGTGCAGCAACATCAAAAAAAGATGATGAGGTACCACTGCCAACTAATGAAGTTGATCAAGAGGCCCTTACAGTGTTTGCTGAGAAAATTACCGCACCGATTGTGGAAACAAATATCAGGATAGCGGTAAGTGCAAAGACTGAAGAGCGAGCAAAGCAAATTCTTACTGAGATAGAGGCTACCTTCAACCAATTTGAGCATACACAAGGAAACCGTATTGCATTTACCCATCTCAATGGAAAGTCATTACAGCGTGAAATAAAAGCTTTTTCGTTTCGAGAGTTTATCGCTGCCCAAACTCTCCCTCTTTCTCTCTCTGAGCTTTCCACGATGCTTCATTTTCCAGCAAATGGGATTGATTCATCGCCTGATTTCAAGCAGTCACGCTCAAAGACCGCTGCAGCACCTTCAGAAATGCCAACAGAAGGTACATTGCTGGGGGTGAATTCTCATCGAGGGACTGAACGGGAAATCTTTATCTCTGATGAAGATAGACTCCGACACTTTTATATTATTGGGCAGACAGGTACCGGTAAGACGACCCTCATGAAGAATATGATTATTCAGGACATTGAGCGCGGTGCTGGTGTCTGCATGATTGATCCGCATGGGACTGACATTGAAGATGTTCTGGCTGCTATCCCACCTGAACGAGAGAAAGACCTTATTTACTTTGACCCATCACGGATGGACAGAGTGGTTGGGTTTAATATGCTTGAGTACGACATCAATAAGCCTGAGCAAAAGACGTTTGTGGTAAACGAACTCTTTTCCATCTTTCAGAAATTGTATGGCGGGAACCCTGAATCAATGGGGCCCATGTTTGAGCAGTACTTCCGTAATGCGACGTTGTTGGTGATGGAGGATCCAGACAGTGGGAGTACACTCATGGATGTTTCTCGAGTGATGGTAGATGCCAAGTTCCGACGGATGAAGCTTGAGAAGGCAACAAACCCCGTAGTAGTACAGTTCTGGCGAGAGATTGCGACTAAAGCCGGAGGGGAGGCGTCGCTTGAAAACGTGGTGCCGTACATTGTGTCTAAGTTCGACGTCTTTACCGCCAACGACTATATGCGACCAATTATTGGCCAGCAGAAGTCGGCGTTTGATTTCCGACAGGTGATGGACGAAAAGAAAATTCTGCTGATTAATCTTTCTAAAGGGAAGCTGGGGGAGATTAATGCCAACTTAATTGGGATGATTATGGTGGGGAAGATTCTGATGGCAGCCCTGTCTCGGGTAGATGACCCGACTAAGAGTTTCCCTGATTTCTATCTGCATATGGACGAATTCCAGAACATATCCACTAACTCAATTTCAGCCATTTTGTCTGAGGCTCGTAAGTATAAGCTGGGCTTGACCGTTGCGCACCAGTTTATCGCCCAGCTTGATGAGGATATTAAAGATGCGGTGTTTGGTAACGTTGGTTCGATGGCAGTATTTCGTACCGGTCCTGAAGATGCCCAGTTCCTTGAGCATCAGTTCAGCCCCACGTTTACTAGCTCTGACCTCATGAACGTCCCCAACAGAATTGCCTACATGAAAGTACTTGCCAACGGTACTCCTACCAAGCCATTTAGCGCTGCCACCATGGCGCCAAAAGAACCTGACCTAGAACGTGTCCAACGAATGATTGAAATGAGTTATAAAAAGTATGGCACCCCACGAGAGGAAGTAGAAGCAGACATCGCTAAGCGTTATCAGAAACCAGAACCTGCAAAAGACGATCCATTTGGTATGATGTAGTATATATGGAACTAGACTCTTTTAAGAAAAGACATACAGAATTATTACTGAAACCTGCTTCAGAGGTAGGTTCGCTTGATTCTCAAAATGAAGAGGTGGTTTTAGAAGATGACTTGAAAACACGTGCTACAGATGCAGCGTATCTACAGCTACCAGAAAAAATTTCTGAACTACTTGGATATGGTGATGTTCAGTCACTTGAGCAAAGAGAAGCACTTATGGCTGTACCGCGCCTAAAAAGCAGGCAGGCTTTGCTAGTGACGCAAATGAACACACTTAAGGATACTGTAGATACTGAAAAAACAAACGCGAATATTCGAGAGAGTATTGCTTTTATCAATAATCTTCACTTACAGATTGAAACAGAACTAGAAGCTCGTGCACAGGATCCTCAAAACTCTACTGAGCCACATATTTCCATTCCTGGTGACGAAAAATTAATACAAAAAAAACCGCAAGAACAAATTGACGAGATGATATCACGAGGTGAGCTGTCCGAAGTGAATATATACAGCCGTATCCGCAATAGATATATGATGCTAAAAGAGAGAGTGAATCAAGCTATTGTTGCAGATGCTTCTAAGAAAAATACTCCAGAGTATGAAAGCTACCAACGACTTCTGCAAAGAGTTGAGCCTTTACTAAAGGATAAAGAGTCAATAAAACAAAACCATAGTGACATACAAGCACTTACAGGCATAATGGAGAGAGAGATTGTGAAAATTGATGGTACTAAGCCACTGGTTCTTAGAACGGATCAACGGGTGGGGGATGTGATACAAGCTGATGCAGACGAAACAGCACCAAGGTCTGAACCAGTGCCGTCAGTGGAGGCACAGAGTTCAGCTCCCCCTGTAATTGAGGAGCCAGCTCCTGCTAGCACTACAGAAGGTCTTCCTACGCTGATGCTTACTGATAAAGAGCGAGTAAGTGTGGCACTTACTGATGAGTACGTTGAGCCAGATATGAAGGTTATTGGTCAAGAAGACTGGAAACAAGTGCTTCCAGATACCACTGCTATTCCATCAGATACTGAAATTGGAAAAGGATATGTTGAGCCTAACATGGATATTATTGGTCAGGAAGATTGGAAACAAGTCTCTTCAAACGAAAAGAATGATTCCATAGAGCAGGCTCCTACAGTGAAGCTATTTGGTATGAATATTCCCAAAGCTGGCCCTGAAGGTGTGCATGGTGCACGGTCGTTTGGAAAGGCATTGGAGATACCAAAGCACCGGTTTAGTGCTATGGATAGTGAAAATGCAAAGCTGACTATAGCAAAGCTAGACGAGGCAATCTCCCTGACACGTTCAGTTCCTGAGTCAGGCCTTACTTCAGAGCAAGTAACTCAACTTGAAGTGCTTACCAATGAGATTGGTATGCCTGAAAACTATATAACCTATTCCAAAATACTACGAGCAACAGAAGTATCTCTGGACAAAGGGGCAGCTACTACTGCTTCAGAAAAATTACCCGCAGCAGTAATGTTAGTTTCTAAAGAAAAAAATAGTAGAAAAAGTGGTGCATTGCGTACGCTAGGTCTGGCAACACTACTTTCAGTTTGGACGACGGCAGCAGGGGATGGCGAGCTTCGTAATGCAGATGGTGTTCTCATAGATACAGCTCCGTCTGTAGCCTCAGCATCAGAGAACTCTGGTGCAACAGGTCAAAGTTCCAAGGCTGTTGAATCAGACACCAGTCCTACTGCTGATTCTCTACCTGCTCCAGAAGCTACGCCTGTACCACCAGCAGAACCTCGTACGCCCGGAACGCCAAATGGACCTGCCTCAGTTGTATCCCCAGAAGATAGTCCTGCAGTAAGGGTAGTTGAGTCTCTAGAAGATGGACCTTCAGTTATTGAGCAGCAACAATGGAATGGAATTAATCAGATGCAGAATAATGCACAGGTTGAACGTCCTGCACCAAAAGTTGCGTATACCTTTACCGGGGAACGAAACTCCCGTGGTGACGTGATTGATACTGTTTCAGAAGCTGCGTTAGAAATGTGGAAAAGGCAGCCTGAAATGATTAGTTCAAAAGTGACCACAAGCCAATTTCTAGCAAAAATGTGGTCAACCATAGCAGCAATCGAAGCTGACCCAGTACGGAATACAAGCGTGCTTAGGGACATGGAGATTACTTCTTTTTCCAATGATATTGATTTGGTTAACAAAGGGCAAACAATCGATCTACGTCGCTTATTTGTAGAGATGAATAAATAAATGTAAATATGTCTATTCAATTAACACCACAACAGCTTCAAGTACTTGGCTTAGACCAAGCGCCAAAAAACCTGCGTGATGATATGGTTTTTAAGATTGGAAAAGGTGTGTTTGACGCTACAGTCACTCGGTTACTTTCTGACCTCAATGAAGATCAAATTCAGGCACTTAATTATGCAATTGAAAATAAAAATTCGTTTGATGATGTTATGAAGTATATGAAAAGCACGTATCCAAATTTTGATGAGTATATGAAGGATGAACAGGAGCTTTTTACTACAGCATTTGTAGAACATCTCCAAAGTGCATAGGTTATGAACAGAATCGTATAGTAATCCACATGGACGGACAGCGTAGCTGTCCGTCCATTGGTGTATACTGTATTCAATATGTCAGATTTGACAGGAGGTTCTTTCACACCGGGTTCTGTAGTGCAGACGAAGCACATTGCTTTTGACCTGCATAACGAAACAGATGCCCTGGTACTCTTACGACACATTCATCAAAGTGCAATGCACCTGGATGAAAAAAATGAGCTACGGGATGCTATTTTCGTATTTCGTAATTCTGCTGACTCTCAACTTACTGCAGAACTTATAGCAAAGTTTAACGAACATGGTGTTAATTTGGCTACTCTCGCTGCTGATGTGACTATGCCGAAAGTGTCACAACCAGCACCACTGATACAACCACAGGCAGAAGCTCCACAAACAGCAGCCCAAGTAGGTGCTACTCGACCGAGCCCTCAGTTTTCTAAAGTGGTTGTTCGTGTGGTACCAGAAGTGGCACCTACTGAACATGTTGTACAGGAATCTCCACAGCCCAAACCAGTAGCTGACCCAAAGAATATTGCTGAACCGAAGTCTATAGCTCAGGACGTCGAGACACCCTCAATCCGTACCCCTGACTCGGTATCTGCGCAGGTTGTAAATACTGACCCTACTGAACAACCAACACCAACCCCAACACCAACACCAACCCCAACACCAACCCCAACACCAACCCCAACACCAACCCCAACACCAACCCCAACACCAGCCCCAACACCAACTCCAGAATTAACTCCAGCTCCGCAAGAAGCATCAGCACCAACTGGTGTGGCTGATTCTGCAGGTGCGTTAGAACGTATTAAGGAAATTAAGAAGGAGGTAAATCTCCTGGTAGGAAACCCAGTGAACCTCATGGATTCCCACAATGAAATAGGGCGTGAGTACATGAACTCACTATTGGACGCCATGAAGAAAAATAACGGGGGGACTACTGGCGAAGTAGATGGTGCAATGAGTCGCTTAGAGATAGCATTTACTGCAGTAACGCAGACGGTAGGAGCGACAGCGACAGTACCTCCATCAGGACTAGATACTCAACAACAGATGATAGAACCGGCAGTCGTACCTGAACCGGCTGAAGTCTCAAAGCTTAGTACCGTAGAGCCATTACCGGAAGTGCAGAAAGTTGCACCTGAGCGAACCGCGTCAGGCTTTGCATCATTACAGCAGACGTCAGTACCAGAAGCTCCGGTCGACCCCTCTGTGTCTGGATTCAGTGCAAATAAAGCTGAACCAGTGACTGAACCAGTAGTCAAACCAGTACCTGCGCCAGTACATGAACCTGAACCAGTATCTGCTCCAGTAGTGCCTCCAGTAGCAGAACCAATACCTAATGAAGAAGCTGTACCGGCTGAGCCTATATCAGAACGTGATCAAAGTTCTGCACCGAACACTGGAGGGATTATGTCTGTTGCGAAAGAAAAGCAAATACAAGACCTTATGACTACGGAAAAACTAGCAGCAACAACAACAAACCAGCAACGTCAGGCTGTAGAAATTGCAGCCATGGACCCACTGATGAGGCCCGAAGTGACTAATGGTCTGCATCAACTATTGTCTGAATGGTCTTTGTTTAAAAGCAGTGGTATTTTTGGAACTGGACCAAGCGGTATTGATCATCAATTATACCTAAAATTAGCTGCCCTTAACATGACTGCAGTAGTGGCTGGGCGATTTGAGGGAGCAACACCAGCTATTAAGCGAAGTATCACAGACTACATGAATGGCTGGCGGTATGAAGAAGGGATTATGCAAGAACAAGGTGAGCTGTTTGAACATTACCTTCGTCGTGTTATTAGGCATATTATCGATAAGCGGTCTAACACTGAGCCGAAGAAGTAAGGTTCATACACGTCACTTAGTAGGACCTGTACCAAATACGCCTCTCTATACAGCTTCTATCTCTATGCATGCCTAGACGTATGTTCTGTAATAACCCATACTACACAGAATGAATACCCATCACGCTATTGTCTGTATTGCAGATACACTTGAAAAATCTGCTGTTCCAGCAGTATATAAAACACAATCAAATGATGTGTCGCATATTTTTGTTGACCGATTTAGTATTGAGGATGCACGAACACTGTCGCTTGATGCATTGCAAAAACCGGTAGAAGCTGAACATCGAGTGTTTGTATTAGTTGTGACAAAACTGCCTGAAGAGTCCCAAAATGCTTTACTAAAACTTTTTGAAGAACCTCCGGCACAAACCCGTTTTTATATGGTACTTCCTCAAGAGGGGATTTTAATCGCTACATTACGCTCCCGTGTTTGGATAGAAGAATCAGTAGCAGCGCATACTGCTACAAATACCACGTTTGCTACATTTTTGAGCGCTTCGTACGCTGAGCGTATTTCTCACATTGCTGATATTACAAAGAAAAAAGACTTACCAGAAATTGAAAATATAGTCCGAGGTGCAGAAATGTATGTAGTTACAGACACATTGCAGAATAAAGCCCTTCTGGCAACAGTACTCTATGTACGTGGATACATTACAACTCCAGGCGCTTCAGCCAAGATGTTGCTTGAAGAATTAGCGTTGTCAGTACCTAGAGTGTAATTGTGTTATTATGAGCCTTATAATTTGAATAGATATTTATGATAGATTTTGATATACGCGGAAAGGAAATTATTGACTGGTTAAACACAGAGTATACTGGTATTCGCACTGGACAGGCCACTCCAGCACTGTTGGATAGTCTTAGGGTTGAAAGTTATGGCAGTATGATGCCGTTGAATCAGGTTGGTTCTGTAGGGATTGAGGATGCTCGAACATTACGTATTTCACTGTGGGATGCTGGTGGTATCCCTGCTGTAGAGAAAGCACTGCGTGAAGCTGATTTAGGTGTTTCAGTTGCGACTGATTCAGCTGGGCTACGAGTTATTTTTCCAGAATTAACCAGTGAGCGACGAGTGCAACTGGTTAAGCTCGCTAAATCAAAGTTTGAAGATGCTCGCGTATCCGTCCGAAGTACTCGTGATGAAATCATGAAAGATCTTGAGAAGCAGCAGAAGGACGGTGATATCAGTGAAGACGAGAAATTTACAAAAAAAGACACAATCCAGAAAAAGGTAGCCGCAATCAATATTCAGCTAGAAGGATTGTATGACAAAAAAGATGCCGAGGTGAGTGCATAACATTAATAAAACTAACTGCTAAAAGCTAATCGCTAACTACTACTACTACTATTTATGGCCATACTTTTATTTTTCATAGTACTGTTTGTGCTTATACTAGTCCATGAGTGGGGACATTTCATTGTCGCTAAGAAAACTGGTATGCGGGTGGACGAATTTGGAATTGGCTTTCCTCCAAAACTGTTTGGTAAAAAATGGCACGGTACAGAATATAGTTTTAATGCGCTACCAATTGGTGGCTTCGTTCGTATAGCCGGTGAAAATGCTGATGATGCAGAGGAAGGTGGCAAAATCCCAGAAGATTCATTTACAGCCAAGAGTAAGTTGGCCCAGGCGGCTGTACTAGTGGCAGGTGTGACAATGAACATTCTGTTTGCCTGGGTCCTCTTTGCAGTAGTATTCATGGTAGGTCTACCGACCGTAGTCGACCAACAGTCCGCGTCAGATGATGCGGTGCTCACTATTACACATGTAGTGAAAGATGGACCAGCAGACCTGGCGTTACTACCCATTGGAGCAGAAATTATTAGCCTGTCAGCCGGTGAGAACGAGCTTACAGCATTGACCCCTGCCTCCTTTAGCAATTTTATCCAGCGACACAGTGAGAGTGCAGTTATTATTTCTTTCTTAAGTGGAGGAGAATCTCAGGAAATCAGTATCGACCCACAGATTGGTATTATCCCAGATAGTCCAGAGCGAGCTGCTGTTGGGGTTGCACTTTCGCTCGTTGAGGTGATACAGAAACCAATCCATATCGCATTGTATGATGCATCTATTATGACAGTACAGTCATTAGGAGCAATTACGGTTGGTATCACCACCCTTGTTGTAGAGAGTGTGCAGGGAACTGCGAACTTCTCTGAGGTTGCTGGGCCAATTGGTATTGTAAGTCTGGTTGGTGATGCCGCAGAGTTTGGAGTCACCTCGCTATTGATGTTCACGGCGATTATCTCCTTGAACTTAGCAGTCATCAACCTGTTACCGTTCCCAGCCCTTGATGGAGGACGCTTGGTGATGGTTGGTATTGAAGCTGTGACACGACGTCCTATTAACCCAGTGTGGGTTGCTCGAGTAAACTTGATCGGTTTTATGCTCCTTATGCTCCTTATGATTGCTGTTGCCTATAGTGATATATTAAAAATCTTTTAATCAATATTTTTTAACGAAAAAGACCCCATATGGGGTCTTTTTTTTTGGTAGTGTGCAGTAATATTCTACTTCTGAGTGAAGGAAAGTCTAAAATTTTTGTAGTTTCGGTTGCATGCCATTTTAACAAAATACACCTGTGTAAATATAATTACTATGATTGTGAGCGATCCTAGTATATTTTCCACTAGTATGTTTTGTGAGATGTATGTAGTTACTGCAAAGTTTATTAGCTCCATGACAAAATATACAACGACAGACCTCCACGTAAAAAACCACCAAATTACCAATGCATTATTTAGAGTTGTATTATTTTCATTCATATTTTCTGATTACTATTATAGTATACAGTATATGCAGGAGTATAATATACACTATAGATTACGTAACGATATTGGGGGTGTTAGTGGCTGAGATTATTCTGGTTGGTTTTTTACTCAATCAAGCGGGAAAGCTGACTGTAGATTCTTGGAGATATGATGCTATTAATGCAGTTGGTTCAGTGCTTCTGGTGGTGTATTCAGTCCTGCTTGGAAGTGTGCCGTTTGTGATACTGAACGTAGTCTGGTTAGTGGTGTCGATAAAGGGACTAGTGCAAATTAGAGACGTATAATAAAAGCAGTCTCTGGGAATATTTTTAGTAAATTGTCAGAATAGAGAAGTAGGGGTATTATAGTGGGACTAAGGAGGGTGCTTTCAGCGCTTCTCTATATGATTGATATGATACATTTTATTTTACATTGTAGTAACAATCCCATGAGGTACGTCAAATAAGAGACAGTGCTTTTATATACATAAACAAAACTACTATGCGACAATCTAAACTATTTACAAAGACGCTGAAAGAGGCACCTTCTGATGAGGAAGCAAAGAACGCAAAGCTTCTAATCCGTGCTGGGTATATTCATAAAGAAATGGCTGGGGTGTACCAGCTGTTGCCACTGGGACTTCGAGTGGTGGAAAAAATTAAACAAATTGTGCGTGAGGAGATGAATGCAATTGATACGCAAGAAATGATTGCTACAAACCTGCAGCGTAAAGAACTGTGGGCAAAGACTGGCCGCTGGAGCGATGACGTTGTAGACGTGTGGTTCAAATCAGAACTTAAAGCTGGTGGTGAGGTTGGTTTAGCCTGGAGTCATGAAGAGCCACTGGCGAACATGATGCGAAATCATATCTCTAGCTACAAAGATCTTCCTGTTAGTATCTATCAATTCCAGAACAAGTTACGTAATGAATTACGTGCAAAAAGTGGCATGATGCGTGGTCGTGAATTCATCATGAAAGATGCGTATTCTTTCAGTAGGAATGAAGAAGATCATAACGCCTACTATGAGGCGAGTAAGGTTGCGTATATGAAGTGCTTTGAACGTATGGGTGTTGGAGACGATACCTTTATTACGTTTGCTGCCGGAGGTGCATTTACTGAATTCAGTCATGAATTCCAGACAATCTGTGATGCTGGTGAAGATATTTCCTACATTAACAAAAAGAAAAAAGTGGCTATAAATGAAGAGGTATATAGTGAGAAAGTATGTACAGAGCTTGGGGTGTCTCCAGATGAGCTCACAAAAACGAAAACAGCTGAGGTAGGGAATATATTTAACTTTGGACGACAAAAAGGGGAGGAGGTTGGTCTCTTCTTTAATGAAGAAGATGGAGAAAAGACAGCGGTCTGGATGGGGTCGTATGGTATCGGTATTACCCGAATGATGGGGGTGATTGTTGAAAAGTTTGCCGACCAAAAGGGGATTGTCTGGCCAGAATCAGTTGCGCCATACCAGGTCCACCTAGTTGGTCTTAATGGAGACGATGGAGAAATTAAAGACTGGACTGATGGTATTTATACAGCCTTGCAAGGGCGGGGTGTAGAAGTGCTGTATGATGATCGTGATCTTCGCCCTGGTCAGAAGTTTGCTGACTCAGATTTGCTGGGTATGCCGTATCGCGTCGTTGCAAGTAAAAAAATGAAGGAGGAAGGAAAGTTTGAGGTAGTAGAACGAAAGACAGGGGAAGTGTCATACATAACAGAGGAAGAACTCTACAGTAAGTTCATAGACTAAGTACCGTTATGATGAAACGAATATTCAAACGCATAGATAAATTGATTGCAATGGTATCGACAGATATTGGTATTGATCTTGGAACTGCAAATACACTGGTGTACATCAAGGGGAAAGGAATTGTGCTCAATGAACCTACTATTGTTGCGGTCAATAAAAAGACTGGGCAATTAGTTGCGGTAGGTAATGAAGCCAAAGCAATGCTTGGTCGCACTCCACACCATATTGAAGTGATTCGACCGTTGGTGGATGGGGTTATTTCTGACTTTGAGGTGACTGAAGAAATGATTGCGTATCTGATTGGGAAAGTCCGAAATGACATGCGGAGCATTATCGCACCGCGTGTGCTGGTTGGTGTCCCGTCTGGGATTACAAACGTTGAGATGCGAGCAGCACGCGATGCGGTCAAAAATGCTGGTGCCCGAGAAGTGTTTTTAATTGAAGAACCTATGGCAGCAGCTATTGGTGCAAAACTTCCTATTGGTAAAGCTATCGGGAGCATGATTATTGATATTGGAGGTGGAAATACTGACATTGCAGTTATCTCGCTTAACGGAATTGTTGTCGCCAAAAATCTACGAGTTGCAGGAGATCATATCAATGCAGCAATTGTGAGTTATATCCGTGATCAATTTAAGGTGCTTGTAGGTGACAAAACTGCCGAAGATGCAAAGGTGCTCCTGGCATCTATCTTCCAGAGTGATGATGAAAAAGAAATGATTGTCCGTGGTCGAGATGTTGTAACGGGATTACCTCGTGAAGTAATTATTACCGATACAGACATCCGGCAGGCAATTTCACCTTCTATGGACTCAATTGTAGAAGCAGTACGGGTGGTGCTTGAAAAAACCCCTCCTGAGGTACTGTCTGATGTTATGCAACGAGGTATCCATATCGCTGGTGGTGGAGCATTAGTTCCAGGGCTGGCATCGCTACTTGAAGACATGATGAAGGTCCCAGTGTTTATTGTGCCAGACCCATTACGTGCTGTTGTACGAGGAACTGGTATAGTATTAGAGAACCTAGATTTATATGAAGAAATTCTCGTCGATAACGAGGGTGAACTCTCACCGTATCTCTCAGAATAAAAGAATTATACAAACTATACTCGTCACTGTTGCCTGTATAGCTGTGCTTTTTTTTGTTCCTAGAGTGGTAAATATAGCAGTATCTATTGTGGTGGCACCAGTCAATATAACTAAGCACTGGCTGGCAGAATCAGGAGGAAATTTGCCACAATATTTTCGTAACCGAACAGGATTACTGGCTGAAATAAACACATTGCAATCAAATCTGGCTGCAACCAGTGGTGATCATCTGACAGTACAAATACTCGCTGATGAAAACAGGGAGTTACGCAGTCTTCTTGGAGATGAGGGTGAAGAACGTATCCTAGCAGGGATTATCGGTCGACCAGGAGCGTTACCCTATGATTCGTTAATGCTTGATCGAGGTGTAGAAGACGGTATTGTCGTTGGTGCTCCGGTATATATCGGAGAAAATACTGTGATAGGTCTTGTAAAAAATGCAACTGCCCATACTGCGCTGGTGGAGCTTGCAACTACTGCTGGATTTGAAGCAACGGTGTATATTATTGGGCCAGATATTTACACAAATGCAGTCGGTATGGGTGGTGGTCAGCTACGGGTTGGTGTACCACAAGGTATTACCTTGTCTGAAGGGGATTTGGTGGTATTACCGGCCGTGACCTCAGGGATATATGGTGTAGTGAGTGTTGTACAGTCTGAGCCATCACGCCCAGAACAGTATGGGTATGTATCACCACAAATTCCTATGGCCAGTATTCGGCTGGTATCTGTCGGGGTCACACCGCTTCAAAATATCTCTTTTGAAGACGCACAGATTATTTTAGATAAAAACATAACCACAGTTTTTTATGTTCCTGTGCCTGAAGATATACTCATTGATACTAATTTTGGGACAACCAGCAGTAGTAGTGACATAACCACTACTTCTACCACTAGCACCAGCATGTATGAAGAATAGCATTCTCCGTATTGGTATATTTTGTCTGCTTATTGTATGTGCATTTACAGGCCCGGTCTGGTTTTTTATAGTTGGTGCAGCTGGATATATTTTAGTGTATCGAGGACTGGAGATAGTAATACTAGCCGCCACCATTGATGCGTATTTTGGGTACGCTAGCGATACATTGTTTATATATACACTAGCTACTGCTGTAGGACTACTGCTAGTGCAGTGGCTACATCCATCTCTTTGGGTGTACAATCAATAGTCAATGTTCTGGAAACGTAAAAAAAAGAAAGACGTAGCGTTTGAAGAGATTTTCATGGATTCTTCTAACTTACCATTGTTTAATCAAGGGCGTATGGAAGGACGAAGAGAGCTACCCATTACCAGATACAACGTTGGTGTTGTTGCTGTTGTGTTTGTGCTCATTGCCCTCTGGTTCTTAAGTAAAATGTTTACCCTGCAGATTACACAAGGTGCAAAATTTAGAGATATAGGTGAGAACAACAGCCTAAACGAAACAGTCATCATTGCTGAACGAGGTGTGGTGTATGACCGAAACCGTGAACTGTTGGCATGGAATGAACCAGACAAAGAAGGTGTTTACTCATTTCCTGTTCGAGCCTATACAGATAGACAAGGGCTAGGTCAGCTTATTGGGTATGTAAGTTACCCCTTGAAAGATACTAAAGGTTTTTACTTTCGTACTGAGTACCTTGGACGTAATGGTGTTGAGGCTTCATACAATACACAACTAAGCGGACGTAATGGACAACAGCTTATTGAGACAGATGCACATGGGGAAGTTATTGGTGAACACATCGTGGAAGCACCTATATCAGGCAACGAGATTACTCTCTCACTGGATATACGCCTCTCTGAGGCTATGCATGACATCATTGCGACCTCCACATTACAATCAGGCTCTCGAAGTGGTGCAGCCGTCATTATGGACGTACGTACCGGTGAAATTGTTGCTATGAGTAGCTATCCATCATACGACCCAGAAGTAATGGCTGATGGAGATGATGTTGACCTTATAGTGCAATACAACAATGATGAGCGTTTCCCGTTTTTAAACAAAACCCTGGCCGGTGTATACACTCCAGGGTCGATTATGAAACCATTTTTAGCGTATGCAGCACTTGAGGAAAAAATAATCAGTCCAGAAAAGATTATTGTGAGTACTGGTGAAATTGTCATCCCTAATCCCTGGGATCCAAGCAATCCTGCACGATTCACTGACTGGCGTGCACATGGAGAAATGGATATGCGAGAAGCAATTGCTTTTTCATCAAACGTATACTTTTATTACATCAGTGGTGGGTTTGGTGATCAAGTAGGTCTAGGTATTCGCAAGATGAATGAGTATTATGATTTGTTTGGATTTGGAAAGAAAACTGGTGTGATACTTGCCAATGAACAAGAAGGAACCGTACCATCACCAGAATGGAAAGAAGCGGTATTTGATGAGCCGTGGAGATTGGGTAATACCTACCAGACTTCCATTGGTCAGTTTGGCTGGCAGGTGACTCCATTGCAGATTGCCGTCGCGTATGCCGCACTTGCTAACGGTGGACGTTTCTTTGAACCACACATTTTAAAGGACCAAGAGCCGGTGTATGTTGATGTGCCTCTGAATCAAGCTAGTCTAGATGTAGTGCGTGAAGGTATGTACATGACTACCTATTATCCACGAGGAACCGCTCGTGCGCTTGAGAAGCCCTATGTTAAAATCGCTGCAAAGTCTGGCACTGCTGAGCTTGACTCTGCAAAAACCCGTTTAAATACCTGGGCTGCCGGGTACTGGCCATACGAAGATCCTCAGTATTCTTTTGTGGTGCTCATGGAGAATGCCCCGTACACCAACAGTTTAGGAGGAACAAAACTCATGGGAGACATTATGGATTGGATGCATGAAAACGCACCTGAGTACTTGGGAGTTACAGTGCCCCAAGAAGAAATTGAGTAAAATCTACCTGTGGAAAACTCTCGTATTTGACCCACCACTTTTTCTGCGTATAATTAGCACAAACAAATTTTATATGAATGACACACAAGCATATTTGACCAAAGAAAAGTTCGCCGAATTAAAGATAGAATTAGATCATCTAAAGACCGTACGACGAAAGGAAGTTGCAGAATCACTTGAGTACGCACGAAGTCTGGGAGACCTTTCTGAAAATGCAGAGTACCAAGAAGCTCGAGACATGCAGGCAGCAATTGAGGAGCGTATCGCACACCTCGAGCAAGTAATCAAGGAAGCAAAAATTGTTACACATGACAAAAGTGACGTGGTTGGACTAGGTAATGAAGTATGTATTCAAAAAACTGGGGACAAAGGAAACATTTGCTACACGATTGTAGGGACAGAAGAAGCAAATATTCAAGACAAAAAGTTGTCGTACCTGTCACCACTTGGAGAAGCATTGATGGGTAAAGAGAAGGGAGATGAAATTGATTTTGAGACGCCAGCAGGCAAACAGAAGTACAAACTACTAAAAATTTCCTAACTAAATCCCAAAAGCACTTCATCTACTTTGTCGCACTACAGAATTTTTCTGTCAACGTACCACCACGTACGTCTCCAGGAAAATTCCTTGCGCTCCTAGTAGCTAAAGCACTTTTGAAATTTAGAGAATATTGATACAAAAGAACGACATGTGTACATGTCGTTCTTTTGTTTTTTCTTTGCAAAATGGTCATTTAGCGCTAGAATAGCGTCACTATGTTTTGGGCTGATAAAATAGCAGATGAGATGGTGCGGCGGTATCAGGATGTTATTGATTCTGGGGAGCCTATTATTGTGCGTGATGAAAAAACGGCTTCAGGGAAGGTGCATGTTGGTTCATTGCGAAGTGCAGCCTTGCACGCGATAGTGGCTGATATTCTTAACAAGCACAGAAATGTGTCTTATAATTGAAAATATGAAAAAAATTGAAAAATCTCCATTAAGTTTAGTTCGTTTAATGTGTTTCATCGCCGCTCCGATCCTTTTCTTTACTGGCATAGGGTTATTAATGACATCAAGTATTGGAAAACATACTTTTTATCTATTCAAACCAGAACTGTACCTCTTCCTTAGTGCATACTCTCTAGTTATAGCGCTTATATTGCTGAGTAACAAAATCGGGCAACTTTTATTTAAAAGAAGGATTTTTTATATATTCTCAGGAATTTTTTTGGTAATTGTATTCTTGACATTAACACTTACAAAACTACCCACATATCATATACAAACCATTGCTGATGCTAGTTATAGAATACCTTGGTATATGACACACACTTATTCAGGAAACAGTGTTGATTTTTTAGTATGTCAAGATAATTTTATTCCTTTTGAAAGCGATTGTAGTTCAGACTATACTCATGTGAGAGTATATGAACCAAGCAATATTACACAGTTTTCATACAAGTATTTCTTTAACAATAAAACTGAAGGACAGTTTTATTCTGTTCAGGATGGATCTATTGTGTATACCAAGCTACCGGAGGAGACTCGTATCATAGATATGGAGCATTCTTATACAATAACCAATAGTCATGATGACTATATTGGTCGTGATATCTACTTCTTCAATATAGCTCCAGATACAAAAATAAACGCCTTGGTGATGTGTTCTATATACATATGTGATCATTATGTATACGACACTAATCGTGTGATATGGTTTCAGACAAAAATCAAGAGCAGTCGTCAAAACACACTATCCTTACATGAAAACTGGCAGCAAGATTATAAAAAAGTATTTGAAAGATTAGAAGATTTACAGATATAATTGAACTCGTTTAATCAAGACAAGGTCTTGTCTTGTAAGCATTTGTGCATAAGTAGCTCCGGCTCGTAATGCTGATACTGCACTTTTAAATGTGTACGCCTCTGTTATTTCAGCAATGACTCTTTTCTGTTACACTTGGTACTTTGTTGGGTTTGCTTCTTTCTTGGACTCTTTCAACAGTTGTTGCATTCGTTGGTGTAGCTCATACTTGTTTACGGTACCAGTCAGTACCGCTCACAAAATTTTTATTGCACACTTTGGTCTTCTTTGAATTTAGAAAATTTAGAAAAAACAGTAAGTTTCACTTACTGTTTTTTCTTTGCAAAATGGGTAATTAAGGCTAGAATAGCGTCACTATGTTTTGGGCTGATAAAATTGCAGATGAGGTGGTGCGGCGGTATCAGAATGTTATTGATTCTGGGGAGCCTATTATTGTGCGTGATGAAAAAACTGCCTCAGGCAGGGTGCATGTTGGGTCACTTCGCAGTGCAGCCTTGCACGCGATAGTTGCTGATATTCTCAATGACCGCGGTATCAAGGTAGAGTTTCGCTTTGAGATAAATGACTTCGACCCAATGGATGGTATTCCAAGCTATCTCGATGAGGCTGAATACCAGCAGTACATGGGACGTCCTCTGTACTCAATTCCATCTCCGGTAGAGGGGTATGATAATTTTGCTGAGCTCTATGGACAGGAATATGTAGAAGTTGTGAATAAGATTGGTTTTGGGGCGACAGTCTACCGTGCAACAGAACTCTACGCATCAGGGAAGATGAACGACGCTATCCGACTCATTCTAGAAAAACGTGCTGTTGTGCGTGCTATTTATAAAGAAGTATCAGGCAGTGAAAAGCCTGAAAATTGGTATCCGTTGAACGTTGTTTGTGAAAAATGTGGCAACCTCAGTGCAACTACGGTCACTGACTTTGATGGTGAAACTGTGGGATACACGTGCTCGTCTGACACGATTGACTGGGCCGAGGGATGTGGTCATGAAGGACGTATTTCACCATTTAACGGCAATGCATCACTGCCATGGAAGCCAGAGTGGGCGGCTAAGTTTATGGCTAATGGTGTGCACTTTGAAGGGGGTGGAAAAGACCATTATACTAAAGGTGGTTCGCGACAGGTGGCAGAAGCTATTTCCAATCAGGTGTTAGACCATATGCCTCCTTACGGTGTGTTTAATGAGTTCTTCCTGGTGGGTGGTAAAAAAATGTCATCCTCAAAGGGGAACGCAGCCACTGCCAAAGACATGGTTGCGCTCTTGCCATCACATATTCTGCGACTACTCTTGCTTAAAACTCCAATTAACCGCCAGATAAATTTTGATCCAGAAGGTGACGCTATACCAGTACTATTTGATACCTACGACCGACTAGCTGAAAAAGTGTGGAGTGGCATTACCGATGACGACTCGCAAGTATTTAAGTTCTCGCATGTACCAGAAGAGCGAGCGGCTATGCATGAACGCTTTTTGCCCCGGTTTTCACAGATTGTATTCCTCGTACAGATGCCACACATGGATATTTATGAAGAAGTAGCAAAAATGAAAGAGTCTGAACTTACTGCTGAGGATAGAGTAGAAATCGACATGCGGGTTGTGTATGCAAAGAAGTGGCTTAATGGCTACGCAGATGAGAAATTTATCTTTGCATTGCAGGATACGCTTCCAGAAGCAGCTGCCGCTATTACTACAGAGCAAAAGTCAGCATTAGTATTATTTGCCGACAAGCTTGAAGGAGTTGATTCTACCGATGGACAAGCGATTCATGCGCTTACCCACGATATTAAGGAAGAGTCTGGTCTGTCACCAAAAGAATTCTTCACCGCACTTTATCTAGCGTTTCTTGGAAAAGAGAGCGGTCCAAAAGTTGGCTGGTTCTTAAGTACCCTCGATAAAGACTTTGTTCTCACTCGATTACGCGAAGCGTAACATTTACCCATCTGTTGTAGTTGTATCAGGCAACACATAATGAAGGAAGAACGATCACTTCACATAGGTATCATAATGGACGGTAATGGACGCTGGGGAACACTCCAGGGCCTTTCACGTATTAAGGGGCATAGTGCAGGAGCACGACGCGTGAAAGAGTTAGTGCAGTATGCTGGTGAGGTGGGAATGACTTCATTGACTCTATGGGCGTACTCAACTGACAATTGGAAGCGAAATGAAACAGAGGTCAATGCGTTGATGTCATTGTTCAGCACATACATTGAAAAGGAATCAGAATATCTCCGCACAAGTAACGTGAAGGCATTGTTTATTGGCGACAGGACAATGTTACCTTTAAAGCTACAAGAGGCAATGAAAAACCTGGAAGAGAACACTAAAGATAATACTGGTTTAGTGCTACAAGTCGCCCTAAACTACGGAGGTTCTGACGAGCTGGTTCGTACAATTTCAAAGATTACAGAAAAAGATATTGAGGTTTCTAAAGAGTCTATTGCTGATGCTCTAGATACAGCTGGAGTTCCTAATCCTGATATTGTCATTCGCACCGGTATGCCTGCAGCGGAAGGGAAGTTGTCACAGTGGCGTTCTTCTGGCTTTATGCCAATCCAGTCCCTGCAGTCAGTCTGTATCTCCACAGAAGTACTCTGGCCAGACTTCACCCCAGAGCATTTAGAAGAAATTATCACCTACGCAAAGCCAGAAACCCGCCTCTTTGGTGGGCAACGTTAAGAAAAACAGTGCCTACGCACTGTTTTTTAGTTGCCCGAGCCGGAACAATGTTGGCTTGCCAACGACGTGAGGCGGGTGAGAAGCGAATACTTGGAGCTTTGCAAGAGGTTGACTAGCATTTCTGGAGCTTGCGAACAGAAATACTGATAACCTGAATAGAATCTGTAAGATTCGAGAACACTTAGTAGAATATGCACGTAGTGCATGATGTAGTGTCAAGGGTTATAGTGTCAAGGGTAACCCTTGACACTATAACCTTGACACTACATATGGTGGTTCGAACCATTAGCAACTCCGCCAGCAAAGGGTGTAATGCCTCACAAGGTTAAATGAAGGAGATTAAAATGGTATAATATACCAAATGGATACAAGAGATATAGACAAAAAGAGTTTGGGAAAAGCATACAGTTTGTTTGAAACGGGTTATATTGATAAAATTGAAATTGGTACGGCACGAGGACTTCAGGAGATACACAAGTATTTGTTTAGTGAGTTATATGATTTTGCTGGAAAAATACGTAACCATGACATTTCAAAGGGCGGTTTTCGATTTGCGAGTGCCTTATATTTGAATGACATCTTACCAAAAGTTGAGAAAATGTCTGAGGATACTTTGGAAGAAATTATTGCAAAGTATGTTGAAATGAATATCGCACACCCTTTTATGGAAGGAAACGGGCGAGTAATGCGCATCTGGCTTGATATGATTTTGAAAAAAAGACTGGGCAAAGTGGTGCATTGGCAAAATATTGACAAAGCACTTTACTTTCAAGCCATGGAGCGAAGTACTATCAATGACTTAGAAATACGGACACTACTTTCAAATAACCTAACAGACAAGGTAAATGACAAAGATGTAATATTTAAAGGCATAGATCAGTCCTATTACTACGAAGGGTACGAGAAGGACGCTTAATTGAGGTCCAAGTTGATTTTTCCAACTATACTGAACAGTTAGTTTGAGATAGGATAAGTTAGTGTCAAGGGTAACCCTTGACACTAACTCAGACAAACGAGATTGGAAACAATTTCATACGCCTAAGAACATGGCCTCATCACTTAGTGTCGAAGCGAATAAAGATCTTCAACAATACCATACCACTATATTCCGGCTGTATGTATTATTAGTAAAAAAATACTAGTAAAACTGCTATAGTAAAGATATATGAAAAACTTACGTAAAAATGCTGATGCTCAACAGATTTTAGAAGCACATATTCCTTGGTATCGGAGGAGGGGGTTTTGGCTGATTATTTTTTGTATTTTTGGGTTATCAATTATTTATTCTATGTACAACAGTATTTTATATACATCGGGCATAGATACTCTAACTACAAATCAAATTATCTCTGGACTCATATCTTCATCTGGTGGAATTTTTGTTTCTGCGTATGGTTACAAATTACTTGGCACCATCGGTGCTTGGATTGGATTAGCTATTTATTATTTACTTCTGATTATCCTTACAAGAAAAACATTTGAGCACACCCGAGTTAAGCTATATTATCCTATGTTATTTATAGTGCTCTTTATACCTGGAATGGTATATACGTTTGGTCTTTTTTAGAAGAAGACTAATTATTTTCGTAACTAGTTTCTTCTCCAAAGGTAGGGGCCGTATAGGCAGGACCTTGGGGGCCATCGAAGCCAGCCTGTGTAGTATCAGCACCCCATTTACTAATATATTGCATCCAACTAGGAGAAATAGATGAGATAATTTCTCTAAAATTTAAGTTGCCTTCACTTAAGATGGTGCCAATTTCTGAAGTAGCGTCACTAAAGGAAAGGTCTACTTTATGAATACCGTTATTATTACTTGAATAGTTAGCATGAGAACCTAAGGAAACAAAACTAACAACATTATCCTCATCAAACACTAAATCGTCACCATTCCAGCTCCGACGCACCGAATCATATTGAAAAATACCATCCGTAGGGTCTCCATCATTCAAGTGTGAAGAATACGCAACATACATGGGATCTTCAGTATCAGCATCCAAGAAGATAAACACCGACTCCCAATCACCTTCATGGTTGTTTCTACCACCGAGCTCGGCCCAATTATTCATCGCATAAAAATACCAATACTGAAGAACGATGAAACTGTGTTTTACGCCACCATCATCAGTGTAATCGTCAGTCATTCTATGTACATACACCGTCGTCGTTGCTTCTCCCGAACTACGTGCTAAGTCATATTTTTGTTTTGCTGCAACCAGATCAATTGACTTCGAATTATTAGGGTCACTGTAAGCAAGATAATAATCTTCAGTATCTTCTCCACCATCAATAAGAGTTTCAAATTCAGTAAAAGTAAGATCTTCAGCTGTTTGTACTTGTGTGTCCGTTAAAACGCCTCGGTCGTCCCATAGCGCACTGTCACTTACAAACGAATCAACATTCATGGGAAAATAATCCTCATCCTCATGCATATAAAGGACAGGCGCATACTGGAGTATCAGTGGATCAATTTCTGGTTCAACAACCTCCTCCGTTATAGTGAAAGTAATTGAGGTTCTATCTCCAGCCGCAGCGTGAGCAGTTGGAATAAACTTAGAAATTAGGCGTTTAAACACACTTGAAAACATTAAGTCCATTTCATCAACAACTATGGTATACGTACCGGTTGCGGTAAATGTATACGCTCCAGATAGACCTTCTGAGTAGTAGTCTTCACCAGCATGTCTGTACATTGAAGCAAATAAAGCATTGCCTTCAGCATTTGGAAATTCAATTAATGCAGTCTCACCAATTAGTTGGTATGAACCACCATCAACAAGTTCAACTGATCCAAAAGTTACAACTAAATCTGGGTTTGGCAATAGTATGCCAAATGGATTATCACAATCTGCGATTGGCTCTACATTCTCGTCATCACCAAAAGTCTCAATAATGTTCCCGCATGGAGCCTGAGCAGAAACGTTTTTTACGTTATTGGTATAAAAAAAGGCCACTAATAAAAGACCAAACACCACCAAAGTTACTTTTTTATTCATACCCTATTATACACAAACCAAGTAGTGTTAAGGGTTACCCTTGACACTAATATTTCCACAGAAGTACTCTGGCCAGACTTCACCCCACAGCATTTAGAAGAAATTATCACCTACGCAAAGCCAAGTGCACGATTGTTTGGGGGTCAGAGATGATGATTGTGTAACCTTTAAATATTAGGGTATGTTGTAGACTCTAAGCCAACAAGGAGGGTTGACTATGCAAAATGATTGCACTGACAACGCCTTATATGGCGTTGTGTTGGTTGTGTACTGTCGCACAACTAAAAGATTCTTGTTCCTACGAGAGCTTACAGATAAGCCTCGTGTGTTTAAAATTAAAGGGATGCTGGCGTTCCCATCTGAGACCAGAGAGGGCTGCGATACAAGTGTACGCGCAACTATCACACGACTGATTTATGAAGAGGTCGGGGTGGAGCTTTTGGGTGATATTCTTTTGTCTATTGAACCACTTACTGATTTCATGCACGGAATTCCTATATACATATCATGGGTTGTTGTCAGTAAAGAGTTTACAGCAACTCCAAATGATACTGACGTAGAGCATGGTATATGGCTGACTAAATCAAAAGTCGTCACTATGAATGACCAGACTGATTTTTTCAGAATTGAAACCTTGCCAGTGCTACAGCAGGTGCTAGCTCTGGGAAAAAGCGCCCTTATATAAACATGGAAACATGGAGGGCGCTTTACTTATGTCACAATACAAGTGTGTGGGAATGGTACAGCAGTCAGTATACGGTGATAGTTTGTTTCAGTCAGACCATTAAAGACGTGTATCTCTTCTAGCGTTGGTGAGGTGTTGAAAAGTTGGGTACATTCTTTCATTTTTCCCTGTAAGCCACCAGTGGTGTCAGCATTATGTGATTCTGTAAGGGTAATCATACTTTCCATCTTAGCGAAGGTTAGGTTTTCTACCAGCGTAGTGTCTGGATTGGTGTGTGGGTCTGTCGTGTAGATGCCATCAACATCAGTCGCAAAGAATATATGTGTCACTGGTAGTAGGGTAGCAAGATGTGCAGTAACTGCATCACCAGAACAGATGGACATTCCAAGCGTTGAGTCCTCGACCATATCTCCGTAGAGTACGGGGATTTTATTTTGTTCAAGCGCGGCTGTAATCCCCGATGTATCGCATGAGTCTATCTTAGCATCACTTTGACCGATAACTGTGTGTGTTGGGATGCTTGCCAGAGGTAGACCGGCAGTAGTTCCTAGTTTTATAATTTCAGCATGCAGCGTAGCTACAGCGTTCTGTGTTTCTAAAGCTCCGGCTACTTTTATTGGGTCATCGAACGTTCCAGTCTTGAGCCCATGGGTATGGGCAAGATGATGTACATGACCACCTGCACCGTGCACGATAAGTAAATCAAAATTACGGGTAGTTTGTAGAGTTGCGATTTCAGTAAAAATACTTGTTAGCAAGTCCTGACGGATAGTGTGGTCTGTACTATCCTTGTAGGTAGCCACACTACCGCCAATTTTGAGTATATATAATTTCTTCATGTTGCAGTGCCAGTATATCAAAATAAACACTATATACACACCAGCTAAATAAGGCTTACGTACAGCCATACTTTAAATACGGTGGGATAGGGTCGATATTTAATAGGTATGCATACAAACAGCTCAAAATACCTAGGTATTTTGAGCTGTTTGTATATACGGCTAGTTTACTGGGTTAAATTGTAAGATATGTATATCTTATGTAGGGGGAGGGTGTGTATAACTGTGGTGGACGGTGGGGTGAAGTGGTATATACTGTGCTTGTGGTGGGAGATAGTGGTATACTTTGAAAGAAGTATGCAGGGACGAGTTGGTTTGGACACCTATATAACGAGTTTACTCGTAGCAGTCGGTCTTCAGACCAACTCAAAACTATCAAAATTATGTTAATTGGCGAATACAAGCACACATTGGATCCCAAGAAACGGCTATCCATGCCGTCTAAATGGCGGAAGGAACTTGGGAGAAAGCTTGTTGTCACACGTGGTCTTGATAATTGTCTCTTTGTATATCCAATGAAACAGTGGCAGGTGATTACCGAGAAAATCGGTCAGTTGCCACTGGGACAATCGGATACGAGAAGCTTTAACAGATTCTTCCTTTCGGGAGCTGTTGAAGTGGAGGTAGATAGTGTTGGACGTATTCTCGTTCCAGATTTTTTGAAGGAATTCGCAGGACTCGACGGTAAAGTCGCGCTTGCAGGAATCCATGATCGTATTGAAATTTGGGATGAGAATAAATGGGAAGAATACAAACGTCGTATTGAATCCCAGGCAGATCAGCTTGCTGAGAAACTTGGGGACATCGGCGTCCTGTAGGAGTCTACTTACATAGGCTCCTAGCCATCTACCAGACATCGAGTCTGTCTAGAATCCCATCGAGATCTAAAGTATGTCAAGATCTGTGCGAAAACAACGAAGGATGAGGAAGTGAATACATATTCACTGACGATTCATGAGTTGTTTGCAGCCAGATATTGACGTACGACGACTCGAAACAAAATAATACAGACATACAGTTTGTGTTGGGATTTTGGACAGATGAGCAAGCCACGTAATTCATTCGCTATGCGTCATATTACGGTCTTACAACATGAAGCAACTCAACAGCTGAACCTTTCAAAGGGTTCGGTTGTTGTTGATTGCACATTAGGTAGTGGTGGTCATGCAGAAGAAATTCTCAAGATAATCGGAGCTACTGGTACCTATGTGGGCATTGATGCAGATAAGACTGCTATAGAGGCAAATGCCCACCTGCAAAGTGAGTACAAAGCCACAATTCACCTGGTACACAGTAACTTCCGTGACATCAAAAAAACACTGACTACACTCAACATTGATTCAGTCGATGCAGTATTAGCTGACCTAGGTTGGCGAATGGAACAATTTGATGGTTCTTCAGGAGAAAAAAGAGGATTCTCATTTCAGGAAGATGAGCCACTGCATATGACATTTGGCGCACCGACTGATTATCCATTTACCGCACACGACATTATCAATGAGTGGGATGAAGAAGACATTGCAAATGTCATCTATGCGTACGGAGAAGAACATTTCTCACGACGTATCGCTCGTAAAATCGTTGAGGTACGAGAAGAAGAGGAAATTACCTCTTCATTACAACTTGCCGAGATTGTCTCACAAGCTGTACCTGGACCATATCGACGAAAACGAACCCATCCGGCAACAAAAACATTTCAGGCACTGCGTATAGCGGTCAATGATGAGTTTGATGCCTTAAAAGAACTACTCGCTGCTGGTATAGATATTTTGAAGCCTGGTGGACATATGGCGATTATCTCGTTTCATAGCCTTGAGGACAGAATTGTAAAACATACCTTTAGAGAGTACGCACGCGATCAGAAAGGCCTCGTACTACACAAGAAGCCAACGTCACCATCAGCAGAAGAGCAATCAGATAATCCTCGGGCACGAAGCGCAAAGCTTCGGACGATACAAAAAATATAACAACTATGACATCGCTTAAAAAACAACACCATACGATAGAAAAAAAATTGTGCATTAGCCTTGTGTCTATTTGTGTAGTGTTGTTTGCTGCGTACATGTACTTTGTAAGTGCATCTATTGTCCATGTAGTGATTCGGACAGAAACAGGACAAGAGATGAAAAAGATTAGTTCTGAAATTAGTCTTCTAGAAGGTCGATTTATTGAAGCTCAGCACAAGGTAAGCACTGATATTGCTTCCTTGCAGGGGTACACACAGACTTCAAAGAAGGTATTTATTGACCGTACAGCACCTGCATTTGTGTTGTCTGATGGTAGTGCACGATAGCGTATGTGTGCACCTGAGTTTATACTACCAACATGAGAAAGAACGCAATTTTACGAATCCGCATCATTACTGGTGCTGTTCTTTTTTTATCACTCATTTTAATTATACGTCTGTATAACATACAGATTATCCATCATGATGAGTATGAAAGTCGCGCAGAGCGTCAGTATGTACATACCGTACGTGATCTCTACTCTCGTGGGAATATATTCTTTTCTACAAAAAGTGGAGAGAAAGTATCGGCTGCTACCGTACAGGCTGGGTACCTACTTTCTATTGATCCTTCACGTATTACCAATGAGGAAGATACATTTACACAACTAAACAGTGTCTATCCACTGGAAAAAGATACATTTTTAGTACGAGCCGGAAATAAAGAACGTACGTACGTTGAGGTTGCATCAGAGCTTTCAAACGCTGAGGCTGATGCGATTGTTGCATTAGGATTGACTGGTGTACAGCTCTACCGCGATCAGTGGCGGTACTACCCCGGAAACGACCTGGCAGCTCGGACTATTGGATTTGTGGGGTATACAGCAGAATCAGGCTCAGGTCTTACCGGTAGGTATGGTCTAGAAAGATACTATGAAGATATTCTTGCTCGAGATCAGAGCAGACTGTCAGTAAACTTCTTTGCTGAAATCTTCAGCAACCTCGGAAGTATTATTTTTGATACCACTGAAGCTCGTACAGGAGATGTGGTGACTACTATTGAGCCAACAGTTGCCAGAATGCTCGATAGGGAGCTGATAACAACCCAAGATACGTGGGATAGTACGTTAACTGGAGGTATCATCATAAACCCAAAAACAGGAGCAATATATGCAATGAATGTAGTGCCAACTTTTAACCTTAATAATCGGTCTGTAGATACCATTGCAGATTTCCAGAATCCACTAGTGGAAGGTGTATATGAGATGGGTTCAATTATAAAAGCGCTTACCATGGCAGCAGGAATTGATGCTGGAGCAGTGGTACCAAGTACTACGTATTATGACTCTGGTTCGCTGACGATGAATACATTCACTATTAGTAACTATGATGGTCGAGCGCGTGGGACAGTAGACATGCAGGCAGTTTTGAATCAGTCACTAAACACCGGTGTTGCCTTTGTGGTGGATGAAATGGGTAAGGATACGTTTCGTGAGTATTTCAAAGCCTTAAAGTTTGGTAGTGAAACGGGGATTGATCTCCCAAATGAAACGCATGGATTAGTTGCAAACCTCGATTCCCCTAGAGACATTGAGTATGCTACTGCATCATATGGGCAAGGTATCGCCCTGACCCCAATTGAGACTGTTCGAGCATTATCGACATTAGGTAATGGTGGAAAGCTCATCACACCTCATCTGGCAAAACAAATTGAGTACCAAGACGGTACAGTAAAAGAAGTGCAGTACCCAGAAGGGGACCAAGTTTTTTCTGAGGAAACAAGTGTGACTATTTCTCGTATGCTTACAGAAGTGGTAGATGTTGCCCTGAAAGGAGGTGATGTAAAGCTTGAGCGCTACAGTGTTGCAGCCAAGACAGGTACTGCGCAAATAGCTGACCCAATAAATGGTGGCTATTATGATGACCGTTTCCTTCATTCATTTTTTGGTTATTTCCCTAGTTATGACCCAGAGTTCTTGGTCTTCTTGTATACGGTCGAGCCCAAAGAAGTTCGGTACGCATCAGAGACTCTGACAGAGCCTTTTATGGAGATTACGAAATTCCTTATCAATTACTACAACGTACCCCCAGACCGCTAAAACACAGCACATTACTTCATCTGCTTCGTTGCCGGGAGGTAAAATTTTTGTCACCGTACCCCAAGTACGGCTCCCAAAATTTTGCCTCCCGCGCCTCGCATCTAAAGCAATCTGCTGTGTTTTAGTAGACAAATTAAACAAACAGGTTGTATCACTGCATCTGCTGCGTCACAGTTCAGTAAAATAATCCTCGTCGTACCCCAAGTACGCCTCAAATTATTTTCTTCCTGCTCCTTGCATATACAGCAATACAACCTGTTTGTGGTGGTATATGTTATTGGAGTAAAGATGGTAAAATAAACATACAATTCAGCTAAACCTTTATGAAACAAATCTTTAAAAATATTGTTGTATACATCTTGACTCAAGAAGCCAAGATACTAATCAGACGTAAGAAACCAATCATTATTGCCATTACCGGAAGTGTAGGGAAGACTTCAGTGAAAGATGCTATTTATACCGTGCTCAAGGAGCATGTACATGCGCGCAAGAGTCAGAAAAGTTATAACTCGGAGATAGGAGTACCGTTATCAATATTGGGACTTAAAAATGGGTGGAATAATCCTTTTTTATGGCTAAAAAATATCTTTGATGGAGCCTTGACTGCCTTTTTTGACTCAGAATACCCAAAAGTGCTGGTGCTGGAAGTTGGTGTCGACAGACCCGGCGATATGAAAGCCCTCACTCAGTGGATGTCTCCAGACATTGTGGTACTTACTCGATTGCCTGATGTACCCGCACACGTGGAATATTTCAACTCACCTGAAGATGTGATTGCCGAAAAGATGCATCTGGCGCATGCCTTAAAAGAAGACGGTGTTCTTATCTACAACAATGACGATGAAATAATTCGAAGAGAGTTAGAGAATGTTCGACAACAATCATTTGGCTTCAGTCGGTACTCTCCATCTCACTTCACGGCTAGTGGAGATACAGTGATTTATGAAAACCAAAAGGCGGTTGGTGTGGAGTGTATGCTTGAACACATTGGTGAAGAGGTTCGCTTTCAAGTCTATGGGTCGCTTGGTGTTCAACATGCCTATAACTACGCGGCTGCTATTGCAGTCGGTACGCAGTTTGACATCTCGTTAGCAGACGCAGCCAAAGCACTGGCAAGTAACGTGCCTCCAGCCGGGCGTATGCGTATTGTTGAAGGTCTCAAAGACACACTTATTCTTGATGATACGTACAATTCCTCCCCGGTGGCAGCAGAACAAGCACTCCAGACCGTAAAGGATCTTACCAGCGTTGACAGGAAGATTGTAGTGCTTGGTGACATGCTTGAGCTAGGGAAGTACTCAGTGCGTGAGCATGAGCGTATTGGTGAGCTGGTAGCTGAGTCTGCAGACATTCTGCTTACGCTTGGTATGCGAGCTCGAAAGATTGCTTCGAGCGCACTCGAGAATGGTATGAGTGAAAAAGTTATTTTTCAGTATGATGACATAGACCGTGCAGGAAAGGAACTCCTACAGATGATTGAACCAAACGACGTAGTACTTGTAAAAGCCTCCCAGAGCATGCGCGCAGAAAAAATTGTCGAGCGCCTTATGGCCCACCCAGAACAAGCAAGGGATATGTTGTGCAGACAAGATTCAGTCTGGCAAAGTATTGAGGTGACGAAATAGCGTCAATACAAAAAAACACCGATGGGGTTTGTTTTGTTGGTATGTCTAGCTGTGTTACGGCTATACCTAGTTAATTTGATACCTAGCAGGTAGTATTAGAGTTATTAGATGCAGAATTCCTGCATCCTGTTGACGAAGCTAGTAATTATTATGTACATAACTCAGCATTGCTGAACAGAGCTCTATGAAATATACAAAACAAATATTCATCATTGTAGCAGTGCTTGTTGTTGGAGCTGGACTTACAGCCTGGTCTGGCGCTCAAGCATCTACAGTAGACTTATTTAGGGGCACTCTTAATGAACAGGTGATTTTTGCCAATACCTACATAAGTGTTGGTGCAGCTTTGGATGGCCAAACAGTCAATGGTAATATCCTTGCTAACCAAGCAATAACTATCGGTGCAGGTGCTAAAATTGATGGCAATCTTCAGTCTGGTGCCGCGGTAACTACTGGTGACAGTACAATCATTACTGATGATATTCTGTCGGGGGCAGCAAGTACTATTGGTGCAAATTCAGTAGTTTCTGGGAACCTTCGTTCTGGTGCAGCAGTTACGCTTGGTGCAAATTCACAGGTTACTGGCACTGTTGTATACAACAATGCAGTTACTAATGGAGCTGGTGCTACCTCAGGAACGCAAACTCAGGATGTGTCGTCACCAGTTATACCTGATGAGCACCAGAGGGTTATTGTTGCTCAGTCTGCACTGGATGCAATGTTTGGAGAAGTACTCATCGCTGGCAGTGAAATAACTACAGACACAACGTTCGTTGCTGGTGTATATGATATCCCTGGTTATCTTACAACAGCTGCAGGTGTCACACTGACACTTGATGCGCAGGGCCAAGACAGTGCTTTCATTTTCAATATGAGTACGTACATGACCCTTGGTGCAGGAACAATACTCAAGGTAATTAACGGAACTCCAAATACAACGGTTATCTGGAATGTAACTAATGGCTACGCCAGTATTGGGGCGAATGTAGATATGGTAGGCACCATACTTGCAGAGCAGTACATTATTATTGGTGCAGGTGCAACAGTGACAGGCTCAGGTGATTCATGTGGAGGTATCTTTTCAGGACGTTCATATGTCACTGTAGGTGCAAATGTATCAATCGGTGCCCATAATTGTACAGGGGGTGTGGTTGCAAACATGAGTATGACCGATGGTCTTGCTCATTATGAAGTAGGCACATCACCAGGACCAACACCTCCAGGACCTGGTCCAACACCAGGACCGGGACCATCACCAAGTAATATATAGAAGAGTAGAAAAAGTGATATTCTCAAACACTAGCAGACACGTTATGGATTACAGTCTCCACACTGACCAGGGTCTGCTGTTGGGGCATCAATAGCCGACATCCGCTTTTGATGAGGACATTTTTGACACGAGGACACCGTTTCCATTGCCAGTTCTGTTGACTGTCCGCAAGCACTACAAGGTAGTCCATACGTGACATCAGTCACTGCAAAACCAGGAGTAGCACACTGTGGACAAAGGCGTAGGCAATTTTGTATCAGATCATCCATGGCTGCAGTAATGGAATCCATTCGTGCAAGACAGCGATGGGCGCGCATATCTGTCTCCAGAAACACTTGTGTGGTGAACCATCGTGAAAGGAGCTTGTGGCTGGCTGCATGGAGCTCATCAAGTGTCCTAATCTCTTTATTCATATGCCGGGTACTGGTTTCAGAAGTGCGAAGAATCACCCCTTGTTCTGGGAAGCCCCATGCCTGGGCTACAGACACTGCTTCATCGGCTGTAGAGACACTCTGACTGCGTACGTGTACGGCACTGGTGCGGTACTTTCCAAGGATCTCAAGCTTATGCTTCTTGTCTATGAGCATGACTAGTTCCAGATTACTTTCAAGAAACGGCATACTTGGGTGTACCCCAAAGCTTCCTTCGCTTACAATGGCCAAATCTAGCCCAGTAATATCCATAGCAGCCTGTGCCTTTGCACAAGCTGTATCGCGCTGGTTGCCGGTGCGGGCAATATCCCGAGTAAAGGTACCAAACGTATCAGTATTAAAATTTTCAGGAACGATAGTAGTAATACCAAGTCCATTAGCAAGAGCAGGCGCTATGACTATTTCTTTTTTGTGCATAGTAGCAATGACACAAGGTCGAAGTTTCCAGTCTGCTAATATAGTAGATGGTTGCATCAGTACAGTATAGAGATAATAGATTTTTTTGTACACCTATAGAGTGTCTAGAGTAGATACAAAAGATACTTGTACGCATCTACCACAAGGTGTGTGCTAAAATGACACAATTATGACCGACAAAATAACTATTTTTACCGACGGTGCGGCCAAAGGCAATCCAGGTCCCGGTGGCTATGGTGCAGTTATTGCGCACGCTGACACAGTAACTGAGGTTGGTGGACATAAAGAACGCACAACCAACAATGAAATGGAGCTACGGGCAGTTATTGAAGCCTTACGGGTAGTACAAGACAGTAGTCAGACAGTAGCTATCTATACCGACTCGAAGTACGTAGTGCAGGGCTCAACTGGCTGGGTATTTGGATGGCTTAAAAACGGCTGGAAAACCAAGGCTGAAACAGACGTTCTGAATAAAGCCTTGTGGCAAGAGTTACTACCATTACTGCAAAAGGTAAAAATAGAATGGAACAGAGTTCCCGGGCACGTGGGTATTATCGGCAACGAACGGGCAGATACCATCGCGTCAGACTTTGCCGCCAAAGGAAGCTTTGACCTCTATACCGGCTCTCAGGTAGACTACAGTTTTGACATCTCAGACACTTCCTACGACAAAGAGAAAGCCAAAGAACGAAGTGCTGCGAAGAAGAGGTCTGCTCAAAAAGCTTATTCATACATCAGTCTGCTAGACGGTGTAGTACAAACACACCAAACCTGGGGGGAGTGCGAAAGCCGAGTAAAAGGGAAGCCGGGTACTAGGTTCAAGAAGTCTCTTGATGCAGGTAATGAAAAGGAGATTATTAAGGATTTTGGCGGGTAGGGGAGAGGAATAGAAAAAAGCACCGTTGGGTGCCTTTTTTCTACTATGCAACCCAACACATGCTTTGTGGGGGCTGATTATTACCACCACTGACAGAGCCAGTTCACGTAGGTTGGTAGCGCAAATAGTGCAACCATCCCAACCAAGAGTCCTGCCAAGCACAGACGGCCAAGTAATTGTGTATGTTGCCAAATAAAACCGTAGTTATACACTTGATACAGAACCCATACTGCAAACAGTAGCCATCCCCATACTGGGGTAATACCTATTAGTAAATGTACACTAAATAAAGCAATCACGTACCCAGCAGTGACTAGTGCATACGTGAGGCGTGACGTACTAATATCTGTTTGTGACTGTATCTGTGTAGAAATAGAAAACTGTAGCGCAGAGCGTCCTAGTAGACCCAACAACGCTAAAAGGAGGAACCAGAGAGGTACACAAACTTTTTCAAGCATACTCTCGTCAGCGATACCTGCAACCATTCCTTTAGGGACCCCTTCTTGGTCTAATTCTGCGTTTTGGGTCGATGCGGTCAGCTCATCAGACCCAGATGCACTACGATTAGGAGCCACAGCATCACTGATAGCAGTCTTCACAGACTCCCATAATGGCCATGGTTGAGTATCAAGCCCTGACATAGCATCAGTGGCAATACCCGCTACTATTCCATCTGGACTATTACTGTTACCAGAAGGAGAAGAACCACCGGTACTTCCGCCGCCACCAGTCGGACTTGTCACACCCGATCCACTCGCGAAGCCAATTTTGAGATCAAACGCCATGGTTGTTCCTTGATACTGGTTACCACTATCACTGAGAAAATTAGCGGTTAGGGTGTACGTACTATTGGCACCGGGAGCAATATCAGACAAGGGTACGAAGGCAGTACCAAAAAAGTCCGCAAAGGTGCCCGTATAGCGAACCAGTCCATCTTCAGTCACCACTAATTCAATCGCTTCCGCTAAACCAGTCGAACTGGTAGCGACCGCCGCGAGCAACACCGACTCCGTATCAACACCGTTATTTGTGACTGTAATCGTTCCAGTTTGAGTGGCTGTTGGTGCTAGAGTGGTGGTAGTTGGAGCGTCAAACAAAGGGGCACTAGAGAAGGTAGCCACTATATTTCCATCGGTGACGGTGACTTGAGCAGCTGCTGGGAGCGCCAGCAAAAGACCAGTGCTCACCAGAACACTTATAATCAGGACTCGGATTGGTACTAGTAGTTTGTACTGCATACTAATTAGTTATTTCATTAGCCTGGTTGTTAGCAGAGTCGGTTACTGGGGGTACTTCTTCTTTGGTGTCATTCTTTGCAGTTGTTGACTGATCGACTGTTGTAGATTTTTGCTCGTCGTCTGACGTATTTATTTCTGCAGTAGTATCATCATCTTTTTCAGGCACACTACCTGGCTCGTTCTCGTTTGTTTCTACTGGCGAATTATCATTCAGATTTGACATAGTCTGAGTAGTTATATCGTCTGGGACAGCTGGTTTTACTGTGGTCACGGGTGACATACTAGCAGTATTAGTATCTCCAGTATCATCAGGTGTTTGTGTGGTAGTGGCTGTACTAGAGGCGGCTGTCGGTACAGATTCTATTGTCGTAGTTGCTGGTGTTGTCGAAGCTGTGTGTGGACTCGATGTAGCCAAAGATGTGGACGTAGTTCCAGTACTGCTGTCAGACGTAGTAGTGGCGTTCACAGCTGTACTACTCGCAATCTCTGCAGCCACTGAACTTGAAGCAACGCTTGTGCTTGCATGGATATTCTTAGTAACTACGTTGCCTACATAATTGGTTCCGACAGCACTCAAAGAGTTGGTTGTCACCTCAGGGGAGGAACTTCCATCAGCACTAAGCTTGGCCAGAGTTTCATTGATAGTAGCTACATCCCAGCCTTCGGCTTCGAGGTCAGCTCGGGTAGCAGTATTTTTATTACCTGGCGTTGGTATTGGGTCTACCCAAGCAGCACCGTCAGGTATACGCGCATGTGATTTACCATTGGCTGTTGCGGGATACGTATGGGCGTCTACCTGCGCGCTTGCAGCGTTGTATAACTGTACTGTATCACCACCATCGGACAGATACGGTGCACTGCCACAAAACTCGACTACCAAGAACCCTCCAGCTGGAATCACCGTATTAGTGGTATCAAACGGTTGCATGTGATCTACGGGAGTAACACTGGTGCAAGAACTCACAATTGTGTGCGGTCGAACCGAAGCGGTGGTACTGCCACCAACAAACTCATCAATCCGCCAACCCGCCACATCAACTGCGGCTGCAGTTCCGTTGTAGAGCTCTACCCATTCACGCTCAAGCGGCGCAGTAGTCGTGCTTAACACAGCTGGATAGAGCTCATTTAACACCACAAAGGTGGTTTCTTGAGGACCAATTGGGTCTGGTGCGGTGAGAGTAATAGTTGCTTGAGCAATACTGCTAAAACCAAAGTCTGGCTCATTAAATTGAGCTTGCCAAGTCTCAAGTGTAGCGAGGATGACACAACTTTCATTTGCTGTTGCTACCAAATCAAGCGATGCCACTACGTCAAGTGTATATGTATCAGGAACTCCAGTTTCTAATACAGTCGTATCTGCAAAAGTCCCTGCACTGGTACCGCTGGCAGTAGTGACTTCCAGCAGGATTTCGTTATAAAAATCAGTTCGACACGACTGCGGTGAAAAAGTGAAGCGTGACTGTGTAGTTAAAGTACTGGAATCGTTAGTGGCAAGCTCTACCTCGGTGACGGTGTCTGCAAATAGGTCTTGATGAGAGCTATCAGGTGTCAGGGTAACTCCCACCGTACCCACTGCAAAGCTCGAAGCATCGGCCAGGTTGTTGGTATCGGTAAAGTACCCCTGTGCAGTTCCTGGCAACAACAGCCATACCGCGCTCAGACAGAGAGTGGTGTTTAAAAGTATAGAAAATGATTGTTGTGTAATGCGCATAGTATTTTATTCCTCGTGGGTTGATTCAGAGACTGCTCGACGAATGAGGTTCACTTGCTCCCATACAATTAGTATGGCAGGTATCAAGACTAAGACCAGAAAACCAAGTGGTGATCGAAAGAAACTCAGTACATACCCTAAGTATGGTATGTGGAACCCCACCTTTCCGGCTATCTCTACTGCTCGTACTGGTTCTACGTCAGCGACGTTGTTGGCGTCACCTTGGGCCATAAAAACTGTCTCTTCACCCACCACTATCTCTTCGATAAGTCGGTGCGTGGTGGCCTTCTGGTCAGTGCGACGTTGGTAGGTGACAACGTCTCCTACCTGATAGCTCGCTGCTGGCCTGGTAAGTACCACCGAACCAGTTGGGATGGTCGGTTCCATTGAACCACTTTCTACAATCCGAATATCGTAGCCCAGCTGCCCTGGCCACAACGACCCCAGCAGTAGTAGAACCAGAGTAATGACCACTCCTGCCACAATGGTGGCGATACTGTAGACAAACCAACGGGTATAAAAGGACATAATGTATGTTGAGATGTATTCACACCCCATCACTCCTTGGAAGTGGCCGTAGCTACTTCCAAGGAGAATGAGTCGTCAATACGTACGAATACGAATTAGACTAGATTTGGTTTAGAGAAAACTCAATTTCAACATCGTTGAGTGAGAGTCCCTGGAATCCATTTCCAGTTGTTGGACCATCGAGTTGTACAGCCAGCACAAACTCTTGGTCGTTTGAGCCAATGTACGTGTCAAGACCAGGAGTAATTCCAGTAATTGCATCATCGCGTAGATCACGCAGGTCAGCGTAACCGTTACCATTAGCATCGTTACCGTTTACAAGGCCAGCGAACGGACCACCAGCAAAATTACTTGTATCTACAACCCCTGGACCTTCAAGAATTTGATCTGACGGATCAAAGTCTCCCCACCAGTTATTTTGAGCAACAACAGGGAGTGCTGTAGAGTTACGTATACCTTGTGCTACGTTTGGTGTCAGGTTGTTTTCACTTACTGTTACAGTACTCGCAAAGCTATTATTCTCAAACTGGATACCAGCTGAATCTGTACCACCTTTATGATCAGCAAGATTACCAATAGTGTTGAGGCGAACGATTGCACCGTTAGTATCACCCTCTAGACCAATCGCGTGTGACCAAAGTCCTTCCAAATTGGTGATGGTGTTATTTTCAATCAAAAGATTGGTAACACCGCCATTTACATTAGTGAGAATACCGTAAGCACCACGTCCTGCAGGCCACGTTGCAACACCTGCTTCAATTGTATCGATAATGTTATTTGTTATAGTCACATCATCTAATGCTATTGTAGCCACTCCTGTGTCGCCTAGGTAAATACCTTTCGCACTAGTACCACTTGAACCACCTTGGACAAGGTTGATATTACCAATGTTTTCAATGCGGTTATGAGTGAATAAATATCCACTGCCACCAATTGATCCATTTTCTACTGTGATTGCCTGTACAGAACCATCAGTTAGGTTAGTCGCAAGATCACGGATTTCGTTGTGGGTCACAGCAACATTGCTGGCACCATTTGTAATGGATACCCCGTACCGACCATTAGGATCAGTGATTTCAAACCCTTTAATAGTTACGTTATCAGCAGTTACATGAAACGGAATCACTTTGGTTGCGTTTGGTCCACCAACGGTAACAATCGTTACTTCTTGGTTTACCACAATAACTGTAGAACTTTCCCAAGCTGCACTATAGTCTGAACCAGTAACACAGATAACCTCACCAGCACTGGCAGCAGCAATCGCTACTGTAATACGGTCTGCACCGCCAAGTGTCACTGTACAGTTAGTTGGTGCTTAGTATTCTGGAATAGTTGCTCCAGCGCCACCTTCAAGAAGATTGTTTCCGTCAAGTGTCATTTGTGTAATACGCATTTGTGCAGCGATATTACTTGGGTTTGTCCAACCAGATAGCACAGCAACACCAAGCGTTGCGCCGTCAACCGATCCGACATTTCGTAGCCAGACTGATGAATCTTCTGGTGTGCCACCAGGAGCCATATTTGTAAAGTTCCAAAGAGCTGACTGCGTGTCAGCTGGACTACCTCCACCTTCATTTTGAGTCAATTGCAAATCAAGTGTACCGGCGGTAAACGTATTACCAGTCACGTCGGCAGTATCTGAGAAGAACGCTCCAGTTCCACTGGCGACCACTGCTCCAATGAACGTCACCATACCTACAGCCAACCAGATCTGTTTGTTGAGTAGAATTGCTTTCCCTGTCATATATAAATAATTACTGTATTAATGAGTGGTTATACTCAAACTGACACAGTCAAAATAGACTGTGTCAGTTTATACTGGCTGTATTAGAGTTAGTATCTTGAGTTACTACCATCTGTTGCATGCTAGCACATACGGTCATATGTGCAATCATTGCAAAAAATTATAATTATTGTGTTATTGGGCACTGCATTACTTCGTAATCCATCCAGTGGCAGCTATTTCAGTCTAAGTAAAAAGACTAACCTGGAACAAGGACAATTAAACCTGAAAATCAGCAGCATAATGTATATATGGAACGCCAAGGGTACGTATCAGTTGTAGATATAGACAATACAGCAAAGCCGTTTGTGAAAGATAGTTAGATAACTATCATGGCGGGAGCGCATAGTTTGAACATATTTGTATGTCCACGTCCATAGCCACTGCCTGAGCTTAGTCCATTCGGTGCTGGCTGGAAAGTGCGTATCGTCCAGCCCCTAGGAAGAATACTGCAATTGAACCAAGCAGGAACGATACTTGCAATTCAATACCCCACCAGCTAAAGCCACTCACGGGGAAGATTTCAGCTGTATGACCAACCAGAAGCACTATAGTCATGGTGCCAGTCATAAGGAACGCAGCAATCTTAGTGCGCCACCCAATAATCATGGCAATTGGAGCCGCTACTTCACCAAGGTACACACCATAGGCTATAAAGCTTGGTAGTCCGACACTAGTAAACATTTCCATAATAAAGTCTATCTGAGCTGGCATCATAATTTTAGAAAAACCATGCACAAGTATCAGTACAGCTACAGACACCCGAAGAATCAGCTTGCCTACATCGTCACTATTTTGGCCTACTAGATATTTCAACATACTTATTTTTCATCTTACAAGTCTATATCGTACCATTATGTACCCCAACTAGTGGAACCCTACGAGTATACTCACCATGGGGTTCTGTTTCTATTTCTGACACCCAGGGCAATAGTGCGTCCCTCTACCCGCGCAACGGGTCTTTTGGATAGTTTCTCCACATCGAGAACAGGCTTTGCCTTGTTGGCCAAAGACTTGAAGATAGTCGGTATAATTACCGTTATCTCCTCCGGTATCTACAAAGTGCTGGAACGTCGTCCCTCCTACCGCGATAGCTTCGTTCATGATGTCTCCCGCGGCCTTACACAGTACCGCCGCTTCGGCTGTGGTAACTTTGTTTGATAGACGCATTGGTAGCACCTGTGCGCGCCATAAGGCTTCATCGACATAGATATTCCCCAGACCAGCGACAAACTTCTGGTCCAGAAGCGCAGCTTTAATCGGGGTGCGACGCTTGGTTAGCTTTTCAGCAAACCAAGCGCAGTCAAACTCAGGATTAATCGGTTCTGGACCAAAGCCTGAGCGGGCTACAGCGACTTCTTCGGCCGTGGCTAGTTTGGTGTAGCCAAACAGGCGCATATCGTTGAAGTAGAGGGTGGTATGGTCGGTGAAATGAAACGCCACTCGGGAGTGCTTATGGGGAAAGTCTGTTCGGTCTAATTCTGTCATCGTATGACCGCCACCGACAATGTCGCCATCGGCGTCAACGTAGAAAAACTGGCCGGTCATTTTCAGGTGCGCAAGCATAAATAAATCATCTTCACCGGTAAAAGAAAAAATCAGCAACTTACCGATGCGGTCAATATATTCAATGGTTTTGCCCCGCAGCGTATCGTCAATAGTTTCGTCGTGGGCAACAATTTTACTATGAAATACCTCCACTGATTCAATGGTTTGTCCGCGGACTTTTCGCATGAGTTGCAGTCGAACAGTTTCAACCTCGGGGAGTTCTGGCATGCGGGTATGGTAGCAAATTTTGGTAGTTTTCGGAAGAAGGGGAGGAGGGCTTCATTTATTTCCTTATTACAAAACTATTAAAACCTAGGACATCCGATGTCCTAGGTTTCATGAGCCTAGAGGGACTAGAGTGGAACACCTTTGAAAACCTAGTCCAAAAGTGGAATAAGGTGTTCAACGATATTACATTAGATACTGAGTGTGTAGAAAATAGCCTTATACATCAATAATATTGATAGATAATGTTTATGTACTACTTACCCTATATACAAGTAAACACTAGGGTAGATAGTAGGAAATAAAAACCGCTTGCCCAGAAATATGGGCAAGCGGCAATGCTAAATGTATTTGTTTGCTTAAACACTCAACACTTGCAGTGGTGTCATTTCTGCGTCGTCTGAGCAGTCGCCAATCCTATCGTAGTTATAGAACGGATACTTCTGGTTGTCGCCCCATGCTCGGTCGCCATTGCGTGTTAAGCGATATTGACCTTCAAGCAGTTGGCGGCACAAAAAATACCTGGACCCATAAGAACGATGTTTGGTTCACCTTGATTATCCATTTTCTTTCTACTTTTAATCAGCGAGTTCAACAGTTCTAGGACCATCAACCCAAAAATAGACACGTTTGCACCAGTCGCCACGCTCACTGGTATCGTCAGCCCATAGCGACCACAGTACCGTTTCAGTTTCTGTTTGAGGATTGAAAAAACCCTCAAAACTGAAATGAAACGAAATGTTTCGGTCGGTATGTTGTTCGATAACTCCGATGATGTTTTGCACCGTAGAAGGTAGTCGTGAATACTGCTCTACCTGAGTCTTGTTCAAGTCAGTGTCGCCAGTAGGGGTGTTATAGTGCCAGTTGTTAGACCAGTGACCAAGCACCAGCAGGGCAACAAAAGCTCCAAAAAAGCTTAATCCTGCTGCAACACTCCAATGTCCAAACTGTGAGAACTCGAAAAAGTATCCAACACCGCCAACTAGGCAGCAAAGAACTCCGAGTATCAATGTAGCAGGTAGGGCTGTCTGAAAGCGTTCTGGATAGCCCAGAAGCAAACATTTGAACCATGTTTCGTGCTCATTTTGGAGCTGGTCATATGCTTGTTTGTAGCTGCTATCGTCGACAGCTATGATGTGAAGTATAGATAGACGTGCAGTTAGCATTTTCATGTATTGTCCTCCAAGAACTCATTGGGTTACGTTACCCAGAATAACTGCACAATGCCATAGATACCTCATTTAATCAATACCTGCAAAAAACGCCTGACCTGTCTACCTAGATAGTACAGTTTCAATTCTTGTAAGAATTGCACTGGCATCCTCAAATACTTTCTGGGCATCTAGTTTTTTATAAACCATCTCAATTTCACCTAAACCAGCTAAGTGTATTTTATTACGTTCTTTTCGAATATCGTCTGCTTTTTTAAGAGTGCTGTCTGTTAGTATTCTAGCTTTTTTACAGGCTCGCATTAAGTTTTGAAATTGTATGTCACTGCTGTATTTCTTTGGTTCTGTTATTTCAAACGCCGAGCATAGTATTTGTGTATCTGAAATCTTATGAAGTTCTTTCTGCTTAGTAAGTTTTTTACCTACACCTAAAACTCCACTTTCGGTGATTTTGCCAGTTTCCAAGTAGATTTGTAGACAGTAATGAAGACATCCCTCAATAATTGAGCCAGTATGAATAATCATACTCTTGTGCATGGTTGATCCGACCGTTGTGTCTTCAATTTCCTCCTGGTCAATAACTGCAATCAGGAATACAACATATTGAAATGTTAATGCAACATGACGTCGTAGCACAAGGTCTTCGATAAACAAAAAACGCTCTTCCAATGTCTCTACAGGTGGTATTTGTGAGGAGAGATTACTATTTTCCATTTTTTGCTTTTAGAAGTTTACTGAGAGAAGGATAACCTTGTTCCTTTAAGAAGTTTTCAAGTTTTTTGTCTGAACGTACGCCAAAATCACGCCCGTATTTTTTTTCAACAGTACCCATTTTGGTGTCAGCACGTTTTTTTCGAAATGAAGGTGTCGGTTGTTTAGCCATAATTAAATCTAATAATAGCATAATGAAGTATGTTGCTTTAAGCTGAAAATGGTAAAATATAGCTATGAGAGGCAAAAAACGAACAACCGGGATAATGGGGATACGGATAACGGGGATACGTCCGATAAAACCCCAGAAACCGTGTCATAATAAATTATGCCAAGAATGAACAGGGTTGCAGTCGGAGGTGTCGTATATCACGTAATAAACTGTTCAAAGGTTTCTAGGTTTTGATTAGAACACAGATTTTGATGGAATAACGGACGTATTCCCATTAACTCATTAACCACTATTGACAATACGTATAATTAATACTATAATCATAAATAGTAAGTATAAATAACAACTGGCAGGAGGCCATTATGACAATAGTAATCCCCAGGGCTGCGGACCACAAAAGACAGGTGCAGGTTGAAGAAAATGCGCTTATTGAAAAAATAGTTGAAATAATCGTCAAATCACTGATAGGTACAGCCTCTTCGGAGGTGCGTATGATTTTGAACGGAGACCTGAGCATAAATGGTGAAAACATCGGCTCTGTGAAAGTCATGGATATCCACAGGTTTATGAGTCTTGTAACTAACATCTTCAAGGAAAAGGACTGGTCTTTAACATACGCGCCTGATAGAAATTACGGCGACAAATTTCCTGGTGACATTGGGGCTGTTTGGGTAATCACTGTTTCCTAAGCATCCACAAGCAAAATCGTTGTCTGACTATCGTGCTGATACGGTGTGAAGTGCTCGCTGGGCGTTACCAAATCCGTGCACTCGTATGATCAAGTAGAGATCAGCGAGTGTTCGGGTTTTTTTATTTTGTATTAAGAATAATAAAAACATGTCTCCTTCTATCACAAAGGCCGAAAGCAAAACTCTTTGCTTTCTAATGCGAAAGTATCATGGGGTGTTTTATATTCTGTGGTCACGAATCACTAAGTATATTATTTCGCAACGTTCATAATCTACTAAGTGTTCTCGACCCGAGAAATAGTGTCTACACACTATTTCTCCAACTGTTGCCAGGGCAACATGTTTCCGTCTATCACGTCAACACGTAAGTGACGCAGGTCACTTACTAAAACAGAAAAACACCTAGGTTACCCTAGGTGTTTTTCTGTTTTGATGATGTGATCCCACGGAGAATCGAACGTTACACGTTCAGTCTACCTTTTGGCTATATTGATTCGCTCCGCTCTCAATCTAGGGCAAAAGCTTTTCGTCTATAGAACCCCTGTGCAAAACTAAAATGATACTATATAACAAGCATCACGTAGTTCACAAATCATCAGATCAATAGGATCACATGGTGAAGTCAGCACAAAGTCACACCTTCGTCTAGAAAAGGTATTTATATTCTCATTCGTCTATAAGTACTCAAAGGCACACACCAACATACGTGAACAGAGATGTTTCAATCGAACCCAAGGTGTCAAAGCACCAGAAAAGCTTAAGAAATCATCTCCCTTTGTGCTGGCTTCACCATGTGATCGTCATACATCATCCCGCGCTCAATCAGATACCATACAATCGTAAGTAACTTATGCGCCACGACGATGCGCGCTTGCTTTGGAGTTTTATGTCTGTCTTCTTTAGCAGACAGGTAGTGCGTATGCAGGTTGTGTGATTTTTCAGTATCACGAATCCGCATGGCTGCTTCGATAATCGAGTACCGTAGTACTCGAGATCCAGCTTTTGAGATACTGCCATATCTTTTGTTGTCTCCACTGGAACGTTCCTTCGGATAGATACCAGCATAACTAATCAGATTTGCTGGTGTGTGAAATCGTTTAAAATCACCAACCTCAGCATAGATAGCAGCAGCCGTCACTGGTCCAATGCCGGGAACACTCAACAGTATTGTATAGGTATCGGTACCCGTGATAGTTTTGACTATCTTCCCTTCAAGGTTAGTCACATGTGCCTTGATCTCTTCCAGACTCAAGAACATGTCATACAAACCAGACTCTTGGTTATAGAGCGTATCCCAACCAGCTTTATGCAGTGGTTGCTCTGCAGTTATGTGACTACCACGCGCGGTACACACACTCTGAATACGACACTTGGTGGCCGTACTTTGACTAATGAAGTGGGCTCTTTCTCGGACTAACATCCGGAGTTCGTAGATATCGTCTGGTACTTTGTATGCTTGGGGCAGTAGTCTGCTCGCAGAGCTCAGCTAAGTGAGCGCATCATTTTTATCGGTCTTCTGTCCACTATCAGCTATTTGGCGTAGTTTGATAGTGTTGGCAATCTGGACAACAATACCAGTTTGCTCACACAGATCACTCATCCACCGCCAACCACAGACTGGCTCCACCGCCAGTGTCGTCTCTGCTGGGTCAGCTGGTAGTGAGGTGATGGCTTCCTGCACTGCGTGTGGAGTACAATCCCATACTCGTTCATATACTTTCTCTCTTTGTTCGTTGATGGCGACCCACGTACTGGTACGCTTATGCCAATCAACGCCAACGTATAGTTTTGACATGTTGATTTGTCTTAATTGATAATCTTGTACGTTACCGTACATGAGTATGGTAGCAGGGTTCTATGGTGGCGATTCCCACGTAAAGAAGCTTTAGCTTCTTTACTCTCGGATCACGAACAAAAAGGGCGCAAATACTTTCGTATTTACGCTTCTTTTTGTACTCGTGATCCCACGGAGAATCGAACTCCGATTACAGGAATGAGAATCCTGTGTCCTAGCCGTTAGACGATGGGACCAATGTTGTGTGTTTGGTTGCGGTGGTTATTTTGGAGTTCCTTGACCATGAAGTTAAAACTTCATGGGAGAATCCATCCTATTGCTTCATAAATATCAGCAATTCGCTCCTACGTCGCGACCGGTAGAAAAACTGCTCGTTTTTCTATCCTGTAGCCGTTAGACGATGGGTGAGAAAGTGTTTACACACTTTCGCAAGACCTTGCCTAGTATTTTTGTGGAAAATGGTGACAAGGTGTACAGTCCCTGTATGGGGACATTGGGTTAATATAACCATATACTCCTAAACTCGCACATAGTTATACCAAATTGTTGGTATAAATAAAAGCAGTAATCGTTTAAAAGAAAAATCGGGCCGTTTGGCCCGACGCGAGTTCACAGGTTTATGGCGTTAACTGCAAACCAGTCGTACAAACTGTAGTATGAACAGCAGTACCATGCCTATTACTGCACAGGCTATCATTATACTTCCTATCGTTGCAATCATCATCCTTCTCCCATCTTGTGGTGAGTTGATCACTTCTTTCTCAAAAGTGATCTTATGTCTATTAAAGCAAAAAATGAGATTAGTGCAAATGCATTATTGCAATAGTAGACCGACCCATTTAATGACCCAATTAATTGGGTCATTAAATGGGTCGGTGTGATAGAGTAAAAGATATGTCACGAAATAGTTTAGATAAACGAAATCAACGAAAATTACAAAAAGCAACTAACGGCTCATATCGCATGACGCTCCCGATAGAGATTATTCGAGAACTTAAGTGGCGCGATGGACAGAAAGTAGTGGTAGAGAAACGGGGTAGTGAGATTGTGATAAAGGATTGGAAGAAGTAGTGCTGTTTGGGGTGGGGATTCAAGGGGTATGGTTGACAATGCTGTTTTATGCGTTAAAATATACCTAAAGATTATGATTACTTTTGAGCAAAAAAAGATATATAATAAGCCATATTTTTATCTAACTGAGCAGATAAAAATTAATAAAAAGTACAAAAAAATACAGGTGTTTGCGGGTAAAAATATACCTAAGAACACCGTTGCTTTTTATGGTGCTCTGCAAGTAAAAGCATTAAAGTTTTCGGATGCTCGTATTGCTGGAGGTGAGTTCTTGATGGAGCATTTAGAACTGTTCTGGCTTAAAAAGATTGAAAAGTCTAAGGTGCAGTGGAAGTATTTCAATGCTCAATTGGGTACTCTCAAACGTAAGCTCTTAGTACGTGCGTTTTCTATCCGCTTCATCTATGAGTCTAATGCAATTGAAGGGAGTAGGCTGGCAGAAAGTGAGGTGGCTTCAATTGTAGAAAATAAGTACATCAAGAAAAGTACGCCGCCTAAAGAGATTATAGAAGTTCAGAACTCTAGTACGTGTTTTGAGCTGTTATCCTCTGGCACTTTCATTTTGAATCAAAAACATGTAAAAAACCTCCATGCTGTGCTGGTGGAAGGTCTTGATATTCCTACTGGCTTTAAGAAGCAAGCTATTGTTGTAAATAACAAAGAAACTGTCTCTCCAAAAGAAGTGCGCCAAGAACTTACAAAACTGTTTACGTGGTATACAAGCAGTTCTTCCACGTTACACCCGTTTGAACGAGCAATCATTTTCCATAACCGGTTTGAGCACATTCACCCATTTACTGATGGTAATGGACGTGTTGGTAGGTTGCTGCTTAGCTGGATGTTGATGGAAAAGGGGTATGGATTTATTTTGTTTAAAAATAGTAGTAAAACTGCGTATATAAGTGCGCTCGATAAGGCTGATGAAGGTAGGTATCGAAGTCTATTAAAGCTTTCGACAAATGCGTATGCCAGAACAATAAAAGAATTTTGTACCTAAAACACAGTGCTGGAAGGTACTGTGTTTTTATAGTGACTAATTTTTCTTCCGCAATGAGTCTTTTACGTTGAAGCGGGGATTTACTTTTTTACCGGGGTTGAAGATGTCTTGGGGGTCGAAGAGGTGTTCGAGGTCTTTAAATATATCGAGGGTCTTTTTGCTGAATACCTTGGAGAGGTGGGGTGTACGGATGATGCCGTCGTTGTGTTCACCACAAATGTTGCCACCGTACTTTATGGCAGTTGAGAAAAATTCTTCAGCCATTCTTTCCACCAGAGCTGGTGTCGACTTGTTTGTGAAGTCAAGCAGGGGATAGAAGTGGAGGTGACCATTGCCTCCATGACCATGCACGGCTGCAGTTACGTTGAACTTCTTTAGTAGCTTCTTGATTTCCACAAAGAACTTAGAAAGATTTTCTGGTGGCACTACCATGTCTTCGAGGAAGGCTGCGGGTCGCTTATTGACGTCTTGGAACTTTGAAAGCGTGTAGCTGGCTCGGCGAATTTGCCAAAACATTTCTTTTTCAGTTTCATTTGTTATGACCCGAGCTCGTTTGCCACGATTTGCTTTGAGCGTCTTGACGATTCCTTGGGTAGTCCGTTTGCCTAAACCAGCTTTGTCTAGCGTAATAAGCAGGGTGAAGTCGGGTGTCTTACGACCATAGCGCACATGGTACGTGGTGTACATGGAAAGCAGTACTTTGTAGTAGTTTATTTTACTAAGACGGTCTTTAAAGAACCCAGGGTTCTTTAAAGCCAAGTCAAAGGTAAGTCCGTCAAACAGTTCTACATTGATAGGGTTGAATTCAAGTGCTTTAAGGACCACCGACCCAGCATCAAGCAGGTCAAACACGGGAACCACGATAAGCTCAGTATCATCACAGATGGGTTCAGTACGCATGGTCATTGAAGTGACGATACCAATGGTGCCCTGACTGCCGGTAATTACACGAGTAAGATCGAACGTTCCCGTACCACGTTTGAAGCTTGCAACCGAGTGGCTAAGCACGTCCCAAAGCGCATAGCCGGCTGAGTTTTTTCTGGTTTTAGGCTTGGCGTTTTGGATGGTCTTTTCATGTTGTTCAAGTAGCGAAAAGACTTGCTGTGCAATAGTAGCGTGCGCATTTTTCTTTTTTATCAGGGCTTTGTATTGTTTGTAGGTAAGTGGCTGTAGGGTATACGTGTGACCATCGTGAAGCGTGACGTCGAGTGATTCCACCCAGCTGGCGGTGTGTCCATAGCGTAATGAGTCAGGACCGGCAGCATTGTTTCCAACCGCACCGCCCATAGAACAAATATCTTTAGACGCTGGATAGGAGGGGAGGTAGACGTGATGCTTCTTGAGTTGCTTCTCAACATCTCTCCACATCGCACCAGGCTGACAGCTGAAAGTAATCTCACCTTTTTTCTTCACAATCTTGCCCATAGAGTGCAGGTGGGTTGTGACATCAATGACAATTGAATCTGTCAGTGAACCGCCAGAGAGTCCGGTTCCAGCTGCACGGGGGGTTAGCGAGAGAGAGGGGAATTTTCCCGCTTCTTTTGCCAGTATTTGGACGACCGTTTCGATATCGTTTTGATCTTTTGGATGGATAACTACCTGGGGACGTACTGAAAAAATGCTCTCATCGGTACTGTATTTTTCTAATACGTCTTTGTTGGTTGAAATCTCACCTCGAAATCCTGCTTCTTGGAGCATTTGTTCTACCAGTAGGTGCGCTAGAGGTTGACGTGCAGTAGGGTTGGTTGCAACTTCAGCAGCCATAACTTTCTTTTTTGGTGCTAGAGGCTTTTTGCTAGTTTTACCAGTTTTTGTAATGGCAACCTGACGTGTCGTAGAAGCCGTTGCTGTAGCTAACGCCGTTGTACCCACAGACTTTTTAGCAGTTCCTTTTTTAGTGACTTGCTTGGTTGTGGTGGAAGAACTCTTTTTCATTCCTACTAGTATAACGAACTTTCAGTATTAAAAAATTGATTTGTCCACAAAAGAAAAACCGCGCGACCCGAGTGGGAGGTGCGGTTGGTTCGACTCTATGAGCCGTCGTTGTATATTTTATTTACGTCTTGCTTCACTGTGGTGCTAGGTTTACTTTATTATCTCTGCGTGTTGCCTTAAAAGATATTATGCAGGGAAATCAGAGTTGTACAGAGATTATCCACAGCAACTCTTCCTGAACTCTTTCAGGAAACTCTCCGCTGTCATGGAGGAAAGATTTTAGATCATCTCTCATACAAATATGGAGGACTCTCAGTGAATCAATCAACCTAATGTCATTATCATTCCATGGTTTGCTATATTGACGATAGTGCGTAACTACAATACGGTTTTCAATCAGGAAAAACTCATATGTATCTACACAACCATCGTCCTTAAGGTCAGATTTTGCTACCCTCGTACTCTTGAGCTTGTTAGTGACCCATGTGAAGATGTATTCCTCATAGAGGCCATGTTCAGTCATTAAAAAATAATACTCATCATCATTAGTAGTTATTTTTTCACTTAGTTTTTCTTCGATGCTGAGAAGAAAATCAAAATGACTCTTAAATTCTTGGATAAAAACTGGCATGACAGTTCTCCTTTGTATACCTAAGAGGTGATCTCAAAGGTTTGTTGACTATATCACAAATTACAATAAAGTCAATAGTATTACAGATTACAAGCAAGAGACATGCTCGGCCTAGAGCTCCTTTTTGATAACGATGATATACTTGCAACAATATGACACAAGACAGAGCTCTGGAGATACTGAAAACTGGAGGCAATGTGTTCCTGACTGGAGAGCCTGGTGCGGGGAAGACGTATGTGATTAATCAATACATCGCGTACCTTGAAGCGTGTGGAGTGCACGTGGCGGTAACTGCTAGTACTGGTATTGCCGCTACGCACATTGGTGGGATGACGATTCATGCCTGGAGTGGTGTCGGTGCGCGTGACCAGCTGTCTGCGTATGACGTAGAAGCTATTACCACCAAAGAAAAAATCATGCGTCGAGTGAAGAAAGCACAGGTATTGGTGATTGATGAAATCTCTATGCTCGATGGGAAGCTGGTAGACATGGTGAACATCATTTGTAAGACAGTTCGACAAAGTACTGAGGCGTTTGGTGGGATACAGGTGATTTTCGTGGGTGACTTTTTCCAGCTGCCACCAGTCACTCGACAAGGTGACATGATGCGCTATGCCTTTGAGTCCCGTGGATGGGACGATTCTCGGCCGCTTATGTGCTATCTCACTGACCAGTACCGTCAGGAAGACGAAATGCTTCTCGGGTTGCTACAGTCTATTCGTAAGAATGATACTGAAGAGGAACACTTCACGCTTCTGTCGGAGCAAACTGAGATTGCGTATGAAGGAATTGAGCCCACCAAGCTCTTTACCCACAATGCCGACGTCGACAACGTCAATGCTGGGAAGTTAAAAAGCCTTCCCGGGAAATCACGAAGTTTCAAGATGTCAGGTAAGGGCAGTAAGCAAATGCAGGCTGGATTGGCGAAGAATTGTCTTTCGCCAGAGCTATTGGAGCTTAAAGAAGAAGCAATGGTGATGTGTACCAAGAACAATTTTGAAATGGGGTATGTAAACGGGACTCTGGGGCGGGTAGTTGAGTTTGATAGTGAGGATGGCATGCCCGTGATTGAGACTACTGAAGGGAAGCGAATCAAGATGGAAGAAACCAACTGGAGTTTAGCAGAAGACAATAAAGTGCTTGCAGAAGTAACTCAGATACCGCTCCGACTGGCGTGGGCTATTACGGTACATAAGAGTCAGGGGATGTCGCTTGATGCGGCGGAGATAGACCTTTCAAAAGCCTTTGTCTATGGACAAGGGTATGTAGCCCTATCACGAGTGCGTACCTTGGCAGGACTGAAGATGCTAGGCATGAGCCCCACAGCACTGCGAGTTGACCCCAAGATTGTGAACATTGATGAGCGCTTTCGTAGTGAGTCAGATCAGGCTGAAGATGCCTTTATTGAAATGGAAGAAGACGAGATAGGTCAGATGCATAAAAACTTTGTGGTCTCGTGTGGTGGGCAGTTCGTGTCTGGTGAAATTAAAGCTGTCCCTAAAAAAGGGTATGAGCGGGTGCAAAAAGAGAGTACTCAATCACTGACTAAAGCGGCCTTGCTAGAAGGTAAGACGGTACCAGAGATAGCAAAAGAGCGAAAGATTGGAGAAACAACAGTATGGGGCCACCTAGAGAAGCTGGTTGATGAAATGGATGTACTTGATACCCACTTAGCGCCACTGATGGCTAGCTACGCTGATTGGAATGATGAATATGAAGTCCTGCAAGCAATCATGGACGAAGTCGGTACAGAGCTGTTGAAACCTATCTTCGAGGCTGCAAATGAGCAGTACGACTACAACCAGATACGACTAGCACGTATGGTGTATGTGTTACGTAATGGAGAGGCGTCATAGGCTACGACCTCCAGATATTGCTATGTCCTCTGGTATACTACGTCGTCAGGTATGTACTGGATTAGAAAACGAAAACCAAAACGAGCAAGTTCTGTCACCAAGCATTTTCTGGCGTATAAAGAGACTTCTCGTGCAGTGATACACCAACAGCTCCAGTACTGGAATCAGTTTTACGGTTTTAAATACAATAGAGTGGCAATTCGTAACCAGCGACGATGCTGGGGGAGTTGCACGTCACTAAAAAATTTGAACTTCAGCTATAAACTGTTGTTTTTACCCCGTCATCTGCTGGATTACATCATTATCCATGAACTATGTCACTTGCAGGAGTTAAACCACGGTCAAAATTTCTGGTCATTAGTGGAACAACAGTGTCCAGACTATAAAACCCACATCAAGGAGCTTCGAGCCATTGAACAAGGTGGTGTATCTGCGGTACGACTGGAGAAACTGAAAGAAAAGGATATCGTCGGCGTAGTACTACACACTACTGTATAATTGTTTATATGAAATACATTTTCTTACTTTTGTTGATGATACTGCTTGGTGCAGGAGGGTATTACGCTTTTGTTTCGCCTGGTGATAGAGGTATGCAATCAGGCTCTCAAACAGAGCAAGCAGCTGGTACTCAAGCTGGCACAGAAACAAGCACTATGCTGGTGGCCGGAGGCTGTTTTTGGTGTGTTGAGTCAGACCTCGAGAAAATGCCGGGGGTGATTGAAGCGGTGTCTGGGTATGCTGAAGGATCAACTGAGAACCCAACCTATGACAATTACATTGCAGGTGGACATAGAGAAGTAGTAGAAGTTACTTTTAATCCAGCAGTTATTTCGTTTGAAGAGATACTGATTAACGTACTAAAGCATACAGACCCGACTGATGATGACGGTTCATTTGGCGACAGAGGGAACCATTATTCGACAGCCTTTTATTATGAAACTCCTGCTGAGAAACAGCTGATAGCCAGTCTGATTACTGAAGTTGATACACAGGGGCCATACGATGCACTATTGGCTATTGATGTGTTAGAGCGACCAATCTTTTTTGAGGCTGAAGACTATCATCAGGACTACTACAAAGGGACATTGAGTAAGGTGCAGTATCAATACTACCGTACTGCATCAGGGCGAGATGCATTTATTGAAAAGTACTGGGGAACTGATACATCTGCGTCATTCTCCTGGAGGGCTGAGGCTGTGTCAGCAAACAGTGGTCCGTGGTCAGGCTTTGAAAAGCCATCAGATGATGCGCTACAAGAGTCACTGACAGATATTCAGTACAATGTGACTCAGGAAGATGGTACTGAGCGGGCGTTTAGTAATGAGTACTGGGACAATAAGGAGGCTGGTATCTACGTAGACATTGTTTCGGGAGAACCACTCTTTTCTTCGACCCATAAGTTTGATTCAGGCACAGGCTGGCCATCCTTTACCCGGCCAATTGATTTTAGTTATGTCACTGAGCATGATGATTTCCTGTTGTTCCAAACCCGGACTGAGGTACGGTCGCTGATTGCTGACTCACACTTGGGACACATTTTTCCTGATGCACCAAAAGAGTTGGGTGGCATCCGATACTGTATGAACTCAGCATCGTTACGATTTATCCCAGTGGATGAAATGGGAAGTGGAGGGTATGGTGACTTTTTATATTTGTTTGAGTAATATCTCAGACGTGCATAACTAGTAAAGACGAGGGGACGCTTAGTTTTCCCGTCTTTTTTCTTGTAATAGCGTTCTATGGTGTACAATGATGCGCATATGGATTGGTTACAGATAATAATTTGGACGGTATATTTAGCAGCAGCTCTCTTTACGCTTGTCCGTGGGGCGGACATGTTTGTAGTAGGGGCCAAGCAAGTGGGTGCATCGATGGGGATGAGTAAGTTTGCAATCGGTGTGCTTATTGTAGGTTTTGGTACGTCGTTACCAGAGCTGGCATCTTCAATTGCTGCGGCTCTAAATGGAGCTACTGAGATTGTTATTGCTAACGCAGTTGGTTCAAACATTACTAACATTCTTCTGGTGGTTGGTATTCTTGCAACCGTTGGTGGGCGGGTTGTGATTAAGCGTAACCTGATCAAAACAGAGCTCCCGATTTTCTTTATTGCCACTACACACTTCTTGATGGTGGTGTGGGACGGTTCAGTCGACAGGCTTGAAGCGATACTACTGTTGGGTACCTTTGGCGCATACATGTGGTATCTCTTCGTAGAAGCTCGTACTGAGGACTCTGTTGAGTTGCAAACTAAAGGTGGACGGCGTGCTCGTCTACAAGGGAGATCCATTGCGTTTATTGTACTGGGGATTGCTGCGGTACTGCTGGGTGCACACTATACTGTAGAAATGGTGGTGAACATTGCTACAGCGATGGCTGTGCCGATTGGTCTGATTTCTATTGGTGCAATTGCGCTTGGTACGTCGTTACCAGAACTCTTTGTGTCACTTAATGCCATCAAGAGTGGGGAAACAGAATTGGCAATTGGAAATATCTTTGGCTCAAACGCGTTTAACATGCTGGTTGTGGTTGGTATTCCAGCACTGATTGTTCCTTTAGTTGCTGACGAGGTGGTGATGCAGCTCGGTCTTGGAGTCTTGCTTGCTGCTTCTGCAATCTTCTTTGTAAATGGACTGGCTCGACAGATTATGCGGTGGGAGGGAATGATGATGCTTCTCTTCTTCTGTTTCTTTGTGCTGAAACTGGTAGAATTTATTTAATAGACCAAAAAGAGATGCCAGTGCATGTGCACTGGCATCTCTTTTTGTATCCATGCTATAGTGCCGGTTATGGAACATCCTGAAATACTCCTTATAGACAAGCCCTCTGGCATGACGTCATTCGACGTAGTCTACAAAGTACGAAGAGCACTCAACCCAAAACCTAAGAAAGACGAAGTGAGTAGTGATTCAGAGCCATGGGTTCGTTTGCGAGTTGGACATGCTGGGACTCTGGATCCCTTAGCCACCGGTCTGATGATCATCGGTGTTGGCAAAGGGACAAAAAAGCTCACCGAACTGGTGAAGCTCGATAAAGAGTACATCGCTGAAGTACGTATAGGTGAAAGCAGGACTACAGGAGACCTCGAAGGTGACATTGTCCAGGAGGCAGATGTTGAGCCTATTCCGGCAGAAGAGATTACGTCTGCAGTTGCAAGTCTGGTAGGAACCATTCGACTGTCAGTGTCGGCCTACAGTGCAATCAAGATAGACGGAAAGCCGATGTATAAGCGAGCCCGTGAAGCTGAAAAGACTGGGGAGATAGTAACCGATGTCCCTATGCGGGACATGGTTGTACATGAAGCAGAAGTGGTAAATATAAAAAACACTATCATATATGATAGTGAGGAGTATGAAAAAAGGCGGGTGGTCGTAACAGTGCGATTCTTTGTGGCTAGTGGTGTGTATATTCGGTCTCTGGGTGAGGAGCTAGGAAAGCGACTTGGGTATCCAGCGACACTACAAAACTTACGACGAACGAGGGTGGGGGAGTTTGATGTAAAAGATGCTCAGAGTTTAAAAAAGCTTGGATAGAACATATAAAGAAGATAGCTGTAGATGACAGCGCGTAAGCTTGTTTTATTGCTGGCTCTAGTTTTGTTGTGCTATATATCCATTTCTTCTTGAGTGTTCAATGGAGCAGGGTTGATGTGCTTAAGAAGTAGTCGGACTCGTGTCAGGTGTTCTTCTTCGTAGGAGCCTGTAACTTCACTAGTCTCTGCCCAAGAATCATGATCAGTCACTGTCTTTGTATCTATATTAAAAATGACTTCTGTTCGAATACCATTGCCAGTGATTATATACTTATCTTCTTCACGAGAGTGCTGATGGCGTAGTACAGTCAGCCCCTGAAGTTCAGGAATATGAACTGCTTCATCTTTAGTGGTGGTCTCCAATGTACCTTCAGCATGTGCGATAGTTTTTTCAAAAAGGTCTCTTTCCCAGACTGGTTGTGGCACGCTACGTGGTCTTTCTGGAGTGTTCATACTAGAAAAGTGATTCTATTACTTTTTTTACATCGCCTCCGTCAGCTTTACCTCCAAGGTCCTTCATGACAGCGCCGATGAGGATGCCCATTTTTGCTTTGTCTTCTACACCGAGTTCTGCTTTCTTAGCTTCAGCAATCGGTCGAATGTCGTCTTGTGACATCAGTTGGGGGAGGTACTCTTCAAGGATACTCAGCTCAGCTTTTTCTGGTTCTGCGAGCTCGGGTCGACTAGCTGCTTCATACTGGGTGATGGATTCTTTACGCTGTTTCGCAGCCCGTTTAATGACGCCAAGAATTTCTTCATCAGTGAGCGTATCTTGTGGAGTTTTCCCGTTTGCTACCATTTCGTTCATAAACGCAGTTAGGAGACTACGTATTACCTGTAGCCGTACTGCGTCTTTTGCTTTCATTGCGTCTTTTAAGGAAGACTTAATTTCTTCGTGAAGTGCCATAATATTTAATATAGTTAGTGTTTCTATAGTAGCACTCAACGCGGTCTTTTTGAAGTAGATATCAGTCACTAATAGCACACCCACATAGTACTGACCTTGAGTGCAGGAGGTTGTATTTATTTATCTACACTTTTTTTAAAACGGCACCCTGTGTGCTTGTGGTGCAATGTATACTGGTGCTATGTCGAGTTCCTCAAAAGATCCTATTCTTAAGATTGTACACGCTAAAGATGTGCAAGAGAAAACCTATGCGTATCATGCCCATGACCATCGTGAGGTAATTGCGGTAGTTGACTCTACAGAAGATGGTCTTACTCCTGCCCAAGTTAGAGCACGTCAGCAGAAAGATGGTTCTAATTCGTTTACCCAAAAAAAGGCGGATACCCTTTTAAAAAGAGTATTAGTACAGCTCAGTAGCCCAATTGCATTTGTGCTCGTGGTTGCTTTCTTGCTTACCTTTGTTCTGGGTGAGTATCTTGATTCTGGAGTAATTGCCTTAGCGCTTATGGTGGCTGTGTTTGTTGGTGTGCTCCAAGAAGGTAAGGCATCTCAAGCGTTTGAAAAATTATCCAAGTCGCAAGTTGCGGTGGCAACGGTGATACGTGATGGAAAGAAGCACGAGATTAAAGCCTCTACACTGGTAGTTGGAGATATGATTGTGATGCAGGCTGGTACCCAGATACCAGCTGATGTTCGGTTAGTACGAGTCAAACAATTGTCCATAAACGAAGCCTCGCTTACCGGTGAGTGGATGACCGTAAAAAAGTCAGCCCAGGCTGTTGCTGTCGGCACACCATTTGCAGACCAATCTTCTATGGCCTGGATGGGCACCTTTGTGGCTGAAGGGTACGCTACTGGTGTTGTCATTGCCGTAGGTGATCAGACTGCTGTTGGACAGCTTGCAGAAAGTGTACGAGATGTGAAGGAGGTTGATACACCATTGCAGATAGAGATGAAACGTCTGTCCAAAATCATGTTGTATATCGTAGGTGTGCTTGTAGTACTGATTTTCCTGGTGGGGATTATACAAAATCATCCGCTGCAGGAGCTGTTGCTAATGTCGATTGCTATCGGAGTAGCTTCGATTCCTGAAGGCTTACCAGCTGCTGTGACTATTGTGCTTGCCCTTGGTATGGACGCACTTCTTAAGCGAGGTGGGCTGGTTCGTAATCTACTGGCAGCTGAGACACTTGGGTCCACTACCTATGTCCTGACTGATAAAACTGGAACACTTACCCAAGCAATCATGTCAGTAACTGGTGTGCTCGTTGAGGAAGGGGAGCTGGTAGATTCTCAAGATTTTGGCGACTTTGACCAGGTGCGTGAACTGTTTGAGGTATCGCTGACTGCAGCTGATGCCTATACTGAAGAAAAAAGTACTGGCAATATTGTACATGGTGATTCGGTTGAAATTGCAGTTCTTAAGGCTGCTGCACAGATTGGTGTCCTTGAAAGCAAAGACAGTCTCCGGGCAGACCGGATAGATTATTTAGCGTTTACCTCTGGGAACCGTTTTGCGGCTGGATTGGCTGAAGAAGAAGAGGGTTTGCTCCGCCTGTGTGTTAATGGTGCTCCTGAGTTCATCCTCGCAAAGGCACAAAGTATTTTACGAAGCGATGGGCGAGAAGAGGTCCTGCATGATGAAGCACGTCTGCATATCTCGCAAGCAATCGCCAGTTGTACAGAACAAGGAAAACGTCTGATTGCAGTCGGGTACAAGAAGGTTGGGTATGATGATATCCCAGAAACTGAGCCATCACTTCTCGACGACCTTGTTCTGGCCGGAGTTCTCATTATTGATGATCCAGTACGTAGTGGTGTGTCAAATGCAATTGCAGGAGTACAGTCAGCTGGTGCGCGCGTGATACTCATTACTGGTGATAATCCGCAAACTGCACTTTCTATTGCCCAAGAGGTAGGTATTGCCCAAAAGGATGATGTGGCGCTTACGGGGAATGATATTGTTTCCTTGTCTGATGAAGAGTTACTGATTGCTCTGCAAGAAGTAAGTGTATTTGCCCGAGTACTGCCAAACCAGAAAATGCGTATTGCCACAGTGTTACAAAAGAAGGGTGAGGTGGTGGCGATGACTGGTGATGGCATCAATGACGCACCAGCGTTGCGCCGGGCAAACATCGGTATTGCTATTGGGTCTGGTACTGAGGTTGCAAAAGAGGCCTCTGACTTAGTATTGGTCAATGACAGTTTTGAAACTATTTATGCGGCGATTGAAGAGGGCAGGCGTATTACCTCAAACTTACGAAAGATTGTGGCGTACCTCCTTTCAACGAGCCTTACGGAAGTTGCGTTATTTGCAACTGCGTTACTTACATCATCGGCAGTGCCAATTCTTCCTGCCCAGATTCTCTGGGCCAACATGATGGAAGAGGGGCTCATGAGTGTTGCGTTTGCCTTTGAGAAAAGTGATAAAAACAGTATGAAGCGAAAGCCCCATGATATCCATGAAGAAGGCTTGATATCAAAGCAAATGCTCTGGTTTATGGCATTTGTCATCACCGTACTGAGTATGTTTACCGTCGCGCTGTACCTCTATGTAAAGCAATTAGGATTACCTATCAATGAAGTGCGCAGTGTTATGTTCTTAGCCATCTCTGCAGACTCGTTATTCATTTCGTTTGCATTCCGCTCATTAACAGTTCCTATCTGGAAGATTCCACTACATACCAACCTGTTCTTTCTGGGGTCGTTCCTACTAAGTGCATCCATGCTCGTGGTGGTGATGACGGTTCCATTTTTTCAATATTTACTTTCATACACACCAGTATCATTTGAACTTATTTCGTTAGTGCTGATTACTGCCATAGCATCACTCGTGATTATTGAATTGGGTAAGTATCTATTTTTCGAAAATAGAGACTAAATACTAAAGAGCGCTGCTTGAGTAATTTGAGAAGCGCTCTTTTTCGTAGAGACATGGTAAAATAGACACACTATGGAAATAATTCAGCTTGCGATATTGGCATTACTGGTAGCAGTATTTGTCATCTTGGTGTACAACTCATTTTTTAGCAGTGAGTCCAAAAAAAAGGGCAACACAAGTATGCTGATGATGCAACAACAGATGCAAGAACTGACTCGGACAATGAATGACAAGATGGGCGAGAGTAGTAAGACCATGCAACAAAATGCGCGTATTCAGTTTAAGGAGAGTAAGGAGTTGATTCAGGAGATTAATCGCGACGTAAACGAACAAATACGTTCTATCCAAGAAAGTGTAGGGGCGAAGCTTTTGCACGTCCAGAAGGGCGTTTCTGAGGTGTCTGAGAGCTCTAAGCAAGTGTTCACAATCGCTGAACAGCTACAAAATCTTGAGAAGGTGCTGAAGCATCAAAAACAACGAGGAAACTTAGGTGAAGCATCGCTCCATCTGGCATTAGAAAATATTCTGCCAGCTACTGCCTATGAACTACAGTACCTATTCCCAGGTGGGGAAGCGGTAGATGCGGTTATCAAGACAAAAGATGGATTGATTCCGGTTGATGCAAAGTTTTCTTTGGATAACTATCGGCGACTGGTTGATGCAGAGGATGATGTACAGCGGGCAGTCCTTGAAAAAGAGTTTACCAACGACCTGAAGAAGAGGATTGACGAAACAGCCAAGTATATCCGTCCCAAGGATGGAACCTTACCATTTGCATTTATGTATATTCCCGCTGAAGCCATTTACTATGACTTGCTGGTAAATGAAGTTGGTTCAGTCAAAGTAAATACTCGTTCTCTCATCGATTATGCCTATACCGACCGAAACGTCATTATTGTCTCACCAACCACCTTTGCGGCCTACTTGCAGTCAGTCCTCTATGGCTTCAGAGCCTTTAAAGTGGAAGAGTCGTCTAAGGAGATTCAGAAAAATGTCGAGAAACTTACCCGACACCTCGCAGCCTACAATGAATACTTTGAGAAGATAGGAACAACCCTTGGGACGACCGTCAATCATTACAATACTGCCTCAAAGGAGCTCGGGAAGATTGATAGAGACGTGACAAAGATTGCCGGAGATGGCTTTGGGGCTGAAGTTATGTCGCTAGATAAGCCAACCAAGACAGAGGAATAAAAATTGAAGACCCCCGGTGTCCGGAGGCCTTTATACGCATTTATGTAATTCATCGAGCAGGAACACCTAGTTTCCGTTTTTCCATATGTTTTCTGAGTGCACTGCCATTGTTGCTTTGCTGTATTCTCAGATATCTTCTTTTTTGCTGCTTGCGTTTGACAAGTTGACGGTGCCTTTTCCCCGGACTTTGCCCCTGCCTTACTTTGTGGCTATACATGTAACCTGCCTTTCGGTGTTTCAATATTTTCGATAGTACATCATACTATTGCAATAATCAAGGATATCTAGTACTATATGCGCCATTATGACAACAGAATCAGTAATAACAAAAAAGTTCTCAGTAATTGAAACAGGTGGAAAACAATACATGGTTTCTACCGGTGACGTTATTGATATAGAGCTTCTTGGTGAGCACGAAGAGGGAGCAAAAATTGAGTTCGATAAAGTGCTCATGACTGACTCTGCTATTGGTACTCCATACCTAGATGGCGCAAAAGTAACAGCGACATTTAAGGAAACTAAGAAAGGAAAGAAGATTTCAATCATTCGTTACAAGGCGAAAAGTAACCGAGACCGAAAGATTGGGCATCGACAGAAGTACTCACGAGTAGAAATCACCAAGGCTTAATCCAAAATCACATCATCTACTGCGTTATCCTGCAGAAAATTATTCTCACCGTACCAACCAGTACGGCTCGAATAATTTTCTTTGGATGCCTTGTATCTGATGCAATTTTGAATCAAGCAAACAAAAAACTTCCTCTGGGAGTTTTTTGTTTTTCTCTTATTTTCAATTGAGTTATACTTGCTGTATAACTGTCTGAGCATGAACATAATTTCAACAATTATTTTTACGTTACTCATTGGTCCAGTAGCATTTTGGGTCATAACTAGAGTAACTAAAACGAATGCACAATTCCCTGTAAGTACTACCGGTGCTATTGGTGATACTGTATTTTTACCCCTTTTCAATGGCCTGGCAGTCTATAGCGGTATTTTAACAGTTTTGCTGTTCGATGATTCGATTTTAACAATCAGTGTCATTTCAACTATTATTTTTTCAACCGTGTATCTGATATATCGTAAAAATAGTAGTGTAGACAACAATTGGATGAGAAATAAGAAAGGCAGTTTTAACATTGCTGGCTGGTATCATTTTGCGTATGTAGTGGTTCAGTTATTCTTTATTTTTGTTACACTATTACATTTTCCAACACTGATATGGCTGTGGTTAACACTACTTGGGTACGTAGTAGTGGTTATTTTTGCTCGCCGGTGAAGTAGGTCAGGCACGATTGCGTAGTGCATTTTTGATTGTTTCAGGGTCTGCGTATTCGAGTTCACTTCCCGTGGAAAGACCTCGCCCTAGTTGGGTAACAATAAGGCTATGGGTTTCTATATGTTCTTTTAAAAGTGTCTCTACGTAGCGTGAGGTATTTTCACCATCGGGGTTTACTGAAAAGCCAAGAATAATTTCAGTCAGGTCCTCAGTGAGTTGTGCATCAACAGAGGACTTTAGGGCTCCACCACGAAGCTTGCTTGATTCTTTTGTGTTAAGCAACGGAATAGTGCCTCCCAATATGAAATAAAGACCATTGTAAATCCCCGAACGTTCAATGGACTGCACGTCAGTATCGCGCTCAACCACCATCAGCTTTGTGCGGTCTCGGTTCTGGTCAGTGCAAATAGAGCACATACTGGCTGAACCGCCATTTTTAGAGAAATACCGATGGCACCGTCCACATTCAATCACTGATGACTGTAGGTTGGTTATCAGCTCAGCTATTTCTTGGGTCTCACTTTCAGCCAGTCTCAACACATGAAAGGCAAAACGACGGGCTTGCCGTCCTCCAATACCAGGGAAGCCCTCGAAGTATGTAATTAGTTTGTCTAAATTAGTCATATCCCATCATTTTCCAATCCTAGGGGTCCGACCCCTAGGATTGGTGTGTAGTTAGAAATCATCGTCTGCAGGACCTGCGTGTGACCCTGCGTTGTTGGTATGGTGTGTGTCTAGGTTAAGGAAGCGAACATGCTTTCCATCAAAGTACAACTCAGCGGAACCAACTGGACCGTTACGGTGTTTTTCAACCATGATTTCTGCGATGTTTGGCCGTTCTGATTCTTGGTCACGGTTAGCTTTGTCTTCACGGTGAATAAACATAACCACATCGGCATCTTGCTCAATTGAACCTGAGTCACGAAGGTCAGACAGTCGTGGCTTACCACCACGTTGTTCAACCGCACGAGAAAGCTGCGAGAGTGCAAGCACTGGTACGTCCAACTCTCGAGCCAGGAGCTTAAGGGCACGAGAAATCTCCGTAACTTGTTGTGTCATCGAATCACTGGCTTTGGCACTAGTAGGGTTCATCAGCTGAAGGTAATCTACAATAAGCAGGTCTAGTCCATGTTCATTTTTCAAGCGTCGGGCTGCCGAACGCATTTTTAGAATGTTGGTTCCTGGCTGATCATCGATATGTATCTGGGCTGCAGACAGCCGGGTCATGGAAGCTTGTACCGCTTCGAACTCGGCGTCAGTGCTGAGTTTTCCCGTACGGAGCTTCCAGGAGTCTACTCCCGCGTCGGCTGCCAGCATACGGTCTACCAGCTGTTGGTCACTCATCTCTAAGGAAAAGATACCAACTGATGCGCCGTGGTCTAGGGCTGCGTTGCGGGCAAGGTCTAAGGCAAAGGTAGTTTTACCCATAGAAGGACGGGCGGCCAGAATAATGAGGTCTGATTTCTGAAATCCTGCGAGCACATTGTCTAGCGCATGAAAGCCAGTGGGTACACCACGTACTTCATTTTGATTGGCACTGAGATACTCAAATCGTTCCCAAGCCTCATTAAGTGAGCTTCCAATAGTTTTAAACTTACCTGAAGCACTTGAGTTAGTAACACCGTATACCTTTTTCTCAGCTTGGTCGAGAGTTTCGTCAATGTTCTCGGGGTCTTGGTAACTCATCTCTGCAATTTCGTCTGCAGCATGAATAAGTCCACGTAGAATTGCTTTACTTTGGACTAGGTCTGCATAGTACTGCGCATTACCAGCTGCCGGTACGGTGTCTACCAGTTCGTTGATGTACGTTGCTCCACCTACTCGGTCTAGCTGATTTGCACTCTTCAGTCGCGTGGTAACTGAGAGCATGTCGATTGGGTCACCGTTGGTAAAGATGGTAATAATTGCCTGAAATATTTGTCGATGCTTATCGGCATAGAAGCTTTCAGGAAAGATATTTACTGACACATCGTGCATTACATCTGGCTTAAGCATGATTGCTCCCAGGAGCGCTTTTTCAGCCTCAAGGTTATGAGGAGGTTTACGAAGACTTCTGTTTAATGCTGGTGCTGAATCTGCCATATTTGATTGTAGTACAGTTTACCATGTAGAAATAAAAACGCATTTGTGGGCAAAGTGTGCATAAGGGTGTTTTAAAAACAGCTCGATTTCTCGAGCTGTTGTGCGTTATTTCTTAGTCAGTTTTGGTCCTTCTGAAGAATCTTCCAGTATATATCCCTCATGACTGATTGCATCACGGATTCTATCTGCTTCTGGCCAGTTCTTAGCTATTCGGGCCGCTTCTCGTTGGTTGAGTAGTTCCTGGATGGGTTCTGGTAGTGAGTCTACTGCTACATGACCAAGCGCTGCCAGCCCCTCTTCGGGGTCATCAGCCAGACCAATCCCAAGGAGGGAGTCGCACTCCAGGAGTAACATCTTTTTTTCACCATCACTTAGAGAATCATCTTTAATAAAGTCATGCATGAGCGCAATAACTTTTGGTGTATCGAGGTCATTGTTGATGGCCGTCACTAATGCAAGTTGCTTTGCTGTAGGGAGCTTACCTCGTGCATCCTTGTACTGCTCAAACATGAGATGTTTCAGGCGTGTCAGCGCTTGCTTAGAGGCATCGAGTGCTTGGTAACTGAAGTTTGTCTTTGTGCGGTAATGACTTTGTAATAACCAGTATCGGTAGTCATCTCCTGAATACCCTTTGTCGAGTAAGTCTTGTAGAATAATTCCATTTCCATCAGATTTTGCAATTTTAGAATCGTCAATCTGGATATGTTCACTGTGCATCCAGTACCGTGAAAACTGTTTACCAGTAGCACTTTCACACTGTGCAATCTCACCGTTGTGATGGGTTGGCATGTTGTCCACGCCTCCGGTGTGAATATCTATTTGTTTACCAAGTGTCGCAAATGCCATAGCTGAACACTCGATGTGCCATCCAGGGAACCCTTTTCCCCAAGTACTATCCCAGCCAAGATCACCATTTTTCCAAACTGCAAAGTCAGCTGAGTGTCTCTTTTCTGTATTTTCTTCAATCCGAGAACCGTCACGAAGTGCTTCAATATCGATAGCACCCAGTCGTCCATAGGTAGGGAACTTAGAGACGTCAAAATATACACCGTCTGATGTAGTGTAGGTATAGCCTTTTTCCTCAAGTGTCTTAATGAGGGCTATTTGCTCGGCAACATAGTCACTTGCCCGAGCATATTGCGTTGGTGTAAGAATGTTCAATGATTCAGTATCTTGCTTGAATGCATCGATGAATCTATCAGAAAGTATTCGCATCGACTCTAGTGAGACTTCCATGTCTTCACGCTTGAGTCCCTTCATCATCTTGTCCTCGCCAGTGTCAGCATCTGAGGTGAGGTGACCAAAGTCAGTGAAGTTGATGGTGTGATTTACGTTGTAGCCATTATACGTAAGTACACGCTTGAGTGTGTCAGCAAATACATAGGCACGAAGGTTACCAATGTGTGCATAGTCATAGACAGTAGGCCCACAAGAATACATACGGACTTCTTTTTCAGATAGCGGAGTGAATCGTTCGTCAGCCCGTGACTCACTATTAAAAATAGTTACCGCAGGAAATAGATCAGTTTCGTTTTCGTTCTTAAAAAAATTAAACATAATGAGTGTAGTGTACCAAAAACAGAGAAAAGTACGAAGTACTTTTCTGAGTTTTGTGTTTCAGTCATGTAAACCTTGAGTTGTTTTAAATTGCTTCATATACAAGACACGCAAAGAATTTTTATCGAGCCGTACATTGAGTACGGTGAGGGAAAAATTGCTGTAGCGTAACGCAGTAGATGGAGTGATTTTGGACGGCTCAAATCCAGCGTTTGTATTTGAATAGCGCGAAGAAAAATACTGACACTACTGCCATAACTCCGAGGATAATCCAGAAGTCTCCTTCGCGGCCAACAATGGGTGTGGTTGTGGTGTTCATTCCAAACATAGAGGTAAAGAGTGTCAACGGGAAGGTAATAAATGCAAGGATAGTAAAAATCTTCATGGTTTCATTTTGCTTGGTTGAAAGTAATGCCATGTTGGTGTCGCGCAGGTCATCCAGGAGGTGTGATAATGCATGGGAGCGACGGGTGATATTGCGGTAGTGGTGCTCAAGACTATCCACAGGTACCTCCAGTGATTTCCCAAATGCAAATCCCAGGCCAGTCCGTAATCGTACTAGTGCATTTTCATGCGATGCTAACGTCTGTTTAAAGCTAATGATTCGTCGTCCAACTGTAGAGAGTTCAAAGACCATTTCTCGCTCATGTTCATTGAAAATTTCTTCTTCAATATCTTTCATCTTTGCCTCAAGATAATCCAGTTTTTTGTACATTGCATCATACACATAGTTGAGCAAGGCTAAAAACATTTTTGGTGGCGAAATACTTTGTCCATTTTTAAGCATGCACATAACTTCAAATTCTTTACCAAAGTGGTGTATTGACTCAATATCTTCAAAGCGTATTGTCACTAAGTGCGTTTTTGTCACAATAAATTTAATTTCATGCGGGTGATTGATGTCTGTCCGCTTTACTACCGGGAAATCCAGGGTAATTTTAAGAACACCTTTTTTATAGAAAGTCTCACTAGTAGGAACCATTGTCGTTAGGTCGTTTGTAAATTCAAGGGGAACAGAAGCTTCTTGTGCAATCTCCCTTACTTCCTCAGGGGTTGGATTGTGCACGTCTAGCCAGGTTACTTTTTTATGTTCAAAGCGATTAATCATAGGAACTTTATATTGTATACAGTCTACCACGATGTCTTTTTACTATGTACGACATCTGTGTAATAATAGCCAGACATGAATGAAAATAATGATTCGCAGCTGAAGCCTGCGCAACAAACACCAAGAAAGAATTTACTTGGAATAGGGCTTGCATTACTGCTGGCAGCGGCTGCGTTTTTCTCTGGTATGCAGCTAGCTACAGGTGACACACAGGACATGCAGCTTGAAGCCGGATTATTTTCACTATTTATTCGTACACCAGCTCCACCTGAAGATGTAGACTTAGCTGAATTTTGGAGAGTATGGAACCTGATGGAAGAAAAGTTTGTATCCTCCTCTTCCACCGATTCTATTTCACAAGAAAAGCGAATCCAGGGCGCGATTGCTGGTTTAGTACAAAGCTATGATGATCCCTATACAGTGTTCCTTCCCCCAACAATCGCCGCAGAATTCGATGAGACTATTTCTGGAAACTTTGGCGGGGTAGGTATGGAAGTAGGTATTCGAGATCAAGTAGTTACGGTCATTGCTCCATTACCGGACACTCCTGCTTCATCTGCAGGGATTGCTGCAGCAGACATTATTGTAAAAATTGATGAGACTTCAACTGAGGGGATGAGCATCAGCGAGGCAGTACGACTCATTCGAGGAGAAAAGGGCACTGATGTACTCCTTACAATCTTTCGAGAAGGTGAGACAGGACTACTCTTAATTTCTGTTACTCGAGACACTATTAGTATTCCAACTATAAAAACAGAAAAACGAGACGATGTATTCATTATCTCGTTATATAGCTTTAATGCCTTAGCTGAAGCTGGGATGGCAGAGGCATTGCAAGAATATGCACAAAGTGGCACAAAGAAACTTGTGCTCGATCTACGAGGTAACCCAGGAGGATACCTACAAAGTGCAGTTGTAATAGGGTCCTACTTCATCCCATCTGGAGAGGTAATCGTGCGAGAAAACTTTGGCGATGGTACGGAAGAAGAGTTATACCGATCATCTGGCAAAACTCTTGGTGCAGCAACACCAGATGAAATGGTGGTGTTAACAGACGGAGGTTCAGCATCAGCATCTGAAATCCTGGCTGGAGCATTGTCTCAGCAAGGGGTTGCAACTCTTATAGGAAAAACAACCTTTGGAAAAGGGTCTGTGCAGGAGCTTGTAGACTTACCAAAGGGTTCATCTTTGAAAGTGACTATAGCCCGATGGTTTACTCCTGATGGCACGTCTATCTCAGTTGATGGTCTTGCACCAGATATTGAAGTACACCGAACACCAGAGCAAGTCATGGCAGATGAAGATCCACAGTTGGAAGCTGCAGTGCTCTGGCTCAATGGAGATAAGGAGCTCCTGGGATATAGAGCAACTAGTACCGAAGCATTGCTGGTTGAATAAACAAGAAGACGCACCACAGTGGTGCGTCTTCTTGTTTATGGTGTATGCGTGTAGGCAGTGTGCACCATGCACCATACTATAATCTAGTGCTCTCAGCACCTATAGTAGTAAAACAACAAAAATGCTATAGTACGCAACAATTAATCGTAAGATATATATATGAAAGTAATTCTGCTACAGGACGTTGCAAAAATTGGACGTCGATTTGAGATTGTTGAGGTGCCAAGCGGCTATGGGATGAATAAGCTTATTCCACAAGGGATGGCAAAGCCTGCATCACCTGAAAACGTGAAAGCTATCAATGCTCAGTCAGCAAAAACAGAGGCTGAACGTGCAGAGCAAAATGAAGCATTCTCAGTAGCAGTTGCTGCGATTCAAGAGAATCCCATTACTATTGCCGTTGAAGCAAATGAGGAAGGTCGAATGTTTCAGGCCCTTAAAGTTTCCGCTGTGCTTGAGGCTGTACAGGCAGCCACTACAAAAGTAGTAAAAGAATCGCAAGTGGTAATTAAAACACCTATTAAAGAAGTAGGGGAGCATACTATCGAGTTTGTCTCTGGTGACACCCATGTGTCAGTGATGATTACAATCGCTGCTAAATAACATTGTCATGACGAATGTAAAACAAATTATTCTGGTAGTTGCTGGGTCAGTCGTGTTAGCTTTAGGGCTTACATATCTCACTACATATGATTCATCTACTCCAGAATTACTTCAAGATACTGAAGGAGCTGTTATTGAAAGTCAGCCGCCTTTGACTGCGGAAGTACTAGATGAAATAACAAAGGAAAATGATAAGCTAGCTATAACAAATACTATGAACCCAGTAGCACTATTTACAACCAGTCAGGGAGTATTCGAATTAGAACTCTTTGCCGACCAGATGCCGATTACCACCGGAAACTTTATCAAGCTCATTGAAGAAGGGTACTACGACGGCATTAAATTTCATCGAATCATTGATGGATTTATGATTCAAGGTGGTGATCCAAATACAAAGACAGACAATCGTGCATCATACGGACAAGGAGGTCCTGGATACACTATCCAAGATGAGTTTGTAGAGGGTGAATTGCTGACAAATGTTCGAGGAACTATTTCTATGGCAAATACTGGTCAGCCAAACTCAGGAGGAAGTCAATTCTTCCTTAATACAGCCGATAACATTAATCTAGATTTTAATCAGCAGCCATTAAGCTCTAAGCACCCAGTGTTTGGACGGATTGTAGCTGGGATGGATATTATTGATATTATCTCATCTGTAGAGACAGGTCAGGGGGATCTTCCGGTTGATGATGTGGTGATTGAATCTGTAATTATTAAAGCTGCACAGTAAGTATTACATTTGTAATTACAGAGAAAAGAACGGCACTCACGGTGCCGTTCTTTTCTTGTCTATGCAATAGGTACTAAAAACCGCTTGGTAACTACCAAGCGGTTTTTGTAATGGAGTATTGTGCAGGCTATGCAGCTACTACGTCTACCATCTTCTTAGTCAGTGTATGACCATTGAATCGTGTCTTTCGTACGTTTCGGAAAGCTACCTTTCCTACTGATACTGCGTAGAGTGTGTGGTCCTTACCTACTTTTACGTTCTTGCCTGCTTCGATTTTAGTACCTCGTTGTCGAACGATGATTTGACCAGTCTTTACAGACTGTCCATCAGCACTCTTAATGCCGAGATATTTTGGCTGCGAATCGCGTAGGTTTTTAGCTGTTCCTCCGGCTTTCTTGGTTGACATACAATATAAGGTATAATCGATGAATAATGGGCCAAAGTATACAAGATATGTTGGAAAAACTCAAGTCTTTCATAATGAACGATGCATACTTCTATACAGTGCTGATTGTGGTTGTAAGTATTCTGTCGTTTGGCTTAGGAAGACTCTCTATGCAGGATGAGCAATCCAGTGCTAAACCACAGATTGTTTTGACTGAACAATCTGCGTCTGTCATAACTTCTGACCCAGATACGTCAGTAGGTATACCTATAAACGAAGCATCTGCTTCACTAGTTGCCTCTAAGAAAGGAACGAAGTACCACCTACTTTCATGCCCAGGCGCGAGTCAGATGAACGACGAGAATAAGATTTACTTTGCTTCAGAAGAAGAAGCTATGGCATCAGGGTACACTAAAGCTAAAAACTGCATCTTTTAAAATAATATATTCGTCTGATATAATTGACCAATGAATATAGTAATAGCGATGGCAATTTCTCCAAATGGACTTATGGCCAGAGAAGACGGCCAAGAAGACTGGTTGCCTTCTGACAATTGGGATGATTTTATAGTTCAATCAAAATATTTTGGAAATATTGTTATGGGAAGGGAGACTTATGAGTTAGTAACAAAACTGTACCCCGATTATAATTTTGATAATGTACATATTGATCATAAGGTAATTGTGACCCGAAATACTGCCTTTAAGGCTCCATCTAACTACACAGTTGCATTGTCTCCTGAGGCGGCTATGAAGTATATTGAAAATTCTGGCTGTGAAGAAATGTTACTTATTGGTGGAGGTAAGCTTAATTTAGAATTCATCAAACGAAATTTAGTCACACACATACATTTAACGATAACACCATATATTATTGGTATAGGGAGACCATTTATTGCAGCAGAAAATTTTGATATGCCCCTTGAGTTAGAGTCAAGTCAGATTCTTAGTAAAGGCAGAGTTTTGCTGAAATATAAAGTACTGCAACTGTAGTGCTTACCACCTGATAGACTTGATGTTATTTTTATTTAAATACTCATTAGTCTGACTAAAGTGTTTGCAGCCAAGGAATCCTCTGTAGGCAGATAAGGGGGAAGGATGCGGGGCAGTGAGAACGAGGTGCTTGGATGTGTCTATAGCCGTGCCTTTTTCTTGGGCATGCTTTCCCCAGAGCAGAAAGACCACATGGTCTTTCTCAGTGGAGATTTTCTGTATCACTGCATCGGTAAAGGTTTCCCAGCCAAGTTTCTGGTGTGAGCCTGGTTTACTTTCCTCTACAGTGAGGGTGGAATTAAGTAACAGCACACCTTGGTCAGCCCAGCGCTCAAGATTTCCCGAAAGAGAAGGCTTAGTGCCAACGTCACTTTGTATTTCTGCGTAGATGTTTTTCAGTGACGGTGGTATGGGTACCCCTTCAAGAACAGAGAAGGAAAGTCCATGCGCCTGACCTGGTTTGTGGTACGGGTCTTGCCCCAGAATCACTACTTTTACATCATCAAAAGGACAGTGTGTGAACGCATTAAGCACACACTCTTGGGGCGGGAATATGTTCGTGTCTGATGAGCTGTAGGCTGTACTGACTCTGCTTAAGAGTTCCTGAAAATACTCTTTACTAGACTCAGTATCAAGTAGTTTTTTCCAAGATGGTTCAATGTGCACATACATAGACATGTATTGTAGCAAAAACTATACAACAGCGTGATAGTATTTATCTATGATACTCGTAGATATAGAAGCATCGGGGACTAATTACCAAAAGCACTCTATAGTGTCTATTGGTGCGGTGGATTTTGATAATCCGGAGAATCGGTTTTATCAGGAGTGCAAGATTTGGGAAGGGGCACACGTGATGGATGGTGCTCTTGAGATAAATGGATTTACCCAAGCTGAGATTACTGACGAATCCAAGCAAACTGAAGCTGACATAGTAAAAAAGTTTATAGACTGGTCAGAGAGCTTTGCCGACAGAACTTTGGCCGGACAAAACATCTCTTTCGACCGTGATTTCATGCGAGCAGCAGCTCAGCGAGCAGGCTTAAATTGGAACTTTGCTTACCGAACCATTGATACGCATTCACTGTGCTGGATGCATATTGTGAAAAAAGGGAATAAGCCTCCAGTAGATGTAGAGCATAAGCGGTCTAATCTGGATTTAAACGCCGTACTACGGTACTGCGGTGTCCCCAGTGAACCAAATCCGCACAATGCCCTTACCGGAGCCCTCTGCCACGCTGAAGTCACCTCACGCTTGCTCTACGACAAGAAACTCCTGCCAGAGTTTGAGGAGTTTGAAATCCCTTGGTTGGTGTAAGGAAGATGATAGTACTGTCTGTTGCACGCGCATCTGCAGGAGGCTGGAACTTATACTTATAGAAAATATTTTTTATATTTCTATAAGTATATACCAGTGGGCAACTGCATTGTTCTGTAGACACTGCATGATAAAATATAAACATATGCTACGTAAAAAAACTGCTGCAAAAGCAAAGAAGGTTGAAAACTGTCGGGTTGTAACTGAACTATTGGACAAGAATGGTGATGAGGTTGAGTCATGGCGAGTATTTCGTATTATGTCAGAGTTCGTGATGGGCTTTGAATTATTGCGTAAGCAAGGACTGGCAGTAACTTTTTACGGGAGTGCTCGGACAAAGCCTGGAGAGCCATACTATAAACAAGCTGAGGAACTGGCGGCAGTACTTGCCAAGAAGAAAGGCTTTACAGTAATTACTGGAGGTGGAGCAGGGATTATGGAAGCGGGGAATGTAGGTGCATTTAAAGTTGGTGGACAGTCTGTGGGGCTCAATATTCAGCTGCCATTTGAACAAAAGCTTAATCCATACACGACTGAATCATTAAACTTTGACTTCTTCTTTTCTCGAAAAGTAATGCTTGCCTTTGCTTCAGAGGTCTACGTGTATTTTCCGGGAGGATTTGGAACACTCGATGAGTTTTTTGAAATGCTCACACTTATCCAGACCAAGAAAATTGAGAAAATTCCTATAGTGCTCTATGGAAAAGATTTTTGGGACCCAGTGATAGATTTCTTTCACAAGACACTGCTTAAGGAATACAAGACTATTAGTAAGGATGATCTTGATTTATTCCATGTGGTTGACTCTGTTGATGAGGCCTATAAGTACATCGTAAAAGTGTCTAAGAGTAAAAGTACTCGACAACTATAATCATGGGAAAGTATCGCGACACATTAGACACATTTGACCTGTCATCAATCCCTGATTTGGATGTAGTGGTGTTAGGTGCGCTTGAGCTGTTTGCTGATACAGATCTTCCTCCTTTAGACTTTCCTCAATTTAAAAAACCGTTAGTGCTTGGTAGTGGTAATGCATTCTTAACTGCACAAATTGTCTTTGCGGGACAGCAGGCAGTTTTTGGCGATGAATCTTCATATACTCACAAGCTGAGTACAGAGTCTGGTATAGATGGTGTAGTGGTCTTTAGTGCGTCAGGAAGTAAGCATGCAGTTGCTATGGTCGCTGACTTGCTCAAGGCAGGACTTGAAGTGCATTTAGTGACCAATACACCAAGTTCTCCAGCATCAGAGCCATTAGGCGAAGAATTTGTACATGTATTCCCTAAGAATCGTGAACCCTACACGTATAATACCTCTACCTACCTCAGCCCCATTCTTGGTAAGACCGGGGAAGATGCGTCTGCTATTACTGACTTTATTATGCAAGAAGTGTTACCAAAATTACTTCGTAATTTTGGTGACTATAGTGCATTTACCATTCTGATTCCATCACGTTTCGAGCATGCTCGAGCAATGCTCCGTACGAAGTTTGATGAACTTTTTGGTCCGATGCTGACTGGTAGAGTGTTTACTGATGAAGAGGTGAAGCATGCAAAAACCGTAGTTACTTCTGGTGATGAACTGTTTATCAGCTTCGGGGTTGAAAATAACTACTACGGTCTGCCAAAGAATCGACTAGCCATTCCGCTTCCAGCCAATGCCGACTATGGAGCAATGCTCGCGGTGAGCTACTTTGTCGTAGGGAATATACAGAAGGCCAATCCGCCGTACTTTAAAAACGGTATTGAGGCGTACGTTGCAACTGCCTCCAAGATATTTGGTCAGACACTTACACCTATTGTTGAGTAATATGATGAAGATGGTAATACTCAGTTGCTACTCGCACGAACAAATATGTTTTATTCGGAGAGTAATGGACTGATTTACGCTATAAGCTGATATACTATACACACTATGAGTTACGTTCTTTTTGATATAGGTGGGAGTAAGACACGGGTGGCGGTTTCTGAAGACCTAAAGACTATTGCAAATTATGTCCGTTTTGACACCCCAAAGCAGTTTTCTGCTGGGGTGCAAAAAATTGTCGCTGAAGCGAAAAAACTTACTGAAGGCACTACAATCCGGGCAATTGCTGGTGGGATGCGCGGAGTACTTGATGATGAAAAAGGGACTATTGTCCGTGACCCAGGAGACCATCTGTCTAACTGGGTAGACCAGCCATTAGTAGCACAGCTTAAGAAAGAACTCGGGGCAGAAGTGTACTTAGAAAATGATACTGCATTGGCTGGAATGGGTGAGGCTGTTTATGGTGCAGGTAAAGGAAGTGAGATTGTGGTGTACCACACAGTCAGTACCGGAGTAGGTGGAGTGAAAATCGAAGATGGCATAATAGACCAGTATAGCCACGGCTTTGAACCAGGTCACCAAATACTGGATATTGACCATACTATCCTAGGAGATGATGTCGACCCAACACTTGAGAATCTTATCTCAGGTAGTGCAGTAGAGAAGCGGATGGGTATGAAGCCATACGATATCCCTCAAGATGATGCTATCTGGGACCAGCTGGCGATGTATCTAGGGCACGGTCTACGAAACTCAATTCTCTACTGGTCACCAGATGTTATTGTGTTGGGAGGCTCTATGATTGTAGGAGACCCACGAATTATGCTAGATACTATCGTAACGCATACCAACCAAGCCCTCGGTGAAGTTATGGAAGCACCAATGATTGTAGATGCCACGTTAGGAGACGAAGGAGTTCTCTATGGAGCCATGTCTTTACTTGGTCAGAAGGTGTAGGAGGAGTTTCGTGTAAAAGAGAGATTGAGAGTGCTATACTAATAAGAATTATTATCTAAGACTTTATAGCTATGTGGTATCTATTGATTGGAGTAGGGGTGGGGATTCTCGCATTTTTGCGTGAGGTAAAGCAGTATGAACGAGGGGTTGTACTTACTATGGGTAAGTTTAGCGGCGTGCGTGGACCAGGATGGAGTATTATTGTGCCGGTTTTCCAGAACATGCAGAAGGTTGATATGCGTATAAAGGCAGTGGATGTACCTGATCAAAAAGTGATTACTAAAGATAATGTGTCTGCTAGCATCAATGCGGTGATTTACTACAAGGTTTCTGATGCAGCTAAAGCCACACTGGAGGTAGAAAACTATTACCATGCAGTATCACAGCTTGCTCAAACTACAATGCGTAACATTGTTGGAGGGGCAGAGCTTGATGAGGTACTTTCTCAGCGTGATGAACTTTCAGCTCGTATTCAGACGATTATTGATAAGGAAACAGACCAGTGGGGGATTACCGTCGAAAACGTAGAACTTAAAGACTTCTTCTTGCCAGAGGATATGGAGCGAACTATTGGTAAGCAAGCAGAAGCTGAGCGAGAACGACGGTCGGTCATCATCAAAGCAGAAGGAGAAGTAGCAGCAGCAGAAAATATGGCGAAAGCAGCCACCATGCTTTCGGCTGCACCTGGTGCGTTGCATCTACGAACACTACAGTCACTTAATGACCTTTCTTCAGATCAGTCAAACACGGTTGTGTTTGCAGTACCTATCGAGCTTCTGCGAGCAGCAGAATCTGCTAATGGATTGATGAAATCAATGACTAGGGAATAGTAGTACGATACATACAACCACTGATTCAGGTGCTGTCAATGCACGTGCATGATTTGAAAAGGGCTTAGCAGAGCCCTTTTTTGATGGGAAGAACCCTATATACATTGACAATATGTATAAAACATGGTATAGTCTTATACATCCGAGAACCATGCTATGATTCCTCGGTTGTCTCATTTGGAGATACTTTGTATAACACGCGGTTATGCAGGAGCGTTTGATGAGACGGGTTCACTGTATGGCGTAAAGCCATACAATGGCACTTGCTCGGTCATACAAGGTGGCACGCCACCTTGACGCCACTTGAGATTTATAAAAAGAAAATAAACTTTCTTTTGAAAAATCTCTACGTGGCCACAAGTCTCACGACTTGTGCGACTCTCACGACGTTTCATTGTTAGATAAGACACTTGGCTTATTATATCTACTGTTATTGCAGCTATTTTGGCTCTTTCAGGAAGTGTAGCAGCTGGAGAAACTGATACTGCGTACGGAAACATCTTTACTGATGTAAACGCACGGACGGAAGTAGTTATTGATACTGAGGCAGTGGTACGAGAGTACTTTGCTGATATACCAATAATGATTCAGGTCGCACGATGTGAATCAACCTTTCGACACACATTGGCTGACGGAAGCATTCTTCGAGGATTTGTAGATGATCGAGATACCGGAGTGATGCAGATTAACCTGGGTTACCATGGTGAAACTGCTGAAGAGCTTGGACTTGATATGGAAGATATCTACGATAACATGGCCTATGCCCGAGACCTCTACGAGCGTCAAGGGACACAGCCATGGAGTGCATCAGCACCATGTTGGGGTCGAACGCTTGCGTCGCTCTAACATCCTCCATACGATGTATGTGCTATGCACATACACAAAAACCGCTCGTTCTACGAGCGGTTTTTGTGTATATGTCAATTTCGCCCGAAAAAAATGCTATATACTAAGGCTATGAAAAAAATTGTAATAATAAGTAGCTTTTTGCTGATGATGCCACTTGTCTCTTTGGCACAGCTAGGAGAAGTAGATACCTTTTTTAATAACTTAAACACGTTTATTGGGAACGTACTCATACCACTGATATTTGGACTGTCACTGCTTATCTTTATCTGGGGAATGTTCCGTTTCTTCATTCTAGGAGGAGGCAATGAAGAAGATCGGGAGAAAGGCAAACAGTTGATTGTTTGGTCTATTGTTGGATTTGTACTTATGGTTTCTATCTGGGGAATTGTAAATATTATTGCTGGAGGGGTTTTTGGCGACACAACACCGCCAGTCATGCCGGTAATTCTTGAGCGTTAACACTATGATTCAAAAAATTTTTACAACCGTCACAACGTCACTAGGCATGCTTCTGATTCCTGTCATGACAGTGGGGGCTGCTGGTCCTTATTTTGGACAAGTAGATGACCTCTTCACCCGGTTTGGAGGGTTTATTGAAAATGTACTTATTCCACTGATTTTTGCATTTGCACTCCTTATCTTTATATGGGGAATGTTTCGTTTCTTTGTATGGGGACAGGCAAACGAAGAAGACCGTGCAAAGGGGCGACAATTGATTATTTGGTCTATTGTGGGCTTGGTGTTTATGGTTTCCATCTGGGGTATTGTTGCTATCGTTGCACAAGGAGTATTTGGCACTACTACCGGTAGTAACCTACCGACGCTTCCCGGGACTCCTACTCTTGCTCCGTAGTTCAGGTGCACAGATAAAAAGAGCACGCCGCGCGTGCTCTTTTTATATTGTCGCAGCGTCAGTTTTTTTATTTGGGTTGTGTATATACAGATAGATATTTCTGAGATAAACAATAGGGACATACCCAGTACATGCGTTATAATGCATGTATGACCAAAAAAAAGACTACTAAGACACAATGTTGGCTTATGAAAAGCGAGCCTGATTGTTATTCAATTGACGACCTTAAGCGTGACAACACTGAACATTGGGACGGTACTCGGAACTATCAAGTACGTAACATGATGCGTGATGATATGCAGATAGGTGACATGGTCCTGTTTTATCACTCCAACACTAAAGTAATCGGTGTCGTTGGTACCATGAAAGTAGTGAGCGAGGCCTATCCTGACCCAACTCAGTTTGACCCGAAGTCCGAACATCCAGACCCAAAGTCTGACCCTGAGAATCCGCGATGGCTGTGTGTTGATGTACAATTCCAAAGCAAGTTTCCTCGCACAGTTTCCTTGGCGGAAATTAAGATTGACCCACTGTTTGCCACTATGCCTCTGGTAAAGAAAGGCAATAGACTGTCTGTGATGCCTATTGCAAAGAGGCACTATGATGCAATTGTGAAAATGGCGGGTGTGTAACATGCCCTTTTACGTTTGGCCGTACGGTACAATGAGTACATATGGAACGAGTAACTATAGTGCTAGGGCGTCTGGCACGGAGAGGCGGGGATCGTAAAGATGGTTTCTTACAGCTTTTTATCTCTAAACGTCTGATTCAAGGACTGGCGACAGCCATGATGGGTATGTTTGTTCCCATTTTCCTCTATGAAACTACTGGTGAAGAGTTTTGGATAGTTGGAGTTTTTTATGCTGCAGTATCTATTGGGTATGCATTGTTTCTGGTTCCGGGAATGACTATTACTAACAAGATAGGATTTAGTCGTACTTTGGCGTTTGGTACTATTTTTTCTGTGGTGCAGTTCAGTGTTCTGTTCTTTACTGACCAGGCAAATATCTGGTATATGTTGTTCCCATTAGTTGCCCTCATGGTTGGATACCGTATTTTTCACTGGGTTCCATACCACGTTGACTTCACCGCCTTCACAAAAGGAGGGGAGCGAGGGAGAGATGTGTCTCTCATGTTTGCAACCATTGCGTTCATGGGGATGCTAGGGCCGATTCTGGCAGGATATATCGTACAAACTAGTGGATATGAAGTATTGTTTGCTATCGCTGTGGTACTTTTGACACTTTCAGGTATCTCGTACCTATTTGTGCCAGCCGTTGAGGAGAAATTTACCTGGACATATAAAGAAACACTGCAGCAATTATTTTCACCAAAGTTTAGGAATGTACTCATTGGGGAAATGGCCAATGGTGCAGAAGTGATTATCTCACTGATTGCATGGCCTATTTTTCTCTACATCGTCCTTGACGGAAATATGCTGGAAATTGGAGCCCTCTCAACGGTGATTGTTGCGGTGACTATTGTTGTGCAGCTCTTTGTAGGGAAGTACATGGATGCCAACAATGACAATAAGATACAAACACTCAAGCGTGGCAGCATGCTCTACGCAATTGGCTGGATATTTAAGATTTTTGTTATCTCAGCCGGACAGATATTTTTAGTTGGCTTGTACCACAATATAACTAAAATCTTTATCAAGACACCCTACAGTGCAATCCTCTACGATATGTCTGGAGAGCAAGGGAACTACGTTGATGAGTTTACCGTAATGCGCGAGATGGCTTCACATATAGGCCGAGCCATAGCCCTTGTCCTTATGGTAATCCTGACACTCCTGTTTTCCATAGAATGGTCGTTCCTACTAGGTGTAGTTGCAGCGATAGCCGTAAATGCAATTTATCAAGCGCAACGAGATTAGTTGTACACATGCTGAGGAAGAAAATATTGACGTAGGTAGAAAAGTGATGAGTAGAATAAAGTGTTTTGGCTAAAAATATAGGTATTATGTAGCGCAGATAGGTAGTCAGACAGAATTGCTTGACGGTGAACGAACGTTCACCTATACTATGTGTATAAGAGATGGAGTTATAAACATAAAGCAAATACCATGAGCAAAAAACAATACCTAAAAGCCCTTAATAAAGAAATCCAGAACCTAAACGGAATCATCGATTGCAAGATTGTACAACACACAGACTACAGACAAGAAGCACGACGGCATAAAGCATTATTACAGCAGCTACGAAAAGAAGAACGTATGCGAGCAATACTTAGTCCACTGAAGCTTAGTTTCTTTAGTCGAGCATAAGGTACACTAGAAGCACAATCACACAATAATTATGAGTCACCAAGATAAAATCTTCGAATTCTATAATCGAAACAAACGCATGCCTAGTTATGCTGAGATTATGACTCTAGTTGGATTTAAGTCAAAAAATGCAGTCTCTAAGCTTGTTCACAAGCTTATTGATGCAGGGGTGCTTGATAAAGATGCCCAAGGTAAAATTATCCCTGCCATGGGTGCAGGTGAAGTGCCGATGCTCGGACTTGTAGAGGCAGGTATTCCAAGTACGGCAGACTCACAAGTGCTCGACACCTTGAGTATCGAAGAGTATCTCATCCCCAAGAAAGAAAAGACATTTATACTGGAAGTAAAAGGAGACTCCATGATTGAGGCGCACATTGACGAAGGAGATATGGTCATCGCTGAACGCTCACAGATTGCTAAAGATGGAGACATCGTCATCGCAGAAGTCGATGGCGGATGGACACTAAAGTACTTCAAGACAGACGGAAAGAAAGTATGGCTTCTACCAGCCAACAAGAACTATAAGCCAATTTATCCCGAGTACGAGATGCGCATTGCCGCAATCGTCACCGGTGTAATTAGAAAATATTAACTACATCTCACTATGGAAAAACGACGTAATTTTAATACCGAAGTAGACGACCTCACTAAAATTAACGAATTTTTCCAGAACTTTGAAACTCCTACAGAAGAAGACTTACTCAGAGATTCATCGATTGAAAAAATTCAAATGGAAGAAGTAAAAAGTGCGTAAGGCACTTTTTTTGGTATACTTTGTTAATTGCTCTCTATGGAAAAAATTGAATTACAAAATAGAAAAGGACAAAAAATTGTTGGGGTGCTGGAAAAACCAGAAGGTGAAGCAAAGGGGACAGCTGTGTTGCAGCATGGATGGGGTAGTAATAAAGATAAGCCAACCATTCAGGCAATTAAAAAAGGGTTTATAAATGCTGGTTTTCAGACATTTAATTTTGATGCCACTAATGCTTCTGGTGAAAGTGATGGTGACTATGAGAAGTCTACACTTGGATTGCATTGGGAAGACTTGGAAGATGTAGTTGTGTGGCTTAAGAAACAAGTATGGGCTTTAAAACCTTTAGCTTTGTCAGGTCATTCAAAAGGAGGTTATTCTGTAGTTCGTTATGTTGAAGAACATCCTGGCGATATAGATTATCTTATACCAGTAGCCCCCGTGGTTTCTGGAAAGCTGTCTTTTGATTCACATATGAAAAGAGATTCCGAAGGATTTAATAAGTGGAAAAAAGATGGTGTTCTGATTACTGAACGTGATGGGGTTAGTACTATAAAACACTGGTTTCAGATGAGTGAGAGACTGGACCATGATTTACTTGTTCATGCAGGGAAGATTACAATACCAACACTATTTATTGTTGGTTCTAAGGATGAAAGTTGCCCCTCTGAACACGTACAGCTGCTTGCTGATAAAATAATCTCACCAAGTAAAGAATTTCATATTATTAGTGAAGCGCCACACTCCTTCTATCAGAAGTCAGAACAAAATGAATGTACTGAGGTTATTACTACATGGCTTAAAAAAGTGATGCCTTAGTATGAAAATTGGATTTTTTGATTCTGGGTTGGGTGGCTTGTTGGTTCTTAAGGCGGTGGCTAAGCGCCTGCCTGAATATGAGTATGAGTACTATGGGGACACGAAACATTTGCCGTATGGTGATCGTACTGAAGAAGAAATTTATGAGTTAACCAAGGCAGGTGTTAGGCATTTGTTTGAGCGTGATTGTGTGTTGGTGGTCATTGCGTGTAATACTGCATCAGCCGAGACATTGCGACGTCTCCAGGATGAGTTTTTGCCTGAGCACTACCCTACAAGAAAGATTCTGGGGGTAATTATTCCAGTTGTTGAAGACGTTATTGCTAGTGCATGTACCAGAGTACTTATGTTTGCCACTAAGCGAACAGTAAGCTCAGGGAAGTACCATCTTGAGCTTGGCAAGCGTAATGAGCTACATATAAAGATTGAGGCAGTGGCAACTCCTGAACTGGTACCATTATTAGAAGCAGGGAATATAATCGGAGCGAATGCTATAGCCCAAGCGCTTATCGATGAGCGTATGGAACAAGGTGAAGGAGTTGATGGTCTGATTCTTGGGTGTACTCACTATGCACTACTGGCCGAAAAACTCAAAGAGACCTATGGAAGCATGTTACAGATATTTAGTCAGACTGAAATTATTCCCGAAAAACTAGCTGACTATCTTGCAAAACATCCTGAAATTGAGACTTTATTACAAAGAGGAGGGGAACGCACTGTTTTTCTAACTGAACATAGGGCCGACTATGATAAGCATATTTCCATGCTACTAGAAGGCCAGTTTTTATCTGAATAATACCTAAACACCCAAAATGGCCCCCATTTTGGGTGTTTAGGGGTTTATATCCGGATTGTAGGGAGTCATTTTTAGTATCACTTTGTGCATACTACCTATTGAGAATAGTCGAATATTTGTCGTAAGGGGATGTTTTTTACGTGCTACGTAGGTATCAAGCTCGCCTTGGTGTAATAATTCGTTGGCAACAACCAGGTAGAGGGGCTCAGTAAAATTAGTGTATTTCTTCATCTTGATATTTATACTGCTTTGTAGGGTACGCATTGTTTCTGCATAGAAAATATCGATACCAAAATTACCCGCAGGAGTATGCACACAGAAATTAACTCGATACTTTCCTAGAAATGTTTTTTCAGTGTCTACATTGTCTGTACCAAAATGTGCCTGTAGCACTAACTGCAGGTCTTCTCTAAGTATCAAGCTACGCTCGCCAGCTTCGGTGGCTATAGTGCTTCTAAAATATCCTTTGCCGAAGTGAGTGTCAGTATATTTCAGTTCTTTCCGTAGTTTTTCTAGTCCTCCAAAACGTTTTTGGATGTATCGAGACGAAGGGAGGTGTGCATACCTATCTATTTCACTAGCTGTTGGTAGCCGCTGGTGGTCGTCACTGAACTTTTTAAATCCGGAACTGATACGTTCTTGTGTCCAAAGTTTTTTCATACTACTTCTTTAAGGGATGGAACTTCTTATGGGTATCTTCGGCGTACTTGTCTGAAGCATGTACATACCGAGTGGTAGTTTCTAATGATTCGTGACCAAGTAGTACCTGCAATGCAACTGGGTTTGCACCCTGCTCAGCTAAGTAGGTGGCGTACCCGTGACGTAGTGAGTGGGCGCTGGTTGGGATGTTAATGCCAAGCAAGCCTCGGTACCACTTAATCTTCATCTGGAGATAGTTTGGTGATATGTGTTTGGTCTTGTCTGCAGCATTCAGACCCCGCTTGGGTATAAACAAGAAAGGGGAGTCATCATCGCGTGTCTTGAGATACGCATGGATGTGTCCTTGTGCTCTGTCAGTGAGATAGATGAAGCGTTGTTTCTTACCTTTTCCTTCGATAAATATTTTTCCAGACTTATCAAGTTGGACTTTTTTGAGACTAATAAGCTCGGAGATACGCATACCACTAGCAAAGAGGGTTTCAAGCATCGCACGATTGCGAAGGGCAATAGTTTTGTTCTTTTCGTATTTCATGGGTGATTCGATGAGTTGGATTAGCTCATCAATTTTCGCAACCTGTCCGTGTGTTTTACCCATCCGTACGAGCTTAATAGACTGGGGGACTACCGGTACCTCATGATCCATGTCAATCAGGTAATTGAGGTACCTCCGTAGTGACGTCAGAGTTCGGTTGATGGATGCAGCTCCTAGACGTTTTTGTGACGTTGCTCCGGAGGCTGTTTTTCTGTCGGTGGAGTTTAAATAGGCTTTGAACTGTTCAATAGTTTTTTTGGTCATCTTCTGAAAGGGCAGGGCACCTAGCTCAATATGTAAAAAATTCTCAAATGTTTGCAAATCTCGTTCATAGTTGTACAGCGTTTCAGGAGAATAATTATTTGCTTGAATATGTAGCAAAAAATCATCGATAATTGGAAGAACGTGTTGGGAGGTATCTTTTGACATAGATGAAGAGAGAAGGGGTTTGCTGATGCTGTGTAAGTTAATTACTACTAATACTATCAGATAGTAGTGGTTAAAAAGGCCTTTCATATAACTGAGTATAATATCTCTAATACTCAGTTACTACTATAAAATACCAGATACTAACGCTCTATACAATCTACTTTATCCCCGGTGGACTCTCTCGTGTTCTGAGCCCTACAAAGAGGTGCCCTAGTACCTCTTTGTAGGGCTGATATTTAGCACTTTTACTACGTATCTTGTCTGTATCTATATATTTAGTTTGTACAAGTATAACCACGTCTTTTTAGGTCATACAATGGATTCTAAGCCTCGTAGATAGTAAAAAGGTGTATTGGCATCCCAAATCAAGCTACTTCAAGGTACTGGGCTTAGTGTGCTGATTACGCAGTAATAAAAGAGGTACTAGGGTACCTCTTTTATTACTCAGAAAAAGGCAGTATCTACTATGTGGCATAGACACAGATTGAGATTCAACAAAGAGGTACTAGAGTACCTCTTTGTTGAAAAATCTAAAATGAATCTGGAAATATTTAAATTCTTTTTTATAAAAATTCCAACTAGTGGTTTTTTATTGAATTTTAAAATTTCAATACGTTGTTAGGTTCTAGAATACTAGTATTGTCACACAGTAGATCAGTCAAGAACTCAGTGTGAGTGTTATACGTGTCTAACCCACCCTGCCGTAACTTCCCTATACTAATGTATTGTGCGAACAAAGTATTTAAACACGCACTTCGGGCTGTTAGTGTTGTTTTACTTCTCTATATGCTGAGGCTGCCCTTCCCTGTAGTTAGACTGGTAGGTCTGTAAACAACTTGGAGTCTATTTGGTTATGTATATATGCCGGTAATTCATGGAGTTCATATGGGTCTGCTAGCGTGCTTAGTATAGGTAGCTTATTTGCACCAGTTACATAGACAAACGACTCTGTGACGTACCCTTTTATGAATTTTGGAGTAATGCTTGTTCGTTTAGCAAATGGATTTTTGTCATAGACTACTTGGGTATATAGATTTCCTTGACCATACGTATCAATAAACATTTCTTGTTCCATGGGAAAAATAGCTCCCGTGTGTCCATCTGGTCCAATACCAAAAAGAGCCAGCACAGTTGCGTTTGGATGTGTTTCCAGGTAGGTGTTGAGTTGCAGTTCCATTCGGTGAGAAAAATCTGTATGACTCTCACCTTCTGTAGGTACTGATGGTAAGAAATTACATTGGCTGTTTGTCAGCTTTGTATAGAACAACGTTTTTGTCAGCTGTAGAAAATTATTTTCTGTAGCTACTGAGCTAAAGCGCTCGTCCATCATCATGATTGTTACGTACTCATTGATAGTACTTGTGTTCATCTCATCAAGTACCTGTAACGCCGAACCTCCAGCTAGAATCAGCAAGATGTCATTATTTTTATATGTTTCAAGTGCTTGACAGAGAGCAGTTGCAGCTGCTTGTAATGGTTTTTGTGATGTATGTATTTCCATAGAGATTATGGTCGGTCAGATTTCTCAATAGTTTTATGACCTCCAAACTGATTGCGCATTGCAGAAATGAGGGTCCCAATGAATGATGGTTCCACTCGAGTTAGTTTTCTCTGCTGTACAGCTGCATCAAGTACGCGTACATTCTCATGGTCTATAAGATACTGCATTTCCATCTCTGTTTCACCCGTAGGTACCTCACCTGCAATTTTTTCAAGGTATCCGTCAGTGTTGTAGGCATCTGCCAGCCAATCCATAAGATTACTGCTAATAATGCTACCGTGTTGGTATGGTGCTAGTGACTGGGGGATGTTAATTGCTAGTCCGTCTTTATGTTCATGTAAGATGTTAATGCCTTCAGCAATTGCACCCATCATGCCGTATTCAATACCGTTGTGCACCATTTTTACAAAGTGCCCTGCCCCAGTTTCGCCAACGTGTCCGTATCCGTTTTCTGTAGCCAGATCGTGAAAAATATGTTCAAAGCGTGCAACAGTACTGGTGCTGCCTCCTACCATCAGTGACGCTCCATTGCGTGCACCTACCACCCCTCCAGAAGTCCCACAATCAATATAGTGAATATTTTCAGCAATAAGGTTCTGATGCCGGCTGATAGTATCTTTAAAGAAACTGTTTCCTCCATCAATGATAGTGTCGTCATTAGCAAGAAGTGGTCGCAGTTCCTGCAGTACATCATCTACATACTTTGAAGGAACCATCATCCAGACAAGTCGAGGTGTACTCAGGGCATTCACTGCTTCTGCGAGGGTTGCATGTACCTGCACCCCGTCTTTTGCTGCAGTAGTTCGAGCATCTTCAGCTGCATCATACCCGTGCACTTCATAGTCTTGCTCAGCAAGTCGGGCTGTCATGGCTGCGCCCATTCGCCCTAGTCCAATAAAAGCTATTTGTGTAGTCATACTAAGATATATTAGTTAGTTATCTGATTGTACAGCATCGTCACTTCCCTGCTGGTAATTGTGCAATGGGATAGTGTCCCAGTTATCGAGAATCGAGGTGATGAATTTCCAGGAGGCATGCACTTCTTGGGTTTGCGTAAAGAGCGTGTGGTCGCCTTCTATACAGTCAAGTAGTACTTTTTCATACGCATCTATACCATCTTTCTCATTTGTGCAGGCAAAAGAGAGTGTCTGTGACTCGAGCTGGTAGGCATGTCCTGGCTTTTTTGCATTGATTGTTATGTGCATTGCTTGTTCTGGGGAAAGGGTGAGTGTCACTTTATTTTCTACCGTATTGCAGCTTTGGGTGTCAAAAGGGCCTGACGCTACGTCCTTAAAGAGTACCTCTATAGTGACACTTCGTTTGGACATACTCTTCCCCGCTTCTACGTGAAATGGTACTCCTTTCCAGTTCTTGCTTTTTAGGTAGGCTGTAAATCTAAAGAAAGTTTCAGTGGTCGATTCTTCTTTGACTCCTGGTGTATCAAGGTATCCCTCATACTGACCACGAACTACTTGTGTTGCAACTGTTTTTCTAGTGATAGGCAGTAAGTCTTTGAGTACTTTTACTCGTTGCTTACGTATTTCAGTAGCAGTAAATGCTGTAGGCTCATCCATAGCAACCAGTGCGAGGAGTTGTAATAAATGATTTTGTCCAACATCCCGAAGAGCACCTATGCCATCATAAAAATTACCACGATTTTGTATGTCAATTGACTCGTGCATCTTGATAGATACTTCCTTGATATGTTCCCTGTTCCAAGGTGACCGAAGTAATGTGTTTGCAAATCGAAATGAAAGAATGTTTTGCACCGCTTCTTTTGCGAGGTAATGATCAATCCGAAAAATTTGATTTTCGTTAAATAATCTACCAAGCGTCTTGTCGAGTTTCTGGGCGGTTGCGAGGTCGCTACCAAAAGGTTTTTCTACCAGAATGCGCGACCAGCTGGCATCACTACCAACCTTTGCCAGACCTGACGTATGTATGCTCATGAAGATAGTTTCATAATATTCTGGAGGAACTGCAAGATAGAAGAGTTTATTAGTACGCACAGCTTGAGTTTCTTCAAAGTCGTCAATAGTCTGTGTGAGGGCAGTATAGCTTTCTTGCTCATCAAATGAACCAGAGACGTATGAAAAATGCTTACAAAAAGCGGTTATTTGCTCATCAGAATGTCCATGTTCATGAGCTTGTAACGATTCTGCAACAAATGATTGATACTCCTGCTGTGTGCGAGGCGTACGTGCCAGACCGACGATAGAAAAAACCTCAGGAAGCTTGTTGTGGGTATAGAGGTCAATCAGTGCGGGTATGAGTTTGCGTTTTGCAAGATCACCACTACCTCCAAGGATCATAATTTGTGTTGGCAATGTTTTATTCATGAGAAGAATGTTATAGATAACTTGTATGCACGCTCAGTGCAGTATTCCTTTCTTGTCCCCGCAGATGCACTGCCCCTACAGTTGTGGCAAGTAGTCTAACGGGTCAAGATATGCCTCAACTGCAGCAAATGGTGATAATGCTGATCCACAACCAGTCACCTGTTTAAACTGATTGAACTGCATCACTTCTACTCCTGCAGTCACGTAGAGTGTGTAGTGTAGGTGTGGACCAGTTGAATACCCAGTATTACCACTGTAGGCAACGAGCTGCCCGGTGGTAACTTTTTGACCAGGGGTTGCTGCAAACTGACTTAAGTGTGCAAACATTGTTGAGAGGCCATTTGGGTGGTCAATCAGCATCCATTTACCCCATGAATAACACCCCGATACAAGGTCAGTGTTCCCAGTCATGCGAACGGTACCACTCAGTGGTGCCTTAAGTTGTGTTCCGGTTGGTGTACCAAGATCCATTCCATTATGGCGACTACCACCATATGCTCCAGAAAGTGCAAACTGGGTATATCCAAAGTATTGCGTTATGAATGGATTAGAAATTGGCCACTGGAATACAGGGGTGCCAGATTTCGGAATTGTGTTTGGATCAAGAATAAACTGAATTTGTGATTCAATGTCTCGTACCTCTGTAACTAGCTTGTCACGAGCTTGTTTCTTTCTCTCGAGAAGAGTTTGGAATGTTGTCTCTTCATTCTTTGTTGCTGATAGAAGTTCCGTTTCATTTGCCTGATTGGTTGCAAGGATGCTTTGTTGGTCATCATACTGATCCTTGAGAGACACAAGACTACTTCGTTGGGTGGTGTTTTCGTTTCGTTTGGTTTCCAGTGCATTTTTTGAGGTGTCTAGGAGTGTAATTTTGTTAAACATGTCATCTTTTACTCTCTCAAGTTCCTCAAACTCATTCCAGAAATCAGACAGATTCTCTTGACGTAGAAATACCTCTATAAAAGATTCATTACTGAATCTGTCGAATTTACGAAGGATTGCCCGTATAGCGTCTTCATTTTGTTGGATACCTTCCTCAGCTTGATATATTTCAAGTGTCAGCTTGTCTATCTCGAGGTCGGTAGATGAAATTTTATTGTCGGTAAAATTCAGGTCAGCTAGTACCTTCTTCCTCTCTAAGCTCAGGCGGTTAATAGTCCCCTGTAAGGTGCTTTTTTCTGCACCAACTTCACGTAGAGCTGCTTCGTATGCTTGAATTTCAGCCTCGATGTCAGAAAGCTTATTTGTTTTGTCACTGATGGCGCCTTGTAGCTTCTGGATTTCGCTCTGTGCTAACGCAAAGTTAGTACCGGTTGAAAGTACCGGTATAAGCAGGATGCCAATAAAAAAAGCTACTAGATTACGAGTGTACATATGTGTACATATTTTATCACATTGTCATTAGTCTGCTGCAAGTGTTTCAATTGCATTGTGTATACGCAGTATGGCTTCGTCTTTTCCGATGATATACGCACACATGAAGGGGTCTGGTGAACGCTCCATACCTGTAAGTGAGACACGTAATGGCCACAGTAACTCACCTCTTCCTATTTCTTCAGCGTAGTCCCATAAAGCATTCTTAATAGTCTCTGGAGAACTAAAGTCAGCTTCAGTGAGTAATACGGCAGCTTTTTCTAATCGTGGCATTGCATCACGCGCATGCTCGTCTTTTTTCCACTTAATATTCGCTACAGAAACTGTAGGCGTCACAAACGCAAAGTCATACTCCCCTTCTTGGGCTGCGGTAGTAATTTCACGTGCGGTATGGACGCGTTCTTGAATAGTTGGAGCAAGTTTGTGCACAGTAGCTTCACTATACTGAGGAAGTGCTTTAGTCTCTTCTGGTAGGGCATTGATTGTGTATGTCGCAAAAGCAGTAGTTTCCATTTTGTGGATATACTCCTTATTCATCCACAATAATTTTTCTTCATTAAAAGCTCCTCCTGATTTTTGAATTTTGTCGAGAGTAAAGGTTTCAATTAATTCTTCCATTGAGAACATTTCTTGGTCGGTACCGGGATTCCATCCAATAAGCGCTAAGAAATTTATCATTGCTTCTGGCAGGTATCCTTCAGTTCTATATTCTAAAATATCTTTTGCACCGTCACGTTTGCCGAGTTTCTTTTTACCGTCAGCTGCCATAATTGGTGGCATGGTAACAAAAATTGGGTACTCAATTCCAAGCGCGTCATACAAACTAAGGAATTTTGGAGTGCTCGAAATGAACTCTTCACCACGCATAATGTGCGTTACCTCCATCTCGTTGTCATCTACAATATGAGCAAAGTTGTAGGTTGGGTAGCCGTCAGCTTTGATAATAATAATATCATCAAGCATTTCTGCACCAGCTTCAAGGTCTCCGCGGACTTCATCATGCCAGTGATGTCGTTTTACATCTGTTACTAAAAAGCGTAATGGTTTGGTTCCATCCCACTTTTGGAACGTGTCAGGTCGATGATCACGGAAGAGAAATGGACGCTTTTCTGCTTTTGCCGTTTGACGAAAAGCTGCGAGTTCTTCTTGTGTATAGGGGTCAGGATACGCTAATCCTTTGTCTATGAGTTTTTGAGCGTAGGTTGTGTATAGCTCTAACCGATCTGACTGAAGACATGATTTAAAAGTACCTGGTTTGTCTGGACCATAATCCCAATTAATTCCCAGCCATTGTAATGCTTCTTGGGTGTGTTCAATGGCTCCGGCTACTTCCCGTGATTTGTCTGTATCTTCAATCCGAAGGATAAAATCCCCACCTTCTTTTTTTGCATAGAGATACGCAAAAAGCGCAGTTCGTATTCCTCCAATATGTTGAAAACCTGTCGGTGATGGTGCGTATCGTGTGACTACCTTGCTCATAGCTGAATAGTAATTAAGTTTCTATGTATGTTCGTTGGTGATACCCAGTAACGTATTGGCAATTGTGACTCCTGCGTCACCCCGGGCAAAGGTTTTTGCCGCAGTACTCATGGCTGTATAGGTGTCAGTGTTCTCCATAATACGGTTTATTTCTGACGTTAGCAAACCATCAGTCAGGTTGGCTTCTTCTAGTACTGATGCTGCTCCACTTCGTGCATAGGCGTATGCATTGGTACGCTGGTCGTGGCTTACGTCTTCTGGTATCGGGATGATGATAGATGGCTTTCCTTTTTGGGCAATTTCAAAGATGGTGCCCGTACCAGCCCGAGAAATGATAATAGTTGCTGCACTTTGTGCGAGATGCATCTCATGACCAGTAAGGGTACCTTTTACAAAATAGTGTGCCAGTAAGCTGGTGTCAGTAATGAGTTGTGATGAGCTTTGGCGGACTGTTTCCTCATTTTTTTCACCTGTTTGATGAAAAATAGCAAAGTGTGGAAGCAAGTCGTCTAATGATTCGAGGATAAGGTTGTTAATGCGTTGTGAACCGATAGATCCTCCGGTAACAAACAAGAGTGGCTTGTCCGACTGTAGTCCAAGTTGCATCATAGGATTTACCACTGGTTGCAAAAATTCTTTCCGGAGCGGAATACCCGTAAGTGCAGTTTTATGCTCTGGAAAAAATTTCGCAGCATCATCGAAGCTAATGGCAATATATCTCGCCAGGCGTGCACCAAGTTTGTTTGCACTGCCAGCTTTTGTGTCTGACTCATGAATCATAATTGGGATACGCAGCACCCAGGCAGCCAGGACCACAGGGACACTCGTGTACCCTCCCTTGCTGAAGACCACGTCTGGGTAGATTGTATACAACTTTACAATCGCAAAGAAGAAACCAAAAAATATTCTAAAGGTATCAAAAAAATTGAGAACAGAAAAATACTTACGTCGTTTCCCTGTAGGGATTTTTACAAACTGTAGATTATTACGAGCTAGTTCACTCTCGTTGTATGGCTCAGGGCCCATGTAATACAGCTCAAGATTTTGTCCTTGTGCTTTCAAATCATTCAGCCGTTCTGCAACCGCAATAAGCGGGTAAAAATGCCCGCCACTTCCCCCGCCAACAAGAACAATACGTTTCATAAGTAATACTATTCTAGCATGTGTTATATCACTTTCTTTTGATACTTAGACACATTGAGCACAATCCCCACAGCAGTGAGTGTCGTTAGTAGTGCAGTACCCCCGTGGCTGACAAATGGAAGTGGAAGCCCCATCAGTGGTGCAAGAGAAAGCATGGCGGCTATATTTAAAAATGCTTGTATCACGATAAGTGTCATAAACCCTACAACTAACAGCATTCCAAATAGGTCTGCAGCGTGGGTAGCTATCTTGTAGCCTCGAAACGTGAAAAATGCAAATAGAGCAATTAAAAGTACGCTTCCTAGAAACCCAAATTCTTCTGCAAATACTGCAAAGACAGAGTCACCAATTGGTTCAGGAAGGTATTCAAACTTCTGAATACTTTGACCGAAGCCGCGCCCAGCAAAACCACCAGAACCGACTGCGATTAATGATTGCTGTATCTGATAGCTCTTACCTTGTGGGTCTACCGAAGGATCCAGGAAGGTTGTAAATCGGTCCATGATGTAGGGGCGGGTTAGCGCAAGTGCTGCAAGTAAGAGTATTCCTGCTAGGAACATAATCCCAACGTCACGCCACCTGCCTCCAGCGGTGATAAACATTGCTAGCCCAGCTGTTCCCATTAGTAAAAATGTATCTGTGTCAGGCTGTTTTAACAGGATTGCACCAATGAGTATGATGATTCCAATGAATGGCACTGTTCCGTATTTCAGTGTACGTACCTGTTTTTGCACGCCTGATAACCAGGTTGCCATGTAGATAACAAATCCTATCTTTAATAATTCTGCTGGTTGAAATGAGAAGCCAGCAATTTGAATCCAGCGCTGTGCCCCACCATATTCTTGGCCAATGCCTGGTATAAAAACTGTCAGTGTAAGTAGACATGTTCCACCAAAAATATAGAAGGCAAACTTTCTCCAGTTTCTATAATAGATTTGACTGGTTAGGAACATACCAATACCTCCACCTATGATACCGAAGACTATCTGACTAAATGCCACTGACGAAAAACGAGCTCCTTCTCGTGCAAGTAAACCAAGCGATGCCGAAGAGAATATCAGAAAACCAATAACCACCAAGGTGATGACAATAATCAGAAGAGTTCTATCGACACTTTTTTGCATACAGTATGTAAGGCTATGAATATATAATAGCGGCAAAAATAATTCCCATAATCGCGCAGATAATACTAATTACCCAGTATCGCATGGTAACTTTATGCGAAGGCCACCCAATTGCTTCAAAGTGATGATGCAAGGGTGCAATACGAAATAACTTTTTACCAGTGAGCTTACGGTAACTTACCTGGAGCACGATTGATCCAACAGTTGCAATCAGTGGCAGACCAATAATAAACAGTAAAGCGATACCATGACCGTCTCCCAGACTATCAGTCATAAAGACAATGACGGCAAGCGTGAGAGTTAGAGACATACTCCCTGTTTCAGTCATCCAAAATCTAGCAGGTGGAATGTTAAACCACAGAAATGCAAGAATAGCACCAGCGATAGTGGCGCACAATGCGGCAATATCGAACTGTGACTGTATTACTGCAACCCCAGCATATGAAATAAATACTGATGCAAACACTCCTCCTGAGAGCCCATCGATACCGTCTATTACCCCACTGGCATAGAGGGAGTTTGTAAGCAGGATAAAGAATGGAATGATAAGCCAGCCAATGAATAAGGTTCCAAGAAATGGGATGTTAATGCTGTCGACACCCAGTTTTGAGTAAAACCACCAGCCAATAAGACTTGCAACAAGAGAAATAAGAGCTATACGAACCCGCAGACGAACACCATCTTTTCCATGTGTGACTTCGTAATAATCATCTACTAAGCCAAACGCAGCCCCCAGAATCATTGTGGTAATAGGGATCCAAGTTTGAGAACGACTAAAAAAATCCAGCTCAGCAAAAATAGAAGTATCGAAAATAGCTCCTAATAGAGCAAGTAGTCCAACGGTCAGCAGGACACTTCCCCAGATGACAATTCCACCCATCCGCGGAGTTTTTGTTTCACCATCTCCTTTAAGACGATTGAATTCTTCTGCCACACTTCCATTAAGTGCTTTCTTTCCTCCAGCTTTTTTCCATACCTTATACTTGTATAGATAGTGGGTAATTAAAGGGGTAATGACAATACCAATGATAAAGGCAAGCGCTGCAGGGATTAAAATTTTTATGATTGGTGATTCCATACTATTGTTGTGTTACGTAGTGCTGTACTTCTGTCAGTAGTGTCATGACATCGGTAAATCGTTCTTGCCGGGTAGAACCTAGTACCGAGATGATAATTGGTCTATTTAATCCAGCATCGAACGCGACTACAAGATTGCCGCCAGCAAGATCAGTATATCCTGTTTTCGAGCCAATAATACCTGGAATCTCATCAATATAGTAATTTGTGTTTACTGCATCATGATAGATGCCGTCCTGGCTGTAGACACGGGTCTGGTCTTCTTGGGTGGAGGCCAGCAGGTCAGGCTGGTGCACGACGATGTATTCCATTAAGAACGCTATGTCTTTGGCAGATCCATATCCCCCACCTTCAGTTTCAGAGATATCTAAACCAGTCGGATTCCTGAAGTAGGTATCGTGCAGATTTAGTTCCTCAGCTCTAATATTCATGGCGTGCACGAACGCATTGGCAGTATCTTCTTCCTGGAGTAGTCCCCCAGCCGCAGCCGCTATTGCATAGGCACCATCATTTGAAGATGACATAAGAACGAGGTCAGAGAGCGTGACTCTGTCAAATGTTTCTCCCAGTAATAGTCCGCTGTCACCAATTTGATGGATTGCCTGGTCACTAATGGTGACGTCTGACTGTTCTTCCAGTAGCTCATGGGCTACTAGCGCCGTCATAAGTTTAGTAACTGATGCCAGAGGAAGCTGCTGTGCAGAATCTTTCTTGTAGAGTGCACGCTGTGACTGCACATCCCAGACATATGCAGCTTTCCCGACGATACGAACCTCGCTGAACGGTTTAATTACTGCCCCGCTTGGGGTTTTTAACCCTTCTTTCTCTTCTGCTTGAATATATCCTGGTCCTGCAGGTGTGGTTTGGGCTGTATCTTGAAAGAAGGCAATGATTTTGGGAGTAAACGAACCACCAAGAAGTAGGAGTAGAATTACAGACAGTATAGCCAATTGTGGCAGTATCGGTATTTTAGGGGCTTGAATCTTTATTTGCTCAGTACTAGCAACACTTAGTGGAGTAAACGAAGCAACATCCTCCTGGGTTGCAGTGTCGGAGAATTCCTGTTTTGTGATATCAGTTTCGTTTTCATGTTCCATATAAAGTGTGTCTACATATTTTCAGATACTTCCTGTTCCAGTTCAAATCTCTCGAGCTGGTCAAGCACAGTCGCATAATTTTGCAGTTCAGTTTTGTGCGTGACACCTAGATGCGCTAGAAGTGTCGGTGTTATTGAAAAGGTATGACTTTTAGAGTCTGTACCCCGTTCAACCAAACCTCGCACCATCAGATTTCGTAAAATAAACGCAGAATTCACACCACGAATACGATCTATCTCAACGCGGCTAACCGGTCCTTTGTAAAGTACGATAGCCAATGTTTCAGCTCCAGCCTTCCCGATATCTCGCTTAAGTTCATCCTTTCGGACACTCTCAATGAACGTACTGAGCTCAGGAGCAGTTACCAGCTGTACTTCAGTTTCAGTGCGTGCCAGACGAACTGCTCCAGCTTGCAGGCGTTCTTGAAGTGCACCAATAGCTGCTTGTACCTGTGTATCCTCCACACCAAAAATCTTTGCCAGTTGTATTACTTTTACCGGGGCTGCTTTATAAAAAAGTAACCCTTCAATTTGTTGTGAAAGCTCCATACATAATATGCCATTAGCGGATACAGTATATCAATTTATACCCAAGCACGCATTTTTCTTGTACAGCTATTGACAATAGTATTATATGTACCGTGGAGTTTGTACTTTCTCTAGCTCAATTTCAATTTCTTCAAAACGATGCATCTGCTCTGCCAGGATACTTCCCTGCTTGACTGACTCAAGAATTGCCAGGAATGCCACTACTACGTTTGTCTTTTCAGTACTACCCTCATGAAGCTCACTAAAGGTAATCTTCATCTGTTTTTCAACTCTGTCATGCAGACGAGTCATCATGTCTTCAAGAGAAATTACTTTCCGTACTTGTACTTTTGGTTTGATTTCTTTTACCGGTAAGCTTACCAACACTGAACCAATGGATTCCTGTAGTCCTTCAAGGGTAGTGAATGCATCAGTGACGAATAATGGGTTTGCATCTGAAACATATTGTCGTCCATACGTATTGGCCTTTCCAAAGTTGCTAGCAATATCTTGCGCAATATCACGATACATCTGATATCGACGAAGTCGCAGTTCAAGGTCATCTATTCCTTCCTCTTCTTCAGTGGTGAGGTCAAGTACTGGCAGGAGTGATTTTGATTTAATGAGCAACAGTGTTGCTGCCAGGTTGATGAATTGTGCCGTGTTTGGCAAAGAGAGTTCCTGCATAATGGAGACCTGTCGCAGATACTCATCAGTTACTTCTGCCAGTGATATGTCATTGATGAGGAGCTTTCTTTTTTCCACCAAGTCCAACAAAAGCTCTAAAGGTCCTTCAAAGGCCTCGGTTTTTATTTCAAATGTCTCTATATCTAGAGTCTCGTTCATTCGAGTAATAGTAGCATGTACAAGACAGGAACTACCTTGCACTGAATGACTGGACTCATTATTTTGTAATAAAAAAGCCTTCGGTATCCATCTCCTCTATAAGAACCGAGTAAAAACGATCCATGGTTGGGAAACCTATGAAGTACGGTTTTTTAATGCTGTCATGCTGGTCGCGAGTAGTCTTCATGCGATTAAGAAGCTCTTTTCCAGCTTGATTAAAGATATGTATAACTGGGTCCATTTTATCAATGGCTTTTACAAACCGAGACTCGATTGATTCTCGTTTCTCGTACTCTTCTAGGGTCTCAGTGAGAGTTTGTCGCATAGAGTCAGGTGCTCCCTTGAGTACCATGACAGTTGCTTTTCGTTCTGCTTCTTTATCATCTTCGGTTTTTAAATATCCAACGATATCACCGGTGATGACTTCATCGACATCATGGAATGTAATCATCTTTCGTATTTTTTCCTTGTCCAGCTTCCCCTCGGGATCCTCAAGTGGTAAAAAATAATCAAACAGTACGTGCATACCGTAAATATGTTCTGCAACAGATTCAGGATTTGTTATATCACTTCGTGATTCACCAAATCGTATTTCACGCTTAAGACCATAGAAGAATTGTAGTTTTTGTACTTCATCAAGGACTTTTTCTCTAGTAAAAGTATCCATACTAATATGTTTCAGCAAAGCGTACTAATAGACGTACTGGTTCACCAGTTGAGCCTTTTGCTAGTTTGTCACTAGTAATTGCTTCCATTCTTGGTGCCATGTCTATATGTGCCCAAGGTACGTTTTTTGGGGCAAAGTTTGCGAGGAATGCTCCTCCTTCTATAGCGCCACCAAAGCGTGAAAAGTTGGCTGCTATGTTGCTCAAATCTGCCCGAGTAGACTTGATATGAGCCTGATATTCATCCCAAAGTGGTAATGGCCACATATAGTCTCCTGATACCTCTCCCAGGTCCCGAAGGGTTGTTTCAAGGGCAGGATGTTTGGTCATAAATGCTGAGGCATGTTGACCCAGAGCCACCAACGAAGCACCCGTAAGGGTTGCAACGTCGAGGATTACTTTTGGATTGTAGCGCTCGCTGTAGGTCAGTGCATCAGCTAGTACCATTCTACCTTCAGCATCAGTGTGCAGGACCTCAACAGTTTTTCCATTCATAGCGGTGATGATGTCGCCTGCACGCATGGCTCGGTCGGACACTGCATTTTCTGCCGCCGGAATAATGCCAATAATGTTTTTCTTCAGACCAAGTTTTGCTGCAGCCACTACTGCTCCAATGACCGAAGACCCACCAGACATGTCCATGTGCATATCATGCATATGGCCTGATGGTTTTACGTTCAGTCCCCCGGTGTCGTAGGTAATACCTTTACCAATAAATACCACTGGTTGCTTGGCAGTTCCTTTCTCAGTTTTGCTTGGTTTACCCAGTCCCCAGTATTCCATCACTATGAGTTTTGTTTCATGCTCAGTACCGGCTCCAACAGCTAACAGAAGGCCCATTTTTAGCTTCTGTAGTTCTTTTTCTCCGAGTACCTTCACAGTTACCTTTGTTCCAGCCACTGCCTGTTTTGCCGCTTTGCCAAGTGAAGAAGGTGTCATGTCTTCAGCAGTAGTGTTTGCAATATCTCGTGCAGTGTTTGCTGATTGTCCGACAATAACTCCACGTTTGAATGCTTTCTTTTCTATGGCAGTTAATCCACCACATACGACTATCTCAAGCAGGGCTTTTTTCTTTGATGTTGTACTTTTATATTTTGTAAATTCGTAGGCCGCTAAGGTCAGGTTTTCTGCGAGGGTGGAGAGAATCCAAGCACTGTCGTGTCTCTTGAGGATTGTGGGTAACATTGCTACAGGGGCCTGTAACGCAAGATGTTCTATCTGGTGGCTCTTGGCAGCTTGTACGACTGTACGAACAAACGTAATAAACTTGCGTGCACTCATATCGTTCCACTTCCCCGCCCCCATGCGATACTCAAGCGAGCCATCTGCACACTCAACCAGGCGATGCCAGTTGGTAGCATCTTCAGTAATCACGAGTTTACAGTATTTTTGCGCTACGGCAGTGATGTCTTTGTTAGATTGACTAATTTTTGTCATATATAAAAGTTATGCTCGTAGTATAGCAAAAAATGCAACAACCTGTGGTTGTTGCATTTTTTGAGATAGTTATTCCTAGTCAGGATTTTCTGTATCTTCTTCTTGCGTATCTTCTTTTGAAAGAAGGGTATCGATTCGGTTGATGTCTCGAGGGAATGGTGTGGCTTCTTTTACATTTGGTAATTCAAGCATTCGAGCTACAAAACGCTCAAGCCCAGTTGAACTTCCTCCATGTGGTGGTGTGCCATATTTGTGTGACATAAGGTAGAAGCTAAAGTTTTCAGGATTCATCCCTCTATCTTTAATTTCAGCTACCATCTCATCGTGGTCGTGATATCTCTGGGCACCACTATTTATTTCTAACCCTCTGAAGAGGAGGTCGAAACTCCGCGAACGTTCTGGATTTGCTGGGTCAGGGTATGTATAGAACGCTCGTTTTTTAGTTGGGAACTCAGTAATAAATACAAAGTCACATTTATGTTCTTTCTTTGCCCATTGACAGATTTGACGCTCATGCTCTGGTTCCATATCTGTATCACCCACACATGAACCATCAAATTCTTTTTCTATTATTTCCTGAGCCTGAAGGAGTGTTAATCGTGGGTATGATTTTTCACCAAGAAGCGCTGGAGTAGTGTTGAATTGTGCAAATACTTCTGGGTGCTTTTCTGCTACACGTTCACAAGTTGCTCGGGTTACTTTTTCAAGCATGTCCATTACATCATTGTGGTCGGTAATAAAGCCCATTTCAAAGTCCAGTTGTGTAACTTCAGACAAGTGTCGCGTTGTCGCTGATTTTTCAGCTCGGAATATTTTAGCAATAGTGAACACTCGTTCAAATGCGCCAGTCATAATTTCTTTATACAATTGTGGGCTTGTTGCAAGATTAGCAGTCCTTCCTTTGAAATATTCCAGTTTAAATACCTCCGCTCCCCCTTCAGCATCAGATCCAACAATTGAAGGTGCCTGGAATTCAGTAAAGCCTTCATCGATAAGTGAATCCCGATACGCTTGTACTGTTGTGGCAGCAACTTTGAAAATGTCCTGAGAACGCTGCGTTTTAAGTGTAAGGGGGCGATTATCAAGCACTGTCTCAAGCTTAAGTTCCGCATCTAAGTCAAAAGGTAATGCAGCGGCCATATTTAATACCGTAATTGCAGTAATCTCAAGTTCAATATCTCCGTTTTGGACATCTGCATTAACCATTTTTTCAGGACGCTTGTTCACTACTCCTGTAATAGCCACTGAAGATTCAGGGTTGAGAGTTTTTGCAATCTCAAGCACTTCAGGTTTACCAAACACCACTCCCTGCACTTTTCCTGTATAGTCACGAAAGTCAAAGAAAGCCATCTTCCCTTGCTGTCGTGCTACATCGACAATTGCGTTGATAGTTACTTCCTGTTCTACTTGCTCACTAAGAGACTTAATTAATGTTCGTTCCATACTGTTTTTTAATAGAGACAATAATCGCCCCTATAAATATATTAGTGAAATAATAAATCTATAGGGGCGATTCCAACTCAATGAGTTAGTCGCGGTGCCACCCTACTTCCCCAGTATTGTTCTTGTGTAAGAGTAACATTGGGCTTGTGTATGTGAGTACCTCAGCAGATGTCAGCTGCGTCACTGGTATACAAAAATAGTACGTGGATACGTACTATTTGTAAAGGGTTTATGTCTGCAGGGTCACTATAGCTCAAGTCCAATGGCAGAACGTACTCGTTTGAGTGTCTGACCAGATATCTCTTTTGCTCGCTTAGATCCATCGACCAACACTGTTTTAACATCCTCATCAGAAATTTGCTCTCTTCGCTTTCGCATTGGTGCAATGAATGCTTCAAGGTCTTCAGCAAGAATGTTTTTGAGGTCCCCATACCGTCCTTCATTTTCTGTGTAGATAGTTTCTAGTTCCTCTTCTGACTTCAGCAGCTTGTGAATAGCATAGACATGTTCTGGACGTCCTCCATCTGAGTCGGTAACAATACTCATTACCGCTTTCTTAATTTCCTCAGGAGTTCCAAATAAGGGAATGGTGTTGCCATAACTCTTGCTCATTTTTGCACCATCAGTTCCTGGAATTACTCCGACTGAATCCAGAATTTTTTCTGTCGGCTCCTTCAGTGTCACACCATATGCTCGATTGAACTTACCTACTGCTTCTCGAGTGTATTCTAGATGCTGTCGCTGGTCTTCGCCTACAGGGACAATATCAGTATCATAAAGGAGAATGTCCGCTGCCATAAGCATTGGGTAGGTAAACAAACCAGCGTTTGCTTCATTGCCTTTAGCTACCTTATCTTTGTATGAGTGAGCCTGCATAAGAAATGGCACCGTCACCATACAGTTAAGCACCCACCCTAATTCAGTATGGTCTTGATTGTCAGACTGACGAAAGATAACTGCCTTTTCAGGGTTGACACCAGCTGCAAGATAGTCCTTTACAACACTGATAGTGTTTTGATGCATTACCTTTGGGTCACGTACTGAAGTAAGCGCATGATAGTCAGCAATCATGAGAAAGCTTTCGTATTCTTCATACATATCAACGAAGGGCTTCAGCGCTCCAAAATAGTTCCCTATATGCAAATCTCCAGAAGATTGCAATCCAGTTAATAGTCGTTTTTTTATCATGTTTGAAATAATAGCAAATAAGTGATAGTTATTAAAGGTGGTTTAATAACTGACTGTAGCGGTAGACACTGAAATGAGCTGGGTTTGGATATGGAGCATTTACTTTACTAAGGGCATCTCTAGTCGGAACGTTGACCCATGTCCGACCCCTTTTGACTCAGCTGTGACATCCCCGTTCATTTTTAGCGCCATCTTACGGGCCACAAATAACCCAAGCCCTGTTCCAGTTACGTTTGTTTGATTTGCATTATGCGCTCGTTCAAACTTACCAAATATATCATCAATTTCATCAGACTGTATGCCAATACCACTATCGATGATATCCACATAGATTTTTTTCTTTTTGGTGTCATCATGCACAAAAATATTGATAGTCCCTCGTGGTGTGTACTTAATAGCGTTGTTGACCAGATTATGAATAATCTGACGTGTTTTCCCGATGTCCGCAGTAATAATGCCCTGCTTAGTAAGGTTAGACTTGAACGTGATAAGTAAACCTTCCTTTATGGCTTCTTTTCGTTTGTCATCCGCAACCTGCTCCGCTTCAACCTGAAGGTTAAAGTCTGAAAGTTCATACTTCATGTTTCCAGCTTCGATTCGTGATACGTTCAAATAGTCCTCAATAGAAGAAGCCATGTAGGCACTGGAGTCTAAGATGCGATTGATAGCATCAGATGCTTTTTTTGAAAGCTTTCCATACGAGCCTTCAAGGAGCATAGACGCATATCCCCGAATTGAGGTTAATGGACTACGAAGCTGATGAGAAGCAATAGATACAAATTCAGACTTCATCTGGTCTAATTCCTTGAGTCGTTTATTTGCTTTCTTTAAGCTGACGGCTAGTTTCTCAATCTCTTTATGTTGAGCAACTTCTTTTTTTACACTCCGTACAATAATAAGTCCTACCAGTGCTGTTAAGACAAGCGTAATTGAGGTAAGTATGATACTTACTTTATCTTTAATAAAGGTGAACTGAGAAGCTTCTAAAATGAGAAGGGCTATCACAAGAGCCTGTGGTGCAATAATACTTATACTAAATGTTTTGAAGCGCACAACGAGTACCCCTAACATCACCATAAAGAATGTCATTCCAAAAAGACCATACAATTCAATACGTGAGTCTTCAACAGCCCCAACTGTTGTTAGGTACGTTCCAATAAACGTCAGGGTTGTAAATAGAAAGAGAAATGCTTCAATCCCAATACCGATAAGGATAATTTGTTTTTTAAACTCAGCAGTTGCTCTCCTGTAGTGAATGAATAGGAGTACTGCTATCCAAACAATTGCTAGGTACCCAAGAAGGGTGTAATACAACTTGTACGCCAAGCCTTCAAATCCAAAAGCGTCACAGTTCACTAGATTGAATCCCGATATACTGAGGTCAGTATGTGCAAATAAAAGCACTGGTGCTAACAATGCAATAAAAATAAGTTTGATCCTTAAATGTATATCTTTTCCTGCCAGGAAAACATATACAAAGTAAATACATAATAATGATAAAAATGCCGTTAATATACCGAAAACTGGCCATATAAATGCTATGAAACTAGCGTTTATATTTGTCCAGGCTGTGAGGCTTGCTAGTGTCCATAGTGTGAAACATATCGATATAAGAAACAAAAGTTTGTTAAGTAAGGCTTTTCTATTATTTAGAAACACAAAAAGTCCTGCCAGGATCGCTATGATACCGGTTGGAATATGTGAGTAGAACAGCAACTCGGGTAAGTCAGAGGTATAGAAGAGGTATGTAGGTGCCTCAAACAGATAGCACATCATGATTCAGTTTGATTAGAATCCAGAGTGGGGCTGTTCTCAACTGGTAACCTGTCAGTTGCTTCTTTAGTTTCACATCTTCCAGTTTCTAAATAGATATCACAGTACGATATTTTACATTCTATTTCTTCACTCCCACAATCAGTATAGGCAAAATCACAGCTAGTGATATCACTCGTACAATTAGCATGTATCTCAGATGCACTCCTGATTACCTCTGTATAATAAAATGGATCTGTGCAGTCTTCATCCTCGCAGTATTCGTAACAAACACTCATGTACGGATCACATACTCCTTCATACATTACAACATAGTCATAGCTAACCATGAACCTAAAGTAGGATGCACTGATAGCAAGCAGCAACAGTGGGAGTATTGTGTATAGTAAAATATTTTTTTTGAAGTTCATAGAGTGCTCTACCTACGTAAACTATACCAAATGAAGTAGATGCAGTGAGTTTTTGACGTGTATATCTTTTCTTTAGGACATAAATAAAAGTATGTATGTTCCAATACCAGTTATAAAAATCGCAATGAGCTTTTGGGCTACATACTTTTTTTCTATATGTTCAGTCGCTAGTTTTGGGAAAAAGAGTGTCAAGAAAATACCAATTGCTAACACAAAAATTGTCTGGAAAGATTGCCCGAGCAAAATAAGAGCAACTGGAGCAAGCATTACGGCAAATGCTACAGTGATGTTCCCAACCATGTACAAGGATTCATTAGTAAGATTTAGGGAGATAATTGAACCAGAATTTTTACGTATTGCAGTAAGGAAATGCTCTCTGTAAGATCTAATAAAAGTAAATATAGCTAAGCCTGCCAGCACTAGAACGAGATGTTCCCAGAAAAGTGAACGCCAAACGTTTTCTTCCAGAGCAACAACCTTAAACAGTACCGATTCCATTGCCCATGCCAATGCCGCTGCTGTCATCAGCAAAATTGTTCTTTTGCGTAATTTAAAATTATTTTCATCATCAATCTCAAATGAGATAATTGTCGTACCAAAAATAATAATTGCCATGGCAACTAGTTGAATTGTTGTGAGAGTTTCTCCCAGAATAATATATCCAAGACCAAGTGCGAATACTGGTACCAGTTGGTAGAACACTATCACAATAGAAGGTTCATCTCCTTGTAATGCCAGTAAATAAAACCAGAGGATTGCTAAGTCCAGCACAGCAACACCAGTGAGAATTGCTATATTAGAGAAGCTAACATTCAGTACAGAGGGGTCGGCAATGACAATTAAGGGAAGTGCAAGAATAGAGAGGAAGGCAGAAAATAAAATTAGTGTGCCAACACCTCCATCTTTAAAATATTTCTCTAACAGAATTTTATCAATGTGGTTGGTCAGGGCATATAAAAAGGGTGCAACTAATGCAAGGAGGAACCAAGTCATAATTTTCTATTATTTGTAAACTGCTGATTATTATATAGTACCTTAGTTACGGTGTATTTTTTTTGATGCGATTGTGGACGATACCCTAGTTTCATTTTTTGCAGACTTTCAATTCCCAGGTCTTGTTCCCAATTCCAAAACTCATATCCAAGTTTTTTTAGATTCTGGGCAACGTACATATTTAAGTATTCAGAAAGTCCTGTGGTTCCTGGGAGAGTTTTAAAATAGTGCGAGAGTACAAATTTATTTGGAAGTAATTCATCCACGCTAAAACCAACCAGCTCCTCACCTTTTCGTGCAAAGGTGAGTGTCAATGATTCTTGAAGAGTTAAATTTTCTAATATTCGTTGAATTGCTTTAAATTCTTGTTCCATGTCTACTTCTTTTCCATGTAGCCTTTTGGTTCCTTCCCATTTTTTCATGAGTTCAATAATAGGGCCAATTGCTTCTAGGTTATTTGATTCATCGGTTATCCGTACTTCATTACTCTCTTTACATTTTAGTGAGGCTCGACGTTTGCTGTTAAAACGTCTTCCTTTCAGTTCAGAAAGTTCAGTTATTGAAAATATGTAGTCATGATTTTGATGATCTTCTTCAAAAAAAAGATCACTATTATTCTTTATTGCATTAACGGTAATCTCTGGAATTAATTTCAATTTTGGAACGACATTTTGTTTTTCTGAAAAATCAATCAAAGTACGCATTGTCCTACCTACTTTCTTTGTACCTATAAGTGAGTAAAACGGTTCTCCGTTTACATAGTCAGTAAACTTAAGAACTAAGTTGCCATTAAGTTGTGTCACTTCATGCTTCCCTTCAGTGTCCCATGAAAAAAAACTATTAAAATTAAAATCTGAATATGTTTCAAACTTATGTACAAATTTTTCAAACGTTTCTTTTGTAGTAAAATCAACTGCCTTAAATTCAGGGAAATAAGGGATTGCGTTTTCTCTACTATGTCTAGCAAATAGAAGTTGTATAAAGGTTCTGATATAACTCATACTATACATTCTAATTACGACATACGGTATTAGCAAATATTTTCTATAGGGTATTTTGTCCCTCTTTTTTTAACAAATTCTTCAACCTCAGAAATTTCAAATGCGTTAGTTAGTTCAATAGTAAGTTTGTCGGTATCTAGGTCATTTTGACAGGTATACACATCGATTGTGATAAAACGACGCTTGGGGAATGTGTGAAAGCTGATATGACTCTCAGCAATCATAACAAAACCACTAATCCCTCCAGGGTCTTTTTTGTTTTTTTCACCTACTTCAACCACAACTGGTTCATGCAATGAATGCATGCCCATAGTAGCTGGTAACGTAGTAAGAATTTTAGTCAGTGCATTTTTATCACGTAATATGTCAGGAGATGCATTGTACCCATCCAACATATAGTGCACTCCGAATTGTGTTGTTTCGCTATTTTTCATCTTTTCAGAGGTTACTGTAACACAAAAAACTGATTATGAAACAATGGTTAGGTATAGTGGTTCTGTCTTACACATGATAACTATGTCAGATATAGAATAACTATTGGTGCAATCAACCAGTAGAAGAATGATTGAGAGGATGCAAATAGATAGTTAATGGGTGAACCAGGAGTAATGAGCTCTGTTACAGGAAGGGCATGATAGCTATAGGCCATAACCAATACAGTGCCAGCAGATGCTAACAGTACCTTTTTGCCAAAGCCTTCAAAAGATGTCTCATCATATTCGCGCGGTAGGATTCTTTGAAATAACATTGTTGCTAAAAATGTAAAGCCTGCAAAAACGACGAGCATGAAAATTGATTCCGACTTTGCACTACTGGTACTCCCTAACAGGGCATCATAGTAAGGAAATTCAATAGATATCAATAGTGCGAGATACAGTCCAAGGATAATGTTAGTAACAGCTTGCCTCCCCTTCTGTATAGCAAAAAACATGAAAATCCCAAACACTATTATCATAAACAGGGATTCTTGTAAGAATCCTAAAATAGAGGCTGTATCCATTCTCTCATTATAAACCCTCATACCTTATTAAAAAATAACAGCTAGGGATAAAAATTAGGGGTCCGACCCCTAATTTGATAGTATATGAGTATGCCTCGCAATTCTATTCCTTTGGTTACAGGAGAAAAGTACCACATTTATAATAGAGGGACTGACAAGAGAGTAATTTTCAATGAGAAGCAAGATTATCTGCGTTTTTATAGATCACTCAATTTGTTCAATACGAGTAAACCTTCTGTAAATTTCCTACATGCATCAAAACAAAAAATATACTCAGAAGATAGAATTGTTCAAATTCATGCATATTGCATATTACCAAATCACTATCATCTTATCCTTGAGCAGTTGCAAGATGGTGGTATTAGCGAGTTTATGAAACGACTCAGTGTCGGCTACACTGGTTACTTTAACGAAAAAAATGAACGTAAAGGGGTATTGTTCCAGGGTGGTTATAAACGTTTACTGATAAACTCTGATGAACAATTTAACTATCTGTTCGCTTATGTAAATGAAAATTACACTATCCATCAGATTAAACAAGTGTATGAAATGTATGAAACAAGCTCATTACACTATCAAAGAAAAATGACTAGTGTCTTGCTTCCACCAGCAGCTCAAGATTACAACCTGAGTATCAATCAATCTCTAGCAAGAGACATATATAAAAGAAGAAAAGATACAAATAAAGAATTATTAGAAAATTAGGGGTCGGACCCCTAATTTTATCTTTAACTCAGATTAGATATTGCGTGCTTGGTGGCGTCTTGGATGTGTTTGAAGCGGTCACCCATGAGCTTAACTCCACCAAACCATCTGGTGACACAGATGATGCAATCGGTGATATCTTCCTTTTGCATAATACGAAGAATTACCATGCCAGCCCCTGTTTCCCCGTCATCATTTTTTGTTTCGTATACTGCCCCTTCGTGAGTTAGGCGTGCAGCCCATGAGTTGTGGGTGGCTTTGGCATACTTCTTTTTACTCTTGAGTGTCTTAAGAAAAACTTTGATACTTTCTTTCCCCGTCACGTGACCAATACTTACTGAGTATTTACTACCTCTATCCTCAATGATTTTCTCATGTAAGATAAAAGCCTCGACTGGTTTTCTGGAATCTCCAAAGTCGAATTGGGTAGATTGTCTAGACATATTACATTTAGTATACCTGTATAAGCTGCATCCTCACTACTATTGATAAATGGTAATATATGCTGTATAATCAAATTTATATAGTACAACATCACTAGTCAGACAAGGAGGTTTGTCATGACTGAATTCTACATTAGGATTAAGGTGATTCCACATGCTGAGCAACGGTATAATACTGTTGGAGATTATGAAGTCCTAGAAGATGGGACATTCGAAATTCGTGTTTCGGAGATGGATAATTTTCGTCAAGTGCTGGCCATTGCAATGCATGAGTTAACCGAGTTTCTTCTCTGTCAGGAAGATGGCGTTACAATCTCTCAGATTGATCAGTTTGATTTTGCCTTTGAGGAACTGCAGGACCCAACTGACATGAAGGAACCAGGCGAAGATCCTTCTGCACCTTACCATAGGCAACATTTGACGGCTTCGGCGGTGGAGCGGGTAATTATTTCAAGTGAGGGAATTGGCTGGGATCATCACGATCATAAAATCATGTCAATGATGACAGACCGCGCACGAAATGAAAAAGCTGTTGAGAAATAATGTTCTTCTAATAAAAATAAAAAAGCCGCGCTCTATCTGAGTGCGGCTTTCTTGTCTATATACCCTCAGCCTTTAATTCCTCAATTAGTTTCTTTGCTTTACGCGAAAGTTTTTGGGGGAGGTCTATGATGATGGTGGTCATGAAGTCTCCTCGTGAGGTGCTCTGACCTTGAGGAACGCCTTTGTTTTTGATGCGCAGCTTCTCACCGTGCGTAATACCTGCAGGAATCTTGATATCTAAATCACCATCAAGTGTGGCTACTTTATAGATACCTCCTAAGAGTGCATCAGAAAGTTTTACGTGCAGGTTTGTGTGGAGGGTTGAACCCTCACGCTTAATAGTCTTGTGACTCTTCACGTGAATTTTGATGTAGAGGTCTCCAGATGCACCAGAGCTTACGGCTTCTCCTCTTCCAGTCATACGAATCATCTCACCATTTTCTATGCCAGCGGGGATGTGTATCTCGATTTCTTCTTCAGCTTGTGCAACTCCTACTCCGGCACAGTCACCACATACTTCTTTTGGCACCTTCCCTCGCCCCATACAAACGTTACATTCACGTACTGTTTGTACCTGTCCCATGAGACTTTGTCGTACCTCACGTACTTTCCCTTGCCCATTACAGGTAGTACAGTCCTTCATTTCAGTACCTTTCTTTCCTCCTGTACCTGAACAGTGCGTACATTTGTTTGTTTTAGTAAGTAGTACCTTTCGGGTGACACCAAAAATTGCATCCTCAAAGGCTAGCTCTATGTCAATTGAGATATCTCGTCCACGCGCTGCACGTTGCTGACCTCCGCCAAAGCCACCAAAGATGTCATTCATATCGAACTCAAAACCTCCACCTCCCTGCTGCCCGGCTGCTTGCTGAAAATCAGACCAGTTGAATCCTCCGGCACTTCCTTGTTGTCCTCCTTGTTGTCCACCACCTCCGTTGAAAGAGTGGCCATAGGTATCGTACTCGGCCTTCTTCTTTTCGTTTCCAAGGATTGAGTACGCTTCACTAATTTCCTTGAATTTAGCTTCGTCACCAGTTTTTTTGTCAGGATGATACTTCCCCGCCAGGGTTCTAAACGCCTTTTTAACCTCGTCTTTTGACGCTCCTTTTTCTAAGCCGAGTGTGTTGTAGTATTCTTTTGCCATGATGTTGTTTTAGGCTTGGTCGTTCCAGGAATTTGCCCTTGGGAGGAACAAATTCGGAACTAAATTTATAATAGTCACTACGTTCCTTTATTCATTTAATTCTTTTGCCATACAGTTTCAATATAATTTACTCTATACTACATAGAAAGTGACACTTTCTATGTAGTAAGAACGGACTACTTAGTTTCTTCGTCTTTCTTTTCTTCCTCAGGAGCTTCTTCTTTTTCTTCGTCTTCAACCACTTCGGCATCCTTTACGTCACTGTTTCCATCTTTTGGTGCTTCATCTCCTTCAGATGGAGCTGCATTCTTGGCTTCAGCCGCTTTTTGCATGATTTCACCAATCTTCTGCATTTCAGCTGAAAGTTCTTCGGTTGCTTTTACAATAGCTTCTTTGTCATCGTTATCTTTAACTTCTTTTACTCCAGCAATCTTCATGTTGATGGTGGTAATAACTTCTTCGCCAGCCGCTTCAGCATGGTCTTTAACCGCTTTTTCGGCTGTGTAGATGAGTTGATCAGCACTGTTGCGTGCTTCGATAACCTCTTTTCTTTTTGCATCTTCGTCAGCGTGCTCTTCAGCGTCTGATTTCATTTTTTCAATATCTTCTTCAGTAAGTCCTGAGTTTGCTTCAATCCTGATGGTCTGTTCTTTTCCGGTTGACTTATCTTTGGCAGTTACGTTTAGTACACCGTTACTATCAACGTCAAACGCAACTTCAATCTGTGGTACGCCTCGAGGTGCAGGAGGGATTCCATCAAGCACAAATCGTCCCAGTGACTTATTGTCAGAAGCTTGAGCTCGTTCACCTTGGGTGATGTGAATCTCAGTTGATGTTTGGTTGTCAGCTGCTGTAGAAAACACTTGTTCTTTCTTGGTAGGGATGTGCGTGTTTTTCTCAATGAGCTTAGTAGTTACTCCTCCCATAGTCTCAAGACCAAGTGAAAGAGGGATTATGTCAACTAGGGTAATGTCTTTCACATCACCTTGGAAGATACCAGCCTGAATAGCAGCCCCAAGAGCAACTACTTCATCTGGGTTAACACTTTTGTTTGGTTCTTTCCCAAAGAGTTCTTTTACTGCCGCCACTACTGCGGGCATTCGTGTCTGCCCTCCTACTAGGATAATTTCATCAATTTCTTCTTTAGAGAATGAAGATGCTTCAATTGCACGCTTAGTAATCTCAATTGCACGGTCAATGTACTCAGCTGAAAGTTCTTCTAGCTTCGAACGTTTAAGCATGATGAGCAGGTTCTTTGGTGTGCCATCTATATATGCAATAAATGGAATGTTGATTTCTGTTTCGCCTGACGTCGAGAGTTCTTTTTTAGCTTTTTCAGCTTCATCATCAAGCCGTTGTAGCGCTAATGGGTCTTTACTGAGGTCAATTCCTTCTTCTTTCTTGAATTCACTCAAAAGAAATCGGACAATTTCCTGGTCGATATCACGACCTCCCATATGCGCATCACCGTCGGTTGACTGTACTTCTACTACGTCGTCACCTACCTCAAGTACGGTAACGTCAAACGTTCCACCACCAAAGTCAAATACAACGATTTTTTCGTCTTTTTTCTTATTGAATCCGTATGCAAGGGCAGCTGCAGTTGGTTCGTTGATAATTCGTTTCACATCCAGTCCAGCAATCTTTCCTGCATCTTGGGTTGCCTTACGCTGTGCATCGTTAAAGTATGCCGGGACAGTAATAACTGCCTCGGTAATTTTTTCGCCTGTTTTCTCTTCTGCATCAGCCTTTAGCTTAGAGAGAATCATGGCTGAAACTTCTTCTGGCCGATAGTCTTTGTCTCCCATGTGCACGATTACACCATCAGCCTCCCCTTTTTTGATTTCGTATGGGGCTATTTCCTTATCACTCTGAACAGATTTGTCGTCGTAGTTGTGCCCCATAAACCGCTTGATACCGTAGATAGTATTTTGGGGATTTGTAACTGCTTGTCGTTTAGCAATCTGTCCAACTAGTCGCTCTCCCTTCTTTGAGATAGCTACTACCGATGGTGTTGTTCGGTTCCCCTCTGCGTTTTCAATTATAACGGGTTCACCAGCCTCAATGATTGCCATTGCAGAGTTGGTGGTTCCCAGGTCAATTCCTAATATTTTAGCCATAGTATTTTAAGTTAATTTTCAATGTAGTCTATTTTTCTTCAAATTCGCCTACAGTTACACGCGCTGGTCGTAAGAGTTCTTCAGTAGTACCCTCTGTCCGAATGAAGCCATTTTGTAATGCTTGTACAACCTTTCCATGTAAAGCCTTTTCAGTAACCGGAATGTTTGCCATTGCTTCGTGTTTTTCAGGGTCAAAATCATCACCGGTGGGGTCTACTTCATGTACATTGTACGATTTGAGGATGCGGTGCAGTTGGGTATGGATACCTTCTACACCCTTTCTCCAGTGTTCATCGATGGCATTCCAGGCTTCTTGGTCATGCATTGCCATATGGAAGCTATCTGCCATCGGGAGAAGCTTCTCAATCTGTTTGTTTTCCGCTCGTAGAGTATCTCTTGCTTTTTCTTCCTCTAGGCGCTTCTTTCCGTTGAGGAACTCTGCTTTAGCTCGCTGGAGATTTTCAAGGTGTTCCATCTTTTCTTGTTCACACACCTTGAGTTTGTCTCGTATTGCCTTCAGTTTATTAGTAGAATTATCTTCAATCTCTTCAATTTCAGGTTCGATTCCGTTATCTTCTCCGGTCAGTTCAAAATCCTCCTGAAGTTCATTTTTGTTGTTTTCATCCATAGACGTGTGTAGTATACGTCTGAATTTGTTTTGTGTAAAGAGGTATAAGCCTTTTGTTTGCAACGTATTGTTCAAAGGTCTGATTATGTGGTGTGATTTAGCTATACATTGTCAAACTGGTATACTGTATGTACTACCTTAGAGATAAGGTGGGATGTACGGAGTAAAGAGTTTTAGGACTACTTGCTCCAAACGCTGTGAGTTACTAGCAGTATCATCGCAAGAGAAATACTGCTAGGCACGGAAAGAGCAACTACCTATCCAAGTGATAAAAGTGAAGAAACTTTCTAGTTTCTAACTTCGGAGGGTGCCCAGAATGATACTT